>WJXF01000002.1_pt1 | contig 403083 bp, 350 predicted proteins | sample 9263211 | NCBI WGS metagenome assembly WJXF01 (sample SAMN12697362, study PRJNA563984) | aquatic metagenome | isolation source: water sample from a prawn hatchery tank treated with erythromycin, plated on... | place: Australia | collected 2018-10-17
GTCGTTAGTGAACGCGGCAACGCCAGCCGCGGTTAAGCTAATTTCACCGGTGACTGAATCGATTTCGAATAGTGGCTCTTCAGCATCATTAAACACATTAGTTTTAATGCTGTAAGTGACATTTTCCCCATCTGCATCTGAGGCGCTGACGGTACCAATCACATAATCGTCGGTTGAGTTTTCATCATACTCAAAGTTGTATTCACCGCCTTCATCGGTGCCTTCGAATACGGGTGCGTTATCATCAAGGTTAACCTCATCCAAATTAACCGTGACATCGGTGGTTTTGACCGTACCAAAGCCTTCGTCTTCGGTCGCGGTGACAACGATGCTGTGTTCATTTTCGGCTAACTCGTAGTCGTTAGTGAACGCAGCAACGCCAGCCGCCGTTAAGCTAATTTCACCAGTGACTGAATCGATTTCGAATAATGGCTCTTCAGCATCATTAAACACATTGGTTTTAATGCTGTAAGTGACATTTTCACCGTCCGCATCCGTCGCAGTCACGGTGCCAATCACGTAGTCATCAGTTGAGTTTTCGTTGTATACAAAGTTATATTCGCCACCTTCATCGGTGCCTTCGAATACAGGTGCGTTATCATCAAGGTTAACTTCATCCAGATTAACCGTGACATCGGTGGTTTTGACCGTACCAAAGCCTTCATCTTCCGTCGCGGTGACCACTATGCTATGTTCATTTTCGGCTAACTCGTAGTCGTTAGTGAACGCGGCAACGCCAGCCGCGGTTAAGCTAATTTCACCGGTGACTGAATCGATTTCGAATAGTGGCTCTTCAGCATCATTAAACACATTAGTTTTAATGCTATAGGTAACATTTTCACCGTCCGCGTCCGTCGCACTGACTGTACCAATCACATAATCGTCGGTTGAGTTTTCATCATACTCAAAGTTGTATTCACCGCCTTCATCGGTGCCTTCAAATACCGGCGCATTATCATCAAGGTTGAGCTCATCCAGATTAACCGTCACATCCGTAGTTTTAACTGGCCCTAGACCGTCATCCTCCGTTGCGGTAACCACGATACTGTGCTCATTTTCGGCTAACTCGTAGTCGTTGGTGAACGCTGCGACACCTGCTGCGGTTAAGCTAATTTCACCAGTAACTGAATCGATTTCGAATAGTGGCTCTTCAGCATCATTAAACACATTGGTTTTAATGCTGTAAGTGACATTTTCACCGTCCGCATCCGTCGCACTGACGGTGCCAATCACGTACTCATCAGTTGAGTTTTCATCATACTCAAAGTTATATTCACCGCCTTCGTCAGTGCCATCAAAAACCGGAGCGTTGTCATCTTCATTAAGCTCGGTAAATATCACATCGACATCGACAGATTGTGGTTCACCAATTCCGTCCCCTTCAGTGACAGTAACAACGATATTGTGAATGTTTTCCAATATTTCAAAGTCATTAACGAAAGAGTCAGCACCCGCTTCCGTGAGGGTGATAATCCCGCTTTCAGGGTCAATGGCAAATAAGTCTTCTCCTCCTTCGTTTTGGATGTTAGTAGATATGCTGAAAATTAAAACATCGTTATCTGGGTCGGTCGCTGCCACTTGACCTATAGCGACTCCCGCTGCAGTGTTTTCCGGAATATCAAAGCTGTAAACGCCATCTTCAAATGCAAAAGTTGAAAACTGCTCTTCTTCTCCACCGCCACCACCAGGAACAAAGTCGTCTGTTGCCACAAATTGTGGAAGATCATTGGTACCGTTAATTGTGACCGTGACACTTCCGACTGTGCCGTCACTAGATTCAATAGGGAATACGTCAACGAGAGAATCACCGATGTTGAGTTCATCAAAAGCGCTGTTCGCTACATAGGTCCAATTACCATCGGCATCAATAGAAAATGTACCGTTATCACCCGCGACACCATCTTGGGGAACAAAGGTTGGATCATCAGTTTCCGTTGCGACAACCGTACCAGTAATAACCCAAGGAACATCCGTTTCAAACACGGTAACCGCATCATCTCCAACAAGCACTGCCTGCGTTACCACATCAAGGAGTGTCAAACTCTGTGTCTCTGACAAGCCTTGGGATTCGAGTCCAGAAGTATCAAATTCCGTTTCTGCTAAGGTTTCTTCACCAGTTCTCTCTATGTCTCCAGTCCCAGTTGGACTCGACCCATTTTGTCCTCCGGCTGCGGTCGCGAAGTCTTCATTTTGAGTTGGGTCGACACCTTCTTCGATTTGTTCGATGATCGACGCAATTTCGTTGTCCAAGTTAAGGTCCAAGTTCAACCCATCATCGCCGATAAGCTGGGCCTCTATTTGTGGCTCCGAGGCTGCGGTTGCTCCTTGCCCCACTACCACTATAACTTCTCCTGGACCAGGCACCTCTCCTGGTACTAGTTCTCTTATCTCACCATTGATGTCAATTACTACCGTCGTATTAGCTAACATAAATGGCGCTAGACTCTTCGCATTCATAACCAAATTCCCATTTGTGCGATATAAGTCCCCCCACCCCCAACTTCAGGTGTTAAAACTTTCGCGTACTCCCACACCTTATAAAGCTAGACGCCTCATTATTGACATTCTAGTAAATAGCAAAAAAGTCCAAACGAAAGTTTATAAGTTACTAATAAATCTACGGGTCAATTTCGCATAAAGATTCTCATTTTTGGAATACGTCGACTAAGCTTTTGGTACTTACTGTAGGGGTGTCGTACTCCTACGATAATTGACGATTGACTTAGCGGATATTAAGGAGGCTCCCTTGAACCTGAAAAAGTCACTTATAGCTAGCTGTGTGGTTCTCGCGAGCTTTACTGCTTACTCGCAAACTCTGGAACAAGCAGTCGCAATCACACTCGCCACTAATCCCGAACTAAAAAGTACGTTCAATGAATTTAAGAGTGCTGTGAAACAAGCGGATGCAGCAACTGGAGCATACTTGCCGAGTCTAGATTTAGATGCAGGTATTGGCTACGAGGGGATTGACCCTGCCAATTCGACAGGGAGAAACGATACAGACCTTACGAGAAAAGAAGCGACAATTAGCCTGACTCAATTACTTTGGGACGGCAATGCGACGCTAAATGATATGGATAGAACCGCGGCTGATGCCGAATCTGTCCGCTTCCAACTACTCGCTGACGCCTCTGATCTCGCATTGCAAGTCACTCAAGTCTATCTAGACGCGGTGAAGGCTACCGAAATTCTTGCTCTCTCGGAAAGCAACTTAGCCGTTCACAAAGAGATTTACCGCGATATTCAGCGACGAGCCCAATCAGGCATTGGTTCGACTGCTGATGTGTCGCAAGTAGAGGCAAGGATTGCTAAGGCTCACGGTAATCTACTCGCTGCACAGAATAACTTGGTCGATACCCATACTCAGTTCACACGTTTAGTCGGACAACAGCCATTGGGGTTAATCTACCCAAGAGCGGATGAAACTAAATTGCCTCTTTCTTTGCAAGATGCCCTCGTTGAAGCGTTCGAGAAACATCCTGTCATTAAAGTGTCGATGGTTGATGTGGACTCAGCGCGTTTTCAATACAAGCAGTCAAAAGGAAATTATTACCCTACCTTCTCAATTGAAGCGAGTCAGACATGGCGAGATGATGCTGGTGGCGACAGAGGCCGCAGTGAAGAAACCCTAGCTATGCTTCGAATGCGCTACAACCTATACAATGGTGGCTCTGACAGTGATCTCTCTGAACGAGCCGCTTACCAACTCAATCAAGCGAAAGACTTACGTGATAACGCTTATCGCCAAGTTGAAGAAAGCCTTCGCTTGTCTTGGAGTGCATTAGACCTCACCTTGCAACAAAAGAACTTCCTCGCTGACCATGTAGATTCTGCCTCTGAAACTGTCATTGCCTACGAAAAACAATATCGAATTGGCCAACGAACCTTACTTGACTTGCTCAATACAGAAAACGAGTTGTTTGAAGCTAGGAAAGACTACTTAGACGCACACTATGCTGAACAATACGCCAAGTATCGCGTGATGAACGCAACTGGCAACCTACTCGATGCGCTGCTTGTAGATACGCCTGAAGAGTGGACTGAGCGAGTGGAGTATTAATATGAAAGTTAAACAGTTTATCCCATTTACCCTTATGGCTTTCATTCCTATTGGTACGGTGATCGCCGATGATGAGTATGACTACATCGAAACGCCTGTTGCTAACCAAATCTCTGACCTCACCGATGATGACAGAGATGGTGTTGTCAATGCACGTGATATCTGCCCTGGCACACCGACAGGCGCGCAGGTAGACAATGATGGCTGTGGTGCAGCCCTATTTGAAGAAGAGGAGCGCCAGCTTCGTATCTTATTTGCCAATGACTCTTATGAAATAAACCCTATTTTCTCAGATCAAATTCAAACAATGGCTGAGTTTTTAGAGCGCTATAAGTCGGCCTCAATTCAAATTCAAGGCTACGCGAGTAAAATCGGTACCCCTGAGTACAACTTAGAGCTATCAAAAAAACGCGCGCATGCAGTTGAAGACGAACTACTTTCCTATGGAACCGAACCTAGCAGAGTTACCATCGTTGGATATGGAGAAACAAGGCTTGAATCGGAGGGTGAAGATGAAACTTCACATGCATTAAACCGCCGCGTAACTGCAACGGTAGTAGGTTTGAAAGAAGAGGTGATCGAAGAGTGGACTATCTTTACCGTTATCGAAAAATAACTTATCCACTCGTTACAAAAAAGCGCCCATTGTAGGGCGCTTTCTAATTTCTGTTGTTTGGTCTTTAGTGCTGAGATTTGACCTGTGCGTTACTCTCAACACTTACGCTCTTCTTTGGCAGCGAGATGTGCAGTAAGAAGTAACCTAGCAGGGCGGCTGTCGTCGAGCCCATCAAGATACCCAATCGAGCATAAGTATCAAACTCTGCGTTCACTTGACCGAAAGCGAGTGACGAGATGAAGATAGACATCGTAAAGCCGATACCACACAGGACGGATACTGCAAAGATATGACGGAAAGTAATACCTTCAGGCAGTTTAGCCACACCTGATTTCACAGCAAGCCAACTAAATGAGTAGATACCAAGCGGTTTACCAACCAATAGACCAAGCGCGATACCTAGAGGCAGCATCGAAGTCAAACCGTCCATCGACACGCCTTCTAACGAAATACCTGCGTTAGCGAATGCGAATAATGGAAGAATACCAAACGCTACGTATGGGTGTAGTGCGTGCTCCATATGCTTAAGTGGTGAATGCTCGCCTTTATTACCTTTTAAAGGAATTGCGAAACCAATAACCACGCCTGCTAACGTTGCATGAACACCCGATTTCAATACCGCAAACCACAAGATCGCACCAACAATTATATACGGCGTGAGCTTAGTCACCTTCTTAGCGTTGAGCATGAACAGTGCCGCGGTCATCGCAAAGCCAACCGCCAATGCAGTAGTAGATAGGTCACCTGTATAAAACAGGGCAATAATAACGACTACACCTAAGTCATCAATAATCGCCAGAGCAAGTAAGAACACTTTCAGGCTCACAGGTACGCGCTTACCAAGAAGCGCCATGATACCCAATGCAAAAGCAATATCAGTTGCAGCAGGAATTGCCCAACCTTGAACCGCTTGCGCGTCACCATAGTTGAACATCAAGTAAACCAACGCCGGCGCAACCATTCCGCCAACCGCAGCAATGGCTGGGAAGATAGCGGTTTCTTTTGATTTTAGAGCGCCTTCAAGTAGCTCACGCTTAACTTCAAGACCAATCAATAAGAAGAAGACTGCCATCAAACCATCGTTGATCCAGTGTGAAACCGACATACCAAACACATAAGTGTGTAAAAACCCTTGGTACGCATCGTTAAGAGAGGTGTTTGCGATTGTCATAGCGATTGCAGCAGCAATAACTAGTAGAATGCCTCCGGCAGATTCTAGTTTGAAAAAATCGCGAATAATATCACTCATGATATTGTCCTTATATTTATTATGTTAATAAGCGATTAACAATGAATACAGTTGAGTTTATAGAGTTGGCTACATCAGGAAAAATCGATTGTTTAGATTATATCTTTCGGTTTTTCCGATACACACTTTTAAAAGTTCACCTCATTTCTCTGTTTCATTATAGGCAAAGTATCGGAAATTCCACATAAAATACAAAAAGCCACTTCTCATCAGATAAGAAGTGGCTTTTATATCACAGAGCTCAACGCTTCTTTGACTCAATACCCAGTCAGTTGCATAAAACCTTGGGCGTTATGACTGCCTGTGGTAGTTATTGGTCCTTCCCAATATGGCAGCACAAACGGCAACCATAAGTTGTTGTTCATAGCTTGAGTTTCGAGACTGATCGACAAGTGAGGAATATTGATCATCCAACTCATTGGAATAATTTTACCATTTGCTAGTGCTTCTTCTTTCAGCGGCAACACTTCGATATCTTCGTTATACAGGGTTACGACTTTCCCATCGTTGGTGGCTAACGTACCAAACACATAAGGCAGTTGGCTGTCGTGACGGTAACGGTTAATTGAAAGTGTGGTTTCATCATCCAAGTGGAACACAAACCAATCCCAGCCCTGTTGGTCTTCAGCAAGTAACCCGCTGCCCCACTCTTTGCTCATCCATCCAGTGCCCTTAACATCAATCACATTATGGGGAGCTAGTTCTAACTGGCCTTCAACGGCTAGAAATGGTGCTGTTAAGTTATGTGAGGCAATAGGCAGTAAGTCATGTTTGACCACATACCCACGCTCTCTAGGAATTACAAATGGACCACGCGTTATCGCCTTTAAACGCACTTTAAACGTATCTGTCTGCGCATCTAATAGTCCTGGAAACGGAGTACGGCCTAAAGAGCGCCAGAACCAATTGTCTATCCAGAGACGGAATGGCTTGGACGTCATTCCTGCCTGTCCAATTCCGCCACGAGCGACACGTTGCTCGCGCCATACTTTATCTTTATTGGAAACGACAACATGAGAAATAAAAAGTTGAGGGCTTAGCCAACCCGACATATTGCTATCGTTGGACGCTATTCTAAAGTAGCTCCACTGAATACCGTATTTTTCTCCATGTTGATCTTCAACATTAGCGAAAAAATGCCACCAGCCATGCTGATACTCATTGTGGAATGCAAAGTCACGTGGAATAACAACAGGATTATCGGGTAGAACAGGCTCAAACACCTGAGTCGGCTTAGAGACCAAAACTGAGCTTACTTCGCTTGTTCGCGCCACATTATTTTTGCTAGTGACGTTGTATTCATGCAGTGCGACTAGCGCAAACGCACCTAAAGCCAACGTGATGAACAACACCACAAGTATTCTTTTACTTCTGCTGCCCATCTATAGCGAATCTCTTAATGATTTCATCGGCGTGTTACGAACCATTCTTAACACTGGAATAGCACCTGCGACCATCAAAGAAAGCATGGCTAAAGCGCCAGAATGTAGATATTCCGTCGGAATGAATTGAACTTCTAAGGTCCAACCAAAAGACTGTTTAATGACGATATCAACCACTAAGTTCGCTAGTGCTAATCCTAGCGGCATGGCAATGAGCATCGCTATCGCACCAAACACAAACAGCTGCAAACCACCCATCAAAATCAACTCTCTTCCAGACATACCTAAGCAGCGCAGCAAAGAAATATGCTTTTGTCGTGAGACCTCACCAGCAACAGTCGCAAAGAAAATGCCAAACACGGCAATCACAAGCGTAATGTTACCTAGGGTATCTGCGATAGAGAAAGTGCGATCAAAAACTCTCATCGCCTGACTATGAATATGACTGTTGTCAAAAATTCGTTCTGCATCGAGCCTGAAGATAGTCTCTAGACGCCGTTTGAGACCAATCGGGTTTACACCGTCATTCAAGACAGCACCGAGGGCAACAGAGCCACTTCCAGCAAAGGCATAAAGCCAATTGCGATGGGACAACAAGACTTGATTGTACGGATTACCATAGTCGTAATAGACGCCTACAACCTGCCAACCAGAACCGAGCTTACCGGTTAAGTCGATGTAATCACCGGGGCGAATACCGAGCTTCAGGGCCATAGATTCACTGATCATCACCCCTTTTGAATGATGCAGATGATACCAATAGTTAGGAATACCCAATTTAACCGTCAGGGCATCAAGCTCCCCTTCTGATGCGCCAGTGCTGACGACTTGTAACGCACCTTTGTCGGTCGATATATCCTTTTCCCAGCGCCACCATACTGAGTTCACTTCCGGCTGTTTGGTTAGCCAAGTGCTCATACGCGCCGCTGCACTATTATTTGGGTAAATGTATAAGTCCGCCGCTAATCGTTGAGTTAACCATTTATCCGTTGTATCTCGGAAGCTGCCAACCATAGTCTCTACACCAATATTGGCTGCCATTGCTAACATAAACGCCATCGTCGCTACGCCACGGTAACTCATGCTCGCCGCCGCGTCAGCAAAGAACCAACGTACCTTCACCCAACGCAAAGAGTACGATAAGCTTTCAAACACTTTCCAGATTATGTAAGGCGTGAACAAAGCCACACTCAACAGCATTAATGCAATAATTGCAAAGCCTGTCTCTTGAGTTTGCGGAGCTTGATAAAGAGCAATGGCAGCTACACAGCATGCACAAGCAATCAGCGCTTGAATGGTAAACTCAGCGCCAGCAAATCGAACCAGAGATAATCTGGTCGTCAATCGGCTTGGTTGAGATCGTAGCAAGCGAACTAAAGGCCAAGCACACGCGACTATCGCTCCAGCTAACGAAAGATAAAAACTATATAGGCTCGAACGCCAGTCCCAAGCTATCGACAACCCAATATTGGTATCATACAAATCACCTAAGCTGGCAGATACCGTTGGTATCAGCTGATTAGCCAGTAACATACCTAAAATATTGCCGCATAACCAACCAACAAAGACTAGTGCAAACAGTTCAAGTAACAACGCCTGTGCTAACTGCCAACCCGACACTCCCATCTGCCTGAGGTTACCAACTAGAGGCTGACGCTGCGTAAGAGTCATCGACATGGCTTGATAGAAGATAAACAGCCCGACTAAAAATGCCAGCATCCCCATTGCACTCAGGTTCAAATGGAACGCTTCTGTTAGCGATTCTAGCTCAGCACGAGAGCTTCGACTCAGCACCATGCCATTGGGCAGCACAGACTTAAGTTTAGCGATTTTCTCTTGGGGCATATCCGCACAAGCGATCACCGAAATTCCCGAGCTACGTTCGATCATTCTTAGTAAAGACATATCCGCGACAATACGTGTACCGTTCAATCGTCTTTCGGTATCAATACTAATAGGACCAAGAGCACTGCCATCGTTTAATCGGATAAAGTCGCCATTGTTCCATTTCATATGCAGCGCGAGATCAGAGCTGACCAGCACAGGGAATGGCGGCTTCATTAGTGCAAGAGAAGAAATGTCATCGAGCAAAGAGCCAGATTCAAACTCGATCATCGCGACTGGATCGATTCCTACCAACATTAAGTCGGTTCCGTTGGCCGTCCTTATGCGTAAACTTTCAAATGGCGCACATTGGTGAAAGCCATCTCGGCGCAATTGAACATAGAAGCCTTGAGGGATCTTGTTTGCTGCGTGCTTGGGACGAATTCGGTAAGGAAGAGGATTAGAGAAGAGCTTTTCGCCATGTTCATAGCTCTGACGGGCATGGCTATTGATTGAGCTAACACCTACAAGAAGAGAAACACCTAAAGTAAGACCAAGCCAAACTAGAATGATTTGAAAAGGATAACGTCTGTAATGACCAAGTAGCGCTTTAACTACGGGCCATAACATGAAGCTGTCCTCCTTGTAGCCTTATTTTCCCTTCCATATGTTCCGCTACACGTTCACTGTGCGTTACTAAAAGCAGGGTACAATCGAGCTGTTTGGTCAACGTGGTTAGAAGGCGCATCACCGCTTCGGCGTTGCGTTCATCTAAGCTACCTGTTGGTTCGTCTGCCAATAGAATCTTTGGTTCCATGTATAGCGCACGTGCAATGGCTGCCCTTTGCTGCTGACCACCAGACACCTCTTCTGGATAGCGACCCAATAGAGGCATCAGATCAAGTGCAGAGAGAATTTGTCGCCAAAGCCCAGAATCTTCAGGAAGACCTTTGAGCTGCCGACAAAAGCGAATGTTGTCGGCAATATTTAGGGTAGGAAGAAGGTTAAACTGCTGAAAGATGAGACCAATATTGTTTCGACGATAGGCAGTACGTTTGGTTTCCGCGACTTCATGCATTGAGAACTTAGGGAACGCAACCTCACCAGAATCTACGGTATCTAAGCCGGCAATCAAGTTAAGCAAAGTACTCTTTCCAGAGCCACTCTCCCCCATTAACGCAATCTGTTCACCTTGCTTTAATGACAACTCAGCACCTTGTAAAACGGGGTGAAACTCACCGCCATCTACATAGCCCTTACATAGGTCTGTTAGTTGTAACATCTATACTCTCGAAAACCTTAAAAATAGGAATGTGAATCTACACTAAATCGGCGAATCAAGAAAGTATTTTGGATACTAGATCACAAGATATGCATCGAAACACTATAAACTTACGTTCAAAGTCTAATTTTCGATCAAATTTCGAATCCATTTACGCGTTTTCATGCGATAGAGAGACGCGAACCACTTAATGACCTCTTCTGTCAAAAACAGCACATAAATCCATTCAGGCTTCCAGCCTAACCCAATCGCAGCAAAGGCGGCTAAAGGAATACCAACTAGCCATTGCGCGACAAGGTCTTGATATAAACAGAACTTGACGTCTCCCCCAGCTCGAAGTACGCCAACAATGGTCATCATAGGTACAGATCGGAGGATGATGCCGACACTCAGCACCAGCATGAATTTCTCCGACAGAGCTCGGGTTTCTGCAGTAAGCGCACTAAACGCATCTAAAACCAAACCTTGAACCAGATAAAGCACAACAGCTACGACAACGCCGACAAGGACACTAAGTATCGTTACCCCAATTGCTTGGTAATACACTTCATCGTATTTCTTAGCCCCAATTTGGTTGCCGACTAACACAGCCGCCGCGTTTGACATCCCAATCAGCAGAGCAAGTGCGATCGACTCTACCGGCGACATCACTGACAATGCAGCTAAACCTTGTACGCCAGATTGCCCCATAATGGCATGGTAGGCGAATAAGCCACCAGCCCAAGCAAGAAAGTTAAATGTGGTTGGGAGCGATAACTTCAAAAACTTGATGACGCGCGTCCATTCCAGCACATTACGAATATCTAACAGACTAAACGCAAGCAGGTGCTTTTTGGCATACAAGTAGCCAAACAAGGTCGCAACTTCTATTGCGCCACTTAACACAGTCGCAATGGCCGCCCCTTTAATCCCCATGGCTGGCACACCCAACTTACCAAAAATGAATACCCAGTTAAGAAAGATGTTGGAGAGAATCCCGATGCCACTGAAGAAGGTACTAAGACCTGGTTTGTGCATCGCTCTTAGGCCGACCGCCATACTAGCAACGCACGCGACTGCAAACATACTTACTGAGGTGATCACTAAGTATTCAGCACCTAACTGAATCACTTCAGGATCATTGGTTGCTAAACCCATCACCTGAGTTGGAAACAGAATAAACAGCAAAGCGGTTATTGCGGCAAAAACCATACATACTAGCCAAGTCAGCGCAGTACTTTCCCGTACCCCCTTGCGATCACTCGCTCCCCAATATTGGGCCGTAAGCAGAGCGCCTCCTGTAGTGACCCCAACCAGCATAATCGTAGTAACAAAAGTGGCACGAGCAGCAACACCAACCGCAGCGATTTCAGCTTCACCAAGCTGACCTAGCATCAATACGTCTACCAAGCTTCGGCTAGAAAACATGATACTTTGTAAAGTGATCGGCAGAGCTATCGCAATCAAGCGCCTAATGAAATCACCACGGGTATGGGTTAAGACTTGGGAAAGAGTTATCAATCGCGCACCTCAAAATGCAACAGTATGAAAAGAGAGAAAAAATGAGTCGACTATTATATGATCAGTCGGAATATGAAACCATAAAAACCACAGGGGTTAGGGATGAAAAATGTGCTGGTTTTGGGTGCCTCTGGATACGTAGGTTCACAACTCCTATCTCAGCTATGTGATCGAGGCTATCATGTTACTGCGGCCGCTAGGCAGATTGACTACCTTAAAGCCCGTGTTGAGCCTCATCCAAACCTAACGCTACGCTATCTCGACCTTGCTGACGAGGCTGCAACTAAAGAATTGATCCCGCATTTCGACCTTATCTATTTTCTGGTCCACGGCATGGCTCATGGGCACGATTTCTTAAACTACGAAATTTCATTAGCCGAGAATTTTAACAATGCCCTAACCCAGAGCACCGTGAAGCATGTGATTTACCTAAGTGCGATTCAGCCGCAAACTGGTGATTCTAGCCACCTTAAAGCACGCCGAATGACAGGAGATATTATTCGCAAATCAGGCGTACCGATCACTGAGCTTCGAGCTGGGGTGATCATCGGCCCGGGTTCTGCGGCGTTTGAGATCATGCGTGACTTTGTTTACAACATGCCGATTCTCATTACACCAAAGTGGGTCGAATCCAAAGCAAATCCCATCGCGCTAGAAAACCTAAATCACTATTTGTTATCTGTTGCCGAAGAATCGCCAACACAACATCAGCTCTATGAAGTGGGCGGACTGGATACACTCAGCTATCGACAGCAGTTCCAAGTCATCGCGAATACAATCAAAAAGCCTATCTCAATTTGGCCTACTTCCCTGTTAACTCCTAAGATGGCTTCGCAATGGCTAGGCGTTGTGACTTCCGTCCCATCAAGTATCGGGGCCGCGTTATTGTCAGGGCTAGAGCATGATTTCATCGCTGATAACCAAGCCATTGCTCGTAAATACCCCCAGCCTCTCATCACGTTCAACCAAATGGTTACAAACAGTATTGAGCAAGAAGGTAAATTTGTTCGAAGTAATGTTTGGGGCTTTGACCCTGCTGCCCTCTCTCGCTGGCAACCGGGCTATGGGTATTATCCAAAACAGACTGGCGCCGAAATAGAAACCGAACTCTCTTCCGCTCAGCTATGGAAACTCGTTAAGCAAATAGGCAGTAGAAAAGAGGGCTACTTCTTTGCTAATACTCTTTGGCGTACCCGAGAGTGGCTCGATATCTTCTTTGGTGGCGGAAAACCCATTAGACGCTCTCCTCCTGGTCCTGAGTTACGGGTTGGAGACCATATCGATTCTTGGAAAGTGATTCGATGTGAACAAAATCACTTCATCTCATTGCTGTTTGGTATGAAGGGCCCCGGTTTAGGCCGCTTAGAGTTTTTGATTGAGGATTTGGGAGAGAAAAGAAAACTAACCGTCACCGCGTGGTGGCACCCGCAAGGCTTTAGAGGTCTTTTGTACTGGTTTGCGATGATGCCGGCTCACCTTTTCATCTTTAAAGGCATGGTCAAAGCCATCGTTAAAAAAGCAAAAGAGCTTCCATAATAGAAGCTCTTGTCGATGCATTTTCTTAGGTAATTTACACCGTTAAACTGAGTGGTATCTCTGCTAATCGGTCGCCTCGGTTGGCTGGAAAGACTAAATATTCACCGTGATATTTCACGTTGGATTTATAGTCCGTCACCTTATGAACCATAAAGCCGGCCGCAGACGCTTTCTCAACAAAATCAGCATGGTGACCACGCACAAACCAACTCATTGGTTTGATCATATCTTCACCATCAAAGCTGCTTTCACACTGCTCTGTACACATGGCAAGAGAATTTGGTCCCTCAGTAAAGATTTGCACTTTCCCGCAGCCAACCAGTTCTTCCGAGGTTGTTACTTCCCAACCCTGCTCTTCCATCATGTCGATGAAGTTATTGATCTCATAGTCTTTAACAATGCGATCTTCTTGGCCTTGAGGGAAAAACTGAGCATAAAACTTAGAAATACGCTGGAACGTCTGCATTAAACCCGCATTGTTACCTTTTGAGCGACCCGTTTTTTGCCAACGTATTAAATCATCCGCCACAACACGTGGGAATTGCTGTGACTTAATGGCTTTAGTAATCCAACGAACCAAATACAGGTTGTTTGCTGTTGGCCCATTAGTGAGTTTGCCAGCTTTATGCTCATTGGTAATCTCTTCTAGAGCCTTATTAACTAGTTTTTGTATTTCTACCGTATATTCAGACATTACGCCTTTCTTCCAAATATCCAATAACAAGCCGCAGAAATGACTGAACACGCTGTCATCACTGTAACCATCGGCCATGTTACACCGCCCGGCATCATTGCCACGACAGCACCAATAACTGAACCTGTACCAAAGCGCAGAGTTCCTGCCAACGAAGACGCTGTGCCCGCCATCGTTGGGTAGCCACTTAACAACAATCCCATTGAGTTACTACCAATTGTCGATAATGTACCAATAAACATCACAACAAAAATAACCGTTCCCCATAAGCCTGCATCAAACAGCCAAGTAACAAACAAGCCAATACCCGCAATAAGTTGAACAATCAGTCCAAAACGTAACATGGTATGTGAACCGACCTTTTTAACCAGTCGCCCGTTGATGCTTGTCATGATGATCATAGCGACAATGTTCAAACCAAACAGATAACCGAACTGCTCTGGCCGCACGCCATAAATATCAATGTAGACGAAAGAACCCGCCGTTAAAAAGGCAAACATTCCGGCAAACGAAAATGCTCCAGAAAAAATCAGCCCCATCGCCTCTGGGTTTTTCGCCAATTTGAGATAATTACGTAACGTATTACGAATTCTAAATGGCTGCTTGTTCTCAACGCTTAACGTTTCTGGAATCTTCCACAGCACTAAGCATATAACGACAACAGAGAATGCTGCCAAAATCCAGAAAATTGCGCGCCAACCAAACCACACCGCAACGTATCCACCAATCATAGGGGCGATAAGTGGTGCGATGGTAATGACTAATGTGACGAATGACATGGCACGGGCAAAGTCTTCGCGGTCAAACATGTCACGAACAACGGCTTGAATAATCACCGCAGCAGCAGCGCCTGCAAAGCCCTGTGCCGTTCGGACCCAAGTTAACGCTTCAATACCCGTAGTTGTGGCACTCACTACAGCGGCCAGGCCAAAGAAGAGTACGCCCAGAATTAAAACCGGACGACGACCATAACTATCGGCTAATGGCCCATGAATCAACTGACCTAACGCAAATCCAGCGGTATAAGCAGTTAACGTAATTTGCACCGCCCCTTCAGCTACACCAAGATCTCTGGCGATCGTTGGCATCGCAGGCAAATACATATCAATCGCTAATGGGGTTAATGCACCAATGGCGCCCAAAACAAGGAATAACAGAAAACTGATTTGTGGGGCCTTGGTTTGATCTAAGGTTCTCTCAGACATAAATCTCCTACTCGGTTGCGAATCAGATGCAGCTTCCGTGCTGCAACCAAACAGAATAAATGAACACCGATACCAATCAGAACAAATATCTATTTATCCAGATTGGTATAAAGTGTCGTAGACTGCTTACCTTATGCGGTTAACAGACCTGAAGTGAATCGATCTATATTCAATCAATTCTGTCTAAAAGACTAGTTCCTAGATGGAAATAAAGTATTTCCTCAATAAAGAATTAATTCCAAACAGAGTCAATTTCTTGTTGAGTTAAATAGCGGTATTCACCCGGTTCTAAGGTTTCGCATAGCTCGATTTCACCAATGCGCTCACGGTGAAGATGCTCAACTTTATTGCCAAGTGCAGCAAACATACGCTTCACTTGGTGGTATTTACCTTCGGTGATGGTCAGTAACACTTCTTTCTCGTCTTCATCTACCACTTCTAGCTTGGCAGGCAGGGTCAAACCTTTTTCATTTCTTAATTGAATACCTTCGGCAAATTTCTCTGCGTAATCCGCTTGGAGCGGATCAACCAACCACACGCGGTAAGTTTTCTCGCACTTGTGCTTAGGCGAAGTGATTCGGTGCGACCATTGACCATCATCAGTAATCAAGACAAGACCAGTAGTATCAACATCAAGGCGACCAGCAAAGTGCAAGTCTTCCATTTTGACTTCATCTAACAACATAAATGCTGTCTGGTTGAAACCATCTTCATGCGAACAAACAAAACCATCTGGCTTAAAAAGCATAATGTAGCGAGGGCCCGGCTTTTGAATCTCTCGGCCTTGCCATTCTACCGTGCACTCTTCAGTCACCTTAGTTGCGCCACTTTTCTGCACCACGTCATTGACGGTGACATCACCACTTTTAATGATTTTTGTTGCTTCTTTACGTGTTGCCCCAAGTGCATCACATAGATATTTATCTAAACGCATGAATACCTCATCTTTGCTAGGTGGGGTATTATAGTGCGACTAGACTAAATAGTTGAGCTATTTCACACATTTTATGTATACACTCCGTCCCTATCAGGCTGACTCCGTCAAAGCGGTCATTCATTATTTTCGAAAACACTCGACACCCGCTGTGTTGGTACTCCCAACAGGTGCGGGTAAAAGCTTAGTTATCGCTGAGCTCGCTCGTTTAGCCAAAGGGCGTGTATTGGTGCTTGCTCATGTAAAAGAACTCGTCGAGCAAAACCATAAAAAATACGAAGGATACGGACTCAAAGGCTCGATTTTTTCAGCGGGCTTAGGTCGTAAAGAAACCGATCAGCAAGTCGTTTTTGCTTCAGTGCAATCTGTCGTGCGTAACCTCGATCAATTTAAAAACCAGTTTTCACTACTAGTTATCGATGAATGTCACCGAGTGCCTGACGACAAGAACACCAGCTATCAAAAAGTCATCAACCATTTGCGCGAACAAAATGCAGGCATAAAGGTGCTTGGGCTCACTGCCACACCTTACCGATTAGGCATGGGCTGGATTTACCAATACCACACACGGGGATTAGTTCGCAGTGAGGAGCCGCGCTTCTTCCGCGATTGCATATTTGAGCTACCTATTCGCTACTTATTAGATGAAAAGTTTCTCACTCCAGCACGCATGATGGATGCGCCCGTACTGAGCTATGACTTTTCTCAGCTCAAGCCCGCGAATACTGGTCGCTACAAAGAGTCAGAAATGGATATGGTGATTGATAAGGCGAAACGTGCAACACCACAAATCGTCGAGCAAATCATTCATATGTCTACCGATAAGCAAGGTATTATGATTTTTGCAGCGACTGTTCGCCATGCTCAAGAAATTTTCGGGCTGCTACCGGAAGGACAAACTGCCATTGTGATCGGCGATACGCCAACACCAGAACGTGATGCCATCATTCAAGACTTTAAAGAGCGTAAAATTAAATTCTTGGTCAACGTTTCAGTACTGACGACGGGCTTTGACGCACCGCACGTTGATTTAATTGCGATTCTACGACCAACCGAGTCGATCAGCCTTTACCAACAAATTGTTGGACGCGGATTACGTCTCTCTCCCGGAAAAGAGGAATGTTTAGTTCTGGATTATGCAGGCAATAGCTACGATCTCTATCAACCTGAAGTAGGTGATGCCAAACCCGACTCAGACAGCGAAATCATCACCATCCCCTGCCCTGCTTGCGGCTTCAATAACAACTTTTGGGGAAAGCTGGACGCTAACGGTTTTCTAATCGAACATTTTGGCCGCAAATGCCAAGGGTTCTTTGAAGATGAAGAGACTGGCGAACGTGAGCATTGCGACTACCGATTCAGAGCTAAGTATTGCGGAGAGTGCGGAGCCGACAACGATATCGCCGCGAGAATCTGCCATGAATGCGATGCCACTTTGGTTGACCCAGACAAGAAGCTTAAGGAGGCGTTAAACCTTAAAGATGCTCTTGTCTTTGAGTGCCTAGAAATGGCTTTAAGCGTTCACAAAGATGACAAAGGCAAAAGCAGCTTAAAAGTCTCTTATATTGGAGATAATCAGGCTCAAGTGAGTGAATTCTGGTCATTGACGACGAAGAATCAGAAACAGCGCTTCAAGGATCAGTTTGTTCGCCCTCACCTTGCAGACAAACATAGGCCTTTTGAAGACGCTTCACCGACTAAAGTGGTGAACAATCAACACAGATTCCGCCCGCCTCAATTTGTTATTGCAAGAAAATCCGGACGATTCTGGAAAATGCGAGATAAGATTTTTGCTGACGAGTTAACTAACTAAGTGCTAATTCATTTGGTGTTCATCTATCAACACGTATACTGACTCACAGTAATTTCAAGAAGGTAAGATTATGTTGAAGCGTCCGTTAGTAAGTCTGACAGCCATATTGGCGTGCGTCTTTGTTTCGTTTCCAACACTGGCTAAGAAGCACCATGACGAGGATGGACACGCGCTAGTACAAGACGTACATAAACCTGGCGCGCGAATTGAATTCGAAGAAGACCAAGATGAGGTCTACGACGCTGTACAAAAGGGCTATGTTCGCCCATTTTCTGAAATGTTTGCAGCGGTCGAACGTGACTTAAACGGTCGGATCATTCATGTCGAGCTCGAAGAAGATGATGATATTTGGATCTATGAACTCAAATTGAACCACAATAACAATATCATCAAAGTTGAATACAACGCCGAAACCCTTGAAATGCTGCAAATTAAAGGCAGAAACATTAAAGAAGCACTAAAAAAATAGAAGACTAAAGCTTATGAAAATTCTTGTAGTGGAAGATGAACCGCGTCTTGGTGAACAAATTGTCGACATTCTAGAGCAAACTGGTTGGGTTCCTGAACTGTCTCAAGACGGTATTGATGCCCTATACCGAGCGACTTCAGAAGAGTGGGATGCGATCGTGCTCGATCTGGGTCTCCCTAAACTTGATGGTCTAACGGTACTCAAAGGCATTCGAGACGAGAACATTAACACACCTGTCGTGATCCTTAGCGCTCGTGACACGTTAACTCAACGTGTAGAAGGCTTAAACGCAGGCGCAGACGACTACCTAACCAAACCATTTGAAATGGTCGAATTGATTGCTCGTATCCGTGCTCAACTTCGCCGCGCATCTGGTAATGCCTCTCCTGTTATGCAGGTTGGTAATTTAAGTCTCGACACCCGCACTTCAAAAGTGATGTGGCAAGGCCAAGCAATTAGCCTGACGGCGCTGGAGTACAAGGTCGTTGCTTACTTTATGCATAACCCCGAGAAAGTCATTTCGCGCACAGAATTAGTCGAGCATATTTACAAACAAGATTTTGATCGTGATTCAAACACTATCGAAGTGTTTATTGGTCGAATTCGCAAAAAGATTGCACCAAAAGTCATCAAAACCGTGAGAGGCTTGGGGTACCAGCTTAATGCCGAATAACAAACGCTCACTGCTTAAAAGACTGAGTTTAAAAAGCCGCTTAGTTCTAGCGGCTGTAGTTTGGCTAACGGCTATGGTGATAGCGGTTGGCGTGAGTGTTCCTAACCAAGTCTTCAACTATATGGCTGACGACGCAAAGTCTCAGTTATCCATTTATATGGACGAGATTTCCGCAGCGATAGAAGCCGATGAATCTGGCAACATCACTCTGGCGTCTAGCCTTTCCGACCCCCGCTTTAACCGCCCGTACAGTGGATTATACTGGTCAGCAAAAACTGAGACAGACTTGCTTCGCTCGCGCTCTTTGTGGGATCAACGCATTGAAAGCAAAAAGAACGGTAAAGAATACGTTGGCGCTCGTGACGAAAAGCTCATCTACATAAAAACCAAACTCTATTACCCAGATTACGATGGACCGATTGAAGTTCTGATTGGTATCGATGAGCAACCCATTGAAGATACCGTTCGCGATTTAATGAGTCAGCTTTGGATTATTCTCGCTCTACTCTACTTTGGCGTTTTGGCGGTGATCATGTTGCAAGTTCAGTGGTCGCTCAGTCCACTCAACAAGATGCAAAAAGAACTCAACCAGCTTCGCTCCGGAGATAAAACAAGTCTAGATGAAGAGTATCCCAAAGAGGTGGCTCCGGTCGTTTCCGATCTCAATGCACTGGTTTTCCATTACCAAGAATTGCTTGAGCGCGCTCGCCATCATGCAGGCAACCTTTCTCACGCGCTAAAAACTCCTTTGTCGGTATTAAGAAATGAAATTGCTTCGCTCGACAAAGAAACACGAGATTATCTCTTGCCACCGGTTCACCAAATCCAAAGCCAAATTGATTACCACTTAGGTCGAGCACGAATGGCTGGCTCTAAGAACATTCTCTCTGTTCGAGCTAACCCTGCAGAACGTGTAGATGCGATTTCGATGGCGTTTGACAAAGTATATGCCGAGCGCGGTGTCGCTTTGATTAACGAGCTTGACTCAGACATCGAAGTTGCCGTCGACCCAACCGATCTAGACGAAATGGTAGGTAACTTGCTAGAGAATGCCTACAAGTGGTCTTGCAATATTATTCGTGTCCACTCTGCAGAAAATGAGCCGGGTACCATTGAGATTATTATCGAAGATGACGGCCCTGGCATTGAAGATGAAGATATTCAGCAAGCACTTAAACGTGGTGTGAGATTAGACGAAACCACGCCAGGAACGGGTCTTGGGCTCAATATCGTTAACGAAATGGCACACAGTTATCGCGGTAAGCTTGCGCTATCAAGAAGTTCGATGGGTGGATTAAAAGCTGTTCTTGCGTTTAATACATCGAACTAAGCCAATTTTAATCAGACGACAATGAAAGCGACGCAATCTGCGTCGCTTTTTAGTTGTTGAGAATGATTTAGAGTGATTCAGTACTGACTAAGCTTATCGAACCCGATAATAGACTGACGAATAAAAACCATGTCAACTCTGTTAGCAAATGAAAAATGCCCCTTTTACCTTGTCGGCTCTATCATCCATTTTAAGCCTACTGCTGTTGCCTTCCCCCTCTTTTGCACAAGACGAGGAGAGCTCTGTAACTCAAGAGTCGCCTTTCACCGCGCAAACCAAACTTGGCTTTATCTATACAGAAAACACCAGTTCTTCTCTCTCAGTGAATTCTGCTTTATACCTCAATTATCAGCAAGAGTCTTGGCTTCATAAGGCGTCATTTGAAAGCTACTATACTGATGCCGACAATGCCGATGATGGGGCAAATCGCTATACGGTCAATGCGGGTTCAACTTATGACTTTGCAGAGAAAACCTTTATCCGTGGTGCCGCCCGATTTGACAATGACTTATATGGTACTTACCGAAAACAGTGGATACTAATGACTGGCCTTGGTGTCTATTTGGTTAACAATGACATCGTGAAAACGTCCATCTCGCTTGGTCCGGGTTATCGAATCACACAAAGACAGCCGTTCGACTCTCAATACCCAGACCAAATGAATTATGAAGTCATTGCCTCTTCTACACTCGATAGCGCTATTGTTTTCTCGGAAAGGCTTTCAATGGGTGCAACCTTTGATGTGGCACACGGTGAAGAGAACACCCATTACAACACTAAGGCATACATCAAGAATACCTTAATGGCGAACCTGTCCTTAGTATTCGACGTTGAGTACATCTACAATACAACCGTTGCAGAAGACCAATCACCGGATGAAATCTACAGTACGATGAGCTTAAGCTATGATTTTTAATGCCGACTTAAGCCCTATACAAAAACAGCGCCACTAGCGCGCTGCTCTCTCTTTTCTATGTTTATGACTCCAAATGTAAAGCCACTTTTTTGCCAACCAATATCGAACCTTTATCACCAATATCAATAAGGTTCATTAGGCCATCAAACGCCCCTGGTCTCACGAATAGTTGCTCAATCACGCCGCCTTTTGCCCCTTCTAGGTCAAGGGGGGTATGCGTATTGTGCATGAACAGTATCCCGTCTGAATCCATGCTGTATTGCCCTTTCCCTGAAAAGCCCACTTGGCTTTGCGGCAACATCGCAAACACGCCATAAGTGTTATTTTCGTTTAAAGTCAGTTCAAGCCGCATTGGTAAAGAGGTTGAAAAGACAGTAGATGGTTCTTCAATACGGATGTGCGCTACAGTACTACTGGTAAAGTGCCTGTTCGGCTGATCGCCCGTGTTAAAAGCAATACCAGCGCCAACCCCTAAACCTAGTATCGCTGCGCCAAGAATAATTTCTTTATTCACAATTCACTACCCCACTCTGGTTACTAAAACTGACAGAGCGACCTTGCTCATCAAGCATTAAACTCAATTCGTCAAACTGATACACCGTTGGATTTTGGTAATAGATTCTTTCACCATTGTTTGTTGGTTCATACCAGCACTGGCTATAGTTCTTGGCCGTATACTGGCTAGAGATCAGCAACTCTTTAGCCAACGTCGTCCCTACGAAGCCAATCACAATCGCAGCAACAAACACAAGTGCGGCTTTATAGCAGAATGACGGTCCTACATTTGGTGTAGAAAGCCTACCTAGCTTGTCATTCTGCGAAGCATTTTTCTGTTCGGGTGTCGAAGACTCATGCTTAGATGGCGCAACTTCAGAAAGACATGCAATCTTTTTAACCTCACCGATAAATTCATAGCCCACGCCACGCTCTGTTCGGATGATTTCACCAGAACGATCTTCTAAGCCTCGACGGCAACTGGATATGGAGTGCAGCAAACTGCTGCTCTCCACGACAATACCGCGTTTATGCCAAACCTCTTCCATAAGTTCATGCTTGCTCAATACCTTTCCTTTATGAGTAAACATGTAGGTCAACAATGAAATCTCGTTGATACCAATTGGGTGACGTATCTGGCTCTCTAGGCTTTGAATATATCCGCCAGTATCGTCAAGAATATGTGTTCCGTTGATTAGTAGCATCATCTTTACCCCTCTGTCACTAGTTCAAAGCGTTTCGATTTTTCAGTCACTTTAGCGAACGCGACATACGCCATAGGGACAATAAATAACGAGAAGAAGGTACCAATCGTTAAGCCGCCAACCAGCACTAAGCCAATGTTGGTACGTCCTAATGAACCTGGGCCATCCGCTAATGCAAGTGGTAATGAGCCAATAATCATCGTTAGTGAAGTCATTAGAATTGGGCGTAAGCGAGATTTCGCACTCATAAGAGCCGATGTCATCGCACTGTAGCCTTCTTTACGCTTAATGTTGGCAAACTCGACAATCAAAATACCGTGCTTAGTGACTAGACCTACCAAGGTCAACAAGCCAATCTTTGAATACAGGTTTAAGCTATGGCCAAACACACTTAATGTCAGTACTGCACCAACCAAACATAGCGGCACGGTAATTAAGATGATTAGCGGATCGACAAAGCTTTCAAACTGAGCCGCCAGAATCAAGAAGATGAACACCAGTGCCAAGCCAAATAGGACCTGCATTCCTGCTTCAGATTCATTGAGTTCTTTGACCACACCGTTATATTCGTAGTTTTGGCCCACTTTCAACAGTTTTGGCAACTCAGCATCGACGTACGCCTGAATATCACTTGCACTGAATCCTGGCATAAGATCAGCGGTAATTTCTGCTGCATCCTTACCACCATAAGTCTTAATGTTTGACTCCGCAGTGACAGGCTCAATCGAAACAAACTGTGACAGCGGCAGTCTTTGACCCGAATCAGAGCTTACGTACAGCTTATCTAGAACTTTGAAATCACCCAATGCCTGACGGTTTACCTGCACCTGAATTGGGTACGTAAAACCATCTTCTGCTTGCAAATCTGCTGCTTTTACCGAACCAAGGAATGTAGAAATAGCGCTAGTGACATTTCCGTAGTCAACTCCTGATAGCACGATTGCATTGCGATCAATGGAGAGATCAAAACGTAGCTGATCTCGGTGTGTCGAGTTGTCAACATTCGAAAGACCTTCATAGTTTTCTAGCAGCTCTACTACCTTCTCTGCGGTATCAGATAACGCCTCTAGGTCACGGTTAACTGTGGTTAATTCAAGAACCAGATTGCTAGCAACATCTAGGTTATCCGCAGAGCGTACAGAGAATGAAGTTGAATAGGCTGAAACCGTTTCTCCCGCTTTAGCCATCATCTCTTGGATAATCTCATCAGCACTTTGGTCACGCTCTTCCCAAGATTTAAGGAGAACATGGTTAGTTGGCGCTGACTCGATATAGGCTAGATTCGCTTCAATCGCATTACTGTCTTTGAACACGTTGTTAATCTGCTCGGCATTTTCCAGATCATAGAGGCGACCTGCGCCCGCCGGACCATGAGACGTGACCTCAATAAAGCCTGTATCTTCTGTCGGTAAAAGGACTTTTGGCATAAACCATACAGCAACACCCGACAAAACAATTAGAGCAGCAGTTCCACCTAGCACCATACCCGGACGTTTGAACCAAGCATTAAGATACAGCATGTACTTTTCAGTCATCGCATCTAACTTAGTTTCAACCCACTGGAACCACTTTGGTGACGTTGTCACTGACTTAAGCATGTACGCGCTCATCATCGGAGATAGAGTCAGCGCAACAAAGCCTGAGATAATCACAGATGCAGCAAGCGTATAAGCAAACTGCCTGAACAGATCTGCGGTTAAGCCAGACATTAAACCAATTGGAAGATAAACCACCGCAAGTGTTAACGTCATTGCGATAACTGGGAATACGATCTCTTTACAGCTCTTCAACGCTGCTTGAAACGGGGATGACCCCTCTTCAATGTGACGGTAACAGTTTTCTACAACGACAATCGCATCGTCGACAACCAACCCGATCGCAAGGATGATCGCGAGAATGGTCAATACATTAATGCTAAAGCCAAGCATTGCCATAACCGCAAACACACCGATCACACATACAGGAATGGTAATCAGTGGGATCGCCGCTACACGCAGCGAGCCAAGGAACAGCACGACAATTGCGGAAACCAATACAATGGCCTCAACTAAAGTCATAAAACCTTGGTCGATCGCTTCTTCGATAAAGTCGGCCTGATTGTAGACCATCTTCATCTCGATACCTTCCGGTATTTGCATCGTTTCCATCGCCGCTTTGACGCGGTTCGCCACTGTCACTGGGTTTTCAGTCTTAAGCGGTAATACTTGCAGAGACATCGCCATATCGCCATCGACGTTAAGCATACTTGGCTCTAGGCTTTCTTCGCCCATTTGGATGTCAGCAATGTCGCTAACACGAATGATTTTGCCGTTATCAACGCGCAATACAAGGTCGCGAACATCTTCAATGGTAGTGACTTGATTAACTGGGTTGATGGAGAAGTCACGCACTTCGCCTTTAATCGTACCAGCAGTAAAAGTTGCGTTATAGGTGCTTAGCGTTCCAACCACATCGGATGCACTGACATTCAATGCTGCCATGCGCTCAGGCTGCAACCACACTCGAATTGCACGACTCGAGCCACCATAAGGCCCCCATACTCCACCCACACCTAGAACATTCTTGAACTGTGGCGAGATTTGCTGATTGATGAAGTCAAACATCTCTTGTTTGTCCATCGAGCCATTATTGACAAACGTAATGATGTTACTTGGCATTGAAGTATCAGATGAGTCATCTGTTACCGTTGGTTTGTCTGTCATCGCAGGTGGAAAATCAGAGATACCATCCACTTTGCTACGCAGGTTGTTCATCAAACTTGCGTATTCAACGTCACTAATGCCGTCTTCGAACTGAATCTTTAACGAACAGCTCCCCTCTTGGCAGTCGGTTGTCATCGTTTTGATTTTGTCTAACCCAGTAACGGCAGTAATGAGCTCTTCCGCTACGTTTTGTGACATAAACTCAGCGCTCGCTCCCGTAATTGAAGCGCTCACCGTGGCAGAAGCCGTTTGACGCTCAGGAAAGTACTGAATAGACAGTTTCTGGTAAGAGACGATACCAAGTAACACAATCGCGATACTTAGCACCGAAGCGAGTACCGGATGCTTGATACATATTTCAGGCAGCTTCATTCGTTACCTCCGTCGACTTGTCCGATTTAGGCTCGGCGATTTTGCTTGCTTCTTTGTTAGGCGTTTCAGCAACTGGCTTTACCTGCTGTTCTTTTTTCTCAGGCTTAGCCGGTAAGGTTCTCGCTGGCAAAGTTACGGGAGACTTGGTTTGCTGAATAGCCACTTGTACATCTTGATGTAAGTTTTGACGGCCAGTGACAACAACACGCTCTCCAGCATTTAATCCAGACACGATCACAACGTAGCCGTCATTGGTGTTTTGCCCTAGCTCAACTGAACGCTTGGTTGCTTTGTTGTTTTCGATCACCCAAACAAATCGCTGATCACCTGACGTATCTACAGCTGTTTGCGAAACTACTACGTCATCTGACGCATCTCCGATACTTTGTGAAACCTTTGCAAACATTCCCGGTACCAGTTTGTTATCACTGTTATCTAAGTGCGCATGGACCTCGACTCGACCTGAGTTCTCGTCAACTAAAGGGGCAATGTAGTCGACCGTGCCAGTAAACTCTGTTTCACCATAAGCGTCCACTTTCACCGACACTTGCTGACCAAGTTGCGCTTTGCCGACTTCTGCCTGAGAAATTGAGTAATGCACTTCAACCGGATCAAGCTTGATAAGGCTAACCAAAGCGGTCGCAGCCTCAACACGGCTGCCAACTGAATGAGTAAAGTTGGTGAGTTGCCCGTCAAATGGCGCAACAAGTTGGTAGTTTTGTAGGTCAGTTTTCTTTTGTCTGAAATCTGCTTTTGCCAAACTTGCTTGCTGCTTTAACTCTTCAACATCTTGAGCTGACATTGAGTCTGGTTGTTTCTTTAACAAAGCTAATACACGAGCAAGTTTTGATTCAGCGAGCGCCAATGAGCTTTCTGCTTTATCTAATTCAGCTTTCGCTTGCGAGTCATCAAGTTGAGCAATGAGCTCCCCTTTCTTAACCACATCGCCGTCATTGAAGTTGAGTTGCTTTAATTTTTCGCCAGCACTAAATGTTAATGCTGCGGAGTCTGTCGCTTTCAGCTTACCGACTTCTTCAATACTAGAAGCGGTCATTTGTTGCTTCGCGATCTCGACGGTAACAGGGACACTTTCCATAGTCTCTGCAAAAGCAGTTGAACCGATAATAGTGGTGCCAATACAGAAAATAGACAGGGATAAAGTCTTAGTATTTTTCATAGTGCGACTCTGATTGATGGAAGTTGTCGCTTGTTATACCTAAGATTTTTCTGACAAAGTTATCGTTTTGTCAGCCAGAGAATGATTAATCCTTAACGAACCTTAAGAAAAATCAAACCTTTGATTTTAAAAGTTTTATACACAAAAACGCCGTAGTAACTTGCAAAGTACTACGGCGATTTAAATCTGATTAATGACGTTATTCAGCGCGCTTTGAAAACAAGTATGAGTACCTAGGAGCGACCAAAATCATCTGCTCCTGGGAGTAGGGAATCATTTTAAGCTCTTCTAACGAATGCATCCCACGCTGTGAAAACATCGTTTCCAACAGAGAGACTTTTTGCGAAGAAGGCAGGACTTGTTCAGATGTAGTTGGCATTAGTGAAAGCCCATAGCGGGTAAAGTGGTATTCTCCCGCCGAGTTAAAGCCGACATCTCCCTCCGTCAAAAAGAACATCTCGTATTGACCAGAGCGTTTGAGATTAATTGCCGACTTCATCTTAATGATGTGAGTATCGTCATCCGATTTAACCAGTAAACTGGTATCACTTTGCAACGCTTGAGCGATAGTTGGCGAGTTTACTACGCCAGCCAACACGCCAATAAACAAACCCGAAGCAATACTGGCCGCTAGAATTTTGTTATTCACAATCCACCTCCACTTCAGAAGGAATAAAGCTGATTGAATTCCCCTCTTGATCGACCAAGATAGTTTGGTTCTCAGAAGTAAAAGCGCGAACGTTGTTCATTACTAGTGACTTATCACTACCAGGTTGAGGGATAACACAGCCAACATATCGGCTCTCTTGATAATCAGCCTCTACCCATGGCGTGCTCAACCAACTATAAGCCGTAAAACCGACTGCCGCACTAAGTGTAAAGGCAATGAGGTAAGCGGTATTATTGCGCTTAAGCTGCTTTGGTTCGCTGGGGCTAGACGCTCGGGTAATAATCGGAGAATCGATTTCTTTCGGTTGGTAGCTTTCTACATGGCCATTAAACTGATAGCCGACACCACGAACTGTGGTAATGATTTCACCACCGCGGTCCTCTAGTGCTTTACGACAAGTCGATACTGCATGGAGCAAGCTGCTTTCTTCTACCACCACGCCTTTCTTGTACCATACTTCATCGAGAAGCTGAGCCTTTGAGAGTGGCTTATGGGGATGCTCAATCATAAACTGCAACAGAGCAACTTCGTTGCTGCCAAGCGCCACTTTGATACCACTGTCTCGCTCTTCTAGCGTCCCCGTTAAAGCGTTAAGAATGTATTTATTGTTTATCAACAACATAGGTAATAAGCTGAATTATTTATATTATTACCTTAACCATATCTTAAAATTCATAAAATGGAAGAGCCCAGCGTAATGTTGGGCTCTGTGTTCAAATTTCTAAGCTCGCCATACTAGTAATCAAATTGTGACGTGAATTTGTAAAATTCAGTCAAACTCAACAGGGCTTGTTCGCTTGTAGGTAATAATTATATTTCTGACCGAGAAGCTAGCTCACTCTTAATCACCAGTACTCGGCCATCGGTGTAATAATCATGCTCGCCATCTAAAATGGTTGGTGGATGATAAGCGGCCATGTCTATAGATACATTCGCAGGCGCACTGAGTACTTGTTCAGCAAGCTTGTCTCGCTCATGGTCTACATTAGGATCGATACTGTGCAGAATCGTAACAATACCTGAATATGGTGTTATCTGAAGACCATCATCGTAGCTTAGCGCACCCAACCATAGATTTTGATTTGTATTTGAATCCACACCAGCCTGCCACCAGCGGATATGACTACGTTTTAACAAGTTGCCTGGTAGCTGAAACGCTAACTCTTGCGGCACGCCATTCCAGAACAAATCAGAGACTGGTGGAGTATTTAGCTTAAGCAACTCTATATAATCACTTATCTCTAAATCATTTCTAGAGAAGGTTTTATTTTCAATCCAACCTAAATCGGCCATTAAAGCCCTTGGATGTTCACCTACGTAAGCAACATTAATAGCCTGAGCGTCAAACACCGCTGATTTGCCCGGATACGCCTTCAGAGGCAGTTCGCCTATTGTGACAAACTCATTCCCCTTTTCAGACACACTCACTTTATTCGCAAAGTCGTCGGAATAGAAAAAGAAATGGGCATAGTTAGCGTACAAAACCGATGCCAACAAGAACGCAGTGAACTTGGTAAACATTAAACGCCAGCGTAATTTCCTACCGATAAGATAGAAGCCGACACTCGCACCTACAGCGATTAAGATAGCCTTATGTTCAACGAAGAATATTTTAGCTTCGTTGAGTATTGGGAAGTTATCTATTCCATAACCAAGTAAATAGCCCCAAGCAACAAACTGACCAACCCCAAGAAACAAACCAATGGTGGAATACAGGCTAAATCGAGCCCAACTGATTTTTTGCGAGCCTGCAATAAACGGCACAACCCAGGCGATGGGCCCAAGCAAACGCGCAAACGCCAACACATAGTTACCCCTTTTGGCCATCAAGTGACGACATCGCGCAATTGGGCGGCGTGTTTTAGATTGCCACCGAATCAGTTTTCTCTGAGCGGGATTACCTAACCTTCGACCGATAAAGTAGCTCACTTGGTCACCGATAAAACCACCGAGTAAAACCGCAATCACTCCGGTAGTAATGCCTTGCTGGAGTTGATACCCCGCAGCGAGCAAGAACGGTTCGCCTGGTACAAACAAATTGGGGCCAATCAACGCATCTAGCAAGGCCCCGACAAATAAGCTGAATCCTTCAAACATATTGAGTTACTCAGTTATTGTTGCTCTTTGTAGTGACCGAACTTGTATTCCATTTCGTTGTTACGCATTTCTCCAAAGAAGAAACGTCGCACATTTGCTTTCAGGTAGGTCGCTCCCATTTTGAAGGCGCCTTCTTCATCTAAACGTCTTGGGTCAAAGCCAAAAGTCAACGGCAAGAAACGGAATCGCCATGTTTTGCTCGCCCGTTTCACATAGTCACAATCTTCACAAAGTACGATTTGTTCATCGAAGCCGTTCAACTGTTGATGTACGCGCTTGGATGAGAAAATGCACGCACCGACTGCAGTAGGAAAGACAAACTGAGTGACGAATAAACCCAAGTTGAACATGCCGTAGCCAAGCTGATGTACCAGTGCGAGATCTTTTGCACCCATGTATACGCCCGCCACTTCGAGTTGCTTTTCTTCTAACTGGCTTAATGCGTTAGCAAGAAAATTTGGCGATAATTGAACATCGGCATCAAGAAACAATAGGCGTTCGTGCTTTGCCAGTTTTGCTCCTGTGTTGCGCCCTAAGCTGACACCTCTTGTCTCCATTTTATGGATAGTAAGAGCTGGTAATGACGCCTCATACGCGGCAGCAACATCACGCGTTGCATCATCACTGTTTGAATCGACAAGGATCACTTCAAACTCCTTATGAGTCTGCTTACTAAGATCTTCCATTAGTCGAGCGATGCGCTTCTCTTCGTTTAGCGTAATAACTACAATGCTTACTGGTCCCATAGTGTGTTCCTCTCTCAATGAATAACGTTGTTTTGTTAACTTGAGATACAGAATAAGGCCGCAAGGCTTAACCAATAGTGAGGGTTCTATTCAGATTCGGTTCATTCGATTCGAACGCAATTTGAACCTTAGTTTTGACTCTGTTGAATCAATCTTAACCGATTGATTATAATTGCCCTTAAAATCGCTGATTTAGATGATTTTGAGTTGCTAGAAAACACATAGAGTGATAGTATCCGCGCTCGCTTGAAGAGTTACTACCAATTTCTTTTCAGCGTTTAGCACACTTAACAAGGTCGCATTGTTAGTGTGATTATGAAAATCTATTATTTTTTGAGAGTAATACTATGAAATTTGAAGCAGTAGTACGTACTGAACTAGGTAAAGGTGCGAGCCGCCGCCTACGTCACGCTGGTAAATTCCCTGCAGTTGTATACGGCGGTGAAGAAGCAGCAGTATCTATCGTTCTTAACCACGACGACGTTGTTAACCAAATGGACAAGCCTGAGTTCTACGAAGGTATCGTTCTAGTGATCGACGGCGCTGAAGTTAAAGTTAAGCCACAAGACGTTCAACGTCACGCTTACAAGCCAAAAGTTGAGCACATGGACTTCATCCGCATCTAATTCCCTACCAAGGAATTAATTCGGATTAAATCCAGCCTTTTGCATAAAGATTATCGGCCTTACCATCCGAGACATCTAAAAATTCGAAACCCCGATGCTACCAACATCGGGGTTTCACCGTTTTTGAGCCCTCAAAAACGCTCTCAATTCTCTTCAACTGTCTGAAACTAATCACTTTCCCTAGTAAAATCCTTTAGATGAATAGCCTCTGAGGCTTGAGAAGGTAGTGTTTAGCTGTGCGATACAAGACTCGCTTCTATCACACAGCAGGTTTTGGTACTTAGTGCCAAAATGGATTCGGCAACGATAGGGATTACTTCGATGTGTAGTCATCTAAGTTAGCGACAACGTCACTGCTACTTAGTCAATATCAGATATAGCACCCTATCATCTTCTAAGGTTAAAGTTATATAGTCAGAGGGATCAGCTCAAGACCGAGTACACCACTGACACTCATCACGACCAGTAAAGACACCTTAAACACTGATTTCGACCAATGGACGTAATTGCGTTCATCGATTGGGCGAAACGTGACTCTTGTCCACATCAAGCACACCAAGGCAGAGACCGCCAAGTACTCGTATCCAGCGGTTCCGAGCAAGAACAAAGCGAGCGAAACTAACCCAAACGCCACCACGTAAGCTTTCATATGGCGCTGAGCTTTATAGATACCAGCTTGCAGCGGCAGAACAGGTATGTTGGCATCGCGATAGTCTTTCATACGGAACATGGCAATTGCATAAGAGTGCGGCATTTGCCACAGGCAAAACATCGTAAACAGCAGCATAGCTTCAAGGCTGATGTAGTTGGTCACAGCCAAATAGCCGACCAGTGGAGGCACTGCCCCCGACAAGCTGCCAACCAAAGTGCCATATACAGATGTTCGCTTGTACCACATGGTGTAGAAGAACACATAGAACACATAACCCAGTAGCACCACCACCGCCGCTAATGGGTTCGCAAGCTGATAAAGCAACACCGTACCACTGAGTAACAGGGCTAGCGCGTAGACAAACGCCACATCAATATTGATGGTACCTTTAACCAGATCGCGTTGCTGAGTTCGCGCCATCTTCTGGTCAATATCTCGATCAAATATGTTGTTCACTACGCAGCCGGACGCAATAACCAGCCCAACACCCAACAGTGTTACTGCTAGTAGCACAAAGCTGGCAGGCTCAGTTTTAGCTGCTAGGAAGAACCCAGCCGCGACCGAAATTAAGTTCCCGACAATGATGCCAGGCTTGGTAATGGAGATATAACGTTTCAGCATACCCATGCCTACAACTTCATGTTGACGTTCATGTTGTAGATGATCCACACCGAGCCAGCGATGAGGATCAAAACGACAATGGCGGTAAACATCAATGAAACCAAATTCCAGCGACCGTCGGAAGTTTTGGCTTCCATATGTAGGAAATACTTAAAGTGGACAAAGATCTGCACGATGGCACAGCCAAACAAAATCACATAGGTCGCTCCATCAGGCAAAGATTGCGCCCAAACAAAGTAAAACGGGATGACGGTTAGAATCAACGATGCCACAAAGCCTTTCACGTAATCCGACGCACCGGTTTCTAGATACTGTTCCATTACATTACCCCCAAGAGATAAACGATGGTGAATACACAAATCCAAACGATATCGAGGAAATGCCAAAACAAGCTCAGGCATTGGAACCGCATCGACATGTTCTCATTCAAGCCTTTGGTAGAAAGTTGGTGATAGCACACCGCTAACCAGATCAAACCAAAAGTCACGTGTAAACCGTGCGTCCCAACCAACGTGAAGAAAGCCGATAGAAACGCACTTTGCTGTGGACCATAACCTTCAACAATCAGATGATGGAACTCATACACTTCCATGCAAATAAAACCCAAACCAAGTAAGAAGGTTACTTTTAACCAACGTTTTAACCCAGTGACATCATTGCGCTTGAGGGCGATCATGCCAAAGCCAAACGTGATGCTGCTAAAGAGCAGCAGCATGGTTTCAACAAACACGAAGGGCAACTCGAAGATGTCTTTACCTGTGGGACCAGCAATCGACGCGCTTTCCAATACGGCGTAAGTCGCAAACAACGTCGCGAACAATACGCAGTCGCTCATCAGGTACACCCAGAAGCCAAAGAGCTTGTTACCTGTAGCATCATGGTGGTGTTCGTGGCCATGAACGGCAACATTAGTTTGCATACGTCACCTCTAGATCATCGTTGTTTTCATTGTCTTTCACTTGTTTCTTCTTCGCCTGATCCAATTGCTCTCGACGCTGTGCTTCAATCGCTTTTATCTCGTCAACTTCCACGTAGTAATCCACATCCTCGTTGTAACTGTGTTCTATACACGTCACGATGATGCCGACGAGGCTCGCAGCGGCAAGCCACCAGATGTACCAAATCATTGCGAATCCAAACGCCAGTGCCCAGGCAGACACATAGATGCCAGTTGGCGTGTTCTTCGGCATATGGATACGCTCATATTCCACTGTTTTGGTTGGGTCAAAGTCCCCGTTCTGTTTTTGGTACCAGAACGCGTCTAACACGTCACCTTTCGGTAAATGTGCAAAGTTATAGAATGGCGGTGGTGATGAAGTCGCCCATTCGAATGTACGCCCTCCCCACGGATCACCCGTTAAATCGCGATTCTGCTCACGATCACGCACACTGACATAGAACTGAACAAACTGACACACCACACCTAAGGCGATCACAGCAGTACCTGCAGCGGCCACGGCTAACAGCGGGAAGTATTCAGGGTTGAGGTCTTGGCTTAAACGACGTGTCATCCCCATAAAGCCCAAAGCATATAGTGGTAAGAAGGCCATAAGGAAACCAACAATCCACATTACAAACGCGCGTTTACCCCAAGTTTCGTTAAGGGTGAATCCAGTCGCCTTCGGGAACCAGTAAGTGATAGCGGCGAAACAGCCAAATACCACGCCACCAATAATAACGTTATGGAAGTGGGCAATTAGGAACACTGAATTGTGCAACACGAAGTCAGCCCCCGGAACCGCCATCAATACGCCCGTCATTCCACCGACGGTAAAGGTAATCAAGAAGCCCACCGTCCACATCATTGGCGTTGTAAAACGGATACGACCTTTATACATCGTGAACAGCCAGTTAAAGATCTTCACGCCAGTCGGGATGGAGATAATCATGGTGGCAATTCCAAAGAAGGCATTCACATTTGCGCCCGATCCCATGGTGAAGAAATGATGAAGCCAAACGACAAACGCTAAAATCGTGATCACTATCGTTGCCCACACCAAAGAGGTATAGCCAAATAACTTCTTGCGTGAGAAGGTCGCGGTCACTTCAGAGAACACTCCAAAGATAGGCAAGATCAGAATATACACTTCCGGATGACCCCATGCCCAAATCAGGTTGACATACATCATGACATTGCCACCCAGATCGTTGGTGAAAAAGTGCATGCCCAAGTAGCGGTCAAGCGTTAACAGCGCGATGGTTACTGTCAGAATCGGGAAAGAAATGATGATCAGGATATTGGCACACAAGGATGCCCAAGTGAACACCGGCATCTTCATCATTGGCATCGATGGCGTACGCATACGCAAGATGGTGGCAAAGAAGTTCACCCCAGTCAGTGTGGTCCCTACTCCTGAGATTTGCAAAGCCCATATCCAGTAGTCAACGCCGACTCCCGGACTGGCATCGATCCCAGACAACGGAGGATAAGCCAACCAGCCAGTTCGGCCAAACTCACCCAAACCTAGCGACATGTTGGTCAAGATCACTCCCACCACAAACAGCCAGAAGCTAAGGTTATTCAAGTAAGGAAAAGCTACGTCGCGGGCACCTATTTGCAGAGGAACAATAATGTTCATCAGACCAATAACCAACGGCATCGCGACGAAAAAAATCATGATTACGCCATGGGCGGTAAAGATTTGATCGTAGTGATGAGGAGGTAAATAGCCGCTCTCACCAGCGGCAGACAGGAGCTGCTGACTGCGCATCATCACCGCATCAGCAAAACCACGGATCAGCATAACCATCGCCACCGCGATGTACATAAAGCCCAGTTTTTTATGGTCAACTGAGGTAAACCATTCGTGCCATAAATATTGCCACTTACCCGCTTTGGTAACGGCGGCCACAATAGCTAAACCCACTAAGGCAATCACCGCTAGTGTGACGACAATAATCGGTTCGTGATAAGGGATTGAATCAAGTGTTAGTCTTCCAAACATGCGATTATCCTTGGTTTTCCGGCAAACAGTTCATGGAACCCGGATGCTGGGTCACGACGTCAGTGAATAAAAATGGGGGCACGCTCGAGAACAGAGTCTTCGGCTCTGCAACCGAGGGCGCGGCCAATGCACGAAACTGCTCCCAGTCTTCGATTCGATTAGGACTGGCTTTCACCTGCTGCACCCAGTTAAGGAAAGCAGTGCGATCTTCCATGGCTGTTGCGGTGAACTTCATGTGTGAAAAACCTTCTCCGCTGTAGCTTGAGCCAAAACCTTTATAATCCCCTGTATGGTTGGCGATCAGGTTGAGCTTGGTCACCATGCCCGGCATAGCGTAAATTTGCGTGCCAAGCCGAGGAATAAAGAACGCGTTCATGATGTTGTCGGACGTCAGTTTAAACTGAACAGGCACATTTTTTGGGAACGCGACGTAGTTGACAGTGGCAATGTGCTCATCCGGATAGATGAACAGCCATTTCCAATCAAGCGACACCACCTCAATGGTCATCGGAGTAACGTCACTGGCGATCGGCTTGGAGGGCTCGAGTTCGTGGGTTGAGCGCCATGTGATGGTGGCAAGGATCGCGATAATGATAATGGGGATCGTCCACACCACGATTTCAATTTTTGTTGAGTGCGCCCACTCTGGTGCGTACTCTTCGTTGGTGTTTGACTCGCGATAGCGATACGCGAAGTAAATTGTCATCAAAATCACTGGGATCACGACAATTAACATCAGCAGTAGTGCTGTAATGATTAGTTCTTTTTCTTGAACGCCAATACTGCCCTTCGGGTCAAGTAGTGCAGAATTGCACCCCGAGAGGATAAGTATGGTGCCAAGCAAACTTATCCTCGCAAAGAGGCGTGTGTACCTTGAAACTTCCATTCACTTTCTCAAAATTTTTCCGACTTTAGGTAGTACCTAAAGGTCGGTTGTTATAGTCATTAGAATGCTTATGTGTTGAGGATGTAAGATTGTGAAGAGCAAAATGTAGGGTTTTCAATCACACCACTGAGTTAAAAGCCCTGTGATTTATATGGATTAATTGTTACATTTTGAAACACATTGTTACATTCGGCGCATTATGCTGATCTCCAATAAGAAACTCACCCGCTGAAATTGGAATCTAATCTTCTAAGAATGAAAGACAGTCTCAGTGATGAGGTCGTGCGAGTTTCAGATCAACATTGACGTGCTACAAGATAAAGCCATAGCCAATAAGGGATAGCCACCTCTTGCCTAACAGCCGATAAGTTGGAAGTAGACACACTTTACTCCGCTTAGCTAACGTTCACTGTGGGTGCAAAAGTGTGATCTGTTTTAAATTAATGAATTTACGCAGTAATTACATGGTATTGATGGGAGAAAACCTAAACGCCCACCATTCATTGACATAGATAATAAATGCCGCCCTGATGGTGAGGAGGTGTTAAAAGCTGTTGGCTAAGCTTTCAATATTACCAACAGCTTGGAGGTAGGATTCTATTCCGGAGCTTTAAAAGACATATTCAAGTTAAACAGATAGTTTGCCGTCTTAAACATTGGGTCGCTATCTTGCTTTTGTTCATGCTTGGGGTTGGTTTCAAACACACCTTCCCATGTCATATTCTTATCCTCATCACACGTTACTTTTCGCGCCATAACTATCTGATTGGGCGGAATAGCGTTACAAGCAATTTCCATTTGTGTGTAAGCATTGGGTAAAGCGGCATGCTTCCCTTTCTTGTAGAGTTCTTCTACCACATCGACCGATTTATCGTCGGTGTATAGAGCATAAACGTACCCACCATACAAAGATGCATACTTCATCGCTATCGTAATATCTTTTGAAGTTGAAATACCCCCTATCATCTGCCCCCCATCTTGGATCTGAATCCCCCCTTTAAAGCGCGGCTTGAAGCCCACAGAAAAGATGGTTGAAGGGGGACGAGTATCAGCTCTATAGACTATACGCATACGCTGTTTGTCTCCTTGTTGCGAATGATTTAAGCGGTGTAAAAGGTCTGTCAGCACTTCTAGCTGAGTTAACCAACAATCCGCCAATAAGAAACAAGTTTAATATACACTAACTTGCTATTCCAAGTATCTCTGAGTTATCTAGCACTGTTTCTATCACAAAGCTAGGTAACAACAAACAGATGTTGTTTTGATTCAATAACTTTCAATTACCACGATGGCACAAGTTGGAAGTTCTTATTAGCCGATATAGGACAAACAAGATAAAGGAGATGTACATACGGAAAGCAGCATTTCACCTATGCTTATAAAAAACAATAATAAGTGTCGTTATGAAATTCTGCATTCTGCTTACTCTACTATTACTCCCTTTCTCATCTAACGCATCCATCACTGAGCCAGATCAACTGGATTACTTTTCCATGCTTATGGGGCTATTTGGTGGCTTGGCAATGTTTCTGTATGGCATGGAAAAAATGTCTGATGCCTTAAAAAGAACCGCAGGCAGTCGTATGAAGCAGGTTCTTGGTACATTGACTACAAATCGAATGAGTTCCGTTGCAACTGGTGCCGGACTGACTGCCGTTATTCAATCATCCTCAGTAACAACCGTGTTGGTCGTCGGCTTTGTCAGTGCTGGTTTGATGTCCTTAAACCAAGCAGTTGGCGTAATTATGGGCGCAAATATCGGTACCACCGTCACTGCTCAGATTATTGCATTTAAAGTCACCAAAGCAGCCATGGCAATGATCGCGATTGGTTTTGCAATAGAAATGACCTCCAAACGACAACAGAACAAAAACTACGGCAATATTATTTTTGGACTGGGATTACTATTTTTGGGTATGAACCTGATGAGTGAAGCCATGTCTCCCCTGCGGGTTTTTCAGCCCTTTATCGACTTTATGGCAAGAATGGACAACCCAATTTTTGCGATTTTGCTGGCCGCTTCGTTCACTGCCTTAGTCCAGTCATCGTCGGCGACCACAGGTATTGTCATAGTCCTTGCGAGCCAAGGCTTTATTACGCTTGAATCTGGCATCGCAATGTCGATGGGAGCCAATATCGGTACATGTGTAACAGCACTACTAGCAGCTATTGGTAAAAGCACAGAAGCAAAGCAAACTTCTGCTATTCATCTTTTATTTAACCTTATCGGCGTTGTTATTTGGCTACCTGTAATCAGTCTTATCGCGTTCGCGGCTACCTCCATATCCCCCAGCCACCTTGATTTGGACGGTATAGAGCGCCTTGCCGCAGAGACACCGCGTCAGATAGCTAATGCAAATACTATGTTTAATATCGCTAATACACTAATCATGCTCCCATTTAGCGCCTTATTTGTTGCCGCTGTTAAAAAGCTAGTGCCGCACCACACTGCAAAAAAGGAACACAAAAAAGTCCAGCTTAAGTACATAAAAAAGGAATACTTGGCAACGCCTGATATCGCCCTAGAGCAAGCACACTTAGAAATTGGTCGACTTGGCCGTCGCGTGACCAATATGGTTAATCGTCTTCCTCCTTTGGCAGACCAACCTAAAGATGAAAACGACAAAAAAGCTGTTAGGCAAACACTACGTGAGATTGAAAAAGTAGAGGATGAAGTAGATATCTTGCACGCCAAGATCCTTTCTTACTTGGGTAAGTTACGCCAATCTCCACTCAGTCAGAATGAAAGTCGCAATCAAATCAAGTTAGTCAGCATCACAGACCAATTGGAAAGTATTGCTGATCTCGTGGTCAACAACATGCTACCTCTTTGCTACAAGGCATTAGATGCCAACATTCAAGCCAGCCCTGAAATGCGCGATACGCTTGATCGTACCCATTCGAGAGTCAATCAAGCACTCCTCGATAGCGTCAATGCGATACGCCGAGAAGACACCCAGCTTGCCGAGAGTGTGCTCAACGCTAAACGTGAAATTAATGTACTTCTTGAATCGATTCTCGAACTTCAAGCACAAAGACTCTCTCAAGCTACGGAGAAAAGGTTGGATATTTTCCGTGTTCAAATGGAGTGGGTAGAAGCACTAAAACGCATTTACACTTTGAGCAAACGTATTGCCAAATTACAGTTGAGAAAGTAACACCATCTGTCTTCAGTGATAATATTCGTTTAAACCTTGTCAGCTCCTAGATATGGGTAAGATTTGCTTTGTCAGCTTGTAAAAATGCCGGAGCAATCAGCCCTTCTCGTCACGTATACTTAAGGATTTACCAGTGCTAATGAGTCTGGCTCGTCGTTGCAAATACTCTATAAACACAGGGATCTTTTTGGCGACATGTTTTCTAGACGCGTAGAATGCATACAACACAAGATCTTCAGGTTCGTATTCTAGGTCGACAACTTCAAGCGCTCCAGATTCGATCTCGCTCGTACAAGATTCTTCGGCGAGTATCGCGAAACCCAATCCCGACAACGCCCCTGCTCTAGCGAGGTTGCCACTATTTACCTTAAATGATGATTGGACTTTTTGCGTTAACAAGTCACCGTCACCTTTTTTGAAAGTCCAAGGCGTCCCGTTGAGAGCCGACAAACTACTGATACATGGCACATGTTTTAAGTCTGTGATTTTATAAGGCCTCGTGCAGCTTTGTAACAGCTTCGGCGAAGCAACAACGACACTTGACCAACGTTTGATTTCCTTCGCTATCCAGCTGCTGTCTGCGAGCTTTCCTCGATTAAAAGTTAACACTACATCAAAGCCATCAAGCAAATCTTCTTTTGGGCTGACGCTCGTGTCGCAACAAAGTGAAATAGCCGGATGCTCTGCACAAAACGATGCCACCACCTGAGATAAAATTGGTGAATCTGGCATTAATACTCTCAGTTCCCCCATCACATCATTAGACGTTTGCATAACCTCGAATAAAGCATCGTTCAACTTCTCCAAGAGTGGTTGAGTTCGTAGGTAGAGAGCTTCTCCCGCTTCGGTAGGTAAAATTCGACGTGTCGTTCGATCAAACAATCGAGTGGCGAGCTTTTCCTCAAGCAAAGCAATATGGCGGCTGACATTTGATGTTGGTAAGTCCAAAAACTCAGCAGCTTTTTTGAAACTATTGCTCTCATATACACAGTGAAAGCTCTTTAGCCATTTCTGATCAATATCCCCAAACACCATTAATCCCAATTTGTTGGATTTACAATCCCAAATAAGCCACTTTATTACCATATTTGGGCTTATACAATACGAGTTTGATTAATACTTAATAAGATGGGTTATGAATTGGTTAGATAAGCTGCTCGATAAGAAACGCATTATCGGTGCGCAAAAAGCATCGATACCAGAAGGTGTTTGGAAAAAGTGCCCTGAGTGCGAACAGATTCTCTACCACTTAGCGCTAGAATCTAATTTGGACGTCTGCCCTAAGTGTCATCATCACATGAGGATGAACGCCCGACGAAGATTAGAAACATTTCTAGATAATGGAAGCAGCACTGAAATTGGAGTTGAACTAGAACCGAAAGACATACTCAGTTTTAAAGATCGAAAGCGCTACAAAGAACGTCTCGACCTTGCGCAAAGAGAGACGGGAGAAAAAGATTCGTTGATCGCGATGAAAGGCACTCTTGTTGGTTTGCCGGTTGTTGCCTGTGCTTTCGAGTTTAATTTTATGGCTGGCTCAATGGGCTGCGTAACGGGAGCACGCTTCGTTCGCGCTATTGAGGAGGCAATCAATGCCCACTGTGGACTCGTGTGTTTTTCCGCTTGTGGGGGCGCTAGAATGCAAGAATCTTTGATGGCTTTACTGCAAATGTCCAAAACAAGTGCCGCATTAGATCGCTTAGCCCAAAAGGGACTACCTTATATTTCTGTCCTCACTGATCAAACTTTCGGTGGTGTTTCCGCCAGCCTAGCGATGCTGGGCGATATTAATATCGGCGAACCAAATGCCAGAATCGGTTTTGCTGGTCGTCGTGTCATTGAGCAAACGGTTCGAGAGAAACTGCCTGAAGGCTTTCAACGTAGTGAGTTTCTTCTAGAGCACGGTGCTCTGGATATGATTGTTGATAGACGAGAAATGCGTGAGAAAATAGCAGGACTGCTTGCCAAGATGACCTATAATCCAGCCCGCGAAAAACTATCTTAACTTCGTAATTGATAAAGTTCCCACAGCGCTAGTTAAGCTATAACTAGCGCTATTCAAAACGGCTATGATGAACAGCTGTAATGAGACACACCACCAGCGGCAAAATATTCCATCGGTCTTAGCTGATAGTACTTAGCTTCAACCTCTTCAGATTGCTCGTCATACGGGTTAGCCAGAATGCTTTGCAGTTCTTGGATTAGGCTAAAGTCCCCTTTCTGCGCTTGTTCATAAGCCGGAACAATCAACCACTCTCGCCAAGTATACTTAGGGTTCACCAGTTTCATTTGGCACGAAACATCCTCAAGACTTTTCTCCCCGGCCGAGCTCAGTAACTCTCGCCAAGATTTAAGCCACTGATTCCACGCCAGTTCTAACTCCTCGCTTAATTGCGCATAGAAGCATTCAGATAAGTCAGACACCTCTGTTGGGATCTTAGAAAGTTCGCGGAAGAAGATAGTGTAGTCAACATGGCTTTTGATCATCAAAGCGAGCAGTTGGTTAAATAGGTCGCTGTTTAGCGCCTCTAAGCCGAGCTTAGATGCCCACATACGACTCGCTTTCGCCTGCATAACTGAAGAAAAACCTTCAACAATCTGTTCCAACTTTTCTAACGCATCCGGTTGCGATTGCAGTAGAGGCTTCAAGGCACCACAGAATGTCTCGAAATTCTTCTCGGCGGCCTGAGATTGGTTAAGAAAGGCGAAATGACGACCACCACCAGTCCAAGGTTGGAAAAATGGTTCAAAGTACTCGCAGAATCCGAAAGGCCCATAGTCTAGGGTAAACCCGCCCACTGAGCAGTTATCACTATTAAAATTACCCTGACAGTAACCGACACGTAGCCAGTTAGCAATTAGAGAAGTAAGCCTGTCTCTAAACTCAGTCGCTAGAATCAGTATTTTTTCAGCCAATGGTAAGCTGGAGTCAATTTGCTGTTTGTACTCTCTTTCGATGATATGCAACACCATCATCTCTAGCTCAACCAACGCGTTCGGATGCTCGTTCACACGTGCTCTGCGGCTAAATAGCTCTAGTTGCCCTACCCGCAAAAATGAAGGCGCAACCCGAGTCGAGATAGCAACCGGATTAGCGATCATAATATCTGGATTCTCTGACCGCGAACCTTCACTGTACCAAGGGCGATCAACCGTTTCCGTTTGTGAAGCAAATAGGCTCAATGAACGTGATGTTGGGATCCCTAAAGCATTCATATACTCTTGCGCTAAAAACTCGCGAACGCTTGAACGCAATACCGCTCTACCATCAGCTCCGCGGCAATACGGTGTTGGGCCGCCACCTTTGAGCTGCATTTCCCAACGCTTGCCGTTCAATACCCCTTCGAAAACCGATACAGCGCGACCATCGCCATAACCGTTCCCCGTTTTGAAAGGGCACTGATCGATATATTCATTGCCAAATATGGAAAGCGCATAACCCGTCGCCCACCCTATCGTTCTCATCGGTGCAGGCACATTAGTCACATCACCAGAGAACAGTTGTTTGAACGCTTCAGTTTTAGCTAAACGATCATCAAGACCTAGCTCACGAAACAACTTTTGGCTGTGAGCAATGTAAACAGGATCTGCAATTGGCGTGGGCATCACTGGTACATAATGCCCAGAGAACACTTGTCTCGGATAAAAGTCTAGGCCATCTTCCGTTGCATCAGGATCAGGAACAAGCGAATTCAACAACGAATAATCTGCGGCTTTCGCAAGGTCATTCAATTCAAGAATGCGTGCAGAGGTCTCTGTACCTGCTTTATTACTCATTGCACTACTACTCCATGTATTTTAAAGACCAAAGTTGATGATACGTCCGTCACCAGCAAAAAGTATCAATGCTAGTTCCAGATTTTATCGAAAAGCCATCGCCCCTTTACCTACACCTTCATAAGCGATGACTTGTAATGATTGACCTTCTGCAACCGTTGGCTTTACTTCATCAGCAATGTAACCCGCTAATAGCTCAACAGTCGTATCAGTTGGCAAAATTTCAGTTTCACTTTTGGCGATGGCAAGTTCAAACTCACCCTGCGGCGCTGTGTATCGGAAACCATAATGGCTTTCGTCGGAAATTGCTTTAGCACTTTCGCCTAGATGCAGCGTTGAAACAGAAACCTGATCTTCCTTTGAACCTAAATAGATATCTTCCCAGCGTTTGGAAAAAGCCACTTCTTTGTCGTTGTCTCGCTCCCCATCGACAATAATTTCGATTGGTGAACGGTGACCGTGTGCGATTCGTTGGCAGTTGCCATCGTGCTTTTTCAAACCATGCGTGTAATGATAGAAGGCACCTGCAATATTCTCATGACGCAGTGTAATTTCCAGCCCTGTCACATTGCTAGGCAGGTTGTTTCGCAGAATCTGGTATACATGTTGAGTAATGCTCTCAATGGTGACGGCTTCGGCATCAATTAAGCAATACGCTTCATTCGGGCAGTTTAGATGAATACTCTTCTCACCACGCAGAACGTCAAGTGTGGAATAACCCGATTTACTTGGTTTGTAAACGATAGCTGCGCTTTGTACTGGGATAAGCAATCGATGGTCGACAAACTCATCAACGAGTTGTTTGATTTGCTTCTTCACCCTACCGAAGTCCAACACCATACTCATTTCATTAAGCTCACCAGACATGATGACATCGACTATCCAGCTGTCTCCGACGACTCCTCTCTGTTCACAGATGTATGAAGAATCGATAACGGTGAGATCTCTTACAAATAGGTTCAAGTTGAACTCCTTACTGCTTTAATGAGATACGGGAGGCTGATTATCATGTCAGCAGGCACTTCGTCTCATTGTTTAGGGTGAATAAAATGGAGTGGCAGAATGTATCAACGACTATATAAAGTCCACCTTTTTCATTGCTACCTATTAAGAAAAGAACAAAGTCTATACAGTTGCCACTGTAACTAGCCCAAGATACGGCAAATAGCCATAAATTGGGCATGGAGAACAGCGGATGAATGCAAGAAACGAAACTGAGTTTAGGCCTTAAAAATCCCAATCCTCGTCTTCAGTAGCGACGGCTTTGCCTATGACATACGACGAGCCTGAACCGGAGAAAAAGTCATGGTTCTCATCGGCATTTGGCGACAACGCAGCCATAATGGCAGGATTAACCTGACATAACTCATCAGGGAATAGAGGTTCAAACCCAAGGTTCATCAAAGCCTTATTCGCGTTGTAATGCAGAAAGTGTTTTACGTCTTCTGTTAAGCCAACTTGGTCATACAGTGACTCTGTGTACTGGCTTTCAATTTCGTACAAAGAGAACATTAAAGAGTAGGCTTCATCCTTGACTTTAGCTTGCTCTTGTTCCGCCAGTTCGTTAAACGCTAACTGGAACTTATAGCCAATGTAGTAGCCGTGAATCGCTTCATCACGAATGATCAGGCGAATCAAATCCGCTGTATTGGTCAATTTCGCTCGGCTCGACCAGTGCATCGGTAGATAAAAACCGGAATAGAACAAAAAGCTCTCAAGAAATACACTCGCCACTTTTTTCTTCAGTGGATCGCCTTCAGCCAGATAGTCTTCAAGCACTAATTGAGCTTTCTTTTGCAGTAACGGATTCTCTTCAGCCCAACGAAAAGCTTCGTCGATCTGTGGTGTAGTGCACAAGGTCGAGAAGACAGACGAATAGCTGCGAGCATGCACAGCTTCCATAAAGGCAATATTCGTTAGTACGGCTTCTTCATGGGGCGTTCTGGCATCTGCCATTAATGCCGGGGCGCCCACCGTATTCTGAATCGTATCAAGCAAAGTTAAGCCAGTAAAAACTCGAATTGTTAATGTCTGCTCTTCTTCAGTCAGCTGTTTCCACGTCTGAATATCATTGGATAAAGGCACCTTTTCCGGAAGCCAAAAGTTAACCGTTAATCGGTTCCATATTTCAAGGTCTTTATCATCTTGCATTCGGTTCCAGTTGATAGCGCGAACCGGTTCAGCGTATGTAGTACTCATGGTTGTTCCTTGTTTACAGAGAGCAAGAGACGCAGCCTTCAACTTGCGTACCTTCGAGCGCTTTTTGGCGCATACGTATGTAATAAAGCGTTTTTATCTTCTTCGTCCACGCATAAATTTGCGCTTTATTGATATCACGAGTCGTGACTTCATCACTGAAGAAGAGCGTCAAAGATAAGCCCTGATCGACATGCTCTGTTGCTGCAGCGTAAACATCAATAATGGCTTTAGGACCAATCTCATAAGCATCTTTGAAGTACTCGAGGTTTTGGTTATTGAGGTATGGTGCTGGAAAGTAGACGCGCCCAATCTTACCCTCTTTACGAATCTCAACTTTCGCTGTCACTGGGTGAATCGAAGCCGTCGCATCGTTGATGTAACTGATTGACCCTGTTGGTGGAATCGCTTGCAGGTTGCGATTGTACAACCCAAACTCAACAACCTTGGCCTGCAGTTGTTGCCATTCTTCAACAGTGGGCACGCGCATATCGAGTCGCTCAAACATCTCTCTGACGGTATCCGTCTTAGGCGAATAGTCTTTCTGCACATACTTGGTGAAAAACTCACCGTTAGCGTATTGAGATTGTTCAAAGCCAACAAATACTTGCTGTTTCTCTTGAGCCAATTTGTTTGAAGCCGTTAAACAGTGGAACAAAATGGCGGCGAAGTAAGCACTGGTAAAGTCGATCGCCTCTTCGCTGTCATAATGAATCTGCTCTCTAGCTAGAAATCCGTGCAGGTTCATCTGACCTAAACCGATAGCATGACTTTCATCATTCCCTTTGCGTATCGACGGCACACTGTCTATCGCACTCATTTCAGAAACGGCATTGAGTGCCCGAATTGAAACCTCTACCGTATGAGCTAATTGCCCACCATCTAGAGCTTTAGCAATATTAACCGAACCTAAGTTGCAGGAGATGTCTCGCCCTAAGTGCTGGTAACTCAAATCATCATTAAAGTGAGAAGCGTCGTTAACTTGCAAAATCTCGGAACAAAGATTCGACATGTTAATACGTCCCTCAATCGGGTTTGCCGCGTTTACCGTATCCTCAAACATGATGTAAGGATAACCAGATTCGAACTGAATTTCGGCCAGCGTTTGGAACAAGCCTCGTGCAGGAATTTTGTTCTTGCGAATGCGAGGATCGTCGACCATTTCATGGTATTTCTCGCTCACGCTAATTTCAGAAAAAGGCATACCATAGACACGCTCGACATCATGTGGTGAGAACAAATACATATCTTTGTTCTGTTTGGCTAACTCTAGAGTAATATCTGGGATCACAACGCCTAGACTTAGCGTTTTGATACGGATTTTCTCGTCTGCATTTTCTCTTTTGGTGTCCAGAAACTGCATAATGTCGGGATGGTGCACATTCAAATACACCGCCCCAGCACCTTGGCGAGCCCCGAGTTGATTCGCATAAGAGAAGCTATCTTCTAGCAACTTCATAACAGGCACAACGCCGGAACTTTGATTAAGAATGCCTTTGATCGGAGCCCCTTGCTCGCGCAGGTTACTTAATAACAGTGCAACGCCTCCCCCTCGGCGGGACAGTTGTAATGAAGAGTTAATCGCCCTACCGATGCTCTCCATATTGTCTTCGATTCGCAGCAAGAAGCAGGAAATCAGTTCGCCTCGACTCTTCTTACCCGAATTGATAAAAGTAGGAGTCGCTGGCTGAAAACGCTGAGAAATGATCTCTTGCATGAGATCGAGAGCGAATTCTTTGTCACCCTGAGCAAGTGTCAGCGCCGTCATCACAACACGATCTTCAAAACGCTCTAAATAACGTTTTCCATCGCGCGTTTTCAGTGCATAAGAAGTAAAGAATTTGTAAGCACCAAGAAATGTTCTGAAGCGGAATTTAACTTGATAAGCGCGATCCCATATTTGCTGCAAGAAATCTCTATCGTATTGTTGTAAAACTTCTTTTTCGTAATAGCCCTCGTTGACGAGGTAATCCAGCTTCTCACCTAAATTGTGGAAGAAAACGGTGTTCTGGTTGACGTGTTGTAAAAAGAATTGACGGGCGGCCTGTCGGTCGGCATCGAACTGAATACCGCCTTGATCATCAAGTAAATTAAGCATGGCATTGAGCGCGTGGTAGTCCAACGGCTCGGTGCTGAATTGGTTATCCATGGTGTTTCCAAAATTGTTCTAATCCCTGCTGCACGGCTTGGACATCGTGCTGGGTTCCCGAAAGTTCGAAGCGATAAAGCACTGGGACATGGCATTTATTCGCAATTATTTTTCCAGCCTGAGCAAACAACTCGCCAAAATTTCGATTACCAGATGCAATAACACCTTTGAGGTGAGCACGGTTTTCAGCTTGATTGAGTACTTTGATCACTGATTTTGGGACGGCACCACGCCCTTCACCGTCAGCATATGTCGGGCATATCAAAACATAAGGTTGACCGATAAGCAGACTGGGCTCGTCTTCGCTGATAGGAAGTCGAATCGCTTCAACGTCTAACCTCTCAACAAATCGCTGGGTATTACCCGAAGCGCTGGAATAATAAACAATCATTACGCGATCTGGCTGATCATATCTGGGCGAAAGCCAGACCAATGACGCTCACCTGCTACGACGACAGGCGCCTGCCTATAGCCCATTGATTGCACCGACTCCATCGCCGAGTCATCTAATGTTAGGTCTACAACTCTATGAGCAATACCCTTCGCTTGTAGCGCTCGAACCGTAGCGGTGCACTGAACACACTGGGGCTTAGAGTATACGATGATATCCATATTTGATTACCTTTTGTTAAATTTTGTAATGATAACCATTATCAATTACATCCATATATAGTATTGCTAGATCTTACTTTGTCAATATGTAGTACAGACTAGCATTCTCCACAATAAATTCATGGTTGATAATGAAATGATAATCAATATCATTCTCGTAAATTTAAGAACAAAAGGAACTTCGTAATGAGTATTCCAAGTTCAGATTCCACTCAAATATCTATTCATGACATGGAGTGGCAAGGCGTCACGCTGACCGAAAACGCAGCCAAAAGAGTTGCGCTTTTGACGCAAGATGGGCATCACTTTTACCTCAGTGTTAGACCGTCTGGATGCACTGGTTTTGCCTATGAAGTGAAGCTGGTAGAAGAGATTTCTAGTGAAGATTTGAGATTTGAGTCACATGGCACGCCTTTTTATGTCTCTCTGTCCGCGATGCCAATGCTAGACGGCACAGAACTCGATTTTGTTCGTCAGGGCTTAAACAGCACTTTTGTTTACAACAACCCCAACGTAAAAAATCTTTGCGGATGTGGTGAAAGTTTTGGAGTTTAATCATGTGTGCAGTTGAGACACAGCCCGAAGTAGAAGAACTCTTCCAAACCAGTCACTATAAGGAGGGTTTCTATACGCAGCTTTCCTCCGACACGCTATCCAAGGGGATAAACGAACAAGTTGTTAAAGCTATTTCAGCCAAACGTAATGAGCCTGATTGGATGCTTCAATTTAGGCTAGATGCCTTTAAGAGATGGCAACAAATGGAGGAGCCACACTGGCTCAAAGCGGACTACCCTAATCTCGATTATCAAGACTACAGCTATTACTCAGCACCAAGCTGCGCCAGTTGTGACTCTGACTGTGATGATGACGGATCAAATGAATACCTGACCAAAGAAGTTGAAACCGCATTCGAGCAGTTAGGTGTTCCAGTTCGTGAAGGGGCTGAAGTTGCAGTTGATGCCATTTTTGATTCTGTTTCAGTCACAACCACCTACAAGAATGAGCTAAAAGAGCTCGGCATTATTTTCTGTTCGTTCAGTGAAGCGATTCAAGAACACCCGGAACTCGTCCAACAATATTTGGGCACAGTCGTACCACCAGAAGATAACTTTTTTGCTGCGTTAAACGCAGCCGTCGCCTCTGATGGTACCTTTGTTTACATTCCTAAAGGGGTACGTTGTCCTAGAGAGTTATCGACTTACTTTCGAATCAACCAAGCCAAAACAGGTCAATTTGAGCGTACCATTTTAATTGCCGATGAAGATGCGTATGTCAGCTACATCGAAGGCTGCTCTGCACCAATGCGCGACACCTATCAGCTGCACGCCGCAGTAGTAGAAGTGATCATCCATGACCGCGCTGAAGTGAAATATTCAACCGTACAAAACTGGTTCTCTGGAGAAGAAGATAGCCAAGGTGGCATCTTAAACTTTGTCACTAAGCGAGCGGTTTGTGAAGGTCGAAACAGCAAGATGTCATGGACTCAGTCTGAGACAGGCTCTGCTATTACCTGGAAATATCCAAGCGTCATTCTTAAAGGTGACTACTCCGTTGGTGAGTTCTTCTCAGTTGCATTAACAAACGGGAGCCAACAAGCCGATACTGGTACCAAGATGATACATATTGGTAAGCACACCCGTTCAACTATCATCTCCAAAGGGATCTCTGCGGGTAAGAGCGAAAACAGTTACCGAGGCTTGGTAAAAATATTACCCACAGCAGAAGGCGCAAGAAACTTCACGCAATGTGATTCCATGTTAATTGGTACAGATTGTGGTGCTCACACCTTCCCTTACATCGAAGTTAAAAATCCGTCAGCACAAGTTGAACACGAAGCTACGACATCAAGAATTGGTGAAGATCAGCTCTTTTACTGTGTGCAACGCGGCATCAGCGAAGATGACGCTATTTCAATGATCGTAAACGGTTTTTGTAAAGACGTATTTTCAGAACTACCCCTTGAGTTTGCTGTTGAAGCACAGAAACTACTTTCAATCAGCCTCGAACATAGCGTGGGATAATCCAATGTTAGAAATTAAAGATTTGCACGTCAGTGTAGAAGACAGCCCGATTCTAAAAGGCATTAGCCTGTCGGTAAAACCAGGCGAAGTACATGCCATTATGGGGCCAAACGGCTCGGGTAAAAGTACCCTTTCTTCTACACTCGCAGGTAAAGATGATTACCAAGTCGACTCCGGACAAATTGTTTTTAAAGACAAGGATTTGACTGAACTCGATCCGGAAGAACGCGCTGGCGAAGGGGTGTTCCTCGCGTTTCAATACCCAGTTGAAATACCTGGAGTAAGTAACAAGCTATTTCTTAATACTGCCTTAAATGAAATCCGAGAGTATCGAGACCAACCTCCTCTAGACCGCTTCGACTTTGAAGATTTGCTAGAGGAAAACGCGCAACTGCTGAAAATGCCAACAGACCTCCTTCAACGCTCGGTCAATGAAGGCTTCTCTGGAGGAGAGAAAAAGCGTAATGACATTTTGCAAATGGCAGTGCTCTCTCCCGACCTGTGTATTCTAGATGAAACTGATTCTGGCCTAGACATTGACGCTCTAAAGGCAGTCTCATCAGGTGTAAATGCCCTACAAGATGGCAAACGTGCTTTTATTCTAGTGACTCATTATCAGCGCATTCTTAACTACATTAAGCCCGACTATGTGCACGTTCTTTATAACGGCAAGATTGTCAAATCTGGCGATCATACATTGGCACACGAACTAGAGGAGAAAGGCTATGGGTGGATTACTGGTGAAGAGTAACCAGCGCGGTTTTGATTCTTTGGCGCATCTAGTACAACCTCAAGAGTGGCAAAAAAAGCAGTTTGGTAAGGCCGTTGAATTAGGGATTCCTAGTTCAAAAGACGAGGCGTGGAAATATACTTCTCTCAATGATTTTAATGCCTTGCCACTCCAATTAGCGATGCTTCAATCGGCCGAGAATATCTCTTATGAAGGATTAAGCTTAGGATTAGACGCCTACCGACTTGTCTTCTTCGATGGATATTTCTCAGCAAGGTGTTCAGATTGGATACCAAAAGTTCGCGTCACTCCTCTCAACGTTCTGACTTCAGTGGAAACGTATGAGCTATCGCGGTCAGTTCGTCCAGACGCGTTCACTCATCTCAACGATGCAAGCGCAACCGGCGGAGTCTTGATTGAAGTTGAGCCCAATACGCAGGTCAATAAACCGATCTATCTGCTGCATATTAGCTCTGGTCAGAAAGGTGAAGTGTGCAGTTATCGTCATCACATAGAACTGGGACCACTTTCAGAGCTTGAGGTTATTGAGCATCACATATCGCTCGCTCAAGGTGGTGGAGTAACGCTGTCACGTTTAACCAACTACGTAGGAGAAGGTGCTTGTTTTCATCACACCAAGCTGATCGAAGAGTCCCCGCAACAGCATCATTTTGGGCACAACGACATTCGTCTTCAGCGAGATGCAAAAGCTAGCTCAACCTCGCTATTGCTTTCAGGTCTATTGCTAAGAACCCAAACCAGCAGTGAGCTTTGTGGAGACAATGGCGAAATTGCCATGAACAGTATATCGCTGCCTACCGATAAGCAAACCTTTGATACAAGGACTTATCTCAAGCACAACGCCCCTTACTGTCAAAGTGAGCAAATGCACAAGATTATTGGTCGTGATCAATCCAACGCCGTATTTGACGGGATGATTTACGTCGATCCAACTGCATTGAAAACCGATGGTCAAATGGACACACATACTTTACTGCTCAGCGACAAAGCACAAGTCAACTGCAAACCTCAACTTGAAATTTATGCTGACGATGTGAAATGTAGCCATGGTGCAACGACTGGTCAGTTAGACCCAAACCAAATCGCCTATATGAGAGCGAGAGGCATCAATCGCTTTAATGCCGAGCAAATGTTGATGTCCGCGTTCGTCTGCGAAGTAGCAGAAAAGATTCACCATCCGAGCTTGCGAAATTACGTTACCTCTCAGCTACACAACTCATTACATGGAGAAATCCGTCATGGTTGATTTGCGCTATCTTGAAAGCCCATGGGCAAGTGATTTTCCTGCTCTAGCAACTGAAGTCTATGGAAAACCGCTCGTCTACTTAGATACCGCAGCCACAGCACAAACACCAAACTCTGTTATCGAGCGCATGACTCAATTCTATCAGCGTGATTATGCCAGCGTGCACCGCGGAGCCCATTACTTAAGTGCTAAAGCAACGGAAGATATGGAGTTGGTACGCAAGCAAGTCGCAGATTTTATACGTGCAAAAGAGGCAAGCAATATTGTCTTCACTAAAGGGACAACCGAAGCGATTAACCTAGTGGCTAACAGCTACCTTAGACCTAAAGTGGATGCCGAAGACGAAATCATCGTCACAGAGATGGAGCATCACGCGAACTTGGTGCCATGGCAGCTTCTTTCTGACATCTGCGGCGTTAAAATTCGAGTCTGGGTAATGAACAGCCAAGGTCATCTTGATCTATCTGAACTAAAGACCCTTTTGAATCGCAAAACTCGCTTGGTTGCGATTAGCCACGTATCAAATGTCTTAGGCCAGATTAACCCGATTAAAGAGGTGGTCAAACTGGCACATAAAGCGAACGTTCCTGTGCTTGTTGATGGCGCTCAAGCGGTTATGCACCAAGAAGTCGATGTGACTGCCCTTGATTGTGATTTTTATGCTTTCTCAGCTCACAAACTTTACGGCCCTACAGGGACTGGTGTTTTATACGCAAAATCAAAGCACCTTGACTGCATGGCCCCTTGGGAAGGTGGTGGCGCAATGATCGACCAAGTCACCTTGCCTCTTGGGACATCTTATGGTCAAGCTCCATGGAAGTTTGAGGCAGGTACGCCCAATATTGCCGGAATATTAGGCCTAGGCGCTGCCATCGAATACGTAGACAGTATTGGTCTAAAAAACATTGCTGTCTATGAAACGCAATTGATGCAATACATGGATCATTCATTATCGCAAGTTCCCGGCATCGAGATCTATGGCGACACAAATAATCGTTCAGGGTTAGTTTCTTTTAACCTCAATGGGCTTCATTCATTTGACGTTGGTGCCTTCTTAGACAGATATGGCATTGCCATTCGCACCGGACACCATTGCGCGATGCCATTAATCAAACGACTTGGGCAATCTTCTGTATGTCGCGCATCGATCGGCATGTACAGTCAACCCAATGATATCGACCAACTCTGCCAAGCACTGCAACGCATCAACCAATTGCTAAGGTGATTAATATGATGACACCTGAAAAAGTGATCCGAAACTTTAACCGCTGCGTAGATTGGGAAGAGCGTTACTTGTACCTTATCGAACTTGGTGAACGACTAGATGAATATCCCGCTGAAAAGCAAGACGACGACCATTTAGTAGCAGGGTGTCAAAGCCAAGTTTGGGTGTGTAGCAAGTTAGATGAACACGGAAAAATTGCTCTTAAGGCGACCAGTGATTCTTCTATTGTTAAAGGTGTCCTGTCACTGGTCTTAGTCGCTTATAACAACCAAAGCGCTGAGGATGTTCTTTCTTTTGATATTCACAACTGGTTCGAACAACTTGATATCAAATCGCATCTGACTCCAGGGCGAACTCAGGGTTTAGAGGCGATAGTAAAATCCGTTCGTAATCTAGCTTTCACTTACCAACAAGGTGTGCCAACTCTTTGAAGTTAATCCAGATCTGTAGACATTTATTTAAAGAATCGCACACTTTTTCAACCGACAATTGATGATAATAAGAGCTATTTGAGAAAAGGTCGGATGTAAACAAAACATAATATAATGGAGAATCTAAATATGTCTTTGCGTAACCTTACTGCAGCCCTAGCCCTTGCGACTTTAAGTTTTGGTGCTCAAGCCAATAGCGAGTGTGAAGTATCTGTTGATGCCAACGATATGATGCAGTTTTCAACCAGCACTCTTAGTGTTCCAGCAACATGTAAAGAGGTTAAGTTAACACTCAACCATACGGGTAAATTGCCAGCTCAATCAATGGGCCATAACGTCGTTATCACCGACACTGCTGCACTTCAAGCAGTTGGTACGGAAGGTATGTCTGCTGGAGCAAGCAACGACTATGTTAAGCCAAACGACGAGCGTGTCTATGCCCATACAAAAGTCATCGGTGGTGGCGAGTCAACAACCATTACCTTTAGCACAGAAAGAATGAAAACTGGTGGAGACTACTCATTCTTCTGCTCTTTCCCTGGCCACTGGGCGATCATGAAGGGTAAATTCGAATTTAAGTAAATATCTGCTCAAGTTTTGTTAGAACATTTCGCTTAGCTAAGCGTAATATGGATAAAGCTGGGAGTACTTCTCCCAGCTTTATTTTTAGCTAACTCAGCTTGAAGTTAGCTACCTGACGCTTAAGATCGTCATTGGTATCATTGAGTCTTTCTGCTGCCTGTACCGTTTCTTGTCCGCTATCGACAAGTGACTCGACAATATCCCTTATGGACAACATGTTTCTGCTTAGTTCTTCAGCCACGGTACTCTGCTCTTCTGTTGCGGCGGCTATCTGAGTACTCACATCATCAATTTCTTTGACCGAGTCACTCATCATAGAGAGGCTTTGAGAAACGTCTGACGTTTTATCTGCCGTTTCTTGGCATTGGTTTTTCGTTGCGTCCATGGCAGTAACAACACTCTCCGTCCCACTTAGGAGCTGGCTGAGCATATCCGAGATTTCCATCGTGCTGTTCTGAGTTCTTGCTGCAAGCGCTCTAACCTCATCCGCAACCACGGCAAATCCTCGTCCTTGCTCCCCTGCTCGAGCAGCCTCAATTGCGGCATTTAAAGCAAGCAAATTTGTTTGCTCTGAAATTTCCCCAATAACATTGAGCACATTGCTGATTTTATTTGCGTCTTGATTCATGCGCATGATGCTGTTGGACATCTCATCAACCTCTGAAACGAGTGCACTTACCGTATCAACCGCATTATTTACTATTTTCAAAGACGATATGGCTTCTTTACTGGCTTCATCAGTAATACGATTTGACTGATTAACGTTCTCTGCCACATTTCGCGCACTCTCACTCATTTCTGTAATCGCGGTAACGACCTGCTCAGTCTCTTTCGAATGAGAGATGAGCTTGGACTCGTTACTTCTCGCTGTAGAACCAAGCTGCTCGACACTTACAGAGATGTTTTCACTCGCATGAGAAATATGAAGCATCATTTGTTGCAGGTTTTCGACAAACTTATTGAATCCCGCACTGATTTGCGCCAAGTCATCGTCACCATTAACATCCAACCTTTGAGTCAAATCACCATTACCATGGGAAAGATCGAGAACAGCGGATTTGAGTTTCAGTAACGGACGATATGCATAACGGAGAATGAGGAAAATAGCGCCACAGCTTATGAGGAGCAATAGTCCGCCAGTGGCGAAAGATTCGTACATAGCACTATAAACATCGGTCAGGGCAGATTCCTGATCCACAAACACCATTAACGTCCAGTACATACCCGAAGCTAGATTCACTCGCTCAAAGTAGCCGTCAAATTGAATACCTAAATATGGAAAGGTTAGATGCCCTGACTGCTCGGCAAAGAACATCTGCTCCATTTCCTGAAAATTAGGACTAATTTGAGATGGCGTTCGCCCAATGTCATTAGGATCATCACTGGCAAAAAAGACTGCATTTCTATCAGTAAGCGTTGCCGCTCCACCAGCAAACCGCATGTTACTTACTGCCGTTACAACATCGCCTAACTGGACATCCCCTAGCAATACACCAGTAAACTGACCATTCTCGACCACTGGCATGGTTACGCTCACCACTTTTTGCTTAGTGACTTGGTCTTGGTATATATCAGTTAGTGAAACGCCAGAGGCATTCTTTGCGGCTCGGTACCAGTCTCGGGTGCGAAAATCAAACTTGGTCCCATCTAATGACATATAAGTGCGTCCATCATCGTAAGTCATAATGACATTTGAAATGGAACTGCTCTCTGCCAGTAAAGTAACTAGGTGTTGGTTTTCCGTGTCACTAAGCCGGGAATTAAAGCTCTTGGCACCTTGAGCAATGGCATTTGTTTTGAATTGCATCATTTGCTCGAGTTCTGATACGTGAAAACTCAGTTTGTCTGATGTTTTAGAAACAAGGCCGCCAATCATCTTGTCTCTCATCGCTAAGATGTTCAGCGTACCTAATACGATCAATGACACAGCAACCAAAGTGCCAACGCCAATGTAAATCCTTGATTTAAAGCCTAAGTTCATCATAAACCTCACTTGCTAAGCGAGCTAACATGGAATTATGAATGACATTCGGTTGTTTTAGTTGTTATGTAGCGGCGCCATATTGTTATTGTATGCGCGCAATCAACCCATCACCCAGCCAACGATAACTTTCCTGCACAGTATGCAACTGAGTTATCAATAGAACATCTAGTTGCAGATGAGTGAATTTTCAATATTTAACTAGCGAAATGTATAAATAATCATTCTTATTTACCACTCACTCATTTATATACTGAATATATGAGATCTCATAGATACTTTTAGATCTATAAATATAGAGCCTCTACTCAGTGTCTATATTCACCTATACACGAGTTTTCGTGTTGGCTAGGTAGCGAAAAACACTCTCGCTGCTTGTTCCTGATACTAAGTACTTAAATCTTGGAGCAAAATTATGAGTAACGATAACAATATAAACTATGGTCCGAAACGAACACCTTGGATTGAACAAGTTCCAGAGTTCGCTGTAGGTAAAATAACCGCACCTTCTGCTGATCCTATAGAGGTATACGCAGAAAGAAACTATGACTTTCACTATACCGAACAGGCAATTAATGGCTTTGACGTTGAATTACCACCGACAGGCCAAAACTGCGGTGAGCAAAACAATGTCTATGAACAGATACAAGCCTATGTCGATTCACAGAAGGAAAGGTTTTTAGGCTATCAGACGGAAGAGAATATTAGCTATAAAAACCGCTTAGCGCCTTTTCTTAACGTCAGCTTAAACAATGTTGGTGACCCATTCGTCAATGGCAACTATACGATCAACTCTAAGTGCGTCGAGCGCTCTGTCCTCGATTATTACGCTTCACTTTGGAACGCTCAGTGGCCATCGCAAGGCCCTTACATAGATGAAGATGGCAACTTCCAAAAAGGAGTAGGCGAAAGCTATTGGGGCTATGTACTCACTATGGGGAGTACAGAAGGCAATTTATACGGCATGTTAAATGCGCGAGATTATCTCAGCGGAGTGATGCTGCTAGAAGAGGAAATACGCGCTGAAACCGACGATGGTGAAACAATTTCAAATTGCCAAGTGTATGCGCACCACCCTTCTCCACCAATCCACACCCCTCACGCATACACTCCGGTGGCGTTTTTCTCTGAAGACACTCACTACTCCATCGTCAAAGCAATGGCTGTAGAGAAAATAGAGACCTTTGGTGAACTTGGTAATCGGCTTTATCCTGATGAGAACCCAGTCAGTCCGGGTAAGCCTTGGCCTGCTGAAGTAGAATCAGAAGGACCAACCGCTGCGCTGCCTGCAGGCTCTGGTGCAATAGACGTGGATAAACTAATCCAATACGTCACCTTCTTTGCTGAAAGAGGATACCCAATACTTCTAGTCCTCAATTGCGGAACAACATTTAAAGGCGCATATGATGATGTTTCGACAATTACCGCCAGGCTAAAACCAATCCTTGAAAGAAATGGACTATGGAAAAGAGAAGTACCTATCGATCCAGACGACCCAACTCATGGATATGAGACTCGGACTGGCTATTGGCTTCATATTGACGGAGCGCTTGGAGGAAGTTATGTCCCCTTCATAAAAATGGCGAAAGATTGTGATGAGTACCAATCCTTCTTTAAAGAGCATGGTGACTATACTGGCCCTAATTTCGACTTTACTAACCCTATGGTGCACTCAATTGTAACCAGTGGGCATAAATTTCCCGGAGCACCGTGGCCAACGGGTGTCTATATGACCAAGCAGCAGTATATGGTCTCTCCTCCGGATAACCCAGAATATATCGGTTCACCAGACACGACGTTTGCTGGCTCACGAAATGGGCTATCGCCATTAGTGTTATGGGAATACTTCGCCCGCAATAGCTACAAAGAGCAAATTAGGCTGACAATGAAAGCTCAAGAAGTCGCCCAATACGCTCAGGAGCAGCTTGCGCTGGTTGCTGATTATTGGGCCGAAAAAGGATCACCTCTTCCTGAAGGGCTGTGGTTGCAACGTACTCCGCTTTCTTTGTCACTCATATTTTGCCAGCCAAATGAAGAAATCATCTTCCGCTATTCTTTGGCAAAAGAAAGCACCACAGTGACGACTTACGAGGATGGTAAGGAGATTGATCAAGTTCGACACTATGTTCACTTGTTTACGATGTGGGATGTCGATAAACAACTTATAGACAGTCTATGTGAAGACTTAAAGCAAGAAGGAGCATTTGATACTCGACTGTTTAAAAAGATCAAACATACGACTGTGCATAAACCGAGAGTGAAGAACGCTGTGAGGCAAATTCAGCTGCCACTTAAGGGGCGGTCCTTTCGTTAGAGAGCTAGAAGCATTGGAGTATTAGTAATATGCTTAGCTCACACAAAGTGAGCTAAGCTAAACAAAATCGTTCTCGGCGATTCCTTTAGTACATTAACGCCAAACTGAGCAGCTGTTAATCTATACATTTACAGGTAGATACTGACCTCAATCAGGTTTGAGTCAGGGTCGAGAAAGTAAACAGACTCAATCGCGCCTGTCGCTCCCGACTTCTCAACAGGCCCTTCAACGATGGTTACTTGCTCTGCTTTAAGATGATTGATGACCTCTTCTATTGTCCATGAAGAGAGCAAACACAGATCTCCAGAGCCAGCCCTTGCCCTATTCCTTGGCTCTTGTCCAAGTAATTGAAAGTTAATTTTCTGGTTACCAAATTGAACCGCTTTACGCCCACCAGCAAAAGTGAGCTCCTTCATTAGCAGTACACGTTGGTAAAACGCCACTGACGCGTCAATATCTGAAACTGTCAGCACTATGTGGTCAATATGGCTAATCATAAAATCCCTCGATTATTAGACTACGACTTGCCCTCTCGCATATTGGAACTTGTTCAAGTAGGAGTCAAACCCGCCGAGTATTATTAATCCTGATTTAAACGCCGTATCAGTTTTGCTGGCGTTCCGCCATATAAGCAATCTGGTGGCACGTCACTGTTCACCACTGAATTTGCCGCTATTACCGAACGAGCTCCTATTGTTACTCCCTGATTAATCACGCAATTGCCACCAATCCAAACGTCGTCTTCAACGACAATCGGTTTGCAGTACGTTTCCCACTCTCTTCGCTTATTAAAATCCAACGAATGTGACGCTGTGTAAAACTGCGTGCTAGGGCCAACCAGTACGTTATCACCAATAGTAATTTTTGCCCCGTCTAGCATAACTACATTCATGTTGATAAAGGTGTTGTCGCCTATTTCGACGGTTTTACCAAATTCACAATGAAACGGAGATTGGACAACGCTATGACCAAAGCCTGCAAATAGAGATTTAAGAAGCTTCTGCCTCTCGCTTGCCTCTATCTCTAGATTAAGGCTTTTCAATGTATTTAAAGCATGATTTCGAAGCGTATCGATTTCTTGATCAGCACCATCAAACCGCTGACCTGACATCATTTTTTCTAGTTCAGACATGACAATTACTCTTTGATTAAGACACTGCGAAGCTAACAGCTTTATAGAAGCTTAAAAAGAGTAAAGACAGAGAAACAGCTTTCCTATTTTCAGTCGAAATTTATAGCACAATACCAATATGAAACTATATTTATAGCTATAACCATACAAAATACCTTTGGCTTAGAAAGTACGGACTAATAAAAATGACAAAAAATCAAAGGTCAGTTGCCATAATACTTGCCATAGCACTGGTAGGTATCGCTCCGCTATTTTGGCTAATACTGTATAGCGGAGAAAACGCTCATAGCCATGACGATGAGCACCAACATCACACTCTTTCAGCAAATATTCGGAAAGACCAATCTCCGAGTTCAAATCTTGTGTCTCCAATCCCTTCAGACCATCAAGTGGATAAGGCTCAAGCAAAAATAGGCTGGCTGCTATTCAAAGATCCGCGACTCTCTTCCAATGGGCAAATCAGCTGTGAATCATGCCATGATTTGAGTAGTAATGGGGCAGAGCCAACCGCGGTATCTACTGGTGTCGAAGGGCGCGGAGAGAGAAACTCTCTTACCGTTTTTAATGCAGCATTGAACTACCGTTTTTTTTGGGATGGACGAGCTAACTCTTTGAATGCTCAAATTGATGGCCCTATACACAGCAACGTTGAGATGAATTCTAATTGGAAAGATATCAGCGAATATGTTGCAACCTCCCCTCAATATTCCCAACTCTTTGATGAGCAGCAAGTCGAAGTCAATGAAGCGACAATTAAATCTATGCTCGTTGAGTTTATGAACGCCCTTGTCACACCAGACTCTCCTTTTGACAAGTATCTATCCGGCGATAAAAGTGCCTTAACCACGCAGCAAATAGAAGGATGGAAACTCTTCCAACAGCACGGCTGTATTCGCTGCCATCGTGGCACCAATATCGGAGGTGGTATGGTGATGAAATTTGGCTTGTATGGACAGGAGTACAACGGACAAGAGCGTTCCGCTGATACTGGCCGTCATATGCATACTAATAAGCCGGAAGACATGTATATCTTTAGGGTAGCAAGTCTAAGGAACGTCGCCACAACCCCACCCTATTTTCACGATGGGCAAACACACAACCTTGAAGACGCTATTGAGATTATGGCGCGCAGTCAGCTTGGACTTTCACTGACAGCGAAAGAAGTAGACGCTATTAGTGCTTTTTTAAATACCTTGACGGCCGAACGGCCTGCCATCCTTGAGGAGTTTGAAAATGAACTTTACTAAAATCTTGTTTTCGCTCGCTTCAGTATTGTCTTTATCAATTGGCACTCTAGTGTACTTTCTCTACCAAGAACATAAGCAGATTAGTCAATACTCCTCTTCTGTTAGCGCATTAGGTCATGAACTCATTGAAGTTCGTGACGCAGTAACCAATCATGCCCTCTCTCCCCAGCTAGACCCGTACTTTCTAAATGCTGAAATCGTCAATCTGGAAAAGGAGAGTAAAGATTTGCTCACTCACTACCAAGAAACGTCCAAATTTGGCCTCTACAAAAAACAAACAAGTGAAGTCATGACTCAGTTCCACCAGTCTTTGCTGCGTTTGTCAGAAACGCTGGATAAGGTAGTCGGGCTGATTATTGTTAAAGATGCCTTACTCACATCAGTTCTAGAACATATAGAACTCGGCACCGAGAGTTCTGGTTTAGAGCGAGATGCCATGGCCAAGAAAATACATCAAAACTCGAAACTGGATAACATTCCCGCCAAATTGGAATCAACGGTTTCAACCTTTAAACAAGTAGACACACAAAGACGTGAACTCTTTACGGCACTGCTATCACCCCAAAATTCTGAGTTTGTCGAACATACCGAGAAACAACTAAGGCAACAAGCGATCAGTGTTCAGAATAAAGTGTTTCAGTTACTCGCAGTATTAGCCGTCGTGATTTTTTTGTTCGTCATTTACACCTACATACACAGACTACAAGAATTAAGAAGAAACAATCGTGCTTATCAAGAGGCTATTGATCGAACGGAAAAAGCTAATCACGCTAAATCTATTTTCTTGGCCACCATGAGCCATGAGCTAAGGACACCTATGAGTGGTGTACTCGGTGTCGCACAGATGATTCGTGAAGACACCAAAGAGTTAAAAACTAAAGAACACGCCGACATAATTATTAACTCAGGCAATCATTTGGTCACGCTGCTTAATGACATTCTTGACTTCTCTAAAGTTGAGGAAGGTAAGCTTGAACTCGAACACACTCCATTTTCAATGAGAGAGCTTGTACAACCTTTGGAAAGCACGTTACGACCTTTGGCGCAAAAAAAGAATATCACACTGACTATCCCGCATTACCCGTCCGATGATTTAAAACTGGTTGGGGATGTCGCACGTACAAGGCAATTGCTATTCAACCTAATTGGAAACGCGATTAAGTTCACTCAACAAGGAAAAGTCGAAGTCGACATCAAGGTTAACGATTCTGGCACAATCGGCGTACTATTTACCGTAAGCGACACTGGCATAGGAATTGAGGACGATAAGCTAAACAATATTTTCATTCCTTTTGAGCAAGCCGAACTTTCCACTACTCGAAAATTTGGTGGTACAGGCCTTGGTCTTTCTATTGTGAAAAAATTGGTCGACTTAATGGAGGGCGATATTTCAGTCTCAAGCCGAGTTGGCTACGGTTCTAAGTTCGATATTTTCTTGCCTTTGGAAGTCCAACAAGACGTTGTGGATATAGGTAACGTCGGAGAACCCGCTCTAAATGATTCTGAACTTTTACATAAAAAGCGCATACTTTTGGTTGAAGATAATCGCGTTAACGCCGTCGTCGCGAAAGGTTTCCTTAAAGATTACGCACAAGATATCACTTGGGCAGAAGACGGATTGCAAGCACTAGAGGTTTTAGAGAACGAACAGTTCGATCTTATTGTTATTGATAACCACATGCCCAACCTAAGCGGTGTTGAAACCATCAAGCGAATCAGAGAAACGCTAAAGCTCAATACGGTGATTTTCGCCTACACCGCTGACGTCTTTAAAGAAGCTCACGACTCGCTTATCGCAGCTGGCGCTAATTTTGTGCTGACTAAACCTCTTCAGAAACCTAGCCTAGATCTAGCACTAAAACAGTTTTCTAGGGAGATAATCGCAAGTTCGTATAATGACAATGATGGAGACACTGTCATACCTTTGATTCGCCACCCAGCGAGTCAACTCGCCCTGACAGAAGAGGAGTTATCTGCAAGTTTTGCCTTCAACGACCCATCATTAAGTCGCGTTACTAAGCTGGAGTTGCTAATAGGGTTAAAGGCAAAACTCAATACTCTCACAGACCAACTCATTGATGCCTACTCAAGTTCAAACTTAACGTTATTAATTGAAGCCTTACGTCAAGTCGAAGCCTGTGCATCTGAGCTTGAACTCGAAGAGGTGCAGGCTCTGGCTAACATGGCTAAAGAGAGCTGTAAGAGCAATGAGCTACCCAACGTAGAACACTTGCAGCAGTTGATCAATCGTATGTTGGTGAATCTCCATCAAGCTCAGCGGCTTACTATGGAGTTAAGTCGTTCAACGAAACATGCATAATCTTTTGAGAATCTACGTATCCTTAAAACGACAAACGGAGCCTTCAGGCTCCGTTTATATATTATTAGTGAGATCAGGCTGCGGCTTCTCTTAACCGAGCAAAGAAAACGGGATATTTACTTCGAATCTTTCTTTGTTCATCAACCATGATTTTGAAAGTCGGGCCTTTACGTAACTGAACAATTACTTCATCACGATCAAATCGCAAGACTGCCCCTTCAATTTCCACGCGACTCTCATCATTAAGGTTAAGCATTCCTTTAACCGTAAGACCTTTGTACATAGTGTTAGAGTTGGCTACCACCATTCTAATACCACCTTCAGAAACTTCCGTTACCTGAAACAGCTCATCTCCGAGCCTGACAAAAGGCCTAGCTCGTTTAGGGTATCTCAAACGGTAATACTGTCGTTTCTGTATATAGCTACTCATGGTCCTGATCCTGCTCCGTGCTACTCATAGCTAGGTATAATCCTTAAGTATACCCTTTCTACGTAAAAAATGATGCAAATAAGCACTCGTTATTCTACTTCCACTTTACTATATCGGCAATGAATTGGTTTTTTGAAGGTTTGAGCTAGATTGAGGTTGTAAGAGTGTGATTATTATCCACCAATCACTTACAGTCTGGTATGGTGTAACCTAGGTTGTGCTTAGACTAGATGGAACTGATGGATATTCTTAACCAATTGCAATTTTCTCTCTCAATTACCGGGCCTATTTGTTTGATGCTCATATTGGGAATCGTGTTTAAGCGCATTGGTTTGATTAACGAAAACTTTATTGATGTCGGCTCAAAGTTGGTCTTCAAAGTGACTCTCCCAACGATGCTGTTTTTGAGCATCGTGGTTTCTGAGCACGACTTTTATGCGGCCAGCAGCTTTATTGTTTTTGGGATTGTCTCTAGTGTGTTGTTTTTCGTCTTCTCCTCCATCGCTGTTAAAGGTCTTTTTTCCCAATCGCCAGATCAAGGCGTTATTGTTCAAGGCAGTTACAGAGCCAATACGGGTATCATTGGCATTGCATATGTGGCTAACGCATTCGGCGAACAAGGCGTTGCGTTGGGAGCCATCTACGTTGCTGCCATTACTCTCACCTACAACATTCTGGCGGTCATCTGTTTGACACCTAAAGGGGCTGAGTCTGGTGAGAACGTTGGGAAGATGATGATTTCCACCCTGACAAAGAACCCGTTAATCATATCTATCTTTCTTGGACTCGTCGTTTACCTGCTCTCTATTCCTGTTCCTGATATCGCAGTGGATGCGGGTAACTACCTCGCTAAAATGACCCTCCCCCTCGCATTATTGTGTACTGGCGGTTCACTAAACTTAGGTTCATTAAAAAAGGAGCCCGGCCCCTCTTGGTTTGCCAGCGGCAATAAGTTGGTGATTGCCCCCGTGCTCATCACAGCTTCTGCTTATTGGCTTGGATTTCGCGGCCTTGAGCTTGGGGTTCTGTTCTTTATGAATGCTGCTCCCGTTGCCGCAGCAAGCTACGTAATGGCTCGCTCAATGGGAGGAAATTCCACTCTAGCCGCCAACATTATTGCTTTATCCACGGTGCTATCCACTATAACGTGCACAGTGGGCGTCTTGCTGCTTCTTGGCTTAGATCTAATGCATACATAGAATCAATGTAAGACACTGTTATATAAGCATTTTAACAACTAAATAAAGTAACAAAATCTTTGCTTTACTTTTAGAAGGTTTAGGCTTAGATTTCGCTCAATTATTACCCTTTTTGAGACTACTATGCCTGAGCAGCGTTTAGGCAATGGAATGGCCGCTTTTTCATTTTTGCTATGGGGCCTGTTGCCACTTTATTATCAATTTTTACCCAACGCGGCGACTGATGAATTGCTCGCGATGCGTTTGATTGCCTCGGTACCGCTTGGAGCGTTGATTGTACTAGGCGTGACAAAGCGTCTACCTGACATACGTGCGATCTGGGCAGACAAGCGTTCCCTCGCCTATACCACTGCGGCCACAATCATGATGTCGATCTCGTGGTGTGCATTTACATGGGCGCTGACCAATGATCGTGTCATTGATGCCAGTCTAGGCTTCTTTATCAGCCCGATAACTATGATGGCACTCGGTGTGTTTTTCTTGAAGGAGTCACTGTCCATTGGCAAAAAAGTCGCTCTAGTCCTCGCTTGTATTGGTCTCACCTATCAAATCATCCACTATGGCGAGATCCCTTATATTGCGCTAACAATGGCGATTTTCTTTACCTTTTATGGTTGGTGTAAAAAGAAAATCAACTATAACTGGAGTACAGGACTGTATGTTGAAGCCTTGGTGTTGTTGCCTATTGCTCTTCTCTATATGGGCTACAAAGAAGTGACAGTGGGTACTGAGTCTTTGCATCAAGGAGCAACCACGCTTGCGCTGTATTTGGGTGCAGCCCCTGCCACTCTGCTTCCTTTGGTGTTTTACTCAATTGCGATTCGACTAACCACCATGTCGACCATTGGATTAATGCAATACATCGAGCCGACTATTCAGTTCTTCATCGCGATTTACTTGTTTGGAGAGGCCTTTGATGAGGTGAAGTTAGTCAGCTTTAGCTTTATATGGGCGGGACTAATCTTTACCATTTTTGACAGTTTACGCTTTAAATATACCGCCAAGTACAGATAGAAAAATCCCCTGCCATAATGGGCAGGGGATTTTATCGTATAATCAGCTTAGAAAGCCAAGCTCAGGCTACCTTGCCAGATCATTCCAAAGGCCAACATGGCTATCGCACCAAGTATCCCAGCACCTAGCTTCTCACGGCCTTCAAATGGATTAATCCCCTGCTCTTTTTTCGCCTGGATGTAAAAGTAGAGACCTGGTAGATAAAGAATTGCCGACAGCAGTAAGTAGTTTAGGCCCGACGCATAAAGTAGCCAGATACCATAGAGAGTTGCTCCTGCACCAATGAGCAATAGGCTTCCTCTGTTTTTTTCCTCGATCGCTATCTTTAAGACGAAAGCGCCAACGAGAAAATACGGCACTAAGATCATTTCTGAAGCGATGATCAGTAAGGTGTCATAAGTGCTGCCAGCAAACATAACGAACACGAGCGAGATTTGAATCCAGACATTGGTCAAAGTAAGTGGCTTAACAGGGCTGCCCGCTTCGTTTAACTCAGCATAGCGTTTAGGGAACATCTTCTCTTTTGCACACAAGTAAGGCGCTTCGGATGCTAATACCGTCCAACTAAGAAAAGCGCCACAGACTGAAATCAGTAGGCCGACACTGATAATGTACTGACCCCAAGGCCCTAAGATTTCGGTTAACACTTTCGCCATAGATGGGTTTTGATAGCCTGCCAGCTCAACAGGTTTTATCACTCCCATGGACAACAAAGTCACAAATACATAAATCGCTAACGCAGTCAGGAGACCAAGAATCGTCGCTCTGCCAATATCTTTACGATTTCTTGCGCGACCAGAGACAACGACAGCGCCTTCAATACCAATGAACACCCAAACCGTTACCAACATGGTACTTTTTACTTGAGACATCAAATCATGCCCTTCACCAAAATGAAGCCCGGTGAAATCCAAAGTAAAAGTGTTCCACTGAAAAGCAAAAGCAGCGCAGACAATAAAGATAAACAAAGGCACTAACTTAGCGTAGGTCGTCACCATGTTAATCAGTGCTGCGGTTTGAACGCCTCGCAGCACCAAAGCGTGTACCATCCAAAGCAAACATGAAGCACCGACAACTGAAATAAGCGTATTCCCTTGGCCGAAAATGACGTTGTCTGGTGTATCAAACAACATTCCAAGTGTGCTAAAAACAATCACTAGATAAGAAACGTTAGCCAGCATGGCACTTAGCCAGTATCCCCAAGCAGAGCAAAAACCAACAAAATCACCAAAGCCTTCTTTTGCGTAGCCAAAAACGCCGCTATCGACATTCGGCCTATGTGACGCAAGCTTTTGAAAAGAAAGGGCGAGAAAGATCATGCCTACACCCGTTATCGTCCAACCGATCATTACTGCTGCTGGACTGGCAACCGATGCCATATTTTGAGGCAAGCTAAAAACACCTGCACCGATCATCGAACCGATGACGATCGCAGTTAGTGAACTCAAGCCGAGTTTATTATCCATTATAGTTTCCGGTACAACCGTTTAGGAGGTGCAATACTACGCTGAAACAGATTCATAAGGCAGAGCTGATGTGAGCTAAGTCGCACATATGATTGGCAAATCGTAGATTTCATTGTCACCGATCAATTCAGGTTACGCATTATAATATCTTTACAATAATTAATGAAAAGAAATTAGCATTAAACACTGCACAAAAGATGTTTTCGCAAAATATAAAACCATAAACAAAACATTTACAAACATATAATAGAAATGAAATTTAACAAGGATAACGACTAATTATCCATTTTTTCCGTAAGTTATTCATAGACCCAAGCATTCTTGTCAGATTCAACTAAGCTATTAAAAGGTAAAGGTGACTGTTCCGCACATTACCTCTCAATGATATCCATTACTTCCTGTTTGTGTGGTCGCTGAAAAGCGACCATTTTTTTACGCCCCCTGCGTTGCAGACAACAAAAAAGCAGCTCAAGAGCTGCTTTTAGAAATCGACTAGTTAATGCTTGGAGCTTTCAGGTCTGTGCCCGAACTCTGCTTGTTGATATATATCCGCCAGACTGCGATCTTTTCTCTGCTTAGCACTCTTTGTTTTAGCGGCATAGTGGTAACTTTGATCTTTCAGCGCCTTTTCATGGGCTTTTGCCGATTGAATAAACTCTGGATCGGATAACGCTTGTTGGCGTAGGCGGTTAACGCGTTCGATGGTTTCCAACAACATAATACACCTCCCAATTAACTGTATTTATAACCAGTATAGTTCTTTGATGTTTCAGGTCAAGAAAATACTGTATATAAAAACATGAACTAACTTTAATCTCTTGTTATTCATAACAATACCCTTAGATTTATCATAGGTGAAAACATCTTTTTCTATAATTTCAATAGTTTTTACCTATTAATAGTTAGGGGCTATTACATTGATTTGTAACATCCATTTCTCACTGCTTATTCAACTCGATAAGATCCCGTTTAAATCGAAAAATTGGATAAAGTTATGAAAGCGCTCGTCGTAGAAGGTGGGGCCATGCGTGGTATTTTCGCCGCAGGTGTTTTGGATTCATTTATGGAAAATGGCTATCAACCGTTTGATTTTGCCATTGGTGTATCTGCTGGGGCATCTAACCTTGTGGGTTACTTGGCACAGCAGCACAAGCGCAGTTATCAGGTCATCACCAAGCTGGCGACCAACCGCGAATTCTTTAACCCCAAACGCTTTATCAAGGGTGGAAACTTAGTGGATGTAAAATGGCTCGTTTCGGAATCAGAAAAGCAGTTTCCTTTGGATAGAGAACAACTTTTTTCAAGTACACCTTTAGTTGCAACAACGACAAACATTGAGACCGGAAAAGCGGATTATTACCAAGTCACACCCAGCAACCTCAACTTAGCACTTGAGGCTACCAGCGCATTACCTATCGCCTATAAACAAATACCCTGCTTTTCTGGTGGATGCTATACCGATGGAGGCGTTGCAGATTCTATTCCCGTAATGGAGGCATATCGACGCGGAGCAAAAGAAATAACTGTAGTTTTATCGCATCCTTTAAGCTATGAAATGCCTCAAACAAGAGCATCTTGGTTACTAAAAAGGTTGCTGGCTAAATACCCTATGATTGGTAAAGCGATGGCAAATCGAGCGACAAGTTACAACAAGTCACTAGAGTTTATTCGTCGTCCACCGAAAGATGTCACGGTTCGCGTGATTGCTCCACCAGAAGATTTTGCTGTTAAGCGCTTAACGATGAAAAGAGAATTGCTCGACAAAGGCTACCAGATGGGCGTTACTGAAGGCGATAAACACCTCGCAAGTCGCGATGGCGTTTATGGATTAACGGAAGAAAACTGTCATTTCTGTTTATAAAGCTTAGTAATTGCGGATTATGTTAGACTCTACGGGCTGCATTCTATTATTCCATCTGTATGAAACTAATAAAAACTTTAAAACCTCTAGGTTGGTTACTGCTACACTTTTTAGTAGGCGTCGAGCTCGCTTACATTTCTATCATATTAATTGCTATTTTTGGCGCGGGTTATGATGGAACCATGGAGGAGATTCAACAAGACGAATTCATGATAAACGGGGTGTACGCCGTTTTCATCCTCTATCAATGTTGGTCTGTCTATCGGTTTGGCTATAAAGGCCTTGTTCCCATATTAGTAAAGTCTCGAAGTCAACAAAGGTCGCACTAGGCGACCTTCTTAATGTGCAATATCCAATGAGTTATCTTTGACGCCATTGACTCGAAACCAACCAGCGATGCTGTAACGCTCAGTATTGGTTGGCAACACTTCATGTGGGAACTGCTCGGATAAAAATACAAACAATCGTCCCGATTTTGGCGGAATCGTCGCAACATACTTGTCGGCCAGATCATAAACCACCAGCTCGCCGGCATCTTGCTCCGACCACGCTTCGTTCATATAGAAAACCGTGGTGAGGCGACGGTTTTCGTTGCCTCTAAAGCAATCCAAATGCTTCTGATAGAAGTCGCCTTTTTCATACTTGGCAAAGTGCGCTTCATACTCGAACAAGCCTAAGAAAAAGTGGCGGTTAGCTTCTAGGCGGATCTGCTCCATCTTGGACAGAAAGCTGGCTACTGGCGCTCCCATATCAGAGTGTAACCACTGGATTTTATCGCTACGAATGGCGCTTTCTCGTGTCAGTTCTTCATTACGCCCGATCCGCGCCTTGCTCCAGTCTTGAGGAATGCAGTCGCGTAGCTCAGCCACTTCTTGGCTTGAAAGAAAGTCGTCCCAAACGTAATAGCCCTGAGTAAACAAGGCGTCAATCAATTGGTTCATAGGTGTTGGAGTCCAGTGATTAAATCAGAAGACGCCTTATACACAAGCGTACCATGAACCCACAAATCAGATTAATTGTCGTGACGACAAGCGAAGTGGTGCTGCTCTAGTCGTTAAAAGCGAGACAAATCAATTTTGACAGGCTCACCAAGCCAATAAGCGTACTCAGTGTGATCTTTGACATCATCGTCAGTGAGCGCATGGACCAATACCGTTAAACCTTCACGTTTGCTATCTAACCATGACACAACAGACTCAAATTCACTTGCCGTAAACGTGATTGAAAAGCTCCACATGGTATGCGGGCCAACTCGCTTCTCGTTAAATCGACCTACTGGCAAATCAAATTGACTCAACACTTGTTCTCGGATTTGCCGAGCGAACTCGCAAGTCTGTTGATCGAAGTAAACATGAGCATGATAATTTTGATGAATATTTTTTGGATAAGACACAGGCAGTTAACCTATCGAGTGGATCATGGCGCTATCCTATCACTGTAGCGGATAAGACTCGCGCCAACTTACAATCATTACAAAACTTACGAGGCTTCTATGCCACTATCCCCTGCTCGACCGCGTATTTGGCTAGCTCTGCGGTACTATGGAGATCGAGTTTATGTTTGATATTTTGACGGTGAGTTTCAACCGTTCGATAACTAATATTAAGTAGTGAGGCAATCTTCTTGCTGCTGTTTCCTTCGGCAACAAGTTTAAGTATCGCTTCTTCACGGCGGCTAAGCGGATTCGGCTTTTGTGCAACGGGCACCACTTCTTGAGAAAAAAGCGTTTGCGTCACTGATTCACAAAAATAGGTGGAACCTTGATAGACCGTCTTGATGGCTTGCACCATGCGTCGCGCGCAAATCTCTTTGAGCATATAGCCCACAGCCCCTACTTGCATCACCTTCATGATGTATTCGCGGTTATCATGCATGGTGAGCATTAACACTTTTACGTCAGGCATGGACTCCTTAATGACGCGAGTCGCATCGATACCGTTCATCATTGGCATACTGACATCCATCAGCACGACATCCGGCTGCAATGACTTAACGACGTCTATCGCTTCTAGGCCATTACTGGCTGAACCAATCACTTCGATCTCAGGCTCTGTTTGAAGTCGCGCGATAAATCCATCTAAGACAACTTGGTGATCATCAACAATCACCACTTTAATTGGTTCATCCATATACTAATCCATCCAATTCCAGTAATACGGTAATCTCTGTACCAAAGCCCGGTTCACTTTCTATTTCAAAGTCGCCACCGATAAACTCAACTCGCTCACGCATATTACGTAGCCCAATACCACTTTTTCGCAGCGATGCGTTTACGTCAAAGCCCACGCCATCATCGCGAATAATCAGCTGAAGCATATTACCCATCTGATGCAATATCACGCTTACTGTATTGGCATGGGCGTGTTTTTCGATGTTAGTCAATGATTCTTGAGCAACACGATACAATGTGGTCGCTACTTCTGATTTTAGTTTTCCTGGCTGAGTCGTCAAAGAAGCTTCCACCTCAACACCAGAGTGGGATTTAAAATCTTGCAGTAAGGTGTTCATGGCAGCTTGTAAGCCAATGTCATCAAGTGCGCTCGGGCGTAGGTTATGAGAAATATGCCTCACTTCATTAATCGCTGTCATCAAGGATTGTTGAGACTTAGCTAAATGCTGTTGCAAGGGTGCGTCCGTAATCTTGCTTGATAGCAGCTCTAAATGGCATTTACTCGACACTAATAACTGATTTATTCCGTCATGCAGTTCGCGGGCTAGGTGCTTCTTTTCGTCTTCCTGAAACATCACCGTTTTATGAGCTAACTCTTTTAAACTTCTATCTGCCAGACGATGTTCATGCAAGTTCACCGCTAACGTGATGACTACGATCACCCCTACCGTCACTATCATAATCACGATTACGGAGAAGAAGGTGGTTTCGATGTTTCGATTCACCTCAGACTTAAGATTAGCGACCTCATAGGTGATGTCTTCAATGTATAAGCCAGTCCCGACCATCCAGTTCCATTTATCGAGCCAAGCAGCGTAACTTAATTTAGTTACGTTTTCCCCAGTAGAAGGTTTCTGCCACAGGTAACGATGGAATCCCCCACCACTTTGCGCTTGTTCCAAAAGCGCCTCTATCAGCAAGTCACCATTTTCATCTTGAAGATCGATCAAATTCTTACCAATTAGGTCAGGCATAATTGGGTGAACTAGGTTGGTTCCTTGCTCGTCATAAGCAAAGAAATAGCCGTCTTTGTCTTTTCCGTAACGAAGTTTCGACAACACCGCTTTGACTTGCTGTTTCGCAGTGTCTTCATCAAGGCTCTCATCGTTGTAGATGTGTGAAATCGCATCAAATGCCAAATCTACGTGATCTTTAAGTGCCGTTTCCTTAGAGCGAATCAACCCGTCTTCAAAAATTTGAATCTCTTTCTCACCTAAGGTTTTCGCCTGATGAATCGAAATCCAACTTGTTAACGCAGTAACCAACAGTAAAGGCAGCAGGCTAAGTAGTATTAGTTTGGCTTGTAGAGGCATCCCTTTCCCCCAATGACAACAGAGGCTGCTCACCGAATGGCAAGCAGCCCCACTTTAACAGGAGTTGTTAATATTACGTAACTAAAGGATCACATTCCGTAGAATTCAGGGAACACGAGCAACGAAGCGAGTACCAGAATCTGAATCGCTATAAATGGCATCACACCCCGGTAAATATCTCTCGTCGTCACGCCTTTTGGTGCCACCCCTTTCAAATAGAATAAGCTGAAGCCAAATGGTGGGGTCAAGAACGAAGTTTGTAGGTTCATCGCAATTAGAATCGCAAACCACGTCATGTTAATACCCATGATCTCAGCCACTGGAGCAAGTATTGGCACTATGATGAAACAGATCTCTACGAAATCGATAAAGAACCCAAGGATCAGAATCACAAGCATAGTGATGATTAAGAAGCCCCACTTCTCGCCCGGAATCTGTAGCATCCATTCTTCGACTAAGTAGTCACCACCTGTATAGGTGAATGCCATAGAGAAGGCCGTTGCACCCAGTAGAATCGCGAATACCATCGCGGTCACTTTAACCGTCTCTTTTGATGCCTCATACACCATCGACCAGCTAAATTGACGGTACAAGATAGCCAGCACAATGGCACCTGCCCCACCTAAAGCTGCAGACTCTGTCGGCGTTGCTACACCGGCAAAAATGGAACCCAACACCACGACAATCAGTGCCAATGGTGGAACAACCGCTTTAAGCGCTGCGATGATTTCTTGCTTACGGCTTAAGTTGCCATCACTTGGCATAGGCTGCGCTGCTTCAGGGTTAAGCTTGGCGTAGATAAGTATGTAAATCACATAGGCACCAACCAAAACTAGCCCTGGCCAAACCGCTGCTTGAAATAGGTCGCCGACTGGCACACCAAGCACATCACCGAGCAAGATAAGGACGATAGAAGGTGGAATGATTTGCCCCAAAGTACCTGACGCACAAATGGTGCCGCACGCTAACCCTTTGTCGTAGTTGTATTTAAGCATTACTGGCAACGAGATAAGCCCCATAGCCACAACCGATGCACCAACAACACCAGTCGACGCGGCAAGAAGCGCTCCAACCAAAACCGTTGAAATGGCTAAACCACCTCTAACGCCACCGAACAGCTTGCCCATAGATTCAAGCAACTGTTCCGCCAATCGAGTTTTTTGCAGAACCAAGCCCATAAATACAAACAGCGGTACTGCCATGAGTACGGTGTTTTCCATAATGGACTGGATACGGTAAGGCATGAAAGCAAACATATCCATGCCTTCTGCCCAAACACCAAAAATTAACGCGATACCACCGAAGGTAAACGCAACGGGAAAGCCAAGTAGCAGTGCAAACAAGGCGACGAAAAACATTACTATACCGACCATTTTTAGCCTCCTTTATTTGCGTTCTTGCGAGTAGACAAGGTGTGGGTTGACGATTCTATTTAACGAGTGCAGCAGTAAGCCGACGCCGCTGATTGCCATAAAGAAGAATGACAATGGGATCATCGCTTTAATAATCCAGCGGTAAGGTAAGCCGCCCGGGTCACCTGAAGTTTCGCCTAATGCATAGCTCTCTTTAGCAAAATCGATCCCGTAGTAAGCCACCAATAAACAAAACGGTAAAAGAAAGATAAGCGTACCAAGTAAGTCGATAATCGCTTGAGCCTTGTTCGAGAGGCGTTCATAGAAGAGATCGACTCGGACATGGCCACCTGCTTTAACTGCGTAAGGAACACCAAGTAGGAATACGGCTGAGAACAGATGCCACTCCATTTCCTGAAACGCGATAGAAACGTCGTTAAACACATAACGCATCACAACGTCGTAGACGACATTCGCCAGTAGCAAGATAAATAATATGCTTGATAACCACCCTAGGAAGTCACCAAAGCGATTAAATACTCGCTCGATATAGATTAGGCTTCTCATTCCCTACTCCATGGAATTTTGAATATGCGCCACTATGAAGTTGTGGCGCTTTATAAGATAAGTTTTCTTGGGCTTCAGAATAAGTGACAATGTCACCCACCCTATTTAATGTTATTGAGCTTGGCTGTTCAGGTACGCGCGATGAGAAATGTCAGTCCACGAACGTACTTGCTTGAGGTAATCAGCTTGAGATTTTTGAATCTCTTTCGCTAACTCATCTTTCTCCGCATGTTTCGCTAGTAGGCGATCATTTGCTTCACGAAGCGCGTTCATCACCTCTGGCGGGAAGTCTTTAACCTGTACGTCAGGATATTCTGACTTAATAGATACCCAGTTCTTACCACTTTCGTGAGTTGCTTGAGTGTACATATCATAAGCGGCGGTACGCATTGCGACACGTAGAATTTCACGAAGATCTTCTGGAAGACGCTCATAGGTACGCTTGTTAACTAGGAACTGCAGCTCTGAACCTGGCTCATGCCAACCTGTGTAGTAGTATGGTGCAATCTTGTGGAAGCCCATACGAAGGTCAAGAGATGGACCTACCCACTCCAGAGCATCAATCGTACGACGCTCTAGAGAAGTATAAAGCTCACCCGGTGCAATGTTGGTTGGCTTAGCGCCTAGCTCTGCCAAGATCTCACCCGCGAAACCAGGGATACGCATTTTCAGACCCTGTAAATCTTCAACCGAGTTGATCTCTTTTTGGAACCAACCACCCATCTGGATATCGGTGTTACCACCTGGGAAAGAAAGAAGGTTGTGTGGAGAATAAACTTGCTCCATCAGCTCCATACCACCACCGTGATAGAACCATGCATATTGCTCTGCTGGGGTCATACCAAACGGCATAGAAGTGAAGTAAAGCGTATTCGGTACTTTACCTTTCCAGTAGTAAGAGCCAGAGTGACCTAGGTCGTACTGCCCGGATTTCACCATATCGAAAATACCGAGCGGCGCTTTGTGTTTGTTTGCCGAGTCGATACGAATTTGCAATCGACCATTAGACATCTTCTCAGCCATTGCAGCCATGTTCTTAGTCGCATCACCAAATACTGGGAAGTTTGGTCCCCAAGTTTCAGCTAGCTTCAAGCGATACACTTTTTCAGCTGCAGTAGCCGAAGTCGCTGCCATAACCAAAGCAGCCGCCATCGCGGTTCCTTTTAACACTCTTTTTAGAGATTGTTTGATAAGACTCATGTTCACGTCCTTTGTTAACGGGTCATACCTGTTATACCAACCGGCACAAACATCTGGTCATTCTTGCTAGTTAAAATCGCTGATAGCTGCGTTATAGCTATGTTTTCAAAGCATGGTGTAGGTAGAGTAACTAGCTATCTGCAATCTATGCCTTGCTCTAAGCGATTTTTCCTGCGCAATTATCTGATCACCTATTTATCCCGATTGGTATTAGGCATGTTCTATTTCTCATACAGAGTGGTTCATCAATAACCAATATGAAATAGGCGCGAACACGGACTGGTTTTAACAACTAAGATGGCGTATAGACGAAAGAATTACGTAGTAATACGTAGGAAATAGGACAACAAGAATCTTATAGCTATATAAATCAGGTAGATAAAATCAACCACCAAGGTTGACGCTTACAGATTATACGTAGTTATGTACACAAGAAGGAATTGATGAAAAATGTGACAAAAGTATTAAAGATAATTTATAGAAATGAAAAAGCCCCGACACTGTCGAGGCTCCGAAGGTGCTAGAATCCAATTAAATGGATTTGCTAGTGGCAATTAAACTGCTTTATAGATAACTTTGTTGCCAGCTAGTTGCTCTTTAACCACTAGGTTTTCTTCTAGAAGTTTCTTAAGAGCGCCTGTTGCCCAAGATGCTGCTTTAGCGTCTTCTTGACCAGCCGCTAGGCCGATACCTTTCGGGTTGATACCTTCAGCGTTGTTAACAACGATATCTAGAACTTGTTGCTGCTTTGGAGTAAGCGCAACGTCAGTTGTTTTAGCTGCTGCTACAACTTTCTCCGCTGCTGGTTTTACAGCTACTTTCTTCTCAACTGCAGGCTTAGCTTTCTTTGTTGCTTCAACGTTCGCAACTGTCGCTTTAATGCGTTTTTGCAGTTTAAGCTGCACTTTACGCTTATGAGCAAGTCTCATCGAGTATTTCTCCATTTCACTGCATACGGAGCAGTGGTGAAAATTTGAAGCGCGATTTATACCAAAAATTTGCTCGCATTTACAGGGTATGAGCGGCTTTATGCCACAAAAATACGCGATACAGCGACATGCGACTACAATTTAATCAATAACCCAAGTGATCGAATCTTCAACTACTGATTATATAAACAGATGTATTTGTTGTTGTGAGAAAAGCCTGTATGCAAACCGTACACCTAACCAATCAACCCTTTGTTTTTTCATCTATCACAGTGAGATGGCTGAGTGGAATTTTCACGATTGGCTGTCTTTTTTTGCTGCTTTACGCACCAGGTTGGCAACAAGCTTTACTGACCGCCGTCGCGGTCGCGGCACTGATTGGATTTAGCTATGTGCTCATTCTAAAAAGCACCGTCAAGTTCACCCTTACCGCAACCCATTTCCAGCAACACTTGTTTAAAGGAGGCTGGGTCATACAGTGGAGCAACGTACAGAAAATTGGTATTTGTACCTATGAGCAAGATGGGTGGCATCAACCTTTGCCTTGGATTGGCATTAAACTCAAACACTACTCGCCCTACTTAACCAGCATCTGCCCGCGGATTGCTACGGAAATCTTACTCAGTCAGCGTGCGCTTTTATACCTTGGAGCTCGTCAACATCAGCAAGGTGAGCAGTTCGAGGACATCGTGCTCGACTCACACGCCTATCGCAATTCTGACGGAAAAGAGTTTAAAGGGCTGTTAGCAATGTTAGCGAACAGAATGAGATATCAGCGAGAGTATTATGACTATGATATTTTTATCTCAGCCAATGACCTTGACCGCTCACCAGAAGAATTTGTTGGCTTAGTGCGCCGATATCTTGCAGCGGCGGAAACTGAGGTATAAAAAAGGCCACAAACAGTGGCCTAGTTCGAAAGATCATTTCTACTGTTTAATACAGAGGCATTTCATCAGCAACAAATGGGTTTGATGCGCGCTCACGACCAAAGGTTGACTCAGGTCCATGGCCTGGCACGAAGCGAACTTCACTACCTAGCGGCCATAACTTACCTTTAATCGAAGCAATCAAAGTATCGAAGTCACCTTTAGGGAAATCGGTACGACCAACTGAGCCGTTAAACAGAACATCACCAACAAAAGCGAGCTTAGATTCCTCACTAAATAAAACCACATGACCTGGCGTGTGCCCCGGCGTATGAATAACATCCATAACCTGATTACCAAACGTGACTTGATCGCCATCGTTTAGCCATTGGTTTGGCTCAAAAGCTTCTGTTAGTGGGAAACCAAACATCTGGCTCTGCCCTTCTAGGCCTTGTAGCCAAAAGTTATCATCTTTATGAGGACCGACGATTTCCACGCCACCTAACTCACGAGATAAAGGCTCTGTTCCGCCAACATGGTCGAGGTGACCATGAGTTAAAACAAGATTAACAACCTTCACACCAAGCTCTTTGATCAGCATTGCTAGTTGTTTAACATCACCACCGGGATCGACAACAATGCCTTCCATGGTTTCATCACACCAAACAATGGAGCAGTTCTGAGAAAAAGAAGTAACAGGAACGACTTGGTACTTAAGTGACATAGCTTAACCTTGATATAAATCTAAACTGGCTGAACTATGACACTTGCCCGCCATTTTGACAACTCTGAACAAGAAGTTTACGCCCAGTAGCGAACCGGCCCTGTATCGATGTGAACAAAGTTACTTTTGGGATAATAGCCCACCCCGCCAAACTTAAGCTCACGTGCGACATCTCGAACTTGTTTTAGGTTGACTCCATCAAGACGAAAATCTATCGCTTGACCTAGCATGTGGTAGCTCTTCTTTGCCACACCGCTCGACTTACCGCGTAGTGCCTCGTTTGTTGCAGGCGAACGATAACCAGAGATGATTTGTACTTCAGCTTCGACGCCGAGCTCTTTTTGAATTTGGCTGATATGATCGAATAAGCGCTTGTCCATCGCGTGCACTTCATTGCGTCTAAAGTCACGGCATAGATGATTCAAACGGCCAAGCTCTTTGTCGATATAGTTGTTACCATCGAAATAACACGTTTCAAGCGCTTCGCGGGTATGTAGGTTGGTTAAGGCTAATGAGCGAGGTTGATCCGGATAAGATGCCCAAGCCACACTTGGTGCACAACTCGCTACGACTAAACCACTTCCGGCCAGCTTAATAAAATCTCGTCGGGATAATGCCACTTTAAATTTCCTTCACAATCTTGTTGCCCTAACGTGTCAAACGGCGACACTACCGAACTCTATTGTGAAGTGCAAATGCATAAAACATGCTCAAAGTCGCATTGTATTCGCTATTTTTTGCTTAACTATTGAACCTATTAATAAAATTAGTTTTGGAAAATAAACGTAAAGAGTCTGTCAATTCTAGCCCTTTGTGTAACGAAATCTGTCTAGGCGGTAAATATCTTCCCTGTAGTGGACATTCCCTTCCTCATACCATGCCGTTTGATAAATGATATGTACCGGAATACGACTTTTTAGCGGAATCGAATGATTGGAGATAGGCTCTACTGGCTCACTCTCTTGCGCGGTATCTTCCTCCTCGATGTTTAGCCCTTGAGATTCAAGCAAGGTCACCGCAAATAAATCAGCGTTCTCTACTCGGATACACCCAGAGCTAAACGCCCTTTGTGTCTCATCAAATAACCCTTTGCTCGGTGTGTCGTGGAGGTAAATGGCACGTCGATTAGGCGTATTGAATTTATACAACCCCAACGCATTAACATTACCGGACAGCTGTGTCATTCGATATGGGAACGAACTCGGTCGTAAGTTCTCCCAATCAATTTCTTCGGGGTTAATCACCTCGCTAGAACCCCATTTAGGCACAATCTTAATATTTTGACGAGTGAGATACTCAACGTCTTCCTTCACTTTTGGAATGATATCTTCCACCATAATCTTCCACGGCACATTCCAGGTTGGATTCAAGATGAGCGAATCTAATTTGGTGTTCATAACAGGTGTCGGTCGACCTTTGCGCCCCACCACCACTTTAGATTCAAATAGTTGTTCCCCTTGTGCCCAGTACTTCATTTCAAAGCTTGGGACATTAACTACGATGATGGTGTCGCGTTGATTTGGCCAGTATCGAATCCGCTCTGCATTAATTGCTAGCGTAGATAATCGCTTTTCGATTGGTAGATTTAGCCACTTGATCGTATCAGGGCCAATAATGCCGTCTTCCTTTAAGCCATGGAGTCGCTGAAATTGTTTAATTGCGGTCTCTAGCGTGCTGTCAAACCAAGTGACATCCTTTCTGACATCAATCAGATCAACATCCACTACCTCTAGTCGCTGCAGTAATGTTTCTCTATTGGTGAGCTTGTCCCCTACTTGCTTTAATCCTTGTTGCACGTACAAAGGGGTATCCAACTTCTGAAACTTAATCAGGTGGAGATAGGTATCGATCAGGTACTGGTAGCCAGCAGAATCGGGGGTGTAACGGTCAATAAGACCGCCTAATGATTGCTGCGCAATTGCTCGATGGGTAGCAATCAATGAACTATTTGGCGGCAGCGGTAAGGTGCGGGCCATTTTCTTGTCGAAGAACCACTTGTTGCCGCTGTTTTTGGAGTTCTCCGCATAACTTAAATAGAGAAGTAAAGTGTCCGTTGCAAGTACATCGTATTCAAACCAGCGATTACTCTTTCGATAAAACTGCAAATAGCTAAGTTGACGAGAGAACAGAGAACTAAAACTGGCGTGATGAATAACCTCTAATTGAAACTCCAGCTTGCTGCTCTGCTGGAGATCAAACCAAATCATCTGAGAATCATTGTTGCGGTAAATGTCTTCGACGACAGCAGGGTATTGAAGTAAACGGTGCAGTTGACTGTCAGGTTCAAGCCAACCGATTTGAGTAAAGTATTGCGAGGCATAGGTCGTCGAAGGTGCTAGGCACAGTACTAATAACCAACAAGTCCATTTTCCCATTGCTTCAACCTCCGCCATACTCTGAATATAAAGTATGGCAGAGTTAAACAGTGACTGTATGACTTGTTTTTGAAACTTTCGTTGGTCTCTCTAAAAACACATGAATTATTAACTAATTACCGACCAATGATTGTCCCACTGAATACCAGAGCGGACCACTTGCTTATTGCCTGGCTGACGTTGGCTAACGACTCCCCCAGCACCCGAACTTACCTTAAAGGTCTCGCCTTGCACAACAACACCTGAGGCATCAGGTAACGGAGAAAGCTCAACTAACTGTTGGGTATGTTTAGACCAAATACCGTAGCAATTACCACGAGGTGACGTGGCTAAGATCCAGTCTTTTGTTGCAGCAATACTCGCAATGTAATGATTAAAACGTGCCCACTGTTCCGGTTCCGCATGAAGAGAGACTAACTCGCCTCCTTTAGTATGCATCGCAAGTAGAGAAGGATACTCGTCGGGCTCTCCTCGGTATTGCTGGCCACACAAAACCGTCTCAGATCCATCATGCGCTAAGTGGCGAATACTCAGCTTATGGTCACTCAAGCCCACTTGTTGAACCAACTCTCCATTTCGGTCCAAATAACTCAGGCTCGGGGTCATCGAGTCTAAGTTGAGTGGCTCTCTTCCATTAGTGTGAACGCCACCAACCCCTATCACGAGTGAATCATCTGGCATGACAATCACTTCATGGGGCCCCAAGCCGAACCCAGTAAACTCTGCGACCTTTTCATATCCTGCGATGACATCGTAAACACCGATAATACCTCGGCTCGTCCCCCGCTCACCTTCGGTCGCATAGAGCCATTTTCCGTCATTGGAGTAGACACCATGACCATAATAATGCCGTTTATTATCGGCAGGTCTGAACTTGATCGACTCCCCTGTCTGATAATCAAACACTTGGAAATAAGTACCCGGTCTGCGTGCAAAAGCGACGGCATGCCTTAGCGCCGAATTCGAAGCAACACCATGACCACGTTCAGGCAACGGCACTTGACGAATCGGCAACCCATTTTGATCGGCGACGACTGCATTAAAACGGTCGCGGCCAGAGATTGAACAACCAATTAACGTTGGCGTAGCGCTTTGCGTCGACGTCGAAACACAGCCAGCCAACGGATAAGCCGCCCCGAAAAGAGCGGCTTTAAGTAGTAAACGTCTTGTGTTATCAGTCACCATCGGTTGCGTTAAACCCTATAATGACGCCCAATTCAATCGCGACTTCCTCGTGGATCAAATACTTAAGCTGTTCTAGCTTGTTGTACTGTGAGTAAGCCTTCTGGTATCCCTGTTTAGTTTGCAACATATCGAAGAGACTTTCATCGCCCGGCCATGTTTCAACAGTCATCGCAAACTGATTGGAAATACTGTCTGCTAGCGTCGCTTTGCCTTTTTCACGCAACAAAGCGTCTAAACCCTTTCCGTTGGCAAAATAGAGCGCTTGCATTGCTTCAACATTAGCTTTCAAGTTTTGCATAGAAGTTTCTGAGCGCCATGACTCAGCAAAGTACGGACGTGGCTTACCAAATTTGGCCAGCGGACGGCTCATCTTTTTCATGCTGTAATCAAGCTGGTTCGATAACAGTGCGATATACTCTGATTCCCACTGTTTTTCATTAAGATCGACCCAAGGATTGATTTCCCACGCTTGGGCGATTTTCCCTGCATTCAACTCAATGTTAGCGCTAATAGCTTGAGCAGTTTCACATGTCTGAGGATTGCCCGTCAGGTTTGACGCTTTGTCATATAGCAACCACTCAATAGAACCTAACCCCTGCACTGTCACACTCTGAAGTGCAATATCTTGCTGAGCCCAAGCTTTAGGTTGCTTGATCAAACTGCTCATCTTGCGACCAGTGGTGTTTTTCTTATCTGGCCAAAATTGAATATTCCAGCTTTGAGCCAATGCCGCTTCTGGGCCACGCTCTTGCCCTTGTAACGCCATCCACGCAAGCATGGTTTGATGCCACTGCTGTTTAACCATGTTCAGATCAGAATTAGAAGCGCAGTAGCCTGAAACAGACTGTGCTAGCTTAGCCGATTCATTCTTAAAGGCGTGCGCTGATGCAAATTCTACTTCATACACACCTTGGCTAAGATGATTGGTTCTTTGTGGCTGTGCGTCTTCTGGCTGTGAAGTTTGACAACCACTCATAGCGATTGCAGCCGCAGCTACTAATGCATAATGCTTTTGTTTCATCATCGAATCCTATAAAGAGTTGAGGAAAGCAATCAGTGCTTCTCTCTCTTTCTGGTTGAACTTCAACACTTTCTGTTTTGCCATTTCTGCTTCACCGCCATGCCAAAGCACAGCTTCCATTAGGTTGCGCGCTCGACCATCGTGTAAGAAATAGGTGTGATCATTGACTTCTTTCGTGTAACCAATACCCCATAAAGGTTGAGTTCGCCACTCTTGACCATTAGCAAGATATTCTGGACGGTTATCCGCTAAGCCAGGCCCCATATCGTGGAGTAACATATCGGTATATGGATGAATGGTTTGGTTGGACAATGCAGGTAAACCTTCGCGATTTCCGGTTTTCACATTCGTTTTGTGGCAGCTATCACAGCCAACTTTGGCAAACAGTTCCTGACCAAGTTTCACCTCTGGTTTGTCGACATTACGACGAATTGGTACCGCTAAGTGCTGAGAGTAAAACTCTACAAATTCAAGAATATTGTCGCTGACTTCAGGTGAACCGCCATTAGGTAGATCATCACAGATAGACTGTTTAGAAGTACAATTTTCGTTGGGAAACAAGTTACTGGTTAAGCCCACATCCCCATTAAATGCCGCGGCATTCTGCTGCATTAGATTTGGTTGACCCGCTTTCCATCCAAAACGACCAATGGCAAAATCATTCGCACGCACATCCCAAACAACATTGACCTTGCCCGAAATTCCGTCACCATTCTTGTCTTGTTCGTCTACCCAAGTTTTCAGTGTTTCATCCGGGATACTTTCAAGAAGACCTAAACCTATCATTGGAGGCGCAACGCGGGCCGACATCTGCGTATCTGGATGCATCTCGCCGTAGCCAAGGTTCGTAATAGATAGGTCAGGTTTACGTAGCGTGACCACTGTACCATCAGCAAATGTCACTGGAACATCAGTATAGGTAATTTCGATCGTGCCTTCTGGAGTTTGATCTTGCAGCGCAAAATCTTGTAGCTGACCACCATAGGTCGGCTCAGGAATGACGCCATCTTTGATAAAGGCTTTCTTTTGCTCTGGCGTCATTGCTGGAATGCTTAAACGCACCAACATGGAAACCGCGTGAATATCACCCTCTTCTGGTGGATGTCCGCGACCATCTTTGATGTGGCAGTTTTGGCAACCATTGGTATTGAACAAAGGCCCTAAACCATCACGTGCATCCGTAGACGCTGGTGCCTGAACCCAAGGGTTACGAAAGAAGCTGTTACCAACACTAAAGTCTAAGCGCTTAGACATAGGGAGGTTACCAGCAGGAAGTGAGAAAGCATTCGCACCGTCTTTTTTAACTGATGTACCACCACCAGATTTAACATCATAGGCAATGGCAGAAGAGGTGCTAATAGCGAGAAGGCTTGCTAGGACAGTTTTCGTGTACAACTTCATACGAGGACTCTCAAAAGGGAATAACCCGACTTTTTAAATGGGAATAATTCTCAAAAACACAGCGAGTAATAAACGGCAAAAGGGCTCAAATGAGCCCTTTGTTTTTTGTTCGTTCTAGTTTAGAACTCGTGATCAGCTGTATCTGGATTTAAGCTGTTAATACCAACGATTTTAGCTGCACGCTCAATTTGAGCTGTTTGTGCAACTAAAGACATAATCGTTTCATTCACCAGTGCGTTACCTTGCGTGTTACCCGCAGCGATAAGTTGGTCGAAGTACTGACCTTTCTTTTCTGCTGAAGTCACAAGTTGTCCTACTTGAGCACGTGTTACGTCAAACTGCTTCTGAATTTCTTTTGCCGCTTGCTTGTCTTTTTGTGCCACAAGATCATTGATGCTTGGACCAGAAAGTAGCGTACCATCTTCACGTTTGTAGATACCTGTATAAACGTTGTAGATACCTTGCTCGTTGTAGTAGTGAGAGTTATGAGTGTTGTCAGAGAAACAATCGTGTTCATCTTCAGTTGAGTTTGCTTCTAGAGCAACCTTCATACGTTCACCCGCAAGCTCACCTAAAGAAAGTGAACCCATACCGAACAGCATCTTACGAAGACCGTTATCTGCTGACTCGTTTAGAAGCTCTTCTCGGTAATTACCTTTAACGTCTGAAGACCACTGCTTTTCCATCCACTCTAGATCTTGAACTAGCAAACCAGCAGCGGCTTTTAGGAAATCACCACGACGGTCACAGTTGTCGTTTGTACACTCAGCACCAACAACGAAATCAGTGTAAGCGCGTTGACCTGCACCAGCATTAGTACCGTTTAGATCCTGACCCCAAAGTAGGAATTCAATTGCGTGGTAACCAGAAGCGACGTTCGCTTCAGAACCGCCAACTTCGTTTAGGTCAGCGATCAACTCAGGAGTGATTTTCGCAACATCTAGCGTTGAAGCACCAATAGTTAGCTTTTGGTTAGCTACGATGTTGGCATTTGCACCTTCGTTGCCAAGCTCATATTGGTAGTCTGCTGATACATAGTCGATTAGACCTTCATCTAGAGGCCATGCGTTTAGTTGACCTTCCCAATCATCAACAATCGCGTTACCAAAACGGAATACTTCAGACTGTTGGTACGGTACGCGAGACGCAAGCCACACTTGCTTCACTTCTTCAAATTTAGCTGCTGTTGGGTTAGCGAGGAAAGATTCTATTGATTTATCCAAAGCTTTAGCGGTACTGAGTGAGTCAGCAAAAACTGCGTGAGCTACATCAGCGTAGTGCTCAACAACCTGTTCTTTGGTTACGTTTGCCGCAAAAGCTGAACCGCTAGCGATAAGTAGTGAAGCTGCTACAGATTGAGCTAATAGAGATTTTACATTCATTGAAAAAGCATCCTTGTTGAGCTTAATAATTATTCTATATTCTTAGTGCTAATTATTCTCATTTGCACTATTAGTTTCGAATAATACAAACTTACAATTTTTTTGCAAGCAGGAAACAAAAAAGCCTCACAAAAGTGAGGCTTTTATCAACATAGGCAGCTCAATGGCTTAAACGTCAAGATTATGCTTTCCGTGAGATATTTTGGCTTTAAGGTAATTCTCATTACCGTCCTTAACATGCGCTAAGGTATTGACAACCTCTTCGATCTCAATGCCATGTTGCTTAAGATCACGAATCTTTTTAGGGTTGTTTGTCACTAAACGAATTCTTTCTACACCCAAAGCTTTCAACATCTGCGCAGCTTCAGTAAAGTCACGTAGATCATCACCAAACCCCAAGTGGTTGTTCGCTTCGTAGGTATTCATGCCCTCGCTTTGCAGCTTGTACGCATCAATCTTATTGTACAAACCGATACCGCGACCTTCTTGTCTTAGATATAAAATAATCCCGCCAGACTCACCCATACGATTGATGGTTTCGTCTAACTGCTCACCACAATCACAGCGAGATGAATGGAATACGTCCCCAGTGAGGCATTCTGAATGCATGCGGACAAGTGGTGTCGCTTGAGCTTGATCCGCTTGTTTGAAGATAACGGCAACATGCTCTTTATCTGTATTCAAACCATGAAAGGAAAGCAACTCCGCATCAATGTTGCTCTTTGCACCTACTTTGAAGTCGACTCTGGCTCTTACTTCCGCCATATTTTTACTCACTTGAATCTCTGTCTTTATTATATCTGTCGCTGCATTCATCGAAATGCTCCGCTATGAAGTTAACTATGGGGACTATTACTCATCTTTTCAATGATTAGATCACAAAATGTTATATTATAACATTTTAACTTCAAGGCAATAAAAAACCTCGATAACCTAAGTTACGAGGTTCATGAATCTTGTACCGTAGCTTCAAGCAATTAGTCTTGTTGGTTTTTCCACACAGAAAGTGCTATCCAACAGGCCTCAAGTTCTCTGAGTTCTTCGTCAGTCAGCAAAGACAAAGTTGGCTTTGTTTGCGGTAGTGCATACGACTGTACCGCACTAATCTGAGCGTAAAAATCTTCGCGTAGTTGAGATAAATTCAAAGCCACTGCTTTTCCCTAAGACTCTAGTGATTTGTAAAAATAACGCGTTGGAAGCATTCGTCTAAATAATAATAACAAATTACATAATGGTCGCAAAAAATAGACAAATTATTGGGCTAAAAGTCACATTATTACTATGGATTTAATCTTTACTTTTCCTAAAGTTAGCATGATCAAAATGATCATTTAGAAGAGTTCTACGTCATTTCCTCCATTGTCATAACGATCTAAGCATTCTGCATCGAAGAAGTGTACTCGATTTCTTCCATGTTCTTTGACGTAGTAGAGTGCGCTGTCTGCGTGATCCAGTATAGTCGGCAAGTACTCGTGAGGTGTGATACCGCAAACACCACAGCTAAAGGTTAAGCTGTTAATTTGAGGAAATCTAAAAGATTCAATATGGAGGCGAAATCCATCAAGCGTAGTTCTACATTGCTCAACACTTTGTTGAGGTAACAGAATAACAAACTCTTCACCACCATAGCGGAACAACTGTTCCTGTCCGGTGAAATAGTTGCTCATCTGCTGGGCAAACATCAATAGTATTTCATCGCCAATCATGTGACCAAAACGGTCATTCACTTGCTTAAAATGGTCTAAATCAATGATGGCAACCCAGGCAGTAATTTCGACTGGTGTATCAGGCATAACGTTAAAACAACGTGCTAGGCGCTCTTCTAGTGTCTTGCGATTCAACAATCCCGTCAGTTTGTCTCGCTCACTATCGTGTAAAACGGCTAAATAATTACGATAGATTTTCGCGAAACCATCAATCAATAACTCGTAGCTATTTGGACACTCTTGAAAAATCACGATAAGTTCGGCTGAGCTATCTTCAGAGACAGGAATGGGATGTGTCGAAACATATTGGCCCTTTTCATCAATAGAAGTCGTGGCCTTGTCGTTAAGGTGAGCACGATTACCGCTATAGACAGAAATAGAATCGTAAACCCAGTCAAACTCTTTCTGCCCGGGTGTTCGTGTTACCTTTGCAACTGTTTTTGCGGTGCTATTGATAAAGTAAGTCAACTCAATCGATTGGGCAGGCGTCATTTCTGCAAGTGTGGCGACAAGGCAATGACCGAGGGAAACCGAGTTACGCTGCTCTGTAATTTCAACGACAGATTGAATTATCTTATCTTCCATGACTTGTTCCGTGTCACTTTGCGTCCATAGTCAAAGTATAGACAGACACTATAAATATGAAACACGTACCATAAAAAAGAGCAACCTTCGCTGCTCTTTCCTTTCTATTTCCTGAAACCTAACTTTACGGTTCCTTGAGTATCGAACCAAAGTGCTTCCTTTCGGCGACGTCCAATTAAGATAGGACCATCATCATAGAATAAGAAGTTCTTCCAATGCTTCTTAAATACAGACCATTTCGTTTCGATAACATTGTATTTTTCATAGCAAAAATACACGGTCACATCATCTTGCCAGTCAATGAACTCTTCTAACTCGTGAGGCATGGCTTCCTCGTCCGCTTCCCATGCAGCCATCCAATCTATCGTTTGTTGCCAATTAGACTCTTTCATTGGCCAATCACTTGAACTTAAGCGTTCAGCATCAGGGCTTTGCGCACTAATGTTCTCTTTCCACAATTGAGACGCGCGCGCCTGTGTCATTGGCTTAATTGCAGCCAAATCCTCTTCTGGCACAGGCATAGATTGATGGGTGAAAATCCATTTTCTTTGGTATTCATCCAAAGTTAGGTAAGACATTAATTTTCCTCTTAAAGCATTACGCTTTTAGCCAGCCTTTATTTGTGGCGTCGTCAATAATTTGTTTCGCTTTGTCCCACAGTGCCTGCGAGCCAAATTCAATCTTTTGATTGATGGTTAAAGCTTGGTGTCTTGTGACACCATGCTCTTGCCAGCTTTGTCCTTGATTATGGTAGTTGAGCAGCATGGGAATAATTCTATCCAAAGCTTTAGCAAACTTTGCATCGGCAGTTTGCGCAGATTCAAACTCTAACCACAATTGCAACAGCGATTGTCCTTGCTCTACGGGTAGCATACCAAACAGACGTTGCGCGGCATCGAGTTCCTTTTGCTCTTGTTCAGCGGTTGCGGCAACATCATAAACAAAGGTATCACCGGCATCAATTTCTACAACGTCATGGATCAGTAGCATCTTCACTACTCGCGCAATATCAACTGGCTCGTTAGCATGCTCTTCCATTAATATTGCCATCAATGCGACATGCCAACTGTGCTCAGCACTGTTTTCTAAACGTCCTTCGGCACTTTTTACCCGAGTCCGTCTTAACACCGACTTTAGTTGATCAAGCTCCATAAGTAACGCGAGTTGTTTCTCAAGTCGTTCCACTTTTACGCACCTTTCCAGTTCGGGTTAATAAGTGAAGTCAGATTGTGGTCTTCCCACTGACCATTAATCAATAAATAGTCTTTAGCAAAACCTTCTTTAGTAAAGCCAACACGCTCAAGAACGGCTTCACTACGATGGTTACGAGGCATGTAACTCGCCATTATTCTGTGAATGTTCTGAACGCTGAACATATAGTCAACGGCAAGCTTAAGAGCGCGCGTCATTGCTCCTCTGCCTTGGGCATTTGCAGCCAGTGAATAACCAACGCTACAAGCATGGAATGGAAAACGTGATATGTTACTAAACGACACAGTTCCCAGCATTTCGTTGCTCTCTTTGTCAATGATCAACAAATAGTAACCAAGGCCCATTCTGTGTAGCTCATTGAGTTTAATCAACTTTTGCGTCCAACCAGACAAGGTAAAGAAGCCCTCTTCACGCTTCGGCTCCCACTCTTTCAAGTGCGCTCGATTAGCAATAAAATATTGAGATATTAAATAGCCATCCGTTGGTTCCGCAGTGCGAACCACAATGTCGTCATCCACTTCATACACTGAAGTGGGGGTACTGATTCTTTCCATCTAGTTTTTTCTGATTCCATATTCACGCAACTTGTTCGCGACTGATGTGTGCGAAACGTTTAAGCGCTTGGCTAACTTACGACTCGAAGGGAATGACTGATAAAGACGTTCCAAAACCTGAGACTCATACTCTTTCATGATTTCATCTAGAGAGCCATCTAGGTTTAGAGCAGGTGCATTCGAAGACGAAGATTCTAATTGAGGTAAGTGGAATAGCTCAGCAGTCAGGATGTCTGATTCAAGTTCAGTTAATGCACGAAGCACCATGTTTTCAAGCTGGCGCATATTTCCTGGCCATTGATAGCTCACCAACTGATCAACCAAAGTCTCATCAATTGAAGGTTTGCTAATGCCAAGCTGCTTTACGTACTTAGCCACAAACAACTCCAGCAACGGCGCTATATCATTCGAGCGCTCTCTTAGTGGTGGAATCAGCAAGGTCAGCACGTTTAGGCGATAGAACAGGTCTTCACGGAACGAGCCAGATTCAGCTAAATCTGCTAACTGATGACGCGTTGACGCAATTACGCGCACATCGACATGAATTTCATCTTCTTCGCCCACACGACGGAAAGTACCATCTTGGAGTAGGCGCAGCAGTTTGATTTGCAGGTGTGGGCTCATCTCACCAATTTCGTCGAGAAATACCGTCCCCCCATTTGCCTGCTCGAAGATCCCCTTGTGGCCTTGCTCATGGTTGAATGATCCTGGTGCGTGACCAAACAATTCTGTTTCGGCAACACCATCTGGCATTGAAGCACAGCTCAATACTAAGAAAGGATTGGCAGCTCTATGAGAACGATTGTGGCACGCGCGCGCGAGCATCTCCTTACCTGTACCTGTTTCACCTTGAATAAGCAGAGGCTGGTCAAGCATCGAGAGTTTCTTCGCTTGGCTGATCAGTGCTTTGTGTCGATTAGAGACACCGACAAAATGTTCAAAGCCAAGGTTATTGTGTAGAGGAAGCGAGTCGTCAAACAGTGGTTTTTCTTGAGTAGAGCGAATGATCATCACAGTACTTGCTAACACTGACTCGTTTGACTCGTCTGAGATGTAAACAGGCATGATTTCCATCATGTAATCTAGCCCGCTAATAACGATTTCTTCACGTTGACGAGCAATCTTGCCTTCTACCCATTTGGTAAAATTAAAGCTTGGAAGTAGCGTAGAGATTTGGTGACCAATCATTTCACTCTCTTCACAACCAAACAGCGACAATGCCGCATGGTTCGCCATATCTACATGACCTTTTAGGTCAATCGCCAGTACCGGCTCTGGCAGGTTATTGAGAAGAGAAATAAGCTCGTTATTGTGACGTTCAATTGGCATGAACTGAATCTTGCGAACGTCTTTCACCCCTGAGATGCGGCGAATCTCTGCCATCAACTCGCTAAAAGTATCAAAGTCGATATCTGGGCAGTTTAAGTAGATGATCCCGGAAACATCGATTTCAATGCCTCGAAGATCGAGATTTTTAGAAGCAAGAATATCGAGCAATTCACGAGTCAGACCAAGTCTGTCTTCACAGAAAACTTCAAGACGCACGGATAAGTCCCTAAATAAGGTGTCACGAAAAGTTGACAGTAGTTTCCCTTAAGCCTAGATCCTCGTCAAGCAAACAGATATTACCTGCTTCACATTCGCACTATTTGATAGTAATTGCGGCGACTTTTTCAACAATCTGTTTTCGTATTGCCCCCAATTTAACTTGTCTGTCCTTGTGCCAAGGGATTGGACGTAACAATGACATTGCCTTCAACCCGAGTCTCGCGGTAAGAATCCCGACGCCTAGCCCCTGCCCTGCCCGAGCAGATACCTTTCCAGCTAAGTCCATAGACATCAGATCCATACTGGCATCAACCGCCAACTCACTCGCGCCAGCGGCCGCCATATTAACCAATGTCGCTTTAAACAATTTCAAACGTGACCAATAACCAAGCTCCACACCATAGACATCAGCCAGATTATCGATCATTTTGAAATTACGCCAAGCAACTAACATCATGTCAGCAACAGCCAAAGGGCTTATCGCAACAAGAGCCGCAGATTCCGTTGCATGCTGAGATACAATTTTTGTCGCAACTTTATCTTGTTCAGCCACCACCATAGCGTCATACATGTCGAGGATTTCAGCATCGCTGTGCGACGTATTAATGCTGTTCACCCAACGGTCATAGCTCGGTGATTCTCGTTTAATACCAGACTGTTTTGCTACCGATTCGCAAAACGCCTGACCTTGACCAACACTGTCCGAGTTGACGAGTGCTTCACTTTGCTCCTGAACACTAAAGTGATTACGCAGCCTGCGAAGTTTAAACAACTCTTTGCCAATTGCACTAACACCAAGTAAAGACACCGTCGCGATAAAACCTGACCAACCCAAGGCGAGCCAGTCTGTGGTTTGAATTGCAGAGACAACGTTGTCTACCGCTTGCCAACCGACCAAGCCCGCAAAGGTACCGACCAGAGTAGTCGCTAGCCATCTCGAACCTGATTTTGGTCTTATGACCTGCTCTAGCTCAGCTTCTGCTGCGGTATCCTCCTGTTCATTATCGATTTCAACAGGCACGAACTGCTCGGACTGCTCAAACTGCATGTGAGCGGTCAAATCAGGTTGTACGTCTTCTTGCTCGCTGTGCAAAGCATCATCGAAGACCTGCTTTTGTTTAAACTGCGCTTTATCACTGTTTGTCATTTCAGCTTATCTCCGATTAAGTATTCAAGTGCTTTATCCATACGAATATGCGGCAAAGGCTCATCCGGTGGAGATTGCTGGGGTCTAAAGGCGGCAAACTCGAAGCCCTTCTCATCCCAGTAATCTTGAGCCGGCAGCTTTTTGGGTACTTCTCCGGGAAATACTGTTAGAGCTTGCTCATCCATAGTCACCCCTTGAATCGCAGGGTAAGATTGGTCGCCCTTACTAATAAAACCTGCTTGCGTTGCCTGTATCGATGCCATGGTCATGCAGTTCATTTCAATATTCTCGTACGACGCGGTTTGCCATGCCGGATGCACCATCTGCTGCAACAAAGAAACCAAATTGGTGTGCTGCTCCGGCGTAACATGGTCAGCTTTGGTTGCTGCAAACAAGATTTTATCAATTCGAGGTGCAAACAAACGCTTCAAGATATTACTTCGTCCATAGCGGAAACTGTGCATTATCTGTTCTAGTGCATGACGCATATCGTGGAAAGATTCGTATCCCGCATTGAGCGGTTGTAAGCAGTCCACCAGCACGATTTGACGGTCAAAAGTCGAAAAATGATGTTTGTAGAACGCTTTAACCACTTTCTGTTGGTACTCCTGATAACGCGCTTTGAGCATAGCTAAGTTAGAGCCTTTCTCTACTTTGCTTTGTTGTTCAATCTGACACGGGAAAAACTGAAGCACAGGCGCTCCTTCTAAGTCTCCGGGCAACACAAACCTACCCGGCTGCACCCAATGCAAACCTTGCTCTTTGCAGTTATGGAGAAATTCAGTGTAAAGCTCGGCAACTTCTGCAAGAAGGTTTTCATCTAACTCCGCGGTTAAATCTATCTGTTCGAGCCGTTCTAGCCAAGGCTGCGCCAATTCTTTTCGCTTACCTTTCAATGCCTCGAACTGACTTTGCGACCACTGATGAAAGTCCATATCAAGCAGGGGTAAATCAAGTAACCACTCACCCGGGTAATCGATAATATCGATATGCAAAGTAGATGTACTACCAAACAGTTTTTTAGTCTTTTTCTGCGGACGATATTTAACTGCCAGTCGGATCTCACTCACGTCGCGAGTCGGTTCCGGCCAAATCGGAGGATCTAAGTGTACATGCTGCATCGCCTCGTCGTAAGCAAAACGCGGAACGAGCATATTGGTTTGCGGTTCACGCTTGGCGCCGACTAATCTTTTGTCCCGTGCAGCGGCAAATAGCGGTAGATTTTCATGAGTTGAAGTATGGAGAAGCTGATTAACGAGCGAGCTAATAAATGCAGTTTTACCGGCTCTAGAAAGACCTGTCACGGCAATACGGACATGGGAATCCATAGTACGGCTAAGTAAATCATTTACTTCTTGAGTAATTTGCTTCATTCACATTCTCTTTGTTTCAATCACACTGATAGCTTAGCGACTCTAATCTTAATCCTAGATGAACAAAAAAGCCCCTGATAAAAATCAGAGGCTTAGTGTATCAGCGAAAACGATAAACGTTAGTCGTCTTCGATCAATTTGTAGATGACAAACAGGGCGATTTCTAACAGCACAAACAGAGCACAGCTAATCGTGACATACTTTTCATCGAAGATACTGATGCCATGGAGAATAAGGTCATATCCGACGAAAGCACCAATAACCACCGCAATGATGATCTGTAAGATTTGAATAAAGCGTGGCATTTTTACTCCTGACTTAGGGTTACAACTCTAAACTAGATAGACAAAAGGTGCAGCATTCGCTCCACCTTTGTCAAATATTCACTAATTAAATCAGTGATTTCTCACAAGCTAAACAACGACTGCTAAGCTTGGTCTTCCATTTCTTGGATTTTTACTTTCCAAGTGTCTGGACCAATCTGGTGAGCGTTTGCGCCACTTGAGTCAACCGCGACAGTAACAGGCATATCTTCGACTTCAAACTCGTAGATCGCCTCCATGCCTAAGTCTTCAAATGCAACCACGCGTGCTTTCTTAATCGCCTTAGCAACCAAGTAAGCCGCACCGCCTACCGCCATTAGGTACACCGCTTTATGCTTTTTAATCGACTCAACTGTTGCTGGCCCGCGCTCGGCTTTACCAATCATTCCCATAATGCCAGTCTCTTCTAGCATCATATCGGTAAACTTATCCATACGCGTAGAGGTCGTAGGACCAGCAGGACCAACGGCTTCATCACCCACAGCATCAACTGGACCAACGTAGTAAATAAATTTACCTTTGAAGTCGACGCCTTCTGGTAAGCCTTCACCACTTTGTAGCATGCCTTGAATGCGTTTATGCGCCGCATCACGACCCGTCAGGATTTTGCCTGACAGTAGAACGGTCTCACCTGTTTTCCATTTTTCTACTTCTTCTTGAGTCACTTCATCTAGGTTGACGCGGCGCGTATTTGCTCCCGCTTCCCAAGTAATATCAGGCCACTCTTCAAGCTTAGGTGGTTGCAGATCTGCAGGGCCTGTTCCATCTAATGTGAAATGTACGTGACGAGTCGCGGCACAGTTTGGAATCAAGCACACAGGTTTAGAAGCGGCGTGAGTTGGTGCTGTTTTAATTTTAACATCAACAACGGTAGTCAAACCGCCCAGACCTTGCGCGCCAATGCCTAGCTTGTTAACGCGATTGAAGATGTCTAGGCGAAGCTCTTCTTCTGCATTTTGTGGACCACGGTCAATAAGCTCTTGGATGTCGATGTGCTCCATCAGAGATTCTTTTGCCAGTACCGCAGCTTTTTCTGCCGTACCACCAATACCGATGCCTAGCATACCTGGTGGACACCAACCTGCGCCCATTGTTGGTAGCGTTTTCTCTACCCATTCAGCAATATCATCCGATGGGTTAAGCATCACCATCTTAGTCTTATTTTCTGAGCCGCCACCTTTGGCCGCAATTTGAATTTCGACCTTGTTACCCGGCACCATATTAATGTGAACAACGGCTGGCGTGTTGTCTTTGGTATTGATTCGCTTACCTGCTGGATCCATAAGAACAGAAGCGCGTAGCGGGTTATCTGGGTTTGTGTAAGCTTGGCGCACTCCCTCATCGACCATTTGTTGAACAGTCAGATCGGTTGAATCCCACTGGACGCCCATGCCCACATTCACAAAGCAGGTCACAATACCAGTGTCCTGACAGATCGGTCGATGGCCTTCTGCAGACATACGAGAGTTAATTAGAATTTGAGCAATGGCATCTTTCGCCGCTTGACTCTCTTCACGGTTATAGGCTTTTTCTAGGGCTTGGACAAAGTCTAATGGATGGTAATAAGAAATGTACTGGAGCGCATCAGCAACACTGCTGATCACATCCTGCTGGCGAATTACGGTCATTGCATGCCTCGTTATATTTATGCTTCCTTTTTGTGGTCGAACACAAACGTTTGCTCGTTGATTTTATATTTGCAAAACACTGTTGTAGCGACCTTTGTTGTCATTATGATACTCTTGCTTTCCTCAACACGCCACGTAATCAACGATCTCTTTGTCACAAATTAAACAAATGAATAACATCAAGCCAAATCGCCTAGAAATCAAACCGATTTCTTATCAAGAAGACCTTGCAACTCAGCATTTTGCCAACATTCAACACCTGCCTTGGTCAATGTTGTTGCGCTCGCCTTCACGCACTCATGTTGATAGCCGATTTGATGTATTAGTGACAAAACCAAAAGCGACGATTACCACCCTTGGTAACGACAGCTATATCGTCACTGAAGGCGTGGAGGTAACCTCCAGCGAAAACCCGTTTGAACTCCTTAAGCGAGTGCAAGATCAAGTTTTGCCTGAGCTCGACTATTGTGGTGAACTGCCTTTTGTTGGTGGTGCTTTGGGGTATTTTTCGTATGATTTGGGCCGCCGAGTTGAGCGGATGCCATCGATAGCCGCACAAGACCTTAAAACACCCGATATGGCTATCGGGCTATATGAATGGGCGATGATCGTTGATCATCAAGAGAAGTCTGCGTTTATCGTTGGTATTGACGCAGAAAAGAATTGGCAGTGGCTTTGCAGTCAGCAAAACACCGACAAAGATACGTTCGAACTCATTGATGATTGGCAGTCCAATATGACCAAAGCGTCATACAGTGACAAGTTTGCTCAAGTTCAAGAGTACCTGCGTTCTGGTGACTGTTACCAAATTAACTTAGCACAAAGGTTTAGTGCATCATACCAAGGTAGTGAGTGGCAAGCGTATCAAAAGCTCGAAGGCGTAAACCAGGGTCCATTTTCCGCTTTTGTGAGAACCGAGCATGGTGCAATTTTGAGCGTCTCTCCCGAGCGCTTCTTACAGGTGAAAGACAGCAAGATTGAAACAAAACCCATCAAAGGTACTCGCCCTCGTAGCACGGACCCACAGTTGGATAAACAAGCGGCTTATGAGCTTGCTAACGCAGAAAAAGATCAAGCCGAAAATCTGATGATTGTCGATTTACTAAGGAATGATGTTGGCCGAGTTGCTAAACCTGGAACCGTTCATGTACCTAAGCTTTTCGATATTGAAAGCTTTCCTGCTGTTCATCACTTAGTGAGTACTATCTGCGCAGAGCTCGACGACCAATATAGCGCAGCAGACTTATTGAAAGCCTCTTTCCCTGGAGGTTCCATCACAGGCGCACCAAAAATTCGCGCGATGGAAATTATTGAAGAGCTTGAGCCTCACCGACGAAGCGCCTATTGCGGCAGTATTGGCTATATAAGTCGACATGGTCGTATGGACACTAGTATTACGATTCGTACGTTAGTCGCTGAGAATGGTAATATCCACGTATGGGCGGGGGGCGGTCTAGTTGCAGATAGCCAGTGTGACGCGGAGTATCAAGAAACGCTTGATAAACTAAGTAAGATCCTGCCGACCTTAGAGTAGAGAGTGATTTGAGGCAAACATCTAATGCCTATCGCGCATTCATTAACAAGAGCGTCGCATGGGCAGCCTTACCATAGACGTAGCAGTGAGAACCCCTTCAACACCAAAGCCTGAGAATTAACTAGCCCATGCAACAATTTGAAACTCTGCTCTCAGCTTAACCTTACCTACTTTAAGGCAGATACTACAAGCTAAGATGTAATGATATATTATAACATAACATATACAAAGAAAAGTAATTCTTGCTCACCTTCTATCATCTCGATGATTGACTATAAAGGTACCCGCAATCTAGGTGAAAGTTAGCTCCATTTTTCGAGCATCAATTTTAGATCTTTAGCCGTGTAGGGTTTTGTTAAAATATCATCCATACCGCACTGGATACATTTCTCACGCTCTTCGAGCGTAGTTCCAGCCGTTAACGCAATAATGGGTAAGGTATACGCTTGTTCTCTTAAGTATGCTGTTGCCTCAAAGCCATCCATTTCCGGCATGCGGCAATCCATAAAGACAAGATCATACTTGGAGGAGTTAAAAGCTTTGATTGCTTCAAGGCCATTATTAGCCATATCGGGAGTAATAGAGAGCTTCTTTAACATTTGATTGATGATGACTTGATTCATACGAATATCGTCAACCACCAGAATAGATAGTTCCTCTAGCGGCTTAATCAGGGGTTTGTGCTCTGCTTGTTCTGAGCTAACCGTCCACTCGGCGGTTTGTTTAAGCGGTAAGAGCACTGTAAACGTACTGCCTTTTCCTATTTCACTAGAGAGCGATATTTCACCCGACATAAGTTCGACAAGATTTTTGCAGATCGCGAGGCCTAACCCTGTCCCCTCAAAATTTCGCTTCGCTGTCCTATCTGCTTGTACAAATGGCGTAAACAATTGCGCTTGTGACTCTTCACTGATCCCAATCCCTGTATCCGTTACTGCGAAGAGTAGTCCCTCATTCTCCCATTTGACTTTAATGGTCACCTCACCTTGAGAAGTAAACTTAATCGCATTGCCCACCAAATTGATCAGAATCTGGCTAATACGTTCAAAGTCACCGATGAAGGCCGCTGGGATCGTATTTTGCTCAATGATCTCGAACCCCACCCCCTTCTCTAGTGCTTTCGTCTCAAATATCCCTAACAACATTTCACGCATTTCCGACCATAAAAACTGAGATGGGATCAGCTGCATCATCCCTGCACTCATTTTACTAAAGTCGAGAATGTCGTTGATGATATGGCGAAGCAGGTCGCCCGAATGTGAGAGGTTGCTTAGCAAGGTTTGTTGCTCTTCATCTAACTGAGTTCCGGCTAACAGTTCAGCACTGCCTAATAAGCCATTGAGAGGCGTTCGGAGTTCGTGGTTGATCATGGCAACAAACTCTTTGGTCGAGCGTTCAGACTCTTCAGCTCTCGCTCTCGCTTCTTGGTTACTTGTCACAATCAGTTGGCGACTTATCGCGCTGCATAGTAACTCTGCAACAAGCAATAGCTGATTTACGACAAACTCTCGGTCGATATCTTCGCTAAGTAAGTCGACCGTGAGTTCACCAACAATCTTATGTTCCACCTCGATCGGTAGCTTTAAAGAGTTATGCTGCCAAATAGCGTAGGGCTTCACTAAGTTTAAATCTTTAACTTGTGCAGAACCAAACACGTTACCTATGACGGAAGTCATAAGTTCAGCCTCAATGTACAAGCCAACGCCACATAGTGCCGAAGAAGCCATCAGACGTTCGAGCAAATTTGCAATCAAGCCATCATCGAGAGTTCTGCTCAAGAAGGCGCGCCCGAAGTGAATCAGCGCTTCACTGATATGTTGCTCAAATTCAAGCTTATGCAAATCACTGTGGGTTTGCTTTTTAAGCTGCGTTAATACCAACTTCAAGTGCTGATTGGATTCATACAGCTCTAAGCTTTTTTGCTCCAGCAACGCTTCTGCTTGTTTACGCGCAGCTATTTCTCTGGCTAGCTTTCGTTCTAAAGGGGTGTCCTTTTCCATTTAGGTTATCCCACGACACTAACCTTGAACCGAACTTGACTACCGTCTTCGGACAAGTTTTCCATCGTCGTTGCGATTTTCTCTTTGAAAAACTCACCACAACCTTCAATTAGACCCAAACAGACATGCGACATGCAACGGGCACTGCGATAGTCAAAGACCATCTCGCTTTCAGCCTCAGAAATGAATATAAAGGAAGGAGGGTTGGCTTCGGGATACAGCTTTTTGACTTCGATATGAATATAGTCTTCGACCAATTTGATAAATTGAAACGTCGACTTGCACTCTTGTAAGCTATTATTATCAGGTAAGGTGTTATAAAGGTTATTAAAAACTGATTGACCAAAAACTCGTTGAAGATCTTCTGGTGAGATACCAGTACGAATGCTGAGTTGCATGATGAGCTTAACCAAATTGCGATGATCATAACTACCAACGGATGTGTAGACGCCATCATCTCCCGCAGCAGAAAGTAAGCTATCAAGCTCTTCTAGACCAAACTTTTGTTCAACCAAGTCCATAAACTCAGTAAAGATAATGCCTTTCATTAAGTACGCTATCCTTGCGCTAGTAGGTGTAGTAGAAAGCATGAGCCATATTGAAGGCTTTTTCAAATATCGACAGGAGCTAACGTGTTGTCTGAGCTAAATAAAAACCACTTGATCCAGCGATTTCAAATGCATCAAACCGTCAACTATCACCAAGAAGCTCTCAACCGTGTCTCACACCTTAATCAAACTCACTTACGTAAAGCCTCTGTGTTGGTTGGTTTTGTCGAACGCGAAACCGGCATTAATGTTCTTTTCACTCGCCGAGCTAAGCACCTGAAACATCACCCCGGTCAGGTCAGCTTCCCAGGAGGGAAATTCGAATCAGGCGACATCGATTTGTCTCACACTGCGTTACGAGAAACTTATGAAGAAGTGGGAATTGAGCAAAACCAAATTGAAATATTTGGTCAAATGCCAGAACTGGTCACAATAAGCCGATTTACGGTCACTCCTTTCTTGGGATTTATTTCTCCAGATTATCAAACACGCATTGACAAAAATGAAGTGGATGAAGTTTTTGAGGTACCCGCTTCTGTGGTTTTAGATAGAGAAAAATTACACAGTCAGCAATTTCGAGTTAACAATTTTTCACATCGAGTCTTTGGGCTTTCTTACAATTCTCATTTTATTTGGGGGATGACAGCGCAAATCATTCAAGCGATGCAAAATCACATTATGCATCAGCATTAATAACTCCAATGAATGAAACAAATCTGTTCACATTAGTTAAATTGTTTATCAATAACGGAAACGTTTTCTGAGACATACATTAAACAAATTCATAACAACATTAGATTTACTAATGAATCGCATTAGCATAAATCACTAGTAGCACATCATTTTCGTGAGCAAAAACCTGTTTTTGACATATCATGTTATAACTTGAATCAATTCATGATTTAGATCTAGTTTTCGTGCAAGGTTTTTATGCAAAATTGCCCCCGACTTATTTCCTGTTCCCAAAAATGAGTATCACAAAATGAATACTACAACTACTGCGGCTTCGACCGCACAATCGTCTAGTAAGTTTACTTACAAAGACTTCACTTGGTGTCTATCACTTTTCGGTACCGCTGTAGGTGCTGGCGTACTTTTCCTTCCTATCAAAGCTGGTGCGGGTGGTTTTTGGCCATTAGTTATCCTTGCTCTAATCGCAGCACCAATGACTTGGTTCGCTCACAAATCTCTTGCTCGTTTCGTACTTTCTGCGAAAAACCCTGAAGCTGATATCACTGACACTGTTGAAGAACACTTTGGTAAGACTGGCGCAAACCTTATTACTTTTGCCTACTTCTTCGCTATCTACCCAATCGTTCTTATCTACGGTGTTGGTATCACAAACACGGTTGACTCTTTCCTAGTTAACCAAATGGGTATGGAATCTATCCCACGTTGGTTGCTATCTGGAGCGCTGATCGCTGCAATGACTGCGGGCGTAGTGTTTGGTAAAGAGCTAATGCTGAAAGCGACATCTGCACTGGTATACCCACTAGTGTTCATCCTACTTGCGCTTTCTTTCTACCTAATTCCAGATTGGAACAGCTCAATGGTAGAAGTAGCACCAGACTGGTCTTCTATGCCATCTGTTGTTTGGCTAGCAATTCCAATCATCGTATTCTCTTTCAACCACAGCCCAGTAATCTCTCAGTTCTCTAAAGAGCAACGTCGTGTTCACGGTGAAAATGCAGTTCAGAAAACTGACACTATCACTGGCGGCGCAGCGATGATGCTAATGGGTTTTGTAATGTTCTTCGTATTCTCAGTTGTTCTATCTCTGTCTCCAGAGCAACTAGCAATGGCGCAAGAGCAAAACATCTCAGTTCTTTCTTACCTAGCGAACGTTCACGAATCACCACTTATCTCTTACATGGGTCCACTAGTGGCATTCGCAGCGATCACATCTAGCTACTTCGGTCACTTCCTAGGTGCTCACGAAGGTCTAGTAGGTCTAATCAAGTCTCGCTCTGAAACGCCAGTTAGCAAGATTGAAAAAGGCTCTCTACTGTTCATCGTTATCACTACTTGGATCGTGGCTATCGTTAACCCAAGCATCCTAGGTATGATTGAAACAATGGGTGCGCCAATGATTGCGGCAATCCTATTCCTAATGCCAGTATTCGCAATGCAGAAAGTGCCAGCTATGGCGAAGTACAAAACTTCTGCACCTGTACAGATTTTCACAGCAATCTGTGGTATTGCGGCAATTACTTCTGTAATCTACGGCGCTCTTTAATCTACGGCTTTATAAAGTCTGATTAAACCAAGAATATAACGATAATAAATAAGCCTCCCTTACCCCTTGGGAGGCTTTGTTCTGAGGTAATCGATATGATTAGTGTTTTTGACATCTATAAGATCGGCGTTGGTCCTTCTAGCTCACACACTGTAGGCCCAATGAAAGCAGGTAAAGAATTTATTGATGATTTACGCTCAATGGGAAAATTGCGCGACATCACTAAAATTACCGTCGACGTTTATGGATCACTATCACTGACAGGGAAAGGTCACCACACAGATATTGCTATCATCATGGGTCTTGCAGGCAATACCCCTGAGAAAGTTGATATTGACTCTATTCCGGGCTTTATCGCTCGCGTAGAAGAAACTGAGCGCCTTCCTGTTGGCATGCACTGTCACACAGTATCGTTCCCTAAAGAGGGTGGTATGAACTTCCATACTACTAACCTTGAACTTCACGAAAATGGCATGCAAATTCATGCTTGGATCGGTGAAGAGAAGGTTTACTCTAAGACTTATTACTCTATCGGCGGTGGTTTCATCGTTGATGAAGAGAACTTCGGTAAAGAAGAAGAAAACCCAGTAAAAGCTCCTTATGAATTCACCACAGCGGAAGAGCTAGTGAATCAGTGTAAGGAAAGCGGTCTTTCTATCAGCACATTGGTAATGAAAAACCAAGCTGCACTTCATTCTGACGAAGAGTCTCGCACTTACTTTGCTAACATCTGGAAGACCATGCGTGAGTGTATGGATCGCGGCATGAATACGGAAGGTATTTTGCCAGGTCCTCTACGTGTGCCTCGCCGCGCAGCAGCGCTACGCCAGCAACTTCTAACTTCAGAGAAAACGACTAATGACCCTATGTCTGTTGTAGACTGGGTAAACATGTTCGCTTTTGCTGTTAACGAAGAAAACGCTGCGGGTGGCCGTGTGGTGACTGCGCCAACTAACGGTGCTTGTGGCATTATTCCTGCGGTATTGGCTTACTACGACAAGTTCATTCAAACTGTCACAGAGAAAGACTACATCCGTTACTTTGCAGCTTCTGGTGCAATCGGTGGTCTATACAAGCGTAACGCTTCTATCTCTGGTGCTGAAGTTGGCTGTCAGGGAGAAGTTGGTGTGGCATGTTCTATGGCGGCAGCGGGTCTTGCAGAACTTATGGGTGGTAGCCCAGAGCAAGTATGTATGGCAGCCGAAATCGCAATGGAGCACAACCTAGGTCTGACTTGTGACCCAGTTGCTGGTCAGGTACAGGTTCCATGTATCGAGCGTAACGGCATCGCTGCTGTTAAGGCGATCAACTCGACTCGTATGGCTCTACGCCGCTCTTCAGCGCCAACAGTTTCTCTGGATAAAGTAATTGAAACTATGCTAGAGACGGGTAAAGACATGAATGCTAAATACCGTGAAACATCTCAGGGTGGACTAGCAGTTAAAGTCATCTGCTAATCGCGCTAAACCTTATAGAATAAAGCCTGAGCTATCGCTCGGGCTTTTTTATTATCACTTCAAACAACGCCATTCACCAAATAAATACATCATTTGGTTTAGTTTATAAAAAAATATAAATATGTCGCTATATCCAAATACTTTGGATATGCCCGCATTTAATCACATCCAAACGCTTCATTTATTGATAACTTCATCCCCTTTTCAACTCAGGGGTTATTATTCGAATGATTAGGTTTGAACTTGGAAGTCAAATCTGTGTGTGCCTGTCGGAAGACGAACTCTTAATCGAGATCGATCACCAACGACATGCATCCCTTTCCATTACTGATAATGAATATCTAATATTAAGCACTATATCCACATACGGAACGCTAAATTCTCCAATATGCCAGCGAGCCATCGAGAATAAGCTCACGCAAAATCACCAGGTAACATTGCCAGAAAACGGCTTTAAAAATGTTATCGCTTCATTGCGTAAAAAATTCAAAACGCTGATCAAGCCTCACTTAGAAACAAGAAAAAACATCATAGAAAACATCCATCGGGTCGGATATTTCGTTCCTTTCGAAAGTCACGACAATCAAAAAAATGGAGCAGACCAACAAAGAAGAGTCAATAAAGTCGCTAAGCATGCTGTGGTCACTGCGCTTAAACATTGCCTAACCAATCGAAAACTCTATTTCGATCTCGGGCTTGTTCTAATGCTATCTAGTCTTGGTTTTGTCTTTATTTGCTACATCACTATTAATGCCCTTATTAAGCAAAGCTACTTCAATGACGTTAACGACTTCACAGACGCTCTCGCAGAGCAAAGCTGTTTTACAGATCAAACAACACTGAGCTCTATGTTCGATCAAGTAGAGCTTGTTGAGTCAAGTATGATGATCGATCGTTACAATACTCGCTGCTTAGTAACGCCAGAACATGTTATGCCTGTAAGCAAACAACAATATGAACAATGGCTTGAGAACAGTAACTACATCATGCATGAGTTCGAAAAGAAAGGAACGTCTATGGTGGTGCGAGTAAAGAACATTAATCTATCTCGAAGTATAGAGGGCCATTTATCAAGTTTCTTTCTTAAAGGCATTAAGATCTGCACCAACACGGGTACATCACTCAAGGTGGGTAAAACAGATGGGCGACCGTCAATAAGCAAGGAAACAGATGCAGGTTATACGGAGCTTTTTTACATATCCAACCCTATACGTAATATCCTGCTGTTTACCGTGTTAATGGTCATAATGCTGCGGTACAAAAACTTGATTGCAATTAGCCAGTATTTCTTAGGTATTAGGCGATTTAGCATGAAACTTGAACCTATTTATGACACTGAGGGACACGTAAATCTGCACTATGAAGCCCTGTCTCGTTTCACAACTTCGAATACACAGAAGTTTATTGAAACGCTGATAGCAAGGGATTTACTGCTCACTCATACGCTATTGGTAATCAAAACCTTGTATGCTGAAGAGACTAACTTGCTTGCTCCAGTCAGTGTCAATGTTTGCCCTTCTCTATTGAAAGGCAACAATTTTCGCTCGCTATACCAATGTTTAACTCAATACGATTGCCATTATTTAACCATCGAGATTACCGAAAATGCGTCGATGTATTATACCGATGAGATTTACCACAATATCCGTCTAATCAAATCACTTGGCTGTAAAATTAGCATTGATGATTTTGGGACTGGCAATAACAACGTCGAATTAATTGGCAAAATTAAGCCAGACTACCTCAAAATTGATCGAGACTTTGTTATTGGCATGCGTCAAGACGAAAAGAAAATTGAAACTGTGCGCCAACTCATTGCTATGGGTAAAGCCTACCAATGTACGATTATTGTTGAAGGTGTAGAAACGGCAGAATGTGCTCACCTGCTGACAAAGCTAGGAGCCAAAATACATCAGGGCTTTTATTACGCCCTCGCCTAAAATTATAAACAAAGGTGGCTAAGCCACCTTTGTTCTCTGTAAGTAGGCCGCTCAGCATTCGCATCCCCCATTTACATCAGCAGATATATGTTGACGTAAATATCACCCCAATCTGTTGTTTGTGAGATATTCTGCATAAATTTGTAATACCAATTCATCCAATCAAATGAAAATGCGACGAATGTTAAACTTATTGACATAGTAAATACCTATCTTAGTTGTGATTTTTTAATCCAATGAGAAACCCTATGACAACAAAAATGAATAAACTCACCCTAGTCGCATTAATGTGTTCCCCTATGGCTTTTGCACAAATACAAAATGGCGACTTTGAGCAGTGGAATGGAAACACACCCGCTAACTGGACAACTATCGACTCTGGTATATCTGTCGCCCCATCGAGTGTTCAGATAAAGAGCGGTGGTTTATCCGCTCAGATCACAATCAATACAGGCACGCAGAGCAATACTGACTTTTTGCAAACAATTTCTGTGGAACAAGGAAAAACGTACCCATTCTCGGCTGCCATCTTCCATACAGAGGGAAAGGTAAAAGCGAGGCTTATTGTCGACGGATACCAGAATTATTCAGATCCATCCAAAACAAACCAGTGGCAAGATCTCACCTATACGTATACTGCCACCACTAGTAAAGACATTCAGGTTGGACTCAGATTTTACGATATATCTGGTTTTGACGGTTCAGAAGCGGTGTACGTTGATAATTTCCAACCAACAAACTCCTCTACCCCTCAGCCATCGACGTGTGATAAGACTAATCTCACCCTTTCGTTGACTACTGACCAATATGGTTCAGAGACGTCTTGGAATATCAAAAACAGTGGCTCGACAGTTGTCGCTTCCGGAGAGGGTTACAGCAACTCTACCACCTATACCAAGGATATTTGTCTCGACGATGGCAGCTATCAATTCACAATCCTAGATAGCTACGGAGATGGGATTTGCTGTAACTCTGGTAATGGCGCTTATTCGTTAAAAAATGGTCAAGAAGTCATCGCGTCCGGCGGTCAATTCCAAAACAGCCAAACCACTAACTTTACTCTTGGCAGTACTACCCCACCGCCAACCAGCGACTACTATAAGTCTGCACAAGGGAAATCCGGATTTGAGCTAAAAACCGCGTTGTATAACATCATTAAGGATCACAACAGTCGCGGCTATTCCGCCATTTGGACTCTAGTTAAAGACGCCGACATCGATAACTACTACGAGAAAGATGGTTCAATTCTAGACGTCTATTCCGAAAAGCCAGAAACATCGGACTCCATTAACTTCACTAAAGTGACTGACCAGTGTGGCCAATATAGTAAAGAAGGCGATTGCTATAATCGAGAGCACTCTTTCCCTAAAAGCTGGTTTGGTGGCAAGGTAGAACCAATGAACTCCGATGCCCATCACTTGTTTGCTACCGACGGTTACGTTAATGCGAAACGCAGTAACTGGCCGTTTGGTGAGGTTACGAGTACAACATACGTCTCAAGCAATGGTTCAAAACTTGGCAATGCAACCAGTTCATTAGGTTACAACGGTACGGTGTTTGAACCTATAGATGAATTCAAAGGGGACTTTGCTCGTGCGTATTTCTATATGGCGACTCGCTACGAAAATGTGATTGGAAGCTGGCAAAACAACAGCACTAATTCAGACGCAGTGCTCAACGGTACCAGCACGACTGTATTTGAACCTTGGCTTCTTTCAATGCTAAAGCGTTGGCACAAAGAAGATCCTGTCAGTACAAAGGAAGTAAATCGCAATCAGGCGGTATTTGAGTTCCAAGGAAATCGAAACCCATTTATCGACCATCCAGAGTTTGTCGCGCAGATATGGGGAAATTAATATAAATATAAAAAAATAGGCGCTATTCACTAGCGCCTATTTTTCATTGTGCCAACAACATCGCTATATCATTTGCGACACAAGCAAGAACCCACCAAAAGCCAGCCCAAATAACATCATTGCATTACCGCCTTCAGCAGCATAACGCTCACTTAAGGTGTTCGCTATTCTTAGTTTGTAGACCATAGCAAGAGGAACGAAAACGGCCAGAAATACCAAGATGATTCCCGCGTAAGCCAGAACAGATAAGAACTGATCAGCAGCCATGATCGCACCGATTAATGGCAATACGAAGGTCAGCACATAAGTGACTACACGATTTTGTTTGAAGGTATCGCTGTTTTGGTGGAACAGTGACATTGCAACACCGAAGAAAGATGTCAGCAGCGCTAAGCCTGTAAACAGAGACAACACTGTGCCAATCCAAGGTGCGTCATGCTCAAAGCCTGCCATCAACTCAGAAACGCTAGCAAATTCTTTTAGCTGTTCTGGCGGCAAGTTACCGACGACAGCAAACAACCAACACAGGTAGCAAAACAAAGGGATTAAAGAACCAAGAATAACCATATTTCTTAGCTGCTTGTCTGTCGCCTCACTGTTGTAAGTCACCAAACTTGGGATCACAACCATAAAGCCAAAACTGGTAAACAGCACTGCACTGGTTTGAATCAAACCAACCTGATCGTTGTTGCTCACTTGAGCAAGGTTTTGCGTTGAAAACTCTGGCAGTAGCACCAGTAAAGTAACCGCCAAGCTTGCAATCATAACAAAGAAAAGCGCTCGGTTAAGCTTATCGATCACGCCTGTACCGCACGCAACAATCGCACCAGCAATCAGAGTAAATAGAATCTGACTTTGAGTGAAGCTAATCGACAATCCAAGAGCGGAAAGGCCTTGAGACAACAAGTCTGCTGCGCCAAGAATGTATGCCATCAATAGGCAGATGAGCAGAGCATAGAGCAGACCATTGGAGACAAGTTGTCCGCCCTTGCCTAACGTTTTGCGAGCTATCGAGTTAAGTCCTAACCCGCCACCAGATTTGATGGTTGCTTCGAGCAAAAGTAATGCTGAATATGTGGTACCAAACCAAATCAGTACCATTAAAAGGGTTCCGTACAATAAGCCAAATTGGGCTAGTACCATAGGAATTGCAAGCATACCAGCGCCTAGCGCTGTACCAGAAATAATGAGCGCGCTGCCCAGAAGTTTTGTATTCATTTTCTCTAAAACCGTAAATATTATTTAAATTTTGAAGCTATGCGCTTGGTGCGCAGACGTACTGAAATAAGGGAAAATCAATACGAAAAATAAAATCGAGAAAATGAATAAGGCTGCAAGAGGGTATTGCAAAAGCGGAAGAGTGCTAAAGAAGAAAAAAGAGAGGTTACGTTGTTTGAAGCCTTATGCGGCGACCCTTCTGTTGGCTCCAGAATCGGGGTAGTAATTTTGAAAATCATTAAGATGTCCTAAGTAAAAGACAATCCGTTGGGAAAAGCATAGCAAATCCTGCGCTATGTTATCTCGAACTGAGATAACCTCATCTTATAGGCTGAAGCTATGATTGCAATGGGTTAGTTTTTAACTGGTCAAATAACAACCTAACCCACTCATTAGATTTACGCCTGCTAGAAACACTATTCTTCCGTTGGCGCTACTCTTCCCTTTATCTCATTACCCGCATCACGAATCAGATCAATGGGCGACATAATCACGCCTTTTACGGCTCCCTGCGTAGCTTGTTGCGCAATATCTTGGCTTTTCTCAACAATCTGATCCGCTTTGACTAAAATTGGCGGTATTTCTTTACGCAGAGCTTGAGATTCTGCCACCACGAGAGGGACTGTCTCTTGTCGGTAACCTTCACTCTCTACCAGTACTTTGGGGATTACGTTAATTCGGTACTGCTTGGTTTCATCAATAACCGCTGGGATGACAGACTGGCGATACAAACTCACTTCTTCAACAATCGACGGAATTTTTGCGTCAATAGAAGCGGCGGTTTTATTAGTTGCATTCACCGCTGCAGTGACATCATCAATACTTTTCAATGCATTTGGAACAAGCTGCTCAAGCGTATCTGCAATGGCTAACCACTCATTTATCTGCAAGTTGTCTGAAAGCGTGCTGATGTCCGCAATAACTTGAGGGTAAGTTTCAACAATTTCACCAACCTTAGTGGTCATGCTGTGAATGGTATAACCCAAATAGAAGATTGAAAGCGCCAATACAAGTTGAATCGCCGAACCGATCTTTGATGCCATATGCCTACCCTGTTTGTTACTCGCTACGCTTTAATTCGATGAGCTTACACGTATATATTGTTTTGATATATAGATAATAGCTTGTTTTAGATGCAAAAAAAGCCAGCGAATACGCTGGCTTTAAGCTAGTGGGTTATCGAGACTGCCATTAACTCCTCATGTTTGAGGAACATGGCATGTTTTCTAATTAGCCGCTCGCTAACTTCATTCATCCCTGTTACTTCGACTTTAGAGCCCTTTTTCCTGAACTTGAAGACAACTTTATCCAACGCTTCAACCGCTGTGTTATCTAAGAAATGAGCGTTTGCAGTATCAATAGTGATTTTTGGCGTAGCAGATTCAAAATCAAACAGGTCGATAAATGCATCTGACGAGGCGAAAAATACGTGTCCGCTGATTTTATGAACCGACTGGACATCTTCAACAATCACCGTATCTGAAATAAACACCATTGACTTGCTTGTATGTGCATAAAACAAAGTCGACAATACAACGCCAACCAGCACGCCTATAGCTAAATTGTGTGTCACAACGACGGTTATGACAGTCACAATCATGGTTACATTGGTAGGCCATGTATGATCTTTTAGCTCTGCTATCGAACGCCAAGAGAAAGTCCCGATAGAGACCATGATCATTACCGAGACCAACGCTGCCATGGGGATCATAGTCAACCAATCAGACAGAAAGACAACCATCAAGAGTAAACCGAGCCCGGCAACTAAAGTAGACAAACGGGTCAATCCGCCGGATTTAATGTTTATCACCGACTGACCGATCATGGCGCAACCAGCCATACCTCCAAACAGCGACGAAACAATGTTCGCAATCCCCTGCCCTTTACATTCGTTGTTTTTGTCACTTTCCGTATCAGTCAAATCATCGACTATGGTTGCTGTCATCAGTGACTCAAGTACACCCACAACCGATAATGCAATGGAATATGGCAAAATAATAGTCAATGTTTCTATGCTTAGCGGAACATCTGGAATGAGAAAAATGGGTAAAGAATCTGGTAACTTACCCATATCGCCAATCGTTCTTACATCGAGTCTAAACAGTAAGGCAGTGGTCGTCACAACAACAATCGCGACCAAGGGAGAAGGAATCGAACGACCCAACCCCGGGATGTAAGGAAAGAGATAAATAACGCCGAGCCCCAGCGCAACAAGCACATATATACTATTTGAAACATCTGTTAGCTCTGGTAATTGAGCTAAGAAGATCAGAATTGCTAGCGCATTGACAAAGCCCGTAATGACGGCCTTTGATACATAGTTCATGAGATTGCCTAACTTCAAATGACCTATCGCAATTTGAATCACGCCGGTCAAAAAAGAAGCTGCAAGAAGGTATTGAATACCATGTTCTTTAACAAGGGTTACCATTAGCAGAGCCATCGCCCCAGTTGCACCGGATATCATTCCTGGCCGACTACCCACCAAGGCGGTAATAGCACAGATACAAAATGACGCGTACAACCCCACTTTTGGGTCGACTCCTGCAATAATTGAAAAAGCGATCGCTTCTGGGATAAGGGCAAGCGCGACAACAATGCCAGCTAAACTATCTCCTTTAATGTTTGAAAGCCAATGTGTTTGTAGTGATTTAATCATGTAATTCTCTTTGTAATGATGTAGTTAACCCTACCCTGTTGCAGGTATAAGTTAGGTTATTAAGTCGATGAGCTTCAGCTCATTTAGTAAAAGTTAGAGAATCATGGCGTCTAAGGCGGCGTAATTAACACGTAGAGTTAAACTCCTCTTTTCATGTATCGGGCTACCAGATAACTCTTACAGTTCAGAGTTGTACTTAGTGCTAAGCAGATCTATCTTGAACGAAAGTTGTCGGTACCTTGCTAATAGGGTTTGGGAATGGCCTTGCTGCTCGAGTAAGTCAGCTAATAAATTCGCCTCATCGATCAGCTCATCAATCGTCAAAGCTCGCTCACCGTCATTGAGAGTAGGATTAAGGCTAGACTCGCCTTGTAGGTAAAGATAGATATCGCACCAACGTGCATTTTGTTGGGGGGTTAACTGTTCACCAAGCTGCTCTAAATGTTCCAGCTCAGATTCCAATTGTTCCCTTTCATCGGTAGGTATTTGTGAAAGGCGTTTAGCAACGAGCCTTGCTCGCTGTTCATCGACATCTGGATTAGCAAGGGCATGCTTCTTCCAGAATCGTTCATCTTCATTCCACTTTGCTAATGCGCTAGCACCAGCAAGCAATACGAATAAAACAATAGTCATCAGCAACTTCATTACTAACATCCTTGTGTCGATGTTTGTTTTCTTAAGGCTCCTCTATCCATGCATAACTGTTTTTGAATTGGATATATGATCATAAAATTCTCTTTTTACGCGTACAGTAAACCCTGCCAATACAGACATCTTAAAGTTCACTCGTAGTTCAGATGAGCGGGCGCTCGGCTTAGGTGTAGGTTGGGAGAGAATTGATACTTAAGGCGGCGTAATTAACACGTGACGTTAAACTCCTTTGATAGGTTTAAAAACAATAAGCCAGATATGTCTTCCGCGCCAATATAATCTGTTGCTACGCTTTTATACATTTCGAAATTCAAAAACAATGATTGCATTTTTCCAATTTAATTCAGCTGAATTAACATATGTATGAGTCTTCATAAAATAAATATTCAGATTAAATAAAATTGCCACCATCTCTTAGCATGCGCTGAATCATCAAGTCTTGTTTGCCAACTCCTCTTTGTCATGCCCTATTAGACTTGAGTTGCTTAATACTAAAAGCCCCTTCACAGACAAAAACACTTGGCAACCTAAACCACTTATAAACCACTATATTTAAACAACTTATCATCGCGTCTCAAGCACGTCGATTTTACGTCACTACGTCAAAGATTTGATTACACGTACCTTACATCACATTTACAATACCCTCACAGAGAGTGCGGTCACAGTATAAAATTTGACGCCTTTCTTCCTATCTGCATATAGGAGAATATGTTGATGTCTATTCCAATATTATAAATTTATATCCAATAATGCGCCTTACAATTACTACAAAGTTGCTTATTACATTGTTAACGGTATTTGGCTTAGTCCTCGTAGCGTCAACAACATACCAATACTTGCAGCAACGTGAATTAATAAACTCTGTCTTAAGTGAACAACTCCACGATAAGGCAAGTAACTATTTTGACAGCCTGAACATGATGATGCTGACTGGCACCATGGCTCAAAAAGAAACCTTAAGACAGAAAGCCCTAGCTCAAGATGGGATTGAACAAGTCAAAGTTCTTCGAGCAGAAGCGGTCAGCAAGCTCTACGGACCTGGGCAAGAGAACCAAAACCCTGTCGATGACATCGATAAGCGCGCTCTTGCGGGCGAAATGATCATTGAGCCTATCAGTGCTGAATGGGGCAAAGGTATTGTGGTCGCTCTACCGATGAAGTCGAGTGAAAACTATCGTGGGACTAACTGTGTTGCCTGTCATATGGCACCAGAGGGGGAAGTATTAGGGGCGATTCGTCTCGAGTACAACTTGTCCCATGTAAACCAACTCATCAGTCAACGTGCTTTTATCGCTTTGGCAATCATGTCAGCATTTGGCTTCGTCGGCTTTTTGATCACAATGGGATTAATCAGAAAGATCATCGTTCGCCCAATCCAAAAAACATCTGGCTTTATGCAGAGTGTTAGCAAAACAAAAGATCTCTCTCAACGACTCGACACCAAGCAAACCGATGAAATTGGTCAATTGTCCGGAGCAATCAACTCATTTATGGATACCGTCAACCATAGCCTTGAACAGGTTCAGTCGACGTCTCACAAAGTTGCAGGCAGCGCGAGTGAACTGACGCAAGTCGCACAAGTCACCGATTCTGCTGCAAGTAACCAGCAAGCAGAAACGGCTGAAGTACAGGAAAATATCGAACAGATGCAGTCGCAACAAGTACAAGTAGAGTCTGCAACTGAAGAAGCGTCGACACTGATTAAACACACCACTCATATTGCAGAACAAAGTGCTCGTCAGGCGCATGGAGCAAGCCACGAAATTAAGAGCTTAGTGACCGACATAGAGCAAGTGAAAGAAAGCATTGTAGAGCTTAACGACCAAACCGCTGAAGTATCGAGTATTTTGGAGGTGATTAAAGGCGTTGCCGAGCAAACCAATCTACTCGCTCTCAACGCAGCCATAGAAGCGGCACGTGCTGGTGAACAAGGCAGAGGGTTTGCCGTAGTGGCAGACGAAGTACGCAATCTCGCAAGTCGCACCGCAGAAGCAACGGGCAGCATTGAAAGCATAATTGCTCAATTCCAAAAGGACAGCGAAGCATCACTTTCTTCCGTCGACACCGTTTGTGGCACAGCGCATCAGCGCTCTAACGAAATCGAAATGCTTTCACAAGCAATGACTGAAGTAGTGGAAGAGATGAAACAAGCACTCGCTCATGCAAACAGTATCCAGCGGCAATCCAGCAGCACTGCACACTTAAGTCATGAGGTTCAGGAGAAAGTTCAGGTGATAAACCAACATGCGAACCAAACGACCGAGTCAGCAGCGCAAACAAGAGACATCAGTATGAATCTTGAGCAACTTTCAGAACATCTAGAGCAGTTGTTGGCTCAATTTACCCTTTCAACAAAGAAATAGGCAGATAATGGGTATTTTTGTTCGACTAAATGACAATAAAGGTTGAAGCATAATATTTGAAAGGTAATATGTTCCATTGAATCTATAGAATTCTATCCAACCCAATGTTTGCTCATTATTTATTCGGTGAGTATTACGACATTGGGTTGAATTTTTACCTCAATGGAGAATATTGAAAACATGACTTACGCGCCTGTATCAGACGTTTTGAAAGGTCAGCTAGCAGTAGACAGTGAAGTAACTGTTCGTGGCTGGATCCGTTCACGTCGTGATTCCAAAGCTGGAATCTCTTTCCTTGCCATTTATGACGGCTCTTGTTTCGACCCGATTCAGGCCGTGGTCCCTAATAATCTTAATAATTACGAAGACGAAGTACTAAAGCTGACTACTGGCTGCTCTGTTGAAGTAACTGGTAAGATTGTTGAGTCTCCTGCGAAGGGTCAAGACTTCGAGCTTGCTGCAACTGACGTTAAAGTTGTAGGTTGGGTTGAAGATGCAGAAACTTACCCGATGGCAAAAACTCGTCACTCTATCGAGTACCTACGTGAAGTTGCACACCTGCGTCCGCGCACTAACGTAATCGGTGCGGTAGCACGTGTACGTAACTGCCTATCTCAAGCGATTCACCGCTTCTACCACGAGCAAGGTTACTTTTGGGTATCTGCTCCACTAATCACAGCTTCTGACGCAGAAGGCGCTGGTGAAATGTTCCGCGTTTCTACGCTAGACATGGAAAACCTACCCCGCACAGAAGAAGGCAAAGTAGATTACAACGAAGACTTCTTCGGTAAAGAAACCTTCCTTACTGTATCTGGTCAGCTAAACGGTGAAGCTTACGCTTGTGCACTAAGCAAAGTTTACACATTTGGCCCAACATTCCGCGCTGAAAACTCAAACACTAGCCGCCACCTAGCTGAATTCTGGATGGTTGAGCCTGAAGTTGCGTTCGCAGACCTAGAAGATATCGCTAAGCTTTCTGAAGATATGTTGAAGTACGTATTTAAAGCAGCACTTGAAGAATGTCGTGATGACCTTGAATTCTTTGCTCAACGTATCGACAAAGAAGCAATCACGCGTCTAGAACAGTTTGTTTCTTCTGACTTTGCTCAAGTTGACTACACGGATGCAATTCAGATCCTTCTAGATTCTGGTCGCGAGTTCGAATTCCCTGTTGAGTGGGGTATCGATATGTCTTCTGAGCACGAGCGTTACCTAGCAGAAGAGCACTTCAAAGCGCCAGTTATCGTTAAGAACTACCCGAAAGACATCAAAGCGTTCTACATGCGCCTGAATGACGACGGTAAAACAGTAGCCGCTATGGATGTTCTTGCACCTGGTATTGGTGAGATTATCGGTGGTTCTCAACGTGAAGAGCGTCTAGATGTACTAGACGAGCGCATGCGTGAAATCGGTATAGACCCAGAACACATGAACTGGTACCGCGACCTACGCCGTTACGGCACAGTACCTCACGCAGGCTTCGGTCTAGGTTTTGAGCGTCTAGTCTCTTACGTAACAGGCATGGGTAACGTTCGTGACGTGATTCCATTCCCACGTACACCACGCTCTGCAAACTTCTAAATCGAAGTTAAGAATAGCAAAAGCCTCCGAACTCGGAGGCTTTTTTGTATCTGTCAAATACGCAAATCTTCCCCGATTGGATCATACTTAATACTGTGACGCAGTATGATCACAGTGAGGAAGATTGTTATGAGAGTATTCAGACTCGATGACTTGTCTTATAACGGAAGACATGAGCATTCAATGGATTGGGATCATCCCTCCGGAAGCCAACCTTATTACTGGCACCCTGACTGGCTACAAAATGCCGAGGACCTTATGGGAATCTATCCTAGTGACTCTGACCCTTCCGTTAGCCACCCAGACAATGTTAGGAACTAACAAAAAAAGAGGGCTAACCATTGGGTTAGCCCTTCACAACTCACTCTATGCTATCGGTCTTGGCAGCGTATCGAATCCCGTATAAGCAGATGGCAAACATCACAAATGGTATGGCCGCCGCCGTGTACTCAGTCCACGCTAAGGTGGCAAAAGACTTCGCCAAAATTAGGTGGCCAAACACCAGTAGGCTTGCACAAATTATCGCGACAAACACCAAACGGTACTCATGTTTATAACGTCGTTTTTCCATAACTAACCCCTCGCAATAGCAATGAGGCTATTTCACCACAGTTTGCTTCATGCATAACTGTACAGTTAAGCCGAAAAACGCCCTAGCAGTTGACTAGCTGCCCTATTTTTTTGAGCGCGCTCTTAACCTCATCAGTCAGTTCGAATGAGATGTTGATGCGCATACAGTTCTGAAATTGATTGTTGGCGACAAACAGATTACCGTACGCAATTGAGATATCGAACTTCTTCAGCTCTTGATAGATAAAGTAAGTATCAATTTCCTCATTAAACTCGAGCCAGAGAAAATACCCTCCTTCAGGCTTCTGAACTGCTACGACACCCGGTAAACACTTCTCTATTAGACTGAGATATTCTTTTTGCCTTGCATAGAGCTGTTTGCGAAGTTTTCGTAAGTGGTTGTCATAACTTTCGAATTGGAGGTAATGAGCAACACCTTGCTGGATAGGAGAACTCGCAGATAACGTTGAGGTAAGCTGTTGCTTTTGCAACCTATCACTCAGAGTTCTATTCACCACCCACCCTATTCGGTAACCAGGGCAGAGCGATTTGGACAATGAACCACAAAGCAGCACTTGGTCTTGCTCATCCCAATACTTGAGTGGATAAGGTTTGCGATCCTCAAAGTGTAATTCTGCATAGACATCGTCCTCAATCAGATAGACATCATATTGGTTTGCCAACTCAACCACCGAACGTTTGGACCTATCGCTTAAGGAGACACCGGTTGGGTTTTGATAATTCGCCATTAGCCAACAGGCTTTCACATCGTTTTGACTAAATGCTTGCTCAAGCAGAGGTAGGTCTATCCCTGTTGAGGGGTTAACAGGTACTTGAATAACATTGAGCTTAAGCCGTTCAACCGCTTGCAGGGCGCCATAAAAGGTTGGCGTTTCGATCACTACTGTATCACCCGGCTCACAAACCACCTGTAAGCTTAGATTAAGCGCTTCCATCGCTCCAGAAGTCAGCACTATGTCGTCATGGGAAACCGTCACACCATGAGTTATATAGCGCTGAGCAATCATTCTACGTAGTGCTTCATTACCCGGTGGTAAATTTTGTATCACACTTTCTGCCGGTACCTTTCTACCCGCACTGGCTAAATGGCGGTTGAGTGATTGAAGAGGAAACAAGCTAGGTGTTGGAAATGCAGAGCCAAAAGCGACCGCGGCTTGATTATTACTTTTTAGAAACTCGTAGAGCTCGTCATTGTATTCACTTCGTACTGTCGGTTGAGCTCTTTGTCGTTGTCCGTTCTCTATGGCTGGCGTAACAAAATAGCCTGACTGCGGCTTAGCCTTGATCCACCCTTCTGATTCAAGAAGCTGATACGCTTGTAATACGGTAGCTGAACTCACCGAAAAACTTCTGCTTGCTGCACGAAGCGAAGGGATTTTTTCTCCAGAGCGCCACGTATTATCTTTTATCTGTTGCTTTAATTTTTCTGCTAATTGCTGGTAGCGATTCATAGTACCCTCATCATTGGTCAGCAAAGATACCATAGTCAGAAGAATCATGGGCTTACAAGCTTCTCACTCTAAGGCTTTGGTTTTAACGAACCCTGTTTGTAGAGTTAAATCACATTAAATATTAAAAACTCTGTTACATTTATCAGGTAATAGTGATCCAAACAACCTTACATAAGGGATGATAATAATGAAAAAATACGATTCGTCGCATATCGAGTACAAAGGCGAGAGCAATGGTGTACATAGTTGGACAACACCGACTGGCCAACCGTATTACTGGCACCCTGATTGGCTACACATTGCGGAGGACGCTACTGGCTCTCATCCAAAGCAAGATATTGAAGTAACGGATGGTGAAAAACCAACTGAGAAACATGCTGCAAAAGCGATTCTATCTTACCTAAACAAGTGGGCGGCTGACAAACTGGGTAAAAACCCAGACATTGAAGCTAATGCCATTGAATCTCAGATGAACCTTAAAAAGTAAACCTCCGCGCGCACCTTAAAAGGTGCGCGCTTGCTTCTTACCCACTCGCATCCTAAACCTAGTACTAAAGTTGCAAAAATGTATCAATAGACGAAACAAACCGATAGAATGCTCGGTCTTTTATTTAAGAGACAAATCTATTACTTAGTTTTCGTATTTGTCTACAGGCTAGTTTTCGTCATATTGATAATAATATAAAGGCTTTGACATGGTTAACTCACATTACAATGCGTCTTTGACCCTAAAGCTGTATGCACTTGCAGCTGTGGTTTTCGGTCTTTATGGTGGACGAGTATGTCCGATGTTGGAAACGTTGACATCTACAGAACTCTTCACACACGTAGCGGTAACATTTGGAGCCGTCTATCTACTCCGTCACTTCGTGCTTCAGCAGCACACACTTGTTAAAGAACAAAAGCATGCGCAACTCGATACGACATTGATGTTTTTCGCTAGCTTAATACTCGCTGCCTTCTATAACGTCTATTACGACTTTCCTCTCGACAGCAATCTTAAAGTTCTTTTTGGTATGAGCCTTTTCGGTTTCTTTACCGGAATACTGCTTCAACTAGACTCTAAGATCACATGTTTCGATAGCTTAAACAGCGCTGAACGTTACCAATTCGAACTCAGTGGTGAACGACAATCTATGGTCAAGCAGATGATTTTTCTTATTAGCCTGCTGTTAATCACATTGACCTCGATGCTCGCGATGGTTGCCGTTAAAGACATCTTTTGGCTTGAGCATAACCCCGAACGAATCCTAGACGGCACTGGAAAAATCAGCGTCATAAAAGAGTTTATATATATATCCATTGTTCTGGGTGCTTACGTCATCGCGATCATGTTCCAATGGAGCAAGCTGATGCGAAAAGTATTAAGTGCCCAAGAATGTTCACTCATCGAAGTCGCAAACGGCAACATTTCCAAACGTGTTCCTATCTTCGAACATGACGAGTTAGGCTCAATGGCATCGCTGACAAACCAAATGCTTGATAGCCTAGAGTCATCTCAAGATGAAGTAAAAACCACACGCGATGTAGCCATTGTCAGTTTATCGGCACTTGCTGAATCACGTGACAATGAGACAGGGGCTCATATTCTCCGTACTCAAGAATATGTCCGAGCGTTGGCAAAATACCTGTCTCAATTCGATAAGCACAAGCCTCTACTGACTGAAAACTATATTGAGCTGCTCTACAAATCCGCTCCGCTACATGACGTAGGAAAAGTCGGTATTCCTGACAATATACTTCTCAAACCAGGAAAACTCACTGACGAAGAGTTTGAAATAATGAAAGGTCATCCTGAAATCGGAGCAAAAGCCCTATCAATGGCCGAAGGGCAGCTAGGTAGTAACTCATTCTTACAGCTCGCGAAGGAAATCTCCCTGACTCACCATGAGAAATGGAACGGAAGCGGCTACCCTAATGGGCTAAAAGGGGAAGAAATACCGCTTTCAGGAAGATTAATGGCACTAGCGGATGTTTATGACGCACTCATTTCTGAACGTGTATACAAAAAAGCGTTTAGTCATGAGAAAGCAAAGTCAATAATACTTGAAGGTAATGAAGTTCATTTCGACCCTCAAATCGTTGAGGCTTTCCTGGCGATTGAAGACGAGTTCGTCGCAATAGCCAACAAATATCGAGAGTTGGAAGCAAGGGAAAATGAGCTAGAGCAACTGATGCACGCATAACGGATTTTCCTGCATTTAAAGTCCCTTTACTTTAAAAATAAAGGGACTTTTCATATAGAAAACTTGGCTTAAACAAAATCCTCTCCAAATTACGACGCTTTTTTAGATTTTCTTCACTTTCGCTGTTGTTTCACTTTACGTAGAAAGGTATAAATAACCGAGTTACTTATACCTATCCCTTCGATAAACATGGATGACCATTATGTTTGAAAAAGTAGTCGCTGCTCCTGCAGACCCTATTCTTGGCCTTACTGAAGAATTTAAAAAAGACGCTCGTGCTGAAAAGATTAACCTTGGCGTGGGTATCTATAAAAATGAACAAGGTGAAACCCCTGTTCTAGCAACCGTAAAAAAAGCGGAAGCGGCACTTATTGAAACAGAAAAGACTAAGTCTTACCTGACTATCGAAGGCACTGCTGAATATGCTTTAGCAGTTCAGAAACTTCTTTTTGGCAATGATGCAGAAATCGTTACTAGCAAGCGTGGTAAAACTGCTCAAGCTCCAGGCGGTACTGGTGCACTCCGTGTTGCTGGTGAGTTCATTAAACGCCAACTGGGTGAAGTAAAGATTTGGATCAGCAACCCAACTTGGGCTAACCACAACGGTGTGTTTGCTGCGGCAGGTATCGAGACTGCGCAGTACAGCTACTACAATGCTGAAACTAAAGACAAAGATTTCGCTTCTATGGTTGCTGATCTAGAGCAAGCATCTGAAGGCGATGTCGTTCTTCTTCACGGCTGCTGCCATAACCCAACAGGTATCGACCCAACAGCAGAAGAGTGGGAAACATTGGCTAAGCTTGTTGCAGACAAAAAGCTTCTACCACTTTTCGACTTTGCTTACCAAGGTTTTGCAAAAGGCGTTGAAGAAGACGCAGCGGGTCTTCGTATCTTTGCTCAGTACAACAAAGAGATTCTAGTCGCGAGCTCTTTCTCAAAGAACTTCGGTCTATACAATGAGCGCGTAGGTGCATTCACACTCGTAGCGGAGTCAGAAGAAGTGGCAACGACAGCCTTCTCACAAGTGAAAGCAATCATTCGCTCTATCTACTCTAACCCACCAGCGCACGGCAGCGCAGTCGTAACTCACATTCTGAACAATGCCGACCTACGTGCAGAGTGGGAAGCGGAAGTGAAAGAGATGCGTGATCGTATTCAAGAAATGCGTGAGCTGTTTGTGGCAACACTTAAAGAACAAGGCGTTGACGCTGACTTTAGCTTTATCGAACGTCAAAATGGCATGTTCTCATTCTCTGGCCTGACTAAAGAGCAAGTTACGCGTCTTAAAGAGGAATTCGCAACTTACATCGTAGGTTCTGGTCGCATCAGCGTAGCGGGTATGACGAAAGCTAACATGCTTCCACTTTGTAAAGGTATTGCAGCGGTTCTATAACAGCTTACTTTCAAATACGAAAAAGCCAGCTATCATAGCTGGCTTTTTGCTTCTATTGGTTTAGAAAAGGTACCTGAGAGATATGCCTCCCTCATTGGTGGTTGCACTACCTTTGATTCTTGCGGTTTCAAAATCACCGTCGCGATGGGTATAAAAAGCACCAACCGTAAATCGCTCTGCAAACTGATAATCTGCTCTTACGTTAAACAGCGTTTCTTCAAGCAGATCTGTGTAATTAAACTCTCCTCGCCCTGCTAACTCCCATTTCTCAGTCAGCGCATATTTGAGCTCTAAACTTGCGCCAATCGAAGGTTTACTATCGCTAAATAGCTTTTCTTCGGTACTATCGAGAGTCTGTTTTGCCCATAAGTAGCCTAATTTCGCTGTCGCGATAACATCGAGCTTTGCCATAAGTGGATAACGATAGGCAACGCCTGGTAGCAGTGTATATAGCTCAGTAGTGACATCTTGCGGATGTATAAATCTTGCCGTGTAGTCGAGCGTAAATAGAATGTTTTCGCTCCATACATAGTTACCACCCACAGCTAGAGCAGTCGCATTGTTATCACTGCCTAAGCTTTCATTCAGCGACCCTGAGCTTAAATCTGCGTAGAGGAAATCATAGTTTAGTTCGTTTATTTTATTGGGTTCTGCGGCATGCACCGAGCTAGCAAAGAGTAAAGGGGCTAATATCCAACGGTACTTCAATTCCATTACGACCTCTTAAGTCCATATACTGCACAAATTAACGGCGTCAAACTTTCCTATATCGAGGCAAGAATAGCGGCCAGTTTCCCTTACCAGAATCCACGTTAGATACTGGATATGTGATTTATATTGATAAGAAAATATAGAACAAGTAACCGTCAAGTTACTGAATAAATTGTGAGAATTATGATCTTGTACGAATTCAAATGCTCAGATAGCGAAAAAGATCTCATGTGAGATCTTTTTCCGATACGTATGGACAATAGAGACTAGTGATGGATTGTTGAAAAAATAGTCTTACTACAGTCTGATAATGAGCTCGTCTTGGGACAAGAGCGTGATATCTGCTTTGGATTTGGTTTTCAGTCGTTCGAGTAGCTCTACATCCAACTCGTAAGGCATAACGAGCTTGAGCTCTTCTACCCCTTCACTTTTTGCTAACTGAAGCAGCGTAGCAATATTTGATTCATCACTACGATTCGCCGATAGCGATTTCATAGCTTGATCCCACAAGCGATCTTCAACCGATAGCGTCTCTTTTATCGTATTCTTCCAAGCAAGGCTGAATATCGGAGCAAACGTGCTCATCGCTTCCAAGAAAGTCCATTTCTTACTACAAGAAGCACCGAGAAAAGAAGTATAGTCGAATACAACACTTGTCTTGCCTAGATGTTCCATATCATCCCCCGTAATATCGGCAACACAGTGTACTCAATATCCTAGATCAAACTGGTTATAGCAATAGGATATAAAACAATGGTCTTTTATACCCTAATTCTGTTTTAAAAAGCTATATAAAAACCAATGCGGTAACAAAATGTGTACAATAAAATGATATAAGGAACCGGTTGCTTAATATTTTAGATACCAAATAATATCTTGTTCCCTAAACACTATTTTATATCAACAATCTTGCTCGCTTTTTTGTACTGAATTCTCCAACCCTTCCAACTCGGGAGCTCCCAACGTTTTGGATACCCTTTACGCAGTCCATCGCGGTGTATGACATAAATCAGCTTTTTCTTAGCGTGGTATTCAACATCGAGATTAAGATCACCCAATGCGAGTTCAAAAGGGTACGCACTGGCGAAGTCTTCATACTCCCAATAAGGTATTCCTTCAAAGACAAAATCATCGGCGCTAAACAGCTCAAGCTCGCTGACATCATCCAACTCAAGTAAGCTAAGCTGCTCTGTGAACCAACTTTCAAAGTTTAGCTCATCAACCTTATCATTCGATGTCCCAAGCCCTAGCGCGATATAAAGTTTCCAGTGCTCAATTTGCTTGTGACGAGTTTCTGCAAACCCAGGTAGTAATTGATTAGCAATGACGGATTCAAGCATGGGCTGAATGGCAAGTTCACCTTGAGCTATTTCATGTCGAGTGGCAATGACTCTTCCAGCATAGTTCAATCTCATCTCGACCATTGGCTGTGCATCAACCGTTACCACATCCCCCTGCTGCCACTCACCTAAGCCAATCTTACTAAGCGCGTTCAGTGCAATAGGCATAGTGAAGGTGGCTAAATTAAGGGTTTGCTTCACTCCCCTGCCCGGCAAACTATGAGTATCGAGGACAAGTGCGGCTTCACATTTGTTTGGAAAACGAGTTTCTCTACCCAGCACTACTTCCATCACACCATTACCCATTGCTTCTCTTCGTTTCAATCTTCGCACAAAAACGAGCTCTGGATGCAGGCGAGCAATTGCCTCAACCAGTTCTTGATGTGAATATCGAGAAGCAACACTGAGCTGAGGTAATTCAAACACTTCTCGCATTTGGGCAGAAAGGGCCTTTGCTTCCTTTGCGACATCTGCGTCAACCTTAATTCCAGAGAACTGGTCCCCCCTAAGGATTCCGATTGCCAGTTGTGCATCGCAGCCCAAAGGCTCGTCTTTCTCTAACGTTTCTCTTTCTTCTTCATTGCTAGATAAGCGATACAAGTTGGCTGGCGTAGCCAATACAGAGGTGAGGTCCACCATCGCCTCTTGGAGAGGTTTAGAAGGCATTCGAGTCACTAAATCGGCGTACAGAGCATCAATTGGTAATGGATAAATCCGTTGGCCATGCGCGGTGGCAGTCCCCGCATCGTTGATTGCCCCCATTGCAGTGAGTATTTCATTCGCTTGGTTAAGAGAGCGCTCAGGCAATAATTCCAAGAAATTTAGCTGTGCTAACGCCTTACCGCAACTTGCTGACGCGAGCATTGCTTCGGTTAATGACTCTCGATGCATCTCCGGCGGCGTTACTTCCGATAAAGCGGCGTGTTCACCATATAAGCGGATACAGATACCATCCATAACTCGCCCCGCGCGCCCACTACGCTGCTTTGCACTGGCTTTAGAGATATGCTTTAAACTTAGAGCGGTTCGCCCATTACGCTGTTCTGTTCTTCGTTCTAAGCCAGAGTCAATGACCGCTACTATGTTGGGGATAGTCAGTGACGTCTCCGCAACATTGGTCGCCAAGACGACTTTTTTATAGGCTTGTGTATTCAGTGCGACTTCTCGCTGCTCATCGGTCACCGAGGCATGGAGTGGAACAGCCATCAAGCCTTCGATTCCTGCCAACTTACCCTGACATTGACTGATCTCTTTTCTACCCGGAAGAAACACCAAAATATCACCGTCAACATCACTAAGCGCCAACACTTCTTGCTTTACTTTTTCATCAAGGTTTCTCGCATCAGGAAGCTGCCTTGAGTCACCTGTTCGATGCCCTATTGAGACATTGAAGTTACGCCCCTCGGCATACATACGCTTCGCGCCGATGTAATTGGCAAGTTTTTCACCCTCAATGGTGGCGGAAGTGACGACTAATCGGTGTGTCTGGCTATCTTTAAGCAAAGCGACCAACAAATCGGTATCCCAGCGTCTCTCATGGAATTCATCGACGATAACCGTATTAAAGCCCTCAAGCTTGTTCTCAGAAAACCAACGCAACGCCACACCAGGCGTCACAAACACGACTTGCGTGTTTTCATCAAAGCGGCTCTCAAGCTTAATCGCATAACCAACTGACTGTCCCAGAGGTTGATTACTTTGCTCAGAGAGAAACTGAGCCAATGAGGTACAAGCGATGCGTCGTGGCTCGATCACCAGAACCCTGCCTTGCTGCGCCGCCCAAATGGGTAAACGCGTCGACTTACCCGATCCTGTCTCTGCTTCTACGATGAGATGATGAGCGGAAAGCTGGGATAAAAAATCGGTTTTCAGGGTATCTATGGGTAGGCCAGTCATGATTTACGCGTGGGTAGTGCTAAAGCATGAAATTATATACGCAATCTTTGCCAGAATGCAGGAATATTCAGTTTACAATACGACAACGAATCCCTATCATTTTTATGTTCCTGTTCCCAAAGGTCTGTTGACCCTAACACCCTACTAAGGCATGTGATGAATAACGATAAACGCCCTCTATATATCCAATATGCAGGCCCTGCGCTTCTCAGTACTCCTCTTCTTAACAAAGGCAGTGCTTTCTCAGCTGAGGAAAGAAGCTCATTCAACCTTGAAGGTCTGCTACCAGAAAACACTGAAACTATTCAGGAACAAGTGGAACGCGCTTACCAACAATATCGTAACTTCGAAAGCGATATGGATAAGCACATCTACCTACGCAACATCCAAGACACAAACGAAACACTTTTCTACCGCCTTGTTCAGAACCACATCTCTGAGATGATGCCAATCATCTATACGCCGACCGTTGGTGCAGCTTGTGAAAACTTCTCGAACATCTACCGCCGTGGCCGTGGCCTTTTTGTCTCTTACGCTAACCGTGATCGCATTGATGACATTTTGAACAACGCTTCAAGTCACAACGTGAAGGTTATCGTAGTGACAGACGGTGAGCGTATTCTTGGTTTAGGCGACCAAGGTATCGGTGGTATGGGTATTCCGATTGGTAAGCTTGCGCTTTACACCGCCTGTGGTGGTATTAGCCCAGCTTACACACTGCCAATCGTACTCGATGTGGGCACGAATAACCCGCAACGTCTTGCTGACCCAATGTACATGGGCTGGCGCCATCCGCGTATTACTGGCGCAGAGTACGATGCATTCTTAGAAGAATTCATGCAGGCTGTTCAGCGCCGTTGGCCTGACGCGCTCATTCAGTTCGAGGACTTCGCACAGAAAAACGCAATGCCGCTACTAGAGCGTTACAAAGATCGTTTCTGCTGTTTCAATGATGACATTCAAGGTACAGCGGCAGTGACGGTAGGTTCGCTACTTGCGGCTTGTCAGGCTGCAGGAAGCAAGCTTTCTGAACAGCGTGTCACTTTCTTAGGTGCGGGATCTGCTGGTTGTGGTATTGCTGAAGCCATCATTGCTCAAATGGTTTCTGAAGGCATTAGCGATGCGCAAGCACGTTCGCAAGTCTTCATGGTTGACCGTTGGGGTCTTCTGCAAGAAGGCATGCCTAACCTGCTCGACTTCCAACAACGTTTGGTACAGAAGCATTCAAACACGGCAGATTGGGAAGCAGAAGGTAACGGCTACTCACTTCTTGATGTCATGCGCAATGCTAAACCAACGGTTCTTGTTGGCGTATCTGGTGCACCAGGTCTGTTTAGCGAAGACGTAATCAAAGAGATGCACAAACACTGCGCTCGCCCAATCGTATTCCCGCTATCTAACCCAACAAGCCGTGTGGAAGCGACACCTAACGACATTATTCGTTGGACTAACGGTGAAGCTCTGGTTGCTACAGGTAGTCCATTCGATCCTGTGGTACATGACGGTAAGACCTACCCTATCGCACAATGTAACAACAGTTACATCTTCCCAGGTATCGGGTTAGGTGTATTGGCGGTTCAAGCTAAACGCGTGACTGACGAGATGCTTATGGAATCTAGCCGTGCCCTAGCAACATGTTCGCCATTAGCGATTAATGGTCAAGGCGCTCTATTACCGCCACTAGAAGCGATTCATTCTGTTTCTAAGAAGATTGCTTTTGCGGTTGCTAAAAAAGCGATTGAGCAAGGCGTCGCACTTGAGATCACAGACGAAGCGCTAGAAGAAGCGATTGATGCTTCATTCTGGCAACCTGTTTATCGCCGTTACAAGCGCACCGCTTTCTAAACGCACTGTTTATTCAAAACCCAGCACACGCTGGGTTTTTTATTCCTGCCACAAAGATCTCATGACGACAGACTGCACTGCCTTACACGCCAGCTTCATGATATCGTTACTCAATCGATTACAATCACATTAGTTTTTATGGAATACCTAGACCTTATAGGTGGATACCTACGCCCCTATCTGACAGAAATTTCGACAGCTTTAATCGCATGCATTTTGGTCATGGCAGGTGGAGAAATTAACGCACTACTGAGAAGATTGTTAAGAAACACCAACTTTGCCCTCAGAACTGTTGCGTTTGTCTTGATTAACGCATTTGGTTACGGCTTAATCATTGTCAAAGCAACACCTTACCTATCTCGGACACTGCATGGCCTAGAGGCTGGCATCATGTTTTCCATCGTATTGTTTTGCTTTATTTTTATAGGTCTATGGGCGCAGCGGAATCGACAAATTTAGTGCGAAGATTATTTCACCACGAAACCAGACAACAAACTTGGCTTAAGCTGGCGCTAAGAGCGTTAGCGTGGCTGCCTGTCGCATTAGCGATCCTTGCCGTGTCTTTATTCGCAATTGATCGATGGGTCTCTTACCAAGCCAGAGACCAGCTATTTACCGACACCGAACAGATCGAGTCTTTTGATGTTGCGGTTGTTCTGGGAACCAGCAAGTATTTAGGCAAAATTCTCAATGAGTATTACACCCATCGTATCGACGCGGCGATAGAACTGTATCAGCAAGGCAAGGTGGACAACTTTCTTCTGAGTGGCGATAACGCGCATCGCTCTTACAATGAGCCTTGGACGATGAAACGTGACTTGCTTAAGGCAGAGGTACCCGAAGAGAGTATTTTTTTAGATTATGCGGGGTTTAGAACTTTGGACTCCGTTGTTCGAGCAAAAGAAATTTTTGATACCAATAACTTCCTAATCATTTCTCAAAAGTTTCATTGCGAGAGAGCCATATTTATCGCCAATTCACACAATATTGATGCGAAATGTTTTGCGGTTGCAGGGCCTTCGAAACACTCTGGATTTCAGGTCAGAATGAGAGAAGTCTTTGCACGCGCAAAAGCGGTTCTGGACATCTATATTACCAATGCGAAACCAAAGTTTCTCGGTCCTAAGGAACCTATCTTGATCGAACAACTTCCTGAACCCGAAGCAAAACCAGAGTTAGCCGAACAACCTTTAATTAGTCAGTCTGAGAGCTAACCACAACCTGGTTTCTTCCTTGTCGCTTCGCCAAATACAAAGCTTCATCGGCACGAGTGATCATTGCGTTAGTGCGCTCCCTAGAGCGAGAAGCAACCCCTATACTGGTTGTCAGCGGGTCCCCATGTACCCAGATATGAGATTCAATTCGATGTCGGATTCGTTCCGCGAGCTCAGACGCCTCTTCCAAATTCAATCCAGGGCAAAAAACCACGAACTCTTCTCCCCCCCAACGGACGAGGCGTTCACTTGGACTAAGCATACTTAATATCACCATAGTGAACTCGCGCAGAATATCGTCACCCATCGCGTGTCCATATTTGTCATTGACGTCCTTAAAGTGGTCAATATCAAGGTATAGCGCCGCTAATGCCTTCTCGCGTCCTAATTTTCCTTCAAAATGCTTCTCTAGCCACTCCCGAATGGAGTGACGATTCATAGCCCCTGTCAGTGCGTCGCGATTTGCCAATTCTGCAAAGTGGATATTCTGCTCTTGTAACTCTTTGTTTAGTTTGCGAAGGTGTTCCTGTCTAAAATGAGACTGAAGAATCAGGTGGTGGCTACGTTTTATCTCCACGATACTGTATACAAGCGCTAGCGAAACCCAAAATACCAGCAAGGCCAGCATGAGTGTTTCACCATCAATATAGTTTCCGATGAATTCGATGCTCTTGATGGTCATCTTGTACTCACCAGTAAAATGACCCGAGCCAGTCGCTAACTCCAACTTAGTCACGTTTGTGAACTCCGGTGCAGAATGAGCAATTGGTATCTGGTTATCCGCTAACCACCACGTTAACACCTGCAAATTAGCAATCGGGATCTCAATGATTCCGTTTCCTACCCCAGGGGAGTATGCCAGCCCATTGTATTTTTGCGTGTATTCATCCTCAACAGAAGAGTACGCTGGATTAAAGTTGCGAAGGTAAAAGCGTAGCGTAGGTTCAGTGGCGCTATCGAGTTGCTCAAAGTCAATATTCAATCTAACCGTATGGTAGTTTTTTAAGTTGATACCTTGCTGCATGGTGTCACCAAGTTGTATTGATACACCGCAATAAGGCCAAGGATAAGCATCTGATTTATCTAACTTACAATTTAATACCACTTCAGATTCAGATAGATCCAAACTTGCGGTACTAACGCCCCCTAAAGCTTGGTCGTCTGTGGCCAAAAAGGTAAACTGACTGGGGAAAATTTTAAAGACGTGACCACCTCCGTGCATCCAATATAACTGCACAACCAATATGGTCACAACGACCATGAAAAAGGTGACCTTATGAACAACTTTCAATACTAGAATCCAACCAATTATTGTGCTGAAAAACAGCGAACAGAATACAATACCAATTAATAATACGACTTTGGTTCCATTTTATCGCGTTTTGGGTATATGACAGCAGGTAAATATTAGATCTGACTCATAAACTTAGTGCTTATTGACTTAAATATAACCAAACTAAACCACGACAGTTACATTATTGCTTACTGGCATAGATTTGCCCGAGTCTGGGTAAAAACTGCTACAATGGGGGTCTAAAAACAAAGAGGGTTAACCCTCATTAAAGTAAGAGCACTGTCATGTCTTTATTAGCTAAAGGTACGCTAAGTAAAATGCGCGCCTCTCTCGAAAATACGGTTCATTATCGCCTTCCAGTCGGTGACGAATTAGTTGACCTATCCCCTTTCATTGGTAAGAGCATCACACTCACTCATACTGGGAATATCTTTTGTAGTTCTTGTGGAAAAAAAACCAAAAAAAGCTATTCGCAAGGGCACTGCTTTGTTTGTATGAAAAAGCTCGCCAGTTGCGATATGTGCATCATGAAGCCTGAAACGTGTCATTACGATCAGGGGACTTGTCGCGAACCTCAATGGGGAGAGGAAAACTGCATGGTCGACCATTTCGTCTATCTATCAAACACTTCAAGTTTGAAAGTGGGCATCACTCGTCACACACAGATCCCAACCCGCTGGATCGATCAAGGCGCTACTCAAGGCTTGCCTATTTTCAAAGTGAAGACTCGCCACATTTCAGGCCTTATCGAAGTTGAACTGGCAAAACACATCGCGGATAAAACCAACTGGCGCACCCTGTTAAAAGGTGATGGGGAGCCAATGGCGCTAGAAGAGCGATTTGCTGAACTCTTGCCTTTGGTTGAAGACAAACTTGCTGAAATTAAACAGCAGTACGGTGAGGACGCGATTGAGATCCTAAGTGAGAATATCACTGCCATTAGCTACCCAGTGGAGCAACACCCTACAAAAATCACTTCTCATAACTTTGACAAAAACCCAGAAGTTACGGGGATTTTGCAAGGAATTAAAGGTCAGTACATGATCTTTGATACCGGTGTAATCAATATTCGTAAGTTCACTTCTTATGAAGTGGAAGTCAGCGCTTAAGCACTGCTTAGAAAAAGACCTCCACTAAGGAGGAGGTCTTTTTACTTATTGTATTATCTATTGCCCGATAATTATCTTCAGCTCATCGAACAGAATATCCACTTCTTCTAATGTGTTGTAATGCATAAAGCCAATTCGCACTACACCACCACTCGCTTCTAAATCAAGCTGGCGAACCAGCCCAAGTGCGTAGAAATGTCCATTCCAAACACAGATATTTCTTTCTCCGAGCTTCTTAGCAATAAACTCAGGTGAATGGTTATCAAAAGTTAAAGCGAAAGTTGGCGTTCTTAGCTCGCTGTTAGCTTCCAACTTACCAAACAGATGCACGCCTTCGAGTTCAGATAACCGGCTAAGAAAACGTTCACTAATCGCTGACTCATGCTGATTAAACTGCTTAAATGAGTCGACTAATCTTTCCCTAAGCGAAGCGTTGCTTTTACCCCACTGCGACAGATATTTCACAGCAGCAATTACGCCAGCTAAACCTTCAAAGCTTTGTGTACCCGTTTCGAAGCGCCCCGGACCTTCATCTTTTGCGGGTTCAACTTTGTAAGGTTTCAAACTCTGTAGCCATTTCGGCGCTACGTAGGCAATACCGACATGTGGACCAAAGAACTTGTAAGCAGAGCACGCTAAGAAATCACAGCCAAGCTTTTGCACGTCAACCAAATGATGCGGTGCATAGTGAACAGCGTCCACATAAACCTTAGCACCCACTCGATGCGCGGCTTCGACAACGCGTTGAACGTCAACAATTGAACCAGTTGTATTCGACGCATAGGTCAAAGCAACAAGTACTGTCTTATCATTAATCAGCGAAAGTAAGTGTTCAATATCAAGACCACAGTCACTTTCGTCGACGCGAGCTTGATGAACAACCGCACTTTTATCTTCTGCGGCTTGTTGCCAGCTTGAGACATTCGAGTAATGGTCAAGAGCAGTAACAATCACTTCATCGCCGGCTTGCCAATCTCGGCTGATAGCTCTGCTCAACTGAAAGGTTAATGACGTCATATTTGCGCCAAACACTATGTTGCTGCTTGATTCTGCATTGACCAAGGCTTGAGCATGTTCACGTGCTTGCTTCATTAAATCGGTCGTTTGCTGACTCGAAAAGTAATGACCACCCAAGTTAGAGTTAAAGAAACCCAGATAAGCCTGCATCGCTTCAAGCACAGACTTTGGTACTTGAGAACCGCCAGGGCCATCTAAAAAGATAACTGGCAAATCATTATGTGTTTGACCAAGAGCGCTGAACTGCGCTCTTGCTAAATTAGGAGTGAAGCTCATTCACGCTGTCCTTTGCGGTTAACACAAATACATCCATATGCCCCGCTTCACCCTCAATAACCGAGCGAATTGGTGTCGCATTATGCCAAAGTTTGTCGTCAGCTAGCATGGCGACTTCACCACTATGCAAAGCTTTACGGAAGAATGGAGCTTCATTGAAGCTGCTGTAAACCATGATATCGCCACCCTCAATGTTGTGACGCCCCATGCCTACTACTGCGAGATGTTCAAATCCATCTTGGTGAACACCTTCTGGTGCAACCTGAGTCTCGTCATAAACAGCCGAGATACGAATTTGGTGAATCTCGATCTCATGACCATCAGTAAGATGATTAGATTGCGCAAATAGCTGACACATTTCACGCATACCGTCACTATTCATGATCGGCTTTTCAATCGGTTCAAACTGGCGAACCACGTTACCCTGAAAGCGATTAATATCGTCACTTTGAACGAACTCACTCTTATTTAAATCGACCACGTTGCCATCTTGCAATGTCACTACAGAGTAGCGTCTTAAACGATACTGGCCATCAGCATGCTCGGTATGAGGCAGTTGAGTAAACGAAGGGGCCAACTGTGAAATCGCAGCATCACTTAATTTGGTCAGTTGTAGGGTAGTTTCGCGCTGATGTAACATCATCATCTCCTTAATGAATGTACATACCTATAATGTGATTAACATCTTATTCACATTCATTATTTGCGCACTTGTATTGCCGGATCAACTTTTTTTAGCATTTCAATCCATCATTTTATATATTTTGGAATGTTAACCCATACATTTCAATAATAGCAGTGATTAAGTCTGAGTTTAAAAAGATACGTGTTCAAAAACTAGATGACTTCACTAGAGCCAATTAATTTTCTTATCAACATCAATGAGTTATAAACCTTAATACCAAATTAACTGATAACGTTTGCGTTCTAATCTATAACCAATTATTACATTCTCTTCCCTTGCTAACCCTTTAAATGGCCCCATATATTCCATACAATCGAGTCAAATAAATAAGCGTCACCGCTAATGGAGCACAAATGAGCGACGTAAAACATAGCAATCTTTTAATCCTTGGATCTGGTCCTGCTGGCTACACCGCCGCAGTTTATGCTGCCCGTGCAAACTTGAACCCTGTTCTGGTGACAGGTATGCAGCAAGGCGGTCAGTTAACGACAACCACTGAAGTGGAAAACTGGCCTGGCGATCCTGAAGGTTTGACTGGTCCTGGTCTAATGGATCGAATGAAAGAGCATGCTGAGCGCTTTGAAACTGAAATTCTTTTTGATCACATCAATGAAGTTGATTTCAGCCAGCGCCCTTTCCGTCTAAAGGGTGATAGCGGTGAATACACCTGTGATGCGCTTATCATTTCAACCGGCGCCTCAGCTAAGTACTTAGGCCTAGAGTCTGAAGAAGCATTCAAAGGTCGCGGTGTTTCGGCTTGTGCTACTTGTGATGGTTTCTTCTACCGCAACCAAAAAGTTGCCGTTGTTGGTGGTGGTAATACCGCAGTTGAAGAAGCGCTTTACCTATCGAACATTGCTTCTGAAGTTCACTTAATTCACCGTCGAGATAGCTTCCGCGCTGAGAAAATTCTAGTTAAGCGCCTGATGGATAAAGTAGAAAATGGCAACATCATTCTTCATACTGACCGTACTTTGGAAGAAGTCGTTGGTGACGACATGGGTGTAACGGGCGTGCGAATCAAAGATACTCAATCAGACAATATCGAACAAATTGATGTGATGGGCGCCTTTATTGCGATTGGTCACCAGCCAAACACCTCGATCTTTGAAGGTCAGCTAGAGATGAAAGATGGTTACATCATCGTTCAATCCGGCCTAGAAGGTAATGCAACACAAACGAGTGTACCGGGTGTTTTTGCCGCAGGTGATGTTATGGATCACAACTACCGTCAAGCGATTACTTCTGCCGGTAGTGGCTGTATGGCAGCTCTCGATGCCGAACGTTACCTCGATGCACTTGCTGATAGTAAATAATATTTTTCATTTTTAGCTCAAAACCTTAAAGCCCTGCGGTATTCCCGCGGGGCTTTCTTTTGTATAATGCGCAGTTCTAAAACTTTATAATAATTCTCATTAAGCCTTCACGATGGATAAAAAGAAACAACGCAGCTTGAATCAATGGCTCAAGCAGCAAAGTAAGCTCGCCAAGCGCTGGCTTATGATTGCTGTCGGTCTAGGTGTTCTTTCAAGCATATTCCTTTTAGTTCAGGCCGCTCTGCTTGCAACAATATTGCACCAACTCATTATCGAACATGTCGATAAATATGAATTAGTCCCTTACTTCCTTGGTTTAGTTGCCGTTATCGGTGCTCGTGCTCTTTGTTCATGGGGTCGAGAAATCGCAGGTTTTCGTTGCGGCGAACAGATTCGTGTTTATATCCGCCAGCTTATTCTCGATAAACTGCGTGAACTTGGGCCTGCATACATCAAAGGTAAACCCGCAGGTGCTTGGGCAACCTTGTTGCTAGAGCAAGTGGAAGACATGCACGACTTCTTCGCTCGCTATTTACCGCAAATGTCGCTTTCTGTCTTAGTGCCATTTGTCATCTTGATCGTTGTTTTCCCGGTCAACTGGGCAGCTGGTTTGATCTTCTTAATTACCGCGCCATTGGTTCCAATGTTTATGGCATTAGTGGGGATGAAAGCCGCTGACGCTAACCGTAAGAACTTTAAGGCACTGCAGCGTTTGTCCGGTCACTTCTATGACCGCCTTCAGTCAATGACAACCATCAGGCTGTTTGACCGAACCGCAGCAGAGACTGAAGTGATGCGCGGCGCATCGGAAGTGTTTAGAGTGCGCACTATGGACGTGCTCAAAATAGCGTTTCTCTCCTCTGCAGTACTTGAGTTCTTTACTTCTATCTCCATTGCGTTGACAGCGGTTTACTTTGGTTTTGCTTTCATTGGAGAACTTAACTTCGGTGACTATGGTGCGGGTGTCACGCTGTTTGCAGGACTATTCATTCTGGTCTTAGCTCCAGAGTTTTATCAGCCATTACGAGACTTAGGTACTTTCTACCACGCGAAGCAGCAGGCGGTAGGCGCTGCTGAAAGCATTGTTGAGTTTATCGAAACAGACGTAGAAACCGTTCGCTCAGGATCAACCAAGCTTGGCGAAACAGACTCCATATCTATCACAGCAACAGATCTCGAAGTTTACTCTCCAGAAGGACAAAAGCTATTGGGCCCAGTAAGCTTTAAGCTTTCTTCCGCGCAAACCACAGCCTTGGTTGGCCCAAGCGGAGCCGGTAAAACGACCCTGATTAACGCAATCTTGGGTTTCTTACCTTACAAAGGGTCTCTAAAGATTAACACTATTGAGCGTACTGAGCTCGATCTTGAAAGTTGGCGCGAGAAAATCAGTTGGGTTGGTCAAAACCCACTGCTGCTTCACGGCTCAATACGTGACAACATTACGCTTGGTAAAACCAACGTCTGTGATCAAGTCATCAATCAAGCCTTGGAAGAGTCGTTCTCAGCAGAATTCGTGAATCAGCATGGCCTCGACTACGCTGTCTCCGACCGCTCTGGTGGTTTATCGGTAGGACAAGCGCAGCGCCTCGCTTTGGCGCGTGCTATGGTGCAAAACGGCCGCTTCTGGTTGCTTGATGAGCCAACGGCAAGCTTGGATGCTCGAAGCGAGCGTCTTGTGATGCAAGGTTTAGAAAACCAGATCACAGGAAAAACCGCCTTGATGGTTACCCACCAGCTAACACCACTTAAAAATGTCGAACAAATCCTCGTCATGAAAGACGGTCAGATCGTTCAGTCTGGACAATTTGAACATCTCGCTAACTGTGAAGGACTGTTCCAAGAAATGCTTTCTGCTAACCAAGCACTCAACCAAACCAATAAGGGGAACTTAGATGCGTGAATTACTTCCCTACCTAAAACTGTATAAGAAGCACTGGTTTGGTCTTTCACTCGGTATGCTATTGGCGTTTCTAACTTTAGCCGCTTCTATTGGTCTTTTGACCTTATCAGGCTGGTTCTTATCTGCCGCTGCCGTTGCTGGTCTCACCATCGCAAGAGAAACCTTTAACTACATGCTGCCAGGCGCGTTTGTGCGTGGATTTGCTATGGGGCGGACTGCCGGACGTTGGGGTGAGCGTGTGGTTAGCCATAACGCAACTTTTAAGCTGCTTACTGATCTACGAATCTTTTTCTTTTCTAAGCTAGCACCGCTGATTCCCGGTCGCGTATCTAACCTTCGTGACGCCGATTTACTCAACCGCCTCGTAGCCGACATTGATGCTATGGACCATGTCTACCTAAGGTTGGTCAGCCCAATGGTTGTCGGTACGTTAGGTATCTTAGGTCTTACTGCTCTTATTAGCTGGTTCGATGCAGAGCTAGGCTTAACATTAGGCGCTATTCTGTTCGCAATACTGCTGACGTGGCCTGTACTGTTTTATAAACTGGGTAAGCGCAACGGTGGTGAGCTCACTCAAAACAAAGCCGATTTGCGTATCGCTACCCTAGATTGGTTGCAGGGTTACAGCGAACTGACGCTGTTTGGTGCGGAAGAGCGCTACCGCAACGTAATCCTTGATACTCAGCAAAAGCTACTAAAGAATCAGTTATTTAATGCTCATTTTTCTGGATTGGCGCAAGCTTTACTGTTACTGGCTAACGGCTGGACGATTGTGCTAATGCTTTGGCTAGCGGCGGACGGTGTCGGTGGCAATACGCCAGATCCTATGATCGCTCTGGTCGCGTTTGCCACAATGGCGAGTGTTGAACTGTTAATGCCAATTGCTGGTGCATTCCAACACCTAGGCCAGACACTGACTTCAGCTCGCAGGCTCAACGACATTACTCAATCTGAACCAGATGTCTGTTTCCCGGACCAAGAGACAGAGCATGAGCAGCAATTCTCAATCGAGTATAAAGGGGTCTCTTTCCACTACCCTGATGCGAACAACGATGTCATTAAAAACATCGAGTTAGCTATTCCAGCTCAACATAGAATTGCAATTGTCGGTCAAACTGGCTCTGGCAAATCGACCCTTCTACAGTTGCTCAACCGCTATTGGGATGTTCAACAAGGTTGCATCGAAATTGCGGGTAAGCCAATCCAAGAGTGGAGTGAAAGTCAGCTACGCCAAGCCATTAGCGTTGTGAGCCAACGTGTCGATATTCTTAATGGCTCACTGCGTGACAACCTAGTCATGGCTAATCCACTTACTGAGGACGATGAGCTTGCTCAGGTTCTGTCTAAAGTCGGGCTGGCTAAACTTCTCGACGAGGCAGGTTTAGACACATGGCTTGGCGACGGTGGTAGACAGCTGTCTGGTGGAGAAAAGCGCCGAATTGGTATTGCACGTGCCTTGCTACATAATGCGCCAATCCTATTACTTGATGAGCCTACCGAAGGTTTAGACAAGCAGACAGAACAGCAAATCATGCAATTGTTCGAGGAGCATTTTGTCGGTAAAACGGTGGTGTTTATCACCCACCGTTTAGTCAACTTAGACAAGATGGATTCGATTTGTTTAATAGAGCAAGGTGAGATTGTTGAGCATGGCTCTCATCAGCAATTGATAGAGCAGCAAGGTCGCTACTTCGCTCTAAGCCAAACTCTCTAATAGATAAATATCTTAAATTAGCCCCAGCTTACCAACACGGTAAGCTGGGGCTTTTTGTATACTTATACAAAAGGTGTTTTTGGTATAGCTTATGGCAGCGCAACCTTCAAATCGCTCTATTCCTAACCCCTGCATTCGTCATTGCTGTTTAGATCAGGATGATATTTGCTTAGGTTGCTATCGTTCGTTGGACGAAATCTTAAGATGGTCACAGTCAACCAATGAGCAAAAACAGAACATTCTTGATGTGTGTGCTCAACGCAAATCTGAGCGAAAGGGTCGCTGGAGTTAACAGCAGCTCAAAACGAAAAAAGCAGCCAACTGGCTGCTTTTTAAATCACTATGCTTATGCTTAACGCTGCTTATTGCGCGCGTTCGGCTGGCCTGCGCCTTTTTTTGCCTTACGGCGTGATGGGTTATTGCTACGACCACCACCACTGTTTACGCGTTCTTCGTGACGTTTAACTGCACGGCGAATCTTTTGGCTGCGTGAACGTTCGCGTTTGCGAGATGAGTTTGCTTTGTTTTCATCAAGCAATGTCTCTTTCTCTGGGCGAAGCTCAACCAGCTCACGTAGATAGTTAACCTCTTTAAGATCAAGTTCCATCCATCCACCGCGAGGCAGTTTCTTGTCTAGGTAAATGTCACCGTAACGTACACGTTTTAAGCGGCTAACTGTGGTGTCTTGAGATTCCCACAAGCGACGAACCTCACGGTTACGACCTTCGTTAATCGCTACGTAGAAAGTGTGGTTCATACCATCACCACCCGCGTAGACAACGTCTTCGAAGCGAGCCATGCCGTCTTCAAGTTCAACGCCACGAACTAGGTTCTTCACCTTCTGTTCAGTCACTTCACCAAATACACGTACTAGGTATTCACGCTCTACTTGGCGGCTTGGGTGCATTAAGCGGTTAGCTAATTCACCGTCAGTGGTAAATAGCAGTAGGCCCGAAGTGTTCGCATCCAGACGGCCAACTGAAATCCAACGAGAACCGCGGATTTTTGGCAGACGATCAAAAACAGTACGACGACCTTCTGGATCATGACGAGTACACAGTTCACCTTCAGGTTTGTAGTACGCTAATACGCGACAAATCACTTCTTCCTGCGCTTTAGCAGAAACAGTGTGTCCGTCGATACGTACAACTGCATTTTCGTCTTCTAGTCGTTCGCCAAGTTTAGCAACGATACCGTTCACGCTCACACGACCTGCTTTAATCAAAGCTTCTAGTTCGCGTCGAGAGCCATGACCAGCCCGAGCCAATACTTTCTGTAGTTTTTCGTTCATTTATCTACCTATGTGTCGTCTTCTCAGACGTCGAATAAACAAGTGCGACCCAAAATCGCGGTCGCACATTATCGCAAAAAGTGTGGTGAAAATCACGCACTTTTGACTATTCGAATGGAGCAGGATCACCTGAACCAACACGGGCAATGATTGGTTCATCATTACTGAAATCAACCACTGTTGTTGGTTGCTCGCCTAGATAACCACCATTAAGAATACAATCAACCGCATGCTCTAGTTTGTCGCGGATGTCCTCTGGGTCAGATTCGGTCATATCGTTACCCGGTAAGATAAGCGATGTTGACATCAGCGGCTCGCCCAGCGCTTCGAGTAAGTCGAGAGCAATTTGGTTGTCTGGCACGCGGATGCCGATCGTCTTACGCTTAGCGTTCATTAAGCGACGCGGCACTTCCTTAGTCCCTTTAAAAATAAAGGTGTATGGCCCTGGCGTATTGTTTTTCAGCAGACGAAATGCAGTATTATCCACACGAGCATAAAGAGAGAGCTCAGATAAATCACGGCACAACAAAGTAAAGTTGTGCTTATCATCTAAACGACGAATCTGACAGATACGCTCCAGTGCCTGTTTATTTTCAAGCTGACAACCCAATGCGTAGCCCGAATCCGTAGGGTAAATCACGACCCCGCCATTACGAATGATTGCTACAGCTTGATTGATCAAGCGAGCCTGAGGGTTTTCTGGGTGTACGTAAAAAAACTGGCTCATTGTAATTCCTCATTATCGAGTCTCACGACTCTATAGTTAATTGGTATTGATTGGTTCTGATTTTGAAGGCTCAATACCCCAATCTTTCCATACAGGTTCTACGCCCGATGGAAGCCATAAATTTCGTCCTAACTCCATCCAAGGTGAAGGATAATGAAAGTCGCTGCCTTGAGAGGCTAATAGATTGTATTGTATAGCATAATCCGCCAAGTTGCGCCTTTCTTGTTGCCCTTGTTGAGGTTGAGCAACTTCCATCGCATCTCCTCCTGCTTCGACAAACGCACTGATTAGCCGTTTTATCCATTTAGCAGTTAGATCATAGCGCCCTGGGTGAGCCAGTACAGCCTGCCCACCAGCGGCATGAATTGCTTCAATCGCTTCTTTCATTGTGCACCAGTTTGGCGGCACATAACCCGGATTATTGCGCGTTAGGTATTTCTTAAACACTTGCTGCATCGTTTTCGCATAGCCGTTATCGACCAGCCATTTAGCGAAGTGGGCCCGCGTGATTGGCGCGTCACCAGCAATTATTTTTACATCTTCGAGCACACCTTCTTGCGTTGCTTTTTCAAGGCGATGAGCAATCATTTCAGCGCGTGCTACTCGATGGTTTTTCTGTTTTACGATCAGTTCATTGAGTGCTTGAGACTCTGGGTCGATATTCAAACCTACAATGTGAATATCTTTATTCTGCCAAACGGTAGAAATTTCAATTCCGTTGATGATCTTCAAAGGCAGATTATTGTCTTGGACATACTGATGCGCGGTCGATAATGCGTCGACAGTATCATGATCGGTGATCGCTAATACATCAAGCTGAAAGCCAAGGGCTCTATCTATTAATTCATGTGGAGGCAGTCTTCCATCTGAGGCGGTCGTATGACTGTGTAAATCAATTCTCATAATTTTGTTTTTTTAGTTGACTTTTTACCTCTGCACTAGTTAACTAGTACACAAATACGAAGTACCTGACTTAAGGCTCACTATGTTACAAGACATTAACCAAAACCATAAAGCAAAAGTTGCTGCTGGCACTATGAATAATAGTTCAGCTGATCTTGCTTGGTGGCGCACTTGGACAAGTTCTTGGTGGGCTAACGTGTACTTCTAATTCATAGAATTCAAGTTTCAAAAGCCCGCTACTAAAGCGGGCTTTTTTGTTTTGTAATCTGTCTCACATCTAAGTGCTTAAACAATCGTCAAATTTAACCAAAACCTGATTGGGTGACCGTTTGCTTTATGCGACTATGTACGGCAGGAAGTAAAAATTTTAGAGAAAAGGAGGTCTTGTGAACAAGGCCATTGAAATCAAGAAGCTAGGTAACATCGAGTTAATTCGAAGCACGGCACCTTATGCCCAAGATCCTACGCAGCTCTTTCACACGCTATGTGAAAACAAAACCGACAGCCTGCTACTGGAATCTGCTGAAATCGACTCAAAGCAGGACCTACAAAGCCTTCTTATTGTTGACTCAGCGGTGCGCATCGTTTGTTTCGGACATACGGTGACAATGACCGCGTTAACCGACAATGGTAAAAACCTGCTTTCTCACCTTACGCACAACATCAATCCAAATATTGAGCACACATTTAACGGCAGCGAACTAGTACTGGAATACAGCGCACCGTGCAACACCTTAGATGAAGACTCTCGCCTACGCGAAGCATCTTCCTTTGATGCTCTGCGTTTGATTCAGCACAGCTTCGATATTGCAGAGCTGCACAAGCACGCAATTTTTATCGGTGGCTTGTTTGCCTATGATTTAGTGGCTAACTTTGAGCCTTTAGGTGATGCAGCTCAATCAAACCAATGTCCTGACTACGTTTTCTATGTTGCGGAAACCTTACTGGTTGTCGACCATCAAAAACAGTCATGTGAGCTTCAAGCTGCCCTGTTCGCCACCGACGCTTGCAAACCTGAATTAACTGCTCGTATCGAAGAGATCAGTGCAGCCTGTGCCAATTTAAAAACGCTACCAAAAGCAATACCAGTTGCTGATACTCACGCACAACCAAGCATTTCTGATACTGACTTCTGCCAGATTGTTCGCGACCTAAAAGAGTTTGTGGTTAAAGGCGATGTTTTCCAAGTAGTGCCATCACGTCGCTTTACCTTGCCTTGCCCTTCTCCACTCGCTGCATATAAAGAGCTAAAACAGAGTAACCCAAGCCCTTACATGTTCTACATGCAAGATGAGCTTTTCACTCTGTTCGGCGCTTCGCCGGAAAGTGCGCTTAAGTACGAAACTCAATCAAACCAAGTTGAGATCTACCCTATTGCAGGCACGCGCCGCCGTGGTAAACGACCAAATGGCGAGATTGACTTTGATCTAGATAGCCGTATTGAACTAGAGCTGCGCACTGATAAAAAAGAGAATGCTGAGCACATGATGCTGGTCGATTTAGCACGCAATGATGTGGCTCGTATCTCTCAAGCAGGCACTCGCCACGTTGCTGACTTGCTTAAAGTCGACCGTTACAGCCATGTGATGCACCTAGTCTCACGTGTTGTAGGTCAATTGCGTGATGACTTAGATGCCCTACACGCTTATCAAGCTTGTATGAACATGGGCACGCTAACTGGTGCGCCGAAAATCCGCGCAATGCAATTGATTCGAGACGTCGAGGGAGCCCGCCGCGGCAGCTATGGCGGCGCTGTGGGCTATCTTACTGGAGAAGGAACATTAGATACGTGTATCGTGATTCGCTCTGCTTACGTAGAAAATGGCATCGCGCAAGTTCAAGCCGGCGCCGGGGTTGTTTTCGATTCAGATCCACAAGCTGAGGCTGACGAAACCCGCGGTAAAGCTCAAGCAGTAATCTCTGCTATTCAATCAGCACATAAGGAGTAGCATCGAGATGGCAAATATCGTTTTTATCGACAACTTCGATTCGTTTACCTACAACCTAGTTGATCAATTCCGCTCATTAGGTCATGACGTTACGATTTACCGTAACAACATCGCGGCAGAGGTCATTGAATCGACAGTCGCTAACTTAGATAACCCAGTGGTGCTCCTTTCTCCAGGTCCAGGGGCTCCGTCAGAAGCGGGGTCAATGCCAGAGATTATCCAGCGTCTTAAAGGCAAAGTACCTATGATTGGTATTTGTTTAGGTCACCAAGCAATCGTCGAAGCCTATGGCGGCACCGTTGCTGGCGCGGGTGAAATCATTCACGGTAAAGTATCGATGATGGAACACCAAAACCACGACACTTATGCTGGGTTACCTTCTCCTCTTGCTATTGCTCGTTACCATTCATTAGTCGCAACCGAAGTACCATCGTCTTTAACCATCACGGCTGAAGTTGATGATTTGGTGATGTCTGTAGTACAAGAGCAAGATAAGGTGTGTGGTTTCCAATTCCACCCAGAATCAATTATGACTACCTACGGTGCGACGCTGCTAGCTAATGCCATTGAGTGGGCTCTAGAGAAGAACGACAAATAAGGAACAAGGTCATGGAACAGATTATCAACAAACTTTACGAGCAAGAGTCACTGAGCGAGCAAGAAAGCCAACAGCTTTTCGACGTTATTATCCGCGGTGAGTTAGACCAAATCCTAATGGCGTCAGCCTTAACTGCGCTAAAAATCAAAGGCGAAACTCCAGACGAAATTGCGGGTGCAGCAAAAGCCTTGTTAGCCAATGCGAACCCATTCCCACGACCAGATTATGACTTTGCTGACATTGTGGGTACTGGTGGAGACGGTCATGATACCATCAATATTTCGACCACATCTGCATTTGTCGCAGCCGCATGTGGTTTAAAAGTTGCGAAACATGGTAACCGAAGCGTTTCAAGTAAGTCTGGTTCTTCAGACCTGCTCGATAAATTTGGTATTAACCTAGCGATGAGTGCTGAAGATACGCGCAACGCGGTCGACGAAATCGGTGTCGCATTCTTGTTTGCGCCGCAATATCACAGTGGTGTTCGCCACGCGATGCCTGTGCGTCAAACGATGAAAACACGTACCATCTTCAATATCCTTGGCCCGCTGATTAACCCTGCCCGTCCAAATATTGAGCTAATGGGTGTATACAGCAAAGAGTTGGTTCGCCCTATCGCAGAAACCATGCTTAAGATGGGCATGAAACGCGCAGCGGTTGTCCATGGTAGTGGACTTGATGAAGTCGCAATTCACGGTGAAACCACAGTAGCAGAAATCAAAGATGGCGCTATTCATGAATACACAGTTTCGCCAGCGGACTTTGGCCTAAACCAACACCCTCTCGAAGCAATTAAGGGCGGCACACCGGAAGAGAACAAGGCTATCACGACAAATATCTTGACTGGCAAAGGCACAGAAGCTCAAGCGGGTGCGGTAGCCGTCAATGTGGCACTACTCATGCGTCTATTTGGTCACGAAGACCTTAAAGCAAACGCAGCGCAAGCTCTGGAAGCGATGAACTCTGGCAAGGCTTATGAGCTAGTACAGAAATTAGCGGCTCATGCTTAACACTTCGAACAATAAGGTTATGAAAATGACTCAGGTAAAAGAAAAATTATCCGAACACGTTTCTGTTAAAGAAGCCGAGATGGCAGAAGTCTTAGCTAAGATTGTTCGCGACAAGTACCAGTGGGTTTCTGAGCGTAAAGAGTCACAGCCACTTGAGACATTCAAGAGTGTTCTAACGCCATCAGACCGCAGCTTCTATACAGCGCTAAAACAAGACAATACTGTTTTCATCACCGAATGTAAAAAGGCCTCCCCTTCCAAAGGTTTAATTCGCGATGACTTTGATCTTGATTACATAGCATCAGTTTACAACAACCATGCAAACGCCATTTCGGTGTTAACTGACGAGAAGTACTTTCAAGGCAGCTTCGACTTCCTACCTCAGGTAAGAAAGCAAGCGAAACAGCCAATTCTATGTAAAGACTTTATGGTTGATGCCTATCAGGTTTATTTGGCTCGTCACTATTGCGCCGATGCGATTCTGCTAATGCTTTCCGTGTTGAATGACGAAGAATATCGAGAACTGGCTGACGTGGCTCATTCACTCGATATGGGCGTACTGACTGAAGTCAGTAATGAGCAAGAGCTTCACCGCGCTGTAGAGCTAGGCGCGAAAGTCATTGGTATCAACAACCGTAACTTACGTGATCTTTCAACCGACCTAAATCGAACCAAAGAATTGGCACCAACTATTCGTCAACTTGCACCTGATGCAATCGTGATCTCTGAGTCTGGAATCTACACTCACCAACAAGTGAGAGATCTTGCCAATTTCGCTGACGGCTTCCTCATCGGAAGCTCTTTAATGGCAGAAGAAAACCTTGAACTCGCCGTTCGCAAAGTGACGTTGGGCGAAAACAAAGTATGTGGTTTGACTCATCCAGATGATGCCGCGAAAACTTATCAATCAGGCGCCATTTTTGGTGGTTTGATTTTTGTTGAGCAGTCTAAACGTTTTGTGTCGTTAGAATCAGCTCGACTAACAATGAGTGGCGCACCGCTTAAGTATGTAGGCGTATTCCAAAACCACCAACATGAGCAAATCATCGCAACTGTCAACGAACTAGGCCTCTCCGCCGTTCAACTGCATGGCAAGGAAGATCAAGCGTTTGTCGACACATTAAAGGCATCTTTACCTTCTGGTGTTGAAATCTGGAAAGCGTATGGCGTAAGCGAGAGTGTCCCTGAACTTATCGACAATAACGTTGACCGTCACTTGCTCGATACTAAAGTCGGCTCTCAAGTTGGCGGTACAGGCTTAGTATTTGACTGGTCATTAATCGGCGACCCTTCGAAAGTGATGTTGGCCGGCGGCATTACACCGTTTAACGCGCAAAAGGCCGCGGCTCAAGGCTGTTTAGGATTAGACCTCAACTCGGGTGTCGAGCACTCCCCGGGTAAGAAAGATGGCGAAAAGCTAGAACAAGCTTTTGCAGCAATCAGAAATTATTAAGAATTTGTATAGCGCGTTATAGACGCGCTCAAAGTGAAAGGAATTTTAACATGGCAAAGCTAGATGCCTACTTCGGCGAATATGGTGGTCAGTACGTACCACAGATTTTAGTCCCTGCCCTTGAGCAGTTGGAACAAGCGTTTATTGATGCTCAAGAAGACCCTGAGTTTCGCAGTGAATTTATGTCATTGCTGCAAGAATATGCGGGCCGCCCTACGGCGCTTACGCTGACTCGCAACCTGACTAAAGGCACAAAGACCAAACTTTACCTTAAACGTGAAGACCTGCTTCACGGTGGTGCACACAAAACCAACCAAGTATTGGGTCAAGCGCTACTGGCTAAGCGTATGGGTAAGAATGAAATCATCGCTGAAACCGGTGCAGGTCAACACGGTGTGGCAACGGCACTCGCTTGTGCTTTGCTTGGTCTTAAGTGTCGTGTCTACATGGGTGCTAAAGACGTTGAACGTCAAAGCCCGAACGTATTCCGTATGAAACTGATGGGTGCTGAAGTCATTCCTGTTCATTCAGGTTCTGCGACGCTCAAAGATGCTTGTAACGAAGCGCTACGTGATTGGTCTGCAACATACGAGGATGCGCACTACCTGTTAGGTACAGCTGCTGGCCCTCACCCGTTCCCAACTATCGTTCGTGACTTCCAACGCATGATCGGTGAAGAGACGAAGAACCAGATCCTTGCTCGCGAAGGTCGTCTTCCTGATGCAGTTATCGCCTGTGTTGGCGGCGGTTCAAACGCCATTGGTATGTTTGCAGATTTTATCGAAGAAGAAAGCGTTCGCTTAATTGGTGTTGAGCCAGCAGGTAAAGGTATTGATACCGACCAACATGGTGCTCCTCTTAAGCATGGTAAAACGGGGATCTTCTTCGGTATGAAAGCACCATTGATGCAAGATCCAAATGGTCAGGTTGAAGAATCTTACTCAGTTTCTGCTGGACTAGACTTCCCTTCTGTTGGTCCGCAGCACGCACACCTTAATGCCATTGGCCGTGCAGAGTATGACAATGTCACCGACGACGAAGCACTAGACGCTTTCCAAGAGCTTGCGCGTAGCGAAGGTATTATTCCTGCGCTTGAGTCTTCTCACGCATTAGCGCACGCACTGCGCATGGCTCGCGAGAACCCAGAGAAAGAACAGTTATTGGTTGTTAACCTATCCGGTCGTGGTGACAAAGACATCTTCACCGTACACGCCATCCTAGAAGAAAAAGGAGTGATCTAATGAGTCGTTATGCGAAGATGTTTGAGCGCCTAAACGAGAAAAACCAAGGCGCATTTGTACCCTTTGTAACGGTTTGCGATCCAAACGCAGAACAGTCTTACAAGGTCATGGAAACGCTCGTTGAATCAGGTGCAGATGCGCTTGAATTAGGTATTCCGTTTTCTGATCCTTTAGCAGATGGCCCAACTATTCAAGGTGCGAATATTCGCGCGCTAGATTCTGGCGCGACACCAGATATCTGCTTCGAACAAATCGGTAAGATTCGAGCTAAATACCCTGAACTGCCAATCGGCCTACTGATGTATGCTAACTTGGTTTACTCACGCGGTATCGAAAACTTCTACCAGCGCTGCGCTCAAGCCGGGATTGACTCCGTTTTGATTGCTGACGTTCCAACTAACGAAAGCGCTGAGTTCGTCGCGGCAGCGGAAAAGCACGGTATTCACCCAATCTTCATCGCACCGCCAACAGCAAGTGACGAAACACTTCAGCAAGTTTCTCAGCTTGGTGGCGGTTATACTTACCTACTGTCTCGTGCAGGTGTAACCGGCGCTGAGACCAAAGCGAATATGCCTGTCGGCGATATGCTAAGCAAACTGAATCAGTTTGATGCACCTCCGGCACTGCTAGGTTTCGGTATTTCTGAGCCAGAACAAGTTAAGCAGGCGCTCGAAGCAGGCGCTGCGGGAGCGATTTCTGGCTCAGCCGTAGTTAAAATTATTGAAAACAATACTGAAAACCCAGCAGAGATGTTAAATCAGCTCGCAAACTTTGTTTCGTCAATGAAGGCTGCAACACAAAAGTAACGTGTTAGCCATCTAAACATCTATGAGATCAGCTTCTTATTGAGTGTAAGAATCTGATCTTTTTTTTAACATCTATCCACGTATTCAAGCCCCTTCGACTGCCCTTCTTTCAACAAATGGCTCTTATAAATAGATAACCTTGATTTATAACAAACGTTTTCTTTTGTACAAAAACTTAGCGCCAATCAATAAATCGTTTATTAATTATTCGAACTATCTATAACGCATATTGCTAAATGTAAAATTAAAGTGTACAAAGCAAGACGATATTATTATCCATTGTTAATAAATAAAATGGTGGGTAATTCTTGGATTTTAAATTTTGTTAGCACAGAGGTTATGGAAGTGTTAAAAGAAAAGAGTTTGCTAAACAACATTGGTGTTCAAGTTGTCATAGCTATGATCCTAGGTACTGCCGTTGGTGCCTTGATGGGGAACAGCGCAACTATGTTCGCTCCACTGGGCGCGATCTTCATCAATCTAATTAAGATGCTAGTTATCCCACTGGTTGCCGTTGCACTAATTTCTGGTGCTGCTGGCCTAGGTAACAGCCAATCCGCAGGTAAAGTTGGCTTGGTCACATTGGGCTACTTTGGTTTGACTTCAGCTCTCGCTGTAGCGCTAGCGCTATTTATGGGTGAAGTATTCAAACCTGGTCTTGGCATTGATGTTTCCGGTGTCGAGGGCATGTTCTCGGCTGAGTACGCTTCTAAAGGTGAACTTCCTACTTTCTGGGCAACCATCACTGGTATGATCCCAACCAACGTTTTCCAATCACTGAACGAAGCAAACATCCTACAGATCCTAGTTTTCTGTATGTTCTTTGGTATTGCTATTTCTAAGCAAGCAAAAGAGCGCCGTGAGCCAATCATGAACGGTGTAAACTGTATCGTTGATGCTATGGTTTGGATGATCAACAAGGTAATGATCATTGCACCAATCGGTGTATTCGGTCTTATGGCAGAAGCGGTTGGCACCTTTGGTTTTGCCGCTCTTATGGTCGTATTCAAGCTATTCGTTGTATACGTCGCTGCTATCCTTATCTTTGGTTTCGTCGCTTACCCACTGATGGTACATATCTTCACTAAGACTTCAGCGAAGAGGTTCCTGACAGCAATGAAGAAGCCACAAGCCGTTGCTCTGTCTACAGCCTCTTCAATGGCAACTCTGCCAGTGACTATGGACACGGTTGAGCACGAGTTAGGCGTTAAGAACTCGACAGCATCATTCGTTCTGCCATTAGGCGCAACGATCAACATGTCAGGTAACGCGATTTACTATGGCCTAGTAGCAATCTTCTTTGCTCAGCTGTTCAACATCGACCTAGGCATGGGCGCGTATATCGCAATCATCGTAACATCAACACTTGGTGCTGTTGGTCAGGCTGGTGTTCCAGGCCCATCTTTCCTAGTCGTTGCCGTACTTCTAGCAGCAGGTATTCCAATTGAAGGTCTACCGCTACTGTTCGCTCTTGACCGTATCTTCGATATGATTCGTACAGCACTGAACATCACAGGTGATGCAGCGTGTGCAGTTATTGTTGATGCGCTAGTTGAAGAAGAAGAGAAAGAAGCTGAACTGCAAAAACAGCAAGCTTAATCGCTGATAATATTGAAATTGAAGCCACTCGATTGAGTGGCTTTTTTAGTTTTTGTGACCGCGTAATCCGATTAGATTGCCGAAGGGGTCTTCAAGCTGAAGCATGATCATGTCATCTTCAATGTCGAGTGGGCCTCGATAAAGTTTTGCACCTAGAGCACACAGCTCTTCGATTCGAGTTTGCAAGTTATCGGTAAGCCAATAAAGCACAGTGCCACTTTTCCCATTAGAGACCTTGGCATCCGCTTGTACCAATTCGATAACAAAATCCCCTAAGCGCAACAAAGTAAAATCGTAATCGGGTAAATAGACAGCCTCAGCCATGGGAAACGCTTTCTGGTACCAATCAAGGCCAGCTTCTACATCGGGCACATGAACAAGCAACGCAGTAGGTTTCATCCCATCTCTCCTATAAACTTGCCACACATGGTCAGCTATGGCTCTCAAGGTGTTTAAACTGTAATTCGACTAGACGCTGATAGAGTTCACAGCTCTTCAACAGTGATTGATGGTCGCCAACATCGACTAGACGACCATGATCTAAAACCGCAATTTTATCGGCATGTTTAATGGTAGAGAGCCTGTGCGCAATGATGATCGTTGTTCTACCACGCATCAACTCTTCAAGCGCTTGCTGTACATGATGTTCGCTTTCACTGTCGAGGGCACTGGTCGCTTCATCAAGTAAGAGGATATTCGGGTCTTTCAAAATCGCTCTAGCAATTGCGATGCGTTGTTTTTGCCCACCCGATAATCGGACTCCGCGCTCACCAAGGAAACTGTTATATCCTTCCGGCAAGTTCATAATGAAGTCGTGAGCGTGCGCTTTCTTAGCCGCTTCGATCACTTGTTCGTCTGTCGCCTCTGGGTTGCCGTAGCGAATGTTATGGAAGACATCATGACTAAACAGAGCAGGTTGCTGAGGCACCAAGGCCATCTGGTTTCTTAGATCTTGCGGGGCGAACTCCCTTACATCCATATCACCTAACAAAACACTGCCCTGCTGAGGGTCATAGAATCGCTGCAAAAGTTCAAATAAGGTTGTTTTCCCTGCGCCTGAAGGCCCTACTAACGCAAGGATTTTTCCTTCTTCTGCCACAAGGTTAAGGTCTTGCATCGCAGGTTGGTCAGGTCGTGAAGGATAATGAAAGGAAACGTCATTGAATGTGACTTCCGCCTTCAGTTTATCAGTGCTTCGGTTTATTGATTCTGGCGCGGTAATGTGGCTTTCCACTTGCAGGATTTCGATTAGGCGCTCAGTGGCTCCTGCTGCGCGTTGCAGCTCTCCGAGCACTTCGGAAATTGTCGCTAGTGAAGAGGCAACCATGATCGCGTAGAAAACAAAGGCCGCTAAATCGCCCGCAGACATAACACCATTAATCACGTCACTGCCTCCAACCCATAACATTCCTGAGATGGCGCTAAATACAATCACAATCACACCAGAGATGAGGATTGCACGTTGTAATACGCGTTTACGCCCTATCTCAAACGCTCGCTCTACCTCGTTGGAGAAAAAGCGTTTTTCTTGCGCTTCACGACTGTAACTTTGCACTGTTTTAATATGCTCTATAGCCTCACCGGCATAGCTACCCACATCTGCCATCGAATCTTGGCTTTGACGAGACAAAGCTCGTACTCGTCGCCCGTAAAACAGAATAGGAACCAGGATAAATGGCACCGAAGCCAAAACGATAAGGGTGAGTTTAATGTTGGTGGCAAACAACATAATTACCGCGCCAATACACATCAACGCACTGCGCATCGCCATAGAGAACGAAGAGCCAATAATGCTCTGAAGTAACGTGGTATCTGTCGTGATCCTCGACATAATATCGCCACTACCATTGGTCTCGAAATAGCTCGGATGAAGAGTGATGATATGGTTGAATACCGCGAGCCGAATATCAGCACTTACTCGCTCCCCTACCGAAGAAACGAGATAGAAACGGAAAAACGTACCTATAGAGATCAGCAAGGTGACGACGAGGATAAACCCAATCGCACTACCTAGCTCTTGAACCGATTGCTGAGCAAAACCTTGGTCAATCAAGATTCTCACCCCTTGACCGACCGACAGTGTTAACGAGGCGGTGACAATTAACGCAATCAAAGCAGCGGCAACCTTCAACTTATAAGGTTTGATAAAGTTGACCAGTTCTAACAATATCCCCAAATTTTTCTTTGGTAACTCTTGAGCCGGGTTAGGCTGATCAAGATTTGGAGCACTCGTTGATTGCATAGTTGTACCTTATTTCCTAATTGGCGACTTGTAACAAAGGCGCCTGCCTATCATAAGGTATTGGGGTTAAATGAATAAATAGCAACCCGAGAGGTTACCAGATACAAAAAAGCCTGACCGAAGTCAGGCTTAGAAATTGAAATGTCTCTTCTCGCGCTTAGAAGAAGTGGAAAGTCGCGTTTAGAGAAAAGTTCTTAACGTCTTTCTCTTTCATATTGAAAACACTGTAGCTTGCGCCCATTGAGATAGGACCCATCACGAAGTATTCAGCACCAACGCCATACATCATATCGATTTCGTCTTCTTTAAAACTCGTACCTGTTAGCTCGTAAGAGTGCAGGCCTGCTTTCGCATAAACATGAAGAGGACCGAAATCGATACTTGGCTTTGCCGCAAAGTAGACACCTGAACCTTCAAGCTTACCTGTAAAGTTTCCGTAAGTGATATTGTCGAATTCACCAAAGTTCTGGTAGCCCGCTTCAAGACCAATTAGCGGCAAAATACCTGTACCCACGTGAACGTTGTAAGAAGTCGATGAATCATTCGCTAGATCAGCTTGACCTACACTTGCACCACCGTAGATCCAAGAGTCCGCAGAAGCTGTAGCTGATGCGCCAATCAGAGCTAGCGCTAGTAGTGTCTTTTTCATAGTAAACCTTCTCTAGTTTCAAGGTGCAGGAACCAGTGTGGCAAGTCCCTGCCGTAGTCGTCAAAATTATGAACTGTATAATTAGTTATGCAATATACATACCTAGCAAGCATCAATCGCCATTTTTACACGCTTGTCCGACACTGGGTATGGTGTGCCAAGTTGTTGAGCAAAATAGCTCACTCTTAGCTCTTCTATCATCCAACGTACTTCTTTGACGTTGTCGGGCACGACCATACCTTTCGGAATTTTGTTCAGTAACTCTTTGTAATCATTAGTCACTGACTCTATTTTCAGCATGTGTAAGCGATCTTTATTCGGGTCAATAGATAACTTTTCCATACGACGCTCGATCGCCTTCATGTAACGCAAAATATCAGGCAGTCGCTTCCATCCACATTCAGTCGCAAAACCTTTGAAGATCAAGCTTTCAATTTGCGCTTTAATATCAGACAGAGCAAACGCCATCGTAAAGTCGATCTTACCTTTTAACTTCTTGTTAATGTTAAATGCCGTTGTCAGAATTGTCTCAACTTGCTGGGCAATTTCTACCACAGTATCACCTAATTCAGCGCGAACATGCTCTTTGAGCTGTTCAAACTGTTCAGGCTGCCAAACCAATCCGCCCTTCTCTTCAATCAGCTTGTCAACACCACAAGCGATACAGTCATCGATAAGGTCTAGCACTTTGCCGTACGGGTTAAAGTACAAACCGAGTTTCGATTTGTTCGGCAAGTTCGAATGCAGATACTTAATTGGCGAAGGTACGTTAAGCAAGATCAGCCTGCGTTGCCCTGCTTGCATTGCTGAAACCTGTTCGTGCTCGGTTTCATACAGCTTAATCTCAACGCTATCTTTGGTATCAACAATGGCTGGGTAAGCTTTCACATCGTAACCACCGCGTTTTTGCTGATACACTTTTGGCAACTCGCCAAAGCTCCACGTATGTAGCCCTTGCTGCTCAATATCATCGTCTGCCACTTTCGATAAGGTTTCTTGCACCTTGTCTTTTAAGCTCTCTTTTAGCTCATGCAGATCGCGATTTTCTTTTAGTTTGCGGTTGCGATGATCAACGGCACGGAAAGTCACTTTCAAGTGGTCTGGCACTTGCTCTAAGTTCCAGTCTTCACGCAGTACTTCAACACCCGTCATTCTGCGTAGCTCTTTTTCTAGCGAATCAAGCAGCGGCGCTTCCATTGGTGTCGCACGCGCTAAAAACGCATCCGCGTAATTCGGTGCCGGAACAAAATTCTTACGAATGGTTTTTGGCAAGGACTTGATTAGGCTCACCACTAACTCATGGCGTAAACCTGGGATCTGCCAGTCAAATCCTGCTTGTTCAACCTGATTCAAAATCGGTAACGGGAGATGTACTGTCACACCATCGTTATCTTCTCCCGGCTCAAATTGATAGCTCAGCTTGAGCTTAAGTCCGCTCTGATGCCAGAAGTTTGGGTAATCGAGGTCGGTGATATGACTCGCATCGCCCTTAAACAGCATCTCTTTTTCAAAGTTAAGCAGTTCCGCATTATCGCGAGATGCCTTTTTCCACCATGTATCAAAGTGCTTGCCAGACACAACTTCTGTACCGACACGCTGATCGTAGAAGTCAAACAGCTCGTCGTCATCAACAAGAATGTCACGACGGCGAGATTTGTGCTCAAGCTCTTCAACTTCTTGCAATAACTTGCGATTTTGCTTGAAGAACGCGTGCTTGGTCTCCCATTCGCCTTCAACCAGCGCACTACGGATAAAGATTTCACGGCTTACGGTCTGATCTATGCTGCCGTAGTTCACCAGACGCTTAGGCACAATTGGTACTCCGTAAAGCATCACTTTCTCGTGTGCCATAACTGCAGAGCGCTTCTTTGACCAATGTGGTTCACTGTAGCTGCGCTTAATCAGGTGTTTGGCTAAAGGTTCAATCCACTCCGGTTGAATCTTAGCAATGACTCTACCCCACAGCTTTGAGGTTTCCACCAGCTCTGCGGACATAATCCACTTCGGCTGCTTCTTGAAAAGGCCTGAAGCAGGGAAGATATGAAAACGAGCATTACGAGCGCCTTGATATTCATTCTTCTCTGCGTCTTTCATACCAATGTGAGATAGCAGGCCAACGAGAATTGCACTATGCACACCTTGATAACTAGCTGGTTCATCATTAAGTTTGAAGTCCATTTCACGCATCGCTTGATGGACTTGGAAATAAACATCTTGCCACTCACGCACACGTAAGTAGTTCAAGTAATCTTGCTTACACTGCTTACGGAACTGGTTACCAGACAGTTTTTTCTGCTGTTTCTGAACGTAATCCCACAAGTTTACAAACGTTAGGAAATCAGACTCTTCATGGAAGAAACGGCGATGTTTATCATCTGACGATTGCTGTTTTTCGCTTGGGCGCTCGCGCGGATCTTGAATAGACAAGGCAGAAGCGATGATCATCAGCTCTTTCAGTGCACCGTATTTTGGCGCTTCAAGCACCATACGAGCTAAGCGCGGGTCAATGGGCAGCTTGGCTAATTGACGACCGACTGAAGTTAGGCGTTTTTTCGGATCTTTGGCTTTTTCGTTGATCGCACCAAGCTCTTCTAGCAGCCTTACACCGTCTTGAATATTGCGTTTATCTGGCGCTTCTACAAATGGGAAGGCTTCAATATCGCCTAAACCGAGTGCTGTCATCTGCAGGATTACCGACGCTAGGTTGGTACGCAGAATCTCTGGATCGGTAAACTCAGGGCGAGAGTTGTAATCATCTTCCGAGTAAAGGCGAATACAGATACCTTCTTCAACACGGCCACAACGACCTTTACGTTGGTTTGCGCTCGCTTGAGAAACCGGCTCTATCGGCAAGCGCTGTACCTTAGTTCGATAACTATAACGGCTAATACGCGCTGTACCTGGATCAATGACATACTTGATACCCGGTACCGTTAACGAGGTTTCCGCGACGTTGGTTGCCAATACGATTCGGCGACCCGCATGGGGTTGGAATATCTTGTTTTGCTCACCCGCAGACAATCGCGCGTAAAGCGGCACAATTTCCGTGCTCTTTAGATTGCGTTTAGACAGCGCATCTGCAGTATCACGAATTTCACGTTCACCGTTCATGAAGATTAGGATATCACCCAGACCTTCATCGCATAGCTCATCAACCGCTTCAAAAATACCGTCTAATTGGTCGCGATCGACATCGTCTTCACCGCGCAGCGGGCGATAGCGAGTTTCAACTGGGTAAGTACGCCCTGACACTTCAATAATCGGTGCATTACTAAAGTGCTTCGAGAAACGCTCTGGGTCGATGGTTGCCGACGTGATAATCACCTTTAAGTCAGGGCGACGCGGCAAAAGTTCTTTCAAATAACCTAAGATAAAGTCGATGTTTAAGCTGCGTTCGTGCGCTTCATCGATGATAATGGTGTCATACTGATTGAGATAGCGATCGTGTTGGATCTCTGCCAGCAAAATACCATCAGTCATCAGTTTAATTTGAGTGTTCTCTGAGATTTGGTCGTTAAAGCGAACCTTGTAGCCGACATACTCGCCAAGCTTGGTTTCCATCTCTTCAGCAATTCGATTCGCCACCGAACGCGCCGCTAAACGGCGAGGCTGTGTATGACCAATCAAGCCAAACTTGCCACGACCGAGCTTCGCACAGATCTTAGGTAGCTGAGTCGTTTTACCTGATCCCGTTTCACCCGCGACGATAACCACTTGGTTTTGCTCGATCGCTTGCGCTATATCATCCTTCTTCTGGCTAACAGGCAGAATTTCAGGGTATTCAATCTTAGGGATGTAATTGGTGCGTTGCTCTGCTTCCATCATGGATTTGGCAATATCGAGCGCGATCTCATCAAATACCGCATTACGTGAGGCTTCTTTTTTAATTTTATTTGCCCCGGAGATACGTTTGCTTAGACGAAATCTATCTTTCAGCATGCACTGGTTCAGCGCTTTGCGAAGAGAAGTAGCAGTGTTAGCCTGAACTTGGCTATCCGCTGCTTTTGAGTTTTCTGGCTGTGACGAAGTCAAAGCGTTTCCTATTCTTATCTTGATCTAAAACGCGCGAATTGTATCACAGAATACGAGATGTGGATGGGTGAGCCTGTGCTTTATTTATTCGTCACAAAGGCTTACAAGAGCTATGATTGAGCCAGTCTTGTTGCTCAGAAGCGAATCTATCCAACCATTCGAGCGCAGCTTTATTTACTGAGAGTTTTTCTACATCAGCGAGAAGCGCTGCAGACGCAACATGCTGATTTGTCAGTTTGAAAGTAGAAACAATATCAAAGGCACACAAAGACTTTTCTTTCAGTTCGTTGGAAACTGCTGTTTTCAGCCAACCACCTTTAGGATTGCCACAATCCCAGTTGAACTTACTGTTCACTCCCCATTCAGGCTCAAATTCACACTCCTTGCTGTACGGCGGAAACTCAACAAAACTTCCGTCATACTTCGCCTCTACCCAATTCGGTGACCAGTTAAAGATCAACAGAGGTCGATTGGCCTTAACGTAACTATGTATCTTCTTGTTGATTGATTCACCGTCTGGCAAAACGTGTACTTGCAAATTCAATTCTAGCGCCCTGATTCTTGCCGCATCGGGCTTTTCCCAGGGACCGGTATAGTAGATACCTTTGACCCCTTTGTGCTCGGCAAATACTGAAGCACAAGATTTCAAAGCCTCCCATCTAGGCAGACCTGGACATTGCTGCTCCACATAGCTCGGGTACCACCACTCTTCTCGCGTTTGGGCTAGATGGGTCGCTCCCTCTTGTATGAATCCTTTTGCTACGAGCTGTTCGTACTTTGTCCCCATTGAACCTTGCCAAACTTCCACCTGAATATCTGCTTTACCTTGCGCAAGCAGGAACCATTGGGCATCAGATGTTGCGTGAACAAATTCCACTTCAATCCCCTGCTGCTCAATCAGTATTCCTAAAGCCTTTGTAATGACTTGCTGACTACTCCAATCGAGCGACAGTAAACGTATTGGTTCACCGGATACATTTGAAGCGACCAAGGAAGCAAGCACAAATGGGAAGACTATTCGCATCCATTACCTCCGCTATTATTATGCTGCTACGTAGTAAGAGTAGGAAAAATTCACTGATCCAACCGATATCACGCCCCTAGAAACAAAAAAGAGCAGCGATATTGCTACTCTTCAGTATTTGTTTAGAAGTCTATTTGTAAATAAAGGGTATTGTAGTTACTGCCCCCTTTTATACGCCCATACTGTGAGGCACTTTCAAATATCGCACTACGGTGATGGATAGAATACCCAAACCACATGTTATCGAAGTCTCGATTGTTGATGAGATCACCAAGATTCACATCAAACGAGAAATCTAAGTAGTTAAGCAAATGGCTCGGGGTGTAGCCCTTGGATTTCATCTCTTCGTTTTCGACATAAGTCATGCTGTCGATGTATGACATGCCTTCTGCAACACCAAAACGCCACTTAGTTGGCCAATCAAACGTATAATACGCCTTAATCGCTGCAATATATTCTGTTGCGCTGGACTGCACCTCTGATGACCAATGATGAACGATACCCGGTGTAAAATAGATACCGAGAGGAATACCAAACAGCTCATCGGTCAATGGATGACCATAAAACACCGAAGTCATCTGGTTGTTGTACGGATCTTTTTCGGCATTAAATGTGATGATGTCACCGATATTCGATGGCGTCGCCCAACCATGTGCAAAGCGAACATACCGTTTATTAGTTAGCTCAGATTTTGGTGCTTTGGCCTTGTCATTAAAGAAACCAAAGCCAATATAGAACTCACCTTGATATCTATCTTCGACTGCATCGGAGTGATATGCACTATGGTCTAGCCGTGTCACACTGGTAGCCCCGAGTAGGTAAAGATTGGAATGCACGTGGTAACGTGCTTTTAGGCCCACTTTTGCATCAACCCCGGCGCCAATGGTTTGCTTAGTTGTTGCAGAAAATGCGTAATACTCACTGTTAAAATCTGCATCTTTGTAACGTAGCGTCGCGTGTGGCTCTAGCTCCCAATCGCCATATTCATACTTTGCAGATGCGCGTAAGTTGGCATGAAAGCGCAAATCTTTATCGCTCATTAGCTCAGTATCTAGCCACCACTTATCATCTAGCTTATATCTCAGCTGACCACCAAAATCGAACGAGTCACCTTCATTAGCATTTTGTACCGCAGCGGGAATATCGACAAAACGTAGTCTCATAAGAGCATTGAGCTGAAACTGTTCGTCTTCACTTTGATGAAGGTAAGCCCCACCTTCAAGACCGTTTACAAATACATAGTCATTGTTGAAGTACATCATGGGAACAAATGTACTTACTGTATGATCACCATCATGGGTGTCAAACGGAATGGTTGCCGTTCGATATACCGCCGCTATTCCCCAATTTTGTTCACTTATCGCCGTGCTTTCTTCTGCACTCAGTGAAGTTGACATTAAGCTACTGACAGCAAAAGCTAACGCTGGCAGACGTTTACTAGTTATCATTTTTTGCCCAAAAGTGACTAAAGCACTCAAAAACTAACCAATTAAAACAGTTAATACTTATGTTTCTCGGTCATTCGTCGTTAAAATATAAAGATATGATCTCTTAAATCAAAAAATTGTGAAAGCCTCAGAACTAAAAAGATTACTCGAGTCCTTACCAGATAACACCGATCCAGACATAGTCACTGGAGAGTGCTGGCTACCTGAGCGTCTACTCGATGCTAGTCTCGACGGCGATATGATGTTTCTTTCATTCGATAGCGCGCCTGAAGAGACGCAAGGTGAAGAAGAAGGTAGAGGGTTTGTTGAACATGAAATTGAAATGATTCGCCATCGATTCGAGCAAATTATAGAAGAGCAATCTGATACAAAGACCAAAGCAGACGCCATGCTGGCGTTATTTTTGATGGGACATGAACTTTCCAGTTCAGAAATCATCGAAATCCTAGAAGATCCCGAAGTCCCTGAGCCACCAACTGAGTAGTCAATGAATAGCAGTTTACCTTTCCTAATTGCCGGACCAATCCTACGTAAAATCACCTCTGAAGAACTTGTATTTTGGCTCGTGACTAGTGAGCCGCTAAGTGGTCATTTTGAACTCGACTTAGAGCCACAGTTAGGGACACTTTTCTCGCGAGACCTCAGCGAATGCCAGCAACTTGCCATTGGTAAACACTGTTATTTAACGCTTGCCCAATTCAAAGGTGACTTCCCGACCAATGTCGCTCTCAGCTATGATTTTATTACCCAACATGGCGCTCTGACATCACTCTATCCTGACCTTCTGTACAGCGATGAACAGAAGCTGACTTTTAAGATTTCGACTAAAGCAGACTATATCCTTCACGGGTCTTGTCGTAACCCACATCATCCCAGTAAAGATGCGCTGATTCAGATTAACGAGAAAGTAGCGCGTCAGACTTTGGAAGAGCGCCCAGACCTGCTCATGATGAGTGGTGACCAGATCTATGCGGATCATGTTGCAGGGCCAACACTTGATGCTATTTTACAGACAATCAAATTGCTTGGCCTGCCAGATGAGCAGTTTGTGCAAGCGCCCATCAGTTCAAGCCAAGAATTATACGCTCACCCTGATTGTTATTATGGTCGTGACAACATTCTGCCTCATTATGTTGACGATGGCAGTTGGCTTACGAAACTGTTCCCACACCGCAATACGCCTATTTTTAGTTCTCGCGAAGCAGAAAACCACTTAGTGACTTTTTCCGAGTTCTTCGCGATGTATTTATTGGTCTGGTCCCCCACTCTTTGGCCTTATCTCAATATCAACAACTTGCTTGATAAGAAATTTGTCCACGCGGGTAAGCCGATAACCCCACTATTTCAGCAACAGTGGCGTGAAGAGAAAGCGGTTATCGAAGAGTTTGTCGCAGGGCTTCCTCAAGTCCAAAGGCTGTTTGCTCACATCCCGACCTATATGATTTTCGATGATCATGATGTGACTGATGATTGGAACCTAACTATAGGTTGGGAAAAAGCGGCCTACGGCAATCCGTTCTCTAACCGCATCATTGGCAATGGACTGGCTGCTTATTGGCTCTGCCAAGGCTGGGGAAACGAACCAGACAACTTCAATCAAGAGTTCCTCGCTATCGCTGAGCAGTTCTTAAGCCAACCCGGCGGCCAACAGCAAGACAACTTTATCCAGTACCTCTATACCTTTGAGCGTTGGCACTACACAATTCATAGTTCTCCTAAAGTGGTTGTGCTTGATACCCGCACTCGCCGTTGGCGCTCAGAATCTCGTATGAACAAACCTTCAGGTCTCATGGATTGGGAGGCATTGGTTGAGTTTCAACAAGAACTCATGCATCAAGATAAAGTCGTTATTGTCTCTGCGGCGCCTATGTTCGGGGTCAAATTTATCGAGGCTCTACAGAAAGGTGCAACGATGCTTGGTCAGCCATTACTCATTGATGCCGAAAACTGGATGGCTCACCCCGGCAGCGCCAATACACTTTTGAGTATCTTTACTCATACCAAAACTCCAACCAACTTTGTGATCTTATCGGGTGATGTGCATTACTCGTTCGCCTACGACATTAAACTTAGGTTTAGACGCAGTAGCCCAAACATTTTTCAAATCACCTGTAGTGGATTCAAAAATCAGTTTCCCGAACCACTTCTGGGCTTCTGTGACCATGCAGATAGGCTGCTTTATTCTCCGCGCTCACCGCTTAACTTTTTGACCAAGCGGAAGCGCCTTAAGATCAAAAAGCGCGATCCCAATACCGAAGGCGTACGTCGCTTAGTCAACACCAGTGCTGTGGGTGAGCTGAAATTGGATGACCATGGCAAGCCAGAACGGATCTCCATTCTCACGGGAGATGGAGTGGAATGGGACTTCCCGCCAATAAAAGAAAAGTAAGGTTTTTGTAAAGACCCTTGAGATGTTCTCGGATAAGCACTATTTATAAAAATAGTGTTATCGCAAAGGTTTTCAATATGCTCAATTCAATCACCTCGCTTTTCAAACAGTTACTTGAGGGCCACGACTTAAGTCACAACACCCAGCCTGATGTCAATCTTGCTATCGCTTGCCTACTTTGTGAAGTTGCCGGTGCGGACAATCAAATAGAACAGGTTGAAATTGAAGCCAAACGCCACCTGTTAACGCGTTTACTCGATTTAGATGAAACCGCTGCAACAACCCTGTTGAGCCGGGCAGAAATGCGTAGTAAAGACTCGGCTTCTCTCTACGATTTCACCTCCCAACTTCGAGAGTTGAGCCAAGAAACCCGCTTCGCGCTGATCAAAGCAATGTGGGAAGTCGCGAATGCTGATGGTGAGATTGACCCAATAGAAGATTCTGTGATTAGGAAAACCGCAGAACTACTGTATGTTGACCATAGTGAGTTTATTCGCGCTAAGATACAGGTCATCGATAAGAGCTAGAGTTGTCTTTCTGACCTAAAAATACCTTTCAGAGGAATACGGCGCTGATCCCAGGTAACATAAGCTCCTCTAAGGTGACTAATCAATACAAACTGATCGTGATCAAGCTGTTCAATATATAATATTTTGATGCTCCAAGACTGTGGGCCAAGTGGATCACTTTGCTCTAGAGAAGCGACAAAGTAGTAGTTAAACCACTTTAAAAACCAACCATTAAACATACGTGATGCCAAGACGTCACCATATTCGTCGTAGCCGAGGTAAAACATTTGAATTTTCATCCGGCTAAGGTTAACCCTTAAAGTTTCTTTTCCATCCAACGGATAATCGGTACGAAACTGGATACGTTCATTGGTAAAAAGCGCCCCCCCAACCCCTAAGAGAAAATAGAGTGCAACAGACAAGGTTACGACCAAAGTAAGCCTTCTTATACCACTATGCATCCGTTAGTTTCTCCATACAATCTGAGAGCTGATAATCGTCTGTCACGTCTTGCAGTTGACCCGCTCTGTAGACGACGATTTGAACTTCTCGGCAAGGTGTGTGGGCAGGCATTAGGAACACTTTTTCAATGTTATCGTCCAATGCGTTTAACCACTGGAACTGAGGTTGTTCAATATCAATACCGTATGACACCACTTCAACCCTTCCCTTAGTCTCTTTGTCCAAAATGCATATCAACTCAAACAACACAATCCAGATCAAGAGTGGCAAAACCAAACAAAATACGCTCCTGACTTTTAACGAAAACCTAGAGCGAGGTTTATTCTCTAAGTCTAAATGTGTTGGCTCTGCATCTCTGCCGGCCGTTAGTGGGGTGTTTCGCATTTGATAGCCAACGCGTGGCACAGTGTGTATTTCGATATCGACACCCAGTGAAACAAGAGCTTGACGTACGTTTTTGATAGCAACGTTTAAGGAGCTTTCCGTCACAACTTTCCCTGACCAGCATTGTGTCAGTAGTTCTGCACGACTTATCACATCGCCATAAGCGCGCCACAACAACCAACAAATATGCAGTTCAGAATTGGACAATACGACCTTTTCATCACTATTCGCAGCTTTCAACAGGCGACGCTCAAAACAAAACTCTAAAAGGGCTTTCTCATTCATGACTTTACTTAATTAGAAAAGGCTACTTCATAGCAGTAGCCTTCAATACAATATCTTTTTATGTGTCTTGGTGTTGAACTCGCAAGCCAAGCGCTATATTTCTAGTTTGAATCCGAGTTTCATGACGCTGACTTTCGCTAAGCCTAGCCTTACTGCCTCAAGCTGATTAGCAATCGACTCGGCATCCTGCTCATTTTTTGCCAACACTGCAATTGAATACAGAGGTCGGACAAACTCAGTTCCTGCTATACCATCATTTTTCAAGTAGGCTGACGTCACTTTACCTTGATTCGTCCAATCGACTACTTTTTGCAAATCAGCCGCCAGCACTTTATCAACTAAAAGTGCATCGGTTGGCTCTTGCCACTCAAGCTCAAGCGCATAGTTTTCAAACGCTGGAACACTATCAAGCCACTTACTTCCCAAATCACGAATTTCCTCAAACTCCACCATTTGATTGTGTGAAAAAGGCAGGTTAGACAATTTACGTCTTACTTCTTGTTCGCTTTCTGCTTGCATAACAAATCGAATGATAGGGAAATCCTGCTCCCCGATACGACTTGAAGTAACAAACATATCCTTGATGTAACCAGCATCTACCAAGTTCGCAAACGCTTTTTTTTGCGCTGGCATCATGTCAAACACTGCTTGGGAATCTTGAGTTTTCCAAGCAACCGTGACAGCAAACGCCCCCGCTTGTGACTGCAAAGAAAAGCAGGTTAAAACCGCCAACAAAAACACCTTGTAATTTAGCTTCATTCAATACCTCGTTATTAAAAATTAATGGTCTCCTAGAGATATCGATGTAAAGAAAACAGGCATCAATGTAACCATATTTACTTCTACTCCACCTCTTGTTAACAGACGCTTAGAGGCTATCAGGACTAGAAATCAGAGGAATGGCAAACAAGCACTTTTAATATTAAAAATCTATGAATTGTAGCGAGTAGGATCTTTAGATTAGATATTTAGTTTTTTTTAGATACACCAAATTAGTTTGCTGTATCTTTCACTCGCTATTAGCAAACTACTTAAACACAAAAGGAGCCGAGGCTCCTTTTGTGTTTAAAGCATAGTTAAGGCCAATTTGGCTAGGTTATAGGCATCAACATAACCTGAGTGCTGACGACCTTCCCACTCTATACCTTTGCTCTCTTGTGCCGCTTTATGCCCGATTCGCTTGTCTTTAAGACGATTTTGAATTCGGAATAAGGTCGCCAAGTTAATAAATTCATTGAATGGGGTATCAATGCCCTTATCTAAGCACTCTTGCCTTAGCACGAGATCATCTCGACCCCAAGCAGCGTATATTTTGTTCGTACCACCAAAATTTTTGACCATAGATTTGAGGACTTCTTCTAGTGGACGGCCCTGCTTTTCAATTTTACGTGGGGTGATTCCTGTTAACTGAGAACAAAATAGCGAGACTTCATCTGTTTCTGGTTTTACGTAGTATTGTGCCCGCTTAACGATCTCCCCTTTTACAAGGTCAATCTCTGCAAGCCCTACTTCAATGATTTCGCCAGTGGTACCGACACCGTCTTCATTCCAACAGCACATTTCTAGATCGAAACAAACTACACGGTTATGGTTCATGGTTCGCCTTTGTTCAAAATAATCTGAAAGCGCAAAAGTCTACAATAGAATACGTCAAAACTCGAATATCAACACACTGACTGGCTAGTTATTCTGCAATTGAAACGCAGTTTCGCCCTGCTTGCTTACTCTTATAAAGTTGAGCATCTGACGCTTGCATAATGTCCTCTTCGTTTTCTAAGCGACGAATCGCAGCACCGATACTGAGTGAGCATTGGATAATTCTTCCATCAAACTCATACTTTGAACTTGCTACTGCGCGACCAATCCTGTCCAGATAGTTAAACAGCTCATAGCGATCAGTAATGTGAGAGATGATACAAAACTCATCGCCTCCCATGCGGACAAAGACATCCCCTGGCTCTAAGTGACTTTGAACAACCCTAGCGACATGACAGAGCATTTCATCTCCCGCTACGTGCCCGTGGTGGTCATTAATGAGCTTAAACTTATCCACGTCAAATCCCACTAAAGCAAAAGACTTCTGCTTGCTGACTTTACCTGTCAAATATCGACTGAACGCCCTGCGGTTATATATCCCCGTTAGCGTGTCGTGATCCACTAAGAATTGGAGCTCTTCGGTACGTTCATCAAGCAATACTTCAAGATGTTCTTTGTCACGAATTAATAGCAATACTATGTAACTTGAGAGGCATGCGATAACAAGCCCAGCCATGAAGATTCCAACCAATACAAAACGATCATTATCCGTCACCTTTCTGTCGAGTTTGAAATCAACAATCCATTCTCGATTGGGTAATACGACGCGTTTGGTAATCTCAATGCCGCTAGTTGCATCCCAGTTATTGCTTTCATATAAGATCGGGTCGTCTTCGGCGTCGAAGCCCATATCCGTTACCTTGACCAGCAAGTCTTGCTCAGTAGCGGTACGGACCACGATTGATTCGAAATATTTGGTAGAACGGATAACACCGATCACCACACCCACTAACTCTTTAGCATTTTCCGCACTAAACACTGGGTGATAAACCAGTAATCCGGTCTTTGCCAAGCTTCTGTCAAAGCCGTCTTGTAGCAAACGAATTTTGTCAGAAACACTTGGCTGCCCGGTTTCGCGAATACCATCAAGCACTAGCTGAAAACGCAACCGAGACGAGTAATAGCCGAGCGCATTGAAGTTAGCCTGATTTCGGGGATAGACATCAGAAGCGGGATAGATGGGTTCATCGTTACGCATGATGTAACCAAGCGTCTTCGGCCCGTCTTTCGGCACGGTATAAATCTCATAAAAGGGATACGTTCGCTTTACCTTTTCCACATGGGCGGCGACTTGATTATGTTCGATGCGCGGCATCCATTGCAGCGCGATTAGCGTTTGAGAAGCTGAAACTATCTGATCGGCAAAAACTGGAAAGCGATGCCAATCTTCGGGCTGGGTAGCATGGAAGAAATTGGCTCCAGCACCGATGAACTGTAAATCACTCTCCACCACTTGCTGAAGGTTATCCGCTTGTTGCTCTGCAAGTTTATCTACCAAAGAAACCGTGTATTTAACCTGTGATTGATAAACAAAATAGACCGCGTACAAGGTGACCAATAAGGAAAAAATGAACGCAAAGAACGGGTATAAATACTTCTTTTTAGTCAAATATTGCATAAGGCATTTTTATGGAACAACACATCAAAATAGGCGCGATATTCTAGCCTTATCCATTTAGTTACATAAAGAACTATCGACGATTACATACAAGCCTATTCACATTCCGTGCTGTGTGCCTCTTTTTGCGAGAGCAATTGAGTGAAAACTCGTCACTTGAACTTTATAACACCGTATTAAGACGCTTTTAGTAGCAGAATGGTGACTTGATTATGGTACTATTCGCCCCAATTTATCAGAACAAATAGGCTCATACCGTCTCTGAGCCAAACCAGAGATTTACTTCATCTCTCATTACACTAAAACATTAAGAGAATTGTCATGACGTTCGATTTACAAATGATCCCTCAAACGTTCGATATGCTTCACGCAGGTCTTGCTGCTTCAAGTGTATTACTGCTTCTTATTGCGACTTCTCGCAAATCAAAAGTCATTGAGAAAGTAGTAGAAAAACCAGTTGAGAAAATCGTTGAAGTAGAAAAGCCCGTCGAAAAGATCGTTGAAGTAGAAAAAGTGGTCGAAGTAGAAAAAGTCATCGAGAAAGTCGTTGAAGTTGAGTCCAAACTGGCTACCGCTTCTACTGATTCAGCAATGCAGCTACTGTCTATTATGCAGCAAGAAGCTCGCCTAATTGATTTCTTACAAGAAGACCTAACCTCGTTTTCAGACGAAGAAGTAGGCGCTGCGGCTCGCGTTATTCACACCGGTGGTCAAAAAGTACTAAGTGACTACGTAACGCTTGAGCATATTCGCAATGAAGACGAAGAAACTCGCATCACTATTGAAGAAGGCTTCAACCCGCAGCAAATTCGCCTAACGGGTAACGTAACGGGTAATGCACCTTTCAATGGTACTCTGGTTCACAAAGGTTGGAAGGCAAGCGCAATAAATTTACCAAAGCTTGCAGAGAACTATGATGCGTCTGTTATTGCTCCAGCAGAGGTTGAGCTGTAATGGAACTCCAGAATAACCAAGCGCAAAACACAGAATCTAACCCACCAAAATTTAGCGTCGGTATCGACTTAGGAACCACACACTGCGTGCTGTCTTATGTCGATACGAGCGTCGAAGATGCACGCGTAGAGGTAATGTCAATTCCTCAATTAACAGCACCTGGTACAGTAGAAAATCGCAGCCAACTCGGTTCGTTTTTATACCAACCGCACGAACATGAAATGAACTCAGCATCGCGTGTTTTACCTTGGTCATCTGAGCCAACAGCTCTTGTTGGTGCTATCGCGCGCAATTTGGGGGCTAAAACACCAATTCGCCTAATTGCGAGTGCGAAATCTTGGCTTTGTCATGGTGGCGTGAACCGTCGCGATGCATTTCTACCAGCAGGTAGTCCTGAAGAAGTTGAAAAGGTGTCACCGCTGCGTGCCACTGAGCTTTATTTGGAGCACCTAAAACAAGCTTGGGATCATTCAAACCCAAATAATCCTTTAGCCGATCAAGATGTGACCATCACTGTTCCTGCGTCGTTCGATCCTGCAGCACGAGACCTGACTGCAGAAGCTGCGCGCAATGTAGGCTTTGTTCATTTAACGCTACTCGAAGAGCCACAAGCTGCGCTCTACAACTGGATTGATAACAGCAACGACAAATGGCGCGATGAAGTCTCTGTTGGCGATATTGTCCTTGTTGTTGATATCGGTGGTGGTACTACCGACCTTTCTCTTGTCGAGGTGACAGAGGAAGAAGGTAACCTAACGCTTAATCGTATCGCTGTCGGTGAACATATCCTATTGGGTGGCGACAATATGGATCTTGCACTGGCTTATCGCCTTAAGATGAAGCTTGCTCAAGAAGGCAAAGAGCTTCAGCCATGGCAAGTTCAAGCAATGACCCATGCATGTCGCGATGCAAAAGAGGCGCTATTAAATGATAGCGAGCTGCAATCTGTGCCTATCGTTGTACCGAGTCGTGGTTCTAAGCTGCTAGGTGCAACGCTTAAAACAGAGCTTACTCAGCAAGAAGTTCAACAAACTCTTGTTGATGGATTTTTCCCTAAAGTTGCTGTTAGTGAGCATCCCGTTCAGCGTAACCGTGGCGCATTGACTCAAATGGGTCTGCCTTACGCTCAAGATGCCGGTATCACTCGCCACATTGCTGCTTTCTTAACCAAGCAAGCCAATGCACTATCTGGCTCTGAAGCACAACCAGAGCACAACCCATTTGCCAATATGCCAGGCATGCCGGGGGGTGAATCCACTCAATCTTCTGATTTCATCAAACCGACAGCGATTTTGTTTAACGGTGGCGTACTGAAATCAACCCTGCTTGCTAATCGCCTCGAAGAAACGCTCAACGAATGGTTGATTGATGCTGATAGCGAGATGGCGAAGCGTTTGACTGGTGTTGACCTCGATCTGGCAGTGGCTAGCGGGGCTTCATACTACGGCAGCGTTCGCCGAGGACAAGGCGTTCGAATTCGCGGTGGTATCGCGTCTAGCTACTATGTAGGTATTGAAAGCGCGATGCCAGCGATTCCAGGTATGGCACCACCGATGGAAGCACTGTGTGTGGCTCCATTTGGTATGGAAGAGGGCTCCAGCGCTGATGTACCAAGCCAAGAGTTTGGACTTATCATTGGTCAGCCGGTTAACTTCCAATTCTTTGGTTCTACCGTTCGTCGTGACGACATCGCTGGTACTCATCTAGACCATTGGGCTCCTGAAGAGCTAGACGAACTGCCTGAGATTCAAGTCACGCTGCCTGTCTCTGAAGGTCGCCGTGAAGGTGAAGTGGTTCCGGTGACTCTTGCATCACGCGTCACTGAACTCGGTACTTTGTATCTTGAAGCTATCGCTGCTGACAATGGGCAGAAATGGCATGTCGAGTTTGATGTCCGCGAAGACGCAAGCTCGAACTCAGAACAAGCATAACGATTAACGGCACCTCTGGGTGCCGTTGTTTTAAGTTGTCCGCAAATAAGGTTATCTATGGCATCTCCTCGATTCTTAGTCGGTATTGATTTAGGTACAACCAATACGGTTGTCGCATTCTGTGAAATCACCGATGACCTACAAAACTCTGCCGTTTCCCTATTTGAAATAGACCAGTTAATTGGCCCGGGTGAAGTCGTCCGCAAGCCATTGCTGCCCTCTTTCCGTTATCACCCAGCGGCAGGTCAAGTCTCCCCATCAGACTTAACGCTGCCATGGGATAACGAACCCGTCGCTGGTGACATTAGCCAAGTGATTGTTGGCGAATGGGCGCGAGAGCTCGGTGCCAAAGTGGAAGGTCGCCAAGTTTCTAGTGCCAAAAGCTGGCTCTCACACCAAGCCGTAGATCGAAGCTCCGACATTTTGCCTTGGGCAGGAGCAGCGGATGTCGATAAAGTCTCGCCTGTTATCGCCAGCGCAAGCTACCTGAACCACATTCGACTTGCTTGGAACTATCGCAATCCAAGCAATAAACTCGAAGACCAAGAAGTGGTGGTGACGGTTCCTGCTTCCTTCGACGAAACAGCGCGCAAACTTACCCTTGAAGCCGCGCAGCTCGCTGGGTTAAATAAAATTGTGCTTCTCGAAGAGCCACAAGCGGTTTGCTACGACTGGTATGCGCGCCACCAGCAAAGCGCAGCAGAAGAGCTAAAAGATCTTCCGTTAATTCTGGTCTGTGATGTTGGTGGTGGTACAACCGACTTAAGTTTGATTGAAGCTAAGTTCGATCAAGGTGAGCTCTCTTTGGATCGCATCGGCGTGGGTGATCACTTAATGCTTGGTGGTGATAATCTCGACCTTGCTTTAGCTCATCTGGCAGAACAGCGCTTCAATCAAAGTAAAAAGCTCAACGCAGCTAGCTTAACCAAACTGATTCAGCAAACGCGCAAAGCAAAAGAAAACTTACTCTCGACCGATGCGCCGGAAGAAGTGAAGATCACTATGCTCGGCAGCGGTTCTAAATTACTTGGCGGGACGAAAAGTATCGGCCTTTCAAAGCAAGAAGTTCATCAAATTGCTCTAGATGGATTCTTCCCATTGTCTGATTTTACAGACACGCCAGATAAAAGACGCAGTGCTGTCGTTGAGTTCGGTCTGCCTTACGTCGCCGACCCTGCGGTCAGTAAGCATGTTGCAGAGTTTTTGAGCCAACATCAGCAAGTTTCAATGGCGGCGCTCAAGCAAGGCGATCCCAACAAACCCGCTATCCCTGTTGGCATCCTGCTCAACGGTGGTGTGTTCAATAGCGACCTTGTCACTCAGCGTGTTACCCAATTGCTTGGCAACTGGCGTGGTGACGATATCACGGTGCTCGATAACCCTCATCCGGATTGGTCAGTCGCACTTGGCGCTGTCGCTTTTAGTAAGGCTCGTCGAGGCGCGCAACTTAAAATCGGTGGTGGAGCAGCACGTTCTTACTTCTTACATCTTCAAGAAAAGAACAAAATGGGCAAAGCACTCTGCCTGCTGTCAAAAGGCACCGAGGAAGGACACGAAATTAGGCTAAGCGGTCGCAGATTCTCATTAACTTTGGGCGAACCTGTTCGTTTTAACCTTCTAACAACGACACACGACACGCTGTCCAACAATACCGCGATTCAAAATGGCGTCATGGTTGATATTGACCCAGACCTATTCGCGCCTCTACCCCCTTACATATCGACACTTGAAGGTGAAGGAATCGAACTGCAAGCCAACCAAAAAGAGCGAGTTGAAGTTCAGCTCGCCTGTCAGCTAACTGAAGTTGGCACGCTGAAAATGGAGTGTGTCCATGTCGAAGACGACACCAAGCGTTGGGAATTAGAATTCGAAGTTCGTAACCAACAAGCAGAAGAGCAAGTTGAAGAGAGTCTTCACCCTCGCCTGCCCGAATGTAAAGAGCTGATTTCTCGTATCTACAGTGGCAACAAGAAAAGCGCGGATTCTAAAGAAATCAAAACCTTAGCTAAAGAGCTAGAGCGAAAGCTTGGCAAACGTGATGAGTGGGACTTCACGACTTTACGTCAGCTGTTTGATGCTTTTTCACTCGGACGAAAGCGCCGCCGCCGCTCTGAACCACATGAAAAAAACTGGCTACGTTTAGCCGGATTCTCTCTGCGTCCGGGTTTTGGCGATGCTACTGATTCTTGGCGTATAGAGCAAGTTTGGGGGCTATATCAGCAGGGAATTCAGTTTAAAAACCATCAAGGCTGGACTGATTGGTGGGTTTTCTGGCGCCGAATTGCCGGGGGGCTAAACCAAGAACAGCAAGAAAGCATCCTCGCTGATATTGCTAAGTACCTTCACCCAGGAGCGATGAAAAACCCACAGTCAGCCAAAGCGGCTCAAGACATGGGTTATGAATCTATGGTGAGACTTGCCGCTTCACTAGAGCACCTTGAAGTGGAAGATAAAGTGCTGCTCGCTTCTTGGTGCCTAAGTAAAGCCATCAACCTTAACCAGTTCGAACAAGCACATTGGTGGGCATTAGGCAGACTCGCTTCACGTACTCCACTGTATGGCAGTCAGCACAGCGTGATCCCTCGAGAACAATCAGAACAATGGCTACCTAAGTTGCTGGAACAAAACTGGCAAAAAGAACCCATGATTGCTTTTGCCGCGGTCATGATCTGTCGAAAAACAGGTGATCGCCTGTTTGATATTTCTGATGACTTTAGAAGCCAAGTTCTTGCTAAGCTAAAACAAAGCAAGGTGCCGGAATCCTGGGTTAGCCTGGTCGAAGAGGTGAAAGAGCTATCAGAAAGCGAATCTAAGCGCGTGTTTGGTGAAGCTCTGCCTAGTGGGTTGACTCTTGTATATCATTAATGCTGCAATGCATTATAATCCTAAGACAAAAAGCCCTTCTTATCGAAGGGCTTTTTTTAGTGTAAACAAAGCATGTAGACGTGGGTTAAGCCATCATCTCTTCCGTAATCCCCACCCTTAACAGCGCAGCTTTCTCAAAAGCAGTCAGCTCAGAAAGGTCGCTAATCATGGGTGCATCAGCAAAGCGAGCATCGGTAGGCTCACCTAACTTTTCCTTTAGGGCAGTAATCAGTCCTTCGATGACATTACCATAGCGCATCGCACTAGATATAAGCACCGGATTTTCCTGTGCATCATCAGAAACCGGCACTTTTTCAGCAACTAAGCCCATAATACCCCTAAGATTCTGGCCAAAATCGCCTTCCAACTGAGCTAAGGCCTGCTTAAGATCGCCTTGCGACATACCATCAAAGCTTGATTTCATTAACTCTCTGTCAAACTTAGCATGAGCGTTTGCGTCAATAGCGTCTTCCGGCTTATCCGCTGTTTTTGCGTGCCACTGAGAGGCTGACATATCAATGAAGCCCTGAATACCTTGCATTACTGTTCCTGCATTTGGCCGACTATGGCTTAACGAATCTACAATCGAGCCTAGTTCGCCAGTATATGATGCATCTTGGTTTGAAACTGTTGACAGTGCGAGCTCCCGGATCATAGCTAAGTCACCCTTATTAAGAGCGCCATTCTGTATCATACTAAAGGAAACAGTCCCGTCGGCGATTGCATCTTGCAGTGCATTAATCGATTCGCTAGACAGTGTTGGGGTTGTACTTGGTGCTATTCTGGTAGCTAGAAAGCTAACTGCATCCAGTGTAGCTTTAACACTGTTATCTTTAGCAGAGCGACCGCCTCCAATCCCAAGATCGTTATCCGATTCATAACGAGATTCAGCTGAGTTCGCGGGCTTCTCTTCACTTGCCGAAGCGGTCTGTTGAGGCTGTAAGTGAACAATTAATTCATCTTTAAGCTTGCTGATTTGTACGGAAAGTTGATTGATCTTATCGCTAGCGGCTTGTAGTTCCTCGGATGAGGCATCGTTCAAAAACGTTGAAGCATCTTTAGACTCACCACTACCTGTTGTCGCCCACTGCTGGAAAGGCTGACCACCCACCATATCGCTTAATATGTTGCTTGCTGCCGTTTTCTGAGTTTCGGTTCCGAACAGTTTGATGGTCTGAAGTGCTGTGACTGTTGAACGTAGAGCACCATTGTTTGTCGCAAGCTCTCTATGCTGCTGTTTCAGTGACTCTCCATCAAGGCTCGATAAAGTATCTAACTGAGTTAGGCCATTTAGAGACTCTTTTAGGGCTACCTTACCCATTTCTTCACGAGATAGTTGCTGTGTTTGACCTGTCGGGGTCATGCTTGATACAGGCTTATCTTTTGATACAAACAACCCCTTAATGGCGTTTACCGCACCGCTCAACCAGCTAATAACCTTGTCTTTTAGCGACGTTCTCGGACTACTCTCCGTTCTTTCTGCTAACTGCTGAACTTCTTTTGGTGTTGCGATTGAAGTGACGGGTTTATCACCAAGTGCGCCAGTCTGAGCTGACATCTCTGTCTGATGATTTGAAACATTGGCAACCTGTGTTGCGCTTGAGTGAGTTGCATTTAAATGAGTCATACTGCTTTTCTTTATTGTTTAACACGCTAAGCAGTTTAGGAGCTTGCTGCAGGAGAAAATATCAGGATCGGTCGGAAATATATAACTGACAAATACCAGTCAGCTATCTCATTCACTCACACCAAACAATATAAAAACTTCCTGCCGATACTGATAGTTGAGCCAGACGCTTTTTGTTGTACTGCCGTCAGATTTTCAGACCAACATAAGAGTAACGAATGAGTCAACAATACACTCAGGCAATTGAAATACTATGTCAGGAGTTAAACCTAACACTTTCAGGTAACATTGGGACCGTTGTCAGCTTCAAGGTAGGAGAGCAGGAATGCCACATTACAGAGCACCCTGCCGGACGGTTACTTATGTTCAGCAATCTTGGTGAGTTAACCTCTGACAATGCGAAACCTCTGCTTGAGATAGGTATGTTCAGCCAAGAAGAGAAAAAGCCTGTCGTTGGCTTTGATAGCAACAGTAATAACGTGATCCTCTGGAACCAGCAATCTCTGGTACAGGCTGACCGTCATAGCCTCTATCAGCAACTTGAGCTTCTTAGCCAATATTACGATCAAGTGCAAAGTGACTTACAAGAGTTGGCTGAACCAGAAGCCAAAGAGAAGTCTAATTTTAGCCAAGCTGCATTTCGAGTGTAATCATCGTTCACTAACAAAGAACCATCGCGAATCTAAGCAAAGTCACTCTGGCTTTGCTTTTTTTTGTGTACATAACCAATAAGAAAATTTACAAAAAAAGGCGCCACAATGTAGCGCCTTGAGGTTAGAACGATTTTAAGTTAAACCGTTGGAGCCGAAGCCCGCCATGCCTGGTTCTCACTATCAGCAATAGAGCGGAACAAGTCACGAAGCTCTTTAAGCAGACCTTCTTGGAAACTGACATTTTCGTCTGCTTTCTGTTTTTCTGCTTGAGCCTGGGTAGCCTGAACTTCGTCTTCCTTACTTCGTGCCTGAGATTCGGCCTGTGAATAATTGGCAATCGCGTTACCAAACTGCCCCAGAGTCTGAACAAAAGCAGTTAGCGCCTGGTTGATCCCCGTCATACGATCAAACTTGTGATTGTTAGTCTGCAAGTATTGATTGCCTTCTGTCAGGTTCTTAGTACCTTCCTCCTTGAGTTTCGTCAACTGAACGCGCTCATGCTCAGGAAGGTCAGTTTTCTTCAATAGTTCATCTACCTGGTTCATACCTTTCTGCTGGGTATTTACCTGCGCGTTTGCTGACATCTCTTTGCCAATTTTCTTGCCAGACTGAAAAGCGCCAAACGCACCCGCGGCTACAGTTAACCCCGCCATTACGCCCGCAACGATAGCCATACCGATCATTGCCCAAGCGGCACTTCTCTGCTCATCAGCCTGGTTTTTCTGGCTAGTCACTGTCGCATCAACAGCAATTTCACGCTGTTGTACCTGCTGTTGACGGCTAAGTTTGGAAAGAGTGTACAGCAGAACAATCAGAGCCAGACCATCAGCGATAGAGTTGGAACTAGCTTCTGCGTCGGCTACCTGTCCAGCATTGTTGTTCATTTTTCCGATCAAACTATTTAGCTCTTGCGTTAGCTTCCTGCCTTCTTCAGTACCGTTAAGCATTGTTTTAACAGACTCAACTGCCTGAGTTAAGCGTGGAAGCATGTCATCTAGGTTGTTTGATTTATTTGCTTCCCCTGCAGCACTCTGAACGATCGCAGTCACGAGATCATCCATCAAAGGAGCCATCTGAGCCATCAGCTTTTCAGAGACAGGATTACCCGCTAGTACCGTATCAATACGGCCAAGAACAAAGTCTGCAACTGGCTTGATTTTTTCGAGCGAACTTATCAGCAACGAGCCTGAAAGCGTACCAGTAGCCAGAGAACCAACCGAATTGATATTACTCAATGCAGTAGATAATTCACCAACTAACTTTTCTGCAGCCATCGCCATCTGGCCATTTACCTGGCCTGACGGAGCCGATAGCTGATAGCTTTTAAGATCGTTTGCCCAACTCTGAACCGTTGTTTTCAGTTCTGCCGCTTCCTGCTTCGTGATAGCCCGCGTTTCACCAGCTTCAGTCTTAAAATTGTCAACAAGATCAAATACCTTTGTATAACCTGCAGTTATATTATTAACTTCATTTGCCATTGCAATTCCCCCTTAGACCGTAGCCGGACGGTTCAATACTGTCTGCATAGTTTCGCCTTTAGCCTGGATCATCTGCATAATAATCTCCATCAGCTCTTGGAAGCCCTGCAGGATGTTCTCAATCTCTTCTTTGAGTTTGTCTATCACCGACTGTTCGAGAGTCATTTCAGCCCGAATGTCAGCGAGATCAGCCTGAATGTTAGCAACTTTCGATTGATTCACTCCGTTGGCAATGTCTGCAGCACTTGAACCAATATTTGCCGCTGTATCGACGGTTTCTGCAACGGTACGAGTTACCTTGACAGCTGTGGACAGTGTTTTAGCCGCTACATCCACCGCGCCCTTCAATGCATTAACGATATTGCCTATCGCAACACCAGCACTTGCGATAGCTAGTGCTCCCTGTATAGCCATCATGGCATAGCCAAAGGCCTTTACATCGACACCTGCAGCTTCCATCGCTTTTTGAACTTCTGGCATCTGCGTCACCTGACTGATGACCCCCATCAGACCTCCGGCAATCATCAGGGCGCCCGCAGCTGCACCAACACCTGTCGCGATCATAATGGCACCGACAATAATCGAGGCAACTGCACTGATCCAACCGAAGATTTTAGACGCAAGACCAGACTTCTTAGCTTCTTGCGCAGCTTCCTGAGACTCTTTGATCTTCTCAAGGTTTTCAGCCATTTCCTGCTCATGCTTAGCTTTAGCGACTTTCACTTCCTCAATTTTGAGTTTGTTCTGGGCACTTTTCAGTTTGTCAGTCAACGCTGCTAGCTCAACTTCAAAATCATCAGCAGAGCCTGAAATGATCTTTACGGCAATTGCTGTCGTTTCCTGATCTGTTGCTCGCATGGTTCCAGATAAAGCGCTAACAGCTTGCTGAAGTGTTGCGATCTCAGCCAGAGTTAGTGGGGTACTTTTTTCTGTCACCTGTACCTGTGGCACATTCAGCTGAGGCAGAACCTTGTCAGAGCTTGGCAGTTCTGCACCATTTTTCTGAACATTTCCCGCCGCAACATTAGTCTGTCCGGTGGTCTTCTGCTGGTTTTTTTCCAGCTTCGTTTCATCAGGGCCCTGGGTATAACCTGTGCCCTGGGAGCGGTCAATTAGCATAGAATTCATATTCTAGTTACTCCTTTTATTTCTCACCGCTTCCAACATGATGTCTGCACGTTTATGCAAATCTGCATAGTCTGATTTCCCGGCAGACATCTCCTTTGCACTGTAAAATCCACTTTCCGCTTCGGTCAGTTGTTCAAGCTTTAAGTGACACTCGGCCGAATGGAAAGGCGGACGCGGATCGTTAATATCCACCAGTGCGGCATAGCTGTAGGCGTCAATCGCCTCCAGATATTCACCCATTTCCTGACGAGCCGCTCCAAGACCTACAAAAAAACGCGCCTGATAGTGATCTAACATGCAGAGTAATTGGAAAACCTTCGCTGCCTGGTCAGTCTTACCGGATTGAAAGAAGTTGTAGCCCACGGCATAGATGTGCTCAATAGTGTCAGGAGATACATCATGGAGCATCTTAATCGTGCCGCCCTCTTCCAGAAAAGAAAACAAGTCATTAGCATCAAATTGAGATGCATCGGTAGTCGCGTGTTCTGTAGTCATTGTGCTTATCCTTAAATAGCTCGTAGGATTTGTTCTAAAATACTGTGAAATTTCTGAACGAATTTATTCATCGCCTCAACAGTTGAGTTATATTGAGAGCTGAGATCATTCAGCGTGGTTGTTTTGATCTGAACTTCGTCATTCAGCAGTTTGGACTTATCGCTGATTGAGCTTGAGAAATCAGTTAAGTAAGTGGGTTCATCTTTTTTATTCTGGTAGGTCTTGTTTTGAGCATCTACACCCTCATTTTTTAGAAAGTCCATATGACTTATCTCGCTCACCTGTTTATCAGGAGCTATGCTGTGCAGATATGCGTATTCAGGTGACTTTTTAAATGCCTCTTCTGAACCATAACCAAAGTCACTATGAGAAAATTTGTAGCTAGCAGGGTTGTATCCACTGTTATTACTCTGCTGAGTATGAATTTTCGACTGAACCTCTCCAAAAACCTTCAGGCGAGCGGTGAGATCCTGTAGGTCGTCTTTTACCTCATTACGCTTTTCAAGGCGGTTAACCCGTCGCTCGTTCAGTGCTAACAGCACTTGCTCGTCAAAACGGTTGGCGAGACTAGCATCGGTAATCGACAACAGATCCCGGGCGGTCAAAGCGTGTTCAGCCAAGATTTTATTGTCGTCAAGCTCTTTCTGGCTAACGTTGCCAAGCCTAGCTTTTAACTTTTCGAGATTTTCAGTCAGCGTCGTGTAGCGTTGCAAAAGCGTTTTGTCACCGGACATATCCTGCCCACTCTCGTATTTTTGAAACAGGACCTCTATATCGTTTCCAGCGCTTTCCTTAATCCTTTCGAGCTCCTGTTCCGAAACCTGACTCTGCTTCTGATCCTTCAGTCCACTAACAAGAGTATCAATCTGCAAATCTGTTAACGGCTTTGCAATACCGGCAAAGAAAGTGGAAATAGAGACCTCTATTTTGGGATCATCTTTCAGCAGCTTAACCATATCCGCAACACCTTTGGTAAGTGTCACTTCTCCTGATAGCTGACCCTTAACGCGGGCATAGGTGTATATCCCTTCAACCTGCCCGTCAAGATTGCTAAAGAGTTTCTCCAGCTCAGTCATTGACATACTGCCAATACCAGCTCTTACAAACTGGCCGGCTATTGCCTCTGCATCCTCTTTACTGATTAGCAGCGAACTTTGTAGAAGCTCGGTTACTTTGTTTGTAAACTGCTCTTTCGTCAGTAAAAGATTCTCTGACAGCAACTGTGATAGCGGGAAAGATTCTTTTCCCAGTCGCTCAAACATAGCTCGCAGGTACTGAGTGGCCTCAACAGGATTTTCTGAAAGCGGTAACCGCGCTTTGATACCAGCAAAAAAAGTACTAAGCTCTTCTGTTTTGCTTTTCAGGCCAACAGCGTCCAGATCCTGCATCTGCTCAGCTAAGGACAAAGAACCCGAACCCGTCAGCTGAATATTGCGGATAAACTCCGTCGGCATACCCGGCCCGACGCTCTGGTTTAGCAGGTTGGTAAACCAGCTTTCAAACTGAGTTGCTAGAGTAATATTCAGTTGTGTATTCAACTCACTCTGCGCAACTGTGCCCTTCGCATCACCTTCAGTGGGAACTTTAGCTTTAAGGTTATCAATCCACTGAGTCAGAGCACCCTGAAGCGGCATATCAGAAAAAGCCGCCTGCTTCTCAATCAGTGTCTCAATAGCTATCGCGTACTGTTGTGCAATCTCTTCTGCAGCCGCTAAGCCATTGATAGGAGGCAGCCCTTGCAGTTGAGTAAGAAGTGGGGCGATTAGAGTAAACTGGTCTTCGGAGAGATTCTTTTTAAGCTTTGCTTCCAGTTCAGCCTGAAAGGAAAGAGGAACCTGAGGGTTGTCTACATCACCAGTGCCACTCGTTGCAACCGCGTTTAAGTCAGTCGTTGTTCGCATATCTGTCATATCAAAAAACCTTAAATCACCATTCCGCGCATCATGGTCGGACGTTTTCTTCTTTTGCCTTTTTCACCCGGTGCCTGTACAGCATTCAACTGCTGACGCCTGCGCATCACCTCTTCTACCAGTTCCTGCTCTGCATGTTTCATAGTTTGTGGAGAGGCACTGATCCCTCCCAGCAGGATTTCACCGGCTACAGGCCCGACCCCAAGCCCTTCCAACAGTTCATTAAATACATCACTACGATCTCCGGCACTTTGGATCGCTAGTTCGGCTTGGTCTATCGTGTCGGTAAAGGGTTGTTTCATCTTGTTTTCCATCATAAAGGCAGTAAAACTTCGCGCGCTGTCAGTAACAGCCGAGACTTTTTACTTTTTTCTATTTTTCAACGGCCTATAGTCAGCTAAACGCAGTAAATACCAGTCAGCTTCTACATCATGGCTGGCGCCACAAGCCGTTAGATAAAATTGCGCAAGCCGTTGGTTACTCATGTTACTACCACGCAACACATCGACATTGCCTCGAATCACCCAGTCTGGTGGGTAGAGCCTAACCGCATGTTCAGCAAGCATGAACAGACAGGAGAATGGGTTTCGAAGTCCTTGGTTGATGCTGGTTCTTCTAAGCAAAACAATAACGATCTCGCCCTCTTCAACCCGAAATACAAGCTCCATTCCATCAAATTCAATACGGTCACCGAGCTTGATGGCGCTTTGTTGCCAGTAGTATGGCGTCGCCTCTACCCCTGCGTCTTGCAAAGAGCGAATGAGTTTGTCCATTACATTCCAACCCGACCAAGTGGTTGAATGTTAATTTGCTGTGTCAACTCTTGGAAGGAAAGCACCGGCAACTCGTAATAGTCTGATTCAATCAGCTTCCTGACGTATCGACGTACATCCATCGAGACGACAAGCACTGGCTTATTAGGCATTCTGCTAAGATCCCCCACCGTCTGCTTTACATCGCTGACAAATTGCTGAGTAACCGAAGGATCCAGCGCCAGATAGCTGCCCGCTGATGTCTGTCTAATACCATTACGAATCGTATCTTCAAGGCTTTGATCTAGCAGATAAGCAGGGAGCATGTTTTGCCCACTGGCGTATTTGTAGCAAATGTATCGCTTCAAACTTGAACGAATATATTCGGTGAGCTGAACGACATCTTTTTCTTTTTGTCCCCACTCAACCATCGCTTCGAGAATAACCCTTAGGTTTCGGATAGATATGTCCTCCGAAACCAGACGTTGGAGGATCTCCGTCATTTTTTGCAAAGGTACGATTCGCTGTGCTTCTTTCACCAACTCGCCATAACTGCCTTCCATTTGCTCAAGTAGGTAACGAGTTTCCTGAATCCCAATAAAGTCTTGTGCATAGTCTTTCAACACGTGTGATAAATGGAATGTCAGGATTCGATCCGGAGTTAAGAAACCGACATGGCTTGTCTCTAGCTTTTCCCGATGGCTGTTTGCAACCCACACACTCTTGACCCCTGGTAGGAAATCTTCGTCTTCTTCATAAGGTATCCCGAGCAACTCGAGCTGCTCTGCTCCCTCTGTCACGAGTAGTTTGTCTTGTTCTATTCGACCTCTTGCAACTGGTACTTCTTGTAGCTGAATTAAATATTCTCCGTTGCTCATTCCGTCATTGAAGCGCAGGTGGATACCAGGGAAAGGAACGCCCAGATCGAGGTATAGAGCGCGCCTAACCCGCGCAAGCTCATCGTTAAGTGCCACCGCCTCTAGGTGTACCTGCAAGCTTGAATCGAGGTCAATAAGCAACGGTACTGTCATCGCGAACTCTTCTTGTTCGGTTAACTTGCCTTTACTCACTCGAGACTGAGATGGTTTATTTGGCATCGCTGCAGGTGAACCCGCTCCTTGAGCGACAAAGGTAGATAGGTCAGAGGTGTCAGTCTCATTTTGCTTTTTCTGTTGGTAAAAGAGAAACATTCCCCCTCCCCCAACCACTGCGGCTAGAACAAGGAAAGTTATCTTTGGAAAACCAGGTATCAAAGAAAACAGAATCAGAAGAACGCCACCAATAAGCAAGGCTCTTGGTTGAGCCGTTACTTGTCCACCAATATCTGAGCCTAAGTCTGATGACTCTTCATGAGACACTCGCGTAACAATGATACCAGCAGTAATAGCGATAAATAGCGCAGGGATCTGTGAAACTAGGCCATCTCCAACCGTAAGAATCGCAAATAATTCCAACGCTTCTGAAGCACTCATGCCTTTCTGAGTAACCCCGATCATTACTCCACCAAGGATGTTGACCACGATAATGATCAAGCCCGCAATTGAATCTCCTTTTACGAACTTCATTGCGCCGTCCATCGACCCATACATCTGGCTCTCTTTCTCAATCAGAGAGCGACGGTGCCTAGCTTCATTGACATCAATCACCCCAGCGCGCATATCACCATCGATACTCATCTGCTTACCAGGCATAGCATCAAGCGAGAATCTCGCACTAACCTCAGCAACACGTTCAGAACCTTTGGTTATTACCATAAACTGAACTACGGTGATGATTAGGAACACGACAATACCGACAACTAAGTTGCCACCCACCACGAAGTTACCAAAGGTATAGACAATTTGGCCTGCATCACCTTGTAGAAGAATAAGGCGTGTCGTTGTGATAGACAGTGATAAACGGAACAACGTCGTGATTAGGAGAACAGCAGGAAAAGCGGAAAACTCTAGCGGCGTAGTAATGTAAATCGCCAACATAAGTAGCACCACCGCAATACTCATGTTCGCACCGATCAAGACATCTACAAGTCCTGTCGGGAGCGGCAAAATCATCATAAAGACTATCGCTAGCAACATAACTGCTAGCATAATATCTTTACGCTGACCGACCTTATTTAATATATCAATCAACTTATTCATTGGATTCACTATTTAGTGATAGTAGGTAACGTCTGTGAGCCTGACGTGCCCCATCTTGATTATTCAGTTTCCATCTGGCCTGACTGAGGCAAAACCAAAGTCCCGGCTCATGGTCTTTTGAATCGACCTGTAGTAATTCTTCGCACAACATGGTTGAACGGGTGTAGCGCCCTGTCTGGAGACAAGCAACAGCGAGCAGACGTTTTGCTTCCCAATTGTCAGCGTTAAGCTCCAGTAGTGCATCGAGCAAAGAGATCGCGTTCTCTGGTTGTTGGTACTGAATTTGAAGCGCGGCATGCACAAGCAATAGCTCTGATTCTTTTTTACTTATCATTGCACGTTAGACCTGAATCAATAGATTAAGCGCCATGGTTAGATAACGTTGATCTAGTTGGCTGCTCTCTAGCGTTTTTGCTGCTGAAGTCAGTGTTTTAGAATCCTGCTGAACTGCTAACACCTTGATAGTGTCTAAAGTTTGGTCAAACTGTTCACGATACTTTTCTGGCCTCAATAGATCAGATTGCGTTAACTTTGGCTTAGCCAACTTTAAGAGGTATTGGTCAGATGGACGAAGATCATATAAACGTTCTAAGTGTGTTGCTATCGCTTGGCCATCGGGCAGCAGTTGAAAACGTTGCGGAAAGTCGTGTTCAGCTTGTTCAGTTGTAAGATGACTAAATGCTTCGATTCCAACATTTAGTGTGCTTATTTTATTCATTGTCCAACCACTTCATTATGAAGTCGAATCAGTAACGCAAAAGCTTGTTCTAAGGACGGTATTGTCACCTCCTCACCATTGATTCGTGCCGAGAATACGAGAGTTTCTTCTCCTAACAGTCCCGTACGAACCGAAAACGGCCAGCCATTATCAAAGTTACACAGTGCTAATGCATCTTTAAGCAGGTCGCTCGATTGATGCCATGAGATCCCCCTTGAAAGCATCAAAAATAGGTTGTCCTGATGTCTTTCTATATGGAGAGTTCCACTCAGTTGGAATGTCAACTGCACCCGACCAGTTGATGCAAAATCAACTGTATCTAGCCCCATTCCTCGACAAAAATCATCCACTGATGAGTCAATCCAATTCATCTTCCCATGCTTCCTCTTCTTCTTTATCAACAGCTTCATCGAGTGCCGTTTGCACCGCTCGAATTAAGTTTTGTCTTTGCTCATCGTCTGCGAACACGTCTACAGGTATATGTCGAACCAACTTGTGTAACTCGCGAAAGAAACCTATTTTTTGTTCAACCAAGATTAAACCCATTGATTCAGCTAACTTCCAAACCGCTTCAGCACCCACCCATCGCTGTTCAACCAAAGCGATGATATCAGCCATTAAGTCAGAATCCTGATAAGCCATGACTCATCCTTTGCGGTTGAAACATTTGAAACAGACCGCGTACCTGGTCCTGAAGCGTGTTTAAGGTTTTTAGCTTCTGCATATCAGACATCAGTAGTTGCAGTTTTACCGAGTCAATCGTGCTACCTTGAACACTTAAATCTGCACTCATTCCTTGCAACATGAACTCCACAGCGGTCGATACTTCCTGTGAACCGAATCGCTCGACGACGTCCTGATATGCAGCTCCTAAACCTTGATAGCTATGCACAGTATCCCGATAGAAACCTCGCAACTGATGCAAGCTGCTGAACTCTTGCTCCCGACTAAAATCATCTGCAAATTGCGAAACGCGGATTTCGGTATCGATCTGAGACCAGGAATCTGGACTTTGCTCCATCTTCGTTAAGGCTTGATCTATCACCGCCAGCAGGTGCTTATTGTCTGGGCCCGCTTTGAGGTACTCCTTCGCCGCTTTCAATGCGAGGTATTGGTGGCTTTTTTCTTCTGAAAAACCATTTAGATAAGCTTGCAATTGTGCAATCGTCGAAATATTGCCACCTGCCATCTTGGCAGCAAGGTCTTTAATTTTTTGGTTTTTCTCTAAATCAGGAACTTTCTTTAGATACTCAGAGACCAATTCGTGAACTTCATTAACACGTGAGCCACTATCTTTGACTTTACGTTTGCTAAGGTCTTTTTCTGCTTTTTCTGACCCGAGTGACGTCAACTCCTCCATCGCATCGAATAGCGACTGAGTAGCATTGTGCACTCTGACCGTTTCACCTCGATAGGTACCTTTGCTACTAGCAATATCAGGACGACCACTATCTTGGCTAACTCTTACGGACGCATCAAATTTCGAATTTGTAGTGACTTGATTGTTGATCGTACTCATTCACTCACGCTCCAATTTTCCCAATTTATAGAGAGATTATATGGAGCACCCTCATTCCAAGCTGTCAAAATCAGACGCGTTTTTTTAGCCCTTTTTTAGTTTTCTAAAAACTCCCGACTAATAGTCACTATAAATAGAACGCCCTAAAACCTATTCTCGCAATCATCAATCATTGTGCATTAATTTTAGTTTGAACCAGTTTTCCTATATTACCGATACTCAGCAATCCGCTATTAAACAAACGCGACTGATCCAGATCCGAGGGCGTGTTACTCAAGTGACTGGTACGATCATCAAAGCTGTAGTTCCAGGGGTACGCGTGGGAGAGCTTTGCGAACTCCGTAATCCTGACCAAACTTTGTCTTTGTTGGCCGAAGTTGTGGGTTTCCAACAACACCACGCACTGCTAACCCCGCTTGGCAACATGTTTGGTATTTCGTCCAACACTGAAGTTAGCCCATTAGGTAAAATGCACGAAGTTGGTGTCGGTGAACATTTGCTAGGTAAGATTCTTGATGGGCTTGGCCGTCCGTTTGATGGCGGGCAAATGCAAGAACCTACCTCTTGGTATCCCGTCTATCAAGATGCACCACCACCGATGCAACGCAAATTGATAGAAAAACCCATTTCACTAGGTGTCCGGTCAATTGATGGCCTACTTACCTGCGGTGAAGGCCAACGTATGGGTATTTTTGCTGCTGCTGGTGGCGGTAAGAGCACCTTACTAGCCAAACTTATTCGTTCTGCAGACGTCGATGTCACTGTACTTGCTCTTATAGGTGAACGTGGACGGGAAGTTCGAGAATTTATAGAGCATGACCTTGGTGAAGAAGGTATGGCGCGCTCTGTACTGGTTGTCGCGACATCAGATCGCCCTGCGATGGAGCGTGCAAAAGCTGCTTTCGTGGCGACGTCTATTGCCGAGTATTTTCGCGACCAAGGAAAACGCGTTCTTCTACTCATGGATTCAGTCACTCGTTTTGCCCGCGCTCAACGAGAGATTGGCTTAGCGGCCGGTGAGCCACCTACACGACGTGGATATCCGCCATCAGTTTTTGCAGCATTGCCCAAGTTGATGGAGCGCGCTGGACAATCAGATAAAGGCTCAATTACTGCTCTTTATACTGTGTTAGTCGAGGGTGACGACATGACAGAGCCCGTCGCCGATGAAACACGTTCAATACTCGATGGGCACATTATTCTGTCTAGGAAGCTCGCGGCAACCAACCATTATCCCGCGATTGACGTACTGCGCTCTGCAAGTCGCGTAATGAACCAGATAGTTGATGATTCGCACAAAGAGTCTGCGGCTCATATGCGTGAAATGTTAGCAAAATACGAAGAAGTCGAGTTGCTAATTAAGATTGGTGAATACCAACAAGGCACAGACCCTAGAGCAGATATGGCAATTGCTCAAAGCGAAAACATCCGCACTTTTCTTCGTCAGGGTACTCATGAGCCAAGCGACTTAACAGGCGCGGTTGAACAACTTACGAGAATTGCTAACCAATGATTGCCCAGCTTCTGCACATCAAAAAAATTCGTGCTGACAAAGCCGATAAGGCCGTCCAGCAGCAAGAGTACCGAGTTTCCCGCGCTTCCGCGCTCGCGTTAAAATCAGAACAAACGGTCAAAGACTACCATCACTGGCGCGAGCAAGAAGAAGAACGGCGCTTTGCCAAAGCCAAGCAAAGTACTGTCTTGCTCAAGGAATTGGAAACGTTACGACAAGAAATTGCTCTGTTACGAGAACGCGAAGCCGAGCTCAAGCAAAAATCTGCAGAAACAAAGAAAGCACTTGAAGAAGAACAGCGACTCTTGCAAGACAAGAAAAAAGCCGCCTTACAAGCACACAAAACCACCGAAAAGTTTGTTCAGCTATATGAACAAGAGCGAGCAGAGAAAGAACTGCTAGCACAACATCAAGAAGAACTGGAACAAGAAGAATTTCGCACTGTCGCGGTAATGTAGAGGGAACAATGCAAATTAAGCAAAACATTGACGGTCAGACCCTAAATCCATCTCAAAAAATACACTCTGAAAAAGCTTTAGAGCAGGACCCAAATCGCCTGCAATCTCGCTTCGAAAATGCGATGGCTGACAAAAAACAGACCAAAAGAAAGGCAGAGATTACCAATAGCTCGGTTCCCACTGGTATGGATGAAGCCCATCTCAACTCAAAAAGTGAAAAAGTCTACCATTTGCCTTCTGATATTGAAGTTTCAATTGACTCTACAAACCAATCGATTAATAACGCTTCAGCGGATGGGATGCAATCGGAGCAAACTCTTAATGAGTTCGAGACTAAAGATGCTCGTATCTTACAATCTCATTTTGAAGAAGTTGTAACCGACAAAAAACAATCAAACAAGAAGAAAACAGTCGATAAAGATTCTGCACAAACGAATGCTGTAGAAAGCCTCCCTGCCGATAAGGGCAAGCTCTCGTCAAGTCGAGGAGTGGAGCTCCCACTTGCTCAAAGTAATAGTCAAAGACAAGATTCTGATTTGTCACCAAAGGATAAAAAGCACAAAAATCCAATAGAGGGCAGCTCTGCTTCTCTGGCCGATAATCAAAGACAAAATTACGATTTGTCACCAACGGATAAAAATTACAAAAATACAATGGTGGGCAACTCTGCTTCTTTAGGCAATAGCAAAAATGAATCAAATCTCTCAGCTCTAGGCCGTGGAGCATCCAGTACTGAAGTAAAAGAGATTGCTTTTGAACGACTCGAGACACATTCAACCCCTAAAACAGATGCAATGCAAAGTCAGTCCTCTAATGTGATGACTCAGGGAGAACTCATATTAAGGAGCATGACCAATCAAGCTTCTCAGCCAACTCAACGCGAGCTGTCTCACCTCGTCAAACAGCTTGTAGAGCAGATCCAAGTATCGCTACCGAATGCCACCACATCGAAAGAGGTGCGCTTGCTTCTCAATGACGGTCAGCTAAAAGGTGGAGAGATCCAAATTAAGTTAGATAACCAAGGTTATAGTGTGACAATCCGTCAAGATAACGCTCTTTCAGTCATTAACCAGCAGGCACGCCAAGAATTATCCGAAAGGCTTAATCGTCTGAACTTAGATCAACCGATTAGAATCACCGTCACAGAACAAACAGACCAACAGCATGACCAGCAGCATTCACGTCAACAGCGCAGCATTTATGAAGAATGGCAGCCGGAGGAAAACTGATGAAAATAGCGTTTCCTAAAATCGAAGCCGAAAGCGTTGAACTGATTAATCGCCTTTGCACAAAACAATGTTACTTCCATGGTAATAATGGAGGGAGCTTATCAATCACTATCGCGGAAAAGCCGCAGTTTTCGGGGTATCGACTCACAGCGATAATTGGTAGTCAAACTCTACACATCGACTTGGCATCGGCACAATTACAGCAATGGCTTGGCGATATCCTTAAAGAGACTTCTTTCGACTCACTACCAGATTCGCTTCAGCTCGAGCTATTGGGTGCTCAGTTGGAGCCATATGTGCGTGAGTTAAAACAGCAGTTTGGGCAGCTTCCGGTTCTAAGCAAGTTGGAACCCATTACGATAGAAAGCACTCAAGGTGAAACCTTGATGTTAACTGCCAAGGACAACAACAATACACTTTGCCTTTGGCTGAGCCAAGGCAACAACGTTCTAGTCGAAGCTCTGCCACCTCTATCCTCCAAAATCAATCAGAAAATCACTCTGCCAATCTGGTTGTGCCTTGGTACCACTCAATTATCGGTGAGCGACTTCACTGCACTTGAACAAGGCGATGTTGTCTTTTTTGACCACTGCTATGTTGCTGAACAGCAAGTTGTTTTTCAGCTATCGGGCAAAAATCTATGGCGATGCAAGCTTGAAGACCAAACCATTCAAATATTGGAAAAAGAACCAACTATGAACGATTTACATAACCAAGAGCCGATTACCGATCATCAACAACTTCCAGTTGACCTTACTTTTGATGTTGGTCAGCAGGCGATAACCTTAGAGCAGCTTACTCAGCTTCAACCAGGCTATGTTTTTGAGTTAGACCAACCCATTACCAAACCGGTGACATTAAGAGCCAATGGCAAAGTGATAGGTCAATGTGAGCTTGTTAATGTTAACGATAAGCTCGGTGTTCGCTTGTTAGAAATTTTCATCGGCGAGAACGCTTAATATGATTCAGCTGCCAGACGAACTCAATCTCATCGTCAGCCTTGCGCTACTGGCGTTGATTCCTTTCATCGCAATGATGGCCACCTCTTTCGTCAAACTTGCGGTCGTCTTTTCATTGTTGCGAAATGCATTAGGCGTGCAGCAAATACCACCTAACATGGCGTTGTATGGTCTTGCGATCATTTTATCTATTTTTATCATGGCACCCGTTGGCTTCGAAACCTATGACTATGTGAAGGCAAACGAGATTTCTCTAGAGGATTCAGCAAGTGTTGAGGGACTAATTGAAAGTGGGATGCAGCCCTATCGCGAGTTTTTAAAAAAACATATTCGAGAGACAGAAGCCGCATTTTTCACCGATGCTGCGCGAACTTTATGGCCGCAAAAGTACGTCGACCGACTTGAATCTGACAGCTTATTGCTCTTATTGCCTGCATTTACCGTCAGTGAACTCACTCGGGCTTTTGAAATAGGTTTTTTACTTTATCTTCCCTTTATCGCCATCGATTTGATTGTGTCAAACATTCTGTTGGCAATGGGGATGATGATGGTATCCCCTATGACCATTTCGCTGCCTTTTAAACTGCTGCTATTTGTACTACTTGATGGCTGGACCAAGTTAACTCACGGTCTCGTGTTGAGTTACGGTTGACAAGGTATTTAGCTATGAACCCTTCAGAAATCATTCACTTTACGACACAAGCACTAACACTTGTCTTGGTACTATCGCTGCCTCCCATTTTAGTTGCTGCCTTTGTCGGTACTTTGGTCTCACTGATACAAGCGCTGACTCAGGTCCAAGAGCAGACTCTCGGATTTGTCGTTAAGCTGATTGCGGTCATCATTACTCTGTTTGTCACTACCCAATGGTTAGGTGCCGAGCTGCATTCATTTGCCGCGCTTACAATGGATAAGATCCCGCAGATACGATGAACTACGAAGATCTCCATCAAGCTTTATTTGTCTACAGCTTAGCGCTACCTCGAATGATGGCGTGTTTTATCTTTTTGCCTATTTTGAGCAAACAGATGTTAGGTGGCACTATGGTCCGCAATGGTGTCCTGTGCTCACTGGCACTATTTACTTTTCCAATCATAAATCAGCACGCCTTACCTACTGAGGTTGACGGGCTGTGGATTATGGTTATCCTCGGCAAAGAGATCTTATTGGGCCTTTTGATCGGCTTTATAGCGGCGATTCCATTTTGGGCAGTGGAAGCTAGTGGTTTCTTGATCGACAACCAACGCGGAGCTGCAATGGCAGGAATGTTTAACCCTACACTAGGGTCACAATCGACGCCAACAGCCGTTCTGTTGACGCAAACGCTCATAACCCTCTTCTTTTCTGGTGGTGGCTATATCGCATTTATGTACGCGATTTTCAAAAGTTATTACTCATGGCCCGTTATTGATTTCTTTCCAACGGTAACCGACGCTTGGGTAACATTCTTTTACGGGCAGTTCCAGCAAATGTTATGGCTTGGAGTCTTAATGTCTGCACCATTAGTATTAGCGATGTTCTTATCAGAGTTTGGGCTTGCACTCATTAGCCGATTTGCTCCTCAGCTCAACGTATTCTTCCTCGCTATGCCAATTAAAAGTGCCGTTGCGAGTGTTTTACTGATTTTTTATCTCGCTATGATGATGGACCACTATCAAGACCTGTTCCCCAATATCACCTTGTTTGTCGAATTACTAAACCCCATTTGGCTAAGCCACTAGGATTGAGATATGAGCGGTGAAAAAACTGAACAACCCACCCCGAAAAAACTTCGTGACGCGAGACAAAAAGGCCAAGTAGCAAAAAGCCAAGAAATCGTCTCATCCTCATTGATACTGGTGCTCATTGCTGTACTGTTTGCATTTTCAGATTATTACCTTGAACACATTTCCGCCCTGTTGCTACTTCCCAGTGAACTGGCCTATCAAGGCTTTCAAGATGCGTTGCTTGATGTCGCCATCTCGATTGCTAAAGAAATGGCTTATCTCTTGGCTCCAATCATTCTGGTTGCAGCACTCGTTGCAGTTTTCGCCAACATGGGCCAATTTGGTTTTCTGTTTACCGGAGAATCTGTTAAACCTGAAATCAAAAAAGTGAACCCTGTCGAGGGGGCAAAGCGGATTTTTTCACTCAAAAGTGTTATCGAATTTATTAAATCGATACTTAAAGTCAGTCTGCTTTCATGCATTATTTGGGTTACCCTTCGCGGCAACCTGAATACATTGTTACAAGTCCCTACCTGTGGACTAAACTGCGTTCCAACCATAGCTGGCGTGTTGATTCAGCAGCTTATGATTATCTCTTCTGTCGGGTTTATTGTGATTGCTGCAGCTGATTTTGCCTACCAAAAATACGATCACACTAAGAAACTGAAAATGACTAAAGACGAAGTTAAGCGCGAATATAAAGAAATGGAAGGTAGTCCAGAAATCAAAAGCAAACGCCGTCAATTACACCAAGAACTTCAGGCATCTAACCAACGTGAAAATGTTAAGCGTTCCAACGTATTAGTAACAAACCCTACCCACATCGCCATCGGTCTCTACTACAAAAAAGGAGAAACCCCTCTTCCAATCATCACTTTGAAAGAAACCGATGCCATGGCAAAACGTATGATTAAAATCGCACAGGAAGAAGGAGTTCCGGTAATGCAGAAGGTTCCTCTAGCTCGGGCACTTTACGCCGATGGCCAACTTGATCAATACATCCCCGGAGATCTGATTGAGGCAACAGCAGAGATTCTAAGGTGGGTAGCTTCTTTAGATTCAGTAGAAGCCAACCAATAAAATCCGTTAAAGCATGCAGTTACATATATAAAAAAAGGAGCTTTCGCTCCTTTTTTTATACCCAGCCTTCTGCTAAATAGAGCAACCTTAATTGGCTTGGTGAACCCAATCTCTCCAGTGCATCAAGTTGCTCATCTTTTAAGTTAGGACTCTTATCTAGCATTACGCGGCCATTGGGAGCGTCTAATGGCAATTTATAGGTCAATTTTTTATTGATCTGATCTGCCTTACCTTCGTCTAAGCAACGTACTGCTGGCATCAACCAGTTCCAATCTTCGTTGAGAAGTTTTCTCAGTGCGCCCGTCGCCACTTTCTCTGTTTCGCTAGGTTCATCTTCTTCACTAAGCTTCAATATAGCATCGGTGTCTGGGACCAAATGCTCACTAGGCGCCGAGCCGAGCATTTTCTTTAGTGCTAACCGAGCATTCTCCATCTCTTTAGCTTCTATTGGAGCATTAGGGCCCGTCAAGTTTGTGTCCTCTTTTGGCCCTAGATAAACCATAAGAGCTCTCACCGATGCGGCGTCTTGCATACTAAAAGTGAAGTTTCCTTTTGTATTGGCAACCTCAAGCCTTGGCAACACGCCTGAATTGGCCTCCTCAGCCAATGACTCTGTTGCTTCTTTGTTTAGAACATAACTACCAGCCTGCCCCGCAACAAAGCCGCCACCGCTAATAATACCCGACGCCGCAACAGTTCCGATTGCTTCCTTAGCTAAAGGAAGCACACCTGCTGTAGCCACTGGAGTTACGCCAAATGTACCTAGTCCTACTGTTGCCATTCCTAACGTGGCACCTATCCCTCCTTCAGCAGACAGTTTTGCGTGACCAATGGCAAGCGCTTGCTGCATTGGTAAAGATAAACGTTGGTCTCGTCCTGGCAGGTGCGAAACCTGCTCTAGTTGGTGATGATATGCCTCAGCATCCCCGTTGATAGAAGCCTTGTGCAATTCTCGACCGGTAGCGACAATCAACCCCACCCCCGGTAGTAGCAGGTTAATAGCCGCGTTAACCCCAGGCCCTTTTAGTTTGTCTTTCGCCATCTCGAGCAGCTCAGCACCAAATCCGTCCATCTTACCCGGATATTGGGTCTCTAAGCTCGCTTGAAGTCGAGCATCTTTGCTTATTGCATCAAAATTGTTTTTGAGCTCTTGGTAAGTATTTCCATCAACTTTAACTTCATCTAAAAGACTGACAACCTCTAAGATTTTTCGTTCTGTCAGAGGCTCCCCTCTATACCCTGAAGGGCTAACAAGAGAGTAGGCCAACATAGCTGTGTCGTACTTTTCTTCCTTTATCAGTGCTTGCTTTAAGTCTAAATGGGTTTTTATATTCTCTTGAAAGTACTTGTTGTATTTTTGCTTAAGCACATTTTCGCTAATCGCAGCGTATTTATGCCCTTTATGGAACGTCGATGGCTCTTTAACCTCACCTTTTTTACTGATTACACGGTCATCTTTGGCAGCCGCAACCGCACGGAACTGGTCTAAATCTGGTACACTAGCTTGGCCAACTTTTACTGGATTCACCATAATATCTTCCTCTATACACGTAGTTGCTGAGCAAAGGTTTGTTGGTTTGATTCACTGAGCGGAATATCACGGTCTAACATGGAAAATCGCGCTGACCACTCCGAGCTTTGTTGATTGAATTCATCGAACCACTGGGTGAGATTTGCTGCATCTAGCAATTCTAGAGCTTTTCGACCAAACAGAATGACTTGACGTCCATCTGGTGATATGGCGAGATTCAGACCGCCGCAACCTAACCCATAATAATTTGCTCTTGCCAACAGCTCTAAACCTCGGCTCCTTAAGCTACCCTGCTTTGGCAATGCACCCACACGAGCAGATAACAAAAGTTCATTGTCTTCTGTGGCGATAAAATAGAGCAGTGTGCGATCGTCGACAAGCAACTGACAACGACCATTATTTTCAATATGCAGTGGTGGAAGCTCATTGAGAGAACAGAATTCATCAAGTAAACGTTGTATTGATTTCATTGTTTTTCCTTTTTGTTTCACTGAAATCCATTGAACAACGATTACTTATTGAACGATGTCGTAAATAGCTCTAATTTTGTTACTTTCGTCAATGCGCTGTGATACTCACCACAAAACTATCAAGCTGATTTTTGCAGCAGTTTGTAGGTTATTTATACAAGGAAAATTTTTGAAATGGCGCTGCCGTAACCAATGAACGGGTAACGCAGTAGAAAAGGTATACAAATGCTGAACGTAGAGTCCGGGCAAAATATAACCGCAAAAGGTCAGCAGACCCTAAAAGTTATGAGGGACATGAAATAGCCGAGCCTGCTCCCATTAAATTGATAATGAGAGCAGGCCCGATTAATGACTCATAAATTAATGATGTCGTTTATAAGCATGATTCATCTAGCTTTTTACATTGAGTACCGCCACCTTGATCGGCTCACCAAAGTAGTTGGCTTTGGGCTTAGCTTTTATATCCGCAATCACATCCTTGAGAAGTACTTCACCTTCAGGAGAAGCCTGGCCATCTGGCGTCATAACGTTTATTTTGATTGGCGCCTGCCTCAAGCCCATTTCATACTGACGCCTTCTGATTCCGGTCGCCGTGCTTGGGATCTCTTTCGTTATATTAAGAGTAAATGTCTTATCCAACTGAAGCACTGTATCATCAGCCACAAGTACCTCTTTCTCAGCAGGCGCCTTACTTATACCCACTATATCTGCACCAAGAGAACCCGTTTTGGGCGGATTAATAACAACAAAAGCTCCATTAGCATAATCTAAGCCGACACCCGGCTCTCTGGAGGTGCTCATAAATCCAGGGAATTTGTACTCTTCGCCAGGTTTAAGAGCTAGTAGCTCCTGACCAACATATTGAGAAACACCCCGGTAGACCGGCTCTGTTGTTCCTTCAAATAGTGGGGAATGGATAGCAGCCCTCAACATATTACGTAGTTTAATAGCCTCTTCACGTACATCATCAAGCTTATCAACAGATGGGCCCCCTTTGAGGTTGCGCATTGCCCCCTCAAAACGCAAGTTAAACTCAATGTCGTCTTTAGGTGAACCGTACTGCGATGAATAGCCTGGGTTAAAAGCTTCGGTCGGCTCACCCGTCCAGAAGCGCTGAACTGCTAACAGCATCCCTTTAATCAGTGCATCTTGGGCAGTACGGTTATCCCCTACAGCTCCCAGAACGGCTTGCTGACGGGCCTCTTGAGTGGCCTCCTTTCCAGCCAGTTTAACCAAAGCTGACACGTTACTCTCACCTGAATTATCTAGATTAAGCACATCGCTATGCAGCAGCATGTTGGTTCTCTTGTCGAGAAGAAACGCCTCCAGCACATAGTTATTTGGGCTGTTTTCGCGTGTATATATGTGTCCCAAAGACTGCTCTTGAGACGACTCCGCCAAGAGAGAAGCAGCGTCATCTAGCAGTTTCTCGTACTCATCCGGAGACTGCTGGCTCAGCCAATCATTCATAGCCTTATCTTTATCGGCATCAAAAAAAGCCGCCGACATATCAGTTCCTGCATGTTCAGGGATAGAGACAGGCCGAGCCTCGCTGCTAGAGTCGAATAGAGCATTCGTCACCGGGTTGTATGCGCCATACATCACCTTTTCAGCAGCCAAACCGGAACGCACCGTAGAAAAACCCTTGTTCGAGAGGTCATCGCGGATAACTTTAAGGTTATCGCTCGATGCGTACTGCGATGGGTAGCCGTCGCCACCAGTGATCTTCCGATCGAACTCAGCCTTTGTCATATGCACCGCGGGTATCGCCGGCAAACGGATCTCCTGGCCTTTGACCCGGACTGTTTTTGCTTCCTGCGCCGGAAGGTTGATGTCTTCGGTGAAAAGGTTCTCGTAAGCCGTTTCCCACTGCTTGGTTTTGCGCATTTCCCAGGCCAGTTTCGCGTCGCCCCTTGTCGTAGCCGCCCCTCCTTCCTCTCTTTCCTGCGCATAAGCATCAAACGCGCCCATGATCTCGGTAAAACTGTGATCTCGGCCTTGTATCATCCAACCTAGCAGCATCGCGCGGAATGACTGTACTTCATTGTCTGGTATATCCAGTAAGCGCACTACCTCATACATATAACTGGTTGTACTTGATGGCCCAGAAAACATAGGCAGACCTTTATCAAGGTTCTGCTTCTTCCAGTTGACCGAAACCTCCTTATCCTGACCGACGGTTTTTACTTCAGAATCACGCACCTCCCAAACAGAAAAACCCGGGGTAGCCTTCTCGCGCTCCGTTAAACCGCTGCTTTCATCACGATACAAGGCAGGTTCAACGTGTTTATACAGCTCGCTCGTATCGTACGTATCATGATTACGGGAAGCGACTATCTGCTGATGTCGTTCATGGCCCATGTTTTCAGTCAAGTTCCAGGTGGCGTATTTCAACCAGGCAGTACCGTGAGGCTGGACCGTGACTGGAGGGCCCTTTTTCAGGCTACTTGCGTTGAAAATATCAACACGCGCATTTTCAGGGCTGTTCTTCTCATTCCAGAGCGGTGTGTTAATCGAGTCAGCAATTTTGTCGAAATGAAGCCGGAAGTTCTCCTGAAACATATATCCAGCAGTTGTCAGAACACGGGCATTCACTTTTCCGTTAACCAGTTTGTTCATCTGCTCGCCCCACAACTGATCATCGCTAGTATCCCAACCTGCTAAAAATCCAGCTCCTCCCTCATCACCGAGATGAAGTTTCACGCCTGCATTCTCAAGCTTTTCTGCATTTTCTAAAACACGCCTGAGATACGACTGGGACATATACTCTACCGCGGGCATTGTGAGTAATTTATTGCCAAGGTGATTCATTTCGAAGCTATGGTTGGCCGCTTTGACTTTATCAGCGGCAGTGGAAGCAATATGCATCTGCATAGCAGGCGCTTCTTGCGGAAACTGCTGTTTCACTTTGGTGAGAATGCTGTCTACTACGCTGCCTTCGTATTCGGCGACCCGCATCACCGCTTTATTAAACTCAGCTTCAACCTGCTTGAGTGCAACGGGCTCGTGGTTACCTTTCGGTAAAGGGGGAAGATTCTGACCCGTTAGATTTACCGGGACGGACTGAACCTGAGAAAGCTGATTGGCCGCCGTACTCGCCTGCACCTGCACAGGTTGTACAGATACCCCCAATGTATGCTGAGTAACATTGTTATATGTATAAACCATATTGATCACTCAGCTTATCGGGAGAGAACTTCAAAGAGCGAATTGCGCAAATTAAGGCTGCTTTGCCAGAAATCCTGAAGATCAGTTGCTGGCAAGGCTTCATCGGAAACTGAAAAGTTAAGCACAATAGTGGCGTTATCTTCAGCAAGAGAAAAAGCGGCCATTCCTACAACGTCAGGATGGCTGTTAAGCTGTAATAACTTGAGCTGAAGACTGTCTGATTCCAGCTGCTCTGAGGGGTGCAACGGAAACATAATCAATGTCCGACTCTGTAGCAGGTTGATTGTGGCGAAATGGCGGCCATCGTCACCAACTAAGTTGCACTGATCATTTAATAGTTGCCACTGACCTTCCGATATATCTAACAGCCACTGGTTAATAATTTCTTCTCTGTTCATAGCATATACCCTCTGTTTTTTATTAGTTTAAGCGCAGCCTCTACACGCCTATATAAGAATCAGTCGCCTTTTTTATCAACTTGAACCTCTTTTGCAGCACGAACATTATGGTGGTCAGCACTTAACATTCATCATGTTAGTGAAGATATAGCGCTACATTGAATGACAAAAAAATTGGCATTATTTGGTTTTGCAGACAAAAAAAGAGTGGCGATGGCCACTCTCTATTTTGTTAACAATTCTTAGTGCCTGACTTTATTACAAAGCAATTGTTGCCATTAGATTGAATAGATTTATCCAATCCAATAAATCGTCACACTCAAGCTTGGCGAGAGCAATAATAAAGAGGTTTAGTTACAACGAACTTTGACGTTCACTGAGTTGCTTTTCCATAGCCTGCTTTAATGCCTGCAACTGACCATCAATACTTGCGTCGATGATGCCGACTTCCGTTTCAAGAATACAGCCTCCGTTTTTTAAACGCGCATCGGCAACCACTTCAACGTATCCTACTTCTGGAAAGTCACTCAATACCGATGAAACCTTTTCTCGAACGTCAATGACTTGTTCTGGATGAACATGCAAAATCACTTGCTTTTGGTTACTGACCAACTGTAAAGCTTCACGCACAACACTGACCGTCGTATCAACGTCATCAAAGGTATCGATGATCTTGCGTACAGCATCAAGCACCACACCGGTCATTTTTTGCTCTACCTGAAGGTAGTAATCATTACATTTGGCTAGGGTCGCAATCATGGTCTGGGCGTTTTCAATTTCCGCCTTTTGTAACCCATCTTGGTAACCACGTTGTTTTTCACTTTCGTAAGCCTGTTGAGCACTCTCGACAATGGTGCCTGCTTTAGCATGGGCAGCTTCAACCAAGTGCTGGGAGTCTAAGTAGCTCAAGTACTCTCGAGCTTTTAGTACCTTCAAACCCGGAGCAAGCTGTAAGTTGTCTGTTTTTATTTCAACAAATGAAACCATTGGGGAATAACCTGCTTTGCGATTTTTTTAGTTAGTCGATATGCCAAATCACGCTGAGTTTCTTCTAACCAAGCAACATTTGATGAGAATGCGAAATCTGACTGTTTGAGCTTAAAACGCCATCGCTGTTGAATATTGTCTGGAGAGTTTTTTAGAATGAAGCTAAACCAAATCAAGCCAAGCTTTAACGCCTGCTCCTGAATGCTCACGCTGTCGAATTGACTAGGTAACTTGTGTTGCCATCCTTCCGGCCAATCAGAAAGTAGCATTGGACCTTGCTGAATACAGAATTGCATCCCTTCAGACCCAAACGCTGTATGTAGATGTTGCTTTGGCTCCTTGAGTATAACTTGACGCATCGATATACAATGCAGCACACCGCCAACCATGACCAATAGTTTCCTAAGGGACTCAGGTGGCAAAAGTGCTACGCTGTTTGTCGGTATGTTAAAAGTCGACTCGGAAATAGGCGTTAATTCCCACTCTTTTAGCACCCAGTTGTTAAGCATTGGTCTATGTCTCCAACCATCTAGGTTTTCTATCCAAGACTGCTTGTCAGTAAGCCAGCTACTGTCCATGTACTGACACGGGCAATAGTTGAACTGGTGAACAACCTGACTAAGCGGTGTTTCTGGGTTAGCCACGTTTTACATTCCTACGGCACCAAAGATAAGTTGCTACATTCGTTCCAATCATTAACGCCACCATGAAAAGAACAATGACAATAAAATTATCTACCGAGTCTTTGGTTAGTTGAACAGACAGGATGCTCTCAAATTGATTCCCCTGAGGAGTGATTCGAACCTCAGCAGACGGCACCATTACAACACTAATACGATCGTAATTAAGACCTTCTATACTGTTGTTCACTAGCAACTTTATTTGCGGAACGTAAGAGTCTAGCGCCACATCGGCAGCATGCTTGATGAACACAGAAGCTGAAGCTGGCGTCGGACGCTCTCCAGGACGTAAATCTTTTTCTTCGAGAACCACGTGCACTCGTGCAACAAGAACACCATCAATCTGAGAAAGTGTCGACGATAATTCCTGAGACTTTGCATAGATAAGACGAGCGCGTTCAGCCAATGGTGATGATATTAGATCATCTTTAGGGAATACTTCTTTTAGTGTTGAAAACTCTTCACGTGGATAGCCTTTGCGCTTAAGCGCATCCACCGCGAACGCAATCTGCGAACTATCCACCATCAATTTTACGGTGTTGTCTTTACCCGGCTCTTTGGTTGCTACGACACCTTCAGATAGCAAAATAGATAACATCTCATTACCTTCTTTCTGGCTTATATTGGTGTAAAGCTCTGTTTGACAACCAGCAAGAAACACAACCATAGCCAAGGCGAATACACGCAATTTATTCATCATTTCTTACTGAGCCTTTAATAGGGTTTCTACATTTTGAGTGGTTTTGCCTACAGTCTTGGCAATCAACTCTTCTTGGAAAGTAATACGCGTTAGCGCCCATTGCATTTCCAGCAGTTTCGCAGGGTTATCTCCCACAGCTTCCATGCTGTCTTGTAATGAACTTTTAGCATTGTCGATATTTGACTTTAGTTCACTGATGTTTTCCAACAGCCCACCTTCAAGACCATTGTTGCTTTCAGGTAATGACATCGCTTGATCGAAACGTTCACTTAGTCCGTCTTCTATTTGGGCGTCTTGCACCTGTTCTAGGCTTGTTTGTACTACTTCAGTGTATTGCGTGTTGATCATATGACCTCCTACGACAAATCTAACTTATGGCTATGGGTGAGCATGTTTTTAACAATGGCATTTTTTGAAATAACTAGACTCAACTCTTGGCGAACCAAATCAACAACGGGTTTCATCTCCGGAACAGCTTTTAGATCCTCCCAAGCATGCCAAAGGGCTTGTTCCTTATGAGCACTCAGTGAATATTTTTCAGATAGCATTTGCCTCAGCTGATCGTTATCGGAAGGAGGCACAGCTCTAAGTTCATTTGCGAAATCCCCAACAAGCTCCTGCTTAAGCGCATCGAGTAAATTCGAGTTTGCTTCGTCTGTCCCTTTTATTGACTTCTCTTTGTTATAGGCATACCACATAGCTTCTTTCTGCGAAGCAAGTTCGGGGAAAGCTTGTTTTAGTTCCGAGATCAAAGCTTGACGAGTAATATTTTGCTGAGTCTTAATATTCTCATACCAAGCTTTAACCATGGAAACGTCACTAGAAGCTTCAACAACAGGCGGATTTACTTCTTTTTTGGCGTTTATTTCTTGCTGGGTTGATTCCCTCATCAATGAACTCATTCGCGCTTCATCTTGGCGCCGATGTACGCTTAACTCATTTCTGCTCTTTAGGTCAGCAGCTTGCAAGCTTGAGTCAATGATCATCCAAAGTTCCTAAGATCATGACAAAAGCTTTCAGCAAACGCTTTACTCTGTGAACTTCCATTCGCTGCTTGTTGCAGCCAAAGCTCTGCCTTACTAGACAAACCCGCTTTACCCGCAGCCAGGGCAGCAAGAGGGATAAGAGATGCATGATCAGAACACAATGAAGCTAGATGCTGCTCAGCTTGTTCATACATGCCCCTATTCATTAAGCTCATCGCCAAAATCATCGCGACCACCTCTTCAGTCCCTTCTTCTTGTTCGAGACATTCGACGATTGATTGAGCTTCTTTATGGCAGTGCATACCTGTAGCCATCAAGGCCACTGCAGCCAAAAGCTGGCGCATTTCTCTATCCATCAGTTATACCTTTTGCAAAATGGACTGCATCACATCTTTAATTGCTCTGGTCGTTGTAGAGTTGATGTTGTAGATAACTGACCATTGGTTGATGGTGTGCTGCAACTCAGCTAATTTCGATGGATCGTCTGCATTGGCTGAGAGATTTGCGATAGCGTCGGTCACATTTTTATTCGCCGTTGTAGCCTGACTTGTAAGTTTACTTTTAACTTCGTCGAGATTGACTGTACTAGTACCATTGTAAAAAGATGTCATAGTATTTCTCCTTAACTTGGCTGGGAAACGTACTGTTCAAGGACAGCCTGTGCTGCTATATACGCTTCGTGTTGCTTGGTTAATAATTGATATTGCTGAGGATTACACCCTTGATCTAGCTTTCGCTTGACCGAAGTTTGTGCCTGGAAAAGTGTCTCCTTAAGCTTCTTCACTTCTGCTCCAATTGGATCGTTATCTAAAATCTTTTCAAGATCTGTCATTGTTATTCTCTTCTGAATATCCGAGTTCAATATTGATGACCTGTCCACCTTTCACCAGTTCAATTCCGTCAGGTGTTACACTTGAAATGCGATAACCTTGAGGGGTTCGGGAACCCACCATATATCGAACATTGTCTGTCAAAATCACATAAGGCACCTGACCAAAATTCACACTACGAAATGGGAAGTCAACGTTAGTTCCTTTGCTAACTTTTGGGATAGATTTCAAAACCAAGTACGGCTTTTCACCATACTGTTCCCTAAATTCTCGAGTTACGCTGTAAAAGCGTGTCGTCTCAATATCATCTAGCTCACCGCGTACTTCCACGCGATCACCACTGGTGACGATTTGGACTTTTTTGAGTAAGGATTCTTTTTCAAGCAACTGCTTCAGCGTATCCATGTACGCTCCTGCCCGCTGCAACTCAACCTTCCACGCGACGAGACCGGGGACATCCCTTTCTAAAATCTGTTCTACTTGACTCCAACGGCTCGCATCATCAATGTATCCTGTTAGCAGCACGGTCCCAGTTTCATCACCGTTCTCAACTTTGACCTGGTGATAACCCAAATTTCGAAGAATAAAGCGAACTCCGCGACGAATCTCTTCCATGGTGCGTAAATCGCTTTTGTAGTTAATCCCTAGTAAGTCAATTCGACGCAATAGTTGTAGTTTTTGGGCACTATCGTCCACATATCCTTCTAGCACCGCTTGGTGAACGTTCGCATTCCATTCGACACGTACATCGTCTAACCCAAGTTCCTTCAAAATATCCCTAACTTGAACAATCGGCTCTGCTTCCGTGGTAATCTCGTTGGCATTGCTATTCACCTGGCTATACCACATACCCGCAAGAATAGCGCTAGGCAGCATACTGCACATCGCTCCAATCAAAAGAGAGCGTTTCCAAGTCGAGGATTTCACCACCTTGTTAGATATATCTTTGGTCACAACTTCTGTTTCACTGCCCAAGATTGCCAAATCATCGTCTGCATGTCCGACAGCAAACTGAACTACCCCAACAGAAACCAAACTACCTCGCTCTAGCTCAACACCATCTTTAACAACATCAACCTGCTCACCCCGTAGCGAAGCTTCGCTACAGCCTTTCAAGATGACATTCTCTAACGTACACTCAAGCGTCAAATGATGACTCTCAACCCCAGCATCTGAAAGTACAAGGTCAGCACCAAAGTCGTCATTTCCTAGTACCAATGTACCTTTAGGTAAAGGGACCTCTACTCCGGAATGCACACCGGATAAGATACGAATTTTCCATTGTTGCATTCTTATCAAGGCTCCTTAGCCGGGCGCATACAGTGTGGTTCTGCATCGCACTGTGTCACTTTAACTCGCCAACCTGTTTGACCAGTTGGCAATTCACACTCTGACAATAGTGAAGACTGAGCGCTTTCCAGCAAATACTTTTGGTAACGCTGTGCTTGCTCTAGGGTCGAACAACTGTATAGCTCTACAGCGGATTTGAACTGTGTACTGTTATTGGAGATATTATTTAGCTGTCCAATATGAGGGCGCAGGTCGTGTTCATTGCCAATAAGCACACTGTCGCCAATGCCATCTACTACGATGCGCGGTTCAATGATGAACATTCGAACAGTGCGACGTGTTGTATTGGTGTTGCTTCTGAACAATGCACCTAAAAATGGTATATCACCAAGGAGTGGTACTTTGCGTAGCTGATGGCTAACTTCATCACGATATACACCACCAATCAGCAAACTTTGTCCTTGCTTCACGGTCGCTAAGGTACTGATTTCGGTCTTTCGAACTGAAGGCAAATCGTCAACACTTCCATCAGGGATCTCAGAACCATCTTCCAAATGCAGGCTTAAGTTAATTTCTGGACGTTCGGCAAAACGATCACCTACAATACGCGGCACAATTCTCAACAAGGTTCCATAAGTCACTTCTTCAAGGGCCGTCGTCTCTTTACCAAGCAGTTTCACATAGAATGTATTGCTGTTGTTTAGGACAGCCTCTACATTTTCTTGCGTTAATAGTGTCGGTCGGGAAACCACTTGGGCACTCCCTTGAGATTCCAATAGACGAATCTGAGCGAGCAAATAGTTCAAGTTACTTGCATCCAGCAGGGATTTAAAGGTCGCACCGCTACCTAAAGTAACATCGCCACCTGCAACATCACCGGTTGTTTTTATATCGATAATGCTATTGTTACCGACAGATACTCCCGCTCGCCAATCTACACCTAGCTGACTAATGTCATTTGCACTTATATCTACGATTGAAACTGCAACTTCGATTCGTGATTGCGGTTGATCTAACTGGGCAATTAGCTTGCGATATAAAGGAAGCCTTGATTGCGTATCTCGCACAATGATCGCATTTAATCCGGGCTCAGCTTCAACTGTTGCGCCACCGTGAACAGAAGCAGGCTTTGTAATAACTTCTTTACCTTCACTATCTTCTGCGAGGTTTTGTTCCCTTGAGTCAACTACTTGCGTTTGCACACCAGATACCAATCGACGAAGCACTGCTGCTATGCCAGGTACAATAACTTTCTGATCCCGGTAAGAGATCTCTCTATCAGTAGCGGAAGCGTATTTTAGCGGGATCAACTCAACATAAAGTTCATCGGTAGAATTTGCTTTCTGTAGCAAACGGCTCTCTAATGCTTCTGCTGTCTGTACGATGAGGTCTACATAACGAGGTGGACCTGCCAGATAAATAAGACCTTTATTCTCTACAGCGCGCCAGCGGTAACGTGAGTCCCAGACCCCGGTCGAAATTAGAGTACTGCGTAAATCCCGTGCTGTTAGTAGTTCAAGTTGCAGAAGCCGAGAACGTGTTTCTGTCGCCTTGTATACGTGCAATACAGCACCGTCAAAGTACCACATCAGGTTATAAATCTGTGCCAAATAATCTAGAAACTCAGCAGGCTTTTCTGGTGTGAATCTTCCACTGATTTTTTCACTGACCTTTTCACTTACAGCAACTGACACACCATAGTTTGCGCCAAAGTTATTAAGTAGTTCTTTAAGAGAGTCATTATCAGCAAAATAGCGAAATGGACGTTGTGGCCAATCAAGAGGAGCAGCCAATAAACTCGTCGAACTAGCACATAGCACAAAAAAAACTAAGCTGAACTTGGTAAGCAATGCTCTCATGGCAGCCACACTGTATGGTTAATTGCGCGGTTTACACGTTCATGCTCTAGTATTTCACTGTAATATTCACACATGTTGACGTGTTGAGAGAGCAGTGAAGGAAAGCTCACTGAAGACATTTGGTCAAAGGGAGCCTTACCTTGTAACACTAAACGCTGCTCCTTGTTTAGAGTTAACGTTTCTTGACCATCACGTACTGTTTTTAAAGATAACTGCATACAACGCTTAAGCATCTGTTCACTTTGATAATCCAAGCTTTTTTCAAAGTGGAAAGGCAATTCGGTTTCCCATAAAATCCAAGACGAATGTTGTTTAACTTCGACGTTGAACTGATCGACTTCAATCTCGTAAGTGCCATTTTCATTGGGCGTAAAAGTCCTAACCTCTAGCGTATTTGCTAGAGATTTCATTATTTGATTTAGCATCGTTATGCCTTTATTAAATATGACTCATGTGATTGTAAGCTTGACCAAACTGACCACTTTGAACATCAAAGTAATACAGGTCCACGTCACCTACCGATTGCATGTCTTGGAACCATTGCCACAGTTTTGCAACCGCATTTAGATCACGATATATGTGGTCACATGCCTCCCAAACTTCCCTAAGCTCAGGGGCAAGTTGTCTTGCCTGTTCACACCAAGTCTGCCAGGCCGTGAAGAACTCCGGAGAAGTCAGTGCAAACTCAGACAAGGCTTTTAGTGTATTAAGGCAGGGTTGCCATTTTTCCATCAAAACGCGATGCGACTCTGCAGCTTTTTTGTGCGTTTCCTCAAGGGTTCGAAGTTGCTCTTTCACCTGTTGTTGTTGAGACTTTATCAGTTCGAGTTGCTGTTCTACGTAAATCGCACTTGCTTCTTGACCCAGAAGTTTTTCCCAATAGCTACCTTGAATCTGCAGTTGATTCGCCAGTTGCTCAATTTCCACCACATCCAATAACACGCCTTGGTCAGATTGGTGATTTACCCATTCGGCAATAGCACAGTGCAAACATAGTGTCAGTGATTTGGGGCTAGCCAGATTATATCGATAACCTACATGTTGATTGATGTATGCCACTCGCTGTTCGTGAGTTGCTAAAGTCTGGCTTGCACCTAGCCTTGAACCAATTTCCAAAAACAAGCGCATCGCAAATCTATCTAACGGGGCACCAAGCTTCTCATAAGTCTTAACTAGCTGACTTGAGCACAAAGCATCAATCACATCTCTATTCAACAACCTTTGTAGTAGAGATAACTGTTCCGAACTTAAGACACCTTCGCTTAGGAGCTGACGGTGACTGACATTAACAACATTTTTACCCTGCGTTTGTTTAGCGGTCTCTTGGTATCGAGCCCCTCTCTGCAAGACTGTGACCTTCCTTTTTGTCACAGAGTTGTCTGGAAAAAGCGAACGGCGTCGCCAATGCTGCTTTTTCATTTTGTCTTCTTTCTCCGCACTTCTTTCGTACACTCCTGAACGAAAGAGGTAAAATTAACATTGAGTATTCGTTTCTATGCTGATGATAATATAATGACTCGCGAACCGACACTTGTAATAAAAGTCAGAAAATTTTAGTCATAAGTCATTTCATTCAGCGATAGCTACCATTTCTTCACCTGATCGTACTTTACTCGGTGTCGTACCAAAACGACGGCGATAGCTCTGAGTAAAATAAGACTGGCTAGAAAAACCCGCTTCCATTGCAATATCGACAATACTCATCTTACTTGTTAGCAATAACTTATGCGCAAATAAGAGGCGGCGTTCACTGATCCATGCCCGAGGAGACATTCCATAATGCTCATTAAAAAGCTCTTTGAACGTCGTAAGACTTGCGCCAAACTCCTGAGCATAATCATTTAGTTTCCATTCTTTCAGATAATGCAATTCCATAAATCTGCGCAGTCTTTCCGACGTGCGATTCATCTGTTGAGAGAGTAAAGCATAAAGTTGCTCTCCACCTGCACTATGCAATAGCAAGATCAACATTTCTTCGTATTTTAAGCGCATAATTGCACTTGGATAAGATTGCTCTTCCAACGCTTGCATGCCTGAAATAACTTGCTCGAGCAGGATATTTAAGTCAAATGGAAAAAGTCCCATAATGGCCTTATCCGATTTAGGCAATGTCATCAACAAATCGCTATGTTTTTGCAATAGCTGACTCACCAGCTCATTTTCAAATTCTATAATCATCGACTGGTACTCTTCCCCAAGAGCCGAGTATTCAAACAAATAATCGCCCTGAGACAAAAAAACACCACTGCCAGCAAGAATATTAACTGTACAATCTCCAGTCTGTATTTTTAACTGACCGCTACGAATAATAACAATTTGAGAATGTTCTGAATGAAGTACCTCATCAAAGCTTTCTCGAGTTGAAAATCTATGAATTTTCTCAAAACAAGCGCCGAATTTGTCCGTGTTTAATTGGCCTGACACATTCATTTCCTAACCTTCGTCATATTCACTCTCTGCTTTTAAAGCGTGAGAGTTCCAAAGCACTATCAATCAGCGATAACACCCTAATAATGCATTAGTAATTTAAGAAGAAAAGAAAAGAGCACAGTAAGTTAGTAACCAACTATACCCCCCCGTATTTAAAGCAAAATGCTCAAAACCCTCGCATTAAAGCAAGGTAAATAAAACTAAGTATACGAGTTCCCTGAGTTAGAATTTTGGTATTACAGAGAACGCTAATTTTTTTATTTAATTAGTAATAACTAAAGTTGTAGTTACTGAGTGTTATATTAATAACTTTGATTTATTATTAGAACAGAATGAATATACTTAACACTACATTCTCAAATTTGAGACACTGTGATATACAAGCGCCAGTGCGCCCTAGAACATTCATTCTAGTCAAGCCAACCTATTGGAGAACTGAATTATAATCACAAAAATAGCAGTTTAGGCAATAATCATAGGTGATAAATTTCACTGTCCCGATGAGCTGAAAAGTTCAATGTATATCACCCGTGAAGAGTGAAAACCATGTCATATGACCGTATATTAACTATAAGAGAACCCTATTTTAGTAGGCCCTAATTAAGAAAAGACAAATAAACAGGATCTCATTGTCTCAGTTTTGTTGTTAATTTTTTGTTGAACTTAACACTATATCAACACGTCTTTCACCAGGTTCAAAATGATATTCAACCAAGCTTTGAGCAACTACGTTTCCTTTATCCAACAACCTTGCTCGTATTTTCATACTTCCATCACCAGCCTGAAGAGGCGAAATCAAAAATGAATACTGAATTGGCAGTTGTATCCCTTTATACTCTTGCGCTGCCGACGTCAAACATTGATTATTAATCACTTGGCACATATCCACTTCTACTCTTGTTGCGACAGGAGAAAAGTAGTCATCTATAGAGATCCAACCGTACACCTGTGCTTGTGATTTCTTACTAAAATCTGAATTTGAGATGGATTGACTGCATCCACTCAAAGCAACCAGAAATATTAGACCGGACCATAAAGGCTTTTTCATTCAAAAAGATCCAAATTTAAATAAACCATAATAAATTGGCGTAAATTTATACAGCCTCCTAGCTAAAATCAACCTCTAAGAGTATATATTTTAAAAAATTGCACGCGTTTAAAAAAAGTCAACCTATGGTTTAAAGTATAAGTAATTGTCAGTTCTTTGTATTTCTCAATAATATCTCCACTCTATACATACCGAATTTCTGATGGCACTAGAGTAAAATATCCTCAATCAACAAATAAGTTTTTTCTAATAAAGAAATCATTAATAATAGTCCGTATACAAAAATTAGAAATTGTTCTTAACTCATTGAAAGCACTAGCTGAGTAATGAGCTTCGGTGCACAATTACTGATTACTTCATATAAAAACAGTTAATTCCGGCCAGAATATAAAAAATTACAACGGATAATGATAAACCAAATCCGCAGTCTCGCTTATGTTCAATGAGAAAAACCAGAATAAGGATCCAACATATGTCAGCGCGCCAAAAAATAGATGAGGTGCTAACCCAATTCGCTCATCAAATAGGCTTGCCTGAACTACGCTTAACTGACAATGAACTCAGCCTTGCATTTGATGACGCAATACGAGTTCACTTTCTATTTCACCCTGAGCAGGAGACACTTCAATTGGAAGCTGAAGTGGTTAACCTAAGCGTGCTGAGTAGCGATCTTTGCCGTTCTTTACTGGCTTTCAATCATCATTGGCCGGAGTACGAACTATTTTTTAGTCTCGACAACAATAGAAACGTTTTGTGTCTACATAAACTTCTAACTAATGAAAAGCTTGAGTACGCATACTTCGAGTCAGCACTTGCTGAACTTATTACACAGTGTGAATCTTGGGAGTCACTATTGACAGCGTTTGAGACTCCAGAGCAAAACCTTTGCTTGCCGAATACTGCTGACTTAAGGGTGTAAGAATACTATGCCAAATGATATTCAACCCACGAGCAACAACGCTCATGTTTATACCGCAAACTCGTCAACAGAGCGTAATAACGTATCAAAGAAAACCTTTTGTGGGTGCTCAGTCTCTTTACTTGGTTCTTCGGAACATCGGCAACACAAAGCTCAAGCAAAAATCACACTGAACAAACAACTAAATCAGCTAAGTAATATTGCACTTAGCAATGCTGTACTTAGTAATAATAAGCAGTCTGCGATCGACTCGCTCTATAAACGAAAAGTAGAAGTACTCTAAGAACTTTAGGCAGATTTTCAAGCTGGCATGAATGACCAACGTTCTACGCTTTTAACCATAGCCGAAGCATTCTCCATGGCAACGATTTCCGGTATCTCGCTAGCTCATGTTTCTCATACATCGCTAGTGCCATGAACACCTAAATCGTGTTTTATTGATCTGCCTGCAATTCTAATGAAGTTCTTTACCTTCCTCTGATGTCATTCAACCAAAGCTTAACCCTATCTTCTGTCGGTATTTGTAGCATTCACTCTTCGCTATACTCAGCGCAAACTCAAGATTGAGAAAGTGAAACTAAGGCAAGATATGACTGACTACGTAGTCTGCGCACTCTATAAATTTGTGCAGCTTGAAAACTATACCGAACTTCAAAAACCTTTGATTGCTCTTATGGATAAGCATCGTATCCGCGGTACTTTATTGCTTGCGAGCGAGGGCATCAACGGGACAGTCGCATCAAGCAGAGAAGGTATCGATGAGCTTCTTGCATGGTTTAAACAAGACGAACGCTTAGCTGACATCGTCTATAAAGAGTCTTTCGATACTAAACAGCCATTTAATCGCAGCAAAGTTAAGCTCAAGAAAGAGATCGTAACTTTAGGCGTAGAAGGTATCGACCCACGCCATGTTGTTGGTACTTACGTTAAGCCTCAAGATTGGAATGAACTGATTTCTGATCCTGAAGTGTTTGTCGTCGATACACGTAATGACTACGAAATTGAAATTGGCACTTTCCAAAACGCGGTCAACCCCCAGACCGAAACATTTCGTGAGTTTCCTGAGTACGTCGCTAAGAACATGGACCCAAGCAAGCATAAAAAGGTCGCTATGTTCTGTACCGGTGGTATTCGCTGCGAAAAATCCACTGCTTACATGAAGCAGCAAGGATTTGACGATGTGTATCACCTTGAGGGAGGTATTCTCAAATACCTAGAAGAGGTACCGGAAGAAGAAAGCCTTTGGCAAGGTGACTGTTACGTGTTTGACAATCGCGTTGCGGTTAATCATCAGCTTGAAAAAAGCGGTTATGAAATGTGTAAAGCCTGCCGCTTACCCATCACAGAAGAAGACATCAATTCATCCGATTACGAAGAAGGTGTAAGTTGCCCTAAGTGTGCCGACAAACATACTGATGAGCAAAAAGCACGCTTTCGTGAGCGCGAAAAGCAAGTTAAATTAGCTGTAGAACGCGGGGAGGTTCATGTCGGTGGTGATGCAAAACAGACCATTGCTCAACGTCGACAGGAAAAACTTGATCGCAAAGCGGCACAAAGAAAGGGGTAACTCCCATTTCTTTTAGATTAAAGGGAGCTCTTGCTCCCTTTTTGATATTGAACGTTGTAGGCTTAATGGCCAAAACTTTGCAATGGTATGACATTAAACATAATTTTATCATTACTATTGTCATTTTCGCGATTATGCCACTTAAACATATCGCTTCACTTTGCCCACTCTATCTGACCACTAACATACTCTATTACACAATACATAATAATGATCATTCTTACTGCCGATTCATTGAACGTCTCAATGCCTCTTTTAAAAACTGTTAACTTCGAACAGAACCATTTTTACTTCAACAATGGCTCACGTAACTACCGGATAATTAAGCTACAGACTTGTTATGACGAGTTTGAAGTCAACGGCATGTACAGTGCCTGTGAGTCGCGCTATAAGCTCTCGTTAGAGGGTGAAAACGACCTCGAATTTTGGCTGAGTAACGGAAAGCCTCTGTTCACCGCAAACAGTTCTAGCACAGTTGTCAATGTACTAAGTTGATACTTAAACCATCACTTAACTTATAGAATCAATTATAAAAAGCGTTTAGACTTTGCTTAATCATTTGGACGAACTCGAAAGGCAGGATGCGTAGCAAAGGAGTTTGATATCAGCTTAAACGCAATAACATGGATGTTTGGCACTATCGTTTCATTTTGCTTGATGGCAATTGGAGCGAGAGAACTTAGTCAGCAGCTAGATACCTTCCAAATACTCTTTTTTCGCACCATCATTGCACTAATAATCATTAGTGTTGTGATTTTCGGGGCTAAGAGGCGCTACCTATTACGGACTCAACGTTTCAAACTGCATCTTAGTCGAAATCTGTTTCACTTTGCAGGCCAATATGGCTGGTTTCTTGGTATTGGTTTATTACCGCTTGCCGAAGTGTTCGCCTTAGAGTTTACGGTCCCTCTGTGGACTCTGCTGCTCGCATGCCTCTTTTTAGGAGAGCGCCTTACACGTAATAAACTTTGCGCAGCTTTACTCGGTTTTTCTGGTGTGTTGGTCGTCGTCAAACCAGGCCTTGATATCATTTCACCCGCAGCTCTCATCGTTCTTGCCGCAGCATTTTGCTACGCCGTTGCCCATGCCTCGACCAAGTCTTTAGCAAGTACCGAACACCCGCTTACCATTCTGTTCTTTATGTGCGCAATCCAGTTGCCTATTGGTATTTTCTTTAGTCTTCTTAACTGGCACACCCCTCTAGGCATCGAATGGCTGTGGCTGTTAGTGATTGGATTTACCTCCTTGTCTGCCCATTATTGCATGACCAAAGCAATGCAGTGTTCGGAAGTCTCATTTGTTGTCACTATGGACTTTTTACGTTTGCCAATGATCGCCTTAGTCGGAGTTTTGCTTTACGCTGAACCTTTTCAGATTAGCGTGGTTCTGGGGGCAGGTTTGATGCTGTTGGGTAATTTGATCGGTATTTCATCATCCAAACCGTTGCTAAAGAACCGCAATTAGGCCCAATAAAAAACAAAAACAGTAGAACCAAGGATTAGGTTTACTGCACTGGATTAGAGCAAGGAAAGAGACAAATGGATTTATCTTCAAATTTTAGAATGCTGGCGCTCTACAACCAGCGGATGAATCAACAATTGCTTCAAGTCTGCGAGAAGCTCAGCCCGCAACAACTCAGCCAAGAGACTCACTCTTTTTTCCCATCAGTCATGGCGCATTGGAACCATATTTTGTTTGGTGATTTAATCATGTTGCAACGCTTGGTCACCAATCAAATCCATCGATTGACTCCACAGCAAATTGAAGCGCTACCCACTGCGAAAGCCGTAGACGATACCTTTGCAACAAACATCGAAGAATTGAAGGCGCTTCGCTCGCTCGTCGACCAGATTTATATCGACATGACGAAGGATTTTACTGCCGAGACTTGTGCAAAAACGGTGATTTATATCACCACCGAAGGGGGAGAAATGAGGCGCAATGTCGGTCAGTTTTGCCAACATATCTTCAACCACCAAACGCACCATCGCGGTCAGCTTACCGCAATATTGGCGCAGCTTGACTGTGACTTTGGTTGTACCGACTTACCTATCATAGTGCCAGAAGGCTCCAGTGCATTTGCTTAAGACTCAATCCCATACTCTTTCTTTTCTAAAGGATGAAATGAACGAAAGCGTCAAATTGTCTAGCGATAGTCTTTCTGTTTAGAAGATGCATAAACGAATAAGAAGGTTCACAATGTCTCGATTTTATCTTGTACTCACTGTATTGGGGATTGCCGCTCCATACGCAGCGTTTCTGCCTTGGCTTTTCACTAATGGCTTAAACCTGCCACTTTTGTTTGAACAGGCGATAGCCAATCCAATTAGCGCAATGGCATGGCTTGATGTGGTTGTTGCAGCGGTGGCCTTAATTGGCTTTATTCTTGTTGATGGGGAAACAGAACCATGTTCGAGGCCGTTTTGTCGCGATCCTCGGGACATTGATTGCTGGCGTTTCGTTTGGCTTACCACTCTATCTCTATTTAAAGCACAAATAAAGGTTAACCATAAGAATTTTTCAGTGATAACAAAACATTTATCTCAATGATAAATTCCGTTAAGCTGTCGTTATTTCAATGCTATGGATTGCTCAGTTGTTGTTTAGTCGTTCGATACTTTCTGTGTTTGCCGTAACCTGCCTGCTGCTTATCAGTAGTGCGGCGTTGAGCGTGCAAGCCAGTGAGCAAGTTTTCGAGCCGATCTCACCTCAACGACTAAGTAGCGAGAAGCAATACCAACTTAGCCCAATTGAATGTCCGAAATTGCAAGGCTACAGCGAAGCGTCTGCCCATCACTGTTGTGGCTCAAGTTGCCTGCTGAAACTGACCAACAGCCAATCCATCTCTACCGAACAAGTTCCTCTACCTATCCTCGCGCCATTAGGATTAGAAACGATTGGTAAAGCCATCACCCGCTCTCGCACTCTGTTTCGTCCTCCTATTGCTTAATTTCCAATTCTAATCACTCATCTCACCGCGACAGTCGCAGTGGGAGGTTAACGCTATTTGATAATCGGAATTTATATAGGAATAAGCGATGAAAAAGCTATTTACTCTTTTCTCTTCTTTGATTTTTGCCTTGTCGGTACAGGCTGCGCAGTTTGAGGAAGGAACACATTACAAGGTATTAGACACAGATAAATCGGCAACACCAAAAGTGACTGAGTTTTTCTCATTCTATTGTCCTCACTGCTACAAGTTTGAACCTGTTGTTGAGAACCTAAAAGCCTCTCTGCCTGACAATGCCAAGTTGGAAAAAGTTCATGTTGCCTTTATGGGCGCAAACATGGCAGTGCCGATGGCGAAGTCTTACGCCACCATGGTTGCTTTAGATGCGGAAGAAACTATGGTTCCTGCTATGTTCAAGCAGATACATGAACTACGAAGTGCGCCAAAAGATGAGCAAGCGTTACGCCAAATCTTTATTGATAACGGTATTGATGCAGAGAAGTTTGACGCGACTTACAACAGCTTTGTAGTCAACTCAATGCAACGCGGATTCGACAAGCAGTTCGCAAACAGCACGCTTACAGGTGTTCCGGGGGTTGTCGTGAACAACAAGTACATCGTCAAAGCGGATAAGATTCGATCTTATGAAGAGTACAATCAGTTAGTGAACTACCTTCTGACTCTTTAAATCTGATTTTTAAAACTAAAGCCAGAGCATATTGCTCTGGCTGTTTAGATTTCAACAGCTCGCTATCGCCTCTTAGTTTGACTAGCTCGTATTGCCCTGTTGAGTTTGTCCATGAACTGTGGATGACGATTAAGAAATGATTTGGAGATGTAAACACCAAACTCTTTCTCTTCCTGTAAGATAACTTTGTATCTGGGGTTATTTTTGAACCTGTGATTGTAGACTTCTTCTGCCACTAATACGGCATTCACTTCTCGCCTATCTAACATGCTAATTAACGATGTTATACCCTCGGCCGGATGCGCCAAGTTAAAACCCGTTTTCGTCAGCCAACGATTTGTATTGGTGTTTAGCAAGCTAGCGACTGTATACCCTGACTTGGGGAGAGAAGAAAACTCTTTATGATGACTGGTTAATACAACCCATACCCAGCGATTGATCATTACTGACTCTGAGAAAACCGCATATTTGTCGCGCTCATCGTTCTGAGAAGCCATAAAAAAGCCATCTGAGCGTCCAGTTTTTAGCTCAGCCAATGCACGCCCGTGATTAGAGTTAATTTCAATGGTGTAATCTACGCCGACTGAGTCCAGTATCAACTTCATTTTATCAAGCCCAATCCCAGTATGACTGCCTGTGCTGTCAACTGTGGTATAGGGTGGAAAATCTGGACAAAAGAAGTGCATTTTATACTGTGCGTGTACGTAGCTACTGCCAAAGCACAGCCAAGCGAATATCCAAATGTATAAAGTCTTACTAATCATCAAACTAAGCTATTAACAATCCATATCTTTAATATAGGCTCATCCGATTATGTTCACCAATCCAGCAATATGAAAGGCAAGCACTTTTGCTAATTACTATGTCATTAATACAAGTAAGTTGGCAAAATAGAGGCGGAAATATCAACTTTCTGTTTACCTCAAACCAAAAGGTGTAAAGCCAGAGCAAGTTGCTCTGGCTTCGTGGTTCACGCGCAAGGGTCAATCATCAATCAGACGCTGAACGCTCCCAATCTGTCAGCAGTTTCATTATCTGCGTCGAGTCATCTGGCATAGCACTTGGTCTAGCGAGTGACTTGCGGCCCAACTTCACCGCCTGTCTAATGTTTCTTACCTGATAATAGAACCCATCCCCTTTGGCTTGTACCTTAACTGATTGCTGAGAGGTTTCATAAACTTCGATACTGTATTGGTTTTCTTCTGTGGGTAGCCAAGGGTTGGTCGTAAGATTGATTGCGCCTTTTGAACCAAGAATGGTGAAGCCATGCTTTAACCCATGGTCTTCTGCTGTGTGCATTTGAGCTGTCACATTTTGGCCAAATTTGAAGATGGCGCTAGACTCGCAAAGGTTACCATCTTGCCCATTGCGCCCAATGGCTTGAACCTCTGTGTTTTCGAAGATGCTGTCGCCAAATTGATTTTGCAGGATAAGATGCATCAGTGACACAGGGTAACAGCCTAAGTTAAACAGTGCCCCCTTACTCTCAGGGTTAACAAACTGACTAATCGCGGCAATGTAAGAGCCTTGGATGCTGCGCACCTCTCCAATTGTACCCTGCTTTAGCGTCTCTAAAATGGATTGAATCAACGGGTGATTCAGATACATTAACCCTTCAGCAAAAAACACATCATGCTCGCGAACCGCATCTAACGCGGCATGAGTTTTTTCTATATCGATAGATAGGGATTTCTCGCACAGTATCGCTTTGCCTTTCTGCGCTGCTTTGATGACATAGTCATGGTGGAGATGGTTGGGCAATGCAATGTAAACCACCTCAACGTCACTATCTTCTATCAAGTCGTCCATTGAAAGGTACGTCTTGGCAACAGAATGCTTGCTGGCAAATTCTTCAAGCGTCTGTGGGTTTCGGCCTGCAACCGCATAAAGCTCGCTTTCACTGTCCCCTGCAATCGCCGCTGCCATCACATCAGAGATAAAGCTCGTTCCTAGAATGCCCCACTTCATTATGCTTCTCCCGCTATACTGCTGTTAGTTGCACTGACCAATTCTGTCATACCTAGAGCGATAAACGCTTGTGTATGCGGCATAGCAAAATGCGCCTCAATCGCTGATTGATCGTCGTATCGCTCCCACAATATGACTCGCCGAGGCTCGTTGACATCAAACGTTGCTGTTGCCTGTTGGCAACCTGGCTCCGACTCCATATCAGAGCAGAACTGTTCAATTGCTTTCCTTGCCACGGTTAAGTCAACATCAGAGTTTACTCTTAGCTCCGCAGTGACAAAAATTGTTGAATCCATTATTCAGTAAGCCTTGTTTTCTTCACGTTAAGCAAACCATGTTATTACAGCGCTCAAATTGTTAAACTAGGTTAAAGTTTTTTATTTAACAACTCAGAGTGTTTAATGGACAAGCTCACCAGTATGAAGGTTTTTTGCCATGTCGCCGAACAAGGTAACTTTCGCCTTACTGCGGACTATTTTTCTATGTCAGCAACCATGGTCGGCAGACACATAAAACATCTCGAAAGTTTACTCAACACACCGCTGATTCACCGCACGACAAGAAAACAAACCTTGACCGACTCTGGAAAAATTTATCTTAAAGAGTGCCAGAGAATTCTCGAAGATATCAGCAATACTGAAAGCCTTATCTATGATTTGCAGAACAAACCTAAAGGCACGGTAAAAATCAACGCACCTGTCACCTTTGGTACTCAAGCTCTCGCACCAATTTTGTCAGACTTCATCATTCAATTCCCTGATATCAATGTTGATTTGGAGCTAGACAACGGTGTTATCGACCCATATAAAAGTGAGGCTGACTTTATTATCAGAATTGGTCAGCTAAAAGACTCCAGTTTGGTGGCAAGATACCTAGGAGAGTATGAGCTTATCTATTGCGCTTCACCCGATTATCTCGGTAGACATGCCAAGATTGTTAAGCCTGAAGACCTGACTCGCCACTCTTGCCTTGGTTTTCGCTATCACGATATTTCAGAGTCTCCGAGTACGAAATCGGATTCTCGCCAACATATAAAGTTGATGGCAAACAACGGAGAGGTACTACGCCAAGCCGCTTTGAAAGGCGTTGGGGTTGTTATGCAGCCTCGCATTTTACTTGAGCCAGATCTGAAGTCAGGCGCACTTAAGCAAGTACTAGAGAGCTTCCCTTTGCCAACAAAACCGATTCATCTTGTTTATAAAGACAAACAGTTATCGCTAAAAGACCGAACCTTTGCCGACTATCTGTTAAGCACTTTAAGGCCTTGAAAATACGCTCTCCAATCCTCTTTTACTGCAGACAAACAATAACTAGAAAGCTAGTATGTTTGCTAAAGTGGATAAAGACATTATGGAGAGCCTCACAGTGGCACTAGAAAAGTTCGACGACATTTACCGACGCGCAGCAGAACGCAAAGGTGGGGAAGCAAACCTAGAGTCATTACTATCTAAACCATTGCCATTGGATCAGCTGATGCAGATTACCAATGATCGTTGGCTATCCGCATTCAGTATGAAGGTGTTTCAAAGTGGCATTTCTTGGAAGGTAGTGAGAAACAAATGGCCTAACTTTGAAGAGGTGTTCTTTGCTTTTAAGATCGAACCACTCTTGATGCTTTCTGACGAACAATGGGACAACAAAGCGTCCGATACTCGAATTATTCGCCATCACGCCAAAGTGAAATCGATTCAAGCGAATGCTCAAATGATGCACGAAGTTTCTCTACAACATGGTTCATTTTCCAACATGGTTGCCAATTGGCAAAGTGAAGACATTACAGGGCTGTGGAGTTATCTCAAGAAGCATGGTAACCGTCTTGGTGGAAACACAGGCCCATACAGTTTGCGCCAAATGGGCGTGGACACTTTCATCTTGGCAGGCGATGTCGAGAGCTACCTACGCAGCTATAAGGTTATCGAAGGGGGTCGCGACACCAAACGCTCACTCAGCGCAGCCAATAAAGCCTTTATCCACTGGCAACAAGAAAGCGGACGTTCACTGACAGAAATCAGCCAAACTATCGCTTTTAGCACGGGTGATAACCGCGTATAGGCCCTTAACAATTATTGAACTGATTGCCACTGCTCGCGAGTGATTTTATACAGGCAGTGGCGCTCTAACTCGTGACCTTTCGCTAACTTGGGATGGTCAAAGTCTTGCCCTGTGTTGCTCATGCCAATTTTTTCCATCACCCTTTGTGAAGGTAGGTTTGGCAAAGCAGTAAATGAGTAGACATGCTCTAGCTTCAATTCCGTGAAAGCAAACGCCAAGGCAGCTTGAGCCGCTTCGGGGGCATAGCCTTTACCCCAATGTTTGCTATCTAGTCGCCAGCCAATTTCGACAAACGGCGCATTAGGTAAACCACTTTCTTCACTTTGCGCAAGCAGACCCACAAAGCCAATAAACTCTTGAGTACTTTTTAGCTCAACCGCCCAAAAACCATAGCCATTGTTATCTATATAGCTGCGTGCACGTCCTACTTGAGCTAGGGTCTCTTCGCTGGTCATAACTGAGGGGAAATAACGCATCACCTGCTCGTTAGCATTGATCAGGCAATAGGGTTCAATATCTGAATCTTTCCATTGTCTTAACTTGAGTCTTTTTGTTTCTAGCACAACTACTCCTCCTGATTAGCGTTGTTTATATTTTGATATGCACTATGTTTTATAAGTAAATTCGAAATTTGAACTCACGAAGATGGAAAGGAATCTCTATGTTTCTAACGAGACTGATCTATGCAAGCACGATTTCAGAAGGGTTTGATCTTACAACAGTTGAAAACATCATCCATGCTGCGAGAGAGAATAATCAATCACTTGATGTAACTGGGCTACTTTGCTTCGATCACCACTTTTTCCTTCAATGTTTAGAAGGGTCAAGAACGAACGTCAATCATATCTATCAACGGATTCTCAATGATAAGAGACACAACAATATTATTATGCTCGACTATCAAGAAATCAGTGCTCGAGAGTTCAGCAATTGGTCGATGGGCTACATCCCCTCTTCCAGCCTGACAGCTCCAATCAATCTAAGATATTCGGGTTCGAGTGAATTCAATCCTTACAAAATGTCTGGAGAGAGCGCTTATAAGCTGTTGCTTGAGCTCAAAGAATCTCTACCATCCGTTTAATTCTCGAGTGTTCCTATCACTTTTTCGCATAACTTCTTGAGCATGATTAGTTCATCGAGGTCGAGTTGAATCTTACATTTCATCTCAGCGGGGATGGCGAGTGCTTTAGCTTTAAGTAAACGACCCTCTTCACTGAGTTTTAACACCCTAACTCTTTCATCTAGTTCACTTCTTCCTCTTAGGACAAAGTCTTTAGCTTCAAGCCGCTTCAATAAAGGGGTTAACGTGCCAGAATCGAGATGCAATCTTGCACCAATATCCTTGACGCTAATCCCATCACTTTCCCACAGTACCATCATGACAAGATATTGGGAGTATGTGAGGTCTAGGGAGTCTAATAACGGGCGATAGGTTCGAATCACCGCATTGGAAGCGCTGTAGAGAGGAAAACAAACCTGATTCTCTAACAATATACTCTCTTCTTCAGTTAGCTGTTTCTCACTATCGCAGTAACTCATTCCACCACCCTTTTAAATTAAATTGCGCACAATATACTTGCATTCAAGCTTTGTTTCGATCTAATATTGCAAGCAATTAAATTGCGCACAACTTAAAATAAGGATACAAACATGACTACACTATACAAAACTCAAGCAACAGCACTAGCAGGCAGAAATGGTTCGGTTAAAACAGACGATGGCTTACTTGAATTAGAGCTTGCTTATCCGAAAGAAATGGGTGGTACTGGCGCTGCTACCAACCCAGAACAACTATTTGCCGCAGGTTACTCAGCCTGTTTTTCAAATGCTATTTTGCATGTGGCCCGCGAAGGTAAAGTGGCTTTAAAAGAAGCACCAGTGACAGCAGAGGTTGGGATTGGTCCGAACGAACAAGGCGGTTTTGCGCTAACGGTAAGCCTTGCTGCATCAATCGACCTACCTCAAGAACAAGCACTTGAGCTCGTGCGAGTTGCGCACCAAGTGTGCCCTTACTCAAACGCTGTGCGCGGTAACATCGACGTAGAAGTCACGGTAAATGGCCAAGCAATCTAATTGGTATTGATTGGTATAGACGAAAATGCCGACCCAAAAGGGTCGGCATCTGTTGTTTTAAAGCTCAAATTTACGCTTGGTAGCTTTTACGCAGTTCTTTAGCAGCTAACACCATATTGGCTAATGACGCTTCCGTTTCTGCCCAATTACGTGTTTTCAGTCCACAATCTGGGTTCACCCATAAGCGCTGCGCTGGAATCTTCTCTGCCGCTTTGTTAAGTAGGCCTTCAATCCATTCTTTAGTTGGAATGTTTGGCGAGTGAATGTCATAGACACCTGGGCCAATCTCATTTGGATAGTTGAAGTCTTCAAATGCCTTAAGCAGTTCCATGTTTGAACGCGATGTTTCGATGGTAATCACGTCAGCATCTAGCGCGGCGACAGATTCAATGATCTCATTGAATTCTGAGTAACACATGTGAGTATGGATTTGAGTTTCTGGTTTGGCACTTGCCGCTGAAATCTTAAACGCGTCCACTGCCCATTCTAAGTACTCTTTATGATCGCGTTTTTTAAGTGGCAAGCCTTCGCGAATCGCTGGCTCATCAATTTGGATGATGTTAATGCCCGCATCTTGTAAGTCTGACACTTCATCACGCAGTGCGAGTGCAAGTTGATCCGCGATTTGCTTGCGAGTGATGTCCTCACGTGGGAATGTCCAACAAAGAATCGTCACTGGCCCCGTTAGCATGCCCTTCATCTGTTTCGATGTTAAAGACTGCGCATAGGTAGACCATTCCACCGTCATTGGTTTTTCTCGTTCAATATCTGCAACGACAATGGCAGGCTTAACGCAGCGAGATCCGTAGCTCTGTACCCAACCAAATTTAGTAGTTTGGAAGCCCGCTAAGTTTTCTGCAAAGTATTCCACCATATCGTTACGTTCAGCTTCACCGTGAACCAAGACATCCAGATCCAACGCTTCTTGGCGTTTAACCGCATCCGCAATATGGCCTTTTAACGCTTGATCGTATTCAGCTTGTGACAATTTACCTGTGCGATAAGCGCTGCGCTGAACTCGAATCTCGCTCGTTTGTGGGAAAGAGCCAATGGTCGTGGTTGGAAACAGCGGCAGCCCCAATACTTCACTTTGGTGCGCGGCACGCTCTGCATAGGGAGCACTACGCTCGGCCAAGGACTTAGTAATACTATTTAAACGCGCTTGAACTTGTGGCTTATTGACATGAGTTGCGATTTTACGTGCTTGGATCGGCGCACTATAGGTGTCACAAGCAAGAATGGCTTCTTGGCTACCATCTAGCGCCTTACCCAGTAGCGCCACTTCCGTTACTTTCTGCTTAGCAAAAGCAAACCAGCTGCGCACTTCTTCCGTCAATACAGGTTCTAACTCTAGATCCACCGGACTGTGCAGTAGTGAACACGAGCTCGCCACCCATAACTTGTCACCGAGCTTATCTTTAAGCGGTTGCAGTAACGCTAGTTGAGCGCTCAAATCTGCACGCCACACGTTACGCCCATTCACTACACCAGCAGACAGCACCCAATGTTCAGGCAGTTTTTCGACAACAGCGTCTAGTTGTTCAGGCGCTGCCGACAAATCAATGTGTAAGCCATCTACAGCTAGCTCGACAACTTTATCAAGCGTGTCGCTAACTGAATCAAAATACGTGGTAAGCAGAACCTTCATATCACTGCGAATGACTTGATACGCCAATTTAAACGCGTCTTGCCAAGGCTTGTTCAGCTCAAGAGAGAGGATCGGTTCATCAATCTGTACCCACTCAACACCTTGTTTCGCTAGCTTCGCTAAGATTGCCTGATAAGCGGTTAATAGACGAGGTAGCAAAGACAGGCGATCAAACCCCTCATCTACTTCCTTACCTAGGTACAGATAAGTCAGAGGGCCAAGTAATACAGGTTTGACTTTATGACCAGCTTTAACCGCCTCGTTCACTTCTTCAAACAGTTGAGGCCAGCTCACTTCAAACGTATCGTCCTGACTGAACTCCGGCACAATATAATGGTAGTTAGTGTTAAACCACTTCGTCATGTCTGAAGCCGCGTGACCGCTACAACTACATCCTGCCTGAGATTGACCACGTCCCACCTTGAATAAGGTATCAAGGTCTGGGAAACCTTCGCGATGTCGCTTTGGAACGTGCCCTAGTAGCAAGGTGGTAGTAAGCACATGATCATACCAAGCAAAATCACCTGCAGTCACAAACTCTAACCCAGCTTCAGATTGCGTATTCCAGTTTTTGTTGCGTAGCTCAGCGCCCACGGCTTTCAGCTCAGCTTGGTCGATTTCTCCACGCCAGTATTTCTCTAGCGCGAATTTGAGTTCACGTTTTTCACCAATGCGAGGGTAACCTAGTATATGTGTTGTCGTAGTCATCTTGCCGATCCTTGTCATTCTTAATTTTGCAATTTATTCATTCAGTGCAGAACATCATTTAAGATGTCTGGATGGCTAAACTATCTCGTCTTAAACAGATTTGGACAACTTCCAAATATTCAACTTGTTTATTAGAAAATTTCATAATCGCAAGACACCTGTTTCAATAACTTAATAAACAAAAATAGTTAACATGATAGACGTCTAGATGTTTACACCCCTATAAAAACAAGGTAGGTTATAAATATTCATGCTGTTCACACATCATCTGAGGGAAATTCATGATTGAGCTCAAGCATCTGAAAACATTGACTACTTTACGTGATACTGGATCGCTAACCGCGACTGCAACCACACTGCATTTAACCCAGTCAGCCTTGTCACATCAGCTCAAAGATCTGGAAGCAAGAATTGGTGGACAGCTATTTTTGCGTAAAACTCGCCCAGTGAAGTTCACTTCCGAGGGGGAGATCTTTCTAAAATTGGCTGATGATGTGTTGCCTAAAATTGCCAAAGCAGAAAATGAAATTGCGAGCTTGAAAGAGGATGTGAACGGTCGATTGCACATGGCGATTGAATGCCACTCATGTTTCCAGTGGTTAATGCCTGCACTTAAAGAATATCAGGTGGCTTGGCCTAGCGTCACACTAGATTTCTCATCTGGTTTTGGATTTGAACCTTTACCTGCTCTAATGGCAGGAGAACTTGATTTGGTCATTACTTCCGATATTCAACCTCGTTCCGAAGTACACTATGAACCCTTGTTTGATTTTGAAATGCGTTTGGTCACGTCGACTTCTCACCCTTTAGCAGATAAAGAGTGTATAGAGCCGGAAGATCTCGCAGAGCAAACCATGCTTTCGTACCCAGTACAAAAGTCGCGACTCGATGTTGTAAAACACTTCCTGCAACCTGCAGGGATAGAGCCAGCAAAATGGAAACAAGCAGACAATACCCTAATGCTGATTCAGATGGTGTCTGCCGGACTTGGCGTGGCTGCATTGCCCAACTGGGCAATCAGTGAGTTTTCAAGGCAAGGCTTGATTACCAGTATTCCTCTCGGCAACGGTTTATGGCGCCGCCTATTTGCCGCAACACGGAACACAGATAAAAACAAACGCTATTTGCAGGCGTTTTTTAACACCGCGAGAGTTCAGTCTCAAAGCCACTTAGATGGAATAAAAACTGTCTAGGGAATCAAAAAAGAGGCTAAACGCCTCTTTTTGATTTATCGGTTATACGATTTGAACTGATTGGTTAAAGGGTCATATTGATAACCAAGTACATCAAGTTTACCAATCACCGCTTCAACATCCATCTCGTACATAGAGACTAACTCTTCAAAAGAATCACACTCTAAGCGCAACTTTTCATTCACGATTCCTAATAAAATTGCGCTATCTAAGCGTCCTACATTGCTGAGATCCATCACCGCCTCCTTTAACGCCATCGCTCTTACAAGCGTAGACACAAATTGGCGGTTTTGAAGTGAACCAGTTCTAAACTCTAAGCAAATTAAAGAGCAAACACGGCCTGATTAGATGTTGCCGCTATCAGCATAAACGCCAAAGCAATACCAAGCTGCAATTTGTTGATTTCTTTAGAGGCTAGCATGTGCCAACACCACACAACAACGGAACTAATCATCAAAGCAAAGCCTACTAGCAAAGGCTGCACAACTGCGGCTAAGGTTCCATCGTCTAGGCCATTGGCTTTGAGTAAAATCGCTAAGCACATCAACATAGCAGAGACAACGCCAGAAACGGGAAGAATGCGATGAAAAGCCTGCAGGCGCGTGCGCGCGACGGTAAGTAGTAAATGAGCAAGTAAAGCCCCTAAAAGGGTGATTAACACAAACACACTTACCCCACCAGCCAAAGACGCCTGAGAGCTAATCTCAATACCGACATAGGCTAACGCCAGACCATTTGCTAAATACATCACCCAAATCGGCCCTTGAACTCGTGTTTTTTTCGTCTGTACTTGGGAGTAAAAATAGGCAATAGCGAAGACAATCATCATAGCTTCAATGCGTAGAGACGCTACAGCAAGCCACATAATTGCTAAAGGCGGGAGGACTTTGTGAATGCGGCCTCTTTGCCCAGGGCAGATATCACCTTTGACGAGAATTAAAGTAAGAATGAGCTGCGCACCCAGTAACATAGGTGCGAACACCGTAAGTAATTGCTGAACCATAGTGTCATTGATTTGAATGAATTATAGGGTGCGGATAATAGCAGATTGAGCAATTTTAGCCATTGGCGAAGTGTTCCAAAATATCTTGATTGGTGACAATACCGAGATACTCTCCGGAATCATTCACAACTAGCCAAGGTGGCTTAATACCTGACTTAATGATTTCACTCACTTTGGACACCTTAGAGTGGTGTGACACGCTGAATACATTGGTCCGCATGACTTGATTGAGACGTTTGCGACTGATCGATTGATCTTTGCTCGTTTCCAGCTTAGTGCCTAAAGTGGGTGACAAATGGTAATTTAACTCCTCCCTACCAACGATTCCGACACACTCTTTTCGGTCGACAATGGGTATTACCTCAAGTCGATATTGCTCAGAGTCGAACAATGATCTTGCTTTATCAAGCGTGTCATCTGGTGCCAACGTCGGGATATGAACTTGAGTCATGCTCAAAATCCCAACTTGTCTCGCATGCCCGGCACTAGATAAGAAACTGTCGAGTTTTTCATAGTATCCCCAGGCACTCTCTAACTCATCAAAAGGCAATGGTTTAGAAAAATAATACCCTTGGATATAGTCAACACCTAAGCCACAAACTACTTCTAACTCATTGCGAGTTTCGACCCCTTCAGCAACGACTTGAACGTTCAAAGTATGTGCAAGTTGCGTGATCATTTTGACGATGTGAAATTTGTGCGAGCCTTCTTTCAAGTCCTTAACGAACTCACGGTCAATTTTAAGGATGTCGAAGTTACAATCACTCAAATAGGCGAACGAGCTGTAGCCTGTACCAAAATCATCAATCGCCACGCTGACTCCCCTACGCCTGATGTTTCGGATCAAACTTGATTGACGCGATTCACTGTCAAAGTAAGCACTTTCGGTCAATTCGATAGTGACGGTTTCTGGGTTTGAAGCATATTGATGAACCAATGAATTCGCACTTTGCAGCACCTCATCGACTTCAAGCTTTGTATTTAAAGAACGATTTATAGTCACTCCCAAATTGGGACCAAAACGCTCTTGAATTTTCTTAAGATCTTGCAAGGCTTTTTTACCCACGCACCAATCTAAGTCTGACACCAAATCCAAATCTTCAGCAATCATCACCATCTCTTGAGTATTGAGAATCTTTCCATTCTGGTCTTTAAATCTGCTTAGCGCCTCAAACTTCACAATGTCCCAGTTTTTCACATCGACAATTGGCTGATAATACACTTCGATAGCTTGAGACTTAATTAACTTCTCGGCCCACTCCTCTAGCTCTTTTCGGCGTAATACTTCCTTATGAAGTGCTCCGTGATAAAAGGTAATCTGACCGCGTTGTGCGCTGGACTGCTCTAGCATCGCCTGCACTGAATGGGAGACAAGTTTTTTAGGGCTGTGTGTATCATGCCCCAATACTGAGACGCCAACTCGCCCATTTATGATGGCATTGTGGATGGTTTTGCCCGCATCCTGATTGAGAGTTGCAAAAAAACGTCTAATTGTTTGATGAATCATTCTGATTTGAGATGGACCCGCAACCTTATCGCATTCCAAACAAGCAACGAAATGATTACTACCAAGATAACCGACAAACTTGGCGACTTTATTCTTATTTAAGTGCTCCGAGAGCATCGATTTCAGCTCAAAATCATCGACCTGAGAGAAGTTCGGGTGAAACGCGACCACCATGCTGATATTGGGCTCGGCCGCATCCATCCACTGATTGGCTATTGAACGCGTGAATTGCTTCTCTGTTGGCAATTGCGTAAGTAGTTCCACTCCACCGAGTTCTACATCAGCAATACGATATAGATTATTTGACAGGTCAAGGTAAACACCAACATAAAATGTCCCCTCGACTAAGTTTATCTTCTGTAATGTTAAATCCTGGGGATACGTTTTGCCTTGGGCACTTTGAATGAGCACAACACCAGACCAGCTGCCCTCTTGTTCGGTTTGTTGCCAAATTTTCTGATAGAACCCGTCACTATGCTTTGTGGAATTAAGCAAGTCCATGGGTTGATTCACCAACTGTTGATTAGAGTAATGGGTATGAGTAAGAAAGTAGTCATTACATGCGACGATCTTGCGTGAACTGTCTGCCAGTACCACCCCATGATGAGGGTTATTAAAAAGCTGTTCAAACAAAGCACTCAGTGTAGAGGTCGTGGCATGAACAAATAACAAAGGAGTAATACTGCCTGTCACTGTGTAGCGATCTAAGCCTTGGAAAGTTAACTCGACATAACAACATTGATCATCACTCAGTTGTAAACAACAGCAAAATCGTTCTTTAGAACGAACCCTTCCCGACTGCGCTAACAAGGCAAGCAACTCTGTTTGGTCATGATAGCTCATGCAAGGTAATAGAGCGTTGCCAGTTAACGATGGAAGCTCCGAGTTTAAAATCTGCCCGCAAAGAGCCTCATCTATAGTGAGTTGGTGATGTTCTAAGTCCCACACCCAATCAAGTGACTTTTCGACACTTGAATCATCACAACTCGATGAAAGCTGAGTGGAACCTAACTCCCTATACATAGGCTCATCCTTTAGTTTAGTAATCCCTAGTATTAAAGTTAGAACAAGATCCCCTAAGTGACAGAATTATTATTAACCAAATACTCTAGTACAGTTTTCGAGCTCACAATGCCTTTAAATAATCCCTGTTCATCAACTAATACCCAAGGGAATGGCGTTGTTTTTGCCACTAAGCAAGGGATTTCAGATTGTGAGGTTTCCCAAGCGACCTTGGTTTTGATCGGTAACATCAGCCTGTTTGCGGGCTTATGCCAATAGGCGTTCTCTTTGTTGGATTCATGGTCTGTACCCATGTTAGGCGTTAAGTGAAGATTCATATTGGCTCTATCTATATAGCCAACACACACCTTATCTTCTACCACAGGTAAATAGTCGTTGAATCCATCTGCGAAGTACTGATAGACCAAAGATAGAGGCTCACCTGCATCAACGTGATGGCTATGCTCGACAAGGTGAATTAGAGAATCGGCTTTGACTTCAGTTTCACCTAGTGAAAGCTGACAGTAGTTTGTCACTTGTTGCAGCTCTGATATGGGCAAAGGTTTAGAAAAGTAATAGCCTTGAATGTAATCTACACCTAAATTACTTAGGATCTTGAGCTCTTCTTCAGTCTCCACTCCTTCCGCAACCACTTTAAGCTCTAATCTTTTTGCCAACTGAATAACAGATTGGACTATATGATACTGGCGAGACTGAAAAGTAATATTGCGGATAAAGTCGCGATCTATTTTTAGAATGTCAAAATAACACTCTTTTAGATAACGAAAAGACGCGCTACCTGTACCGAAATCATCTACAGCTATTGCGACACCTGCATCTCTCAAAACAGAGACTATTTGCTTGTTTTTATTAGTGCTCTCAAAGTAAGCACTTTCTGTAAACTCAAGCGTGATTGCCTCCGGATTAACCTTGGCGATATCAAGCAACATCGCAGTTCGTTCCAAGATTTGATTCATTTCATTTGATGTTTTTAGGGAACGATTGAGCGATAGTTTTACCTGTGATCCGAAAAGCCTTCGCAACTCTGGCAGCTGTTCAATGGCGATAGACATAACGATATCATCGAGCTGAACCACTTTATCTAAATCCTCTACAACACCGATCAACTCCTGTGTTGTCGCTGCATACTCTTCAGCATTTGGAAAACGGCAAAGTGCTTCAAATTTATCAATTCTGTTTTGATTGATATCGACAATCGGCTGAAAATAGACTTCAATTTCCTTATTCTCCAAAGTTCGTAACACGAACTCTTCCAGTGATTTTTTCCTTTCAATTTGATTGTGAATATGACGGTCATAGAAGTTGATGCGACGCGTTTGACCAGAATGAAGTTCGAGAACAGCCTGATACGCATGCGATACAAGCTGGTTGGGATTGGTAGCATCGACATCAAACACCGATACCCCAGAGGCCCCCTCTTTTAACGCTGCGGCAACTGAAGCCGGTGCATGTTTGAAGCTGTGAAAGAGCTTTTTGATTGAACGACCAATAGCGGACACGACTTGAGTCGGTTGCTGGTAACTATAGGCTAGAGCGACGACGAAACAGTCATGGCCAATATAACCTGTACACAGCACCTTGGTATTATCTTTCAGGTATGCTGCAAACTGACGCTTAACCTCTTGACTCAAATCTTGTGAGAAAGCAGCTTGTATCGCTAAAACGACTACCCCCTGACCTTTTTCCAACTGACAGCACACTTCGGCCGTCTGTTCTAGAAATGTTTCCTTACTTGGCAGTTGCGTAAGTAGGTCAATTCCACCCGACTCTATGTCTTCGATTCGATCCAGTTGGCTGGATAAATCGGAAGAGAAGCCAACAAAGTATGTTTCACCATTACCTGGCCTCACTCTGTGGATGGTCAAATCTTGAGGAAATACCGTCCCATTGGCTCTTCGCGACAATATCGTTCCATTCCAATAGCCATTTAACTCTATTAGTTTCCATAGCTGTTGATAATAAGCTTTACTGTGCTTACCCGCGTTAAATAACTGAGTTTTTAAACCTACGATTTCGTTTCTAAGATAGCCTGTCAAATTTTCAAAGTGATGATTGCAAGCTAATATCCGTGTCTCCGAGTCCGTCACTATGATTCCGTGGTGAGGATTTTCAAACACAGAATAGAATACTTCTGCAGCTTCATGGCGCGAAGCAATGTTCAAGCAAGGAGAGATTGTACCTTTTAGCTCAAACGCACTAACGCGCTCAATCACTATTTCGACATAGACAAATAAGCTGACTGAGTTTAGCAAACAGCAATGGGTGTACGTTCGTTCCCCCGAGTCCAACGCAGCTTGAAAAGCGTTTTTAACGACCTTTCTTTGCGATTTTGGCAACAAGTCAAACAACGCTTTTGCTGTTAGAGAACTTGATGGCTCTCCTACCAATAAACATTTTGCTTCGTCATCGCATTCAAATACATGAGTTTTAAGATTTAAATACCAATCATAAACCGAGTATTTAGGTTTGCGCCCTTCGACCCGCCTCTCATCGAGCCTTTCTTCTAATACTGTTGTCATGATAACCAACCAACGCCATAACAATAATATGCATATTATAGGTCATTGAGCGGCATATGATCGTTACTCATTTAACACTTTAGTACCACGTATCCTTCCTATCACTGATTAAGGCAGATTTTGTCGAAATAACCAGAATCATATTGAGGTAGATAGTCATCGTCCAAGTCGCTATAATTCGCGCTCCCTGGAACAGAGAACAAAATATGTACAGCAATATCACTCCTATTCATGAGCATAAAAAATACTGGGCAGAATGTTATGGCACTGCGCCATTTCTGCCGACAAATCGTAAAGAAATGGATGCTTTAGGATGGGATAGCTGTGACATTATTATTGTAACGGGTGACGCTTATGTTGATCACCCAAGCTTTGGTATGGCGATTATTGGCCGCTTGCTCGAAGCACAAGGGTTTCGTGTTGGCATCATTTCTCAACCAGAATGGAACAACAAAGACGCTTTTACCGCCCTCGGTAAACCAAATTTGTTCTTCGGTATTACTGCAGGCAACATGGACTCAATGATCAACCGCTACACTGCGGATAGAAAATTGCGTCACGATGATGCTTACACACCGAATAATGAAGGGGGCAAACGACCAGACCGTGCGACTTTAGTTTATTCGCAGCGTTGTCGCGAAGCCTATAAAGGCATCCCTATTGTATTGGGCGGTATTGAAGCGAGCCTGCGTCGCCTTGCTCACTATGATTACTGGTCAGATAAAGTGCGTCGCTCTGTTCTATTCGATGCGAAAGCCGATATTCTACTGTTCGGTAACGCAGAGCGAGCGCTTGTTGAAGTTGCCCATCGCTTAGCGGATGGCGAAGATATTTCCACCCTAACTAATATACGTGGTACAGCGGTCAATCTCGCAGCGGCTCCAGAAGGCTACAATGTGATTGATTCTTCTCGCATCGAGAAACCACGCAAAGAAGCATTTATTCCGCCAAACCCTTACGCAGTTGAAGAGCAGTGTGGCACCAAAGCCAAAGCCGAAGAGACTGAAGCGAAACCTATTACTATTCGCCCGTCACGCCATGATGCAGCAACAACCGCGGTACGGATTCCACCGTTTGAAAAGCTAAACAACGACCGTATCCTTTACGCGCACGCGAGTCGAATCATGCACCTAGAGACCAACCCATACTCTGGACGTGCACTTATTCAACGTCACGGTGATCGCGAACTCTGGGTCAACCAAGCTCCAATCCCATTGTCGACTGAAGAGATGGATTACGTCTTTGGTTTGCCCTATGCGCGTGTGCCTCACCCTATGTATGGAAAGGCGAAGATCCCTGCTTACGACATGATTAAAACCTCGGTTAACATCATGCGTGGCTGTTTTGGTGGTTGTTCATTCTGTTCGATCACTGAACACGAAGGTCGCATCATTCAGAACCGCTCTAAAGAGTCGATTCTGACTGAGCTTGAAGAGATACGCGACAAGGTCCCTGGCTTTACTGGCACTATTTCTGACCTTGGCGGCCCAACGGCCAACATGTATCGTCTTGGCTGTAGCGATCCTAAAGCAGAAGCAAACTGTCGACGCCCATCGTGTGTCTTCCCAGGTATCTGTAACAAACTCAATACCGACCACAAGCACACCATCGATCTGTATCGAGAAGCGCGTAAAGTTGACGGTATCAAGAAAGTTATGATTGCTTCGGGCGTGCGATACGATTTAGCGATTGAATCTCCAGAGTACGTCAAAGAGTTGGTTACTCACCACGTTGGCGGCTACTTGAAGATTGCTCCAGAGCACACTGAAAAAGGCCCACTGGATCTGATGATGAAACCGGGCATGGGCACCTATGATCGCTTCAAAGAGATGTTTGAGAAGTACAGTGCCGAAGCAGGTAAAAAGCAGTACTTGATTCCTTACTTCATCTCTGCTCACCCGGGCACTGAAGATGAAGACATGCTGAATTTGGCCCTATGGTTGAAGAAGAATAACTTCGAGTGTGACCAAGTACAGAACTTCTACCCATCACCTATGTGTAATGCGACCTCTATGTATTACTCAGAGACTAACCCTCTCAAACGTGTGAAATACAAGAAGCGCGAAGAGGTACCTGTTGCTAAAGGTGAGCGTCAGCGAAGACTGCATAAAGCATTGCTGCGTTACCATGATCCTGCTAACTGGCCGCTAATTCGTGAAGCGCTAATCAACATGGGTAAAAAGCACCTTATTGGTGATAAGACAAGCTGCTTAGTCCCTGCTGAAGATATAGATGCAAAAACACCCGCTCAACGCCGCAAGTCTGGTCGTCATGGCTCACAACGTTTTGCCACTAAGCATGCCAAGAGCCAACCTGGTTTTGAAAAAATGCATGGCGATAACAAAGGTAAAGGCAAAAATGGCAACGCCAAAGGGAACAACGGCGGACAAGCGTCTCGTGGTGGAAAACCCAACGGCAAACCGACCAATAGTCGTAGCGGCAAGCCCACAGGCAATGGTTCAGGCAAGCCACCAGCAGCACGTAAGCCTAAGCGCCGTTAACCTATAGAAACTATGGACAAAATCGCAGCTAATCAGCTGCGATTTTTTCTTACTAATAAAAAAGGCCCAACTTATCCCGTTGAGCCTTTGAAGAGAGAAGTGGCAATTAAGCGTTTTGAGTTTCGAACTCTTGCATAAACTTAACCAAGGCTTGTACCCCTTCAAGCGGCACTGCGTTGTAGATTGAAGCACGCATACCGCCTACTGCGCGGTGCCCTTTTAGAGCCACTAGTCCGCGCTGCTCTGCCTGTTCCAAGAACAATCCATCCAGTTCAGGTTTTGCTAGCTGAAACGGCACATTCATTCTCGAACGGTTTGCGTCGTGTACATTGTTGATGTAGAAATCCGAGCCATCAATCTGGTTGTAGAGTAGCGATGCTTTCTCTTTATTGATCTTCTCCATTTCAGCAACACCGCCCTGCTCTTTCAGCCACTTAAAGACAAGGCCAGAGAGGTACCAAGCAAAGGTTGGTGGCGTATTAAACATGGAGTCCTTCTCTGCCAAAACTTTGTAGTTGATAAAGCTAGGAACCAGTTCACTTGCGAGCTCAAGTAAATCATCACGAACAATAGCAATACAAAGCCCTGCTGGGCCGATGTTTTTCTGCGCACCCGCATAAATGACGCCATACTTAGACACGTCAATTTCACGCGACAAAATGTTTGAAGACATATCAGCGACAATCGGTTTGTCTGTTTGAGGAAGTTCGCTAATTTCAATACCATCGATGGTTTCATTAGGACAGAAATGAACATAAGCCGCATCTGAAGCGATGTCCCATTCACTTGCAGGTAAAACTGCCGTTTTGCCATCACGCTCTGTTTTGGCAACGAACGCGTCGACTTCACAGTACTTACTTGCTTCTTTAACCGCACTTTCTGCCCAATAGCCCGCGTCTATGTAGGTCGCTTTTTTTGATGAGCCCAATAGGTTCAGTGGCACTGCGGCAAACTGAGCACGCGCTCCGCCTTGGCAGAACAACACTTTGTAGTTGTCTGGGATATTAAGAAGGTCACGGAGATCTTGCTCTGCTTCTTCAGCAACTTTAATGAATTCTTTACTTCGATGGCTAATTTCCATTACAGAAGTGCCTAAGCCATTCCATTCGACGAATTCTTGTTGTGCTTTTTCCATCACTGCTTTAGGTAGGCCCGCTGGACCTGCGCTAAAGTTATAAACCTTGCTCATCTAGTCTTTCCTTGCGCATGCTTTTAAGAGATTAGTCGATTAATAGCATGTTTTATTGAGGATAAAAAGCAAGAAAAGAGGTCTTAAGACCTCTTTTCGCGTTAAGTAAGTAAATTTAACATTTAGGGTTGCATTAGCGCTGGTAAAAGTAGCGCCATTAGAGGGATCTGCTGACCATTACCAAATACCAAATTACCTTCTTTTAGCTCTGCTTGAATCTGATATCCTTTATCCGTTTCCTGAACCAGTTCCATAGCCATCGCTTCATCAACCCCCTGCTTGATAAACGGGTACTGAGTCACAAGTCCACTAGAGAAGAAAGTATCTAGGTCACCTGTTAACGCTGGCAAAATCATCGCTGGATTCTGAGTAACATTGTCGGTGCCTTGCGGGACAGTAATCTTCCACTTGGATTCAAACTCACTCTCTTCCCCTAGTTTCACCGCCATTTTATTCATAGCAAAGTAGAAACCTTTAGAAAATAGACTTTCTACATAAGGTATCGCTTCTTCAATGTCGGCGTCGGTTGGCATCGGATTATTCTGGTAAAGATTCACCAAGTGTTCAAAAGCAACACTGTCTAAACCGCCGAAAGAGAGATCGATAGAAACACTGTCTACGTTACCATCTTCCATAATCAGCTTATTCATATCGACAATATGCTGGCTGCTTACTGTCTTTGCCATCTCGTCAAATGAACTTAAGAAGGTATATTTACTGTCACTTAAAGAAAATAGAGGTGATTGGTCAACATTCAGGACTGAAGCTTCAGCCAGATTTAATGTTTGTTCGCCAATCCAGAAGCTGTTCATCTTCTTGCCTTGACCTTGCCCAGTGAGGCCAGACAACAGCATTTTCTCACCAGAATTAAAATCAATTTCCACCGACGGAATATCGAGGTCATAGGTAACATCACCCAGTACGCTAACGTGCCCTTGCAAAGTAGAAGGGGTAATAGACACAATTGCACCTTCTGGCCCTTCAGTGACTTGATTCCAATTAGCAAGGCTAAGCACGTAATCTGTATTGCCGTTTAACTGAGTCACTGTATTAAGTGTTAGAGGTAAATCAGTCACGTTTTCCATCATGGATTCAGCAGACAGGCTAAACAAGCCATGAGTAACGTTACTACTCACAATCACTTCTGACGGTAAGCCATCAATCGCAAGCTGCTCTGCCAATACAGGATCCACTATCGTGTAGCGAGTTTTGACCGTTGAGGATAGGTATCCACGGTCATATTCAACAATCTCCGCTTGCAGAGAATCATTGGATAGATGAGCAACGCCATCTTGAATTACGGTTTGTCCTATCTGTCCAACAGCTAATGGCCAACATAACGCAAGCGAAATAGCACCACCTATGGCGCCAATTTTTTTTAAATCCATGGTAATAATGTCTTATATTGTGATTTCATTAAGTCTACACCAAAAAACATTGAGTTAAATCAGAGTATTGGCTTTCTACGTAAATCAAACCTAAATCTCATACTTAGCTCCCAATACTTTTGTACCTTCCTTGGTAGAGTAGAAAGTGTTGATGTTTAAATTGTAGCCTAGTCGTGAATCCATTCTCTGTAATCTGTTTAGATAACAACCCAATAAGCGTAGAACAGCTTAGGCGAGAGCTAAGCCCGCTTTCACCCAAATTCGACCTACATACGGCAGATAGCATCGAAGATGCGCACGCCGCGCTAGAGTATTGCTTTGAACAAAAGCAGACTGTTGCTTTAGTCATTGCCAGTCATCATGAAAACTTCAATGGTGCGGATTTTCTGGTTCAACTCGACAGAAATACCCATACCCAAAGTGCCAGAAAAGTTCTGATAAGTTGCGGCCAAGACATTCAAGCTATTTTGTCCGCGGTGAACGAAGGCCGTTTAGATCACTGTCTAACCAAGCCCTTGCAAGATAAATTAGTGCATAAAACGGCGCAAAAAGAGCTCACGACTTTCATCCTCGAAAATGATAAAGAGAACTTACTTTCCTATAGCCAAGTACTAGACCAACACCGTTTACTTCGAGCTCATATTGAACAAAAAATGCGAAGCTATCGTGAAGGATTTATTTCTGATCATCACAGCCTGTCTGATCAGGAGCTTGCAGAAAAAGTGACTACTGCACTACTCGATTTTTTTGCACAAGAAGATGAGACCCAGGCTTGTCGTACCTACTCTCCTGACCATTTGCTTACCATCGAAGGCGAAGAAAACCAATTTCTTTGGTTTATAACAAAGGGAGAAGTGGCGCTTTATAAAAAAGACGATGTAGGCATGCAACGCGAGGTGGTGAGGCATACTCAAGGTAATATTGTTGGCGGGATGTCGTTTGTGACAGGTGAACCTTCTTTTTCTACTGCGGTAACGCTTTCACAAACTGAGGTAATAAAGCTAGATAGAGAAGTCTTCTCTAAAGTCATGCACTCCAATATGACACTACTCCCTCTGTTCACTAACTTATTGCTGAGACATTTTAACCGACGTCTCCAACGCAGTATCAACACTAAGCTAGAGCTACAGAAAACGCTTGAATCACTCGAATCCGCTCATCAACAACTCATAGAACGAGAGAAAATGGCGATGCTCGGTCAACTCGTTGCGGGGGTAGCACATGAGCTCAATAATCCGATTGCTGCCATCCTAAGAGGTACAGAAACGCTCACCAATAAAATCCAACATCTGGTTGATGATCGAGCAATACAAGAAGTTGGTTTAGAAGGCATATCAGTTCTCAAGGAAGGCCTCAACCAGAGGCCTCGCTCTACCGCTAAAGAACGCGAACTCACTAAAAACTTGGACGAACAGATACAAGACCGTCGAGTAGCGAAGAAGCTGGTCAAACTAGGGCTCGAAACCGACATAAAATGGATAGAACTTGCGATAAGTCAACCAGTGCAAGCCCAGCAATCACTTGAACGCTTAGAGGATTATTATTTGGCAGGCGCCACACTGCGGTCAATCAACGTCTGCGCCGGGCGCATCGCCGATATGGTTAAGAGCCTTAAAGGTTATTCTCGCCCCGATGACGAGAAGCTTCACCTAGTCGATATTCATGAAGGCATAGAAGATACGCTAGTCATTTTTGAAAACCGTCTGAAGTTTCATGCGGTTGAGCGCTTCTATCAAGACATCCCCCAAATACAGTGCCAACCTATCGCTTTGCAACAAGTTTGGACCAATCTCATTTCCAATGCTATCGATGCTTTTCCTGACAAAGGGAAGCTAAAGATACAAACCCAAAAGCTATCACGCTGTGGAACTGATTGGGTTGTGGTGTCTTTTACGGATAATGGTTGCGGTATTTCACCTGCGACTCAAAAACAAATGTTTACCCTTAATTTTACCACCAAGAAAGAAGGCAACTTTGGTTTGGGAATTGGCCTTTCCGTGTGTCAACAAATTGTCCACCAACATGGAGGGCAGATTGAGGTTGACTCTGTGGTTGGTCAATTTACTAAGATGTCAGTTTGGCTGCCCTTTCGCCAAGTACCACCAATCGTCAAGGAACTCTAAATGAACAAATACCTTATTTTATGTGTCGATGATGAGCGAGAAGTGTTAGACAGCGTAATGCAAGATCTTGATTGTTTTGAAGAGCACTTCATTGTTGAAGCCGCAGAGTCCGTTCAAGAAGCGAAAGAACTGATTGCTGAATCTCAGCAGGAAGACGTAAAGTTGGCGCTGATTCTCTGTGACCACATTATGCCTGAACAAACCGGAATCCAATTTCTGATCGAACTGAATCAAGATGAGTCAACAAAGCCAACGAGAAAACTACTTCTTACCGGGCAAGCAGGGCTGGAAGACACTGTGGAAGCAGTTAATCATTCAAGTCTCGATTTCTATATCGCGAAACCTTGGCAAGGTGATGAACTGCGCCAAGTGTTAAAAAACCAACTTACCACTTACATGATACAACATGAGCCGGACTTAATGCCTTGGGCATCAGCATTAGAAACAGAACGAGTATTTGAAGCCATGGCGAAAAATCGACTCTATTACGGCGAGTAATTAACCACATTTGGCATATGAATTGCTTAAATCAATAATTAACGACAAAACAATGACATTTTTATAGTGACTATTGCTATGATGCATTATCATGTCGTAACTAACGTCATGGCGCTAATGTCGCTTAAGACCAAGGAAATTAACAAGATATAGGTTTATCGTCCATATGCGTAAAACAATCTTAGCTGCAGCCCTAGTGCTAGCATCTGGTCAAACATTTGCTCAAACTGATCCGAATAGCCCGGCGGTAATGAGTAACTTTAACTATGACTACGTAGAAGCTCGAATCGGTGCTAGCCCTGTCACCTTTGGTGCCGCGATGAGTAAGTCTATCCACCCTAACGCACATGTTCTCGGTCGCGTCGATTCTGAATTCGAAGGCGATTACGACGCAGCAGCCGGCTTTGGCTTCCATGCGCCAATCAACAACTGGGCAGATTTCACCGGTGAGATGCTTGTACGTCTGGTTGATACGGGTAACGAAAGCCGTTTCGGCTTAGACCGAGGTACAGAAACGGGAATGGAGCTAAACCTTGGCGTTCGTCAATGGCTTGGTCCTCAGTTAGAAGTTGGTGGTAAAGGTAGCTACATTTCTATCGACAACAAGAAAGAATGGGCTGGCTCCGCCTACGCGCGTTTCCACTCAACTGAGCTATTCTCTCTTGGTGCTGAAGCTCGTATTAACGACTTCTACGGTGACCAACTGATGTTCACAACTCGTTTTAAATTCTAATCGAGTCCAAGATCGAAAAAACCGAGGTGAGTACCTCGGTTTTTTATTGCAAATCCTTTTGCATTTGAGCAGTTCGCCTCTTATTTTAACTCCGAAGCGATTAGAGATTTAGTGGCAACTCGCCAATAGTTGGCGTTTACGCGGCTCTTGAATAAGCTTCCAGTGAATACCTTCAATTGCACCAGCAAACTTCCAAAGCAGTTTTACATCGACATCGCTGCCATAAGCCTGCTTCACTCTCGAAAATACTGCAGGCGCACCGAGTTCTAAAAAGGTATCCACATCCTCTACCCCTGCCTTTTTTACCATGCGCTCTAAGGTCAGCTGCATATTAGGTAGATCACGCAGTCGTCTATTCGCCGATGAGCGCTTAAACTGACGTTGTGATACGGAAAAATTTATTGATTGTTCTACTAACTCACTCAGTCGCTGATGTTGGCTCGAAAAAAGCTGGGTGATATCGTAATAATTTACCGTCGCCGTAGTTTGTTTTTTAACATGACGGTATTTCTCACAACCTAGCTGGTTAAGCGTTTCATCTAATGCCTCTCCACCTCTGATGAATATTTTGTCTGCACTCAGTAACGCGAACATCGCTTCGTCTCTAAACAACCCAGTACCACCAAACATGGATCGCTTTTGAAAGTCGCCAAACTTTTGTACGTATTGAATAAATTGTTGCTCTGTCATATCCATTGATCCTTAATCAAATACCCCGATTAGTTATGATCACCAGATAGCAGCAGTAATAAGCGAAAAAAATAAAACTCAACCAAACTATGTTATTAGTAATTTTTTAGCTCGATTGATAACAAGTACTAAGAATGATAGTTAACGAAACAAAATAAGTCTGTGCATTTGTCACACCAATGACACTCAATCGGTCTCATATCGTGAAGATTATCACAAGTTAATATATTAACTAAATTGCAAACTATCTAAAATAACGAGATAAAATGCTGCGCGAATTATCAATAACTAATATCAATTGTTTGCTAATATATGGTGTAAGACGTTACACTGTCAGGAGTAGCATAACCTTATAGTGTATATGAACCACTTATCTTTCTATTGGCTGCCTGAAAACGGCGAGCTTTTACTCAAAGGTATTGAATCTGAGTTTTCAACTTTGATTGAACACTCAATCAAGTCACGTACTATCTCACTCCCTCCGATTTCTGACGTAGTACTAAAGATTCAACAGCTTTGTACCCAAGACACAACAACGGTTTCTGACGTAGCAGACAGTTTGCTTGAAGATCCTGGTCTTGCGGCCATCGTCATTCGCGTAGCAAACTCCGTCATTTTTAATCGTCGCAATATCACTTGTACCGATCTCGTCACCGCGGTGTCTCGACTCGGCATTCTAAGGGTAAGAGACATTGTCACCGCCCAAGCAATAGAGCAACTAAAGCATTCCGTTAATCTGAGCCAATCCTGTAATCAAGTACTGGTTCAAAGTGCAATGAATTCTCGCGAGTTGGCTGCCACTATGGTGTTGGTAGTACGAGGCTTTAAAGAATCGGGCTCGCCAAGTTACAATCACCTGGAAACCGATAAAGCACTACTAACAGGCCTGCTAGCCGATATCGGTCTGTTCTGTATTGTGAATGAGTACCACAACTATTTGGAACAGGGTAACTATCTCAACGAAGAAATTGCCTTCCAAATTTTTGAGCGTCAGTGCTCGAACGCAAGCAAGCTTGTGCTAGAAAGTTGGGGGTTTGACAACGACTTCCTTGCAGTAGCCTGCAATCAGGTTATTGACAATATAGATGTGTCAGTAAGCTACCTTGACGTAGCACGCATCGCGAATCACATCCTAATGTTCCGACGCCAAGATGAACAGATCACTGAACATACGGTAGAATTTGACATTACTGGCGCAGATATACTGTACAAACTCAGTAATTTAAGTGATATTGAGTTCAATGCACAGATAGATGAACTTATAAGCGCGAGTGGTCTGTAAATTCAAATAGGAACTTCAGACCCTAGACAGGAAGTACCATGTTTTCAGGGATGTTATTTATCTTTGCCCCACTTGTCGTGGGGTATTTTATTTCTATATCTAAAAAAGCTCTACTCAACACTATAAACTCAACCACATCAAACCTAATCTATGTGATTTTAGCCTTGATGGGTTTGAGCTTAGCCGCACTTGATAATCTGGGTCAGAATCTGCAATTGATCCTCAAGACAACGGCTGTCTTCTTTGTTTGCTTGAGTCTTGCCAACCTTGCCGTGCTCCCTTTCATAGATAAATGGCTACCGATAAAAACCGATGCCAGCAATACCAAATTGCCATTATCTGAAATGGCAATGGAGTCGGCAAAGCTGATCCTAGTCGTCGGAGGTGGTCTGATTGTTGGATTGTTGGTGCCCTTTGATCTCAGCTGGGTAGATACAGCCAGCGAGTGGATTTTGTTCCTACTACTGTTTTTTATTGGCATCCAGCTACGCAACAGTGGTCTCACACTGCGTCAAATCCTACTTAACAAACATGGAATGGTCATTTCTATTGTGATCATCGCTAGTTCACTACTTGGTGGCATTGTCTCTGCCCTTATTTTAGATATCGATGTGTATCGTGGCTTGGCAATGGCTTCTGGCTTTGGTTGGTATTCATTAGCAGGCATCTTGATGGGTGATGCTTTCGGCCCTGTTTATGGCGGTGCCTCTTTTATGATCGAGTTACTGAGAGAGTTGGTTGCATTGGTGCTTATCCCTCTCTTTATCCGTACTAAGCCATGTACTTCTATCGGTTATGCTGGCGCGACTGCGATGGACTTTACCCTACCTGTCATTCAAACCACAGGCGGGGTCCGTTGTGTCCCTATAGCTATTGTTAGCGGTTTCATATTGAGCTTGCTCGTTCCTGTTTTAATGTTGTTCTTTGTCTCTCTTGCAGGCTAGATCGCAGGAATTGTCATTCAAAAGCTCTATATTATGCGCTTACAAGCCCAACAAATTTAGCGAACGCTAAATTAGATAATTAGAAACTATAAGAATTAGCTTTAAAAGGAATCACTATGAAACGCACTATCGTTGCAATGCTGCTAGCTGCAACCTCAACCTTTGCGGCCGCTGCTGACAATGCTTGCCTATCAAAAAAATACGACGCTTACATTGATGCCTCTCTGCACTGGTACGAAGATTTATCAACGCTAACTTCGGAGCAATACCCAGAGCTAAAAGAAGTAAGCAAGTGGTTCCTAGAGGGTCGTAAAAATCATTTCGAACTTAATCGTGCAGCAGTTCACTACTATCTAGAGCAAGATCCAGCAAAAGTTGCGACCAACCAGCCGGTAGAAGCTTGGCTGCAACTAGAGCAAAAAGACATTAAGGTTCTCGCCTCTCGCAGCGACGAATTGGGTCAATTAGCCAAGGTAACCTTCGGTGATCGTCAAGCTAAACCGCATGACAAAAACTATGAGCTTCGCTCTGCATTTGCAGACCTTCTCAGCCATCCGACCAAGATCGATGCCGCATTAAAACGCTACAATGCATCAATCAAAGACCTTGAAGCTATCAGCTGCAAGTAAACACAAGGCTTGTAGGGGCATTAACTTTTCGACCAACTTCTGCCCGGTAAAATCTAAGATTCGATAATTAAGACGGGACTTTGTTCCCGTTTTCGTTTAGATTGTCCCGCTGCAATAAAAATGATTAGAGCAATGTAGCTGTATGACATCGGAACATAAAACGGCTGACGTGAGTTTCGAGAGTTTACTCCGAATCTTCACCGTCCCAGAAGGACCAGACTCAACGCTAACTAAGATCGAAGAGAAGCTATCGCGCAACTTAAATAAGTTTTTGCGCGAACATATCGTGGCAGAAGAAAAACCGCTACGCGATATCGAAAAAGACTTTTCTCATGCGTCGATTCCAGAGCAACCTGAATTCGTATCAGATCATACGCAGCATTTACTCGATACATTAGTCTCCCATTCCGTTCATACCTCTGCGCCAAGTTTTATTGGTCATATGACTTCAGCACTGCCTTATTTCTTAATGCCGCTGTCGAAAATCATGATCGCTCTCAACCAAAACTTGGTAAAGATAGAGACCTCAAAAGCTTTCACGCCACTTGAACGTCAAGTATTAGGTATGTTGCATCGCTTAATCTACGGTGAAAACGACACCTTTTACAACCAATGGATGCACAGTGCTAACCACTCATTGGGCGCATTCTGCTCCGGCGGAACCATCGCCAACATCACAGCGCTTTGGGTTGCTCGAAATAACGCACTGAGAGCCACAGGCGAGTTCAAAGGTGTAGAAAAAGACGGCTTATTCAAAGCAATGAAGCACTACGGCTACGAAGGGTTAGCTGTATTAGTTTCTGAGCGCGGCCACTACTCCCTTAAGAAAGCGGCAGATGTGCTAGGCATTGGTCAAGAAGGCTTAGTAGCGGTAAAAACTGACAGCAACAATCGAATTTGCCCGCAATCTTTACAAGAGCGTATCACAGAGCTTAAAGCGCAAAACATCAAGCCATTTGCAGTGATTGGTGTGGCGGGCACCACAGAAACAGGCAGCATCGATCCACTCAAAGAAATCGCTAAGATTTGCCAAAGGGAAGATTGTCACTTCCACGTTGATGCGGCATGGGGTGGTGCGACGCTAATGTCCAATAACTATCGACATCTACTCGATGGTGTTGAGCTTGCAGACTCTGTCACTATCGATGCACACAAACAGCTCTATATTCCAATGGGCGCAGGTATGGTGCTGTTCAAACAACCTGATGCCATGAAGTCGATTGAGCATCATGCGCAATATATTCTGCGCAAAGGTTCGAAAGATTTAGGTAGCCATACTCTTGAAGGCTCTCGTTCAGGAATGGCAATGTTGGTGTATGCGGCAATGCATATTATCAGTCGTCCTGGCTACGAGCTGCTGATCGATCAAAGCATCGAGAAGGCTAAGTTCTTTGCTAACCACATTGAACAACAACCTGACTTTGAACTGGTCTCCGAACCAGAGCTTTGCCTCCTAACCTATCGCTACCTTCCGGAAAATACTCGTATCGCACTCGAACGTTCGACAGGTAAACAAACTCAAGAACTTAATGAGTTACTTAACGAACTGACCAAGTTCATTCAGAAGCGTCAACGTGAAACGGGTAAATCTTTTGTCTCTCGTACCCGCTTAAACCCTGAAAAGTGGGACCGATTGAATACCATTGTATTCCGCGTTGTGTTGGCTAACCCTTTGACTGGTTGCGATATTCTAAGTGCCGTGTTGGAAGAGCAAAGAGAAATTGCTAAGCAAGCACCTAAGCTTATGGCAAGAATTGAGAGCTTATCAGAGCGTATCCTTGCTCATTAGTTATAAACTGAAATTTTATTTCTAGAAAAGTGTAATTTCTCTATCAAGACGAGCCGCAAGAATGAAATTTCTAACCGCAGAACCGCTATTTCTGTAGTTTAGACAAAATTTTGTTTGAGGCTTGTCATATAATAGCCAATTGCCTCGTAGAAAAGTTCCCGCAAACCTTTTGCTTAGGTTTATACTGGTTCCATGGCGCTGGATTGCACTTACCTTTTTGGGTAACGCTTTGTTCCCCATCATTAATATTCGGGTATATCCAGTGAGTTGTTCTCTATACCCTCGTGAACACTATGAACACATTAGAAAAAATTCAAAAAAACCTAGAAAATTTTAGCAAGTCTGAGCGTAAGGTCGCTGAAGTGATCATGGCATCGCCACAAACTGCTATCCATTCTAGTATTGCTACACTGGCAAAAATGGCTGATGTAAGTGAGCCAACTGTTAACCGCTTCTGTCGTCGTTTGGACACCAAAGGTTTTCCAGACTTTAAACTTCATCTTGCCCAAAGTTTGGCTAATGGTACCCCTTACGTAAACCGCAACGTTGAAGAAGATGACGGTCCTGATGCTTACACCCATAAGATTTTTGAATCAACGATGGCGTGTTTGGATGTGGCAAAGAACAGCTTAGACCCTATGCAGGTTAATCGTGCCGTCGATTTGCTTACACAAGCTAAGCGTATCTCTTTCTTTGGTCTAGGTGCTTCGTCTGCTGTAGCGAAAGATGCGCAAAATAAGTTCATTCGCTTTAATATTCCAATTACTTGCTTTGAAGATATCGTAATGCAGCGCATGAGCTGTATTAACTGTACAGACAATGACGTGATTGTTCTAATCTCTCATACTGGTCGTACTAAAAGCCAAGTAGAGATTGCTAATCTAGCTCGAGAGAACGGTGCGACTGTCATTGCGATCACCGCTAAAGATTCACCTTTAGATAAAGCAAGTTCGTTATCTATCTCACTCGATGTGCCAGAAGATACGGACGTTTACATGCCTATGGCGAGCCGTGTCGTTCAAATGACGGTTATTGACGTTCTAGCAACAGGCTTTACTTTACGCCGCGGTACAGGATTTAGAGAGAACCTGAAGCGTGTTAAAGACGTCTTAAAAGACTCCCGTTACGACAAGCTGTCGCAATTCTAATAAAACGGAGCACGCAGTGCTCCGTTTTTGCTTTTCTACTTTTATTAACACGCTATCAACTGCCTTGAAAGCTGCCCTGATCTTTCTTATCACCCAGTGAAACCACTCTCGCGTTTGATTCTGCCTTACGACTTTCACCGCTATTATAGCTATCTTGACACTGACAAACTTGGCGTAAAATATAAGTTAATCGCTCTTTGGTCAGTGGCAATGGGTTACCTTTTATGGCGACAGACTTAAGCGCGTCATCGGCAACTTCTTCCAAAGAGGTCGTACATATGCCTAAACTATCAAGTTTGGGCAATGCCAGTTTCTCTAACATCATATTGACCCATAAGATAGCATCGTCGCGGCAAGCATTAATCCTTCCAGTTAAGATTTGGGCTACCTTAGAGTATCGATGCAACACATCCCCTCTTCCTGCCCGTTTTGCAGCTTTAATGTTTTCAGTCATCACAAACGGCGCCAGTCTGCCTGTAATGACACTATGCGGAGCATCAAGCTTGCCACCCAAAGCAGAGGCGAGCCCGTGGGCTGCGCCCAATTTCGCATTTGTTATCGCCATGCCACCCAGCATGGCAGCAAACGAGATATCTGCTCTCGCCTTGTAGTCATCTTGCAAACAAGCTGGAAGGATCGATTGGCTGAGCCTGCGTAGTCCCTCTTCACAAATCATGTCGGTTAACGGGTTGGGATCGCCACACACATACGCTTCCATTAAATGGGTGAACGCATCCATAGCTCCGCGTCCAGATGTAAACTTATCCGTACCATAAGTTAATGTGGGATCAATGATCGCTACATCGGCGAGCATATCCGGACTGCGCAGGCTAACTTTAACTTGATCTTGACCGGAACGAAGCACGGCATTACGCGTGACTTCAGAACCGGTACTTGCGGTGGTTGGAATGGCAATAAATGGAATCGGCTTAGACTTAAGCGGTACGTTACGCCCAACCACCTCAACATAATCATAGACATCACCTTGATTAGGGATGACAGCAGCCAGCGCTTTGCCCATATCTAGGACACTCCCTCCACCCATAGCAATGACCATGTCAGGTTTAAACTTGCGACCAACCAATGCCGTTTCTTCGATCATGGTAATGTTAGGTTCGCCACTTATCGCGACGTGTTGATAGCGCATATTTTGCTGTTTAATGTAGTGGAGGATTGGGGAAGCTCGGTCGGTATTTTTGCCAGTAACAAGAAGGACACTGTAACCATACTGGTTGATAACGGATAACGAGGATTGTAATGCACCTTCACCGAAAATAATTCGAGTCGAGGTCATAAACTGGAACATACTCAACACACTCCCTGTGACAACCGAATATTAAGCTTGCACGGAATCAAACGAAATAAACATGACATAGTGCAACTTGTCGGCAAAAGCCTTTATTTTTATAGGGCTTTCTCGACTTGCAGCACAAACTGATAGCATTATTGACAGCGTGAAAGGATACTTTTTGTTCAATAGGAATTACCTATCAGAACAAGAGGCAAATCACCCTTTATTTCCGCCAATGATTCGGGCATAGTTGCACTTAACAAAATACAGGAGAAAGAGAATATGTTCGTAGTTATCTTTGGTCGCCCAGCTTGTCCTTACTGTGTTCGTGCAAAAGAGCACGCTGAAACACTAAAAGCTAAACGCGATGATTTCAACTACCGCTACGTAGACATTCATGCAGAAGGAATTTCTAAAGCGGACCTAGAGAAAACTGTAGGTAAGCCTGTAGAAACTGTTCCTCAGATTTTCATTGACCAAGACCACATCGGTGGCTGTGATGATTTCGAAGCTTATGCAAAAGAACATCTAGGTCTATTTGACGCGTAATCGCCAAGAACCTTTAAGAGCCGCTTATGAATAAGCGGCTTTTTTGTGTCTGAATTTAAACAAATTTACTCATTGCATTGCCTAAGTCAGCTAATAGTAAATTATAAAAATTTTCACTTATCTTTTTGCAATATTCAGATACAATTCGCACACTTAACCTATTCCCCGGCACCAACACAAGAATTGCCCGTGAACATTGACGTCGTACACTTGCTCGAACAAAACCCTATTCTTCTCATTTTCGTTGTACTAGCGATCGGCTTAGGCATCGGTAAAATTCGCTTTGGCAACTTGCAGTTAGGTAACTCCATCGGAGTATTAATCACCTCGCTCGTGATGGGTCATCTTGGTTTTAGCTTTAATGCCGAAGCACTTACTATCGGCTTTATGCTGTTTATCTACTGCGTTGGTATCGAAGCTGGTCCAAACTTTTTTGGTATTTTTTTCCGCGACGGTAAGCACTACTTCATCTTAAGCTTGGTGGTGCTCTCTACCGCGCTTTGTATTACCTATTATGCCAGCCACTATATGGGCTTAGATTTTGGTTTATCAGCCGGTATGATGGCTGGTGCGTTAACCTCGACGCCCGTACTGGTAGGTGCGCAAGATGCACTGAACTCTGGGCTTGCCACTACGCCACGTAATATGGACTTTAATCAAGTAATCGAAAACCTCTCCGTTGGTTATGCGATGGCGTATTTGATTGGCCTGATCAGTATGATTATGTTCGCTAAACTTCTTCCAAAGCTGCAAAAGCAAAATCTATCAGACTCTGCCCAGCAAATCGCACAAGAACGCGGACTGGGTAGTTCAGGACAACGTAAAGTTTACCTACCTATCATTCGCGCATACCGAGTAGGTCAAGAGCTCATCGATTGGATTGATGGCAAAAACTTACGCGAACTCGGTATTTACCGTCAGACAGGGTGCTATATTGAGCGCATTCGACGCAATGGTATTCTTGCCCATCCTGACGGCGACGCGATTTTGCAGCAAGGTGACGAAATCGCACTGGTTGGTTTCCCTGATAGTCACGCACGTCTTGACCCTAGCTTTCGAAACGGTAAAGAGGTCTTTGACCGTAACCTTCTTGACCTACGCGTTGTCGAAGAAGAAATCGTCGTAAAGAGTGACTCTATCGCTGGAAAGCGCCTGTCAGATCTTAACCTATCTGAATACGGCTGTTTCTTGAACCGTGTAGTTCGCGCTCAAATCGAAATGCCAATGGATCTGGACATTGTTCTCGCTAAGGGCGACATCCTACAGGTCAGTGGTGAAAAGAGTCGCGTCCATGGTCTTGCGGAAAAAATTGGTTTTATTTCGATCCATAGCCAAATGGCAGACTTACTTGCTTTTTGTAGTTTCTTCATCCTCGGCATTATGTTCGGTTTGATTACCATGACGTTTGGTCAAGTCTCCTTCGGACTGGGTAATGCAGTCGGACTTTTGCTATCTGGAATTACGCTGGGCTTTTTACGCGCCAACCACCCTACATTCGGCTATGTTCCTCAGGGTGCGCTAAACATGGTTAAAGACCTGGGCTTAATGTTCTTTATGGTTGGTATCGGGCTGAGTGCGGGTGGCAAGATGTTTGAGCATCTCTCTCAAGTTGGCTTGCAGGTAATTGGCCTTTCGTTCGTGATCAGTGTGGTGCCGGTTGTGGTGGCATACTTAGTTGGAGCCTACCTACTGAAAATGAACAGAGCACTGCTATTTGGCGCAATCATTGGTGCACGCACATGTGCCCCAGCCATGGATATTGTTAACGACTACGCTAAATCAACCATCCCAGCTCTCGGTTATGCGGGTACATACGCCATCGCTAATATTTTGATGACTTTAGCTGGTACGATCCTCATCATTCTTAGCTAAGCTCATAAAACAGATACCCATGAAAAAGGCTTCCGATTGGAAGCCTTTTCTGTGTTTGTTATGTTGAACTCTGTTAGCTCAGCGGTCTGAGGTAAGCTAAGAAACGCTTTTCTGCGAACTTAAAGCAAGCAAGAATAATGAACGTCAGTGCCATGTAGAACAGACCAGCCGTGAGGAATGATTCAAATGGCGCGTAGTAGCGAGAGTTAACTAGGCGCGCAGCGCCTGTTAAATCAACAATAGTTACGATACCCGCCACTGCACTACCGTGGAGCATAAAGATAACTTCATTACTGTACGCTGGAAGTGCACGGCGCAATGCACTTGGCAAAATAATGCGTCGATAGGTTTTAAATGTACTCATGCCATAGGCTTTTGCAGCTTCCACTTCACCTTTAGGTAAACCGTTGATAGCACCGCGAATAATTTCCGCGGTATAAGCGGAAGTGTTGAGTACGAACGCGACTAACGCACAGAACCAAGCGTTTTCCCATAAGGTATCCTTCACAGGGAAGAACTGATCCATACCGTAATAAATCAGATACAGCTGCACGAGCAACGGCGTACCACGGAAAAAGTAGATAAATGCCCAGCTCGGACCATTCAATAAATAGTTGTGGCTATTGCGCGCCACACCAAGTGGGATAGCGACAACTAATCCAATAATAAGCGCCAATCCGACTAACCACGTGGTCGTCCACAAGCCATCTAGATAAATCGGGAAGCTTTCTAAAATAAGTGAAAAGTCCATTCTTTACCTCGCATGAATACTGAATTTGCGCTCTACCATTTTCAGGAACCCTGTCGATACACTGGTAAAGAATAAGAAGATAATTGCCACAGCCATGTAGAAAGTAAATGGCATCTTGGTAGAGCCTGCTGCTAGGGAGCTCATACGTACCATGTCTTCAAGACCGATAATTGAAACAAGCGCTGTTGTTTTTAAAAGAACTAGCCAGTTGTTACCAAAGCCTGGCAGCGCATGACGAATCATTTGGGGTAACAAAATTCGACGAAACGCTAGCACTGAACTCATGCCGTATGCTTTTGCGGCTTCCAGCTCACCTTTGTCGACCGCCATTATTGCACCACGGAAAGTCTCTGCCATATATGCGCCAAAAATGAAGCCAATGGTGAGTACGCCCGCTACAAATGGGCTGACGTCAATATAATCGGGTAAATACGAGGTCCACTCATGATTAGGATCGCTTGAGGCAAACCATTCATTCAATGTTTCGTTGATGGAATACAAACTGTTGTTAAGAAGAATTTGTCCACCAAAGAAAATTAACATCATGAGGACTAAGTCGGGGATACCACGAATAACTGTGGTATAAAGCGTCGCGATTGCTCTAGCCCAGCGATATGGGGCCATTTTAGCTAATGCACCTAGCATGCCTAAAATCATCGCTAACAGTAGCGATAATAGCGCGACTTCGATGGTCACTACGGCCCCTTTTAATATCGAGGCTTCATATCCTTGTAGATCCAGCATAGGTAAGTTCCTGATCCCTAAACTTTATAAAATTCGACCGTTGGCTACTACTCCTAGGAACAAGAACCAACGGTCGCTTAGCAACGATTACTGACCGTAAACGTCGTAGTTGAAGTATTTAGCAGCGATGTCTTGGTAAACACCTTTTTCACGTAGAGAAAGGATAGCTGCGTCTAGCTTCTTAGTTAGGTCTTTGTCTTGCTTACGTACGGCAATACCAAAACCTTCACCGAACCACTTAGGGTCGGTTAGTGACGGACCAACAAACTCGTATGCTTCGCCACCAGCTTTGTTAAGTACGCCTTCTTCCAATGCTGAAGCATCACCTAAAACGGCTGCAACGCGACCATTAGCAAGATCTAGGTAAGCTTCGTCAAAAGAACCGTAGCGAACGATTTCTACTTTGTCACCGTAGTTGTCTGTTAGGTATTTGTCGTGAGTTGTTGCGCGTTGTACCGCAATTTTTTGACCTGCAAGGTTATCAAAGTCTAAACCAGCGCCTTTCTTAGCGATAAATTTGTTAGGGATAAGAGCGTATTTGCCAGTGAAGTCAATTTTCTTTTTACGCTCTTCAGTAATCGACATCGCTGCAATAATCGCGTCATACTTACGCGCAAGCAGAGAAGGAATGATGCCATCCCAATCTTGAGCAACAATCTTACATTTCACCTGCATTTCAGTACAAAGCGCATTTGCCATGTCTACATCAAAGCCTTTGAGAGAACCGTCAGCCTCTGTCCAGCTAAACGGAGGATAAGCGCCTTCAATACCGAAGCGAACTGTTTTCCATTCTTTCGCTTGTGCGACGCCAGATACTGCTGTCGCTGCCAGTGTTGCTGCTAATAACCACTTTTTCATTTCCATACTCCTGTGATTGTGATTCTTATTTTAACTTGATTGTTTGTTGTGTTTACCGCTAAGCGGTGATTAATAAATCGATGAGATAAACTGCTGTAGACGCTCAGAGTCTGGGTTAGTGAATAGTTTAGCCGGGTCACCCTGCTCTTCCACTAAACCTTGATGCAGGAACATCACATGGTTTGATACGTCACGGGCGAAAGCCATTTCGTGTGTTACCACCAGCATGGTGCGACCTTCTTCAGCCAAGTCGCGCATAACGCCAAGCACTTCGCCAACTAGCTCTGGGTCAAGTGCTGATGTTGGTTCATCAAACAGCATAACTTCAGGGTCTACCGCTAACGCGCGGGCAATAGCGGCACGTTGCTGCTGACCACCTGAAAGATGGCCTGGGTAGTAATCTTTACGCTCGTAAAGTCCAACCTTTTTCAGCAGCAGCTCTGCATTTTCAATCGCTTGAGCTTTTGGTACGCCCAATACATGAACCGGTGCTTCTATAACGTTTTCTAGCACTGTCATATGCGACCAAAGGTTAAAACCTTGGAAAACCATAGCCAAACGCGAACGGATGCGTTGAACTTGCTTTTCATTGGCAGGAACCGCCTCACCTTGGCGATTGTTTTTCATTTGAATTAACTCACCGTTAACCCAAATTTCGCCTTCAGTTGGCGTTTCTAGAAGGTTTATACATCTAAGAAAGGTACTTTTACCGGAACCTGATGAACCGATAATAGAAATGACGTCCCCTTTATGAGCTTCTAACGAGATGCCCTTTAAAACTTCATTTTGTCCAAATGTTTTGTGCAGTTCTTTTATGTCCAGCGCTGGTACATCTTTCATGCGCTTTTACTCCCTGTATTTATTATGACCAATTGCATCGTTTAAATGCTTTTGGTTGACTGCTGGGTTCCACCCACATTGCGATACAAACTAGCACTACCCCGCCCAACTTGCAACAAATTATTAACCTACAAATCAGCAATATCTAGCCACTTTATATGACTAATAATGCATTCAATAGTCGAAAAAGCTTCAAAATTCGCATAAAACACTTCTCCAGCCAAACAATAAACCAAATCTATTAATTAACAATTTTATAAAAACAAGATCTATCTCAATAAACCATCTCAAGTTTGATATTGGTCGCGATTTAACTCTTTGTAATACGCTAATAAAACTCACATTATGAAACTAAATTTCAATCAGATACGCTCTTGCCAAGCTGACTAGCAAATGTTGTGTAGTTTTCTTTCACAACCTTTCATAAAGTGATCTAAATCAATCACTCTTAAGGGTTAGCACGTTAAACTCGCGTCAAAGATAAAAGCCTCAATAGTCGTACTTTTTGTCTTTTAATCCTCTATGCTATAGCACATCAAGTGCACGCTACATGAGGTAGGCCGGGAATCAAAGGCAGGAAGCTACGCCGGGTTTTGCGGAGTGACCGACACAGAATAATAATCGGGTCACTCTTTGAAGAATCATTAACTTTTTAGAATATGAGGAATCTATGTCAGACGCAGTCAATAAACCGCACTCTGATTCGGATATCGAAAATAAGAGCTATCAAGAGCTGCATCGCCCAGCTTCTGAGTTTGAAAGCCGTTCAGACTATCTAGACCACGAACTGCAAATCATGAAGCCACGTCGCTTTGGTTTGAACCTTCCTGGTCGCGACTTCCGTTTCGAGCTTGAAGACCTAGTTCCAGCATTGGCAGGTACTATCGGTATTATCGCAATGTACTCTGCGGTAATGATGTCTTGGGCTGAGGGGCTAACTGCCGCTTGGGATCATATCAACCTAGGTAAGGAATTTGCGATTGAAGTAGCTCGTGTAGAGATGCTAATTCCTGCGCTGCTATTCTGTGTTCTAGCTTCTGGTTTCATTAACCCGAAAGCAAACCTTGCCGGTAACCACGGCCCAATGATCCCTCTTATTGGTACCATTGCTCTCGCTGGTGCCCACCCTCTTGCATTGGCGATCTTAATCGGTATTTTCGGTCTACTACTTAGCTTCCTCAAAGGTGGCTCTAAGCTAGTTAACCTAACCTCACAGGGCACCGCAGGCGGCTTGCTCATATTCCTTGGTTTAACAGGCACAATGAGCCAAATCAACTCCATTCAGTCTTGGGCAGTCGGCTTACAATCTGACACCGTAGCTGCTGGCAGCATGGGTTATGTTGGTCTTATCGTTCTTGCGGTCACTATCGCTCTGTACGCATTCTTAGCGAAAGTGAACAAGCGTTGGTTGGCTATCCCTGTTTGTGCATTTACCGGTCTGGCGATTGCTCTAGTTCTAGGCGCTGGTTTTGACATCAAATTCGTAACTGAAACAGGTCTACCTAACCTAAACCCTGTTTACTGGTGGGGCAGCACTGAAGAAGGCTGGATGTTAGGTCTACCAAATGTAGAACACTTTATTGCGTCACTTCCATTTGCGATTCTTGCGGTAGCAATGTGGTCTCCTGACTTCTTAGGTCACCGTATCTTCCAAGAGCTGAACTACCCTAAAAAGACTGAAAAAGTACTAATGGACGTTGATGACACAATGACTATGTGTTCAATCCGTCAAATGGTCGGTACAGCAGTCGGTGGGGGTAACATCACGTCATCTTGGGGTACATACATGATCCCAGCAGCGATCGCGAAACGTCCTATCCCAGCGGGTGCTATCCTTCTTGGTCTATTGGTTATGATCATCGCTATCCTTGGCTTCCCGATGGATATCGCAGTATGGCCGCCAGTAATGCGCGTCGCTCTATTGGTTGGTGTATCGCTTCCTCTACTTGAAGCTGGTATGCAGATGGTTAAAGACTCAAAAGACTCACAAGCGGCTGGTATCTGTATCTTCGGTTCTGCAGTTGTGAATCCGGTTCTTGCTTGGGCACTGACTATGTTACTGGATAACAATGGTCTGATTGGCGATAAAGAGCGTGCAGCCCGCCTATCGTTTGTCGATAAAATCGTGATTCCAGTTGGCGTACTTGTCATCTGTCTAGTAGCAATGCTAGCGGTAGGCATGCTTGAAGGCCAATACGGCATCCCTGCATTCCTATAATCAACATAAAGTTGAGAGTCCAATTCGGGCTCTCAACTTTTTTTTAATAAATTCAGAAATACTAAAAAAAACTTTGGATAAGGGACGATTTATTGATTTAGTTTAAGGTTTGCAATTTTTTTTTAGTTTATCCTTGAAACCAAGTTAATCGTTCACCATATAAAAAGTAGTGACAATATTTATAGTTTTGTGTCCTTTCGTTGATCGATTTTAAAGACTATACATATTGTTATTCATAAGAGTGTACCGCCCCGTTCAAGGGAGTCTGACTCGCTCAACGGATCAGATAGGTACGTGTTTTTTCTACTAAAAAGGTAGGTATGTCATGGCAGAGCAATTTGCTAAAGCTTGGGAAGGTTTTGCTGAAGGTGATTGGCAAAACACTGTTAACGTTCGCGACTTCATTCAGAAGAACTACACTCCGTACGAAGGCGACGAATCTTTCCTAGTTTCTGAAGGTACTGAAGCGACTAATACGCTTTGGGCTAAAGTAATGGAAGGCATCAAGCAGGAGAACTCTACTCACGCACCTGTTGATTTCGATACTTCTGTTATCTCTACCATCACTTCTCATGATGCTGGTTACATCAACAAAGACCTTGAAACTATCGTGGGTCTTCAGACTGAAGCGCCTCTAAAACGTGCAATCATGCCTAACGGCGGTGTACGTATGATCGAAGGTTCTTGTAAAGCTTACGGCCGTACTCTAGATCCACAAGTATCTAAAATCTACTCTGAGTACCGTAAAACGCATAACCAAGGTGTTTTCGATGTGTACTCTCCTGACATCCTAAAATGTCGTAAGTCTGGTGTTCTAACTGGTCTTCCAGATGCATACGGTCGTGGCCGTATCATCGGTGACTACCGTCGCGTTGCACTTTACGGTGTAGACTTCCTAATGAAGGACAAAGTTGCTCAGTTCCACTCTACTCAAGAGAAACTAGAAGCTGGTGACGATCTACAGATGACTATGCAGCTGCGTGAAGAGCTTCAAGAGCAGCACCGTGCACTTGGTCAACTAAAAGAAATGGCAGCGTCATACGGCTTCGACATTTCTGGTCCTGCGACTACAGCTCAAGAAGCTATCCAGTGGACTTACTTCGGTTACCTAGCTGCTGTTAAATCTCAAAACGGCGCGGCAATGTCTCTAGGTCGTACTTCGACTTTCCTTGACGTTTACGTTGAGCGTGACATCGCAGCTGGCATCATCACTGAAGAACAAGCTCAGGAAATGATTGACCACTTCGTGATGAAACTACGTATGGTTCGCTTCCTACGTACTCCTGAGTACGATGAGCTATTCTCTGGCGACCCAATCTGGGCAACAGAATCTATGGGTGGTATGGGTGTTGACGGTCGTACACTAGTAACACGTACTAACTTCCGTTTCCTAAACACGCTTTACACTATGGGTCCTTCTCCAGAGCCAAACATCACTGTTCTTTGGTCTGAGCAGCTACCTGACGGCTTCAAGAAGTTCTGTGCGAAAGTATCTATCGATACGTCTTCTATCCAGTACGAAAACGACGACCTAATGCGTCCAGATTTCGACAACGATGACTACGCTATCGCTTGTTGTGTATCGCCAATGGTTATCGGTAAGCACATGCAGTTCTTCGGCGCTCGTGCGAACCTAGCTAAAACTCTACTTTACGTTATCAACGGCGGTGTAGATGAGAAGCTTAAGATCCAAGTAGGTCCTAAGACTGAAGCTATGACTGACGAAGTGCTAGACTTCGACAAAGTTTGGGCTGGTCTAGACAACTTCATGGATTGGCTAGCGAAGCAATACGTGACTGCGCTAAACGCAATCCACTACTCTCACGACAAGTACAGCTACGAAGCAGCGCTTATGGCTCTACACGACCGTGACGTACGTCGTACAATGGCTTGTGGTATCGCTGGTCTATCTGTTGCTGCTGACTCTCTGTCTGCAATCAAGTACGGTACAGTTAAGCCAATCCGTGACGAAGACGGCATCGCGATCGACTTCGATATCTCTGGCGACTACCCGAAATTTGGTAACAACGACGCTCGTGTTGATGACATGGCTTGTGAACTTGTGACTATCTTCATGAACAAGATCCGTAAGCTTAAGACTTACCGTGATGCGATCCCTACACAGTCTATCCTGACTATCACTTCAAACGTGGTATACGGTAAGAAGACAGGTACTACGCCAGACGGTCGTAAAGCAGGTGCTCCATTCGCTCCAGGTGCAAACCCAATGCACGGCCGCGATGAGAAAGGTGCGGTAGCATCTCTAACATCTGTAGGTAAACTACCGTTTGCTGATGCGAAAGATGGTATCTCTTACACATTCTCTATCGTGCCAAATGCACTAGGTAAAGAAGAGAACTCACAGCGCGCTAACCTAGCAGGTCTAATGGATGGTTACTTCCACCACGAGACTGGCATTGAAGGTGGTCAGCACCTAAACGTGAACGTTCTAAACCGCGAAACTCTAGAAGACGCAGTTAAGAACCCTGAGAAATACCCTCAGCTAACAATCCGTGTATCTGGTTACGCTGTACGCTTTAACTCTCTAACTGCAGAGCAGCAAAAAGACGTAATCGCACGTACATTCACTGAGTCTCTATAATCTCAGATTAATGAATGATTGAATAAGCCCCGCTTGATGCGGGGCTTTATTTTTTCTATCAAGCCCTTACTGCCAATTCAGAGATACGGTGCACAATTCACTTCACTGGTATACTTATTGCTATCGTTTAATTCAGTTAATCCTGTACTATCAGATCTCTAATTGAGTTAAACAACAAGCCTATGAAGTTAAATCGAACTCTAATTCTGCCTCTACTACTGGTCTCTACGACTGGTCTAGCTTCAGAAAAATCGACCGTTTCTTTCTCTCTCGACAACGATGGCATTTTCGGTGTCGACCAAGACTACACCAACGGGCTGTTTCTCAGCTACACCACAGGTGCCATCACGCCCTACCCTATGTTTGAACCTCTCAGCCTATCATTTTGGGGCGGGGCTTCGTTAGACAAGTTTGAGTTTGTACTCGGCCATAAGATGTATACACCTTCAGACATTGAGTCAACGACACCGATGGTAAATGACAGACCTTACGCAGGTTTTCTTCATACCGAATTTAACTACATCAGCTTACACCCACAGCAAGCACAACGCTTTAATCTGACTCTGGGTGTAACCGGTGATAAAGCGCTTTCAGAAGACGCGCAAAAGTTAGTGCATTCCATCACCAAGTCTGATGAACCAAACGGCTGGGCGTATCAGGTTGACGATAGCTTTGCGGGTAGTGTCGGTTACCTAAGCCATTTTAATCTATGGCGTCAGCGCTCTATAGCAAATACCGACTGGGAGATATCTAACGTTTCAGAAGTCAACGCAGGTAACTTCCGAAGTGATGTGTCTACTGGGTTTATGTTCCGCTGGGGTTCGGACCTTGGTGGTAGTATGGGTGCAGCCAACATTGATAACGAAAATCCGTTTCGAGCCGGTATGCTTGGAGGTTCTCAAGGCGGTTGGTTTGTCTTTACCGGCATTGAAGCTCGCTATCGCTTCAATGATATTACCGTTGAAGGAGATCGTTCTGGCGTCAGGGATTACGCAATTCAAAAAGGTCACGATCCAAGCATCTACGACGTAACGTTAGAACACAATCAAGCAACCGCAGTAGCAGGTTTTGCTTGGTACAACCAAAGCTTCGGCGCAACCTTAACCGCTACCGCGAAAACGCCAGACTACAAAGAAGCAAAAGAAAGCATGTATGGCACAGGTGGCATTGCCTTATACGCTTTCTTCTAAAGCCTTAAATAGTGAACTTCTGGCAGTCTTGATTCAAGCTGCCAGATCTTTCCTCAACCACTCCACTGACACTTCGCAGTTGTTCATTGTTCTGCTCTAACTCTTTCATAGCCGAAGAAATCTGCGTCATACTATCTGCCATTGACTGACTGGTCGTCGCAAGCTCTTTAATGGAAGAAAAAATGACTTCGGTTTGGTGAGATGCTTCATCTGCTTTTTCAGTAATCAACTTAAGCGCGTCCATTGCCTCTTGACCACGAGCACGTCCTGTTGCCATTGAAGATTCAGATTGACCAATATATTGAATTACTTCAGCACTTTCTTTCTTCATGGTGTCTATAGTGCCAGAAATTTCAGTTACTGCATCGACGGTACGAACGGCTAGGCTGCGAACCTCATCTGCCACCACGGCAAAGCCTCGTCCTTGCTCCCCTGCCCTTGCCGCCTCTATGGCTGCATTTAACGCGAGTAAGTTAGTTTGTTCAGCGATACCATTAATGATCTCCATTACAGAATCGACCTTTGAAGACGCTTCTTCTAACAATTGAATATGTCCTGCAGCAGACGTCAATATCGTCCCGACTTCTTCAAGTGACCCGATCGCAGCCCCAATAACTTTGGCCCCCTCTTCAGCCGCCTCCGTTGAAGAACGCGATATTTCAGAAACAAACTCCAACGAATTAGACACCTCTTGAGTCGTTACACTTACTTCCTCTGTTGCTGATGCCAATAGTTGAGTCTGCCCTAATACCTCTGATTGATGGTGAGCCAACATATCTAGGCCTTGGTTTAACTCAACAGCATTGCCTGATAGCGCTTGACTGCTATCTTGGACACCTCGAACTAGCCCCCCCAGATTTTCACAGCTTTCGTTAATGCTGCTGGCCAATTGGTTAAATTCATCATTAGGGTTTTTTGTCATAGCCATACGCTGAGACAAGTCACCACTTGATACACCGTGCAATACCTGTCGAGTTCTCGCCAACGATTTAGCCAAAGAAGTACTTTGCATAACAAAAATAGCGACGGTAAACACAGCTAACAATACACAAGCCACCAGCACCGACCATAAGGTTTGTTCTGAAGTATTTTCGGCTGATGATTGGTACTGCTGAGAAATCGAATCGAGCTCATCAGTAATAGAGGCGATTAACTGCGTCAGTTGCGCTTTAGAAGTCAGTAACTGCTGTTCAACACTACCTAACTGCTGCGACAATTCACTGACCCTGATAAAGGTAGACTTATATTGCTCGATTTCCTTTTCATATAGTTCCAACATCGCATAAACATTAGACATGCTTTCAAAGCTGCCCATAGCGCGATTAAACAACTTCAAATTCTCTTCATTGGGCTGCAGCAAATAATTTTGTTGAGACTTTACCATTGCCTGAAAATCGGAATTAAGTGTAACCATCCCCGTCTCTTCGATTTTCTTTTCAATCGTATCTGCCAATTGTTTTAGTTCACCAAGCTTTCCTTCATCGATGGTAAAACCTAGTTCTTGTTTCAAATTTAGCCACGGGTTAGCCGCTGACTCAAAATCATTCACATTCCGGGTTAAATTGTCTGCCTGCTGAGACAAATCAAGCTTGGTGAGAAACTCTGCATCCTTATTAACAGCAGCGACTATTGCTGAGATCTCTTGTGTGGCGGCAGAAACTTGCGAGCCGCTTAAATTATCCAAGTTGCTGCTCAGCGTAAGAATCTTACTCTGCGTTTGATAGATAGACATAGACCCCGTAGAGATATCGCTACTCAAATGATACTGGTCGCTCATTTGGGTCAGTCTTGATGAAGTAAATCCTGCTAAAGCGACAAAGCCCAATGCTAAAACAACCAAAAATAGCATCACCTTTTGCTTTTGCGAAAGTGCAAGCATATCCATAAATAATCCCTTAACATCAGTGGTATGCGTTAATACTTGCCTAGCCAATAATTATCTTTTTATTATTGATTTTCTTATATTTGCAACATTTTTATAACATACATTTTAGCCCAAGTATGTTTTTTTTTCTTATTTAGCAAAATGTTGTTTCTAGGAATCCCTAACTCTATTTAAACCCCACTTTTTGTAATAAAATAACGGGCAAATTACTAAATACGAGATGAGCACATGTCAACAACTGGTCGTATTCATTCATTCGAGTCCTGTGGGACAGTAGACGGACCTGGTATTCGTTTTATTGTCTTTTTGCAAGGTTGCTTAATGCGTTGTATGTACTGTCATAATCGCGATACATGGGATACTCACGGTGGTAAGGAAGTGACCGTTGAAGAAATCATCAATGAAGCAAAATCTTATCGTCACTTTATGAATGCTTCAGGTGGAGGTGTGACTTGTTCCGGTGGTGAGGCTATGCTTCAACCTGAATTTGTTCGCGATTTTTTCCGCGCAGCTCGTTCTGAAGGTATCCACACTTGCCTTGATACCAACGGCTATATTCGTAAGCACACCGAAGTCATTGACGAGGTACTTGAAGCAACAGATTTGGTCATGCTTGATCTTAAGCACATGAAAGATGAGATCCATCATGACTTTATCGGTGTCTCTAATAAAAGAACCTTAGACTTTGCTCGCTACCTGCATAAGATCGGGCAAAAAACATGGATTCGCTATGTCGTCGTCCCTGGTTATACAGATGATGATGAAGCAGCACATATGCTAGGTGACTTCATTAAAGACATGGACAACATTGAAAAGATTGAGCTGCTCCCTTATCACAAGCTTGGCGCTCATAAATGGGAAGCCTTAGGTATCGAGTATCCACTAGAAGGAACTAACCCACCTTCAAAAGAAACCATGGATAATATCGTATCAATTCTTGAGCAATATCACTCAAACGTTAAATATTGATATCACTCAACAACTAATTCGTAAAAAATACCAACCCTCTCGGTTGGTATTTTTTTGAGGTTTACATGGAGTTAAACGAATTACTTGCGCTCTCCTTTGTGCTAGTTGCTCTGTTCTTTGTACGGCGAGATGTCAAAGAAGTATTCCTGCCGAAATTAATCAATGAACGCGCGTTTCAGCACGTCACCTTTGCTATCATATTCGCTTTATTTGTACTTTGGTCAGCTGACGCCGGGGTGAAAGAAGGGTTATCAATACACTTTCTGGGCATAACGGCGCTAACTTTGATGTACGGTTGGCAAAGTGCGTTTGCCCTCTCTATTATCGTCGCTTTGCTGATGGCTCTGTTTGGTGAGTTTACCTTCTATGCATTGCCAGAGTACCTGCTTTTTTCCTGTTTGATCCCTATTCTTATCAGCTATGGCGTATTCCTAGCGAGTTATCGATATCTACCAAGGAACATATTCGTGTTTATTTTCATTGCGGGTTTTCTCAATGGCGGTATAACAGGGACTTTTCATCTAATTATCAACTCAGCTTATTTTCTGATTGTTAGCGATTACGACTGGCAAACTATTTTCGATAACTACCTAGTGTTTACTCCCCTACTCGCTTTCCCTGAAGGGCTTCTAAATGGTATGACAGCGGCGGTGCTAACCGTTTTTAAACCCGAATTACTGCGGGTATTCTCTGATCGTGACTACATCTACAATCACTATCACAAGTAGTAACGAATTTTGTTGTCCAATCTTTGTGCTTTTCATATTAAATATGTGTTGAGATCATGTTTCACCCCGCAAAGAACAGATAACCTAAGCACATTAAAAATGTATTAGATTATTTTAGTGAGGCCACCATGGAAATGACTAACGCTCAACGTTTGATCCTTTCAAACCAGTATTACCTAATGTCGCAGCTCGACCAGGAGAACGCGGCAAAATACCAGCGTTTACAAACTATTGTAGAGCGCGGCTATGAACTGCAAATGCGAGAGCTAAATAAAGACTTTGGTTGTTTAGTAGAAGCAGAATGTCGAGAAATCATCGACATCATGGAAATGTATCATGCGATGCAAGAATCAAACAAAATGCTCTCTGAACAAGAGCAAGGTGAAGTTGACCAACGTCGTCTAACGTTCTTAGGGTTCGATATCGCTTCTGAAGCACAACTTGTTAACTACGTACGCTTCTTAGTCGATTCAGAAGGTCTATACCCACAATTCAGTAAAGGCGAGCACCATTTTAACGCTCAAATGCCAATGCTTGAGAAATATCGCCGCATGCTAAATACATGGCGCAACTGCCCTCGCCAATATCATTTATGTGCCAACGAGTTAAAGCAGATTTTTAACGCGTAATAATGATGTGAATACACAAAAAAGGGACCAAGCGGTCCCTTTTTCTTTGCGTCTGTCTTTATGACAACTTAAATGTAGCAACTTTCGCACTTAACTCATCAGCTTGGCTCTTAACTTGGTAAGACTCCTCTGAACTTTGATTGACGCCAACCACCAGTTGGTCGGCCACATCTTTGATTGATGTAATGTTTTGGGTGATTTCACTAGTCACATGCGTTTGCTCTTCAGCGGCCGTGGCGATTTGAGTTGCCATATCGCTGATTAACGTCACCGCTTGATTGATCTCGCCAAGCGCATTGGCAGCTCGATCGGCATCTTGTACTGACAGCCCAGCTAAATCAGCACTGCTGTGCATTATCGAGACCGCTCTACCGGTTGTTTCTTGCAGTACAGCAATCGTGTTTTTGATCTCTTCTGTCGAAGAATGAGTTCGTTGCGAAAGGACGCGAACTTCGTCTGCTACCACAGCAAAGCCTCTTCCTTGCTCACCCGCACGTGCTGCTTCAATCGCAGCGTTTAGAGCAAGTAAATTAGTTTGTTCAGCGATACCTTGGATGGTGGCAAGTACAGTTGAGATCTCTTGCCCGTGACGTTCTAGCTCACCAACAATATCACTTGCACTTTGCAGCTCGTTAGCAAGTTTGTTGATTGAACCCTTCGTATTTTCGACCAACTCATGACCATTTTCCGTACTCGCTGTAGAATCTTGAGCAGCTTGTGCCGTTTGCTCTGCATGGGACGCAATCTCTTGTGTCGCACTCGCCAATTCAGTGACTGCGGTCGCAACCATGGTTATCTCTTGTTGCTGGTGATGGATTTCATCCACCGCACTCTGAGCTCTACGAGCACTGGACTCTGACTGCTGTGTAAGCTGAGAAGACTGCTCCCTTATGTGTCCTATCAGTTGCTGTAAGCTGCCAACAAAAGTATTGAAGTTATGGGCTAGTTTGCCGACTTCATCTTGCGACTCTACTTTAATACGCTGAGTTAAGTCACCGCTACCATTCGCTATCTGCTCTAAAGCCGTAGAGACATTGTTCAACGGACGGAAAAGCATGTTACAAAGAAGGTTAAACAGAATGGTACAGATAACCACAACAATACCGGTGACGAGTAACTGTCCCCAGACTGCACTAAACAACGGTGAAACTAATGAATCATAGTCAACCACAATAACAGTGGTTAAACCGCTATTATCAATAGACTTCGCATAAATAACGGACTCTTTTCCTAGTACATCAACATAGATGTCGTGACCAGAGCTTACCGCCTCCTTAATTGAGCTTTCATTTAAACCCAACTCCAACAAAGACTTGTTAAGTAACTTAGTATCTTGGTGAGCAAAGACGTTGCCTTTATCGTTGGCAATGAACATATAGCCTTCACCTGGAAGAATAACCTTCTCCATTCCACTCAGGATATCAGTAATCTCAACATCCGCACCTAACACAACTTGTTGTCCATGCAACTCTAGAGCCTTACCCAATGAAACAACGTTTGCGCCTGTTGCAGCTGCGATTGTCGGGTTGTCCATAAAGACTTTGCTCGGTTGTTTGACTGCATTTTTATACCAGCCCCACTCCCTCGGGTCATCGTTACCCGGAGGCAAAACCACACCATTGGCATTATCTTGCCCACCATCTGGGTAAGCGAGAAAAATGTTGTCGAAATTTCCAGAGTTTTTAACTTGCTTGAGGTGAGTGACAATATCTTCTTTCTTGGATTCTTGAGATAACGAAGTGAGTGCTCTCTCTTTTGACAAAATCCAATCGGAAACATACTGATTATAAGAGGAGGCCGTACTTTCTAGGCGTTGCTCCACTTCAACATTTAATCTTTCTAGTGAAGCTCGGAATGAAAGTCCCTCAACCAAAAGTCCCCCGATGACTATGGCAACACTCGCCGAAATTGCGAGCTTATTTTTGAGTGATAGTTTTTTTAGCATGCTTTATTCACTTTTGTTTTATTTATGTATTGAACTTCTATGAGTCACAGTCATTATATTTCGAGGGTAGAAATAAATAATGATCCAGCTCGAAAGTTAACAAATTTCTATCGTTAGTGAGAGCTGCACTCAAAAAACATGCTTTGACGACTTCGTTAGCTAATTCGAATGACTGCGAAGAGTTTAAAACACATAGGCGACACCTAGGTTGGCTGAAGTCGTAACGCCACTTTCAATTAACGGGCTTTCTTCTATTCCACCTTCAATATTGGTGTATCGAACCCCTCCGGTAACACGTATTTGGGGGGTAACATGCAAATAGCCAGAAGCCCCGATGAAAAACTGACCATCCCAATCGGCATCGAACTCGTCAAAATTTGAACGAGCAGCCTCTTGAGAACTTACACCATATAAGTGGTTGTTCAATCGCTCACTGTTATAAGCAAAGCCCAATGACGGTGTGATACCCCACCCATTTCTTCGAATCGGCAACCGCCAAACCGTTTCGGCATAAATACCACTGTGACGATGTAAAATGTCACTACCCACAGTGGCTTCAAACAATCCAACTAAAGTGATCACTTGGTAACTTACCCCGCCTAAAACGGTCGCCTTGCGCTCATCCATAAGTCTGATATCAGGGTTGGTGGAGTCTTCCGGTTTTAGTGTACGAGGGTCATATGCGGCCCTAAAAACGATGTTTTGCGGGGAACCAACTGGGTACAAGCGGTATCCAGCAGTAAAACCACGTAAAAAAAGATGCTTACCTTCATAACCGATAAGAGGAATAATGGTTTCATTCGACGGCGTATCTTTATAAACGGCCGGTGAGTAAGAGGCTGCGGCACCAATAGACCATTGGGAAGTTTTTGCCATAGCTTGTGGAGCAACTAACAAGATCGCTACAAGAAGTAACCTTTGCCAAAGAGATTTCAAAACAACACCTAATTCATAACTGGGGTGAATAACAGCGCAATTATATGGAACAGCATACATTTACGCAATAACTCATATTCAACGCAATAATCAAGCCAGCATTATTGAAAAGTACGTATATTTTCTAAAACCACAAAACACTCAAATTGCATAAGCGCTCAGCTGCACAAACCAAACAATAATAAGTGACGTAAATGTCTAATTTTGCACATTACATTCGCGGGTGGTCAGACAACTAGCTCTCGGTCACAAATTGCAATTAAACACATATTTTTTAAGCAAAATTCTAAAAACCAACTAATCTTAAGTAAGAAAGGATTTGCTTTTCTATGCGGGTTTATTGTCAGTTTGACAGGTTCAGAGGGGAATTCATTATGAGTATTTTCGACCATTTCCAAGCGCGCTACGAAGCCTCAAAGGATGAGGAGTTATCACTACAAGAGTTTTTGGCTCTATGTAAGGATGACAAAAGCGCTTATGCCAACGCAGCTGAGCGACTATTAATGGCAATTGGCGAGCCAGAGGTCATTGATACAGCGCAAGACCCACAACTGAGTCGTATTTTCTCCAACCGCGTGATTTCTCGATACGACACATTTAAAGACTTCTACGGTATGGAAGATGCCATCGAGCAGATTGTTTCCTACCTCAAACATGCAGCTCAAGGTCTTGAAGAACGTAAACAGATTCTTTATCTGCTTGGTCCGGTAGGTGGCGGTAAGTCGTCTCTAGCCGAAAAACTAAAAGCATTGATGCAACAAGTTCCAATTTATGTGCTTTCCGCTAACGGTGAACGCAGCCCTGTTAATGACCACCCATTCTGTCTGTTTGATGTCAATGAAGATGGTGAGCTACTTAAACAAGAGTACGGCATAGAGAAACGCTACTTACGCTCGATTATGTCTCCGTGGGCGGCCAAACGACTCCATGAGTTTGGTGGCGACATTTCAAAATTCAAAGTTGTCAAAGTTAGACCTTCCATTCTAGACCAGCTAGCGATTGCTAAAACTGAGCCAGGTGATGAAAACAACCAAGACATTTCGTCGTTGGTTGGTAAAGTCGACATTCGACAACTTGAGCATTTCTCGCAAGACGATCCTGATGCTTACAGCTACTCGGGCGCACTATGTCGTGCAAACCAAGGTTTAATGGAATTCGTAGAGATGTTTAAAGCGCCAATCAAGGTGCTTCACCCGCTACTTACTGCAACCCAAGAAGGTAACTACAATGGTACAGAAGGCCTATCAGCCTTACCATTTGATGGCATGATTCTCGCCCACTCGAATGAATCAGAGTGGCAAACATTCCGCAACAACAAAAACAACGAGGCATTCCTTGACCGTGTTTACATAGTCAAAGTGCCATACTGTCTACGCGTTGCGGAAGAAGTAAAGATCTACCAAAAACTGCTCGACCATTCAGAGCTCTCGAAAGCGCCATGTTCACCAAGTACGCTTGAGCTACTTTCACAGTTCAGTATTCTGTCTCGACTTAAAGAGCCAGAGAACTCATCGATCTTCTCCAAGATGAGAGTCTACGATGGTGAAACGCTCAAAGACACGGATCCTAAAGCGAAAAGCTATCAAGAGTATCGTGACTTTGCTGGCGTCGATGAAGGTATGTCAGGTCTTTCAACTCGTTTCGCGTTCAAGATTCTATCGCGTGTGTTTAACTTCGATCAGACAGAGGTAGCGGCAAACCCTGTTCACTTGTTCTACGTTATCGAGCAGCAAATTGAACGCGAGCAATTCCCTCAAGAAACGGCAGAGAAGTATCTTGAATTCTTAAAAGGCTACTTAGTACCACGTTACGTTGAGTTTATCGGTAAAGAGATCCAGACTGCGTACCTAGAGTCCTACTCGGAGTACGGTCAGAATATCTTTGACCGCTACGTAACTTACGCAGATTTCTGGATTCAAGACCAAGAATACCGCGATCCAGAAACAGGTCAGCTATTCGACCGATCTGCATTAAACAATGAACTAGAAAAAATCGAAAAAACAGCAGGTATAAGCAACCCGAAAGATTTCCGTAATGAAATCGTTAACTTTGTGCTTCGTGCTCGCGCCAACAACAATGGTACCAACCCAGTTTGGACAAGCTACGAAAAACTGCGCACTGTGATTGAGAAGAAAATGTTCTCAAATACAGAAGAGTTGCTACCAGTTATCTCCTTCAACACTAAAACCTCTTCTGAAGATCAGAAGAAACACGATGACTTTGTCGCTCGTATGATGGAAAAAGGCTACACAGAGAAACAAGTACGCTTGCTATCTGAATGGTATCTACGCGTTCGTAAATCTTCGTAATAGCAGTGTTTTAGCCCATGAAATCCCTACCAGAGTATAACGCTCTGGTAGGAGATTGGATGAATAAGTGTCTGTCGACATGCAACGGCAGGTGCGTAAGAGATAAGGGGTGACTCATGGCGCAATTTATTGACCGACGACTGAACGGCAAAAATAAAAGTGCGGTAAACCGCCAGCGCTTTTTACGCCGCCATAAAGAACAGATTAAAGAATCTGTGGCGGATGCGGTAAATCGCCGTTCAATCACCAACACTGAAACCGGTGAAGACGTATCCATTCCGCATAAAGACATTAAAGAGCCCGTCTTTCATCAAGGCAAAGGTGGCTTAAAGGAACGTGTCCATCCGGGTAATGACCAATTCATTACCGGAGACAAAATCGAACGCCCTAAAGGCGGCGGACAAGGCGGAGGTTCTGGTGAAGGCGAAGCCAGTGCTGACGGTGAAGGCCAAGACGATTTTGTATTCCAGATTTCTAAAGACGAGTACTTAGACATTCTGTTTGAAGATCTAGAGCTACCTAATTTAGAAAAAAACCAAATCGCCAAAATTACCGAATGGAAAACCCATCGCGCTGGCTATCAAACCGCTGGTGTGCCAGCAAATATCGCGATAGTGAAATCGCTTCAACAATCACTTGCGCGTCGAACTGCAATGACGGCAGGCAAAAAGCGCATGCTACGTGAACTCGAAGAAGAGCTCGATCGCGTTAAGATGTCTGAGCCTGCACAAATGCTCGAAGAGAAGCGTCTTCAAGAAGAGATAAAAGCACTGCGTCGTAAGTTAGACACCGTACCGTTCATTGATACCTTCGATTTACGCTTCAAGAACTATGAGCGCCGCCCTGTACCATCGAGCCAAGCGGTTATGTTCTGTCTTATGGATGTGTCCGGCTCTATGGACCAAGCAACCAAAGACATCGCCAAGCGCTTTTACGTGCTTCTTTACTTATTCCTAACTCGCACCTACGAGAACGTAGAAGTAGTGTTTATCCGTCACCATACCCAAGCAAAAGAAGTCGATGAACATGAGTTTTTCTACTCGCAAGAAACCGGGGGAACTATAGTTTCAAGTGCGCTAAAACTAATGAACGAAATTGTTGCAGACCGCTACCCTGTTGGAGAGTGGAATATATACGCAGCTCAAGCCTCAGATGGTGATAACTGGGCAGACGATTCACCGCGGTGCCGTGAGCTTCTCACCAAAAACTTATTGCCAAACTGCCAATACTACTCATACATCGAAATCACTCGCCGCTCTCATCAAACCTTGTGGCATGAGTACGAAAAGCTTGAGGGAGCATTCCCTAACTTTGCGATGAAAAACATTCGCAGCGTTGAGGATATCTTCCCTGTCTTTAGAGAGCTTTTCAAAAAAGAGACTGCTTAGGGAGGCTGTATGACAACGCAAACGAAAAAGCCAACAAAGAGTAAGGCGCTGCCAGATGGACCTGATTGGACATTCGATCTGCTTGACCAATACCACACTGAAATAAAACGCGTTGCTGATCACTATAAGCTTGATGCTTATCCTAACCAAATTGAAGTGATTACTTCTGAGCAAATGATGGACGCCTATTCAAGTATTGGTATGCCTATCAATTACAATCATTGGTCATTTGGTAAGAAGTTTATTCAAACGGAACAAGGCTACAAACATGGTCAAATGGGTTTGGCGTATGAAATCGTCATCAACTCAAACCCATGTATCGCCTACTTAATGGAAGAGAATACCGTTACGATGCAAGCCTTAGTAATGGCCCATGCTTGCTACGGTCACAACTCATTTTTCAAAGGCAACTACTTATTCCAGACTTGGACCGATGCAAGTTCAATCATTGATTATCTATTGTTTGCTAAAAACTACATTGCTGAGTGTGAACAAAAATACGGTGTTCAAGAAGTTGAGGACCTACTCGACTCATGTCATGCGTTAATGAACTTTGGTGTCGACCGCTATAAACGACCAGAGAAGATCTCGATTGCTGAAGAGAAATCTCGTCAAGAAGAGCGTGAAGCTTACCTTCAGTCGCAGGTTAATGACTTATGGCGCACGGTTCCGAAATCAACGGTAGAGCCTGAAAGCCAGAAAATACGCTTTCCGACTGAACCACAGGAAAATATCCTCTACTTCATTGAAAAACACGCACCTTTACTTGAATCGTGGCAAAGAGAAATCGTGCGTATCGTACGTAAGATCAGCCAGTACTTCTATCCACAGAAACAGACTCAGGTAATGAATGAAGGTTGGGCAACTTTCTGGCACTACACCATTCTCAATCACTTGTACGATGAAGGTTTGGTAACGGATAGATTCATCTTAGAGTTTCTCCACAGTCATACTGGCGTCGTTGCGCAACCGGCCTACAACAGCCCTTACTTCAGCGGTATTAACCCTTACGCATTAGGCTTTGCCATGTTCCGCGATATTCGTCGCATCTGTGAAGAGCCTACTGACGAGGACAAAGAGTGGTTCCCAGACTTAGCTGGAACAGACTGGCTTGAAGCGGTACATTTCGCTATGCAGAACTTCAAAGACGAGAGCTTTATCAGCCAGTACTTGTCACCTAAGCTGATGCGTGACTTTAAACTGTTTGCCATCGTCGACGACGACCGTAAAAACTACATCGAGGTGAGTGCTATTCACGACGATAGCGGTTATCGCGCAATCAGAGAAAAACTTGCGGCTCAATATAACTTGAGTAACTTAGAGCCAAACATCCAAGTGTTTAACGTTGACGTGCGTGGCGATCGATCGCTCACGCTACAATACGTGCCACATGACCGTATTCCTCTTGATGAGGGCTATGACGAAGTTCTCAAACACCTTTATCGTTTATGGGGATTTGACGTCATTCTTGAAGAGGTGAAAGACAGCGGTCGCCGAGAGATTCTTGGCACCTGTCCTAAACGAAACGACTATGATGGCAAAATATAAAACTCAACAATAACAAAAGGCCCCAAGGGGCCTTTTTTACGCTCTATCTTATTGCTTAGCGATAATGCTTCGAACCACTTCTAGATCCTCTGGCGTATCGACACCTGCGGCCGGTGCTTCCTTCGCCACTTCAACATGGATCTTTTCCCCATACCAAAGCACACGTAGCTGTTCTAAGCACTCTATCTTTTCAAGCGCTGTTGGCTCCCAGTTGATATAGGTGTTTATAAACCCTGCGCGATAAGCATAAATACCGATATGGCGCATCAGTGGTTGTTTAATGATTTTGGCATCGTCCGCGAAGCTGTCACGATCCCAAGGAATCGTTGCGCGGCTAAAATACATCGCATAACCATCTTTATCCGTCAGCACCTTAACCGCATTCGGGTTAAAGACTTCCGCTTCATCACTGATCTCAACGGCCAACGTGGACATAGGTGCTTGGCTATTCGCCAAGTTCTCTGCAACTTGAGTAATGATAGAGGGTGGAATCAAGGGTTCATCCCCTTGAACATTGACGATGATATGGTCGTCTGGGATAGCCATTCTCTCAACCACTTCAGCAAGGCGCTCAGTGCCTGATTCATGGTTTGGAGAAGTCATACAAACTTGCGCACCAAAAGCTTCAACCGCTTGCTCTACTCGGCTATCATCAGTTGCAACGATTACCTTATCAGCTCCCGATTGGATTGCCTGTTCATAAACCCATTGAATCATAGGCTTACCACAGATATCCGCCAGCGGCTTACCAGGTAAACGGGTTGACTGATAACGCGCGGGGATAACAACCGTAAACGACATTATCTGCCCTCGTCCATACTAACTTTGCGCGCTTCAGGTTCTAGAAGCACCGGAATACCTTCTTTGATCGGATATGCAAGACGGTCTAGTTTACACACTAGTTCTTGCTTATCCTTATCGAACGTTAGTTTTCCCTTACATACTGGACATGCAACAATCTCAAGCAGACGATGATCCATACTGTTCCTTAACCTCTTTAATCTTATTTAAGATGCGCGCTTTATCTGCATCTTCAAACTCAGCACTGACAGGTAAATACCACCAGTTCTCTTTCGCATAATGCGCGCATTTTACCGCGTCTTTTTCTGTCATAATCAAGTGTTCGCCTTTGGCAGCGAGCACCTCTAAATCAGACAGTTCAAAATCTTTATGATCGGCAAAGCCTTGTTGATAAGAAGGCTTTGCACCTAACTGTTCAAGTGTCTTAAAGAATCGTGGAGGGTGGCCGATCCCCGCCATCGCGACGAGATTATCTTTCAGCTCCATGACACTCAAACGTTGACCCGTTTTCATGTTGACCGCTTGAGTCGGCTTTAACACCATAGCGGCTTCATTTTGTAACGCTTGACCACCATTGGTAATGATAAAATCTACCTCAGCTAACCTAGCAGTAGACTCGCGTAGCGGGCCCAATGGAATCAGGGACTCACTACCAAATCGTCTCACACCATCAACCACGACAATCTCGATATCACGCTGTAGTGCATAATGTTGAAGACCATCATCGGTAATCACGATATCGACACCTAGCGGTAGTAGAGTCTTTACAGCTTCACTTCTAACTGGAGAAACAGCAACTGGTGCACTTGTGCGTTTAAAGATTAGCTTAGGCTCATCGCCACAGTGTTTAGTTGACGTTTCATTGTCCACTAAGAGCGGATAATGCGGCGCCTTTGCCCCATAACCACGTGACACCACCCCAGGCTTATAGCCCAACGCTTGAAGTTGCTCAACCAACCAAATGACTACTGGCGTCTTACCATTACCACCAGCGGTAATATTACCCACTACGATGACAGGCACAGGAGCACGATAGCTTACGCTTTTACCTGTTTGATACTTGTTACGGCGAGAACGACTTACCAATCCAAACAAAATACTGAGCGGCCACAATAGCGGCCACAATAAATATTTTAGTGGATGATTCTCAAACCAGATCTTTTCAATCAAAGCTAGGGCCTGTTGATCTTTTGAGGTTAAATTTTGTTCGAGATAAAAGCGTTTTAATCGCGGCGAGAGGTTTGTCGCCTAGTTATTCTAAGCAAAACACCTCTCAACAAAGAGTAAAACGCTTTTAGCCGAACCCTTCGGGCAGCGTTTGTGGCTCCTTTCTGCTGCGTTATCGGCTTATCAGGTAGAGCAACTACATTTCAAAGCCTCTGCCTTGCAGATAAAACCCACAAACTGCTGCAAAAATCAGCGCAAAAGGTCAACAGACCCTAGGCACCGAATTGAATTCGATGAAGCTGAGCGTAAGCACCATCTTTCTCAATGAGCGCGCTGTGATTACCACGTTCGACAATCTCACCTTCATCCACAACCAAAATTTCATCGGCATTTTCAATCGTAGACAGACGGTGGGCAATGACCAACACTGTTTTGTTCTTTTGCAGTTCATCCAGAGCCGACTGAATTGCCTTTTCCGACTCAGTATCAAGTGCAGATGTCGCCTCATCGAGAATCAGTACAGGTGCATCACGTAATAGTGCACGTGCAATCGCGATACGCTGACGCTGACCACCAGACAGACTGGCGCCGTTTTCACCAATAACCGTATCTAAGCCATCATCCATCTTCTCAATGAAGTCCATGGCATAAGCTAAACGCGCGGCTTCTTCGATTTGCTCACGACTGTATTGCTCGGTTGCCGCATAAGCAATATTGTTGGCGATTGTGTCGTTAAACAAGTGAACGTTTTGCGATACTAAAGCGAAGTGCGAACGTAGATTACTTAAGGTGTAATCACGGATGTCATGCTCATCAAGACAAATATTGCCCGCATCTACATCGTAGAAACGGGTAAATAGGTTAGCAATGGTACTCTTACCCGAACCTGAACGACCCACAAGCGCAATGGTTTTGCCTTTCGGGATTTTAAAACTGACATTATTCAGTGCTGGCTTCTCTTTACCTTCATAGGTAAAGGTCACTTCTTTCACTTCAATATCACCACGAACTTTTTCAGTTTGGTACTTACCGTTGTCTTGCTCGGTTTCTAGATCCATCAGAGCAAACAAGGTTTGGCTTGCTGCCATACCACGTTGGAAATCAGAGGTAACATTGGTCAACGCTTTAAGCGGGCGCATTAGAGCAAACATGGCAGAAAACACGACGGTAAAAGTACCTGGAGTCAACTCTGTGCGGATAGAGTCCACACTCGCTAAGAACAGGACAACAACCAGAGCGATAGACGCAATCACTTGAATCACTGGGTTGGCAATCGCTTGAGCAGCCACCATTTTCATTGATTGCTGACGCATCTGATTGCTCACAGAATCAAAACGCTCGCTTTCGACATGCTGTCCACCGTAGCTCAAAACCACTTTATGGCCTTTTAGCATCTGCTCTGCGGACGAGGTAACATGCCCCATAGTTTCCTGCATGTTTTTGGAGATTTTACGGAAGCGCTTCGAAACAAAACCAATTCCCCATGCCACGATCGGAGCAACAACAATCAATACCAGTGATAGCTGCCAACTGTTCCAGAACATAAGGATAAGCAAGCCAATAATACTTGCACCTTCACGCACAATACTCACCAATGCTCGACTCGTTGCCCCCGCAACTTGTTCAGAGTCATAGGTAATACGAGATAGCAGACCACCAGCGGATTCTTTATCAAAGTATGCGACTGGCATATGCATAAACTGGTTAAAGATAGAGCGCCTCATCTCCATAACCACGTTGCCAGAAACCCAGCTTAAACAGTATGTTGAAACGAATCCACTCAGGCCTCGCACCACCATCATGCCGAAAATAATAAAAGGGAGAATTCTTAGGAAGTTAGATTCTGCATCGCCAAAACCTTCATCAAGCAAGGGTTTGACCAATGACATCATGTAAGTGTCAGCAGCAGCATTAATAATGAGAGCAACAACAGCTACAGCAAGGCCCGCTTTGTACTGTCGAATATAAATCCACAGGCGTTGAAAGGTTTGCCACGTGGTTTCGTCTTGATTCAGAGACATAGAGTTGCTTATTTTTCTTTTACAATATTGCGGCTATTCTACTCCGTTACGCAGCATCTGCCTATACCAAGTCTTACCTTTGCGCGTCCTTAGCGCACTAACCTGATAACTTTGCGGATAAACATTGAACAACACTTGACCAAAATGCCCAGTATCCATCCATTGCGCACCTACTTTTTGGTATCTCTCAACCACATTTTCATCCGGCAACCGCCATCTTCCCCCTTTAGCCACAGACGCAACTGCAACTTCGGGACTAACCGCTGCAATAAACGCGGGAATTGATGAAGTTTTACTGCCGTGATGGGGAACAATTAAGATATCTGAATCCAATTGTTCGCCCTCCCTTACTAAAATCCATTCTGCGATGGCTTCAATATCTCCCGCCAACAACAGCGCTGTTGGACTCTCTTGGTGTTGGAGTTTGAACACACATGAATGAGGGTTATAAGCTCTACTCGTCAATTTGGGCGGCCATAATGACTCTATTGTGATCTTTCCCCATTGCCAAGAGCGCCCTGCGACACACGGTTCGAAAGACTCTCCCGACTGACTAGTCAGTATCTTGCTAGGATTCCACTGCTGTTTTATTGCTTGCAAGCCTCCCGCGTGGTCATTGTCAAAATGGCTGATAGCAAGTACATCTAACTGAGTAATCCCTCGTGAAATCATTAATGGCGTCAAAACCTGTTCAGCCATACTAGAGTTTTGCCAAGCGGCACCAGTATCGTAAACAAAAGCCCTATTCTGCTGCTGAACAAGAATAGATAAGCCATGACCAACATCAAGTACAACAATTTGCCACAGTGGCGTATCCCGCCACTCAACTAAGCTTAAGCCTGCACTCAACGTCAGTAGGGTTGTAAATCGCCTCGACACTAAACGACTTATCATCAGCGCAGCTAAGATGCAAAGAAGCCACAACAGTGTTTGTCTCGAAACATCAAACCAAGTCCATTGAGCATATTCCATCGCCCAGTTCACTGGCATTAAACTGAGATTTAGCCACTCCCAAGGGAATTCAAACCAAGGAAACATTAGGTGGCCAGCAAAGGAGAAAAAAACGAGCGGTATGACCAAAACAGTAAACCAAGGAACAAAGACAAGGTTGTAGGCAATAGCGCCTAAGCTCACACCATGAAACAGATATACGACTAGTGGGGCCATCAAAACCACGAGAAACAGCTGAACTTTTACTGCTTGGACAACTAGATTCCCTCGCACTTTACCTCTGGACTGGTAAAGAAAAATCACCCCAACCGCGACCATAGACATCCAAAGACTTGGAGAAACAACAGAAAATGGCTCCAACAAGAGTAACAAGCTCAACACAAGTAGCCACTTAAATGAGTTGGGAAGCTGACCGGCAAGCGGCATTAATATACACAGCAACAAACACATGGTGACCGCTCGCTCTGTGGGAATAGAAAATCCAGCCAACCAAGCGTAACCAATAGCAGATGCTAGGCCAATCAAGACGGGAGCGTTCAAAAACAAAACATGAACTTTGAGCAAAGTCAGCCCGATATACCAACCGATAGCAAACGCGATGCCGACGTGAAGGCCAGATATCGCAATAAGATGACTAAGGCCACTGGTTTTAAGCATCTGCCAATTTTGCTGGGTAATTCCCTCTCGAGCTCCAAACATAAGCGCTAGTATCATTGCTTGATTGTCGAGTGATTGCGTTTTAAGTGTAACTGCATCTATCAACCGCGTTCGAAGTGAAGGCTGACTCATTACGATAAAGCTCTTCTTTCTATCGACTGAACCAGTGCCAACTACCCCTTGAAAGAGTGCATGTTGCTCAGCATCAAACCCAACCCCATTCAGCAAACCGTAAATCGGTTTTACAGAAATGCTTGCCGTCACTCGGTCACCCAAATCCAAACGTATTGGACTAGTTAGACGCATTTTAGGTTGGTTAAAGGTGGTTAAGGCTTCGCCATTGATTGATCTAACTACAACAATACCTTGAAAGCCGAAATTTATTGGTTTAAAAAGGCTGTCAACGTCAGCGATTATGGTAATATCCTGACCAGCTTGAAAAAGTGTTTCTGTTTGATATCGCAATAAGTTGCCGTGCATCAGGATGACAACACACGCTAAAGCTAGCCCCAGGAAGCCTCTTGCTTTTCTATACTTGGTTGAAATAACCAGTACAGCTAAAGCTATAAACAGGTAATCTAATTTCGGCATTATCAGCCAGTACGGGCTAGTTGTGATCAACAAAGAGAATGAAATTAGCGTCCAGTAATGTAAGTAGAGAGTCATTTCCCTATGCCAAGAAAATTCATTAAGCGCTTTATGCCTGACCACGAAGTAATAAAACGTCAAAAGGCACTAAAGATTTTTGGCAATGTGCTGTATAACCCAAACCTCTGGTGTCTTAACCGTCGCTCCGCCTCTGGTGCATTCGCAGTGGGTTTATTTATGGCTTTCGTCCCACTACCAAGCCAGATGATTATGGCGGCAGGGTTAGCGATCGCCTGCGGTGTCAACTTACCACTCTCTGTTGCACTTGTTTGGGTAAGTAACCCTGTCACTATGCCCGTCTTGTTCTATTTCGCATATAAAGTCGGTGCTTGGGCGATGCATGTCCCCCCTCAGCATTTCCACTTTGAGCTTTCTTGGGAGTTCATCCTTCATCAAATGAGCACGATAGGCCCTCCATTCCTACTCGGCTGTCTAATTTGTGGCGTTTTATCAGCGATGTTAGGCTATTTTGGTATCAGAGCTCTGTGGCGCTACTCAGTAGTACGAAGTTGGCAACAAAGAAAAATCAGAATAGGTAATCTACTCAAGAAGTAAACGCCAGCAGACGCAATTTCGGGTGAGTTAATATTCATTTGAAAGCAGATGAAAAGTGAGAATGACAAAATAGACTCACCGACAGTGTTCAACCAAAAAGGGAAAAGCCTCTGCTTTCCCTTTTTATTTATCACAACAAATTTATCTACAGCTGATTAAAATCCGTATCCCGCAGCGCCAAAAGCAGCAATTCGCCATCCTCTGCTACTCTAAACTCACCATATGTCGCAGCGTCTAACTCTTCTGCTCTGCCCTCTTGAAAGAAATACGCGTTAGTAGCAAATTTTACTTGCCCCGATCTCAGTCTAAACTGCAATGCGACTTGAGAGCTTGGCGAGCGTTCTGTCGAAGTCGACACAAACTGAGCGACACGATTGCTATCGAGCTCAATGTTCACAAAACCGTCGACTGCCGCACTGTATCTGTCTCTCATACCCTTGTCGGCTAATTCACGGATGACATCTTCGCTAAGTTCAAAATTGAGTACCATATAGTCACCTTGCATCAGAGAACGAGGATCAACTGGAGCTAGCTTGAGTAGAACAACCTGCCCATGCTCCAAAAGCTGCTCTTTTTGATATATGGACCAATTGACCGCAACTAACGCCAAAACAAGCGTAACGATATAGATAGTTTTTCGCATACGACTACCTCTTTGCTTGGTTTAGCACTTTGTTGAACACTAAGTAGCTAAATAACATGACTAAGGAGACAGACATGAGTACCCCAGATTTAAACAGCAATGTCGTTTCCATCATGTAATAGTATGTTGAGCTATACACGAGCAAGGCTATCGCCCCCAACCCCATCATCACTCTGTCGCTGTTTGCGAAGGCAGTGATGAGTATCATCAAGCTCGCTCCTATGCCGGGAGCCATACAGGTTAATACGCCCACCAGAATAGTGAAGACCCCGCCTAATTTAGCCACAATTGAGTTGAGCCGCACTTGGTGGAAGTGAAATAAGTACCACGCAGTAACAAAAATACTCAAAACATAGGTGATGGGAGCAACCCAGAGCGGTAAAGAAAATGTGGTGTCCGATATTGAAACCAGAGCACTCTCTACTTCCGCTCGAAAGATCTGAATACACATCAGCAATACTATCGATATCACCAACCCGTATTTTATACCTGACATGAGCCGATAAAGTACCGGAAAACGAAATTCATTAAGTGAGAGCCAGACCATAGGTGCTAGCAAAATGCTACTCAACAAATATGAAAATCCACAAGAAATGAGTAACGCTGACAGAGCTAAGCAGCAACTTAGGGTAGACCAAACTCGATGAATCATACTCCGCATGATGACTGCCAGTCCTGCTTGCAACAGTGCAAACAAGAATAAGATAACCTGCAGTTGCTCGAGCGGTATTAGTGCCCAAACAAATAGCACTTGCGCCGAAAAGCTTAACGCGAGGGCAAGGTGTTCCAAAAACTCATTATTAGGCGCTGACAGTATCCGCTGCGCGACCGCCAACATGATCACAGATACCACCGCAGAAGCCATTTCACTTTGGAAAAAAGAATAAAAAGATCCAAAGAAAATACCCAGTAAACACACGCCTCCTAGCCAACCAGATATTGCCAGTAACAATTTGACATACCAAGGAAAACCGCTTGGCGCCTCATTGAACATGCTTTCAGACATTACATTTGCTTCGATAAGCTTGTTTCTTAGCGGCTTATTCATCACAAACGCCCCTCGCTTTGAACATTTTTCAGCCAAGCGGCAGCAATTACTCCAGTGACGATTACGAGTATTGTGAGTATGAGGAAATAGGCTAGCTCATCGATACCTTGTATGCTTTTTGCCACAAAAGTCACCGTCACTAAGATAAGCGAAAGACATCCTCCCGTGAGCATAAACAGGTCTAGGGTACGTCTTCGATAGTAGTAATAGACACAAGTAAGAGAAGCCCCCCAAGCTAACATCGATACAGGCGTATCACTGCTTGAGTTAACCAAAGAAGACCAAACAATATAGGTAATAATGACACCAGACACTGTCCCGAGTATATGCAGCATCCACTTTTTCTGCATCCACGCATGTGACATTCTCAGAAATTGCCATAAGCACAAAGCACTCGAGTTAAACAAAAACAGCACCCACGACACACTATCTAAAGCGTCAACGAACAACAATTGATTAGGTGAAAATGTGTCGAGGTAAAGAGCGATCGAGAGATTGCTTAATACGAGCCATAATATCCATGCTGGGATAAAGCGTGTGACAACGACCCAAGGTGTAATAAGCGCTAGCCAACCGGCGAAAAGCTGCCAAGTATCGGCACCTGTTTGATAAGTTTGGCCGAATACAGCCAGCAGAGCCCCGATTAATAGACACGAAACAATAGCGACTGCATTAGCAAGCAACTTATGTCTATCGGCTTTAACATAGACAACAACAGATATAATTAGGCAGGTTTCAATAAGGGCAAACTTGGCGAATCGGCCTAGATCGGCCCAGTTGTAGGCGAAAAAGAAAATCAAAGACAGACTGAACGCTAAGCTACCCAGCCAAACAAACAATTGATTAAAAAAGCGAACCCATGCTTGGGGAACAGGCTTTATTTCCGCTAGCTCCTTCGCTTGTTCTATAGTGTCGGAGGTTACGATTCCACGCTCAACAAGATCAACTAGCTCTTTTCTCATTGATTTGATTCCTTTTGCTCTATTGGCATTGCCTACTCAGCCAAATACTCAGGTGCGCAATCTGGCTGAGTAAACATCAGAGTTGAGGCAAACGAATTTGCCTCACAATCATTTAGAGCTTAACACAGCTGCAGGATTCAATTTACTTGCCCTAGAAGCGGGATACCAAGTTGCGAAAAGACTCAGAATGATAGCGGTCAAAGAGACAACAATGACATCGCTAGGGCTGACTTGAGATGGAAGGAAATCAACAAAATAAATATCCCCAGACAAAAACTTATGCCCTAAGAGATTTTCTAACCCTGAAATCATTGGGGTAAGGTTTAACGCAACCAAAACGCCAAACACACTGCCAGCAAGGCTTCCGAGCACACCAGAAAAGACACCTTGCCAAACAAATATTCGTTTTACCAGTCCATCTGTCGCGCCCATTGTACGTAGAATCGCAATCTCCGCAGCACGATCTTTCACAGCCATCATTAGAGTAGAGACAATATTAAAGCTTGCCACTCCAATCACCAAAACCATCACCAGATACATAATGGTTCTGACCAATTGAATGTCGCGGTAAAGAAAGCCGTATTTCTGCTGCCAGCTGCGCAAATAAACATAGACATCGAGTGTATTGCCTACTTCTCGAATAATTTGAGTCGCATTGAGTACTTCGCTAACGCGCACGGCGACACCACTAACACCTTGCCCCATTTTCGCGTAATTTTGTGCATCTTGAAGCGGCACAAGCGCTAGATTATGGTCAATCTGGCCATTAAGAGTGAGTAAGCCAGCAACTTTCACGCGCACACGCTTTGGCGCCTGAACTTTTGTCGTCGCACCAGAGGTAGGAATCATCAAAGTTAAAAAGTCGCCTTTTTTTACCTTAAGTATATCTGCAATCCCTTTACCCAGAATCACCTGTTGTTGACCGGTCTGAAAACCTTCCCATACTTCAGGGTCAATAAAATCACTTAAGTTAGAGACCTTACTCTCAAGTTGCGGGTCAATACCTCGTACTTCAAGAGCTTTGAGCTGCGCGCCTTTCTCAGCTAGAGCAGTAAATTTTACATACGGAGCCGCCGCTTCAATTTTAGGATGTTTTTCCGTCTGTGAAACAACGTTTTGCCACTCTACCAGCGGCCCTCTTACCCCTTCAAATTCGCCATGAGAGATAACGGATAAAACCCGGTTTTTAAGCTCACGCTCGAAACCGTTCATCGCGGACAAACCAATAATGATCATCGCCACGCCCACAGCAATACCTATGGTTGAAGACATTGAAATGAACGAAACCATTTTATTTCGTTGTTTGGCTCGGCTAAATCGGCCGCCAATAAACAGAGACAAGGATGAAAACACTTACGCCCCCTCAATGTTGAGTAGCAAACCGTCTTGCATATGTAACTGACGATCCATTTTTGCCGCTAACTCACCATCATGGGTAACAACCAAAAATGCGGTGTCAGACTCTTGATTAAGTTCGCGCATCAGATCGTAAATTGCTAACGCCGTCTTATGATCCAAGTTACCGGTCGGTTCATCAGCCAAAACGAGAGAGGGGTTGTTCACCAATGCTCGTGCAATTGCCACGCGTTGACGTTCACCGCCAGAAAGTTCTGCTGGTCGATGTTCGATTCGGTGGCTCAAACCCACTTTATCTAGCAATGCTTTCGCCGCCAACTTGGCTTGGTTCACTTTGGCGCCACCAATAAGCAAAGGCATTGCGACGTTTTCTATCGCGCTGAAATCCGACAAGAGGTGATGAAACTGGTAGACAAAGCCTAGGTGCTGATTGCGCAGCTTCGCTTGACGGTTCGAAGTCAGTTTTGATAAGTCTTGGCCTAAGAACTTCACATGACCTTCGGTCGCATCATCCAGAGCACCTAAGATATGCAGCAGCGTACTTTTACCAGAACCTGAGGTACCAATAATCGAGGCAAGCTCGCCCTTCTCTATATCAAAGCTCACACCTTTAAGAACTTGAGTATCGAATGCACCCTCGTGATAAGTTTTGCACACATTGTGACATTGAAGAAGACTACTCATATCTTAAAGCCTCGGCTGGTTTTACTGATGATGCGCGGTATGAAGGAAACAACGTTGCGACAAGGCTTAGCGCAATAGCCAATACCACAACAACAAAAATTTGAACTGGATTGATTAATATAGGAAGTTCACCACCCACAGCAAATAGCGCGACACCTGCACTTTCAAGTAGTGGGTTAATATTATTTGCGAGCAAGATACCTAGCCCACCGCCAATGATTGCACCTATCACTCCACTGCTTGCGCCTTGAACGATGAAGATCGACAGGATCTGCCTGTCGGTCATACCTTGAGTTTTTAAGATCGCAACTTCAGATTGTTTCTCCATTACCACCATAATCAGGGCAGAAATGATATTGAACGCTGCAATGCCCACAATGAGACCGAGCATTAAGCCCATCATGTTCTTTTCCATTCTTACCGCTTGGAAAAGCTCACCTCTTTGATCGCGCCAATCTTGCCATTGCCAACCGTCAGGCAGTGGATTTTGGCTTAATTCGCCAACCACAAATGGGTCATTAAAGAACAAGCGCCACCCTGTCATAGTGTCCTGCTTCAAACGCATCAATTTTCCAGCGTCTGAGATATGCGTGATCATCAACTGTTTATCAACATCTGAGCCTGTATTGTAGATACCCGCCACAGTAAATAAACGCTGGCTTGGGATTCGACCCAATGGCGTAAACTGACTTGCACTGGTGACCATCAAGCGGACTTTGTCACCAACCGATACGTCCATTGAGCGGGCGAGCGAATGACCAATAAACAACTGGTATTCACCCGCTTGTAAGTTAGATAAGTGACCCGCAATCAAATGACGCTCGATAGGGTCATGCTCTGAAGGCTTAATACCAATCAGTAAGCCGGCGTTAAGTTGACTTGGGCTTTGGATCACGGCTTCACTTTGCACGATTGGCTCTGGATGCCCAGCAGAAGAAAGTTGCGCGATAAATTCAGGAGCACGTTCTGTTTTCGCCGTTTTACCGTCAATTTGAGAAACGATGGCTTGAGGTAGAACGCCAAGAATACGCCCTTTAAGCTGCGCCTCAAATCCATTCATTACGGAAAGCACAGTCACAAGCGACATTACACCGATCGTAATGCCCGCCGTCGACATATAAGAGACAAAGCGGCTAAACCTATCACCAGAGCGACCTCGTAAGTAACGCAAACCGATGAAGGTAGAGACTGGATGAAACATAGTAGAAACCAATGTTAGGGTTTGATGACCTAAGTAATGCTGCTTACTCTACCGATTAAATCCCCTGGCGTGTAGTGTTTAATTGCCAATTAGTGGTTAAAATATGTAATAAACAAAGGGATAGCTTGATTACTTGTCAGCTATAACGATAATCAAAGTTATCAAGTAAAAGGAATCAAGCATGGCCGATCAAGAATTCTTTACCGTCAACCACACAATGACAGTCAATGTCGAAGCTTTGGCTGAGGGTGTGGGTTTCCCCAGTTTTGAGAAATTTGAAGGAGAAATCCCAGCACCTTTCATTGTTGCTAGCGAGTTTAGCAATCTTGATCTATTGAACGACAGCGCGCGTAGTGAATTGAAAAACAATGATTTTAAGCATGTGATTCAATTGCTGGATACACAAAACTCAAAGCTAAACCTGCTTTTAACCTTTATGCTATCTCAGCAAGACGACCCAACCATGCGTCATAAAACTCACTCGTTTGGCGCAAGCCAGTTTACCTACATTTCAGATGCGGCGATAAGTCTTGATACCAAAGTTCGTGTAAAATTATTCTTAGAGCACCCAGCCGCAGCAATCTATTGCTACGGACACATATCTCAAGTAGAAGTGACCGAGGACACTCATCTCGTCACCGTAAAATACGATTTACTGCGTGATCTCGATGAAGATCTCCTTATCAAAGCCGCTCTATTCCAACAACAAAAGCTCCTTCGTCAGCGCTCACTTAATCGCGACAAATAAACAGAACTATGTCTAACACATCATTACTCAATCTGGCGTGCTCAGAACGCGCCGGAGACAAAAAGCAGATTGGTAACCTACAAGGCGCAAGTTTAGCCCTTGCCATTGCTGAACTCGCACAACAGCACGGTTCACATACTCTACTTGCCGTTCCTGATCCGCAAACCGCGTTAAAACTACAACAAGAGCTAGAGCAGTTCGCCACTCAAGAAGTCGCCTTGTTCCCTGACTGGGAAACCTTGCCATACGATAGCTTTTCTCCACACCAGGAGATTATTTCAGACCGAATATCTCGACTCTATCAGCTGCCAACGCAAGCGAGTGGAATAACTATCGTTCCGGTTAATACGCTGTTGCAACGCCAGTCCCCGCGCGACTATTTAATGCAACATACGCTGATGGTGAAAGTGGGCGATCTATTCTCACTAGAAAAGCTACGCATTCAACTCGAGAAATCGGGTTATCGACATGTAGACCAAGTGTTTGGTCCAGGTGAGTATGCGAGCCGAGGCTCGATTTTAGATCTATTCCCTATGGGATCAAACGACCCATTTCGTATCGACTTCTTTGATGATGAAATCGATACGATACGTACTTTCGATCCTGAGAATCAGCGTTCAATCGAAGATAAACAAGAGATTCGTTTACTTCCAGCACATGAGTTTCCGACTTCAGAGAGCGCAATTGAAGACTTCCGTATTCGCTGGCGTCAGCGTTTCGAGGCACGCCGTGAACCTGAATCCGTTTACATGCAAGTCTCGAAAGGGACTTGGCCTGCAGGTATTGAATACTGGCAGCCACTGTTTTTTGAACAAACGGAGACTTTGTTTGATTACATCCCAGAAAACACGCAACTGTTAACGGTTGGTCAATTAGAGCCCGCCATAGACAGCTTCTTAGATGACGTTGACTATCGCTACGATCAACGCAAAGTCGATCCGCTGCGCCCACTGCTACCGCCTGAAGAGCTATGGCTTAAGAAGGATGAACTGTTTAGCCAGTTTAAACAGTTACCTCAAGTTCAGCTGTATGTTGAGCCAGTCAGTGAAAAACAGGGTCGTTGCAATCCTAATATCTCTTCATTACCCGAGCTTGCGGTACAGCACCAAAACAAAGAACCAATGGCCGCTCTGCGCCAATTTAGCGAAACCTTTACCGGTCAGATAGTCTTCTCGGTTGAGTCAGAAGGTCGCCGTGAGGCTTTGCTAGAATTGCTCCAGCGAATTAAGTTAAAACCGCAAGAAAGCGTCGACTTACAACAAGCACTGAGTAGTGGTAACAAGTTCAGTCTGATCCTTGGTGCCGCTGAGCACGGTTTCGTATTCGGTGACGAGCAAGTTGCACTCATCTGTGAAAGTGATTTACTTGGTGACCGAGTCATTCAGCGCCGACGCAAAGACCGCAAAACCACCAATAGCGATGCGGTCATTCGTAACCTAGCGGAATTGCAACCAGGCCAGCCAGTAGTGCATATCGACCACGGTATCGGTAGATACATAGGGCTACAAACCCTAGAAGCTGGTGGTATGACGACAGAGTACGTAACGCTTGAGTACCAGAATGATGCCAAACTCTACGTTCCCGTTGCTTCTCTCAACCTTATTAGCCGTTATTCTGGCGGCGCAGAAGAGAGCGCGCCACTGCATAAGCTTGGCGGTGAAGCCTGGGCTAAAGCAAGACGTAAAGCCGCCGAGAAGGTGCGTGACGTCGCGGCTGAACTTTTAGATGTCTACGCTAAACGCGAACTTAAGCCGGGTTACAAGTTTGAGTTAGACCGCGGCCAATACGCGACCTTCAAAGCGGGCTTCCCATTTGAAGAGACAGATGACCAATCAATGGCGATCAACGCCGTCATGTCTGACATGTGTCAGGCTAAAGCGATGGATCGCTTGGTATGTGGTGATGTTGGCTTTGGTAAAACAGAAGTTGCAATGCGTGCGGCATTCGTTGCGACCGACAATAGTAAGCAAGTTGCCGTTCTTGTACCAACAACCCTACTTGCCCAGCAGCACTTTGAGAACTTCCGCGACCGTTTTGCTAACTTACCAATTAGAGTCGAAGTCTTGTCTCGCTTCAAAACAGCGAAAGAGCAGAAGCAGGTACTGCAAGATATTGAAGAAGGTAAAGTGGACCTAGTTGTCGGAACCCACAAGCTTCTATCAAACGACATTAAATTCAAAGATCTTGGTCTGCTAATCGTTGATGAAGAACATCGCTTTGGCGTACGTCAGAAAGAAAAGATGAAAGCGATGCGTGCCGATGTCGATATCTTAACCCTTACCGCAACGCCTATTCCTCGTACCCTGAATATGGCCATGAGTGGCATGCGTGATCTGTCAATTATCGCCACGCCACCAGCGAGACGTCTCGCCATCAAAACCTTTGTCAGACAGAGCGATGACGCAGTAGTGCGAGAGGCTGTGCTACGTGAGATTATGCGTGGTGGTCAGGTTTACTTCTTACATAACCAAGTTGAGACTATAGAAAAAGTTGCGGCCGATCTGGAGAAGTTGATTCCAGAAGCGCGCGTAACCGTCGCACACGGCCAAATGCGAGAGAGAGAACTCGAACGCATTATGAATGACTTTTACCACCAGCGCTTTAACTTGCTAGTGTGTACCACCATCATTGAAACCGGTATCGATGTACCAACAGCCAACACCATTATTATGGATAGAGCAGATAATCTTGGTTTGGCTCAGCTTCACCAGCTGCGTGGTCGTGTCGGTCGGTCGCATCACCAAGCCTATGCTTACTTAATGACGCCCCATCCAAAAGCTATGACCAAAGATGCGATTAAACGTCTCGATGCGATTGCGTCATTGGAAGATCTCGGTGCGGGCTTTACCTTAGCTACCCACGATTTGGAAATCCGCGGTGCCGGTGAACTGCTCGGCGACGAGCAAAGTGGTCAAATTCAGTCAGTTGGCTTTACTCTGTATATGGAAATGCTAGAGCAAGCAGTGGAAGCGTTGAAAGAAGGCAAAGAGCCATCACTCGACGAACTGCTTCGAGAGCAAACTGAAGTCGAAATGCGCTTGCCTGCGCTACTACCAGATGACTACATCCCAGATATCAATACTAGGCTCTCGATGTATAAGCAAATTGCCAGTGTTAGCAATGAAGATGAGTTGGGTGAGCTTAAGATAGAGCTGATAGACCGTTTTGGTTTATTGCCTGATGCTACTAAGAACCTGCTCTCAGTAGCCAAGTTGAAACTGCAAGCGGCGGCTCTTAAAGTGAAGAAGATTGAAGCTCATGACAAAGGTGGCTTCATTGAATTCTATCCAGATGCTGACATTAACCCTATGTATTTGGTTAAACTATTGCAATCTCAACCACAAAAATTCGCAATGGATGGCCCCACTAAGTTCAAGTTTACGATACCATTAGTGGATAGACGTAAACGCGTCCAGTTTGTTAGTGACATGTTGGGTGAATTCCAGCAAAATTTATTGCCGAAAGCGTAAACCCAAATTAAATGGAGGTGCCTCGCACCTCACTATGGAGTTGTAATGAAGAAACTGATCCCGCTGCTGCTCATGCTTGTTGCAATGCCTTCTATGGCGCAGCGTCAATTCGATATCGAAGTGATCATTTTTAAACGTGCCGTGGATGCCGAGCAAACTGCTGAATCTTGGCCTACAGACGTCGCGAAAGTTAACCTTGAAAGAGCTGGCTCTTTTAGTGACGCAAGTTACCGCGCAAAGAAAGGTGTCCAAATGCTACCCGCTTCCGAGTATGCCCTTAATAGCGAAGTTAAAAAGTTGAATCAGCATGCGGGTTTTAAAGTGTTAATGCACAAAGCTTGGCGCCAAGGAGATCAAGGCCGTTTCGGTGCGCCTATCTTCCACGTGCAAGCAGGTCGAGATTATTCAGGCAAGTTTAATCCTGATGGCTCTATGATCGAAGAAAGTCAAAGCCAAGTCCTAGAGGGCATTACCGAAGAGAGTATTCCAAAGCCTTTGTATCAACTTGATGGAAAACTGCAAATCTATGTAGAGCACTACTTGTATGCTGATGTAGAGCTCGACCTTAAATCACCTAGTGTGAAAGAAGTGACTCTGCAAGAACATCAGCCAGAAATGTTGACGGCAGAACCTGCCACTGACAATCAGGTTGTTCAGGTCGGTTTGATGGAAGATGTCACTCCCACTGTTCACAAAGTTGAGTTCTTGAAGAGTTATCGATTTGACCAGAAGCGCCGTATGCGCAGTACGGAAACACACTTCCTCGATCACCCTCTAATGGGTGTCATCATTCAAGTGCGTCGCGTCAATCAATAATCGAGTAAGCCCTCCAACGAGGGCTTTTTGTTTATGAGTCCAGATTATCAAATCGTCACCCAACATTTAGTCTTGAGGCTAATAACCAGTGAAGAAAGTGAGTCTCTACAGGGCTGTGTGATTAACTCACCTAGCCTTCACCGCTGGATTGATTGGTGCAATGCCGATTTCTCTTTAGATGACGCCGAACGATTTATCCTAGCCACCCGCTTAAACTGGGTAAAATCTGAAGCCTATGGGTTTGGCGTATTTTGCCGTACAAGCGACGAGTTAGTCGGAATGGTTGCGATTAATGAGCTCTACCATACTTTTAACATGGCGAGTATTGGCTATTGGATTGCCGATCAACATCAAGATAAGGGGTTCGGTGCAAGAGCCGTCAATGCTTTAATCGAGTTTTGCTTCGCCCAACTTAAATTAACGCGAGTAGAAGTGGTCTGCGACCCAGATAACCTGCCTAGCCAAAAGCTGATAGAGTCTTGTGGTGGTCTGTTGGAAGCCAAAGCGCGCAATCGCTTTATCTTCAACGGTAAACCTAAAACAGGCCTTATATACTCAGTCATTCCTGATTAATCTAGCCCAAACCAAAAAAAGAGCGCTGAAGCGCTCTTTTTAGTATTTGTTCATTAATTAATGAAGTTTAAGATTTGGTCGTAGAACTCGGTTAATACGCCCCATTAGGATGATCAAACCTGTCTTGAACACGCCATGCAACGCCATCTGGTGTAAGCGGTACAAAGAGATATAAACAACACGTGCAATACGCCCTTCCACCATCATAGAACCTTTGGTCAAGTTACCCATTAAACTACCCACGGTTGAGAAGCGACTTAATGACACCAAAGAGCCTTTATCTTTGTAGATGTAAGGCTTCATATCACGACCATTAAGCTTAGCAACGATGTTAGCGAAAGCACGGCTCGACATCTGGTGCGCAGCTTGAGCACGCGGCGGGACAAAAGAACCATCCGCTTGAGTACACTGAGCCAAATCGCCGATCACGAAGATATCGTCATCGCGCGTAGTTTGCAGTGTATCTTTGACCACAAGTTGGTTGATACGATTGGTTTCTAGGCCAGCAATGTCTTTGATAAAGTCAGGTGCTTTAATACCTGCAGCCCAAACCATGATCTGAGCTGGAATCTTGTCACCATCTTTGGTCACTAAGCCATCTTCATCGGCTTGAGTCACCATAGTCGCAGTGCGGACGTTCACCCCTAGCTTAGTCAACTCCTGATGAGCAGCGCCTGAAATGCGTGGTGGAAGCGCAGGCAAAATACGTTCGCCAGCTTCAATAAGGTTCACGTTGAGCTTGCTTGAGTCAAGGTCACCAAAACCGTAAGTACGTAGCTCTTTTACCGCATTGTGTAGTTCTGCCGACAGCTCTACACCCGTTGCACCCGCACCAACAATCGCAATATCCACTGTGCCATTACCATTTTTAGCATGTAGCTTAAGGAACTCGTTGTTCATTTGAGTACGGAAGCGATGTGCTTGCTCGGGGCTATCTAAGAAAATACAATTGTCGCGAACGCCAGGAGTATTGAAATCGTTTGAAGTAGAGCCAATAGCCATGACTAGAATGTCATACTCAAGCTCGCGGCTAGGCATCAGCAGCTCATCGTTGTCATCTTTCAACTCACGTAGTTTAATCACTTTACGCTCGCGATCGATATTTTCTAGGCTGCCCATTTGAAAATCAAAGTGGTGGTTTTTGGCATGCGCGCGGTAACTAAGTGCATCCACACCTTCATCAAGAGAGCCCGTCGCCACTTCATGCAGAAGGGGTTTCCATAAGTGGCTCGCCTTACGGTCGACTAAAGTGACTTTAGCACGACCTTTACGGCCAAGTGTACGACCTAGTTTGGTAACAAGCTCTAGTCCGCCTGCACCGCCGCCTACTACGATAATTCGTGTCACAGCAACTTCCTCAAAAAATAAAATAAAACTGAATCAAGCCGAAAATCGACTCGATGGAATTCTGTATTTTTGGTCTAGGGGCGACTTTCTCTTCGCACACGGTCTAGACATAGAGGGCCAACAAATATGACACGCTTATTGGATAAAAGAGCCGAATCACTCAATGCTACACGTTTGACGTAGCTCACTAATGGGCAAGTTTTTTACTCGCTCTCAATTTTTTTTGATATTTATCAAAAAATTTGTAGTGAGTTCATTATATAGAGCAAAACATGACACGCAACTAAAGAATCGCGTGATCCCACTAAATTTTGTAAGGATTAGAGTTAATTGAACAATAAAAAGGCGACAGAGAGCACTCTGTCACCTAGGGATTAGAAATCGAAAAAGCTAACGACTAGTTTGCTTCTTTAAATGCTTTCATGGTTTGCAGATGTTGGGAGATTTTTTTGAACTTGTGAGTCTGAGTTTCGTCCCAGATAATGTCGTAGTAATTCTCTAGCTCTGATGCCGTTTTACTGTTGTCGTGAATCTCATCTTCTTTCGACAAAATCACCAGACAATTCCCTTTGTTCTTGGTTCTAAACTCTGAAACACACTTAGTGGCGATATCTTCATACTCTTCAGGTCTATCGATACGTCCTTGCATAGTTAATTCAGGGTGCAAGTTCGGATTAAAAATAACCTGTTTAATACCGCATAAGAAACCAATTCTCTCTGACCAATAACCGCCAAGACCAACACCACAAATTATAGGGTTCTTATCACCTGACTGCTCGATCACCTTATGCACTTCTTTCAGCAAGTGTTGCATATCGTGCTTTGGATGGAGAGTACTGTAGTTAATGAAACGTACATCATCATCAATAAACTGAAGTTGAAGCACTTTTTCATGGTTGCCTGGACTGGTCGAATCAAAACCGTGTAAATAGATAATCATTGTAAATCCCTCGATCCTTGTGATTTTAATCTACCACGAAATATAAGGTTTAAAAGCTCACTGAGTAACTTTAAACGCGCCGAACCACCAAACAGTGATCTTAGCTGCAAATTGTTTCTTGGAGTTTACGCGCTTGGGTTAAATATTGTTCATCGCCCCAGAGCTGATGGGCTAATAGATACCAAAGCATTGCCATCATCATCGCTCGAGGTTGCCACGCCATTACACCTTCTACCCAATCATCAACGCCCTCTACTCCTCTCAACTGGCAATAACGATATACCGCCTCTAATGGCTTTTCACTACAGACATCAATTGAGAGCGTAAGATCTAGTCGCGGGTCCGCCATCGCAGCATATTCCCAATCAATGACCTTATTTCCAGCATCAGTTTTAACCATGTTGTAGCCAGCTAAGTCAAAGTGACATAACGTTTGGCCGACATCCGCTAAGCTCGGAGCAGAACGCCACTGATTGTAAATCGACACATAGGGCTCGACTTTGTGGTCATCGTCAAGCAGCATCCAGTAGTGATCGACACGCGCTGTAAAATTAAAGGGCGCAACAGGAATACGTTGCGTGTCCATATCATGAATGGAGATCATAGTCTTGAGTAGCGAATCAAACGGTAGTCCCTGCGTCAGAGACTCGCCTTCGATCCAAGTGACTAGCAGTCCTTGGTCATTGATATGGACGGCTTGCGGAGATAAACCGCTAGATTCGATAGCAGTGAGAATTTGATACTCTTGAAAACGAGAGATCGAGAAGGCTTTGGTGATATTGGTTGTCGGTCTCCAGACAAAAGACTTTCCGTCTGAAGTGACCACTTTCCAGCAACGGTTAGTTAATCCCCCTGTTAGCGTTTGAGCATAGTCAGGGGGGATAGAAAAGAAGTGTTCTAGTGACAATAATGAACGATCGAGTTGGCATGCTTCACTCCACGACATTCGCGCCATAGTACACTCCTTTTGTTACATAAAGCTTGGCTTATAGGCCTAAGAAGCTTTTTGATTCTTGCTTACGGATCTCAGTCTCATCTGCCCATTCAATTAGACCAGTCTCTAGATCCATTAGACGCATCGTCATTTTGTAGTATACGTCTTTGTCGCTGCCGGCATTCTTGTTAATGCTTGAAAGGTTACCGTAGAGCATGTATTGAGCGCCAACCATCTTACCAAACTGAATTGCCGTGCTTTGGTTCACTAGCTCATCATTATTCTGGAAGTTTAGCTGTTCACGTACTGCTTCTACGCGATCCATATCTACAAAACGGAACTTACCAGAATTCAGCATCTTAGTGCTGATAGAATCGGTAATAGATTCAGTATCGATATGTTCACTAGTTTTATTTTTGATACGCTCAACAAAAACAATAGGGCGTGAATCGCGAGTGATAGCTGCTACAGAGCCCGACATCATCATGCTGTCGACCATTTCACCGGCAATTTTTTGCAAGTCTGTTGAACCAAAATCAATTGTTGTTGTTTCCACAGCTTGAGCGTCACCATAGCTTACTTGGTTAGAACAGCCACCAAGCACTACAGCCAAACCAAGTAATGCAATTACACTTTTTTTCATTGTCGGTTCCTTAGGATATCCTTGAGTTACTTCTTAAAATTAATTGTCTAGTTCACGGATTTGAACGCGGAATTGGCGCCCATTTGGATTGATAGAAATCTCTGAAATAGAAACCTCTTCAGCTCCGCGAAGAATGGCTTGTCGCCATGGGCTAAGCTTGTTGTTCACTTCTAGCCCTTGATCGTCATACCAATAGAAACGGTATTGAATGTGTTGGTCGCCTTTGGTTTGATTTGCCAAACGCACTATGCCTCGTGCGCGACCATCTACATCAATCGTTGAAATATCTTCGATGCTCACACGCCCTGCCAGAACGTTGTCCCCAAACAGAACCGTTTGAGAGGCGCCATCGATGCGCAGCCCAGCCGTATTGCTGTTGCTAGCACACCCCATTAAGGTCAGCGCTGCTGCGATTGAAATAAGCCATTTTTTCATCGTATATTTCCTAGTTGTTTATGCCAAATGGTTGCATTGTTACCTTGGCGCGAAAGCCAAACAAGCGTTGTACGACCAGACTCAACATTGAAGGTATGAGTTTGACCAGCAACCTGTACAGATTGTTCCCCAGGTTCAACCACAGAACTTGCGCTGTAGATTTCTCCAGGTAAAGTTATCCAACTGCGAGTATCAGGTTGCTCAGTTAGTGTGTTCCACACGTTAAACAGCGCATTACCTAAGTCATCAGGATTATCTTTGGTTGCCTCTCTACGCAATTCCTCTTTAGCCCATACTCGTAGTGCTTGACGAATTAAGATAGATGGCATTCGCTCGGTCAGATTTTGCTTTGCCATTAGATTTACGTCAGTCAGTAGACTTTCGCTTACGCTGTTGTCATTGAGTATTACAGGGCTAAATTTTTCCGCAGGTACGTTTTCGTAATAAGGCAAAGCAACGGTATATAAGCCACGGTTACTGCCTCGCGAGATTGGCAGTGTTTGCGTCCAACCGTTCATTGCGTCTACCACGCCACGCTCATCTATAACAATTACCCTACCTTTATTCGTATCTAGGTAACTGGCTTTACCATAACGCTTTTCGAGTTTGGCTAGATCTTCACGCATACCTAAACGTTTAGCAACACGCTTAGTCCCATCAATTACCTGCTGATTGTCTGGCATAACGGCCAACGCGCGACGATAATCGACATAGGCTCCGTTTAAGTCATTGTCTGCTTCATAAAGCAGTGCAGACAAATAAAGCAAATAGCCACTTTGTACTGCCTGCAGCTTTTTGCCGGCATCTGGGTAGTTAGCAAGAATACTACCAAGGTTTGGCGATACGCCTTGAGCTTGCATCTGGCTTTGAGCCGATTCAAGTTCACTCTCTCTATCTTTACGCGCGCGCTCTTGCACTTGATTAGCACGGCGCATCTCGATAATCGCACCTTCAAGGTCATTCTTTTGAAGATAGTTAAGACCTAAATAAAGATGTAAAAAACCCAGTTCGTAGTCAGCAGGTTGGTACGTTTTTAAGTTGTCATTAACTGCAAGCGCACTTAAGCTCATTGCCGTCTCTGAAACAGAGATCGTTGCTTGATCTTGTTGCACTCTAACCGCTCGGTCACTGACTTCAAATGCGCCCTTACTTTCAGGGTATTGCTGGTTTAGCAGATAAACTCTGCCTTTTTCCATGTTATCTAGAATGTCCCCAGCTATCTCCTCAGGTAACAACTCTTCGGCTTCATAATAGCGGCCGTTCTTGATTGTTTGGTGCAACTCACTATTTTGCGCACTGTAATGGCTGAAAAGATTGCCCACAGATAAATTGGCACAAGCGGAAAGAGCCAAACTACTGGCTAAGGCAAACATGAGTCGAATGTGTTTATGCACTTTCTACTCCGATTTTTGTACTATTTGACACGATGACATGTCTCGTATTTTAAAAAATTTAACGTTCGACATCAAACCCTTTAAAAAGTTCCATTCATATCAAAAGTTTTTAGCTCATTAGCATTGGGCCAAGCGGGCGTCCACCCACTAAGTGCATGTGAATATGGTAAACCTCTTGTCCGCCATGAGAGTTGCAGTTCATGATCAAACGGTAGCCATCCTCATCGATACCTTCTTCTTTCGCTAGTTTTCGCGCCACAGTAAACATACGACCCATGACTAATTCATCTTCTTCTTCGATGTCATTGACGGTTGGAATAAGTTTATTTGGGATGATCAAAATGTGACTTGGAGCACGCGGATTGATGTCTCTAAATGCGGTAACTAAATCGTCTTGATAGACAACATCTGCTGGGATTTCTTTGCGAATAATCTTGCTGAAAATGGTTTCTTCTGCCATGAAGGGCTCCATTGATACACTTGTTGTTGATTGAGTTGAAACGAGTATGCGTCAAGCTTCGCAAAATCACAATAAAAAACGCTGTTCAGTTCACTTATTCGACAATCCGTTATTACTCACTAGCTAAATATGTATTGTGCGTCAAAAAATGTGTGTCTCGGTATCAATACAATGGCTTTCTTTTTGTTAATTTTTTAAGACTTTATAATTACAGGGAGAGATCTATGAAGGGCTCAGTGATTAGGCGCATGTACGCTGGGTTTGCATTGATCATTATTATGTTCATCGTTACGACGTTGATGATGATGCGAGGAATGCAACAAATCCACCAAAACTTCGAAGGTGTCTCAAACACCTCGCTGCCACTAGTTTCACAATCAAACCAAACCAGCGTTGCTTTATTGTCTGCCGACAAACTTTTTAAAGACTTTTTGACAACTCAAAGCTTTGAGCGCATGGATCAACTTTCAGAGCAATTCGCTCAAATGAAAGAAGCATATAACCAACAGCTATCAGCGTTAGAACAAGTAAGCGTCGGCCAAGCTGAACTAGAGCAATCAATTGTCCAACTCAAAGAGATGGAACTGAGTTACTTCGCTGAAGCGGAACAAGCAATGGGCAATTATCGCGCGATGTTTACCGCGCAAGAGGAAGTACAACAGTCTACTCGACGCTTCCAGCGCCTGCATTCTGAATTAAGTGTCGGAATGAAAGAGTATGTTGATGACCAAAGCAGCATTTCAGTTAAAGTGATGGCCAAAAGCTATTTTATCAAACTAAAAGATGCCGAACTCACCACTTCAGATGCTTTAGCAAGCAGTGATACCGAGTTGGTGACTAAAGCGGTAGCGAAGAATAAGAAAGCCGTCACCCACCTTAACTACGCCTACCGCGGATTAACAACGCAAATGCCGGAAATAAAAAAGGCGTTTGACGAATCAGTTCAGCAGTTTACTCGTGATGTCGGTAAGAAAGGAGGCGTATTAGACCAACACAGTGCTTACCTATTGGCTAAAGATGCCCTATACGCCAACATCGCAAGTCTAACCCAGCAAGTTGATGCGACCATGGCCGTACTTGACTCATTCAGTGAAGTCGCAAAACAAGGCTTAAATGCGTCGCTACAAGAAGCCGGTGACGTATACGAGCAGGGGGTGGTTCGCTCAATTGCAATTGGCGCGATCGTTATCTTAATGGCTATCGCGATTGGATATCATATTGCACATAGCGTACGCGACCCACTCACTCGCATTCTTGGCACTCTTGAGTCACTTACTGAAGGCGATATGACCAAGCGTATCGAGATTCGCTACAACAATGAGTTCAGCCGCGTTAGCAACCATATTAATTCTCTAGCCGATAACCTTCATGGCATTTTGGTCAAGCTCAATGATGCGTCCGATGATCTGACTCAAACAGCAACAACCAACCAACAAACCTCATCTCAAGCGCAATCACAGCTCAGCCAGCAACGTGAACAGACGGCAAATGTTGCAACCGCTATGACCGAGATGGCGCACTCTGTTCAAGAGGTCGCACAAAGCGCTCAAAGCTCACAACAAATGGTAGAGCAAGTCGAAAAAGCCTCTGAGTCTGGTCGCCATATCATGGGCACCAACATTACGACTATCAATCAACTTGAAACGCGCCTCACCCAGTCTGTTGATGCGGTTAAAGACCTGCAAGCAATGAGTAGCCAAATCGGTAGTATCCTAGATGTTATTCGGAACATTGCCGAACAGACCAACCTATTGGCACTCAATGCAGCTATCGAAGCAGCTCGTGCTGGTGAACAAGGCCGCGGCTTTGCGGTCGTCGCTGATGAAGTTCGAGTGTTGGCTCAACGTACAACAGAGTCTACCTCGGAAATTGAAAATATGATCAGCAATCTGCAAAGTAGCTCAACATCAGCCAATAAGGTGATTCAAAGCTGTATGGATGATATGGAGCTTTCAGTGGAGCAAGCTTCTAATGCCAATAGTGCAATGGAAGAGATCCAAGGGCTTATCATGGAGATTAGCCAAATGAGCGGCCATATCTCTCAAGCGGCAGCTGAACAGAGTGAGACGACTGGCGATATTGCTCGTAATATCGAAGAGATCAATCTTATTGCCGACTCAAGCTATCAAGCCATGGCACAAATAGCTCAGACGAGTGATAACCTTTCCTCACTGGCGAACCAACAAGGTGAGTTGGTCCATAGGTTTAAGCTCTAGAAAGTCAGAACAATGTAATTTATTGAGATTGGGCGGCTATTTTTCATAGCCGCCCTTGTTTTTTATATCCCATGTCATTATATGGTTTATAGGCTTGCCCACTTTTCTTTCACTCTCTCGCAAGCCAAACATGAGGAAAAACTATGGCTGTTCATGTTGGCATCATCGATCAAGACCCGATTCGCTTGGTCACTCCACTTCTTGATAATCGCACCGTAAGCGATCATATCGTTTTCATTGGAGTCCCTGCTCAGGAAGATATGTATCTACGTCTACACAGCGTGTTGAGCAAGAGGAACATCACCTCAGAGTTTTTTGAAATTCCTAACGTCGCGAATCCATCAAAGATTAAGCAAGCCGTTTCAATTCTTGCAGAAGACCTAAAAGCAAGAGGTGAAGAAGTTAAGCTGAATGCAAGCTGTGGACTTCGCCATCGCCTACTATCGGTCTACGAGATTTTCCGCACCTATCACTGGCCTATTTTCGTTGTTGAACCAAACAGTGACCGTCTATGTTGGCTTTATCCTGACGGTAAAGAAGATACTCAAGTTCAGGACAGAATCACCATCGATGACTACCTTACCGTGTTCGGAGCTCGCGGTGAATTCAGTGACCAAGAATTACCCCCTCAACTTGATCAGAAACTGTATGAGCTCGGAGAGCGTTGGGCAAGCAATGCATTAGAGTTAGGCCCCGGCCTTGCCACACTCAACTATCTTGCGACAACTTGTCGTAAAGAACAGCGCCTTGATGTCGAGCTATCGGAAAAACAACAAGGTTATCGCGAGCTGAATATGCTGCTTAGTGACTTAGTTGAAGCCGAAATCGCGACCTATCATGGCGGCGTATTGACCTTTGCCAACGAAGACGCGCGCCGTTTCTCTAACGGAGAATGGCTCGAAACTCTCGTTCACAGCACAGTTCGTCAGATCCAACAAGATATGCCGACCATTCAAGACCGCTCACTTAACGTTCAAGTTTACCGTCAACTTGGGGAGCGCGAAGTGCGTAACGAATTGGATGTTGCTTCAGTCGTTAACAACAAACTTCACATCATCGAGTGTAAGACGAAAGGAATGCGTGATGATGGTGACGATACCTTGTATAAACTTGAATCGCTTCGTGATTTGCTCGGTGGCTTGCAAGCTCGTGCCATGCTGGTTAGCTTCCGCCCTCTTCGTCATAACGATATCACTCGAGCAGAAGACTTAGGTTTAGCACTTATCGGCCCAGATGAGCTTAAAGACCTTAAGTCACACTTAGCGGCTTGGTTCACTGAAGCTGGCGGCCGAGATGAAGCCTGTGCTGACTGCTAAAAACAGATTTTGAACAATAAAAAAACCGCCAACTGGCGGTTTTTTTAATACGAAAGCGACAACCTCTATTTAACTGTCATCTTCAGTAAAGTTTGTTGGCAGAGTCGTCTTCATTTGGTTCCAAATTTGAGCACTCTCCATGCCATAGTGGCGCACTACAATTAGAATCTGATCGCGATTACCTGTTTCACACACCTCAAGTAAGTCTCGGTAGAACTGTAGGGCTAAGTCACGAGCCTGTGGGTTCGAAAAGTAGTAACTACCGACACGATCGTACAGTTTCTTTAGACCATTAAAGATCAAACCATAGATTTGGTTACCTGAATGGAACGCTAAACGCTGGAAAAGCATGTAGTCGTAAAAGTTGAATGTTTTCGCAACCAGTACGGCTTGGCGCTTTAACTCATCTTTCTCACCATCATCTTTAACATGCTGACGAATTTTTTCAGCGTAAGGAGACGACTCCATGAAAACATCCCACGACTCAGCATTGACCAAAGCCTCACACGAGCTGATCACACTAGAAATGGTTTTCTCAGAGTTTTCCTTATTGGCTTTAAACGCATAGCGCATAAAGATAGGACTGATGTTTGTGCGTGCTGCAAGCAAATCTTCAACAATTGAAGTCGCATTATCTGCGTCCAACGTCATTAACGTATCCAGAATATGAAGACCAGACGTTTCCATAAACTGGTTAACACGCGTCGGTTTACCATGTTGAATCGTTAACCAACCATCACGCGCTAAACGTTGGAGTACTTCTCGTAGAGTTGTGCGCGTTACGCCAATTAGTTCAGAGAGCTCGCGTTCTGCTGGTAAAATAGAACCAGGTGGGAATCGCCCTTTCCAAATACTTTCAATAATGTATTTCTCTGCGAATCCTGCTGGGCTCTTTGCCTTAATGACCATTTATATCTTATCCAAACTTGTATTTTTATGGGTCTAATAGAACTCATCATACCACTAGTTTTTCTATATCGGAAACCACCACACAGTAAACGTGCGGCAAAACCACAATAGAGCATTAACTCTAACGCTATGCAGATTTTATTGAAACATATTGGGTTATGAAATAGGATAATTTTCATATTTAACAAATAAAAAACATCCCGCAGAGCCCACCATTAGGCATTTCAGGCGCAAAAATTAAGTTTGTAAAATTACATAATTAAACTGTCATTTCCATTCAATATAATTACATATTCTTTCTTATTCTATGCTTTCGTCGTTTTGCTTGCATTAACCATTGTTTTTCACAACTCTCGTGATATGTTTACGCAACTTTGATCGCGTTTTTAAACAAAAGTTAGCGAATAAAATACTCAACACAATTTTCTCGTTGACTAAATTGTGTTGAAGAGTACAGTGGCGACCAAAGTAAAGGAGTGCTTGTCTTTCTCAGGGAGTGACTTGGCAAGACCACATGATCGTGAACGGAATGTTGTTTTTCTAAGTCACTGTTGAATCGGGTTTGTTTTCTACCTACGGGTAAATTTCCACTGGTCAGAAATTCTCAAGTTTCCGATTAAATGGATACAAGCGCGTGCAGTGTCTATTCATAACAACATTAAGAGTATCTAAATCATGCCGATGTCACTCGGAAATGCATTTATTAAGAATTTTCTTGGTAAGGCCCCAGATTGGTACAAAGTTGCCATCATTTCATTTTTAGTCATTAACCCAATTGTTTTCTTTTTTGTCGATCCTTTCGTTGCAGGTTGGCTGCTAGTCGCAGAGTTTATCTTCACCCTCGCAATGGCACTTAAGTGTTACCCTCTTCAGCCTGGTGGTTTACTTGCCATCGAAGCTATCGCCATAGGAATGACAAGCCCAGAACAAGTTAAACACGAACTTGTGGCGAACATCGAAGTACTGCTACTGCTTGTCTTTATGGTTGCAGGCATCTACTTCATGAAGCAGTTGCTGCTATTCATCTTTACCAAGATTCTTCTGGGTATCCGCTCTAAAAGCATGCTTTCCCTTGCATTCTGTTTTGCTGCAGCCTTCCTTTCAGCCTTCTTAGATGCACTAACTGTCATCGCGGTTGTTATCAGCGTGGCGGTTGGTTTCTATGCTATTTATCATAAAGTTGCTTCTGGTCAGGGCCCTCATGCCTCGCATGATCACACTCAAGATGATCACTTGTCTGAGCTCACCCGCGATGATTTAGAAAATTACCGCGCATTCCTTCGCTCGCTACTTATGCACGCGGGTGTCGGTACGGCACTTGGTGGCGTAATGACCATGGTAGGTGAACCGCAAAACCTCATCATTGCGGACCAAGCAGGTTGGCAATTCGGTGAATTCATCATTCGTATGCTACCCGTTACTGCGCCCGTATTTGTCTGCGGCCTGATTACCTGTGTACTGGTTGAGAAGCTAAAGGTCTTTGGCTACGGTGCTCGCCTACCTGAGAATGTTCGTCAAATCCTAGTAGATTTCGACCGTGAAGAGCGTAAAACGCGTACCAAGCAAGACGTTGCTAAACTGTGGGTTCAAGGCTTTATTGCAGTATGGCTAATCGTAGGCCTGGCACTTCACCTTGCAGCAGTCGGTCTAATTGGCCTATCTGTTATCATCTTAGCGACTGCCTTTACTGGTGTAATCGAAGAGCACTCTATGGGTAAAGCGTTTGAAGAAGCCTTACCATTTACCGCGCTTCTTGCTGTGTTCTTTGCTGTTGTAGCCGTTATCATCGACCAGCAACTATTTAAGCCTGTTATAGACGCCGTACTACACGTAGAAGACAAAGGCACTCAGCTAGCGCTGTTCTATGTCGCTAATGGCATACTTTCGATGGTTTCAGATAACGTGTTCGTCGGAACGGTATACATTAACGAAGTGAAAACGGCTCTTATTGAAGGGGTTATCACTCGTGACCAGTTCGATCTATTAGCGGTTGCTATCAACACAGGTACTAACCTACCTTCAGTTGCGACACCAAACGGTCAAGCGGCATTCCTATTCCTATTGACCTCTGCACTAGCGCCTCTTATCCGCCTTTCTTACGGTCGTATGGTCGTAATGGCGCTGCCTTATACCATCGTACTGGCTCTTGTTGGTCTTGCAGGTATCGTGTTTTTTGTCGAGCCGATGACAGCTTGGTTCTATGACACGGGTTGGATTTCAGCGCACGTCGGAGAGTTGACTCCTGCCGTCTCAAGCGGACACTAATCTAAATTATTAAAAAGTTTTAGTTGATACCGAAACTTTTACACGATAAAAAGCTCTGATTACCCAGAGCTTTTTTATTACAGGATATCTGTGTGAACATTCTTTCCACTCTAAAAACATTTTCTCAAGGGCGACTATCTTGGTTGCTACTACTGCTTTCCATCATTTTCTTTGAAGCATGTGCCCTGTTTTTTCAGCATGTCATGATGCTTTCACCCTGTGTGATGTGTATTTATGAGCGTGTGGCTATGTTTGGTGTTGGAGGAGCCGCACTAATTGGTTTAATTGCTCCGCATAACCCAGTATTCCGTTGGCTTGGTTTTATCGCTTGGGGCGCAAGCGCCTATCAAGGCCTGATGCTTTCACTTGAGCATGTTGATTACCAATTTAACCCTTCACCTTTTAAGACTTGTGATTTATTCGTCAGCTTCCCAGATTGGGCACCACTGAACCAATGGGCACCTTGGCTATTTGAAGCATTTGGTGACTGCGGTAAGGTCGTGTGGCAGTTCTTAGGTCTTTCAATGCCACAATGGTTAGTGATCATTTTCTCTGCATACCTAATTGCACTGGTACCTTTTGTGGTCGCGCAGTTTGTTAAGAGCAAGTAGCGAGAAGCGAGAAGCGAGAAGCGAGAAGCGAGAAGCGAGAAGCGAGAAGCGAGAAAAATTAAGGGGTTGGCACTAAGTGTCAACCCTTTTTGTTTAATATATATAACAAGCGTCATCCTCAAGACGAAGGGACGACCGAGTTGGAGAGCTCCCAAAGTAAGCTAAGAGAGCACAGAGGTTCCCTACTCCCTCCTTCGTCGGTCTATGGAATGACGGTCTATCTCTTAGAGGCATTCCTTTCTCGATTCTGAACACCCTGCTTTGTCTTATCTCGTAGGGCGGAGCCCGTTCTCGCATCTCGGAGCGAAGCGATCCATAGGGCGCAGCCCGTTCTAAATTAATTCATCTCACGCCCGGGAGCAGGAGCAAGCACTTCACGGTTACCGTTATGGCCTGGCGCACTCACAATACCTTGCGCTTCTAACTGTTCAACGATACGTGCAGCTCGGTTGTAGCCTATCTTAAAGCGACGTTGTACACCTGATACCGAACCACGACGAGACTGCACAACATGCTCAACAACTTGATCAAATAGTGGGTCCATCTCTTCCTCACCTTCTGGCTTCTCGCCAGGCAAGAGTGCTTCAGGGCCTTGGTCACCATTAGTAATTTCGTCGATATAGTTCGGCTTACCGCGTGCTTTCCAGTTGTTGACGACCGCATGAACATCGTCATCAGAGGCAAATGCGCCATGCACACGAACGGTATGGCTAGAACCCGGTGGGAGATAGAGCATATCACCCATACCCAGTAGCGATTCCGCACCGCCTTGGTCAAGGATGGTGCGCGAGTCCGTCTTAGTGGATACGGTAAACGCAACCCGAGTAGGAATATTCGCTTTGATAAGACCAGTGATAACATCAACGGATGGGCGCTGAGTCGCGAGGATCAGATGAATACCCGCTGCACGCGCTTTCTGCGCTAGACGAGCAATCAGTTCCTCTACCTTCTTACCTACCACCATCATTAAGTCGGCAAATTCGTCGACAATCACAACAATGTAAGGCAACTTCTCAAGCAATGGAGGATGTTCATCCATACTGTCGCCAGCTTGCCATAGAGGGTCGTGAATTGGGTGCCCTGCCTCAGCTGCCATCTTAAGCTTGTCGTTAAAACCTTTAATGTTACGTACACCTAGAGCAGACATCAGCTTATAGCGACGTTCCATCTCACCGACACACCAACGCAGCGCATTCGATGCGTCTTTCATGTCAGTAACCACTTCAGACAGAAGATGCGGAATACCTTCGTACACCGATAGCTCAAGCATTTTCGGGTCAATCATGATAAAGCGAACATCTTCAGGCGTTGCCTTGTAGAGCATGCTCAAGATCATCACGTTTACACCCACTGACTTACCTGAGCCCGTTGTACCTGCGACGAGCACGTGTGGCATCTTCGACAAATCAGCCACCACAGCTTCTCCCGCAATATCTTGGCCAAGTACAACTGTTGTTGCTGATTGGGCTTCAATAAACTGCTGACTACCGACAACATCTGAGAAGAACACCGTCTGTCTGCTCATGTTTGGCAACTCAAGCCCCACATAAGGTTTACCCGGTATCACTTCAACAACACGAACCGCCATAGCAGAGAGTGAGCGCGCTAAATCCATCGATAGACCGGATATACGGCTCACTTTAACGCCGGGAGCGAGGTCGAGCTCAAAGCGTGTAATTACCGGGCCCGGGAAGATATCCACGACTGTCGCTTTAATCTTATAGTCAGCCAGTTTCGCTTCGACCAAACGTGCAATATTCTCCAATGCTTCTCGGTCAATAAAGTTCTCACGCTTTTCAGGGTGGTACAGCAACTCAAGAGTCGGCATCGGTTCAGCGGGTTTTGGAAGATTCGCTTCTTGTTGTACTAAGAATGGGTTTTGCTGAGCGACAACTTTAGCTTGCGCTTCTGCAACCATATTGTGCAATGCTGCAGCGTCTTCATCCTCTGGTAATGTTGACTCTACCTCTTCGGTGACCATTACGCTTTCTTCAGCGACATCAAATGATGATATAACAGGTTCCTGATAATCATCTTCTGGTTCAATATCTGATGAAATCTGTTCCAGTTCAGATGGATTAATCCTTGGCTGAACAATCTCTTCTTCGGCGACCTCTTCAATCCAAGGCAAGTCATTAGCGTCAGCGACTTCAACAGCTTCTGTAAGCGCTTGCTTTGGCTGGTTTAATGCAGGTGGCTCACTTGTAGTCTCTTCAACTTGCGGCTGTTCATAGAAAGACTCTTCTGGTTGCGGCGGCTGAGCGACTTGAGGAAGCTCATCACCATTCATCGCGGCGCGCTCAAGATCTTCAATAGTCGCCCCAAGGTGTTTGCTGCGCTCAAAGTCTGGCTCAATCGAATCTTCGATAACATTGTTAGTGATTTCGCCTGCATAAGCTGGCTCTTCAATAGTCTCAGCGACTTCTTGTGTCAGTGGCTGTGCCATTGCTGTAGTCGCTAGCGCTGAGGCTGCGGCAGTTTCAGGCATATGAATGTTATAACGACGTCGTTCAGCGTTGGTTTCTTCTATGTGCTCTGCTGATTCGTGAGCTTCACGTTGTTCTTCAGCAATGACTGGCGTCGTTTCGGTTTCATACTCATAGTTATTGAGCTCAGCTTCTAGCGTTTCATCTTCGCGTCCGCGTATTTTGTTGATCAGGCTAGTGAACAATCGAATCGCGCCCTCACCCAACCAATCGACAATGGATAACCAAGAGATGCCAGTCAGGAGCGTGAAACCCGCGCCCCATAGAAATAGAAAGACAAGCGTGGAGCCAAGCACATTTAAAGTCGGTAGCGCAAGGCTGGTCAGTACATCGCCAATCACACCACCTGAAGAGAAGTACCAGATGTCATCGAAGTTGATATCCGCTAAACCACAACTGGTTAGAATAAGAATTGTTAATCCGAGTAAACGCGTTCCCCAAAGCATAAAGTCGATTGATTCATCTTCATCACGGTTACGCAGCATTGCCCAAGCTGTACCGGTTACCACAAAAGGAATCACATACGCTAATGAGCCAAAGGTAAAAAAGAGTGTATCAGCTAGCCAAGCCCCAACTAGACCACCAGCATTATTTATCTCTCCCCCCCAAGCGGTTTGAGACCATGACGGATCGGCAGCGCTAAATGTGAAAAGTGCGACTGAAAGCAAAATTGAGGCAAGAACGATTACGATCAAACTGCATTCTTGAAGGCGCTGAGGACCGCTCAGGCGGGACGGTTGAGACTCTTCTCCCGTCTTAATGATCGTTTCTACTTTATTTTTGGTCTCTTTGAACATAACCAACTTTATCTTTATAAAACACCAATCGATTCAGAAGTCATCCTGATTGGTCGGAAAAAAATAGTCCGAGCAGCTATGCTACTCGGACTATCGATTTAACCATATCAAGGGACAAAACCCAATTGCTTAAAGTCAGAATATGGAAAGCTATTAAGACTTTAAGCCAAACTCATGCTTGAATTAGCGAGTTTTGATGACCAACTGGTTCGTTTGTTTCACTTCTTCCATAACCACGTAAGTACGTGTGTCGTTTACCCCTGGTAAGCGTAGAAGCGTATCACCCAACAACTTTCGGTAAGCACTCATGTCAGATACACGAGTCTTAAGTAGGTAGTCAAAGTCACCCGATACTAAATGACACTCTTGAATGTCATCAAGTTTCTGAACCGCTGTGTTGAACTGTTCAAACACATCTGGCGCACCACGGTTAAGTGTGATCTCTACGAATACCAAAAGCGAAGCATCTAGGTATTGCGGGTTTAGCAATGCTGTATAGCCCGTAATATAACCTTGACGCTCTAGGCGACGCACACGTTCCAAACACGGAGTTGGAGAAAGACCCACTCGTTTTGAAAGCTCTACATTCGAAATACGACCATCTTTCTGCAACTCATTAAGAATGTTGCGGTCGATGCGATCTAGATCCTTGGACGGCTTTTTATTGTTGTCTGCCATTTTTTATTCCACCTTATTACTTCCTTGCAAAAAAATATACTACAACTTTTTAATATTCAGTATCAAATTTTATCCAATCATATCTATACTAGATATTAATTCGACAGAATTACCCTACACACAGTTAATACAACTAATATAGTTTATACAACCAATATAAAATGAGGAGTCAGGATGATCATTGGCGTACCTAAGGAAATCAAAAACCACGAATACCGTGTTGGCATGATCCCAGCGAGCGTTCGCGAGCTAGTGTCTCAAGGTCACCAAGTTTTTGTTGAAACTAATGCCGGTTCAGGCATCGGTTTTTCAGACGATGATTACATCGCTGTAGGCGCATCCATTCTTCCTACCGCTGCTGACGTTTTCGCGCAAGCAGAAATGATTGTAAAGGTTAAAGAACCTCAAGCTGTCGAGCGAGCTATGCTTCGAGAAGGGCAAATTTTATTTACTTATTTGCACCTAGCACCAGATTTTCCACAAACTGAAGAGCTAATCAAGAGCAAAGCTGTCTGTATAGCATATGAGACTGTAACAGATAATATGGGTCGCTTGCCACTACTTGCTCCAATGTCTGAGGTAGCAGGTCGCATGTCTATTCAAGCAGGTGCACAAACTTTAGAGAAATCTCACGGTGGCCGTGGTCTTCTACTAGGTGGTGTACCAGGCGTTGAGCCAGCGAAAGTTGTCGTCGTTGGCGGCGGTGTTGTTGGTGCTAACGCAGCTCGTATGGCTGTTGGTCTTCGCGCAGACGTAACTATCCTTGATCGCAACGTTGATACACTACGTCGTCTTGACGAAGAGTTCCAAGGTCGTGCAAAAGTGGTTTACTCTACAGAAGATGCTATTGAGAAGCATGTTCTAGAAGCTGACCTAGTGATCGGTGCAGTTCTAATTCCAGGCGCTGCAGCACCTAAACTAGTGACAAAAGAGCACATCGCTAAGATGAAGCCAGGTGCAGCAGTCGTAGACGTTGCAATCGACCAAGGCGGCTGTTTTGAAACTTCACACGCAACAACACACGCAGACCCTACTTACATCGTTGATGACGTAGTTCACTACTGTGTTGCTAACATGCCAGGCGCTGTTGCTCGTACTTCTACGTTCGCACTAAACAACGCTACGCTACCTTACATCGTTAAGCTAGCGAACAAAGGCTACCGCGAAGCGCTTCTAGCAGACAACGGCTTCCTAGAAGGTCTAAACGTAATCCACGGTAAAGTAACGTGTAAAGAGGTAGCAGAAAGCTTCGATCTAGAATACGTAGACCCAGCTGACGCTATCGCAATGTTCAACTAATGTTGAATAGTATTAAATAAGAGAAAACGCTCACTTCGGTGGGCGTTTTTTATGCGAGAAGCGAGAAGCGAGAAGCGAGAAGCGAGAAGCGAGAAGCGAGAAGCGAGAAGCGAGAAGCGAGAAGCGAGAAGCGAGAAGCGAGAAGCGAGAAGCGAGAAGCGAGAAAATTTTAAAGGAGTGGCACTTAATACCAACCCTTTTCTTATAATTTTAGATAATTACGCTAAAACAGAAACCAACACTGCTAGCAACTTTCGGCACACTTACCACGAGTACATCTCGAAGGACGAAGTCCGGTCTCGACTCTCGAGCGCAGCTTTCTAGCTTCTCGCAGGGCGCAGCCCACTCCCTCTCTTAAAACCAACGCTCCAAAGCATTTTTATCTAGCTGACGAAAAGCGCGGTTAAGGATCTGAGCGAGCTCTTTATAACGAGGGCGAGATTTCATAGGCTCTAGCGCGCAGCCGCTTTCAACTATTTTTTGGTAGATTTCGCGATACCAACCGGCAAGCGCAGGTGGAAGTTTCGTGTTGGCACGGTTGCCAAGCCACCACATGCCTTGAATAGGCATACTAATAGCAAACAGTGCAATGATGACAGCCTGAGGCATAGATTGATAATTATTGAACGCCATTTGAGTTAAGACACTGATTGCCGCAATCGCTGGCATCACTTTTACACCGAAACGCGTCGCTTTAATGATTCGCTGCTCTGGAAACAGCAAATTAAGCTCTTTACGCATTGGCCAAGTATCCATGTACTTTTGTCCATCTCGTAGACTATGAACTAAACCGGCTTTATTACTCATAGGGCTCTCTCACTCCAGTACAGGGTCCTAAACTAAAATTTAGTTGAAACTTTCAACTAAACGGACAAAAAATTGATGAAAGTTAATATTCTTTCAAATTTTTTTTGTTATCATTGCTTATTATCGTTATCCTTTGCGGACCCACAATCTCATTGTTGCCGTTATTTACAATTTAAGCAACTCTTGAGACCTTTCTGCAGCGGATGCAAGGGTGGTGATTTGGATCATCACTGTCTTTTATACGGAATTCGAAGTTTTTTTGACCAAGATTAGTACGCAGCTTCTATAGCATCGTCTATTCTTGTGATTAATTTTTATCCTAACTGATTATTACAGGTAGTCACTCATGTCAAAGCTAGTTTTAGTTTTAAACTGCGGTAGTTCTTCTCTTAAATTTGCTGTTGTTGATGCAGAAAACGGTGATGAGCATCTAACAGGTCTTGCAGAATGTCTGCACCTTCCAGAAGCTCGCATCAAGTGGAAACTTGATGGTAAGCACGAAGCTCAACTAGGCGACGGCGCAGCTCACGAAGAAGCTCTAGCGTTCATGGTAGAAACTATTCTTGCTTCTAAGCCAGAGCTTTCTGAGAACCTAGCAGCAATCGGTCACCGTGTTGTACACGGCGGCGAGAAGTTCACTCAGTCTGCACTAATTACTGACGACGTGCTTAAAGGCATCGAAGACTGTGCAACACTTGCACCTCTTCACAACCCTGCTCACATCATCGGCATCAAAGCAGCACAAAAATCTTTCCCAGCACTGAAAAACGTTGCTGTGTTTGACACTGCTTTCCACCAAACAATGCCTGAAGAGTCTTACCTATACGCTCTTCCATACAACCTGTACAAAGAGCACGGTATCCGTCGTTACGGCATGCACGGTACTTCTCACCTATTTATCACTCGTGAAATTGCTAACATCCTTGGCAAACCAGTTGACGAAGTAAACATCATTAACTGTCACCTAGGTAACGGTGCTTCAGTTTGTGCTGTTAAGAACGGTAAGTCAGTAGATACTTCTATGGGTCTAACTCCACTAGAAGGTCTAGTAATGGGTACGCGTTGTGGTGACATCGATCCTGCGATCATCTTCCACCTACACGACACTCTTGGCTACTCTGTTGAGAAAATCAACAACATGCTAACTAAAGAGTCTGGTCTAGCTGGTCTTACTGAAGTGACTTCTGACTGTCGTTTCGTTGAAGACAACTACGGTGAAAAAGAAGAAGCAACTCGCGCGATGGACGTATTCTGCCACCGCCTAGCGAAATACGTTGCTGGCTACACTGCATCTCTAGAAGGTCGCCTAGACGCGATCGTATTCACTGGTGGTATCGGCGAAAACTCTGGTCCTATCCGTGAAATGGTTCTAAACCGCCTAGGTATTTTCGGTATCGAAGTTGACGGTGAAGCTAACCTGAAAGCACGTTTCGGCGGCGAAGGTACTATCACGACTGAAAACAGCCGTATCCCAGCAATGGTTATCTCTACTAACGAAGAGCTAGTTATCGCTGAAGACACTGCAGAACTAGCAGGTCTTTAATTGACTTAACCGGCTGACAATCGTCAGCCGGTTTTCTAACTAAGGGGCTTAACTCCTATTCCACACAGTAAGGAATACGCAGTTAAGCTTTTATCCCAATAGCTATAGGTACTCTACGAATGTCTCGTACTATTATGCTTATCCCTGCAAGTGCTGGTGTTGGTCTTACTAGCGTAAGCATGGGTGTTCTTCGCGCAATGGAGCGCAAAGGCGTTAAAGTTTCTTTTTACAAGCCAATCTGTCAGCCACGTTCTGGCGGCGATCAACCTGATCTAACTTCAACTATCGTTGGCGCGAACAGCGATGTGAAGATCGGCCAACCAATGATGATGTCTGTTGCTGAAAGCCTAATCGGTAACGACAACATGGATGAGCTGCTTGAAACAGTGGTTGAGCGTTACAACCAAATCAACAAAGATGCGGACGTTACGCTAATCGAAGGTCTTGTACCAACTCGTAAACACCCATTTGCTAACCAAGTGAACGCAGAAATTGCTGCAACACTTGGCGCAGAGATCGTTCTTGTAGCGACTCCTGGCACAGATAACCCAGCGCAACTTAAAGAACGTATCGAAGTAGCATGTTCTAACTTCGGCGGCACTAAGAACAAAAATATCTCTGGCGTTATCATCAACAAGCTAAACGCTCCTGTTGACGAAGCTGGCCGTACTCGCCCTGACCTATCTGAAATCTTTGACGATGCGGATAGCGCGAAGCAAAACGAAATGAAAGTGATGGAAATCTTCAACACTTCTCCAATTCGTGTACTAGGTTGTGTGCCATGGAGCATCGATCTAATCGCTACGCGTGCAATCGACATGGCTGAGCACCTAAACGCTGACATTATCAACGCTGGTGACATCAATACGCGTCGTATTAAGAGCATCACATTCTGTGCGCGTTCTCTACCAAACATGATTGAGCACTTCAAACCAGGCTCTCTACTTGTAACTTCAGCAGACCGTCCAGACGTAATCGTTGCAGCAGCGCTAGCGGCAATGAACGGTGTTGAAATTGGTGCAGTACTTCTAACTGGCGGTTACGACATTCCAGAAGAAATCGCAGGTCTATGTAAGCCAGCGTTTGATTCAGGTCTACCGATCTTCAAAGCACAAGGTAACACTTGGCAGACGTCTCTAAACCTACAGAGCTTCTCTATCGAAGTACCTGCAGACGATAAAGAGCGTATCGAGTTCATCAACGAGCACGTTGCTGGCAACATCGATGGCAACTGGATCGAGTCTATGACTGAGGGTACGCAGAAGTCTCGTCGCCTAAGTCCACCGGCATTCCGTTACCAGCTAACTGAGTTCGCTCGTAAAGCAGGTAAGCGTATCGTTCTTCCTGAAGGTGACGAACCACGTACAGTTAAAGCTGCGGCTATCTGTGCTGAGCGCGGCATCGCTGAATGTGTGCTTCTAGGTAACCCAGAAGAAATCAAACGTGTTGCAGCGCAGCAAGGCGTTGAGCTAGGTGCTGGCGTAACGATCATCAACTCTGATGAAGTGCGTGAAAACTACGTTGCTCGTCTAGTTGAACTGCGTGGCGCGAAAGGCATGACTGAGGTTGTTGCTCGCGAGAAGCTACAAGATTCAGTATTCCTGGGCACAATGATGCTTGAGAACGACGAAGTTGACGGTCTGGTTTCTGGCGCTGTTCACACCACAGCAAACACTATCGTTCCTCCGTTCCAAATCATCAAGACTGCACCTGATGCGTCTATCGTATCTTCTGTATTCTTCATGCTGCTACCTGACCAAGTATTGGTTTACGGTGACTGTGCGATCAACCCAGACCCGACGGCTGAACAGTTGGCTGAAATCGCCATCCAATCTGCTGATTCTGCAGCAGCATTCGGTATCGACCCTCGCGTTGCAATGATCTCGTACTCTACCGGTGAATCTGGTAAGGGTGCAGACGTAGATAAAGTACGTGAAGCAACTAAGATTGCTCAAGAGAAACGTCCTGATCTTGTTATCGACGGTCCGCTACAGTACGACGCAGCTATCATGGAAAATGTTGCCGCTTCTAAAGCGCCAAACTCTCCAGTAGCAGGTAAAGCGACTGTATTCGTATTCCCTGACCTAAATACAGGTAACACGACGTACAAAGCGGTACAACGTTCAGCAGACCTAGTATCTATCGGTCCAATGCTTCAGGGCATGCGTAAGCCTGTAAACGACCTGTCTCGCGGCGCGCTCGTAGACGACATCGTATACACAGTAGCTCTAACTGCAATCCAAGCAGACCAAGCGGCTCAAGCAGAAGAGAAAGTGGTTAACTAATCTCTCTCATCTAAGTACTTCTAACCCTCGCACCTGCGAGGGTTTTTTATATCTGTGGTTTTAGGTATCTCGCTGATATCGTCACCTTTTCTCAGCCTGTTGCTACACTTTAGGTTCATCGTTCGAAAAGGAATTCAAATGGCACTCAAGCTATTTTCCACTACAGATACCGTTGAAAGAAGCGTCCTTAAGACCACCAGCTTTTTCCTCGCAATTACTGGCGCAGGCTTTACCATAGTTAACTTCTTTATCTGGGACGTACCGAAGTTTGGCTACATAGATTTTGCTTATACCCTGCTCTGCTTGTTTATCTATCTGAGAATTCAATTTGGCCATTACAAACCTTGGTATTCGGCTTTACTGATCTGCGGTCTGAGTCTGATTTTGATCTACAGCTTAGCGGTGGCGAAGGGCTATTCGATACTGGTGTTCTGGACTTTTTGTATGCCTCCGGTCTTCCACATCTTATTGAATCGATATGTCGGTTCAGCCGTCACTTTTGCCTTTTTCCTTATCGTTGTCTCTATATTCCTTTCCTATCCGCCCATCGTTCATTCAACCGCACATACGACGTTTAACTTTGCCATCCCCTATATTTTGATTTGGGCCATCGCCTTTGTGCATGAAGATGTCAGAGCCAAAACACAGCAAAAACTCAGTGATGCCGCTCTGCTTGACCCTTTGACTGGTGCAAGAAATCGATTGTGTATGGAGAATGATTTCTCCCATCATCCTGAGTTTCTGAGTCATCACTACTTACTGCATATTGACCTCGACCATTTTAAACAAGTCAACGACAATTACGGTCATGCCTGTGGGGATGAAGTATTGAAGTCGGTGAGTAAAGCGGTGCTTTCACAACCTAATGCTGAATACTTTTATCGTGTAGGCGGTGAGGAATTTTGTGTTTTGCTATGCGCAAAAAATGAAGAACAAGCAATGGAGATGAGCGAATCGATTCGACTCGCGGTAAAGCAACTTAAAATCGACTTCAACCATCAAGAGATTCGCGTCTCTTTCAGTGGCGGATTAAGGGCGTTGATCGTGGTGAACGACAGTATTCTCCTCGATCAAACCATGGCAGAAACGGATCAAGCCCTATACCAAGCTAAGGCACAGGGCAGAGATCAAATTGTGTTATCAAACACCGCCAACCAAGTCTCGGCCGTGGGGTGAAGTTAAATCTAGCTCAGGACCAAGAGGAACCACTTGTGTCGGGTTAATCCCTGTGTGGCTAAAGTAGTAATGGCGTTTAATGTGGTAGAAATCGGTTGTCTCTTTGATACCGGGCACCTGATACAACTCTTTCATATAACCGTTAAGATTAGCGTAATCCGCGATACGTTTCTTATTACATTTAAAGTGTCCAACATAAACGGCATCAAAACGGATCAGCGTGGTAAACAAGCGCCAGTCGGCTTCAGTAATGCTGTCACCAGCAAGGTAGCGGCTTTTCGCTAGATGATCATCCAATCTGTCTAGCGATTCAAACAGGTGGTTGTAGGCTTCTTCATAGGCATCTTGGGTTGTGGCAAATCCACAGCGGTAAACGCCATTGTTAACATGGGGGTAGACATAAGCATTCCACTCTTCAATGATTTCGCGCTTCTCTTGCGGATAGTAATCAGCTGTATTACCCGTGAGTTCATTAAACTCAGAGTTAAACATACGAATGATTTCAGAAGACTCATTGCTGACAATGGTGTTGTGTTTCTTATCCCAAAGTACCGGCACCGTTACGCGACCCGTGTAGTCTGGTTTGGCTTGCGTATAGATTTGGTGCATGCGTGTATGACCAAACAGAGGCTCAGGCAACCCCATTTGCCAACCTTCACCCATCATGTCAGGGCAGACAACAGTGACGTCAATATGCTCTTCAAGCCCTTTTAGCTTTCTAAAAATCAGAGTGCGATGAGCCCAAGGACAGGCAAGCGAAACATAGAGATGATAACGCCCTGATTCTGGTTGGAACTGAGCATCAGGTTTGTTTTCTACCCAATTTCTAAACCCAGCATCTTCGCGAACGAACTTACCATTGCTCGATTTGGTGTCGTACCACACATCATGCCATACGCCTTCAACTAGCTTACCCATTATTGTCTCCTAACCCGAATTCTTTGAATAAATTGAGTATAAATAAATACGCAACACAGGTGGTTAGAGACAGTTGGTTTAGTTGTTCGAATTATTTGAATAGTAGAAAGGTAGCAATACAAAAAAAGCGCGACCCCGTAAGGATGCCGCGCTTAAGCCCGTCACAGGCTGAAATTATACGCTCACGTGCAAGCAAGACACGGCATGAACGTCGTTACCTTCGATAGCAGGCTTAGTTTGAGCACACGCTTCCGTCGCCTGAGGACAACGCGTACGGAAAACACAACCCGAAGGAGGACTAATTGGTGATGGAAGGTCGCCCTCTAACATCTCAATGTGCTTGTTGCGCTCAAGCTTTGGATCAGGGATCGGTACTGCAGACATCAGCGCGCGAGTGTACGGGTGCTTAGGATCCGCGAATAGGGCTTCGGCTTCACCAAGCTCTACCGCATTGCCAAGGTACATAACTAACACTCGGTCAGAGATGTGTTTCACTACCGATAAATCGTGGGCAATGAATACTAGTGATAGACCCAGTTCTTTCTGTAACTCTTTAAGTAGGTTTACAACCTGAGCTTGGATTGATACGTCTAGCGCCGATACAGGTTCATCACATATAATCATCTTAGGCTTAAGAATCAACGCGCGAGCAATACCAATACGCTGACACTGACCACCTGAGAACTCATGAGGGTAACGGTTGATTACGTTTGGTAGTAGACCTACTTTCGCCATCATCTCTTTAACACGAGTTTTCACTTCATCTTTCGAAAGCTCTGGATAGAAAGTTTCCAATGGCTCAGCGATGATGTCACCCACTGTCATACGCGGGTTGAGCGATGCCAAAGGATCTTGGAAAATCATTTGAATCTCTTTGCGCGTTTCACGGCGCTGGATTTCCTGCATCTTAGTCAGGTCTTGACCAAGCCACATCACGTCACCATCAGTCGCTTCGACAAGACCAATGATTGCACGCGCGAAAGTCGATTTACCACAACCAGACTCGCCTACTACGCCTAAGGTTTCACCTTCATACAGACGGACGTTTACACCGTCTACTGCTTTAAGGTTTGCAGGCTTTGACCAAGGCCAAGCAGATTTTGATGCGATACTAAAGTGAACTTTAAGATCTTTAACATCTAGGATTAGGTTCTTATCTACACTCATTTGCTCCAAGCCTCCCATTCAGAAAAACATGCGCGCTGACGACCTTCACCAAATGGCGTCAAGATTGGCGCTTCTTGCTTACAACGATCCATTACACGGTGGCAACGCTCTTGATAAGGGCAGCCTTGTGGTAGACGAAGTAAGTTAGGCGGATTGCCTGGAATCGTTGGTAGAATTTCACCCTCTGTATCCAGACGAGGAATTGCTTTTAGCAGACCTTCAGCGTATGGGTGGCTTGGATTGTAGAAGATTTCATCGACCGTACCGTACTCCATTGTACGACCAGCGTACATAACTAGTACTTTGTCACACGAACCTGCAACCACGCCAAGGTCATGAGTGATCATGATAATCGCAGTGTTAAACTCCGATTTCAGCTCGTTAAGCAGATCCATGATCTGAGCTTGTACCGTTACGTCTAGAGCTGTTGTCGGCTCATCCGCAATCAACAGTTTTGGACGACACAACAGAGCCATGGCGATCATCACACGCTGACGCATACCGCCTGAGAACTCGTGTGGGTACATAGTGATACGCTTACGCGCTTCTGGAATTTTCACCGCTTCAAGCATGCGTACAGATTCTTCGAACGCTTCCGCTTTACCCATGCCTTTGTGAAGCATAAGTACTTCCATTAACTGATCACTAACCTTCATGTAAGGGTTAAGCGACGTCATTGGGTCTTGGAAGATCATTGCGATCTGTTCTGCACGTACTTTGTTGAGTGCTTTTTCTGGAAGGTTAAGAATTTCATTACCTTCGAATTTTGCGCTACCTGAGATAATACCGTTCTTTGCCAGTAGTCCCATGATAGCGAATACAGTCTGAGATTTGCCTGAACCAGATTCACCTACGATACCTAGAGTCTCGCCCTGATTCAGAGAAAAATTTAAATCGTTTACTGCGGTGACGATACCATCTTGAGTGGTAAATTCGACACGCAGATCTTTGACATCTAATAAGCTCATCATTGCTTCCTTAATCTTTTTTATAGATTTTGTAATTTATTGCTTTTTGATTATCTGTCTTTTGGATCCAGCGCATCGCGCAGGCCGTCACCGACATAGTTGAAACAGAAGAGAGTCACAACCATGAATATTGCTGGGAATGTAAGCTGCCAGATTGCTACTTCCATTGTCTGTGCACCTTCTTGAAGAAGAGCACCCCAACTTGTCATCGGCTCCTGAACACCAAGACCAAGGAATGATAAGAATGATTCAGTCAAAATCATGCTTGGGATTAGAAGCGTTGAGTAAACCGCTACAATGCCCAGTACGTTTGGCACGATGTGACGAGTAATGATTTTCCACTTGCTCACACCACAAACGTGCGCTGCTTCGATGAACTCTTTACTGCGTAAGCTAAGCGTCTGACCACGTACGATACGTGCCATATCTAGCCATGCAATCGCACCGATAGCGACGAAGATAAGAATGATGTTACGACCGAAGAAGGTTACTAGTACGATAACTAGGAACATAAACGGTACTGCGTAAAGGATCTCAAGGATACGCATCATAATGCGGTCTACTTTACCGCCAATGAAGCCAGAAGCTGCACCGTAAAGCGTACCAATCAATACCGCTACAAACGCACCCATCACGCCAACCATCAGAGAGATTCGGCCACCAATTAAGGTACGAACGTAAAGGTCACGACCTAAACTGTCAGTACCAAACCAGTGTTCTGCGTTTGGACCAACGTGCATCGCGTACCAGTCAGTATCATCATAAGTGAATGGCGCAATAGTCGGTAAAACGATTACCGCTAGCGTCATTAAGAATAGGATAAACAAGCTCACCATCGCCGCTTTGTTACGCATAAAGCGGATACGAGCATCTTGCCATAGACTGCGACCTTCGATCTCTAAGTTTTCAGAGAACTTTTCAATCGCTTCTAGGTTTTCTTTTTTCGTTAACATAACCAAACGTCCCTATTAGTAGCGAATTTTCGGGTCAATCATTGCAAGTAGGATATCTACAATCGCATTGAATAGAATGAATAGGAAACCAATCAAGATGGTTACACCCATTACTAGCGAGTAGTCACGGTTGAATGCAGCGTTAACGAAGAGCTTACCAATACCTGGTAGACCAAAGATGGTTTCGATAACAACTGAACCTGTGATGATACCTACGAACGCAGGGCCCATGTATGAAACAACAGGAAGAAGCGCTGGTTTAAGTGCGTGCTTGATGATGATGTAACGGTAACTTAGACCTTTCGCACGAGCGGTACGAATAAAGTTACTGTTTAATGTTTCGATCATCGAACCACGAGTGATACGTGCAAAAGTCGCGACGTAGAGTAGTGACATACCAATCACTGGTAGAACTAGATATTTCAAACTACCGTCATGCCAACCACCCGCTGGGAATAGGTTCCAATGCAGCGAGAAGAGATAGATCAGTGCCGGTGCCAATACAAACGATGGCATTACAACACCTAACATGGCGGTGGACATTATGGTGTAGTCAACCCAGGTGTTTTGCTTTAACGCAGCAATCGTACCAACTGTGACCCCCATGATGACCGTAAAGATAAACGCAATAAAACCAACTTTTGCCGATACTGGTAGTGCAACAGAAATCAGTTCGTTTACAGAGTAATCTAGGTACTTAAATGAAGGACCAAAATCACCTTGAATAACGTTTGTTAGGTAAGTGGTGTATTGCTCAAATACTGGCTTATCAAGCCCGTATTTAGCTTCGATGTTCGCCATAACTTCTGGCGGTAATGGACGCTCGCTTGAGAATGGGTTACCCGGTGCGAAGCGCATAAGAAAGAAAGATACGGTGATCAAAACCAACATGGTTGGGATCGCCTCAAATATCCTTTTCGCGATGAATTTAAGCATAAACTCACTCTTTCAGTCTGTGACAATTAAAAATTAAGAATCAATCAAATTTCTACGAATTTAGATTGTATAAAGGCACTGCATGTAATTTCTCACATGCAGGCCAATATTTTTATAGTTCTATCAGTTCAAGATTTACTTGATGATGTATAGATCTTTAGAGTAGATCTTCTCTTCTGGGTTGTTTGCTGGGAAGCCGCCAACCTTTGGAGAAAGTAGACGTGATTTCACGTACTGGTAGATAGGTGCGATAGGCATGTCTTTCGCTAGTAGCTTCTCAGCTTCTAGGTACAGCGCTTGACGCTCTTCTTCTGACTGAGCGGCAATCGCTTTAGTCATGATCTCGTCGTAAGCTTTGCTGTCGTAGTGAATACCGCCAGTCGTGTTGTTACTCTTCATTAGAGTTAGGAATGAAGATGCTTCGTTGTAGTCACCACACCAACCGGCACGTGCAACTTCGAAGTCACCAGAATCTTTAGTAGATAGGTATGTTTTCCACTCTTGGTTTTCTAGAGTAACGTCTAGGCCAAGTGTCTTCTTCCACATAGAACCTAGTGCTACAGCAACTTTCTTGTGGTTCTCAGATGTGTTGTAAAGAAGGTTAAATTTCAGTGGGTTGTCTGAACCAAAACCTGCTTCTTCTAGAAGACGAGCCGCTTCTGCATCACGCTCTGCTTGAGTCATTTGGCCGTAAGCAGGCATTTCTGGATTGAATCCAGCTGTGATTTCAGGTGTTAGGAAGTAAGCTGGTTTCTGACCTTGCGCTAGGATAGCGTCAGTAACGATATTACGGTCGATTGCGTAAGAGATCGCCTTACGTACACGAACGTCATCAAATGGCGCTTTCTTAGTGTTGAAGATGTAGTAGTAAGTACACAGGTTACCTGTAACCGATACTTCTTCTGGGTGCTCTTTCTTAAGACGCTTGAAGTGCTCAACAGGTAGTTCGTAAGAGATATCGATTTCGCCTGCTAAGAAACGGTTCATTTCCGCTACCTGGTTTTCGATAGGTAGGAAAGTTACTTTGTTTAGCTTGGTGTTTGCGTTGTCCCAGTACTGTTCGTTACGCTTAAGTACTAGACGCTCGTTAACAACCCAGTTGTCGACAACGAATGCACCGTTACCAACGAAGTTTTCTGGCTTAGTCCACTGGTCGCCGAACTTCTCAACTGTCGCTTTATGAACAGGTTTCACTGTTGTGTGGCCCATCATCATTACGAAGTAAGGAACAGCTGCTTCAAGTTCAACCACTAGAGTGTGGTCATCGACTGCTTTAACACCTAGCTCGCTCTTGTCTTTCTTGCCTGCGATGATGTCTTTCGCGTTCGCCATCTTGGTGTATTCCATGTACCAAGAGTATGGAGAAGCCGTGTTTGGATCAACTGCGCGCTGGAAGCTGTACACGAAATCGCCAGCAGTTACAGGATCGCCGTTAGACCATTTTGCGTCTTTACGTAGGTGGAAAGTGAACGTTTTGTTGTCTGTTGTTTCCCAAGACTCTGCAACACCAGGAATAGTGTTACCGTCAGCATCTTGGTTCACTAGGCCTTCTAGAAGATCACGAATTACGTGAGACTCTGGTACACCTTGAGATTTGTGCGGGTCGATTGTCGCAACTTCAGTACCATTACCACGAACAATTTCTTGTACGTCAGCAAGTTCTGTTTTCTGAGAGTCTGATTTAGCTTCAGGAGCAGGTGCTGGCTGTGCAGCTTGCTTTTCTTCTGGTTTGTCGCCACATCCAGTTAAAGCTAAAGAAAGGCCCGCGCCTATAAATAGAGCGCGTGTGATTTTGTTCTTATACATGCGTAAAACTCCAAGTTTTTCATTTGCATCCATGACTTCTTTGTACAGTACTAGAACGGACAGTGATTTAGATCTGTTTAGCTCAAATTTTAAGCATAAAAATCTAAAACCGTACAAAGATTGCGGCACACAGTATCAATCATTGAAGTAATTTGCCATAAAAATGTAGCAAAAAATCGTATAATTCCACGGTTACTTCAACAAAATGGTAAAAAACACCAGTAAAGATAAATTAGTCAGTTAATTAACTTATATTTCCCTCAACTAGCAGACTGAAGTGCCAAATTATCTAATAAGACACTTTTTTTTAGCATCTTATGCTAGATATTGTGCGGAAAAATTAACAAAAGTAATGTAATCTAGCTAACAGTTAGCTACATTCATCTCCGGAAAAACAGCGTTCTGTGAACTTAGTCACTCAGGTGCACTTAAATAGCGATCGTCTCCCCAAAACAAAGCATACCCACAACAAATTTCTATCCAAAAACTCATTTAGACACACTATCTAAATTACCATCCCTACAAGCCTTTAGATTTTTTTAGTGTTAAACATTTGTAAATAACCCCTTGTTCGCTCGATATATCAGGTCAATTTGAGCAACTAAACGGGTATCTCCTATGAGAGGATTTCATTCTCTATCTTTAGCTATTTCGGCTATCACACTACTTAGCGGGTGTGGGAGCGAGGAAAGCACTTCTGATAATATCGCTGTAGAAGTACCTTTTTCGTTGAGTAGCATTCCTATGCCGAATGACGGTTATGGCTATGATGATGACGGGACAATCTCTTTGCCGGGTGAACCTTCTTCACCCAATGCATATTCAACCAACGCTGAATATGACGCTTATTACCAAGATTTCGAGACCAGTTTCGCCGCTGTTGACGGTTGGGGCTTATGTGTCGAACCGATTGAGATTCCGCTTAGCAGCGTCGGCTCTGAGCAGGTTATTGCACTTGATCCTCAAAGCATTATCACAGAAGCAAATAGCGCGACTGATACTGTGATGTTGTTTAAAGAAGGCGATCCAACGCCTCTCGATATCAAGGTTACTAATGATGGCCGTAGCCTTTCCATTCAGTGTGGAGAAGCTCTAAATCTCGATACGCCAACTCGATATCACCTTGTTGTAACTAACGGTGTGAAAACGGAAACGGGGCAGCCTCTAAGTGCGAGCAGCGAATTTACTCGCCTGATGAATAGCTCAAATGAAGAGTTGAGTGATTCTGAACTAGTCGTAAAACGAGATTCAATTGACCCAGCTGTAACTCATTACCGATCATTATCGAGTGCGGGTATTGCCTATGCCGCAACCTTTACCACCCAAGATGCTTACTCTCCTCTTGATGAGATGATTGAAGGCAACAAGAATGCCAAACTTGAGCTAGTACTTGGTAGCCTAAACACTAAACATAATGATTTTGACGAAGCAGAAGGGACTCTTACGGTCACTCAGTATCTCCCGTTTGACCAACAAACTGCCGACAACGACCCCTCTGGCTGTGTGCTAGACGAATATGACCCAATAAATGCTTGCCAAGCTATGTACCGTTGGATTGAGCCAGCAGATACCACTAACGGTCACCATCTAACTCGAAACAACCCTACGCCTAAGATACATGATGCAACTAAGGAATTACCGGTAAATATCTATCTACCAAAACCAAAGCACACGCCTTCTTCAGACACTACCGCCGAATGGATGATGAAGAATAATAAAGCAGTAATTTTTGTTCATGGATTAGGTGGAGATAAATCTTCCACTAGCTTGATGGCAGCAGACTACACCAATAAAGGCTATGTAGTATTTGCAATTGATATGCCCTATCACGGCTCACAGATCGTGAAAGATAACAATGGTAATGAGATTAGCGCAAATGCCAATAGAGCATTCTTTATCAATATAACTTCTCCCCTAACTTTGAGAAGCAACCTTCACCAAGCGGTCACTGATTTTACTGGGTTACGTTACGCATTAAATTTTGGAAACCCTCAAGCTCAGCGCGAAGTTAGCCTAATCGGCCAATCTCTGGGGGGAATTGTCTCTGTGATGATTTCTGAAATGACTCAAGGTAGAGATGATTTACAACTCAAAACGGCAAATTTTGTTGTCCCTGGGCAGGGGTTGGTTAACTTAACGCTTAACTCATTGCTTTTAGGTCCTGAGATGGAGCGAGCAATCAAAGACTCACCTGATATTCAGCGTGCTATCGCCGAGACCTTGGTCCCCAACCTTTGTTATGAAGGCGTAAGCAATGAAGATTGCATTAATGCACTTAACGACCATTCATCAAGCTTTCCAGACAGCATCGCAATGCTAGAGGAAGAGATCTATGCAGCAGTGCTGCCATTGCTTAAAAAAGGTGTTCAAAGGACGATTGATAGTGCCGACCCGGCAGGTAAAGTCCACCGTCAGGTTTCAGAGCAACAACCAACACTGCTGCTTGAAGCGTTCGGTACCTGTAAAAACGACTGTGAAGTAGGTGTCGACTATATCCCAGACTCAGTCGTACCAAACTCAGCGCCAAACAATCAATTGACCGGAACTGAACCACTTATCCGCGCTCTCAAGCTCAACCCTATTCTTGATGACGTTCCAGTTTCTGAAATTCGGGGGGTAGTAAGAGCAACCAAAGGCGGACATGGCACCTACCTGTTTCCTTATGAGGGGCCAGTTAACGAAGAAGGCGTCCCTGAACAAGAAATCACAATTGAAGGCATGCAAGCGATGGCCGCTCAGCAACTTGCCATTTCAAGCATGGTTATCGAGCAGCGAGTCGAGCTAAAAAATAACTTCTTTGTCGACAGCAGTGACTTCAACTAATTGGTAGGATTTATAATGAAAAAGTACATCATTCTAGGGGCAGGTATAGTCTCAATCTCGCAAGTCCACGCCGCAGGCTTTCAACTTAATGCGCAGTCGGCAACGGGTTTAGGTCGTGCATTCGCTGGAGACGCGATTATTGCAGACAACGCTGCTGTAGTATCAAAAAACGCGGCGGCGATGAGCTTAATCGACCAACCGATGATATCAGTGGGTGCAGTGAACATAGCTAGCCAAGTTGAGTTTAGTGATATGCGTTACACAACGCCAAACACGGTCACTCAATCGCTCGATGACACGACTCTCGACAACAATACCTTAGTACCTAACGCGAATATGGTGTTTCCGATAGAAGGAACCCCTTGGACGCTTGGCGCTACCGTACATTCGAACTTTGGTACCGACGTTGAATTTGAACAGGAGTTTGCCGCACCAATCTTTGGCGGCAAAACTTACTTAAGTAGCATCAATGCGGGCTTTTCTGCTAGCTATCAAATTGATGACGCATGGTCAGTCGGTGGTGGTCTCGACATCATCTATGGAGAAGGCGATATCGCGCGCAAACACAATAATGCTCCATTACTTACTATCGATGCCGATGGGTTTGGTTTAGGGTTTAATCTAGGTGTGGCTTATGTCCTCGATGAGAATAACCGCTTTGGTTTATCATATCGCTACAGCCCGGAGCTTAGAGCCGAGGGGCAAGTCTATCAAGCGGGGGCAGGTCAAGGGTTAACTGATAGTTTAGATATACCGCTGCCAGATATCATTGAGTTTTCCGGTTATCACAGACTCAATCCTCAATGGGCAGCGCACTACAGCTTACAGTATGTCGCTTGGTCTGAATTTGATAGCTTAACCTCAGAAGGTTATTCAGGAACAATCAAAGACTACCATTGGCAAGATGCCGGACACGTTTCAGTTGGTGTTACTCACTATCTGAATCGCTCTATCGAGCTAAGAGCGGGCTATATGTATGACTTGTCACCTGTTGATCAAATCAGTTCGCTGTCGATTCCTGATACTGACAGACATTGGTTTACCTTTGGTAGCACTTATAAAGCAACCGAAAACTTAAGCGTTGATTTATCATTAGGCTACTTAACAGGTGAACAAACGACGATTGATGAGTCGCAGGTACTCGTCGCTGACCCATTCAACATCGTTTCTACCGTCAACACCAGTGCTTGGTTAGCCGGTATTCAGCTTAACTACGCTTTCTAAATTTCCCAACGTATAGAAACGGCCTTCTGACTCAGAAGGCCATTTATTATCAATCAGTTCCTAATCTCGCGCACAATTCTAAATGTAACAATGACACTTCGTGGAACTGTCATTTAAGCCTGCTACATTTATACATCTAATTACATATAAGTTAACGTCATAAAGGCTTATTATGGGAATCGCATATCACACCTATATTGGTAAGCAGGTAACGCAATTACCTAACCTCCCCTGTCGTGCGGCAGGCAATGTTTCGCTCAATACACCCGTCGGCAACTGTGTCGACAAATTTGGTCGAATCTGGCTTGCGGACACTGCACACAATCGCGTACTCGTCTTCGACCGAAAGATGGACAAGTTGCTAGCTAGCTTTGGCAGTGTTGGCAATGGCAGCCAGCAGTTCAATATGCCCTTTCGCCTGCTACCCCATCCAGATAAACCTTGGATTTACGTCAGCGACATTGCCAACAAACGTATCCATATCCTTGAATACGATCAAGCACTCAACATCCGTTCGATTCGCAATTTTGGCAGCGGGGATCCCATCAACTTACAAGGCCCCAATGGATTAGCTTTCTATCAGGGTAAGCTGTGCGTGGCTGACGAGTTTTACGAAGGTGAAAACGGTGAAAGCCGGTTAGTGATTTTCAATGAGGAGGGCAAGTGGTTAAGAGACATCACGGTCATCCAAGCCAAGGAGCCGGTTCACTTTTTATGGCCTCAAGGACTGAGTTGCGATCTCGACGGCCATCTATACATCGCCAATACTGGTTTTGCGACTGTAGTTCGCTGTGATTGGGAGGGAAAGCCTGTCCCATTCGCGAATGGTAAAACTTATCTAGATGGTATCGACCTAGCTCGCGATGTCTCAATCATTGATAACCGAATTCTTATCCCAGGAACCAAACAGTATTCAGTCTCTGTTTACGATATTGATGGCCATTTTTCAGGTAACCTAACGGGCTTCTTCTCACCAATACAAATCACCAAACTTGACCAAAATCGCCTATTAATTACCGAACCCATTTTGGCTTCTTTGCAGATTCATCAGATCGACTGGGCAGAATTATCACCTCAGATACCTATATCGACATTAGTGATTGATCAATTGGGCGATGAGCGAGATAAAAAAGGGCAGCTGCACTTTGTCACCTCGGTTGCTGGCGATACCTCTCCTGTTCCTACAAATAACTCCGAAAGTCGTTACCCTATTGTCAGCGGATGGTGGGAAAAACACTTTGAGCAGCAAGATAAGTGGCTCAACTCGATTCACCAAATCGATGTGCCTTCCTGGGTTTCAATGACCTTAAGCACCCAGATGGAATGGACGCAAAAATGGCAACAAACCTGGGTACGAATCTTCCTTGGCGATAAGTTTGATGACCCAAACCAACTGCTTTGGTTGGTTGACGCTGGCAACTACCAGCTGCAAGCGACAGAAAACACTCAACCCGATGCGGCTAGGCCGGGTAGCTTGCCTCTCTTACCCGGATCACTTGGTATCTGTTCTTTAACTCCTTCGTCGCCATTGCTCGGACAGCTCAACCCAGACATACCTTTATTGGTTGTAAGCAATTACATAAGCGGTATTGTGACGATTTATCAATATGACGAGTTAATTGGCGAGCTCGTACCCTTTAGCTATTTTGGAGGTTTGGGTCACCAAGCGTGGCAGCTATTCAAGCCTCAGGGTGTTGCCGTCGATCCGATAAGCCGCGATATCTATATTGCTGATTCTGGCAATAATCGTATTAGTCGTTGGCGGCTCAATCAACAAGGAATCGCTGGCTTAGTCACTACCTTTGGTGAAAAAGGCCATGGTGATAATGAATTTTTCACACCAACCGACATCACCATTACATCGGACGGTAAAAAGTACATAACCGATCAAAACAACAATCGCGTGGTGATTTACGATCGTCATGATCAATACGTTGGCAGTTTCGGTCAGCAGGGTTACGGAACGAACAATGACAACTTCCTGTTGCCGACCAGTATAGACTTTGACCATGGTAAGTTGTTTGTGTCTGATTTGGTTAATCGAGCAATCAAGGTCTTTGACCAACAGGGACAATTCATTGATAGTTTTAGTGGCTTTGGTGCCGACCCAAGTAAAGGCCAGCTTTGGATGCCATACCTGCTTCACGCACACAATCATACCCTCTACCTACCCGATTGCGCTCTTAACCGAGTTAACGTTTATAAGATTAGCTAAGGAGTCACTGATGACATCAGTATTCGACAAAGCCAAAGCGAAACGCTTAAAGCAGACAAGTTCCGTCTCTCAGCAAGCAACGGAGGCGAGCGAAAAGCTTACCAACCAATATCAGAGCGTGACTAAGCATTGTTTAGAGCAACCTTCTTCTCATCAGACACGGGAAAAACTGGAACAGTGGCACAGAGCTCATCAAGAGCACGCCAATCACCACATTATGTCCCCACCTCACGAGAACTAAAAAAGCGAGCCAAATGGCTCGCTTACTCATGCGACTTGTGGGATGGGTTTTCGGTCAGAAATTACTTTGCCATCTTTAATCGTGATAATGCGTTTGGTACGTTCTGCCAGTGCATTATCATGCGTCACGATGATCAACGTTCGCCCCTCAGAATGAAGCTGATTAAACAGGGCTTCAATCTCTGCGCCAGATTTTGAGTCTAACGCCCCAGTCGGTTCATCGGCGAGAATAATTTGCGGATCATTAACTAGGGCTCTAGCAATCGCCACCCTCTGCTTTTGACCGCCCGATAATTGGTTGGGCTTGTGATCAAGGCGATCACCCAGTCCCACTTGTTCAAGCAATTTTGCTGCTCGTCTTCGGCGTTCTTTGGCTTTCACGCCCGAATAAACAAGAGGCAACGCCACATTGTCGAGTGCTGTCGCGTATTCGAGCAAATTAAAGCTCTGAAAGACAAAGCCTATTCTTTGATTGCGAATCCCCGCGAGCTCATTGGCACTTAAGCTCGCCACATTTTGGCCTGCTAATTGATAGTCACCTGCTGTCGGCTTATCCAAACAGCCAAGCATATTCATCAGGGTCGATTTACCCGAGCCAGACGGACCTAAGATAGATAGAAACTCACCTTGATTAATCGTGAGTTCAACACCATCAAGCGCGCGAACTTCCGCTTCTCCGCTCGAATAGTATTTGCAGATATTATTCAGCTCGACGAGCGCTTGGTGCGACATGTTCTCTCCACTATTGTTCTTACTCACTTTGTAATGCCTCCAACGGACTGACTTTCGCTGCTCGATTCGCTGGCAACCAGGCTGAAGCAACACCTATAATGATTAAGGTCGTGATCACCACCAGCACCACAATCCAAGACAGTTCAGGAACCGGTTTGCCTAGCTGCTCGTAAAACACATTGCCTTCCAAGCTGATTGCACTAAGTGCGGATACTAGCGCATAAGTCACTCCAAGACCGAGCACTCCCCCTAGCATCATGGTCATAAGTGACTGAACCAGATAGTGCAAGCGGATCGCGGTAGGAGTCGCTCCAACCGCCATTCTCACGCCGATATCACGGGTCGAGCGTTTCACTGTCGCGTACATAACGTTGGCAATGCCTACCCCCGCTACAGCGAGCGTAACAAAGCCAATAATGCCAAGGAAACTCTGCAAACCAATTAGGAACTGCTGCATGCTTTTCTGTTGCAGGAACATATCTTCGATTTGTACAACCTGTTCATCATTGACGCTTGCGCCATGCTTACGTGCTATCACTTGGCGAATCGTCTTTGCCAACGCCTTTCTGTCTGCATTCGCTTTAGGCTCGACATTGATACCCGCAATTTCGCCATTGGCGTGAAAACGCTGCCAAGTTGCTAGCGGAACAAAGCTTGAGTAATTGATTTGGTCGCCCTGTTCAATTTCAGCGCTGTTCTTTTTCAGCACCCCGACAACCGTAAACTCTTCACTGCCAATCTTGACCTTTTTTCCCACCGGATTGACTTGCAGTGTCACTGCCGCGAACCAACTAAAGTCTTCAACAGGGTTAAATAGATCAGCAGCTAACGAATAACCTAAAACCACGACTTTACGCATCTCTTTTTGATCGAGAGGGTTGAGCCAGCGACCACCAGCTAAAGGTTGCAAATTAGTCAGCGAAGCAAATTCCGTCGTCACCGCTAACGGCTCTTGCCATGATTCTCGATCACCAGCACTAATACGCTCGTTCCATCTTGCAGTGGGTACTACCCCCCTTACCGCAGGTAACGCGCGAACCACGTCGGCATCTTGTGCTTTCAGGGTTAAGAACTTACCTTGATGAAAAGCACCGTAATCGACGGTAGCCATACCACCAGTCAGATAGATTAGATTTCCGTTGCCATTTTGCGCGGTTCTCAACACACCCTGACGGATCCCTTCGCCGACAGATAACATCGCTGCGATACAAAGCGTCGCCCAAGCGACCGCTAAAATTGTCAGACCTAACCTGAGTTTTTCTGCTGCCATCTCTTGGAAGATTTGTCTCATCGGTAACAGCATCATTAGGCCCTCGCGCTCAAAGCGATAACCGGAGTCAAGCGTGACGCTCTCCTCGCAGGGAAGTATGAAGCAAGCAAAGCCAAAACGAGCGTCACCAATAGCGACCAAGCAATCGAATCTGGCGTAATCACTGGCGAGCCCAACCAATCAGGTAAAGTCATGGTGCTTAACAGAGAAACAAGCGCGTAAGAGATGGTTAACCCAAGCCCAGTCCCAACGGCAACTAAGATTAGCCCTTCGAGAATGAACTGACCCAATATCGAATTTTGAGTTGCACCAATCGCCAATCGAACCCCTATCTCGCGCGTTCTTTCCGTCACAGATAGGAACATAATGTTAGCCACGCCCAATGCCCCAACGGCCATCGTCATTGCTCCACTCGCACCAAGGAAGATCTGAATACCGCGAAGTATGCCAGTAATCAGCGCCCCACCCTCACTAAAGTCAGGCAGATTTATCGCCTCTTTATCACTCGGGTCAAAATGCAATTGTTTGGCAAAGAAGGAGACAATATTCTTTCTGAATGACGCGCTGTCCATACTTTCAACAGGCTTCAGTAATAGCATCCACGGTTTAGCATCCCACAAATCGAGATAAGTAGTTTGTGGGACGAAGACCTTGCGGCTATCACCAAAAGAAATCCCCGCATCTTCATCCTTAATAACGCCTATGACCAAGAAAGGAATACTGTTGACTTTGACCTGTTCGCCGAGCTTAATATTGCCCATTTTGGCAATTTGGTCGCCGAGAACAGCCACTCGCGTATGGTTGATGACATCACTCGGCGAGATATTACGCGAACCAGATTCAAGCTTGCGCTGCACTAAAGAAAAGTAAGATGGATCTATCCCACTCACAAAACCAGATAACTTCTGCCCTTTTACGTTGGTTACACTAGCGTCCCATTTTGCGTACACCGTCGACGCTTGCGCGACAAACCCCGACTGTTTGAGCATATCGACCTTGTCTTGCTCAATAGTTATTTTTCGTCTTGAGGGCATACCGTGCCAAGGTTTGCTAGTACTTGAAGGGAAAGCGATTTGCACGTTGTTAACCATAAACGACAATGACTGAGTTTGATGGCGATAGAAACCTTCACCGAGCGCAATCAAAACAACCACAGAAATCACACCCCATGCAATAGCAACGATCGCTAAAATGCTTTTTAGCCTGTGTGCCATCAAGGTTTGCCACGTTTGCTGTAACAAACTACTCATGAATCAAAAGCCTGAGAAATCAGAGCCATAGTGCTGTCATCTAATTTACCAGCAGTTTGCAGTAGTCCGACTCTCTGACGCCAGTAGTTATATAGGTTGGTTTGCAGGCTGTTCTTTGCGTCGAACAGACTGTTGTGTGCATTGATCACTTCCGACACTTCAAGAAGACCAGCATCATAGAGCTTCTCTTTACTGCGCAGCACCTTAGCTCGTGATTCGACGAGTTCATCCGCCATCAATACCTGGCTCCAGTTGATATCAACCTGAGTAAAGCGTTGGATGATGCGTTTTTGGATATCTATTTCTACTCGACGCAAATCTTGTTTGGCACTTAAGATATTAAGCGATGCTTCATCAACCTTAGCGCGCGTCGCCCCATTAAGATCAATCGGCACACTGAGTGTAATCCCAGCATTGAACTCACCGCTTGAGCGTCTATCGTCATCGCTGTAGCCTAACTTGCCCTTAACCGTTGGGTAGTACCCTCCCTGCGCAGAGTCTTTAGCAAATTCACTCGCTTTCACATTCTGCATGGCAACCAATAACTCTGGGCTACTGTCTTTGGCTAGCTTGAGCCATTGTTCTTGAGAATCGACTAACATTGGCGGCTGAACAAGCGAGTCTGTTCGGACTTGGTCTACCTCTTCAGGCATCTGATTGATCAGTGCAGCAAGCTCTGCTTTTTTACTTTGCAATTCAGCTTGAGCCTTAAGAATCGCGGCTTTTTCCGAAACTTGAGTAGCTCTAATTTCTTCCACATCAATGGACTTCACTTTGCCCGCTTTGTATCGTTTCTCGATGATCTTAAGTAACTTAGCCCCTTCATCTAGTTTATTTTGCGCCAATACAAGGTCACCCTGAGCACTGGCCATATCAAGATAACTAGAAAGTAGTTTTTGCGCCAATTCATTGTGTGTTTGAGACAACTCTAATTGGGCTTTTAGTAAATTTGCTTCTGCTCGGTTTAATTCTGACCACAAGCTGCTATCCCAAATGGTCTGGGAAAGGTTGGCACCATAGCTGTTGGTATTGTGCGTCGTTTCGTTCCAATTAGCAGAAGCATCGGCACTTAATGAAGGCAGTAGTGAGCTACGGCTAGAAGAAATTCCCGTTTCACCTAGCTGAACATCTATCTTGGCCTTTTCGTAATTAGGATCGCTCTGTTTTGCTTGTTGCCATGCCTGTTCAATAGATATCGCGTAACTCGGCAAACTGAGCGTTGTTGCCAGTAACACGGCACTAATTTTAGATAAGTGCAACTTAGCCATGGGCCGCCCCCATCATCATACTGTTATCAATGATCTCTTCATCAAGTTCAACGCCGTCCAGCACTTCCACATTAATACCGTCTGAAAGGCCTAACTTCACTTTCTGTTTGTGGAAACCTTGTTCCGAGTTATCAGGAATCAGAACATTGGGTGTCTCGCCCTCAAACTGAAGTACACGCTCAGGTAAAGTCAGTACATTTTCCGACTTTTTAAGCGTGATTTGCGCTGTAGAAGAGAACCCCGAACGTAGCAAAATATCTTGAGGAATTTTCAGTTCTCCGACTTCTACCCCGAAGCCATTATCGAAACTCTTCGCCGTTGTCGCATCCGGAGAGTTCAGGTTTTCTGACTGGATCGCCACCTTGGTCAGTACACCTTCTATTTCAACCTCTGGGTATGGGGCTACCGTAAGAATTACCGGCATACCCGGCGACAGTTGCGCCGCATCATGCTCACTGACACTGCCTTTAAAGATCAGACTTTTCATGTCCGCCAGCGACATCATCTCGGTCGCAGCTTGGCTAGATTCAGTTGAGATAATTGGCTCACCGACTTCAACTTTTCGATTGAGGACTGTGCCATCAATCGGTGCATAAATGGTGGAGGTTAAGCGGGCATTACCTATTGAAGCCTCACCACTTCGAATCAACTCGAGGTTTTGGCGTTTCTGTAACACATTGGCTTTAGCTGACTTAACGACCGAACGCGCGGTAACATATTCATCGTAATTACGTGGAATAATGTCTTGCTTAACCAAGCTCTCTAAGTTGGCGAGTTTTTGCTTCGCCGACTCCAGATCCGCTTCGCTACGCATTAATTCAGTTGAGGCATCTGTCAGTGCTTTAGGCGTTGGGTTTGGGCGTACTTTGATCAAAGGCTGGCCCTGTTTTACTTTCTCACCCACTTGGGCGTAGATTTCTCCAACAATCCCATCAATTTGTGACTTTATCGATACTGAGTGCGCCGGAACGATTTTGCCTACCGCAACCGCCTGTTTCTCAATGGTTCCTTTTACGACTGCCAGCTTAGGAAACGCTTGTGGCTCAGAAGAAGATTGCAGATAAAAATACGCGCCGCCACCTATCAATGCGACACCGACAGCAGATAAAAGCCAACGTTTAGCCATGGTTTACTTCCAAAAATTGTTTTGCGTAGCCATCAGACTACCTCAAGATTATAAAGTTCCGGTGATGATAACGTATGTAAAATCAAATAATACATATGAAGTTTGTATGAGTTTGTCGTGCTAAGTTGACAATAAAAAACGGCCAATTGGAATTGGCCGTTTTTTACGAAGCTATTGGGTCTATAAAGTGGCGCTTTTTACCATGCCAGCTTCAGCGTGCCCCGGAATGTTGCAGGCAAATTCCACTTTATTTTCACCATGGAAATGCCACAGCAATTGTTTGGCTTTTCCCGGTTCTACGGTCACCGTGCTGCCAGAGTCATGAGCATGACCAGCCATCGTTTTCATCATCTCACGGTGTTCTAACTGTTCTTTTGCCGAACCAATTGAAAACTCATGGTCTATCTTGCCTGAATTCATTACCACAAACTGGACCACATCATTGGGCTCAATCTTGACCTCTTTCTTAAAACGAATGGTCATATCATCGCTGAGAACAACGTGGACGACCTTGTCAGGTTTTGCACCTGTCGCAGGCATACCTACATCTGACATACCTTCCATATTCATCATTTTTGAGTGATCCATGTCAGAGTGATCCATTGCCATCATCTGACTATGATCCATATCTCCATGATTCATCATCGAATGGTCCATCTGAGCGAAAGCGTATGAACTAACCAAGGCTGTTGTGAGCAATGCGAATGTCTTTTTCATCTTTTATATCCTTACGATTAGGTTGTAGGCAGCAACTATGACATTGCCACCTACGATTGAAGTTATTGGTTTGGAACTTGTTGATTTGAAGCCTGTTGTTTGTCATTAGATTGCTTTGAAAGCTCTCTTTGCTTCCACAGCTTGAAGATTGCAGGCAGTACTAGCAGAGTCAGCAGTAGCGCCGATGCCATGCCGCCAATCATCGGCGCTGCAATACGTTGCATGACTTCAGAGCCAGTACCATCGCCGTACATAATTGGCACTAAACCTATGATGACAGTTAGTACCGTCATCATTACCGGACGAACCCTAAGTCCAGCACCTTCACGAATGGCATCCATCAAATCACCTTTGTGTAACGACTGCAGGTTTTGCACGGCATCGAGTTTACGTTGGTGCCAAGCTTGATTGAGGTACACCAGCATGATGACGCCTATCTCTACTGCCACCCCAGCAAGAGCAATAAAGCCCACGCCTACCGCGATAGAAAAGTTGTAACCTAGGTAGTGCATCAGCCATAGCCCACCTACCATCGCCAGTGGCAGAGTACACATGATGACCAACACTTCCCCTACTCGGCGGAAGCTGAAGTAGAGCAGCAACATAATGATGGCAATGGTGATAGGCACCACTACGCTCAAACGCTGCTTAGCACGCTCCATATATTCATATTGACCAGACCAAGTAAGTGAATAACCCGCAGGTAGCTGGAGCTGCTCACTGACAATGGCCTGCGCTTCGTTGACGTAAGAGCCTAAATCTCGCCCATCGATATCAACAAACACCCAACCGTTTGGACGGGCATTCTCGGTTTTGATCATCGGAGGGCCATCTTCATAACGAATGTCAGCCACATCCGCCAACGCGATACGCGCGCCATTAGGCGTCACCAGTGGGAGGTTTTGCAGTTTCACCACCGAATCACGGTAGTCTTGCGGGTAGCGAACATTAATTGGGTAACGTTCTAACCCTTCAATTGTCTCGCCGACATTCATTCCGCCAATCGCCGTCGAGATAACTTGCTGAACATCCTGAATGTTGAGTCCATAACGAGCAGCTGAACGACGCTTAATATCAATCGTCACGTAACGACCACCAGCAACACGCTCAGCGTAGACGGACGCCGTTCCATTGATTTGATTTAGAAGCGGTTCAAGCTCGCCACCGATTTGCTCTATCACCTTAAGGTCAGGCCCAGCGATCTTAATGCCTATCGGTGTCTTAATCCCCGTCGCCAACATGTCGATACGCGTTTTGATCGGCATGACCCATGCATTGGTTAAACCAGGGAATTGAACCAGTTGATCAAACTCTTTACATAATGACTCCGTTGTTACCCCTTCGCGCCATTGCGTTTTGGGTTTGAGTTGAATTACGGTCTCAATCATGGTCAGCGGCGCCGGGTCAGTGGCAGTTTCTGCCCGACCAATCTTGCCCCATACCGTATCAACCTCTGGTACAGACTTAATTAACTTATTGGTCTGCTGCAATAGCTCGCGCGCTTTACCAATAGAGATCCCAGGATAGGTGGTCGGCATGTACATCAAGTCACCTTCATCTAGAGGCGGAATGAATTCACTGCCGAGTTTACTCATTGGATAGTAGGCAGAGGCAAGCAGACCTAATGCCAATACAATCATGGCTTTAGGATAAGTTAAGCTTAAGTTAAGTAACGGACGATAAAGCGCAATGAGCGCCTTATTTACTGGATTTTTGCTCTCTGGCAACACTTTGCCACGAATGAAATAGCCCATCAGCACAGGCACTAGCGTAATCGCTAAACCTGCAGAAGCCGCCATCGCGTAGGTTTTAGTGAACGCAAGTGGTGAGAACATCTTGCCTTCTTGACCTTCTAGCGCAAACACGGGAACAAAGCTCAAGGTAATGATCAGCAGTGAGAAGAACAGCGGCGCGCCCACCTCTTGCGCAGCCTTACCTATCACTTCCCATCGGTTGTTATCATTGAGAGGCGTGCGCTCGATGTGCTTATGGACATTTTCAATCATCACGATCGCCCCATCAACCATTGCACCAATCGCAATCGCAATACCGCCCAACGACATGATGTTGGCGTTAATGCCCTGCCAATGCATCACAATGAATGCAGACAGAATCCCCACAGGTAAGCTCAGCGCAATCACCAACGACGAACGGATATGGAACAAGAACAAGGCACAAACAATCGCAACAACGATGAACTCTTCTGCCAGTTTTTTCCATAAATTCTCCACAGCCGAATCAATTAAAGTCGAGCGATCATAGGTCGCTTTAATCTCAACACCAGGAGGCAGACTTCGCTGCAGTTCTGCGAGTTTGGCTTTGACGTTAGTGATCACTTCACTGGCGTTTTCACCAAATCGCATCACGATCACGCCACCAACCGCTTCACCTTCGCCATTAAACTCAGAGATGCCTCGGCGCATTTGAGGGCCTAGGTTAATATCTGCGATATCACCGAGTAGCAGAGGCGTCCCTTTGTCTGTCACTTTAAGTGGTAAGGATTGAATATCTTCAACACTCGATAGATAACCAGTGGTACGTACCATGTGTTCCGCTTCCGCCACTTCGATGACTGAAGCACCTGTTTCTTGGTTGCCTTGCTGAATTGCCTTGTTGACTTGTTGCAACGTCAGGTTGTAAGCACGGAGTTTGGCCGGATCAATTTGTACTTGATACTGTTTTACCATTCCGCCAACAGTCGCAACCTCAGACACGCCATCAACAGTTTGCAGCTCATACTTTAAAAACCAATCTTGCAGCGAGCGTAACTCAGACAGATCGTGTTGACCTGTTTTGTCTTGGAGCACATAGCTGTATACCCAACCTACCCCTGTGGCATCTGGCCCGAGCGTGGGCTTCGCCCCAGAAGGAAGATTCGGAGCCACCTGACTGAGATACTCAAGTACGCGTGAACGCGCCCAATACATATCGGTATCATCGTTAAAAATGATATAGACGTATGAGTCGCCAAAGAATGAATAACCCCGCACTGTTTCTGCACCGGGAACAGCAAGCATAGCCGTTGTCAGTGGATAGGTGACCTGATCCTCAACCACCTGAGGCGCCTGACCGGGATAGCTGGTTTTGATGATCACCTGAACATCGGAAAGATCGGGGATAGCGTCCACTGGGGTGTTTTTCAGACTATAAAGACCACCTAAGGTTAAAGCTAAAGTCGCAATCAGTACTAAGAAACGATTACTGATCGACCATCGAATAATCGCACTAATCATACTGGCTCCTCACTCACCGTGATTTGCTTAAGTAGGTAATCCGCCCCTTGCTTTTCAACTAGAAACCGAACTTTCTGGCCTTCCTCAAACCCAGATAAATCCACTTCATCACCCACCGAAAAGTTCATCTCTCCGGCCTGCCAATCCCATTCCGCGACAGGTAAATGTTGTAAGGTAATCATGCCGAAGTCCGCCATCAACATGGTGATATCTCCGCTTACCCACACCTCATTGGCGACAACACTGTCAGCGACTCGATAATCAACAATTTGATACTGACCCTCCGGCGTCTTTTGCATCTCAAACTCTATGGCTTGGCCTGATTGCAGCTCTTGCATGTTTAGCTGCTCAGCTACGCTAAAGTTCATCACCATGCCCAGCCATTGCCATTCAGGAACGGCTTGGTGATTGATGGTCAGCATTCGATGCCCTGCCATTACATCGGTAATTTCACCTTGAGCCCAAACAGTCTCAGCTGGTGGCTCAGTGCCATTAATTCGCGACAGATCGGCAGATTGGCTAGATTCTGAATCCAACATAAAGTGCGCCGACGTCACAACACTATCGCCTAGGGTAAGTCCTTCAAGTACCTCGACACTCTCGCCGGCTTCTCGACCCACATTGATGCGCGCAGAGCGATACTTTCCGTTGCCTTCTGCAAGCACTACACGCGTCATACCTCCTGAACGAATCACAGCGGATTTAGGGACGGTTAATACTGACTCTTGGGTAACGGGCTGCAAGGCAATATTGGCAAACATATTCGGTTTGAGTTCGCCATTAGGGTTGGGGAATTTCAGACGTACCCGCAAAGTACGCGTACTCGGGTCAAGAATGGGATAGACATAGTCCACTTCCCCTTGCCACTGGCCATTGGGGATAGCGTCAAGTGTCATCGTGGCAATGCTGCCTGCTTGCATCCAATGGGCTTGGCGCTCAAAGACTTCCGCATCAACCCAGACTTCTTCCAGCGGACCAGCACTGATCACCGCTTGCGCTGGCGATAAGTACCCCCCTTCGCGAATATTCAAGCTCGCGATAACGCCATCCGCCGGCGCTTTAATCTCGATAGATTGAGACGCTTTACCTCGCTTCTTGATTGCTTTAATTTGCGTGCGATCGACCCCTAAGGTCACCAAGCGCTCAGTGGCCCCTGTCACCAAACCACTTCGACCGGTTCGATAAGCGTTGAGTAACTCTTCTTGCGCTTTAACTAGCTCTGGAGAGTAAAGCGTAAATAACACTTCACCCTTCGCGACTTTTTCTCCTACCGCATTGATATTGAGCTTTTCAACCCAGCCGGCAACACGCACATTGGTTTGCCATAAACGACTTTCATCAAATGCAACGTAACCAACGGTTTCAATCCTTGGTGACAAGCGCTGCTTCTCAACTGCCGCGGTTTTCACTCCGAGGTTGTTTTCTACCGATGGGTCTATCGTCACTGTGCCCGGCTTGTTGATATCTGAAGCCAAATCCTCGGCATAGACAGGGATAAGATCCATGCCCATCGGCGATTTACCGGGTTTATCGCGTTGGTAATTTGGGTCCATCGGTGCCACCCAATACAAGGGCTCATTTGAGTCCGTACTTGGAGCCGCAGCATCCGCCATTTTCATCAAAGAGTGACTAGGCAAAATCTGGCTCACACCAAAGCCAATACCACCACCAATCAATAGTGCGATCGTCGCTACCTTAAATGTTTTCATCATTATTCCTTATTGTTCTACTGAGTGATTTCAGGTAGCGAGACCTGAAACTCGAAAGCGCTAAATAGCGTCGCTAAGTTACTCTTGACGATGTTTAGATCGGTCATTAAGCGTTGCTGTTCTAATTGCAAGGCAAGGTCATCTCTCGTGGCGGCGATCACGTCGCTAAACTGCGCTGTGTTATTTTGATAGCCCCGCTCAACGGCGAGAATTCTTGCTCGCGCTTGAGGTAGTAAGGTGGTTTGGTAGCGTTCAAGTCGTTGATTTAAATTGCGCTCATCAACCAGCAACGCGTTCACTTTGGCATTCATCTGTGCTAGCAAAGTGTCTTTCTGAGACTTAGTCGCCCCAACTTGATACTGCGCGGCGGCTAGGTTTCTATCTTGTCGATTGCCCGTAAACAGCGGAACATCGACAGTCAAATAGGCGCTGACAAGATCAGAGGCAGGTTCACCCATCATGTTGTTTGCCTGTCGATAGGCATACATCACTTCAACACCAACTTGAGGTGTATAAGCTTGTTCGGCGATATTGACCTGAGTTTCATTCACAGCTATCGAAGCATCGATCATCTGCACCATTGGATGTCGTTTAAGTAACTCGAAGTGGTCAGTTTGGTTTGCGCTGCTATCTAGCTTATTAGCCAGTCTGTGCCAATCTAACTGATTGCTCGCTCGCAAATCACCGTGTTGATTGAGCCAGCCAATGCCTAGCCACTCAGAGAATTGAGAGATCAATCGAGTTTGCATTTGGCTGTTGGCTTGCAGTTGCTCATCAAGCTTGCTGACTTGAAGCTGGGCATTGAGTAAGTCTTGAGATTCACTCTTACCAATTGAATAGTTGGTTTGAATAAAGCCCTGTAGCTCGACGAGTAACTGTTTGTTTTCTTGCAGAATCTGCTCAGCTTGTTGCAAATAACCCAGCTCTAACCACAGCTGAGTCATCGCACTAGCAACCTCAAGTTCGCGCGATTGCAATTGCAGTGTCACGCCATCTGCTTGTTGGTTCGCTTTCTTACGTTGCAGTTCGAGTGTCGAGCCCCGTTCAAACTGCTGCATCAAACCGACCGAGATGTTGGTCATTGGGTCTTGATCAAACTTAAAGCTTTCGGTAGGCAGACCGCCAAACCCCACTTTCAGTTTTGGGTCCATTAAGGTTGAATTAGCAATACCCGTTTCTCTCATTGCGAGTGATTGGGCGTAGAGCTGCTTACGATTGGTGTCATTGTTTAACGCAGTATCAATCATCTGCGACAGTAAATCGCGAGGTGGCTGCGCTGCTAAATCGGCTTCAGCCAATGCAGCAGTCGGGGCAAACCACAACGCCGCACTTAGCGTAAGTGCCAGACAGGTTGGTTTAGTCTTCACGTAGTAATCCGTTTCTATGTGCCTAAAAAGGCATAAAAGCGCCTCTTCACGAGCAAATCGTAAAGAGATGAAGTAATAGAAAACGAGTTACGCTATTGGGGGGCGATACAGGGAGGACGTTTGGTTGATCGGCACACTCCTATCGTCTCGGACAATAAGAGCAAGATGGCTAGAAGTCGAGTGGACTGGCTGATAGTGATTAAGCAAAGCAAAGACTGTCATGCACATCACGTCGCAGCACATGTGTTGACTAGGTTCGGACTCACACTCCTCCATCATAATCGGGGAATGTTCTACTAGATTAGATTTCATCGGCATATTGCATGCACTTTTAGAATGATGCATTGAGCTTGCGTCCATCATTTCAAAGCTCATTAAAGGCGCACTACTAGATAAGGTCGAAAACAGCATCGAAAGCATGCTGATCGCAACAATCCAGATTTTTTGGCTGACTCTGAACGTCATAACGCACCTAATAATGAACAATCTCGTTTATGCTAAACCTTACCCTAAGGGGAGGGTCAATCACTCTTTACCTATCCAATGACAAAAACTTAGACCCTAAGCCAAAACTCTGCGGCTTAAACCGCTTGTAATGAAACAAAAACGTCATATTGAGGTCCCAAACTACTTATTAAGTAAATTATCATCTAAATTTGTAGGTAGGAATAATCAAGGTGCAAACTATGGGTAAGCTTGTCGCATTACTACTGTTGTTGAGTTACTCATCGTTTTGCAGCGCAGAGATCGTTAACAAATCCGTTAACCTTGTGGTCGGCGATTGGGAGCCCTACACCAGCAGCCAAGACAACTCCAATTATAAAATCTCAGAGACGCTAGTCCGCGCCGCTTTTGCCACACAGGGTTATCAAGTCAAAATTGAGTATCACCCTTGGAGTCGCGCTTATCGCTACGCCCAAACAGACAAATACGACGGGACTTTCCCTTGGTTTAAAAACAGTGAAAGGGAAGCATTATTCCTATTCTCATCACCATTATTTGTACAGAAGATCGTGTTCTTTTATCACAGCAATAGCCAATTTGACTGGCAAGACATAGCCGACCTCAACCAATATCAAATCGGTGCGACTCAAGAATATGAAGTAACCCGCTTAATGCAATCTAACGGGGTAAAGCTCGAAATCTCAAACTCTGATGACGTCAATTTCATTAAGCTTGGCAAGCATAGAATTGACGCCTACCCCGCAGGGCTAGAACGTGGCTACTATATGCTTGGCAATTTACTTCCAGCCATGCAAATTAATCAGCTCAAAGTGCACCCCAAACCGATTATCGAAAATGACATGTATGTGATGTTCTCAAAGCAAAACCTCAGCCGCAGCCAAGAACTCAAAGAAGCCCTTCGTTTAGGGATCGAACAACTCATAAAGTCAGGGGAGTATCAGAAAATCATTGATGTAGAGAAGCAGATCAATTCTTCATCATCTGGAGTTCAACCAGTTGATTGACACCTGTATTCCCAAAGCCCACTAGCATACGCTAGTGGGGTGATTTGCGAGTAAATCTATTTAGCTAGCTAGTAAAAGATATTAAGCATAACTTGCTCACCTTTAAAGTTCTTACCGCCGTTGACCATTAAGAAGCTACCAATCGCAAAATCACGAGTGGTCATTTTCGCGGCGCCAGAAGCCATAGACTCTTTACTCACACTGGTACACATCGCCATATCGCTGGTAAAGCTACCTATCTGCAAAAAAGCTGCAAGGGCAAACATCGAAGAATTGAATAAAACTGCAAATAAAAAAACTAGGTAGGCAGATAGCAAAACGCCGCTAGTAAAAGCGGCGTTTTAAATGGGTGGAAGCCCCAGCCACATCCCGGCACACAAGTCACTCGCTGCGGCTGCTTCCTTCCGGACCTGACCGAGTTCACGAGCTATTGTTGCGGGAGGACCAGGGCCTCCATAGATTCTGTTTCCTTAGCATCGCTAAGGAGTGAGGGGATTATCAAACATCCGCTGGGGTATTTCAAGTCTAACACCGCAGAAAACGCCTCATTTCGTTTCAACTGCTTAGTCAGTAACCATTAATTGAGGTAGTGGACGTTTTTATCGCCATTCACTTCTTCATTAGCGCACTGTTTTGACTGTTGTTTATGCTGATACATCGCTTCATCGGCTTCGTTGAGTACTTCTTGTAAACTCATAAATGTTCGCCTTGGCAATGAAATGCCAATAGCCACTGAAATATCAAATGACAACTGTTGCTCTTGAGACTGAAAAGGAACACGCTGCAGTTTTTCAAGTAATGAGCTCACTTCTTCTCTGTCTACTTTACCAATCAGGATAAACTCATCACCACCGATACGATAGCAACGTCCCTTCCATACTTTTTCAATGTGCGCTGCGACACTTTTTAACACTTGGTCGCCCACCTCATGTCCATATGTATCATTAATTTGCTTGAATCTATTCACATCAAGATAGATGACCGTAAGATCAGCATTTACACCACTGAGAAACCTCTGATGCATGGACCGACGATTCTTTAGACGAGTCAAAGGATCAGTATTGGATTGGCTGTGTAGGTACATCGATACAATCAACATAAAACCAATCACCATGACAAAAAGGATATGGCTTTTCCGCGAGAAGGCTTGTTCTGCTTGCAACGTTGCACGCCAGTTAGGCTGATAGTCATATTGCTCTATCAGTGAAGCAATATCTAGCATCTTTATCGCACGGGTAAACAGCGGAGCTAAGCTCGCACCCATGTCATTTTTGGCAAAGCCAATCGCAATATCAGAGCGATAAAAACTGCCAATCATTTTGTCTTCTTCTAGGGGTAATAAATCACTTGAGTCGCGCAATCTCTTGTTAAAACTTGCGCGAGTAATCGCCATATAGTCAATTTCTTCACTGAGTAGAGCATCAAAAATTTGCTGCGATGTCGTGTAAGAACGCAGCTCTTTGTTTGGCAGTAATTGCGTCAAAAGATCCGCAAAAAAATCGTCTTTTAATACGCCTATTTCTTCTACGATTAGTTCAGAAACATTACTATAAACATTGTCTTTATAGCCTTCTCGCTTGATCATCACGACTTCAGGGAAGTAATAGGGGTCACTGAATTCCGCAATCTGTTTACGCTGGTGAGAAACAATTAGAGGAGCGAGAATATCGATTCGCTTTGCCACCAAGTCTTTATACATACTTTCCCATGTCTCTTCTGCATCACTCACCACTTGGCAGTTAAGCATCAAAATCTTACACGCTTGTAAGACCACATCGGCACTGATCCCTGTCACTTGTCCATTTTTATGGTACATCGCGTATTGCCCTACGGGTTCGAGTTTTACTCGATAGGTGCGATTAAGATTTAGATTACTGTCTATGACTGATTGACGCAGCGCTTGCTGACGAAGTTCAAATTGATACCGTTTAACTGATTCACGAAGACGTTTCTGAATTCCAGCGGTATGAATGTAAGACTCTATAGTTTTAAGCAGATCTCGATGAATCTGCTTGGGTGCAATGATCGAGACAGGCTTGATCGACAATTGGTGATTCAAAAGCTGCGCATCGTAACCTGCCAACAACATGGGCTTTAATTGGTTAATCGCATCAACAATACCATCTACTTTTTGAGTTTCTAGTAACGACTTTGCTTCATCATGACCAGCATACTCAATCTGAGTAATATGGGGATAATTTGCCGCAATAAGCTCACCATAGATGGTCCCTTCCGGGATACCAATAATGTCCGCCGAGTCTAACGTGTTATTATGGGCACTATATAAATAGGTAAATTCAATGTTGGTTGGACTTGAGAAGTCGAAGTACTTGGCACGCTCTGGGGTATAAGTTACGTTTGCGGCAAAATCTGCCTCTCCGCTCTTAACCGCCTCAAGAATGTCACTAAAGCTCGGGTAGTAGACGTATTCAATCTCAATACCAAAGCGTTCAGATACTGCATCAAAAAGGGTACGCGTGACGAAGTCATCGGCTTCAATCCCTACTTTATAGGCAACATTACTCATCGCTGAAGGCGCGCAGAATATGCTAATGATAAGTAGAGTCGTTCGCCAGATAAGACCCATTTCGCTCATAAATCCCTATTGAATAGTTATGGCACGTCAGTAAGTTGCCATATTGGTTTAAGCCTTTCCTTGACTGACCAGAGCAGATTTTCGGCAATTCTGACACAACAAGTTACATATGCCAAGCCTGCATCTTCAGTCAAAAAAGTGGATTTATTATATATCTTGATTCTCTTCGACACTGCGAAGAATGTAGTCCGTCATCCAAGCCGTTCCTAGTAGGCAAATCCATACAACAAACACCGGGTTCGGTACTTCAATATTGGGCGAAACAACCAAGGCAGCAAAACCAACCGTTGGCAATGTCCAACAAAGTAACTTACTCCAGCGAAAGGTTTTAAGCTGAGATAAGCTCTCCATCGAAGCCATGATTCCGGTGATACATAAAGCGATTAATGCAGCATAAGAGAGATCTGCTATCCAGAGAGGAAGAATTAATCCAAGAGCCCACCAGCTGTGCTTGTTCGATGGTTTCCAGTGTGACGCGGCCCACCATATAACGGTAACCGATAGGGTTTGAACGAGCGTGACAATCGGCTCTCCTGCTAGCTTATCTCCGGCTTGCGTGACCATAATACCTATCAGTAAGGTCGCGACGATTAAGAAGCTAGTGAGTACCACACCGAGACTACTGCGTCTTGAAAAAGCCACCATTAACAAAGGAAATAAGACCCACAAGCTAACTGAAAGTGTGATAGGTTGATGAGGAAGGGTTAAACCGTAGGTTGTCATCGCGGCCATTAATACCAAGCCAACAAGACCGCCTTGAGGGAAAATCCATAGCGCAGGGATCACCAAGGCTAATACAGGAATATCGCCCTCGCTTATGCTGATAGCTCGAGCACAAACAACAGCTAACAGAGTTGTCACTAAGAACTGAAATGTAGAAAATACCATGCCCTCTCCTTATCCATTCCTTGGAAATCTGTACTAGGACACTGTCATTATGGACCAGTTTTTAATGCAAATCTTTGCAGTAATTCACCAAATTCCCTCAGGAAAAGTCAGTACTTACGGCGAGATCGCAAAAATGGCGGGTTATCCCGGTTACGCACGTCATGTAGGAAAAGCGCTAGGGAACCTACCTGCTGACAGTAAACTACCTTGGTTTCGCGTGATTAATAGTCAAGGTAGAATTTCACTAAAAGGACAAGATTTAGTACGCCAACGTGAAGCGTTAATTGAGGAAGGGGTGGAAGTGACTAACGATGGAAAAGTGAAACTAAGGCTCTATCGATGGCAGCCCTAAAGCTGCCAGAGCAAATCACTAGTTACGAACGCCAACAAGTCGCAGATCAACATTATCTGTCTTATCAGCATCCGTAATTACTGGGTAAATAGTATCAGTGATAAAGCGTAGCTTGCCGTTCACTTCGATACGAGCACTGACACTGTAGCGATGGCGCGAATCGATCTTTGAGGTGTGGTAAGCCAAATCAAACTCAAACGGTGACTGCGCTCCATTAGTTTCAAATCGATGTTTAGCGATCACCTTAGCAGGAGCATCCGCCAAAGAGACATCTTGCAAAGTCACCGTAATCAATGAACCTTTTGGCAATGCAATTCGCTCTCGATAGGAGACGGTTCCGGTCACGCTTTCGACTTTATTTTGTGCTTGCGTTGTCTCAGGAGATTGGCAACCGACAAGTACTAAACCTAGTACTGCTGTAGCGACTAGCGCGAACATTTTCTTCATTGAATACTCTCTTAACTTATTAGATTTTCGAGAATTATAAGTAGCCTCTATTAGCTTGTCATTGCAATTCGATGATTATTGACAAGACTTTAACTATGTTGAGTTTTGCCTGACAGAGAAATCAAACAACTGTTTTATTTGTCACTAAACCGGGTAAAATGCCACCTAGATATAAAGATTAAAGGTAGAGAAAATGAGTAAACCTCTAAGTGAATTGCTGGACTTGCTCCAACTTGAAAAGCTAGAAGAGGGCCTGTTTCGAGGTCAAAGTGAAAACTTAGGGCTTCCTCAAGTCTATGGTGGTCAAGTAATCGGTCAAGCCTTATCAGCAGCGCGTTACACCGTTGATGAAGACCGTACTGTGCATTCATTTCACAGCTACTTCCTCTACCCAGGCGATCCTGAAAAGCCGATTATCTATGACGTAGAAAACCTACGTGATGGGCGTAGTTTTAGTACTCGCCGTGTTAAAGCCATTCAAAATGGTCGGCCGATTTTCTACTTAACGGCGTCTTACCACGGTGAAGCGCCAGGCTTTGAGCACCAAAATACCATGCCTGATATCCCGGGCCCTGAAAACTATGCTTCTGAGTCAGAGTTAGCGGAACGTATTGCTAATTTTTTACCAGAAAAACTTAAGAAGACCTTCTGTGGCGAAAAGCCAATTGAAATGCGTCCTGTCACTGTGGTCAATCCTTTAAAACCTGAGAAGGTTGAGCCTAAACAGTACCTGTGGATTAGAGCGAACGGCGAAATGCCAGATAATCAATTGATCCATCAGTACTTGCTTGGCTATGCCTCTGACTGGGGTTTCTTAGTGACTGCTCTTCACCCTCACGGCGTCTCACTGATGACTCCAAAATTCCAAGTGGCAACCATCGATCACTCGATCTGGTTCCACCGCCCATTCAAGATGGACGAATGGTTGTTGTACGTCATTGAAAGCCCAACCGCGAGCAATACTCGTGGCCTAGTACGTGGCGAAATTTATAATCGCAATGGTCATTTGGTGGCCTCTGCGGTACAAGAGGGCGTCATGCGCTTTACTGAGTAGACTCTCCCACTTTCAAAATCAGCCTCCTAACGGAGGCTTTTTAATGTGTATGTCCATGTGACCGTTCTATGCTAAAGCCACTAAAGCTAGTATCTACACTACCTTTGAAGCAATTAATCACCCATGGGAATGCGTCGGTAACGTAATAGCCGTACTGACCGTTCACCGTCATGCCGTTACATTCATCGAGGTCTCCCAACCCTGCAGAGTACTCCCAGTCGCCGCGAAACTGCCCGTCATAATTGCTGCTCACAACGTTGCCACCCACAACAGGAGCCGTATAGCTACCCACATCAACACGCGCCCCCGTTTTCAAACGGTAGCTTGACGTCGCTTTACGAACCTGGCTGGTTGAACTATCTAGGAAACAACTGCCATAAATTGGAAACCCATCAGCGGCAAAGCCTATCACTGGAGAGGCTTCTCCCCCCACACAATCTTGGACAAACATTGCAACGGGATTACCGTGATAATGATACTCCCCAGTAGGTTGTACATGTGCATTGTGAATATCGGTACCAAAGCCGTTTAGAGACGACATCGGGTCGTAGCGCCAAGGATTGTTGATTTCACTTTGACCACACCCCGTACGTTCATCTCCCACGCCGTAGCAAGCCGCCGCCAACAGATCGACTTTAACTCCGTTGAGAAGAATGGCTTCTGAGGTCCCTAAGCTTAACGCAGTAGTAGAATCTGCAAAGCTAGGTGAAGCGGTAAACTCATAGTAGGTCGATTGCTCGGAGACGTTGGTGGCAAATGAAGCCGTCACATCATTGAAGTCATGGTTAGGAATCGCATTTGACTGAACAACGCACTTACTACCACTCGACGTTATCTGCGTTTGACCTGTGTAAATGAGGGAGCGTTGAATGTCATTCACGGTTGAAAAAAAGGTACCTAGATATTGTTGGCAATCACCCGAAAGATTAGTAAACAAAAGATTGGTGATGTTATTACCTGATACCGAAGGTGTAGATGTGGCGCTGCTTGAGTCATCTCCGCCATTGCAGCCACTAAGTAGTGCTGCTGCAATGGCTAAACTCATGGCATGAGTTGATGGTAACGCTGACATTTTATTCATCCCTGTTATGTGTGTTTACTGTCAGATTAGTCACACTTAACAGGTTTAAAAATGAGCTTTACTTGGCTTTACCCTGCCATACACTTCTTTACGTATGGCATATTGGAAGGGCTGTGGTGTATTTAAGAGGTTCCATGGCAAACGTGGACGTCACATTGGAAATACCTTCGACAGAGTTAACCAGTTTTTTGTAAAAGTGGTCAAAGCACTGCATATCTTTTACCAACACTTTCATCATGTAATCGTACTCCCCAGCCATGCGGTAGAACTCCATCACTTCAGGGAACTCTGACGCAGTAGACACAAACTGGCTATACCACTCGTGAGAGTGATCACTAGTCTTAACGAGTACAAACGCAGTGAATGAAAGATCGAGTTTTTCTGGGTTAAGTAAGGCGACTCGCTTTTGAATAACTCCCGCTTCCTCAAGCTTTTTCAGGCGCTTCCAACACGGTGTCGTGGTCAGGTTAACCGCTTCCGCCAGTTCGTTGAGCGACAGTGTTGCGTCGTTTTGCAATAGGTCGAGCATCTTGCGGTCAATTTTATCAATATCCATATCCACACACTTCTCAAAGTAGAAAATTTTTCTCCATAATAAGCAAATGACAACAAAATTAGCAAAGCTTTTCTCTCTATAACTAGGTAAATTAACCTCATAACGATTTGAAGGAGAAACCTTATGTGTACTGATCATAACTGGATTAACAATGCAGTTCGCAAAATCGAAGCCGATTACCAACGCAGCGCAGATACTCACCTAATCAAGCTAGACCTTCCAAGTATTGAGGGTATCGACGTCTATCTGAAAGATGAAAGTACACATCCTACAGGTTCTCTAAAACACCGCTTGGCACGCTCTCTGTTCCTGTATGCCATTTGTAATGGCTGGGTAGGACCAGAGACAACAATTATCGAGTCATCTTCCGGTAGCACTGCCGTATCAGAAGCCTACTTTGCTCGCTTACTTGGTCTGCCTTTTATTGCTGTGATGCCAAAGTCGACAGCACGTAAGAAAATAGAGCAGATCGAGTTCTACGGCGGTCAGGCTCACCTTGTAGATCGCTCAGATCAAATTTATGCGGAGTCACACCGCCTAGCTAAAGAATTGAATGGCCACTATATGGATCAGTTCACCTATGCTGAGCGAGCAACCGACTGGCGTGGTAACAACAACATCGCCAACTCGATTTTCAGCCAGATGGAAATGGAAGATCACTCGGTACCCGCTTGGATTGTAATGAGTCCAGGTACTGGTGGTACCTCAGCGACTATTGGTCGTTTCATTCGTTACCAACAACACGACACCAAATTGTGCGTAGTCGATCCTGAAAACTCAGTTTTCCACGACTACTTCAAAACAGGTGATAAGAGTTTAACCGGTAATAATGGAAGCAAAATTGAAGGTATTGGCCGCCCACGCGTAGAGCCAAGCTTTATTCCTGGTGTCGTTGATGAAATGCGTACTATTCCAGATGCAGCGTCTGTCGCAACCGCGCATTGGCTAGAGAAAATTCTAGGTCGCAAGGTGGGCGCTTCTACCGGAACAAACCTTTACGGCGTACTTCAACTGGCCAGCGAAATGAAAGCGCGTGGAGAAAAAGGCTCTATCGTTACTCTACTATGCGATAGCGGTGAGCGTTACTTAGATACTTACTACAACGCAGAATGGGTTAAAGAGAATATTGGTGATACCCAGCCTTACTCTATCAAGCTAGAAGAATTTGAAACGACAGGCCAGATTAGCTAATGGGAAGTGATACCTCCGCTGTAAACGGCTTAAAAAAAACCGCCACTCATTGAGTGGCGGCTTTTGTATGTCTAGGGTCCGTGGACCTAATGATTACTTTTTGTTTTGACGCGCTTCGAATGCCGCTAATTGCTCTGGTGTCGCTTTCGGCTGATGGTTTTGCTTCCACTCATCGTAAGTCATGCCGTAAACACGTTCGCGAGCGTCATCAATGTCTAAATCAAGACCCTGTGTTTCAGCCTCAGCTTTGTACCACTTACTGAAGCAGTTACGACAGAAACCTGCCAAAATCATTAGATCGATATTTTGCACATCTTTGTTGTCATCCAGATGTGTAAGCAGACGACGAAACACCGCTGCGTCTAGTTTATCTTGCTCTTCTTGGGATAGATTTTTGTATTTAAATTCAGCCACTTTACTTACCTTCTCATCGTTTCTTCGTTGTTTTTGTTCTAGGATTGTATCAGCCTACTTAGAGTAATCTCAATACAAAAACGCCCGAGCAAAAAGCTCAGGCGTTTTTCAATTTCAATGCTGATTAAGCTTGGATACCAACAATTAACCAAGGTGCGTTTGGTGCAGTTAGATCGCGCTCTAAGTGCCATACGTCAGTAATATCTTCTTCGATACCTTCAACTGCGTCACGGTAACGTCCGCTGAACTGAAGGCTTAGCTGAGCTTTGCTCGCATCGTAATCCGCACGTACGATCTCGGCATCAACATACATCACATCAGTGTGCTGCTCACCTTCAAGCTTAGCGCGCTCTGATTTGAGGTCTTGGTACAAGCTTGGCGATACGTATTCTTCAATCGTTTCAAGTTGATTGTGGTTCCAAGCACCTTGTAAAATACGGTAATGCTCACGAGAGCCATTAACGAAAGCCGCTTGGTCAAAGCCCGGTGGGTAGTTATGTGGTACATCTGTTTGAGCACCAAAACCGAAACCACCCGTTTGAGCACCACTGTTTTGTGGCTGTTCAAAGTTGTGAACATTAGGTTGTTCAAACTTAGGCGCAGAAGAACCACCAAATGCTGGTTGTTGACGGTTCTGATTCATACTGCCCTGCTTAGCACCAAGCATGCCGCGCATCAGTTTAAAGATAACAAATGCAATCAGACCTATGACAAGGTTATCAATAAACTGCATATCTTCAAATTCACCACCACACAACTATCCAGCGCGAGCCAAATCCCCAATATTTTGACACCAAGATCGAGGAAGCGTTTGGCACCAGCAAAAGTCGACATGGTACGAGGCGAATTCCAAAAAACTGGCTAAGAACGGTGATAGTCGTAATACTAAAGTATCATGCGTCAGGATTTGACTACGAAAGCCGCACGTGAGCTTAAGTGTACAACAGCCAGCAAATATAAAATGCCCGTTGCCCCGAACCTGCAGGCTTAAGGCTCCTAAGCAGCGCCTTCAAATCAAAAGCGGGCTTGTGACATCACCTACGCTGCCATAAACAAAGGTTGATTGTACTTGGCAGTAATTGTTGACCTTCACTCTAGACAAGTAGTCAGCCGCTCTATGGATACAAAAACGACTGCTACACTGGCCTGCGATACGCTATCAAAGGCCTTGCTCCGTCGCGGTTTTCTTGAGCAAGTTATCTTTCACAGTGATGAAGCAAGCGAGTATTGCTCAAAAGACTATCAAGACCTCATACTTTTCTTATAATCTAAAGCAAAGCATGAGTAGAGAAGGAAACTACTGGGACAACGCTTGTACTGAGAACTTCTTCCGTTCGATGAAATTGAAGCGTCCCAATTTGAGCACATCGTGATGCGAGACGGGAAGCACAGTGCTCCTACGTATCTAAGCCTAGTTAACTTGGAATAACAAAATGTCGCTAAATGAAGTATCTAGTCTGGCTGGAGCAGATCAGCCATTTCCTATTAAGCTTATTTATTCAGACAGAATTGTTTGCTGAGAAGTCAAGAAACAATTTATGATTTATGGGATAAAGTTTCACCCAAATAAGAGTAACTAACCTCACTTGAATAGCAAAGTGGAACGCTCGAAGAAAACAGATAAAAATGAGTTGTATCCGACCATAGATGTCATTGTGGAGCCAGAAAAGCAGGATCTGTAACTAGAGGGGCAACACTACTACAACTGGAAACGCCCCCATAGCTCGCTAAATGGGTTAACCCTGATAGACAGGATTACTGAGATATCTGATCAAACTCCTCCGTCTGAAGAGGTATCTCAGTACTACCAGAGCAAGAAAGACCAGTTTCAAGAGCAGAATTAGAAACTCGGACTTTAGCTAAAAAGTTTGAGAACATCACTATGAATCACACTGTTAAATAATTGAGAAACAAAAGAAACCATATCTAAACTCAACTAAACAGATATCTCGTCGCTATCGAACCGCTTACTCAAAAGCATCTTCCAAAGAGAAGGTTTACCGTTCGAGGAAGAGAATATGCCTCCAACAATCTCGTTACTTTCTCTGTATTCCTTATCCTTCATCATAATTTCATGTGCCTTTTTGAGGTTCCAATAAGGTATTGATGGATTTAAATGATGGGTAAGATGATAGTTCTCAGCGTGAAGGCCCGTCAAAAACATCTCTAATGGACTGCTAAATCGGTTGCGCGTTTTTCGTACCCCTTTGCTATCTTCAATAATTGGGTAATGCTCTGCCATTTCAACAAACCACCCGATAATAGGAAATACTGTAACCAGCGGCACGAACCAATACAAAACCAAATATTTAAAAAGACCGAGGTACATCGTTGTTGAAATTATTACAAACCAATAAACCAAGAGCAGTCTTACCTCTCTATCCTTTATATTTCCAAGCCGATTAACTACGAGGTACTTAATATAGTATGGTGTTCGACTAAAAAGAAAGGGGGATATCAAAAACCTAAAGATGAACTCTCTCTTACCAATATCATCATATAGCCCTGAATCTATATAAAGTTTAAAGTCTGGGTCTTTATTTACATCCCCTAAATAATTATGATGCATAACCACATGACTTTTTGCATATGTTTTGAACGTTTGAAACACCATATAACCTGTAAAGTATTTTCCCAGAAAATCATTAAGTGTTATATTTCTGGCCAGAACACGATGCGCAGACTCGTGTAACAGTGTAGCCAAGCCCTTTTGCCTTGCCCCGATGATAACAACAGAAAACAAGTAGATGATTAAGTTTTCTGAATATATAGAGATTCCGATTGCCGTGGAGACAAAAATCCAATCTGAAAGTACGCCTAATACACCTCGATAGTTGTTTAGAGTGCTCAGCTCATTGAGTTCATTTGTTATTTGTTTTTCAAACATCATACTTATCCCGTAGCCGACTCAATTTTACAATTAGAATTAACATTAATCTTGCAGAGTAAGCGGTGCTCACCATCGTCCAAATCCATTAACTTTAAAAACTCTCTTTCGGTTTTATTAATGTGTCCAGTATCCCCTTCTATTACTTTGACTAAACATCTACCGCACTTACCCTTTAAACAGCCAAAAGGAAAATCCACAATTTTATTAGCCACCTGACCCACGCTAACTCCCTTGGGTAAAGAATATTTAATTCCATTTATGATTATTAGATACATTTTTTACCTATCGTTACTAAAGTTTAATATGCCAAAAAGACATCACCGGAAGACACTATGTTATTCCATTCGCACAAACTAACATCTGTATACTTAGTATTTTCAACCAAATATCCAAAATTTGATTCGATACCAATAGGGGTATTAGTATAAGTACTGAGTAACAAATTACTTTTAAGTGTATTTCCTGAAAATGTAAGATCCTGGATACAAGTATCAATACCGTGATATTGGCAATAAACTATTTGTATAGCGAGTATTCCCAATGGGCGTGTTGACTTCAATGCAATTCCGTACCCCATCTCTTTTATTTTATTGAGAGATTCAAGGCTTCCTGCATTCTCATCCAAATATATAGTAGGAATAGATACTAATCTTTTGTCAATTTCAGTTGTCAAAGGGCTACTAATAACTTCCTCATACCCTAAAACATAATCATGAAAATTAGGAACTTGAATCATTACTGGTGTTAAGAACATTTCCCAAAACTGCTCATAGGTAGAAAATGACTGATTCGCGTCTAAATAAAGTTTAACACCCGGGAAATCGCTATCAATAATAGAAATAATATTAACCGTTTTTTCTACGGACGAATCACTAGGATCAATTTTAACTTTTAACTGGCGAATCGATTGCTCTTTTAATTTTCTCTTTATCTCGACCAAAGATACACTTAAATCTATTGTATTTAGAAGTGGTACTGATAACCTTTCGTTACTTTCGACATTAAAGTCAATTAATTCTCTACTTTCGTTGCTCCCAAATATACGACTGAGAAAAGGAAAGTATTTTTCTTTCAATTCTCCCAACAATAAATCTGATAATAATGTTCTACCTACATGCTTTTTGTAACATACCGAAAAACTGACACTGAAAGGCGAGATGAGCATATAGCGCATAATCTCGGAGCTTAAATACCCGTAGTGGGTACAGAATTCATTGTCAAAAGCATTTGCTAAAGAAATGAGTTCGACCTCATATTCAATTGGGTCTGAAAATATTCTACCAACAATTTTGCTAAATATGTAATCAACACCATTACTGAAGTAGCTCAGATTTTTCTCTCGATCACCTTCACCATAAATATGCGGAGGTTTAGCCCACAAGTCGCTATCGAAAATACTGGCATCAGATGTTATATTCTGACCGTTTAAGAAAGATACCGTTAGAGTTATATTCCTCAATCTAATTTTCAGAAGTTCCCTTCCTTTAGACAAGGTAAAACTGTTTTTAAAGGGTATTTCATGATAACTGACACATGCATCGACAATCTTAAACATCACAACTAAGCCCCAATATATCGATAATAAGAGCCATTGTTGAATACACACCAAAATCCATCATTTTAGAGTTATAAAATTTCTCATGGTTCAATATAGATTCGTCTATAGTACTGCGTTCATCAACTAACTTACGAGGCATCATATAATTTGCAATAGCGTGGTCTGGCAATTTATTAATTAAATTCTCATCGAACACTTTATATCTTTTTGAATACTCAAAAAGTAACTGGTTATCGTCGTTATTACTCCCACCCATTGGTTGACCATCAGAAATAAGCAATACATCCACTTCAGATATAAAATCCTCAATATTACATTTTGTAATACTTGCCCCATTACTTACTATATAATCATCAACAACTTTAGGATTACCAAGTTCATCCATTACAGGGTCTATATAAAAATCACACCCCACCTTCGAAAGCAACTTCTGAAGAGAAAGATAGGGACGACAGTGTGCAGTTTGCCCATATAGGCCAACTCTTTTACCTTTAATGCCGTTGAGTAATATATCCATTGTTAAAAGATGCCACAACGAACTAAGTGAGTGCTCATCTCTATTGCACAAACTATTAATCAACGGGACATTGAATCGAGAATTAAGATCATCGAATTCAACATAATCTGCTCGAATTGCAGATAAATCTGATAGTGGCAATATAGAATTAAACACATCTAAACTACTTTCATCGACATAGTTGGATACTTCAATTATATTTCCGCCCAATTTGTACATGGCAGCCTTCAGAATCGCACTTGTTCTTAAACTTTCATTTAAGAAAACTATTGATAATATTTTCCCCAAACATAAGCTATTATATTTTTCACCATCAGAATCCAGAAGAGCTTTGGACAAATCTAGTATATTTGTAATTCTATTAAGGTTTAACTCATCTACATTTATCAATTGTTTCATAATAAACTCTCATTATAAGCGGAAACTTGCCATTTCTTGTGGTAAGATATTCTTCAAATCAAACACAGCGCCATCATTTTCTAGAAAGTCTAGGTATTTCTTACTAGATATCTCTATAAAACCATCATGATTCACTGCAAATATAACGCAATTGTATTTTCTTCTCGGTAAATCTTTTAGCAATGAAATATTGTGTTCTGACTCAAGCTCTTTTGCATCTGCAATTGGATCGTATACATCCACATCCACATCATTATTTAACAATGAAAAAATAATATCCAAGACCTTTGAATTTCTAATATCAGAGCAGTTTTCCTTAAACGTTACACCGAGAACCAAAACACTCTGTTTACATTTATTTATCTTAGATTTAGATAGATGCTCAAGCACATTGCTAACAACATAGTCAGATATAGACTCATTAATTTTGCGACTTGTCGATATTAACTTGGGCGTTACGTGCGCATCAGATGCACGAGCAATGAGATAATACGGATCAATTCCGATACAGTGACCACCGACTAACCCTGGAACAAAGTTGATAAAGTTCCATTTTGTTCTACACGCCTCCAGTACAGAGTGAATATCTAAATCTATTTTATTGAATATGATTGAAAGCTCATTCATTAAGGCAATATTTACATCCCTTTGAATGTTCTCAACAACCTTCGCTGCTTCGGCGACCTGAACACTGTCACATAAATAAGTACCTGCCTCTACAACCGATGAGTAGAGATTGTTTATGAATCGAGCCGATTCAGGTGTAGAGCCTGAGGTGAGCTTAACTATATCTTTAAACTTTCTTTCGTCTCCAGGGTTTATTCGCTCTGGGCTATATCCCACAAAAAAATCCGTATTGAATTTTAGACCTGATGATTTTTCTATTACAGGAACGCACACTTGCTCTGTTGCACCAGGATAAACAGTAGATTCATATATAATGACTGAACCTTTTTTTATTGACTCTCCAACCAAACTTGAGGCACTAATCAAAGGATTAAAATCTGGCGTCATACAATCAGTGACCGGCGTTGGAACTGTGACAATAAAAATATCACATTCCTTAAGATCGTTTGAATCATCACTAAACTGTAGATATGATGCGCGTACAAATTCTTCAAATTCGTGTTCTGAGTTTATATCAATCTTATCTTTAAGTTCCCAAATCCTTTTTTTGCTAATATCATAACCAATAGTGTTATATTTAGTACCGAAACTAAGAGCAAGAGGTAAGCCAACATAACCCATACCGATAACCGCTATTTTATACTCTTTAAACAATTTATCTTCCTTTATTATATATTAGTCCAAGTTTGGTTCTTTTCTTCTTTAAGATAAAACCAGACAAATTAATCAACGCGAGAACGGAAAAAACCATAGATATTTTTAATGGCGCATTACTACTACCAAAGTTAATCAAATAGCCAGAAATCAGAGGTGATGCAACACTTGCTAATTGATAACATATAGTGGGTATACTGGATATTTTTCCTATATTTTCTTCACTAGCATAGTCAGTCAAAAAGAGTTCTGAATATGTAAGGTATACTATTTCACCAACAGACCAAAGAACCGTTGAAATTATAAATACCAAGAAAACACTGTCGTCCCAAAAAATAACCGCTAGCGACACGAAGTAAAAAACAGGAGACAATAACAACATTCTTCCATACGATATATTTCTAGAAAAATGTACGATTATTGGTGTCAACAGAATCACACATAAAGCATTTAAAGACATTAAATAGCCAAAATAAAGCGCCCCTTTTTTTGCAAACAAAACATTCATTGTTATAGGTAGCGTGAACATTAGAGTCGCAAATGTAAAACATATCAAAAAACATATCGTAGAATAGATAATAATATCATATCGACTCAGTGTGCCTTCTTTCGCTACTTCTATCTGATCATTTTTGTAACTCTCATTTCTGTAAATCGGGCTTAAGGCATCATTTATATAGAGTGACGTAAATAAGGTTATAGCGGCAACTAATATAGCGATGCCACTACCTATATATAGCATTTCATATTTTTCTAAATACAAATAGCCAGCAATAGCAGGCCCAATGGCAGAGCCTAGATTGAAGCATAAGTAGTTGAGAGAAACTATGTTTGCTCTATTAATTGGTTTACTCAATTTTAGTGAAAGCGTTAGTGTTGATGTATAAGTAAGTCCAATGCCTAGTTGAGATAGCCCCAGAGTGAGAATAACATATACTGACTCTGACACAGCTGCACTCAATAAGTATCCAGTCATTGTGACGCACATCGAACAAATTACGATGATTCCTGTTTTAAATCGATCACAAAGAAAACCGGATACAATACTTCCTAGCATAGCTACAATGGCATATGCTGCTACAATATAACCAATTAGTTCTGATGAAATACTTAATTTGTCATGTAATATGATAATTAGCATTGGAGGAACGAATGCGCCACACGCTGAAATAAACCTAGCAAGAGCAATACTGTATACAACAGGTCCAAGATTAAAATATCTCTTAAACATAACCATATTTTCCATGTCAATTAAAAATCACAATGAAAGCAAATACTTGAATGCATTTAATTCACCTACAGATTCCTTTAAAGTGTATCTAAGTTTATCCTCAATAAGTTGGTCGAGGTCATCATTTCCATCCATTTGACATAGCGCCAAATCAAGCGATTGATCGGCTTCCAATAACCCATAAAAAAGAAGCTTTGAAATTTGATTATCTGCTAACGTATCTTGTTGACCTATGTTAAGAATGTTGAATTTTTTGCATGTGGCAATAAGTATTTCTTTAATTTTTGGAAGATATTCCGATTGACTGCCACCGCCTAAATTCACAACACCAGGGAAAAGACTAGTAACGAAATAGCTAATTGTATTGTCTGGATAAATAGTCCTTTCATCCAAAAGTTTAGCTAACTTACGCGCTTCGAACTCTATTGGTTCGATCTTTCCAACTGGACACACAAGTCGTAGCTTGCTACTTTCTGACATTTCTAACTTCAAACTGTTTAATGATTTTTTACCTCGGTACCAAAAAAAATCAGTAGTACCATCAATTTGACATCGAACATTAGACTCTTTCGCTTTCTTTCTTTCATTGAGTAAATAGATTAAGGCAGCTTGATTGGAGAAAAGTTTGTAAAATGCGTTATCTTGGTCTAATAATAATCGGGCCACTAATTCGCAAACAAAATCTTCATCAAAAAGTACAATTTCAGATTTGCTATTAAACTCAATATTTCTCCATATATAACGATTAACACAATTAATAAAGTAGACAGAACGTTCATAGTAAGTGTTGTTATACTTCTCCAATATCTTTGGATAATCCGTACATAACATGATTTCTCTATCACTGTTAATGTATTGAAAATCTGTGGTGATACTGTTTAAGCAAACAACCGGCGTTTTGGATAGTTTATTAATACCTAACCCATAAATTTTCAAGTACTTTCCTTCACCTCTAGGTATAATGGCTGGTCCAGTTAGTGATTTATTACAGTTTATCGATTTTACTCTTGTACATTGTTTTGAAAAGAAATGTCTAATTCCAACGCTTCGTGCTGCATAGCTATGTAAATAGTTGCTCAGTATTGTATTCTTATGTAGCATTAATTCAGCATGCTCAACTGTTTTTATCACTGGGTATATATCGAAATCCTGAAGAGCGTCCGTAAGGTCATTGTTGTCAAGCTGAGAATCCTTACATATCACTTCTTCTAGACAAGCTCGTAATATACTTCTTGTGCGCTCACACACCGGTTTCATATGTTTTGCTTCTGAATAAATCCCCTTCAGGTAATCATTCAGTTTTACATCACTATTAACTTTAATTTCATCTATACAATTATAATCATAATTGATTGAATCAAATTTTTTTATAGAAGCGGAATAACTATCAAGCATATTGAATCCATTATTAGTTATATTCATTAGAGCAAGTTTAATTTTAAATCGATACGACTACAGCTTACTTCAACATAACGTTTATCAATATAAACGACATGTCTTCCACCCTTGCTAGTTACGATATATTTGGCACCTTTATTAGGTGCTATTTCGTTTAATACGATAGCTGTCGATAATGAACCACTCGCACATGATAGTGTAAAATCATTTACTCCCCGCTCGAAGGTAGATAGTTCGATGTCATGACCCTCATAGCTTTCTAAAAAATTGATGTTCACACCGTTCTTATATTTACTTTGGAGATCATTGGCGAGCGTCAATCTTGAGTTGTAACAAACACTCTTCACTTTCACTACATGTGGCTCTACAAAATCAATAAAATATAGATCACCTTCTTGGTGAACTGAATAACACTTATCTAAAGAAAGGCTTACTTTATTATTAATCTTTTTTAGTTTAAATATCTTTTCTTTACCTTCAATAGTTCCTATTTCGGTGTTTGAAAACTTTTCCCAAATCAAAAGAAAGCCATTAATACACGCTTTTGATTCAGACCCATCTTTTTCTATAACTCTAACCTTAAAATCTGATATCTTTGAATCTTCTAATATCAATATTGAGTCAACGTTTTCTTCTTCGCGATTTTTTAGTAGTTTTTCAACATTAACAACTCTATTACCACGGATGTCACAGATAATAAACGTGTTACCGTTAGAAACCCCTTTATATAATGTTTCCTTGTCGAAAATCATTGTCATTTTGTTCTTTTCGGTTAGTGATTGAACTATATTCCTGTTCAAGACGGCTATTTTGTATGAGTCTTTTAGTGTATGTAAATTATAATCACTCGCATCTCCACACTTAAAAGACGTTAATATTTCAGACAGTTCATTTTCAAGCTTAATATTAGATTCTTTTGTATCAGACATTAATAAGACCCCATCTTTATATATCAATAATGAGTCATTGTTTTCTTTATCAAACTCTATGACTACGTTTATATTTTCACTTCCTTTATCTAAGAGCAGATCAAATCTACGCAACTTTTCTGAAGATATAAATGATGAGTTAACATGTACGAGAACGCTATTATTCATTTTAATACTGCAATCAAGGTGTAATAGTCTACCGTCTCTACTCACTTGGTTATTTATGCTTACATTATGGAAGGAAGTATAATTTAAAATATTATTCAAAACCATATCAGCGATATGAAAGAACTCCTCAAAAACTCCTAGATCGAACTTATCCCTCGAAGTGTTAATCTTATATTTTTTATAGTCAACGTTAATTTTTGATAATTTAAATCCGCGCTTAAGAAGGTTAGATAATTCATTCTTAAATGATGAGAACAGAGAAGATTTTCTCAGTATATAACCTATAAATATCTGTGCATTCTTCCTTTTAGCTAGTTCTAAAAAATAGTTATATTTATAATCATCAATAACTCCTGGTTTCTCTAAAAAAATTTTTTTTGCATCATTCTGTAACAGAAGATTAAGATAATATTCATGTGTCGACGCAGGTGAACACACGAAATAATAGCAGTTATCTTTGCTAGAATTTTTTGACCAAAATTCAAACAAATCACTATAGAATCCAATCCCATTACTTACTCTTGGTTCAACGATGGATATATCTCTGTATCCAAGCTTCAACAAAGTTTCTCTAAATAAATTGCCCATGTAACCATAGCCAATTATAACGATCTTACTCATTGTTATAATCTTTTAGCTAAGCGATTAACTATAGTACGAAAATATTTTTCTCCCAGTAACTTTAAATCATACTCGACACAATTATTTTCTTCATACTTAAAAAGTGAGAAATCTCCAACAATACCATTCCATTGCTTTCTTTTCACTGCTTTAGAAAACTCCGAAAGTTGAAGATTACTGATTGAGTATATGTACTCAGTACTTAGAGCACCAGTAAATAGCTCTTTATTAAACAACTCATATTGAACTCTATTTCCTAGGTAAGCGCTTAGAGCCGTTTCAACCACACCAGCATGACAGTCTAAGTTAGTTTCTTCTAACTGGAGAAGTGGATAGAGTACGTTAACAGTTCCATTTTTATATTTGGAAAGTATATTATCTAAAACCGCATGGTGATTAGGGGCTAAGTGCGTTGATACTAAAACAATTTCACTAGCTCCAAGATTTAAAAGCCTTTCGATATATCGTTCTATATATTCTTTAAGGAACGATTCACTAACAGAAAGACTTCCACCAAGTGCTAGCGCCCACCTCATACAACCAATATTTATTCCAGACACCTGAATGAAATCCTTTATACCACACAGATATTTAATAATACCGTTCGAGATATTAATGTCTGTCCCAAGTGTTAGATGCGGACCATGTTGCTCTACAGGGTCAACGTTAAATATCACTTTCTTGCCTTTTATTGAATTCAGTTGACTCTTACCATGATGCCAATTGAACTCAACATTTTTTAATGATTTCATGTGTGGTAATAACTGGCCGATTACCGTTTCTTTGTATTCCTTGTACATATTTTCTGACAAACATTCTTTTATTAGATTTGGTAATACCAAACCTTCGAAATGCAATCCATCAATAAAATTATCATAAGATGTGGCATCTACAATTGGTTGGACAATTCTTAGATCTACCACATTATTTATTTCATCCAACGTGAGATCAGTTATTTTATTTAGTGTGGACAATTGATATTTCCCCCGTGTTACCGCATAGCTTAATTAGGTCACCATCTTTGAAATTTGAGATAGCTTCTTTAACCCCTACAACACATGGTATCTCGTATTCTCTTGCCACCACTGCAGCATGGCTAGTCATGCCCCCTTCTTCCGTAATTATACCTGACACTTTGTCAAACAACGGGCAAAAATCAACGGAAGTCATATGGGAAACTATAATATCTCCACGTTTAACTTTATAAAAATCATTCTGATCATTAACGCATTTAACATTCGCGATTACAGTTCCTCGACTTACAGGATAACCTTTTATTTTTTCGTCATCATCAGTTCCTCCATCTTTAATTTCGCTTACAGATGGTATTACTTTAAGATCCAATTTAGAGAGTCGTTTCACTACTAGGTCTTTGTTAAAATAGACAACAATTTCTTCATTATTTTCGTCATTAATAAGCTTAATATTACCTAAAATAACTTGGTTAATTTGCTTGTACGATAGTCGGAAGAAATCTTTCCAAGTAGGAACCTTATATTCTAGGGCCAATTCTTTAAACACCCTCTGTAATGCTAGGGAAGCAATGCAAAATGCTTCTTTTCTTCTTTCATTAAGAATAGTAAGCTTTTTAATGATCTCAGCTAGGGTTATTAACTCTTCATCATTAGACCATGCTCCCAACAATATTTGGTCGACTGATTTTAAACTTTGCGGCTTAACTGTATCTATACTGTTGTAGATTTCAGTTGCATCAATATTTGTCAACGGCCTTTCGCAAAAGTTCACGGAAATATGTTTGAATTTTTCGACCCAAATATCGATCTGTGCCGCTGGAAAAAAAACATCATTTACGTTTATTTTGGCTTTCAGCTTAATACTTTTGAGTTCCTCAATTGCCATTTCATACGGAGACTTATCTTCCATCTTAGACAACTGTCCAATGACAAGCTTTGCGGTTGACTCATTTATCTTGTACTTATTTACCAACAAGTCATTCATGATGTTTTCAATACTCTGGCCTCCAATAATGGTGAGGCTCAAGCCTGCAGCAAGCTCTCTATACGCATCGCAAAACTTCTTGAAGCTATCCGGCGTTAGTTTATTTCCCATGCTTTGGGAAGCGTTATTTAACACAGTAATCTTTTCAGAATAGGTACGAGAAATAAAAGAGAAACATTGATCACTCAAAACATTTCTAGTTACACTCTCACTATATTCCATCAACGACTTTTCTTCTGCATAAAGCTTAGTTTTCGTTCCTGAGGCTGTAATAGAGAGAAACCTTACGGGGCTCACAATGCCAAAGTCGACTGAGTGCATATAATGCCCTTCAATCATTAGGCTGTTGTGGAATACAGACATATTCCTAGCGAGATGCAATTGCCAGCTTTCCTCATTGCTTTCAAATTTATTTGGTAGTTTATTAGAAATCGTGGTAATAGCCCGATTCTGTAGTAAATAAATCTTACCATTGTGTACCGCCCATTCGACATCTCTCGCTATAGATGAAATTTCTTCGTGTTCAATGATAAGAGAAATAAATAATGATGCTTCAGATTCAGAAACACCTAATACCTTACTAAGTGATTCTACTCTATCCTTATCTGCTTTTTTAATCTTGAATACTTCTGGAGTAATATTTCCAGAGACTAGTTTTTCACCTAGACCTTCGCAGTATTCTATAATAATAGTTTCACTTTGCATGGTTTGAGGATCGGAGGTAAACAACACACCAGATATCGAAGCAGGAATCATCTCTTGTACTACGATGGCCATTTTAGGCGGAAATATTGTGTATCCATTTCTATGCGAATAATCTATAACTCGCTCACTAAATATTGAGCTCCAACATGCTAATATACTATTTTCAATTCCATCGTCATCGATATCTAGATGGCTCTCAAACTGTCCAGCCCAGCTTTTATTACAACCATCTTCAATATCGGCAGAGGATCTAATCGCTAATTTTTTTATTCCATTATTTTTTTTAAAATTAATTATTTCAATCAACAATTCTCTCGGTATTCTTTCTGATTCTATTTTTGAACGTAATATAGGGAGTAATCTATATGCTGAAGCTAAATCGTCCTCAAAAAGATATCGGTATAGTCTATCTACATCTTCATCAATATTTTTGCTTTTTAAAAACTCGTCGAAACTTTCCGTCGTAACTACAAGAGTCTTTGGGACATTGAAGCCAAGATCTAATGACTCTTTAAGTCCAGAAAACTTTCCACCAACGCTTCTCAAGGATGGAGATACTTCTTTGATATTAATTAACATACATCAATCCGGCTTAATTGTATTTTTTCTTCTACCTTATTTATCCAATTGTCGAGTTGTATCAGGTACCCTTCTTTCATTTCACCGGCCAGAAAACCAAGGGCATCGCTACCATCAAAGGTTTCACCTGATGTCTTGTTTCTCTGTTTTGGCATACAATAAAGTGTAGAGACACTCATTAAGTTTTCTAGTTCCTTTCTGAGCTTATCGACATCAACAGACTCATAAATAACAAAACTAGCCATGTAATTGCTTTTCTTAGTAATTCCATCTTGCTTTAGTTTTGTATTCTCGTTGAATGCATTTAATATAGTTTCCGTCAACATATCGATACCTGTCGATAGTTTAACCAGTTGCCATATAAAGCCCCCTGCAGTTCTGTTATTAATTTCAATTAGCTTAATCCCAGACTCGCTTAATCTAACTTCGATATGCATAGGGCCATGTTGGAAATCAATTTGGTTCAGAAGTTTTTTGCAAAATGATTCTAATCTAAAGTATTCATCCTGTGTCACATCAGGAGCAGGAAAAATATGTCTATCCTCAACAGGCATTCCTGAATGAAGATAAGTTTTAGTTGCCCCCAAAAATATGTGGTTATTATTTAAGCTTAAGCACTCTAGGGTATATTCTCTCCCATCCAAGTATTCCTCTAGAAGTCGGACATAAACTTTGGACACATGGGTAACAGACCATGCTTTCTCAAGTTCACTTTCTGATTCACAAATAAATACGTTTTCACTCCTACATCCAGATGGGTCCTTTAATACGATTTTCCCTCCATTTTCGTAGAAAAAATCTAATGCATCTTCGTAACTTTCTGTTTGGATACTATTAATAGAGAATTCTGTTCCTGATAATTTTTCCCTCATTTGGATTTTATCTAAACACAAGGTATGAACATCATAATTCATTCCTGCTACGCCTAAATGTTTAGAGATATAAGCTGCAGTGTAAAGCCCTTCTTCAATGAATGAAAAAATGTAATCAATTTGGTTGTCAGCGTGTAATTCTTTGGCAATAGCTAGTGCTTCTTCCGGTTCAAACTTGTCGACTGTATAAATTTTCTCACAAGCTTCCATATGTAGGTCATGGATCATGTGTTTTTCTTGAATCAAGGAAATTTTAGTATTGGTGTTCTCAAAGGAATCAAACCTATTAAAATAACCACCTATAATTAATACATGCTTCATCTTTTCTTCCATAATAATTTCAAACTATATAGCGATAGCATTCTTCGATGTGATAAATGCATGCGCACTATCAGAATACATATCCACACAACCTACTACTAATGTTTTATTTACAATATCATCAATAAAGCAACATAAACACAAAAGGATATTAACAACTCATTTAACAAACATCAACATACTCTACTTTCTTTGGTTTAAACTTATAGAAAATATACATTCTCTTCTCAAAGTAGAGCATAAATTAATCATGTTTATCTAATCTATAACTCTATAAAGCCTTATTTGTACACATAACAACCAAATGTAATTGACACATATAATGACTATTCACGGCCCGATACATTACGGCGTTCTTGCCTAAAACAGTGAAACCTTTTTAAAGATCTACCATCTGAGGCTTTTTTATGAGTGGTTCGGGTACGTTCTGAATAGGAGAATCAGCCGTAGGTGCATGGCGATATAAAAAACATCACATCAAGCGTAATAGAGGCTTTCAATACTCTGTTATGTGTGATTCATAGAGATGGTTTCAAATAGCTGGATATAGTGCCCGCCGAAATTCGTGTTCTGGAATACATGCAGAAAAAGCGGCGTTCGATACTGAAGACGGTCAATCTATGGTTACGGCTCTGATGCCCAAGCATTCGCTGCCTGATTCACTGGGTAGTGTCAGCCCGATTGCTCATGTCATTACTTCCAAATATGTGGACGTTCTTCCGTTCTGCCGAATAGAAATGATGTCCAGAAGTTACGGTGTCGATATCTCCAGAGCGTCACTGTCCAACTATGTAATTAAATCAGCAAAGTACTTCAGCCTATGGTGAACCCACTCAAAGAAAAGCAGAACGAAGGCATTTCATTGCAATGGATTAAACCGGTATTCAGGTGCTAATAAAGCCCTGTAAAGCCGCAACTTCAGATAAATATAACTGGGTATCAATGAGTTGGTCACCAGAGCAACGGAGCGTGTTGTTTTATTGCGACCCATCCAGATCTGGAGAAGTGCCATTCGATTTACTCTAAGGTTTTAAAGGGTGTCTGAACACCATCGTCTATGGAGGGTATAACGCTACCTGCAAAGAATATAAGCTTACACATGCTTACTGTATGGCTCATGCCCGCCGTAAATTTATTGAAGGGCAAGATGTTCATCCGAAAGGCAAGAACGCCAAAATCAGCAAACCCGATATAGCACTTCGGGACATTAATGAACTCTACAGTATTAAAGAGCTAATTTACCCAAAAGCTTAATTTAGTAGGTAGGAGTAATAAGCATATATTTAAGCTCATTTACGGGTTGAACCTGTATTTCCCAGAAAATTGGGCTGAGTAGAGGCAAGGTTAACCGTAAGTTGAATAAAATTTACGGTCGCATCAGGTGATTTATTGCTAAAGTTGGCATTATTCTTCAGTTTTTTCAGCTCTTTTGGATTGTTTTTCTCTAGCTCTTTCTCATCCATATGTTTCGAGAGCCAAATGTGAACTTTTTGTGCATAGAGAGCAAAAACAACAATCGCTAAACTCAATGCGAATTTTATACTTAGGAACAACATCCTAGCCCTCTCATGATTTATGTAGACACGGTTTGGATGCGTTTATTTCGGGTGAGCGCGATGCGACATTACGCTGTTTAAATAAACCGAGTTTGGTGTTTGGAAAAAACACCGCTTTTATTCTGTGACACAATAACCGGTTCCATTCCGGTGACAGAAGAGATCAATAAGTTGAAATGCGGATAGACAGATATACGGCTTAAATGAAAATCTACCGATTGTCACACAGCAAATTTGCTGACATGACCTTTGAAAGTCAGTCTGTGTGGTTATACGACTTAGGCCCTTAGACACGGCTTGGTTGGGCACTAGATTTTGTCCAATAACCTGTTGGAGAATCTATTCTTATGAAGATTGTAGCTATCTAAACACATTCAGGGTAGATTCGCGCCAGCCGAGCTGTCATAGGGACAATGAACACAAATCTATGTCACGCTGGCGATAGATTCATGAAGCGAATCACAAGAATAGAAGTGGCCCCAATGGTTGGACACTTAAGCTAACTCCTTAAGTGCTTGAACCAGCTCATTCAGCCAACCTCTACCAAGAGAAGTGTGTTATGACTACGACTCAACATATCAATCTGAATTTTTGCATAAAATCAGCTCAACAAAAATCATCTTACTTGATTCGATTTAATGCATCTAAAACACTTTTTAAGTCATCTTCAGACACAACTTCTAGCGGAGTTAAACCAGATAGCGCTGGAATTGTCGAAATTAACCATTCTGTTCTCAAATCAAAATCCTCAAACACATCCTCCATTTGACCTTTTAGAGTAGGATGTTGTGCAAGAATGTACTATATAAACTTTGACTGGGCATCATCCTCAAGCTCAACTTTACGCAAGGTCCATAAACCATCTTTATTGTCGAGCCATTCGATTTGCTCGCCTTCTTCCCATTGCAATCCTTTTTGCAGTATTTCAGGAATGTTGAAGAAAACTTCACCATATCAGGTCTTCTCAATTTTAACTTTTATTGCTGCTTAGAGCCTTATTCTATTCACATCGTGGGGTTATGATACGCTTACGCTAGTGAAGTAAAACCAGCTTGCCACTAATTGGAAAGAGCATGAAGCTAGCAAGCTTCGAAACACTTCCGTGTTAAAGTTATCAAATGACGTCATTCGTCGCCTATTGTGTAAATGTAGTTAGGTTAGGAGGCTCTCACATGCTAAGCGCAACTTGTGGAATACCTAGAGGTGACAAGTGATAAACTCACATCGTAATCGATAGCCTGAAAACTATTAGCGTTAATCTGCGTACTCTACAGCGAAAAATGAAAGAACCGAACGCAAGCTAAGCCCAACTAGCAGCGAAGTTGAGCTTATGCTTTCTAATATGGTCAATGAAGAAGATGAGTATTATGGTGATCGTGACGCCATATTACGCTGGTTAAATAATGTAAAATTCAAACAGTCCTACACATTTGGTTATTGTCAATCAAAAACCATCAAACACTTTCACTCAGAAGAATTTGATAAATAAGACCATTTAGTGATAAAACTTTTAGTCCGATTAGCTTTTAACTCTCTACATCTTTGTTGCAATCCTGATGTGTAAGCAGACGACGAAACACCGCTGCATCTAGTTTATCTTGCTCTTCTTGGGATAGGTTTTTATATTTAAATTCAGCCACTTTAATTACCTTCTCATCGTTTCTTCGTTGTTTTTGTTCTAGGATTGTATCAGTCTAATTGGAGTAACCTCTGTCTCGTCCTAAAATACGTTGACAGTTTTATACTAAATCAACAGTGCTAGCAGTTGGAGTTTTCGTCCCTAGGCTAAGGTGCGGCCTCATATTGTTGTAGATAGCTACAGATTCACTAACTAACTTTTCTAGCTCTGTTATAATCTAGCAAGCCACTAGTAAAAACTTCTGTTTAAGTATGCCATTAATTCTTTCCGCCAGGGCATTTTTGTAGCAGTCGTATCCACCTGTCATTGAAGCCATCATGCGACTGAACATAGGTAATATCACTTACAAGCACCTGCTCAGGCCAGTGAGGAGCAAAGTCCTTCAGTCGATTAGGATGCTTTTTCATCCAATGCTTACTGTTGGTTGTTTTTGTATAGCTGCGCTTGGGCCGTACCAGCAACTCCTCTATTCTTAAGTAATCGAAGAATGCGTCACGACCAAGCTTAATCCCTTGAGCAATCAACTTTGGCTTAAGTAAATAGTACAGTTTTCTTGTTCCTAATCGAGGCATGTAGCGCCTAAGTTCAAGTACCAGTTGGCGGACAGGCTCAGGCTCAATTTTGCGTGCATCCATCCGTTTTTCACGTTGATAAACACTTTGCCTAGAGAACCCAAGTAATCGACATAGCCGACTTAAACTTACGCCTTCTTGTTTTTGAAGGCTTCTCGCCCCTTGTCTATATACTTTTTCTAAGATCAGTCCCATGCTCTGCATCCAGAATATCTATCACTTCGTTATAGAAGCGATTTGTTAGTCGTTCATCTTCGAGCTCTTTTTCAAGGCGCTTTATCTTTTGGGCAGGAGACTCTTTCGACTTGGTGGTTTTGTGCATAGCTGTTCTCCTTGGATTTTGCGTCCAATCCATCTGACCGTGCTTCCTGAACCAAGTTAAAACCGTTGAACGACCTTGGATACCATAGATAGCTTGAGGTTGTTTATAAGTCATATCGCCTTTTTCAATTACAGCGACGACCTGCAATTTAAAGCCTAGTGTGTAATCACGCTGAGTGCGCTTAATATAGGGTTTATTTGAAGTAGTCATAATTCGTCCTCAATGTGTAAACACATTTCAGGACGGGACACTAAATACAAAAACGCCCGAGCAAAAAGCTCAGGCGTTTTTCAATTTCAATGCTGATTAAGCTTGGATACCAACAATTAACCAAGGTGCGTTTGGTGCAGTTAGATCGCGCTCTAAGTGCCATACGTCAGTAATATCTTCTTCGATACCTTCAACTGCGTCACGGTAACGTCCGCTGAACTGAAGGCTTAGCTGAGCTTTGCTCGCATCGTAATCCGCACGTACGATCTCGGCATCAACATACATCACATCAGTGTGCTGCTCACCTTCAAGCTTAGCGCGCTCTGATTTGAGGTCTTGGTACAAGCTTGGCGATACGTATTCTTCAATCGTTTCAAGTTGATTGTGGTTCCAAGCACCTTGTAAAATACGGTAATGCTCACGAGAGCCATTAACGAAAGCCGCTTGGTCAAAGCCCGGTGGGTAGTTATGTGGTACATCTGTTTGAGCACCAAAACCGAAACCACCCGTTTGAGCACCACTGTTTTGTGGCTGTTCAAAGTTGTGAACATTAGGTTGTTCAAACTTAGGCGCAGAAGAACCACCAAATGCTGGTTGTTGACGGTTCTGATTCATACTGCCCTGCTTAGCACCAAGCATGCCGCGCATCAGTTTAAAGATAACAAATGCAATCAGACCCATGATAAGAATATCCATAAACTGGATACCTTCAAATGCACCACCAAAGAATGCAGCAAGTAGACCACCCGCAAGTAAACCACCTAGCAAGCCGCCCATCAGACCTTTTTTGCTTGAGCTTTGCGTTTTACCCGCTTGGTCTTTGCCAATCGAGTTTGTGTTTTGCTGTTGCTGCTTTGGCGCTGGCGCCGTTTTGAAGCTCTTACCGAACGATTTGCCGCCGCCAAACTTCTTAGCTTCTGCTACTGGCGTAATCGCAACCGATACCATCAGTAGAGCAACAAGGGAAAAGAGTCGTTTCATATTCTTCCTTTGAGGTTCCTGTCAAGGTTATAAACTTATACTTATTACACTATATTAACTCTAGCAGCCCCATATTCAAACCAAAACGTCTCCGACACATGTATCAGAATATTGCAAATAACCCATACGGTTGTTGACGATATAGGTAGTGGCTCATTAGAATATTGAACATTGTTCATTTTAGATTACTCACCATGGCCCGAAGAAACGATCATACGCGAGAAGAACTTATCGCGCTTACGCTAAATACTGTTAAAGAATTTTTGGCAAGCAACACCTATCACGAGTTGAGCTTGCGAAAGATAGCGACGATGATCGGCTATGTTCCAAGTACTCTAGTGAATGTCTTTGGTAGTTATAATCTATTACTACTTCACGCTGTGGCTCAAACCCTAGATGAGCTTTCGGAAGAAGCGAAAGAAGTGGTTTCTCAGTGCCAAGATCCAAAGTCAGCGCTGTATGAACTTGCCTACTGCTATCATGATTTTGCGCAGCATCACCCACATCGCTGGCAGCTAATCTTTGAGCACAATATGAATGGTGAAACGCTGCCAGAATGGCAAGCCCAACGTATTGATTCCATGACAGGTATGCTTGAACAACTGTTGCAATTGATTGGACCAGAGCGTAGCCAAGCGGAAGTGCTTCAAGCAAGTCGCGTATTATGGTCTGGCGTTCACGGTATAACACTGTTAAGTGTCGACGATAAATTCTTTGCTGCTGAACCGATTGATGGAAAAGAGCTGATCGAAAACCTACTCTCTAATTATTTGAGCAACTGGTAATCTGTGCATGTCGAATAGCCAAACTTCCCTATTAGGACAGAAGCGCTTTCTGCCTTACTTCGTTACTCAGTTTTTTGGTGCCTTTAACGATAACATTTTCAAAAATGTCTTATTACTGTTCGTCGCATTTGCGGGAGCGGGTGCGCTACCTATTTCTAGCAACTTATTTATCAACCTAGCGGCAGGGCTGTTCATTCTTCCCTTTTTCCTTTTTTCTGCCTCCGCAGGTGTTCTTGCCGACAAATACGAAAAGGCTTGGTTCATTCGCAAGGTGAAGCTCGCTGAGATCGGCATAATGTGCTTGGGCGCAATCGGCTTTATTACCGAAAGCTACGTTATCTTGCTGATCCTACTGTTTCTTATGGGAACTCAATCGGCGTTTTTTGGCCCAGTAAAGTACGCCCTGCTACCCCAGCAGTTAAAGCCTAACGAACTGGTTCCAGGAAACGCGTTAGTTGAAACCGGTACTTTCCTCGCAATCTTGTTAGGTACGCTTGGTGCTGGAGTGATTGCGTCAGCTGAAAACGCCAAGTACGTAGCGGCGGCTTGTGTTGTGCTCTTTGCCGTGTTTGGTTACATCTCTAGCCGTTCTATTCCTGAAGCACCTGCCAGTGCGCCGGATCTTAAATTTAAATGGCAACCTGTTAAGCAAACTAAGAAGACCATCGCTATTGCTAAAGCGGATAAAACTATCTTTCGCGCACTAATGGCAATCAGTTGGTTTTGGTTCTTGGGTGCGGCTTACCTCACGCAGTTCCCGAATTTCACTAAGCTCCATCTTAACGGAAGCGAAAGCGCGGTATCTTTCTTACTCGCATTGTTTTCTGTCGGTATTGCGGTGGGTTCGCTAGCTTGTGACAAGCTGTCTAACCATAGAATTGAAGTCGGTATTGTGCCGTTAGGTAGCTTAGGCATAACCATTTTTGGTGCTTTAATGGCAACGTCCGTTCCTCAGCAGTTACCTGAGTTTGCGAGCTTTAGCGAATTTGTCATGCACAAACCTTTATGGTCAGTGTTTGCTTATCTGCTGTTACTTGGAGCTTCAGGTGGTATCTTTATTGTTCCCTTGTATGCTCTTATGCAGCAAAGAGCAAAAGTCACCGAGCGAGCTCAGGTTATCGCTGCGCTAAACATCTATAACTCAATGTTTATGGTTGGAAGCGCTGTTTTAGGCATTGTCTGCTTAACCATTATTGAGCTATCTATTCCACAGCTATTTTTGCTGTTGGCAGTACTCAACCTGTTAGTGGCGGGCTACTTGTTTATGCAAGTGCCTATTTTTGTGGTGCGTTTTTTAATGTGGGTTATCACCCATACCATGTACCGAGTCAACCATAAGAATACGCAAAACTTACCAGAAAAAAGTGGCGCCTTACTCGTTTGCAACCACGTGAGTTATATGGACGCCTTGCTACTCAGCGCGGTGTGTCCAAGGCTGATCCGTTTTGTGATGGAAGAAGAGTACGCCAACTTGCCACCACTAAAACGTTTCTTACAACGTGCTGGAGTTATACCGATCTCGGCCAATAACCGCCGCTCAATCGTTAAGGCATTTAATGATGTCGAGCAAGCGTTGTCTGAAGGTCATATCGTGTGTATTTTCCCTGAAGGACGCCTCACTTCCGACGGTGAGATGAATGAGTTCATGCGCGGGATGGATATCATTATTAAGCGCAGTCCTGTGCCTGTCATTCCAATTGCACTTAAAGGACTTTGGGGTAGTTACTTCAGTCGTCACAAAGGTTCTGCATGCAAAGGGTTACCAACACGTTTTTGGTCGAAAATTGAAATTGAAGTCGGCGAGCCGGTTGACCCAGAAAATGCTTCTACATCCGTTATGCATGATAAAGTAGCGACATTACGAGGCGATTGGCGTTAAACCTAATCACGATGCTTTTAACACGCGTTAAGTTTTTCTTAACGCATGTTCAATTCATTCAACTCTCTTTATCGTTTTGGGTTCGCTAAACTAGCGCTTTCCAATTTAATCTCCCCCTACACCAATAAAAATAATGAATGACTTCAATAAGCAACTCCCTTTTTGGCTTGCACTCACGATTTGCTTAACTCCATTTATCACCTCCCCCACCGCTTTAGTAATTGGGTTTCTACTCGCCTCACTTGGTTTAGTTCCAAAACAGTTCAATCTCGCTAAGTTAACCAAAAAGCTATTAGCCTACTCAATCGTTGGCTTAGGGTTTGGGATTCAATTCGAACAAGCGTTAGCCGTGACCTCTGATGGCATTGGGCTCATCATCGCAACCATTGTTGGTACGCTGGTTATTGGATGGTGGCTTGCTAGAGCAATAGGGTTAAACAAACAGACTGGGTATCTTATTTCTTCAGGGACGGCGATCTGTGGGGGTAGTGCGATTGCCGCGGTGTCTCCGGCCATCAAAGCCAACGACGAGCAAATTGGTTTATCTCTCGCAACGGTTTTTGTTCTTAACTCTATCGCGCTATTTGTTTTTCCAGTGATTGGACATGCACTCAATTTAGATCAACACACCTTTGGGACTTGGGCCGCGATTGCCATTCACGATACCTCTTCGGTAGTGGGGGCAGCTTCAGCCTATGGAGAAGAAGCATTGACGACGGCAACGACGCTTAAATTAGCGCGTGCGTTATGGATCATTCCTGTCGCTTTTGTCAGTGCATTCCTATTTCGCAGTGAATCAAAAAAAGTCACCGTCCCTTACTTTATCTTGTTTTACTGCGTAGCTATTGCTGTGAGCGATTTGTTACCGCAATTTGAAGTCATTTATCAAGGAATATTCGATATTGCCAAGCGAGCGCTCGTCGTTTGTTTGTTCTTGATTGGCTGCGGAATTTCAGTGGAAAAGCTTAAGTCAGCAGGTCCGAAGCCTTTGATGTTTGGTGTTACTCTGTGGGTTCTAATCTCAACCACATCTTTAGCTTGGTTGTTGTTAGCCTAAACGGCCGATATCTTTCGCAGCTTGTGCTCGCTTGTTCTGCTTAAAGCTAAATACGAGCCCCAACACGAGCAAGAATGCCGAAAGTTCAGCTAATGCTCGTGTGAGCCCCTCAGTTTGAACTGCCACAATGATCTGTAAGATCACCGCAATAACCAAAATCGCTCTCATATCCTTATACCCTAACTCTTAATTTTCTGGAGATATTATGAGTTAGGGTTATAAGAAAGCTAAATTCACATTTGGACTATGAAATTGCTAAATTAACTAAGTTGGTTTTTCTATTGCAACTGCCCTTCAATCCAATTAATAAAGGTACGAATTTTCGGCCTATCTTCGGTTCCCAAAGGGCAAAGCAAATCATAACTCTTGCTCGTAGGCATACTTGGGTATGGGGTGACTAGCTCACCAGATTCAATCAAATCTTTGACAAAGTGGTATTTGCCCATACCAACACCAAGATTATGAAGCGCACTGATAAAACCCATCTCTCGGTGGCTTACGCAGTAAAACTGATTAAAAATATCAATATCGAGCTGCATATAGTCACGCCATCGCTGCCACACGTCTGAACCGACTGCATGAATAAAATTAATTCGTTTCAGCGATTCTAAACCATCTTCATACAGGCGATGTTTCTTCGCATACTGCGGTGTACAGACAGGAATGTACTCATCGCCAAACAAACGTTTTCTATACACATCTTTCATACTGGCAGAGTCATAATATATCGCTACTTCAATGTTATTCTTGTGGAAATCCTCCTGCTCTTGGTAGCCCCAAATATTGAGATTGAATTTGGGATACTTGTTTTTGAAATCAGATAGTCTTGGCAGCAACCATCCATTTGCAAAGCCTGTCGAGGTTGCAATGTTTAGCTCCCCCACCATGTCTGTTGACTTTATCTCTTCAATTTCAGAGAAGATGCCATGCAAATTTTTTGACAAGATACTGTGAAACCTAGCCCCTTCCTCCGTCAGTTCGAGCTGGCGAGTTCCTCTGACAAACAGATTAAACCCCAACTCCTTTTCCAACACTTTAATTCTATGGCTGACCGCTCCTTGTGTAAGGTGAAGCTGCTTACCTGTAATGGTAAAGCTTAACGTTTTTGCCGCCATATCGAAGGTATGTAGGTTTCTGAGCAACAATTGTTGATTGGCCATACTGCCTCTATGGATTAATATTTTTAATTTATACTACTATCTGATTCGTTTGTTCGCATCATGAAATAAGTCATAAAATGGCCCCAATCTATTAAATGTGACCTAGCGCTAGAGTGACTCTCACTGTGCTAGCTCATCAAAAAATCAATAATTGAAAACTAGGGGCATAAATGAACATACTCGGATACATGCAAAAAGTCGGTAAGGCACTGATGGTGCCAGTCGCGACCTTACCTGCAGCCGCAATATTGATGGGGATTGGCTACTGGCTCGATCCTGTTGGCTGGGGCTCAGAAAACATTCTCGCCGCTTTTCTGATTAAGTCAGGCGCAGCCATCATTGATAACATGGCAGTGCTGTTTGCTGTCGGCGTTGCCTTTGGTTTAAGTAAAGACAAAAACGGCTCGGCTGCGCTATCGGGTTTTGTTATGTTTTTGGTCGTGACAACTCTGCTAGCGCCTGGTTCTGTGGCCCAGTTGATTGGTGTCAGCGCAGATGAAGTACCCGCCGCGTTTGGTAAGATCAGTAACCAGTTTATTGGTATTATTATCGGTATTATCTCAGCTGAGATTTACAACCGATACTCTAGCGTTGAACTCCCGCAGGCACTCGCTTTCTTTAGTGGTAAACGCCTAGTTCCAATCCTTACTTCCGTGGCAGGTATGGCACTCTCTTTTGCCCTACTTTACATCTGGCCAGCGGTTTATGACGCTTTGATTATTCTAGGTATTAAACTCGAAAGCATGGGCGCTGTAGGTGCTGGTCTATTTGGCTTCTTTAACCGTCTATTCCTATCTATCGGTATGCACCATGCGCTTTACCCAGTGTTCTGGTTTGATGTAGTCGGTATCAACGATATCCCTAACTTCTTGGGCGGTGCTCAATCTATCGCTAACGGTACGGGTATTCCTGGTCAAACAGGTATGTACCAAGCGGGCTTCTTCCCAATCATGATGTTTGGTCTACCTGCTGCAGCTCTGGCTATGTACCACTGCTCTGATGCGAAAAACAAGAACCAAGTGTTTGCGATTATGCTTGCTGCAGCGATGGCCTCTTTCTTCACAGGTATCACAGAACCACTAGAATTTAGCTTTATGTTCCTTGCACCTGTGTTGTTCCTAATTCACGCGGTGCTAACCGGTTTGTCTTTGTACATTGCTGCAACTATGGAATGGATGGCAGGATTCGGCTTCTCAGCAGGTTTTGTTGATTTCGTTCTATCAAGTCAAAACCCGTTAGCCACTAACTGGTACATGCTGATTCTTCAAGGTTTGGTATTCTTCTGCCTATACTACGCCATCTTCCGTTTCGCTATCGTCAAGTTTAACCTTAAGACACCAGGTCGCGGCGAAGATATGGCCAGTGAGTCAAATGAGGACATTTCAGGCCTTGCTAAGGAGTACATTCAGGCTATTGGTGGTGCTGAAAATATCCTAGAAGTGGACAACTGTATTACTCGTCTACGCCTAACAGTAAAAGATTCTGCTGTCGCAGACAGTGAACAACTTAAGAAACTTGGTGCGGCAGGGGTAGTTCCTGTTGGCAAAGGCGGTCTGCAAGTTATCGTTGGTCTTGGCAAAGTAGACAAGGTAGCAGAGCAGATGAAAACCATCCTTGCTAGCTAATCCAACGTTTACTGAAAAATAGTTTATAAAGAATTGCGGTGACTTCACCTTCATCGCATCCCCCTGAAGTGCATTTTCGCTTAGTCACCGAGTCTGCACTTCTTTTTGGTTACTGAGCGAGTTGCTCCAACAACCACTGCTTTACTTTCTGTCTTGAGATTTTAATCCCACCCTGTAACAGTTCATCCGGCATCGCATAGTAGGCAACAGGCCATTTGAGTTTGGTTAATGACCCTTTTAGATGCGCTGTTATTTGTAACTCATCAATCTCATCTGTTACCTTGATAACAGCGATAGGTCTGTGACCAAATTCGCTATCTGGTATCGGTACAATGACCGACTGGCTGATAAAAGGAACCTGATTAAGCGCTTGTTCTATCTCTTCACAGTGGATGTTTTCACCGCCGGAGATAAACAGATTGTCAGCACGGCCGATGATCTTTAGCTCTCGCCCGACCATTTCACCGAGATCTTTACTATCAAACCAACCCTGTTCAGTAATTGGTGTTAGCTGCCCTTGTATATAGTAACCGGAGGCTAGCGTCTCACCGCCTATATAAATTCTTTGCCCTTTAAGGCAAAGCTGACGCTTTGGTAGCAACTCACCAGCAGTGTATTCGGAGTCAATACGTTTTGCCGTCACGGTTGACGCGGCTTCTGTCATGCCATAACCAAGCCATGTTTCAATACCGAGTTTTTCAGCTTGCTGACTGAGTTCCATGGGCACATGGCTGCCACCGAGTAATACATGACTGAGTGACAGTTTCACTTCATTGTCGAGAAGCCGTTTAAGTTGGGTGGAAACTAAAGATGCGTGAGTGACGCCCTGAATATCTTCTGCTAATTCCCCTTTACCCATTTTCAAGCTGGCACCACTATGCAGCCAGCGATAAATAATCGCCAGTCCAGAGACATGGTACATAGGTAGGCTTAGCAACCAGGTGTCTCCTTGCGTAAACGCAAAGCGCTGCAGCAAACCTTGAGCCGAGGCCAAATGTTGCTTTGAGGTATGAGCTACCGCTTTAGGAACGCCTGTTGAACCCGACGTAAATACAATCGAAGCAAGCGCCTCGCTGCTGAACTTGCCTTGACAACATTCAGTCACCAAAGGCTTCAGCTCTATGTTTTGCAAGCTTCGAAAGTCTGGAACGTCTGTTGATAGCCACACTTTGGCCTGACTGGGTTCAGGATATAATGTCGCGAGTTTCTGGTTAAATTCAGCTTGTGTTTGCGGCATGGTTATCGCGCAGATTGCTTCTAGCTCTAGACAGGCGAGATATACCAAAGTCAGCTCAACACTGTTTTTGCCAACACAAGTGAGCACGCTTCCCGAACCAACACCTTGTCTTGCCAACGAAGCCGCCACTTGGTCAACGGCAGTTTCAAGCTCAGCCCAAGTGTAACTTTGGTTGGGGGTATAGAGAGCATATAAAGATGGGCTCGATTGAGCCCATTGACGTAGAGGAGATAGCTGACTCATTACGACTGCCAGATTAATGCCTGATCAGACAGGCTTGCGACAGGTAATTCACAACCCGGCCAAGCAACTTCTAACTGCTGAGCAAACAGCCCCACGGTATCCAGTCCCGGTACTTCTTCTGGAAGTTGCCAGTGCGCTAATCTTGCTAACTGGGTTAAACCAAGGCTAGATTCAATACTCGAACTTATTACCGCTTTAATGCCAAGTGACTTGGCTTTATCAATCAGTTCAATACAACGCTCAACCGTTCCAATCAGAGTCGGCTTAATCACAATCGCTTTCGCACCATTGAGGTCTTCTAACTTGAAGTCTTCTTTGCGGATCGCGTGTTGCAGCGTTTCATCCCAAGCAATCGCAATGCCTGTATCAATGGCAAAAGAGAAGCTGTCTCCCGGTGCTTGGCATGGCTCTTCGATAAAGGCGATGCGGCCACGCAACGAAGGGGCAATCTTCTTAGCAAATTGCTGCGCTTTTTCTGCAGTCCAAGCTCGGTTAGCGTCTAAACGGAGTGTTAAGTCTGGAATCGATTCTAAGAAAAGGCTGACTAGCATCCCATCACGAATCGGCTCATACAGACCGACCTTAATCTTGGCCACTTTCTCGCCTGTCATGGCATTCAGCTTAGGCAGAAGTTCGTCTGGGTCACCAGAACATAGCGGCGCAGCTTGAAAACAGCCTTGTTCTGGCAGTTGTTTATTGAGCTCTAACTCGGCCATTGATAAACCAAAGGCGACCGATGGGTAAAGCTCATCAAAGTTGAACGCTTGACCTTGTTGCCACAAAGCCAGTTGCTCGACCAATTGCGAGTAAACATCGTCCATCGTCTCGATACTAAAACCAGGCAAAGGGGCAATTTCGCCTCGACCAAGCTCACCATCAAGAACAAGCTCAACGACAAATCCTTCTCTCAGCTTGAGCTTTTGTTCACGCAGTATCACGCCACTGTCCATCGGCAATTCATAGCGATACAGTTTGGCTGATCTCATAGCAATATCCCTTTCTCAATTAATAGATAATAGACAAGTTGTAGATAGGTTTCTAAGCCAGAATGCAGATAGCTAGGAGAAGACGCGGAGTTTATAAGCATAAATGAGCATCTTCGACAACGCTATCGGGATTCTGGCGACGAAAGCTATGACAACTTAGGGATTGCGTGGGAACTTATTAAAGTCAGGGCGACGCTTCTCATTAAACGCATTACGACCTTCCTGACCTTCTTCAGTCATGTAGAACATCATAGTTGCATTACCAGCTAGCTCCTGAAGGCCAGCTTGACCATCACAGTCTGCATTCAGCGCCGCTTTCAAGCAACGTAGTGCCATTGGGCTGTGCTGTAGAGTTTCACGACACCAGCGAACCGTTTCTTTCTCTAAATCTTCTACAGCAACGACTGTATTAACCAGCCCCATATCTAGCGCTTCTTGCGCATCGTAGAAACGACATAGGAACCAAATTTCACGCGCTTTTTTCTGGCCGACAATACGAGCCATGTAAGAAGCGCCCCAACCGCCGTCAAATGAGCCCACTTTAGGGCCAGTTTGGCCAAATTGAGCATTTTCTGCAGCAATCGTTAGATCACACATCATGTGTAGTACGTGGCCGCCACCCACTGCCCAACCTGCAACCGATGCGATCACTGGCTTTGGACAAGTACGAATTTGACGTTGGAAATCAAGAACGTTTAAGTGGTGAGTACCAGAATCATCTTGGTAGCCGCCGTAGTCTCCACGAATCTTCTGGTCACCGCCAGAACAGAATGCCTTCTCACCTAAACCGGTAAGGATAATAACGCCAACCCCTTCATCGTAACGTGCGTCTGCCAGAGCATTGATCATCTCTTTAACAGTTTGAGGTCGAAAAGCGTTACGTACTTGAGGACGAGCGATAGTTATCTTAGCGATACCATCTTCGGATTTGTGGTACTGAATATCTTCATATTCACCTGTGCAGTCATTCCAGTTAACTGGAGCGTATAGTTCTTCTTCTGAGATACCGACTGTTTTTGCCATGGTGATTCCTAGTTTGTTTACCTACTGGCTCAGCATACTAACCCATGGTGTTCAGCTGAGTTTTAACAATATTTACGAAAGCCTGTGGCTGTTCAATATGAACATTGTGCCCCGCTTTCGCAACCTGGCTAAAAGACAAACCGCTTTGTTTGGCCAACTGACTAAACTTATTGTCTTTTTCGCCACATATATAATGAGTTTTGATCCCCGAATGTTTCAGGGCATCAAGTAAATAGTCTTGTTTCGCAAGCGAAGTAGCCTCAAGCATATTCGCTACCGATGGGCCTAGATTAGCACTGCGCTTATCAATCAGTTTTTGTCTTTGCGCATGATTTAGCGAACTAAATACTGGCTGTTGGTACCAGTCGCCTAATACCTGCTCAATGGGCTCGTTGCGAAAGCGATTTGCCCATTGGCTATCGGTTTGCCACCTTTGCTGCTTATCGGAATCGCTTTGCAAGCCAAAGTTACCACCCTCAACAATAAGTGACTGAATATTCAGGGCAGAAAAGTAGCCATTGGCAACACCAGACATCGCAATACGACCGCCCATTGAGTAGCCAACCAATACTATAGGCTGATGTGGCGTCACATGGGTAAGAAGAGTGTCAGATATTTGATCGCAGCAGTGCTTAAAATTGCAACAATTTTCTAATGCGCTGTGTCCATGCCCAGGTAGATCAATGGAAATAACAGAGTAGTGAGATAAGTAAGATTGCGTTTCTTTCCAGTCCAAACCAGAACCCAGCAAGCCATGTAAAAATACGATCACTGTGCTTGTTGGATTGAGGTTTGAGCTAGCGTGACTATAAAGCATGAATTTGTTGGATAAACTCTTTCAATTGAGAAGACGCTTGCTCTGGAGGTGTTTGCACTTCAACCAGCAATGCTCCCTCACCATGACGTAAGTGGTCATTTACCATATGCGTGTAGTGAGCTAAGGTTTCTGGCTTGCTGTAACTCAATTTGAACTGCTTGGCAGCACTTTCAAAATCATAGCCATGTGGCATTTGATAGAGTGACTGCTTTTGCTGCTCAGGAACAGGTAGTAAATCAAAGATTGCACCACCATCATTGTTAGTCACAACCACCACAACAGGTGTTTTTTCGTGAGTAAGCAGCGCAAGTGAATTGATATCATAAAGCAGTGATGTATCACCGATATATACTAGGGTCGGTTGTTGGTTGGCTCGCACTACACCTGATACCGTGGCGATTAACCCATCAATACCAGACGCGCCGCGATTGCTATACACGGTATAGTCATCAAGACCACTAAACATGTCGACCAAGCGCACAAACAAGCTATTGCCTAGAAAGATCTGTGCCTGCTTGGCAACTAGGTTAACGCTTAACGCAAGTTCAATCTCATCTAGCGAGGAATCGGCATTGAGATGGAGCGCAGCTAGGTTCGCAACCTGCTGAGACACTTCCGTCAGCTCGTTCGCCCAACCAGATTCCGTATTGCAGAGTGCAGGTATTGACTCAATAAAGACCTGTAGCCAAGCTTCAATATCAGCAACATGATGAGTTTGCATCAAATGCGATTGGTTGTTTCTATCAGCACTTGGCGCAAGGTAATGATATTGCGCGTTACGCTGCTCAACCTGATCAACAAGCCACTGGTTTAAGCGCTTCGACACGATTCTTGAACCGATCTGCAGTACCAATTCACATTGATTAAGTGATTCCGAGCGTTCACCATTTTGGAGCCATAAATCGTAATGAGCCCAAGCAGAAGTCACCCCTGATTGAGGATCGCTCAATAGCGGCCAACCTAACGTTTCGGCTAACTGCTTTGCCAATCGCGCTTCACTTAAGGTAACGCTACCAAGCACAATCGCGCCTTTTTTATCAGCGAAATCACTAAAGTGGATCCGTTGTTCAATACCTGCTGACAACTGGCGAGTATAGGTGGTACTGCCCTGCCACCAGCTCGACACTGTTTCTATGTAATCTTGATAAATTGATTTGTCTTGAGCGCTATATAAGGGCTCAGGAAAAGGACAGTTGATATGCACTGCGCAGCCTACCTTCGCTTGACTGTGCATGAGGTTATCAACGGAAGTAAGTAACCACTTCAGAGGTGTTGTCAAACAAGGACTTGGTAGCTCAAGTGATGCTGTGGCATGTGACGAGAATATCCCCGATTGATTAATCGCTTGGTTAGCTCCACATCCAACCAACTCGATCGGTCTATCTGCCGTTAACACCACCAGTTTTTCACCAGTGAGCTTCGCCTCTGCAATCGCTGGCAACAAGTTCGCGACAGCTGTACCGGAAGTTACCACCACAGCAACAGGTTTTCGGCTTGCTTTCGCTAATCCAAGCGCAAGAAAGCCCAAACCACGCTCATCAAAATGGGTATGCAAAGTCAGATTAGGATTTTCATCGGCTTCTAAGGTCATTGGCGTTGAACGTGAGCCTGGAGCAACGCAAACCTCACTGACCCCAAAACGCGATAGCTCTTCCAAAATAGTCTGACACCAAATGCGGTTCACCACCGCCTGCTCAATTGAGTATGGACTGCCACTCATCTACGAAGCTACTCCCAATGGAGGATTGTCAGAAATTAAAGACAGTAACGTCGACATTTTTTTATCGAGCTCCAGCCATTCATGTTCAGCAATAGAACCAGGAACAATTCCAGCTCCAGCAAAAAGCTGCACTTGATCGTTGAGTACTAGCGCACTGCGGATAGCGACGCAAAACTCCGCCCTTTGATGACTAATAAAGCCCATTGAACCTGCATACCAGCCCCGAGCAAACGGTTCATGCTCTTGAATGAATGCCATGGATTCTTCACGAGGTAACCCAGCAACGGCAGCGGTTGGCTGTAGAGCGCTAAGCAATTGCACCCCGTTAACCCCTTTATTGAGATGAGCATGAATACTGCGTTTTAAGTGCTGAACTTTACGTAAGCGAACTAACCTTGCTTCTTGCTCTACTTCAACATGCTCTGAGTGCGGAGTTAGGCGATCGATAATGTCGTCGACCACATACTGGTTTTCATTGAGGTTTTTAACGTCATTAGAGAGCCAGTTAGCCAACTCCATATCTTGACTGGCATTAGTGCCGCGCCCAATGGTGCCTGCAAGCGCCTCAGTGTAAAGCTCCTGACCTTGACGTGCATACAAACGCTCTGGGGTCGAGCCTAAAAAACTGTGTTTCTTATCTAATGAGAGTAAAAAGTGAAAACTGTGGTGGTTTTGCAGATAGCTAGCTTTCAGTAGCTGAGATGCGCACAGCGGTCTATCGAGGTTCACCTCGGTTTTACGCGCCAGAACCACTTTCTTGAATTCTTCGTTTTTGATGCCAGTCAGTACTTTATCTACCAACTGAGACCACTGCTCTTTTTCAGGCGTATGCTGGATGGTTTCTATATGCGAAGAGACTGGCAAAATAGGAGAAACCTCAAGCTGCAGCTTGTATAAACTTGCCAAAGTGCGATGTTTTTCTGCGTTGAGGTTTACCGCGAGTGACCACTGCTGATCGAAACGAATCAACTCAATTTGCGGTAAAAAGAAAAAAGAGGACATACAGCGGCGATTTTTCCCTGTATGACCATCAAACGAACGACCTCCCCAAATGCGCTGATCGTCGGCGAGAATAGTATAAGCAGGCGCAGGTTCAACAAAGGTATGTAACTGGCCTAGAGCCACAACCTCTTCTCGAGTATCGCGAGATTGCCAGTAAAACTTTGGATATAGCGGCTGTGCTTCCAACCAATCTATAAATGCAAAGTCAGGTTTTTCCTCAAGAACTTGAACCAGACGGTTTACACCATCTTCTGCTTCCTTTACGCGTTCGATCAGTTCAGCTACGGCTTGATGAAAGTATGACAAATCAGCCTCGTATGCATGGGGGTTATTATTTCATTATATGTCGCTACTCTATTTATAGACCCTACTCAAATCAAGGTTGAAACCAATGTTTTGCAAAATCCTGTGATAACGGGCGTGCTACAAGGCATTAAATGTTGTTATCTAATCAGATTTTTATTCTAAAGAACCTCTTTTTCAGGTACTTTAATAAAGAAATTCAATAATATTTAGGTTTTAATCAATGCAAAATATCGGGATGTCGTCAAAACTCGACAATGTCTGCTATGACATTAGGGGTCCTGTACTCAAACATGCTAAGCGCATGGAGGAAGAGGGGCATAAAATACTGAAATTGAACATCGGTAACCCTGCCCCATTTGGCTTCGACGCCCCTGACGAAATTTTGGTTGATGTGATCCGTAATCTGCCAACTTCGCAAGGTTACTGTGATTCAAAAGGTATCTACTCTGCTCGTAAAGCGGTGGTTCAGCATTACCAACGTAAAGGCATACGCTCTCTTGATGTCGAAGACGTCTACGTAGGTAACGGTGCATCAGAGCTTATCGTTATGGCAATGCAGGCTTTGCTAAACAATGGCGACGAAATGCTCGTCCCTGCGCCTGACTACCCACTCTGGACAGCCTCGGTTGCCTTGTCCGGTGGTAAAGCTGTTCACTATATGTGTGATGAAGAAGCTGATTGGTATCCAGACCTAGACGACATTAAAAGCAAGATAACGCCAAAAACTCGCGGCATTGTTCTGATCAACCCAAACAATCCAACTGGTGCGGTTTACAGTCGTGATTTCTTACTGGAAGTCATTGAGATTGCCCGCCAGCACAAGCTGATCATTTTTGCCGACGAAATTTACGACAAGGTTCTCTATGATGGTGCGACACACACATCGGTAGCGACCTTAACAGAAGATGTGTTAGTCGTGACTTTTAACGGTTTATCAAAAGCTTATCGTGTTTGTGGTTTCCGTGGCGGCTGGATGTTCCTTACAGGGCCCAAGCATCAAGCGCAAGGGTACATCAATGGCCTCGATATGCTTTCATCGATGCGCCTGTGTGCCAATGTGCCGATGCAACATGCTATCCAAACCGCATTAGGTGGCTATCAGAGTATTAACGAACTGATCTTGCCTGGTGGGCGTTTGCTAGAGCAGCGAGACAAAGCTTTTGAGCTAATCAATCAAATTCCTGGCGTCTCTTGCGTTAAGCCAAAAGGTGCCATGTACCTATTTCCAAAAATCGATACCAAGATGTACAACATCAAAGACGATCAAAAGATGGTACTCGACTTCTTGATTCAAGAGAAAGTGCTACTGGTACAAGGAACAGGCTTTAACTGGCCGAAACCGGATCACTTCCGCATTGTGACTTTGCCGCATGTCGAAGATTTGGAAATGGCGATAGGTCGTTTTGAACGCTTCTTATCAACTTATAGTCAGTAGTAATTAGCGCTGAACTTTCATATGCTTAAAGGACACTCATCGAGTGTCCTTTTTTATTTAGGGAGGAAAAAATGCCAAACAGTAATCCAAAGGAAAGTCACTTTTTTGCCCACCTAGCACGTATGAAGCTGATTCAACGTTGGCCTTTGATGCGTTCAGTCTCGACGGAAAACATCTCTGAACATAGTCTGCAGGTCGCGTTCGTTGCCCACGCCTTAGCCGTGATAAAAAATAAAAAGTTTGGCGGAATATTAAATCCGGAACGAATCGCCATCCTTGGTATGTATCACGACACCAGTGAAGTGCTTACTGGTGATTTACCTACCCCAGTGAAGTACTACAACCCAGAGATCGCCAAAGAATACAAAAAGATCGAAGCTGCGGCAGAGCAAAAACTGCTCTCTATGCTGCCTGAAGAGTTTCGCGATGATTTCGCGCCCTTTCTAGTCTCTCAGTCTGCCCATACCGAAGATGCCGCCATAGTGAAGCAAGCAGACACCATCTGTGCCTACTTGAAATGTCTAGAGGAACTCAGCGCCGGAAACCATGAATATGCGTTAGCCAAGAAACGTCTCGATGTCACTTTAAAAGAACGTCTCACACCAGAAATGGATTATTTCCTCAACACTTTTGCACCTAGCTTCGAGCTATCATTAGATGAAATCAGCTAGTACGTGGATGCTCTTTATGGAAAGCATCTAACAAGTAGTTGATGAACACCTTCTTACGCTTTGGCATTAATCGTCTGTCTGCATAGACTAAGCTCACACTGACTTCTGGCATCGAGTATTGAGGCAAGAGATGTTTTAATTTGCCACTGTTAAAATGCTCTAAACAGATAAACTCTGGAAGCACTGCAATACCTAATCCGTCAATACAGGCGTTAAGGCAAGATGTAATGGTGTTCACTCTTAATTGATACGGTAAGTCGATCAAATAAGAGAATCCATCTTCTAAACTGAGTTGCCACTTTGGTAAACGTGCACCTTTGTTAAACACCTCAATCACTCGATGAGGCTCAGTGAGATCGAGATGGCTATCAATCTGACCAAATTTCCCTAGATACTCCGGACTAGCAACCAAAACCCGCTTTGACGACGTCAGATACCTTGAAATAAGACTCGAATCTTCCAACTCACCAATTTGCGCGTAAAGATCTATACCTTCGGTAATAATGTCCACCTCACGATTCGTCAGCTCCAGATTTAACGTTACATGAGGATAATCGGCCAAGAACTGGTGAATGTATTTACTTAACACTTGCTGACCAAGCTCGACGGGAAAGACGACATTGAGCGGTCCTCTGATTAAGTCTTGGTTAGCACTCACTTCCAGCTCAGCCTGATTGAGAAGCTCCAGCATCTGCTGGCTAGATTGATAAAAGCGCTCCCCTTCCGGGGTTAACATTAGGCTACGAGTGGATCGAGTGATCAACCTCACACCTAGGTGTTGCTCTAACTCCCCTAACTTTCGACTGACCGTGGATTTAGTCATATTCAATGCCTCTGCCGCGTGGGTGAAACTTCCACACTCAACCACTTGTGCAAAAACGGTTATAGCGTTCAAGTCCATTGAATTTCCTCTCTCTTCATTAGAACGATTTGTGCAACAGTGTTTTCATTTTTTCCTATCTTATCAACCAATCCAATTCCTTTACAATTTGTTACATCCTTATTCCCCCAACGAGAATCACTATGACCGAAAACCATAACGCCCCAGCCATGCCTCGCAAACGCAACAAAGCCCCATTAATTGCCACCGCAATTATGCTGTCACTAGGCTTGCTGGGGGGTGGTTACTGGCTCACTTATGGTCAATACTTCGAGTCTACCGATAATGCCTATTTGCAAGGTGATATCACCAGTATCAGTCCTAAAGTTTCAGGCTATATCGCTAAGTCTTACATCACTGATAACCAAGCGGTAAAACAGGGTGACCTACTAGTACAAATAGATGACCGCGATTATCAAGCGGCTCTAGAACAAGCTAAAGCACACCTAACCGTCACCGAAGCGAGTGAGCACAACCTCGTTGCTCAGCAAAAACTGCAACGCAGCCAAATTCACCAAGCTGAGAGCCAAGTTGAGTCAGCGCAAGCAGAGTACGATCGCGCCGTTCAGCAAGTGGCACGTTCACGCAGCCTGCTAAAACGCAACTACGCTTCTCAAGATGAAGTAGATAGCATGCTCGCTCAGCAAAAAGTGACAATGGCACAACTTGACGAAGCGAAAGCTAGCCTAGATGCAGCAAACGAGCAATTGAATGTCATTGCCAGTGAAATTGAACAAGCACGTGCTTCAGTAACAGAAGCGCAAGCAGGGCTAAAACAAGCTCAGTTAAACTTGGATTACACCAAAGTTTACGCACCAACGGATGGCATCATAGGCAAACGAAGCGTTCGCGAAGGTCTGTTAGTTCAGGCTGGCGCACCATTGATGAGCCTAGTACCAAATAACGCAGTGTGGATCGAAGCCAACTTTAAGGAGACTCAACTGAGCGGCATTCATAAAGGGCAAAAAGTCGAAGTCGAGCTCGATGCTTTTCCTGGTCAGCCTCTAGAAGGCGTTGTTGATAGCTTCTCTCCCGCCACTGGTGCGAAGTTCGCTCTACTGCCACCTGAAAATGCGACAGGCAACTTCACCAAAATCGTTCAACGTGTCCCCGTCAAAATCACGATTCCTGATGCTAAAGAGCTAAAAGGCCGCATGCTTCCAGGTTTGTCTGTTATCGCGACCATTGATACGCGAGGCTAATCATGGCGAGTGCTGCAATTAGTCCTACTGTTGAAGAGCAACAAGTGCCGACGCGTCACTGGATCGCCCTATTTGGTGGTCTCATTGGCGCATTTATGGCAATTCTTGATATTCAAATCACCAACTCTTCGCTGAAAGATATTCAAGGAGCACTTTCTGCCACCTTGGATGAGAGTTCTTGGATCTCAACCTCTTATCTCGTGGCAGAAATGATTGCCATTCCGCTCAGCGGTTGGCTATCAAAAGCACTGGGAAAACGCCGATATCTCACTTGGACAACCGCGATTTTTACCCTTTCGTCCCTGCTTTGTTCATTCTCATGGAATATGACTTCGATGATCGTGTTCCGCGCGATGCAAGGCTTTAGCGGTGGCGCTCTGATCCCTCTTGCCTTTTCATTGGTCGTGCAGCTTTTGCCCCTCAATAAACGTGCGGTGGGTATGGCACTGTTTGGCGTCACTGCCACTTTTGCACCGTCTATCGGCCCAACGTTTGGGGGCTGGTTGACGGAAAATCTCTCTTGGCACTACATCTTCTATATCAACATTCCACCCGCTTTCTTAGTGATTGCAATGATTCGCTATGGTTTGGATGATGAACCGCTAGAGCTAGCAACACTCAAAAATGCCGACTGGTTTGGTATAGCCACGATGGCTCTTGGTTTAGGTTGTCTAGAAGTCGTTCTTGAAGAAGGTAACCGCGAGGAGTGGTTCAGCTCTAGCTTTATCATTACATTAGCGATCATATCCGCCGTGAGCTTAGTCTATTTTGTGATTAATGAACTGCAGCACAAAAAACCATTAGTTAACTTAAGATTACTACGTGATGGACAGTTTGCGATGTCTTGTATCGCTTATCTGATTCTTGGTATGGCGCTGCTGGGCTCGATCTATGTGCTGCCGATGTACCTCACCCAGATTCAACAATACAACGCGATGGAAATAGGTGAAGTGTTAATGTGGATGGGCTTTCCGCAGCTGCTGATTTTTCCGCTTGTGCCAAAGTTAACTCAAATCATTAAGCCCAAATACTTAGTGACGTTTGGCTTTGCTATGTTTGGCTTGAGTTGTTACGTCAACACTCATATGACCGTTGATTTTGGTGGTCAGCAGCTGATTTTATCCATGGTACTGCGCGCCATTGGTAGTCCATTTATTATGGTACCGTTATCTTTAGTCGCTATGAAGAACATCGCCAAGCATGAGACACCTGACGCTTCCACCCTCACTAACGTTATGCGTAATTTAGGTGGTGCTTTCAGTATCGCGGTGATCGCTACTTTGCTTGATAACAAAACGCGCGAACATTTGGCTCATATCAAAGAGTCGCTACCCACTGTCAGTCAGTTAGGTTGGCAAACTCTGCAGCAACAACAGAGTTTCTTTATTCAAGCAGGCAGTGATAGCGCAACAGCGTTACAACAAGCCCAAGCCAGTTTGGTTGCTACAATGCAAAGAGATGCGGCGATTATGGCTTATAACGATGTGTTTCTGATGATGACTGGCTTTCTCGCTGTCGCAGCAATGCTGATTCTGACGATGCGCGACTGATCTTGCAGTCACTAGCGTATACGTGTACGGTAAGAAAAAACAGGGGAGCGCAGTCTATGACGTTTAAAATCAGCGATTTATGGCATGAACGCCACGATGATGAACATAAAATCCGTCGTGATGACCACCGCAGTCCATATCAAAGGGATCGGGCGCGCATCCTGCACTCTGCCGCTTTTCGCCGCTTACAGGCAAAAACGCAAGTACATGGTAATAGCTTCGACGATTTTCACCGGACTCGCTTAACTCACTCATTAGAGGCAGCTCAATTGGGCACAGGTATAGTCGCCCAGTTAAAAAAGAAACAGCCTGAGTTTAGGGACTTATTACCCAGTGACAGCCTGATCGATTCGTTATGCCTTGCTCATGACATTGGTCACCCACCATACGGTCACGGCGGCGAAGTCGCTCTCAATTATATGATGCGGGAACATGGAGGCTTTGAAGGCAATGCCCAAACCTTTCGCATTGTGACCAAGCTAGAACCTTACACTGAACAATTTGGTATGAATCTAGCGCGCCGTACTTTACTTGGCCTAATCAAATACCCTGCGATGATTAGCCAGACTCGCGCCGCAAAGATTCCAGACAGTGTTTCCCACCAGCGTAAATTAAGAGCGAAAGATTGGTCACCAGCAAAAGGCTTGTATGACTGCGATAAAACCTTGTTTGACTGGGTTGTCGAGCCTTTGAATGAACAAGATAAGTTGCTATTCAGCCAGATGCGTGAAGAGAAAGTCAGTGGCACCCAGCATAGCAAAACTCGCTACAAATCGATTGATTGTTCAATCATGGAACTCGCGGACGATATTGCTTACGGTGTGCATGATCTTGAAGATGCGATTGTACTGGGAATGGTTAATCGCCACCAATGGATTGAAGGCGCTTCTAGCCACTTGTCGGAATGCGGTGATCCTTGGTTTGAAAAACACATCGCCTCGATCACCGAGATGCTTTTTGCCGGAACTCATTACCAACGCAAAGATGCGATTGGCGGCATGGTTAACGCACTACTGACCAGTATTTCCATTAAGCCAATTGACGCCCCGTTCCAAAGCGAACTGTTGGCTTTCAATGCCGTACTCGAACCCACGATGGCAAAGGCACTCGATGTATTGAAGAATTTTGTCAGTGACTACGTAATACAAGTGCCTCACGTACAAGTGGTGGAATACAAAGGTCAGCAGATCATTATGGATATTTTCGAAGCGCTTAGCGCTGACCCGGAGCGATTATTACCCATCAATGTGCGCCAGAAGTGGCTAGACAAAGAGAATGAAAGTGAAGGCTTTCGGGTCATTGCTGATTACATTTCTTCGATGACGGATGGGCATGCCCAAAGGCTCCACCAGCAACTGTTTTCCTCTCACTAAACGTAAAGGGCAGCATTATTGCTGCCCTCTTGATTTATACCAGCGAGTTAACTCACCGAACTAATATATTCGCCCAGCTTTTCTCTTAGTTTTTGCTTCTCTTCATCACTGATGAAACTAGCGGCAATCGCATTGCGGGTAAACTTCGCCAGCTCTTGATTGGTCATTGAGTGCGCTTCGGCGACAGCCAAGAAATTATCTGTCATATAACCACCAAAGTAAGCGGGATCATCAGAATTGATCGTCACGCAAATACCACGTCTTAGCAGTTCAACAACATTGTGCTCATGCATCTCTTCAAACACCTTGAGCTTAGTATTGGAAAGTGGGCATACCGTTAGCGGCATTTGGCTTTGTGCTAAAGCGTGCAATAAATTTTCGTCATCAGAGCATCTCACACCATGATCAATACGGCTGACCTTCAATAGCTCTAAGCTATCATAGATATTACTTACAGGGCCTTCTTCCCCTGCATGAGCCACCGTTAAGAATCCTTCTTCTATCGCTTTAGCAAATACGCGGGCAAACTTCTCTGGCGGATGACCAAGCTCCGAAGAGTCCAAACCGATACCAACAATCTTGCTTTTATGCTCAAGGGCTTGGAATAAGGTATCAAAGGCATTTTCTTCGTCTAAGTGGCGTAGGAAACACATGATGATCTGGCTAGTAATACCAAGCTGCTCACGGCCATCTTCTAGTGCGCGGTGAATACCGCTTATCACGGTCTCAAACGCAATCCCTCTCTCAGTGTGAGTTTGCGGGTCAAAGAATATCTCAGTATGGATGACATTATCTTGCTGACAACGTAACAAGTAAGCCCAAGTCAGATCATAGAAATCTTGCTCATGAATAAGAACATTTGCACCTTGATAATAGATGTCTAGAAAAGATTGTAGATTAGTAAACTGATACGCGGCCTTCACTTCCTCTGGGGTAGTAAAAGGTAACGCGATATTGTTGCGCTGAGCGAGTTCAAACATCATTTCTGGCTCAAGGGAGCCTTCTATATGCAAATGCAGCTCAACTTTTGGAAGTTGTTGGATAAATTGGGTTTGGTTCATGCTTGTCTCTCCATTCATATCGATTAACAAGCACTTTTCTCTAAATTAGCTTTGTGACATACAAAGAGAAAAGCGCCATGCACTTAACTCTTCGTAATCTGAAATTTGAGGTTTCAGGTAGAGACTCCCGCACCTTATCAGCGGGATTATACGAAGCTTCGCCTAGTTGTAACTAAACGATTGCGCGGCATTGTACTTGGATAAAGTACTCATTGACAACATCGCACTTGGATCAAGTGTAGTCGCTTTGTTGAATTTTGCCGCTTACTCCCAATTCGCCTGTTCACTCTGCGCGATAGTTTTTTTCAAACACGCCCGGTGGCATTTGCTGAATTTGAAACTCGATCATTTGGTTGAAGGCATCGATTAAAGGTAGGAAGTCTGTCTCTGGTTCCAGTAGCGATAGAATGTGGTAGCCTGCCTCAACTGTCGAGAGACTATTATCGCTTGGCGCTTTGCGAATACGGTAATTACCTTGCAAGTCATCAGGTAAGTGAATTAACGGCAGAGCGTGTAAATTGGTTGATAGCTGCCACATCTTATAGGCTTTTTTCCAAGTGCCATCTAACAGGATGACCCTTACCTTTTGCTCGGCAGATAACTTTGCAGCAACTTGAGTATGGCTCACCGAGCCTTCCCCTGGATAGAGCACAAAGTGATGATAGGACTCGTCGTTCAGCAATTGGTTGAGCTTATCATGAGCAGAAAAGTCTTCCCCTTCAAAGCAATAGCTATTGGCGAGTGACAGCTTGAGTATTCGCGCCGTTCCCATTGGTCTGTTTGTTTCACTGTGGTGTTGTAGGATGACCAACTCGACATTCGATGTTAGGCTTTGTATCCACTCACAGATACAAGCTTTGAGTGACTTTCCACATTGAGAACAGTATCGGGACATAGTGTGCGCTTATTACTTCTGTTAATTGCTATCAGCTTAGTTTGCCTAGGCCTTCAATTCGAACCTTTCGCTTCCCAAGCTAATTGGCAACGCTATTTTATTCTTGAAGGACAGTGGTGGCGAATCCTAACAGGAAACTTCACTCATACCAACTTTGCCCATCTAGGGATGAATCTCGCTGGTCTTTGGGTGATCAGTTTTATCTTCAAGCCATCCCCCAAGGCTCTCCTTTTTAGCCTGATTGCCGTTAGTCTAGCCATCGGTGGGCTGAACTTCCTTAGCAACATGAATGGTTACGTCGGTCTCTCTGGTGCTCTGCACGGGTTATTCGCTTATTTTGCCCTTCAGGAAGCTTTAAACAACAGAAAAAGTAGTTGGCTGTTGGTCGTTGGCGTACTAGCTAAAGTTGGCTGGGAAATGACAATGGGGGCATCAGCTTCGACGAGTGAGATAATCAATGCGCGCGTGGCAGTGGAATCTCATCTATTTGGTGCTCTATCTGGTCTTGTCTTGGCGATGACGGTTTTTCTGCTAACAAAAAAAGGCGTACTTTCTCCAACCAAGTCATAATTTGGTTGATGTTCACCGCTAAAGGGCTCAGAATGGCGCCCTTTTTCGTGGCGACACCTTTTGTTGATGTCTTGCCCGATCACACACCACTTACAGAGAACAATATATGGGTTTTACCTCTTTAGGCCTTTCTGCCCCAATCCTCAAAGCTATTGAAGAACAAGGCTATGACAAACCGTCTCCGATTCAGGAGCAAGCAATTCCTGCCGTACTAGCAGGTAAAGATGTTATGGCAGCAGCGCAGACGGGTACAGGTAAAACTGCAGGCTTTACATTGCCGATCCTTGAACGTTTGGACAATGGTCAACGCGTGAAAGGCAATCATATTCGCGCCTTAGTATTGACCCCAACACGCGAGCTTGCCGCACAGGTTCAGGAAAACGTGTTTAAATACAGTCGCCACCAGAAACTGACCTCTCAAGTTGTGTTTGGTGGGGTTAAAGTTAACCCACAAATGATGAAGCTGCGTAAAGGCTGTGACGTGTTAGTGGCCACTCCGGGTCGCCTACTCGACCTCTACCAACAAAATGCAATTAAGTTCGACCAACTTGAAGTTTTGGTACTTGATGAAGCCGACCGCATGTTGGATATGGGCTTTATTCGTGACATCCGTAAGATTCTCAACTTACTGCCAGCGAAGCGCCAAAACTTGTTGTTCTCTGCAACTTTCTCACCTGAGATCCGCGAGCTCGCAAAAGGCTTGGTCAACGACCCAGTAGAAGTCTCGGTGAGCAAAGAGAATTCAACTGCAGTCACCATCGAGCAAAGCATCTACCCAGCAGACAAACGTAAGAAAGCGCCAATGTTGGTCAAGCTAATCAAGGATGGCAACTGGCGACAGACACTGGTTTTCTGTCGCACTAAGCATGGTGCGAACCGCTTGGCTTTCTTCCTCAATAAAGAAGGCATTACAGCGGCGCCAATTCATGGAAACAAAAGCCAAGGCGCACGTACTCGTGCATTAGCAGATTTTAAATCGGGCGACGTTCGCGTATTGGTTGCTACTGATATTGCCGCGCGTGGTATCGATATTCCTCAGCTTCCTCAGGTGGTCAACTTCGAACTGCCGCACGTCTCTGAAGATTACGTTCACCGCATTGGTCGCACTGGTCGTGCGGGTGAAGTCGGTAAGGCATACTCTTTAGTCGAAGCCGCTGAAGCAAGCGAGCTATTTGGTATTGAGCGCTTAATTCAGCAAGTGCTTCCTCGCCTTGAATTAGAAGGTTTCAAACCCGTCAACGAGCTTCCTGAGTCAAAGCTAGATACTCGCCCAATTAAGCCAAAGAAACCTAAGAAGCCGAAAAAGCCTAAGCAACCTAAAGCCGAACATCAGGACGGTCAGCGCTCTGGCAATAACGCTCGCGGTAACAAGCCAGCCAGCAAGAACAAACGTCACTTTGGACACAGTAAGCCAAAGGGCGAGAACAAAAATGGCAACGGCCAACGCGGAGAGGGTAAAGCGAAGCCTCGTTCAGGTAACGCGGGGAACAAACCTCGCCGACCTTCTAATCGCAAGCCTACAGGCGCACAGCCCAAAGCTTAGTAACAACGAATAAACTAGCCCCACATTCCGTAGGGCTAGTTTTATCGAATACATAGTTCCTACATATCATGTTGTGACTTGCCATTCCAACAGCTTCAATTTGTTATGCCTTGAACTGATGAAATAATTGAAGATCATCAAAACCTCAATAAAAAGTATTTAATTAGGTTACAATTAACCAGTAAAGTGGTCTTGTGAAGAAAATAATCACCCCTAATTATTATGAAAAAATATGAAGAACTAGTTCAAGATATAGTAAGCAAAGTTTGCCAAGGTGTTATTTCTGTAAAGCTACCTTCAGAGAGGGAATTGGCGGACAAATATGAGCTATCTCGATTTTCAGTACGAAAAGCACTTGCTAAACTTGAAGCCATCGGTATTGTTAAATCAAAAGTAGGTTCTGGTTACTTCGTTAATACATCTATAATTGGCTCACCACTTATATATAATTCCGTGACTGAGAATAAATTTGGTGAAATTTCTTATAAGAAAATAAAGCTGAATAAAAGGTTACCAACCCCACATGAAATTCAAGTATTTTCAATTGAAGATGATGAATATCTTTGGCATATAAAAAGGTTACGGTTAATTCAAGGAAAAGTAACTCAAGTCGAAGAAACTCGCCTACCCGTCCGCATTTTCCCTAAAATTGATGAAACTGTTATTGAAAGCTCTTTGCAAAAGCATGTCCTGTCGCTAGGACTGGAGATCGACAGCTACTTAACCACTTACCGAGCCATCAACTTATCTAAGGAAGACGCCGATTTACTTGGTTGCAAACGTTCAAAATCGGCAATGAATATCACCAATCGTGGATTCTTAAAGTCAGGTGAAGTATTCGTCGTCAGCGATATCATCGATATCGATTATCAGTGCACATACCACACAAAATTTAACTCTGAGAGCTTGAGTTACCGAGATCAAAACGACCGCGAGTAGCGGTCGTTTCTTATCTGTCTTACACAATTTTATCTTACGGCGTATGAATCGAACCATCTGGTAAACGGCTTTGTGTCCATTCATGTGGTCGATAAGTCACTGGAAATTCTTTCGCCATTTCTAGATTCATCTCAACACCAATACCAGGACGTTCCGAAGCATACAAGTAACCGTTGTCCGGTTCAGCAGCATTAGGAAAAACTGCTTGGGTATTTGGCTGATATTCAACATGTTCTTGAATTGCGGCATTGTGCAAGTGGACATTAAGGTGTGTATTTACCGCGGCGCCAATGGGTGTCATATCTGGCGGACAGTGCCATGCAATACGTACCCCAAAGCTCTGGCATAAATGGCCAAGTTTCAGAGCTGGGGTGATCCCCCCTATTTGTGAAACATGGCAGCGAATGAAGTCTACCCGACGGTTAATAATCAACGCTTTCCATTCTTCTGGGTTGTTAAATAGCTCCCCTAACGCCAATGAAACACTAGACTGACTGCGAATGTTATCCAACCACTCAGTTTGGTTTGGTGGCAAAATATCTTCAATGAAATATGGTTTGTATTTTTCGACCTCTTTGGCAAATTGAACAGCTTGGTTAGGGAACAATCTTTCATGCACGTCATGCAGAATATGGAATGCATTTCCGTATTTGCTACGTAACTGCCTAAACATTGCCAACGTGTTATCAACATACTGATCTTGGTCATAGTATGAGCCAGATGTTGGTACTTGCGCTGTATGAATATTTTCAGGGACGCCACCATAAAAGCCCAATTGGCAACGAATATGTTTATACCCCTGCTCTAGATATTTATCGATCTGCTCGTATAACCCTTCCATCGTATCGCTAGTAGCATGCGTATATACTTGAATAGCATCGCGAGACTTACCACCGAACAATTGATGTAGCGGCATACCAGCTTGCTTAGCTTTAATATCCCAAAGTGCCATATCAACACCTGAAATAGCATTATTGATAACAGGTCCATTCCGCCAATAAGAATTAACCATCATCATTTGCCATAGGTCTTCAATATTATTAGCATCCTTTCCAATTAGTAATGGCTTGATATATTCATCAACCATTGTCTTAACGGCTAAAGGTCGCTGTTGAAAAGTCGCACAACCATAACCAGTCAGTCCTGACTCAGTTTCGACAATAACCGTTATTAGGTTATGTCTGTCAGGTTTGGTAATCACACACTCAATATTTGAAATGATATTTTTGTTCACTTTGAACTATCTCTAGATAACAGGATTTATTTTATCTAACAGTGAAAAAATGCAGATTTCAAGGGGTAAATTATACTTAAAAATGACTGGTTCGTTCCTGATTTACTTTCGCAAACAAAAACGGACCAATTGCCCAAAAATAGCCAAAAATAATTTTTCAGCTATTTTAATGTGAGTTTTATCACTTTTTTGTCGATTGGCTTAAAATCCTCAACCGCTAAGATGATTGCAATAAACGAGCAGACAAGCACATAGGAAAGTATGATGCAATTGACAGAAACCAACATGGCTATTGGCGATAATGCGCCAAACAAAGCAGACAGCTTTAGCATGAAACTACAAGAATTGGTCGCCGCACTTGGTGGTGAAAAGAACATCGCAAACATTACCCACTGTATGACTCGCCTACGCTTTAAGCTGGTCGATGAGTCCAAAGCAGACAAAGTCAAACTTGAAGCTATCCAAGGGGTGAAAGGCGTTGTTCTCGCACAGGGACAAACTCAAGTCATCATAGGTGTCGATGTTGAGAAATGGTATCTAGCTCTTTCCGGGGCAAGTGCCGCCCCCATAGACGCCGATATTGAACAAGAGAAAGGCAAGCTGTTTCAAAATGCCATGCGCATAGTGGCTGGAATCTTTGGCCCTGTGGTTCCTGCTATCGCAGGTGCGGGGATGTTAATGGGACTGCTATCGGGGCTTATTGCAACCAATGTCATTTCTGAATCTTCTGACACGGTGTTTTTCTTCAGGTCCATCTCCGTTGCCGTCTTCTTTTTCTTACCTATGCTGGTCTCTTTCTCGGCAGCGAAGGTGTTTAAGGTCAATGAGTATATAGCGCTTGCTGTTGCTGCTGCTATGATGTCACCAAAGCTACTTGAAAAAGCCACGCTGCTAACAGAAGCTGGGAGCAAAGCAGAGCTTAATGTGTTCGGCATGCTGCCTATTGAACTACTTAACTACGGCGGCGCTATTGTCCCGGCTATTCTAGCAGTTTGGGTTCTATCAAAAATAACCCCGTTGGTCGACAAGCTTGTACCTGCTTCTGCTAAGCCTGTATTTACGCCGCTACTTGCCTTTACCGTGACTTCAACTCTTGTTTTATCAGTCGTTGCTCCAGCAGGCATGTGGCTTAGCAATGGTGCTGGCTGGGTTGTGAGTTCCCTACTGGAAGTCTCACCTACGCTTACTGGCTTTGTATTTGGCTTAACTCGACCAATTACTATTGTATTCGGCATTCACCACAGCATGACACCAATCAGCTTGAACAATTTCGCGTTGTACGGCAAAGATCTACTCATGCCAATCATGTGTCTTGGCAACCTCGCTATTGCTGGAGCCACTATGGCTATCTGGTACAAACAACGCAAAACAGCAACGAAAGAGCAATCTTCGATCACGGCTGGCTCGGGTATCACTGCGATTCTCGGTATTACAGAACCCGCTCTATTCGGTGTTTTAACCAAATACACAAAAGCTCTGTTCATGGCGAGTTTGGCAGCGGGTATCTTTGGCGCAATCTCAGTGACGATTGATACTCACCTAACCAGCTATATTCTATCGTCTGTATTTAGCTTACCGGCTTACCTAGCAGGTGGTACCCAAAACTTCATTCAAGCGATTATTGGTGTATGTGGTGTTTTCGCCTTATCTTTCGCTTTAACTATGATGTTCGTTCGCTTAGACAATAAGTAATCGCTTCAAGTCACCATCAGGTCTGCTCCCCCAACACAAGCAGGCCTGATGCGCTTTATAAGAATTTATACTATGAAGACAATCTCAATCATTGGCGAATGTATGATTGAACTCAATGGCAAACCATTTAGTCATATGCAACAAACGTTCGGTGGCGACACACTCAATGCCGCCATTTATCTTTGCCGAAGCCATCAAGGCTTGAGGCCCGCTCCAAAAGTACAATATGTCACTGCGCTAGGAAGTGACCCGCTGAGCAAAGAAATGAAAGCTCGATGGGAGCAGGAAGGTATCGACACTAACTTGGTGCTAACAGACAATAATCGCTCTCCTGGACTCTATCTGATTCAACTGGATGACAAGGGTGAAAGAACATTCCTGTATTGGCGTGAACAGTCTGCTGCAAAATACCTACTTCAGCATCAAGACTTTTCTTATGTTCGACAATCACTTAAGTTAGCTGATATGGTAATGATAAGCGGTATTAGCTTAGCCATATTGCCAACTCAAGATAGGCAGCAAATGATCCAACTGCTGAATGAGCTCAGAGCGTCTGGAACTGAAGTGGTGTTTGACAGTAACTACCGCCCTTCATTGTGGTCAAGTGAGAAACACTCAACCGTTAAGTCTGTATACCAATCGATGTATCAAGCCACAGATCTCGCTTTAGTCACCTTTGATGATGAACAGCTCATCTGGGGTGATCAAACGCCACTAGACACTATTGCTCGCATACAGTCTCTTGGTGTCAAAACTGTAGTAGTAAAACTTGGGCCTAAAGGCTGTTTAGTCTCAGATCACAGCACTTTTGAACCTTATCATGTTGAAACGACTTTAATTGAAAACGTTGTCGATACTACCTCTGCCGGAGACTCATTTAACGGTGGCTTCCTTGCTACTTATCTCGAAGATGGAGATGTTAGACGTGCGTGCCACAATGGCAATCAACTTGCTGGAGAAGTCATTCAGCATAAAGGCGCTATCATTTCTAAATCACATACGAATACCGCAAAGCAAAACTTTAGATAGGAAAAAACAATGTCTAACTTAAACGAGCAGCTAAAAGCACTCAAAGTCATCCCAGTCATCGCTGTCGATAACGCAGAGGATATTTTGCCTTTAGGTAAGGTGTTAGTTGAAAATGGTTTACCAGCCGCTGAAATTACCTTCCGCTCCGATGCTGCGGTTGAAGCAATTCGATTACTAAGAGAAGCGCAACCTGAGATGTTAATTGGCGCAGGCACAGTGTTAAATAAAGAGCAAGCACTGGCAGCACAACAAGCCGGCGCTACCTTTATTGTCTCGCCGGGCTTTAACCCAAATACCGTTCGCGCATGCCAAGAGATCGGTATTGATATCGTACCTGGCGTCAACAATCCAAGTACTATTGAAGCCGCTCTCGAAATGGGCTTAACTACATTAAAGTTTTTCCCTGCTGAAGCATCAGGTGGTATCAATATGGTTAAAGCACTGCTTGCTCCTTACGGGGACGTTCATATTATGCCGACAGGTGGCATCAACCCTTCCAACATCAAAGATTATCTCGCTGTTCCTCGCGTCTTAGCATGCGGTGGGACTTGGATGGTTGATAAAAAGCTTATCGCTGAAGGTCGATGGGATGAGCTTGCCAAGCTCACACGTGAAGCAGTTGAACTAGTAAACCAATAAGACCGATCATTTGCCCCACATTGTCTGTGGGGCCTCATGTGACTAAGTACTCACAGCCAGCTTTCATTGAGTTAAAGCACACGTTTCATGCAAAAAATCTGCACTTAGTTCATAAGCGAGGTGTAGCCATGCATACCCATATACAACCCCACCGCACTGATTAAAACTCCAGATAAATAAGGAGCTCGGCGAGCGATATCATTCAAACCACTCCATTTCGATGTCGCCTTTTGTACGCCGATAGCCGCAACCACACCGACTGCAACTAGAGTCAGCGCTAAACCAATACTAAATGAAACGACTAAGGTCGCGCCTAATGTCATGGCCTTTAGTTGCAAACAGATTAAAAGAACGGTGACCGCTGCTGGGCATGGAATTAGTCCACCCGTTAGACCAAACAGAAGTATTTGGCCATTGGTTACCTCTCTGTCTGCAAAACGTTTCTGAATATCCATAGCGTGCGCGCGTTCATGGGCATCTTGGTACTCTTTCTCTTCATTGTTCGATTCCAAATTTGAGTGAAAGTGCACATCAAAGTCATGGGTATGATCGTGATGTCCAATCATTAGCTTTACCTTCACATCATCCCGTTGTGTCAGAGATGACGTCGATTCTAGGTAGCCATCACGCTCTACAAATTCATAGGCATCAATAGCTTGCTGCCTCACACCAGATGGCACTAATTTTACGCTTTCAGCCTTCAACGGCTTACTGTTTAGCGTTTTCAACTGAAATCTCTGGTCAAGCCCTTCTTCGACAATCGATAGCGCCACATGACCATGTCCAGTATCAACCACCTGAGTTCTCCAATCCTGTGAGTGATGGTGAGCGCTATGCCAAGCGCGCTCTCCACTCCATGTTCTCCAGAACATCCATAACCCGGTTGCAACGATGATGACACCTGATATGAGCTGCATCCAAGGCTCAGCAGCTTCAGCGGTAAACTTCTGGCTAATGTACATACCACCAACAGCGATTAGCCAGACGACAGCGGTATGAGAAAGTGTTGCTGCTAGCCCAAGCATCACTGCCTGTTTGACCGTCCCTTTCACCGCAACGATAAACGCTGCCATCATGGTTTTCGAATGCCCGGGCTCTAAGCCATGTAAAGCACCAAGTAAGATTGCACTTGGGATAAAAAACCAGCCGTTACCTTGTTGTAAAAGTGCTACAAAATCCATTGCTGTTCTCTATTGTTATTTCGATCTGGCTGAAATCATACTCCCCCCCAGTACATAATACTACCCCCCAGTATAATTTAGATGCTACATTATCGGTTAGAATCTTTCCGCCTAACACGTAAAGAAGATATGCCATGTCACACACAGTAAAAGATCAGAAAAAGCTTAAGGCCCGAGTGAGTAAGATCCAAGGTCAAGTCAATGGTCTAAAAAAGATGCTAGATGAAGAGCATGAATGTCAGGATGTTTTGCAGCAGATCGCTGCTATTCGTGGTGCCGTAAATGGTTTAATGCGGGAAATGATTAAAGGGCACTTAATTGAACATGTCGTGCTCGAAGAAGAGAAAGATCAACGCGAAACAGATATGGAAATCGTACTCAAGGTTCTCGACTCCTATATCAAATAAGGTTGATCTTAAGCAGATACAAAAGCGCCCACCAAAATAGGTGGGCGCTCTAGTATTCAGTATGCAGAGAATTAGACAATCGGACGTTGTCCGCGATCAATCAGCTTCATTAATACATTGTCAGCCGCTTCACCTGCTAATCCAGCAAGCTTTGAGGTCAGTTTCTTTTTCTCTACGTAGTGAATCGCAAGTACGGTTTTGTCTTTACACGCTTCAACCACAAGATCGTCTGAGGTTTTGATCTCATCAACCAAACCTAGGTCGTGAGCTTGCGTACCAAACCAGTGTTCACCTGTTGCGACTTTATCCAACTCAAGCTCAGGACGACGCTCACGAATAAAGTTTTTAAACAGGCCATGTGTTTCTTCTAGCTCTTGTTTAAACTTCTCACGCGCTTTGTCCGTGTTCTCACCAAACATAGTTAAAGTACGCTTGTATTCACCCGCTGTAAGCTGCTCATACTCAATATCATACTTTTTCAGCACTTTATTGAAGTTGGGTAGCTGGGCAATCACACCGATGGAACCAACGATGGCAAAGGGTGCTGACACAATCTTGTCCGCAATACATGCCATCATATAGCCACCACTTGCCGCGACTTTATCTACCGCAATGGTCAGGGGCAGATTGGCTGCTTTAATGCGATCTAACTGTGATGAAGCAAGGCCATAACCATGCACCATGCCACCACCAGACTCTAAGCGCAGTAGCACTTCATCACCTTCACGAGCCACAGCTAAGATTGCCGTCACCTCTTCACGTAATGAAGCGACCTCTTTAGCATCAATACTGCCTTTAAAGTCGAGAACAAACAGGTGAGGTTCACGTTTACTATCAAGATCGCCCTCTTTTGAGGCTTTCTTGATCTCTTTCTCGCGAGATTTGTTTTTCTCTTTCTCTTGTTTCTTTTCTGCCTTGTCACGCGCTTTAATAAACGCTTCATCATGCAGATGGTGCTCTAACTGCTCAACGGTCTGCTTGTGTTGATCCGTTAAGTTAGTAATTTCCAACTCACCTTTCGCGCCACCGCTTTTACCACCAACGGCTTTAGCAAGCACTAAAATCGCTACAATCGCGACCACAACAGTCACAATCTTGGCTAAAAACAGCCCATAGTCCAACAAAAATTCCAATGTGAGCATCCTCTATTGTGCGAATTAGTGTATTGTAACCACCATCTTACGGAATCATAAAGTAAATCATTACAATAAGGATACACATCGTGGAATATGCTGTTTCTTCAGATGCCTTGAAAGGTAAAGTCATACTGGTGACTGGCGCAGGTGCAGGCATTGGTAAGCAAGCTGCTCTCTCTTATGCTGAGCACGGCGCAACAGTGATTTTACTTGGTCGTACAGTGAAAAAACTGGAACAGACTTACGACGAAATTGAAGCGGCGGGATACCCTCAGCCAGCAATCATCCCACTCGATATGAAAGGCGCAACTAAGCAAAACTACCTTGATATGGTTGATACCATTGAAGGTCAATGTGGTCGCTTAGATGGCGTTTTACACAACGCAAGCCTACTTGGTGTGATTAGCCCATTCGACCAAATCGGTGAAGACACTTATGACGATATTATGCAGGTCAACGTCAAGGCTCAGTTCTTGATGACTCAAGCATTGCTGCCTCTACTGCATAAATCAGAAGACGCGCGTATTGTCTTTACTTCATCAACGGTTGGTCACAGTGGTCGTGCCTTCTGGGGCACTTATGCTATGTCGAAATTTGCCACTGAAGGCATGATGCAGATCCTTGCTGATGAGCTTAGCGATACCACGATCCGCGTCAATGCGATCAACCCTGGTGCGACTCGTACAGGCATGCGTGCTAAAGCTTACCCTGCTGAAGATGCAGACTTGCTCAAAACACCACAGGATATTATGCCTCTCTAC